>Ga0070734_10000030_pt1 | contig 421509 bp, 305 predicted proteins | sample Coa_R1_8_FD_66444 | JGI IMG/M metagenome (GOLD analysis project Ga0070734, IMG submission 66444) | Surface soil microbial communities from Centralia Pennsylvania, which are recovering from an underground coalmine fire - Coalmine... | ecosystem: Environmental > Terrestrial > Soil >...
AGGAGTGTCGACGCTGCGGACAGGAGTGTCCGCGCCACATCTCTAACTGCTGCAGAGGTATCGTCGCGCGCATCCCGTACCGGCAGATGGCGAATCCGGCTCTCCGTCATGATCTGCCGCACAAATGATCCCTTCGAGCGTTCATGTGCGATTTATTCGGTATGCGTAGTGACGCGTGGCGCACACATCGCCTGAGGTTTGCCCGCCCGTCTATCGACACGCGTACGAAACTCCTGCGGACAGCCGTGGCGCGAACACTCTTGTCGAGACTTTTCGGGCAGCGATGCTCTTCCGCACATCTGGAACAAGCTGAATTAGTAGACGCCCGAAAAGCGTCGACAGGAGTGTCGACGCTGCGGACAGGAGTGTCCGCGCCACGTCTCTAACTACTGCAGATGTAAGTGTGCAGATGATCGATCGTCGCAGCTTGCGCCGCAATCGTCGCGCGCACCATGTCGCCGATCGACACCACGCCCACTACCGTGTCGCGCTCCACTACCGGCAGATGGCGAATCCGGCTCTCCGTCATGATCTGCATGCACATATCCACGGTGTGATCGGGCGAAACCGTCATCACCGCAGGTGTCATGATCTCCCGCACTCGGGTGTCTTTGGAAGACCGCCCCTCCAGAATCACCTTGCGGGCGTAATCCCGTTCGGAAATGATCCCTTCGAGCCGGCCCTCTGCCATCACCAGCAGGGCTCCGACTCCTTTATGCGCCATCACAGCGATGGCATCGTAGACGGTTGCGTCCGGCGCAATCGACCAGATATCGCTACCCTTGCTCTTCAACACGGAAGCCATGGTTTCGGACATGGAATTCCTCCCCTACGTATTCTCAGATGATACGCCAGACGCAAGCGCAGCGCACCAGAAATCGGAGTGGGGGAACGGACAGACGTTACTTTAATAACGTGGCGGACCGGGCAAAATCCAGCACCCAGCTCGGGAAAATCCCGAGGAAAAGCGTGGCGATCGCAGGTAAGACCAAGGCGGTGCCCAAGCCCCAGGGCAGAGGCTCGACTTCGGAACTGGCTTTGCTTGGTTCGTGCATATACATCATCACCAGGACCCTCAGGTAGTAGAACGCGCCCACCGCGCTATTCAGTAGTCCGAAAACCGACAGCCAAACCATCTTCGATTCAATCGCCGCCTTGAAGATGTAGAACTTCCCGAAGAAGCCGCCGGTCAGGGGAACCCCGATCAGGGAGAGCATGAAGATGGTGAGCATCGCCGCGGTGAGCGGCTGCTTCTGCGCCAGACCCGCAAAGTCGTCGAGTGTCTGATATCGCTCGCCTTTGCCCGAAAGGTGAGCGACTACCGCGAAGGCACCGATGTTCATGAAGGCATAGGCGACCAGGTAGAACATCGCGGCCGGGGTGCCATTGTCGCGTGCCGTCAGCGCCACCATCAGGTAGCCGGCATGCGCGATCGAACTGTACGCCAGCATGCGCTTGACGTTGGACTGCAGCAGCGCGGCGAAATTCCCGATGGTCATCGAGAGCACTGCCGCCCCGCCAAATACCACCGGCTGCCACGCAATCGACATCGGCTCGAAGGCAGTCGTGAAAATCCGCAGAAATATGGCAAAAGCGGCCGCCTTTGGACCGGCGGAAAGGAACGCAGCCACCGGCGTGGGCGCGCCCTGGTATACATCCGGCGCCCACATTTGAAACGGCGCAGCCGAGACTTTGAATCCGAGCCCCACGAACATCAGCGCGGCCGCGAGGCCGATGAAGACTGGCGAGGGAACATCCGGCCCGGTGATGATGCGCCGCACTTCGCTCAAATTGACGCTGCCGGTGGAACCGTAAATCAAAGCCACACCGTACAGGAAAAACGCCGTCGCAAATGAGCCCAGCAGGAAATACTTCAGCGCCGATTCGCTGGAACGCTTGTCGTCGCGCAAGTATCCCGCCAGAACATAGCTGGAAATCGAGGAGATCTCAAGCCCGATGAAGATCATGATGAGGTCGTTCGAAGCCGCCATCATGCACTGCCCGGCGACCGAAAAGAGCAGCAGAGCATGGTACTCGCTGGTCTCCGCATCCTCCCGCTCCAGAAACCGGTAGGACAATAGCACAGTGAATATTCCGACCCCAATCACCAGCACACGGAAGAACGTGGCGAAGCCGTCCACCACCAGCATGTCGTTGAACGACTTGCCTGGCTCCGTGTAGGCATAAATCGATCCGCCCATGGCTGCGATCAGCGCTAACAGGCTCAAATGGCCGAAGGCATGAGAGGAGCGCTTGTGCAGGATCGGATCCAAAACCATCAGGAACGTGCCAACCACGGTCAGGATGATCTCCGGCAGAAATCGAACGAGATCCACCGGGCTGAAGAAGCCCGCGCTAGCGTGCATTGGCGGCCTCCATGGATCCGGCACGCGGACCGTGTATCTGCACTCGCTCCGGTACGTTAATCTTGCTCTGCTCCAGCACCAGCGCGGTCACCTTACCCACCGTAGGCAGAAAACTCTGGGAATAGACACCCATCCACACCATCATCACCACGAGAGGAATTACCACCGCCCACTCGCGTGGGATCAGATCGGAGATATGCGATCGAACTTCTGGATTGACCTCTCCGTAAAAGACTCGTTGATACAGCCACAGCATGTAGCAGGCCGACAGGATCACGCCGATGGACGCGTAGATGGTCCACTGGTAGTGCTCCATCGCGGTACCCTGCAGCACCAGGAACTCGCCCACGAAATTATTCAGGAGCGGCAGACCGATGCTGGCCAGAGTCGTAATCAGGAATGCGGTGGACAGCCAGGGCGCCACCGTCGCTACACCGCCGAAATCTTTGATTTCGAGCGAGTGCCGCCGCTCATAGAGCAGTCCCACGATGGCGAACAGCGCGCCTGTGGAAATGCCGTGATTCAGCATCTGGTAGACTGCGCCGTCCATCCCCGCCTGGCTGAACGAAAAGATCCCCAGCACCACGAAGCCGAGATGGCTTACCGACGAATACGCCACCAGCTTCTTCATGTTGGGCTGCACCATTGCCACCAACGCGCCGTAGATGATACCGATGATCGCCAGCACCGCGATCCACGGTGCGCAGGTGTGCGCCGACCTCGGGAAAAGCGGCACGCAGAAGTGCATGATCCCGTAGGTGCCCATCTTCAACATCACGGAGGCCAGCATGATGGAACCAGCGGTGGGGGCTTCGACGTGCGCGTCCGGCAGCCAGGTGTGCAGCGGGAAGAGCGGGACCTTGATCGCGAAGGCGACGAAGAACGCCAGGAAGAGCAGCATCTGCTCACCTGCGGTGAAAGAGAGATCGCCGCGTGAAAGCATCTCGAGAATCTTGGTGTAGCTGAAAGTATGCGCCTGCAGGTAGAGATAGATGATGGCGACCAGCATCAACATCGAGCCCGCCATCGTGTAGAGGAAGAACTTGACTGCGGCGTAGATGCGGCGGTCGTGGCCCCAGATGCCGACCAGAAAATACATCGGCACGAGCGAGACTTCCCAAAACACGTAGAACAGGAAAAGATCCTGGGCGAGGAAGACTCCCACCAGGCCGAATTCCAGCAGCAACAGAAACGCGTAGAACTCTTTCACCCGGCTCTGGATGGAATTCCAGGAGACCAGCACGCACAGCGGCGTGAGGAACGTGGTCAGAACGATCAGCCAAAGGCTGACACCGTTCACGGAGGTGGCGAAATGGATGTCGACGGAAGGGATCCAGGTGAGATCCAGGACGAACTGCTCGCCGCCTTGCGTGCGATCGAACTTGCTGATCAGTTGCAGCGAATCCAGGAATGCCAGCAGCGACATCACCAGCGCCAGAGATCGGCTGTTCTGCGGGCGGCTTCGCGGCACGCACATCGCGGCGATAAAACCGATCAGCGGCACCACCAGGACGGAGAGCATCTGGAACGCGGCAGCCAGGTTCATCGCATGCCTCCCGAACTGGCGATTCCTACGATCACCGCGATTACTCCCAGAGAGCCTAACAGCACCCAGGTGGCGTAGCTGCGGATGTTGCCAGACTGGATGAGCCTCAGCACGCTGCCCAAGTTGCGCGCCCGCGTACCTGTACCATTCACAATGGCGTCGATCAGGCCGGCATCGAAGCCTTTCCACAGCACCACACGCGAACCGTTCACCACCGGTTTGACGATGACGTTGTCATAGAGTTCGTCGACGTAATACTTGTTGTAGACGAAGGTGTAGAGAGGCTTCACCGCTCTGGCAAACGCATCGGCGATGGATGGCTTGAAGCCATAGATCAGGAAAGCGAGCAAGATTCCGATGATCCCCGCGGAACTGGCAATCAAGGTGAGAGTGAAGTCCTCGGGCACCTCATGCTCCGGAAAGAAGGTGGCCAGGAACGTCGGAATCTTGAAAAGCAATCCACCTGCAATCGAGAGCACCGCGAGAATCGCCAGCGGCACCAGCATGGAGGGCGGCGATTCGTGCGGATGATGATGGCCGCGATACGTTCCGAGAAACGTCATGCACCAGGCGCGGAACACATAGAACGCGGTCATACCGGCAGTAATGGTCCCCAACCAGAACATCCAGGGCGCATGTTGATTCGCCGCCGCCAGGATCGCCTCCTTGCTGAAGTAGCCCGACGTGAGCGGGACACCGGCAATCGCGATCGAGGCACAGAACATCGTCCAGCAAGTCCACGGTATCTTGGTGCGCAGGCCGCCCATTTCGCGCATATCCTGTTCGCCCGAGAGCGCGTGGATCACGCTGCCGGAGCCGAGGAAGAGCAGTGCCTTGAAAAAGGCGTGGGTCATCAGATGATAGATACCCGCCGAAAACGCGCCACATCCGACACCAACGAACATGTAGCCCAATTGCGAGACCGTCGAGTAGGCGAACACCTTCTTGATATCGGTCTGCGCCAGTCCGATGGTCGCCGCGAAAAAGGCAGTGGCAATCCCAACGACAGCGATTGCGTTCATCGCGGCCGGCGCATGCGTGTAGATGGGGAAGGAGCGCGCACACATGTAGACGCCGGCGGTCACCATGGTGGCAGCGTGGATGAGTGCCGAGACCGGGGTGGGGCCAGCCATCGCGTCGGGGAGCCAGACGTACAACGGCAGTTGCGCCGACTTGCCGCACGCGCCTACCAGCAGCAGAAGCCCGATCATGGTGAGAGTGGCTTCGGATGCCCCGGCAGTCTGTCCGAACACGGTGGCGAAGTCGAGCGAGCCGAAGGTGCGGAAGATGTAGAACATCGCCAGGGAGAATCCGAAGTCCCCGACGCGGTTGACGATGAATGCCTTATTGCCGGCGTTGGTGGCGAACTTCTTATCGAAGTAAAACCCGATCAGCAGGTAACTGCACAGGCCCACCCCTTCCCAACCGACAAACAGCACCAGGTAGTTGGCGCCCAGCACCAACACCAGCATGAAGAACATGAAGAGGTTGAGATACGCGAAGAAGCGGTAGTATCCGCCCTCATGCGCCATGTAGCCGATCGAGTAGATGTGGATCAGCGAACCGATGCCGGTTACGACCAGCAGCATCACGGCGGTCAGGCGGTCTACCGAGAAGTCGCATCCGATCGAGAGCGTGCCGCTCTGAATCCACGTGAAATAGTGCTCGGTATGGGCGGTATTCAGGTCAAGCCCGAAGAGTGTTTTGAGCACCCACCCAAAGGAAAGAACCACGCTGCCGATGGCTACGGCATTGATCAGGCTCTTGGGAAGACGGCGCCCCAGAATGCCGTTGATGAGGAATCCTGCCAGCGGAAGTAACGGTATGAGCCAGAGTTGCATTTATGCGCCAAGATCGGAATTCACGGTCAACATGACTTTCAGTTCTTTAACGTATCGATATCGTCGATATTCAAGGTGGAACGGTTTTTGAAAACCGTCAGGATGATGGCGAGACCGACGGCCGCTTCCGCCGCCGCTACCACCATCACAAAGAACGCGAGCAGATGCCCGTCCACTTTCTGGAGCTTATACGAAAACGTGATGAAGCTCAGGTTCACGGCGTTCAGCATCAATTCGATCGACATGAACACCGTGATGATGTTGCGCCGGAACAGAAAACCGGCCACTCCCAGTGCGAACAGAATCGCGCTTAGCGTCAAAAACCACGATATGGGAATGCCATCCATCTCAGTCGATTTCCTTTCGAGCCAGTACGATCGCGCCGAGAATGGCGATCAGAATGAGCACCGACGTCACCTCAAAAGGCAGCAGGTATCGGGTGAAGAGTGCGATACCCACCTCGTGCGCTGAACCGCCGGACTGCGCCAGCGGGCCGGTGTGCGGAGCCGTGCTTTGGAATCCGCCGAAATGTACCGTGGTGCCGATGGGGAACCAGCTTTGCAGGTACCAGCACATCACGATCAACAGGCCAGCCAGCAGCGGCACACCTAAAAACAGCGCCATGGTGGATTGGCCTTTTTTAACTTCCGCTCCGGCATTCAACAGCATGATGACAAATATGAAGAGCACCATGATGGCGCCGGCGTAGACAATCACTTGCGCGGCGGCGATGAATTCCGCGCCCAGAAGCAGATACAGGACTGCCAGCGAGCCCATCACACCGACCAGCGAAAGCGCGCTGGAGATCGGGTGCGTCTGCACCACCACGTTGATGGCGCATACCACCGCGATTGTCGCGAAGATCAGAAAGAGAATGACGTCCATTCAGTTGGCCATCTACGGAAGCAAGGCGACCACGAAACCGGTCACCAGCAGATTCAAGACCGCGACCGGGAAGAGAAACTTCCAGGTGAAACCCATAAGCTGGTCATAACGGAAGCGCGGCAGCGTGCCGCGAATCCACATAAAGGTGAATAGAATTCCGCCCGTCTTTGCACAGAACCAGAAGAGAGGCACCAACCAGCCCTGCACCATAGGCAACAGGAAGACCACCGCGATGATCAGGAAGATGACGCCGAAGACTGGAAACGTCTTCTTGTCCCGCCGCCGTTCCGCATTGATCCCGTGATACAACGCGACCACGCCCGCGAACGCGAAGATCACCGCCGGCACCAGGCTCGATCCGTATTCCGCCGGCCACGGCGCTCCCCATCCGCCGAGGAAGAGCAGCGTCGCCATGCAGCTCACAGTGATCATGTTGGCGTATTCCGCCATGAAGAACGACGCGAACTTCATACTGCTGTATTCGGTATGAAATCCGGCGACCAGCTCATTTTCAGCTTCAGGCAGGTCGAACGGTACACGGTTAGTTTCGGCAAATGCCGCTATAAGAAAAATGATGAAGCTGATAATCTGCCCGCCGTGAATCAGATTCCAGTGCCAGATGCCGCCATCCTGTTTGTCGACCAGTTCGCGCAAGCTGAGCGTGTTCGAGATCAGCAGCGGCGCAGCGATGGCGAGCGACAAGGGCAACTCATAGCTGATCATCTGGGCCGAGCTGCGCAGCCCGCCGATCAGCGCGTACTTGTTATTCGACGACCAGCCGGCCAGCGCAATGCCATATACACCCAGCGACGAAACTGCCAGCACGAACAGCACACCCATATTCAGATCGGTGAGCTGCATAAAGGTGGTATGGCCCGCCACCGTGATGCTCGGTCCGAACGGGATCACCGAGATCGAAAGCAGCGCCATGGTGATCGCCAGAAAAGGCGCCAGCAAGTACAGCGGCTTGTTGACGTAGGGCGGAACCAGATCTTCCTTGGTGATGAGCTTGATCACGTCGGCGAGCGGCTGGAGCAGGCCATGCGGGCCTACGCGATACGGCCCCGGCCGCACCTGGATGTGGGCAATAACCTTGCGCTCCACCCATTGCAGGTAGGCCAGGGTAGTCATGAGCACCGCAAAGACTACCAGAATCTTGGCCAGGCTGATGATAATGAATGCGTCCATTAGCGGCTCGCGCGACCTTCCAGCACTGAGTTCAGTACCTTAGAATAGCGCCCGAGCGTCCCGGACGCGAATAGTCCGTTGTGGTCAGAATGTACCAGGTCGGGGGGAATCTCCACCGGGATCCGTCCGTTGACCGGCATCGTCTGCGCCGCGCCACCGGTCGAGATCACTGGCAGCGGGATGTCGTAGCCACGCACCTTCTTGCGGATCTCCTCGAACACTACGTCCGGAACCCAAGGGCCCATCGCCGCCGCCGCTCCCATTTCGCGCGCGATGAAGCCCATGATCTCGAGATCGGGCTTCGCGCCCATGGTATTCACAGCGCGCTTCATACGCTGCACTTCACCGGTGACGTTGGTGATGGTGCCGTGTTTCTCGTAAGCGCACGCGGCCGGCAAAACCACGTCCGCCAGTTTCGCGGTCTCGGTCAGGAACATATCCTGCACCACGAGGAATCCGCACCGCTTCACCCCGCCCGCTTTATAAGGATTGGATCCCACCACCCACAGAACACCCAGATCCGCGGCGACCATCTCGTGCACATGCATTCCGGACTGGCCTGATGGCTTGTATCCAGGCAGCAGCTCCGGCGCGAGCCCCATATCCACGGCGCCGCGCGAATTCGCGTAGTCCACCAGGCAGATGTACTTTACCGGAATGCCGAGCGACTCGCCGAAATCGACCAACTTGCGGACATCGGCGCCTTTGAACGAATCGTCGAAGAGGATCACCAGTTCCGGCTCGGCCTTCAACTGATCGCGCATTGATTCGAGTGCCGCGAAATAGTCGGCGGGAACGGCGATCGCGTCGTGCGGATGCACGTATCCCGAGGGATTGCCGGCCATGATGTCCGCCGCACTTACTGCGGACCAACGCGGTTCGCCGGTGCCCGCGCCGGGGCCGCCCACCCGGATGCTCTTCACGGAATACTTGTCTTCCCGCACCGGACCCGGCGTCACGGCATAGACATGCGCCTGATGGTGGCGGTAATTCGCGCGGATCTGGAACGACAGCAGCGGATGCTCGAGAGCGAGATCGGCGCCCAGCACCATCACGGCCTTGCGTTCGTAGAGATCGGATACCGTGGCCAGCTTCCCGGTCTTGCCGCTGAGTCCATCTAACAACGCAACCACGTCGCCCGTCTGATGGTGGTCGATGTGGTTGGTGTGCAGCACTTCGCGCGCGAATTTCTGCAGATAAAAATTCTCTTCGTTGGTGGTGTGGTTGGAACCAATTACCCCGAAGCTGCCCCCATCCGCCAACGCCAGGTTGAACTTCTTGGCGACCGTCTCCAGGGCCTGCGACCAGGAAACCTCTTCCAACTTGCCATTTACGCGCACCATGGGGGCTTGCAGCCGTTCCGCATGGTCGTAGAAATCGAACGCGTATCGTCCCTTGATGCACAGGAACTCGCCGTTGATCCCGGAGTGATCGCGATTATTGCCGCGGATGATGCGATCGTTGCGCGTACCGAGAGTGGTCTTGCAGCCGTCGCCACAATGAGTGCAGATGGTGCCGACGTGCGTCATCTCCCAGGGCCGCGTCTGGTAGCGATAGATCCCGCTGGTCAGCGCGCCCACCGGGCAGATGTCGATGCAGGCGCCGCACTCATCGCACTCCAGGTGGTCTCCCTGATTCGGTCCGATCTCCGAAAGCACGCCACGATAGATGACGCCGAGCGCGCCCACCCCCAAGCCCTCGTTGCAGATGCGAACGCAGCGGAAACACAGGATGCAGCGTGGGGCATCGAAAAACACTACCGGCGAGAACTGTTTTTCGGGTGTGTGGACCTTCTCTTCCGTGTAGCGGCTCTCGCCAGCGCCGTACCGGAACACCATATCCTGCAACTCGCACTCGCCGCCCTTATCGCACACCGGACAATCCAGAGGGTGATTGGTGAGCAGCAATTCCAGCATCGACTTGCGAGCTTGCGCCACCTGCGGTGTTTCTGTGCGAACCACCATGCCCTCGGCAACCGGAAGCGTACAAGCCGTCATCAGCTTGGGCATCTTCTCGACTTCCACGAGGCACATGCGGCAGGCCGCCTGCAGCGTCAGCCCCTCGTAATAGCAAAACGCCGGGACCTCAATGCCCATGGTCTTGGCGGCATCGATTACCAGGGTTCCCGGTGCTGCCTGCACTGGCTTGCCGTCAATCGTCAATTTGATGAGATCAGCCATTTTATGCCGTCACCATGTGGGTGGCGTGCTCGTAAGGACACGGCTTGCCATTCAGATGATCCTCGAACTCGTGCCGGAACTTCTCCACAATCGACTGCGTGGGCATCGCCGCCGCGTCACCCAGCGGGCAGAACGTCCGTCCCAACATGTTCTTGGAGATATCGCCGATCAGGTTGATGTCGGTCCGCGTCCCCATGCCGTCGTGGAAACGCTGCAGAATCTTGCGCAGCCAGGTGGTGCCTTCGCGGCAAGGAATGCACCAGCCGCAGCTTTCGTGCGCATAGAAGCGAATGATGCGCAGGGCCGCCTTCACCATGCAGGTGTCTTCGTCCATGATGATCACGCCGCCCGACCCGAGCATGCTCTTGCGCTGCGCCATGGAGTCGTAATCCATCGTGGCGCCTTCGCATTCCGCCGCGGTCAGGACAGGGCACGATGATCCGCCGGGGATGAACGCCTTCATCTTCTTTCCATTGCGAATGCCGCCGCCCACTTCCTCGATCATCTGCTTCACGGGAAAGCCCAGGCGCAATTCGTAGACACCCGGCTTGTTGACGTGGCCCGTCAGACAAGTCATCTTCGTCCCACCCGCCTTGGGCACTCCGAGATCCGAGAATGCCTTGCCGCCATCGCGAAGGATCGCCGGCACGGCGCAGAAAGTTTCCACGTTATTCAGAACCGTAGGGCATTGAAACGCGCCAGACACCGCGGGAAACGGAGGGCGAATTCTCGGAATGCCGCGCTTGCCTTCCAGCGATTCCAGCAGCGCCGACTCCTCGCCGCATTCATACGCGCCGGCGCCGGTGTGCGTGTAAAGGTCGAAATCGAACCCGGTGCCCTTAATGTTCTTGCCGAGCCAGCCGTTCGCGTACGCCTCAGCCAGAGCCTTGTCCAGGATATCGATGAGGTAGCGGTATTCGCCGCGAATGTAAATGTAACCCGCGTGCGCGTCCACCGCGAGCCCCGCGATCAGGCAGCCCTCGATCAATTGGTGCGGATCGTTCTCGATCAGCACGCGATCCTTGCAGGTGCCCGGTTCGCTCTCGTCGCCGTTCACCACGATATATTTCGGCTTGGGCGACGTGCGCGGCACGAAGCCCCACTTCATTCCAGTCGGGAAGCCCGCGCCGCCGCGTCCGCGAAGATTCGAGATCTTCACTTCCTCGATGATCTTGTCCGGGGTCATCGAGGCGGCCTTCATAAATGCCTGATAGCCTTCCGTCGAAAGGTAGGTCTCGATGGACGCCGAATTGGGCATGCCAAAACGCCGCGACAGCACCTTGGTTTCGAGTGGGCTGGGTTCGTTATACAGCATGGGTTATGAGTTCTTCCTCAGGCCGTCCAAAATCTCGTCCAGCTTTTCGGGAGTGACCAAATGATGGAATTCGTAATTCACCTGCACGGCCGGCGCCCAGGAGCATGCTCCCATGCATTCCACCTCCTCGATCGAGATGAGGCCGTCTTCGGTGACTTCTTTGTTGCCGATTCCCAGTTTTTTGCAGGCATGCTCCCAGAGCTTGTCGCCATCCCAAAGCAGGCAACTGATATTGGTGCACACCTGAACGTGAAACTTACCCCACGGCTTCTTGTGCAGCATGGAGTAGTACGAGAGCACTTCGTTGACTTGCAGCGGCGTCACGCCGACGCGCCTGGCCACCTCCGCGATGAACTCGTCGGAAAGCTGTCCCAGTTCGTCCTGCCCGTAAAGCAACATCGGAATCATTGCCGAGCGCTGCCGGCCCGGAGGATAGCTTTTCAGGAACTTTTCGAATTTGGCTTCCAGTTGCGGAGAAAAAGTCATGCAGTCTATATGCTCTCGATGTTGCGACACGTGATCTTCGCGATCATCGGTCCGTATCTCCCAAAACGAAATCCATACTGCCAATGGAAGCGATCACGTCGGCAATCAACGTTCCCTCTACCATTCTAGACGTCGCCTGCAGATTCCCGAAGCTTGGCGTGCGCATGTGCACGCGATACGGACGCGTCGTCCCATCGCTCACAATGTAATATCCCAATTCGCCGCGCGGCGATTCGATGATCTGGTAGACCTCGCCCTCCGGCACGCGGAAGCCCTCCGTCACGATTTTGAAATGGTAGATGAGCGCTTCCATCTGCGTCTTCATCTTCTCGCGATCGGGAAGCACCACATGCGGATCGTCCGCCTTCCACGGTCCGGCGGGCATCCCTTCCATCGCCTGCCGGACGATCCGTGTGCTCTGGCGCATTTCCTCCACCCGCACCTGGTAGCGGGCGAAGACGTCATTCTCGGTCCGCGTCGGCACTTCGAAATCGAACTTCTCGTAGCTCGAGTACGGCTCGTCCTTGCGCGCATCGATCTTCAGCCCAGCCGCGCGCAGCATCGGTCCCGTCACACCTAAATCCAGCATGTCCTCGAGCGAAATCACGCCAATGCCCCTGGTGCGTCCGATCCAGATGCGATTGTTGGTCAGCAGGTTTTCATATTCATCGATGCGGCTCGGGAACACATCGATGAACTTCTTTACGCGCTGCGCCCATCCCCGCGGAGGCTCCAGCGCCAGCCCGCCGATGCGGAAATAGCTCGTCATCATGCGCTGTCCCGAGAACATCTCGAAAATGCGCAGAATATCTTCGCGCTCGCGGAAGCAGTAGAGGAACACGCTCATCGCGCCGATATCCAGCGCATGCGTCCCCAACCACACCAGGTGGCTGTTCAGTCGCGTCAATTCCGTCAACATCACGCGCATCCACTGCGCCTGGGGGGGAATCTCCATGCCGAGCAACTTCTCCGCGGCGAGGCAGTAGCCCAGATTGTTGGAAAGCGGCGCCAGATAATCCACGCGGTCGGTCAACGTGACCGCCTGCTGGTACGTCTTGACCTCGAACTCCTTCTCGATACCCGTATGCAGGAACCCGATATCGGGTGCGCATTTGACCACATTCTCGCCATCGAGTTCGATCAGCAAACGCAGCACGCCGTGCGTGGATGGATGCTGCGGACCCATATTGAGGACCATGCGCCGCGGTCCGTTTGGAGCTTTTTCCGATTCCTCCGCGTCAGCCATTAATCCTGGAATGGTCGTATCACTCATCTCTAAACCCTCGACCCGGTGATCGGGTAGTCTTTCCGCAGAGGATAGCCTTCCCAATCGTCGGGCATTAGGATGCGGCGCAGGTCTGGATGGTGCAGGAAGCGAATGCCAAATAAATCGAATACTTCGCGTTCATACCAGTTGGCCGAGCGCCACACCGACGTGACGGATTCGATTACCGGATCGATTCCCGGCAAGCGGCACTTCAGGCGAATCCGCTCTTTTCGTTCGATCGAGTGGACGTGATAGATCACTTCGAACCTCGGCTCCATGGGGTACCGGTCCACTGCGGTTACCGCGCTCAAACGCACAAACTTCTGGTCGTACTTTAGAAATCCGCACACGCTGGCGATCTTGGGAGCTGCAATCTCCAGCGTCAACTCATCGCGGTCGTACTTGCCGGTGATGACAGCATCGGCATCGAAGTCCGCTACGGCCGCTGCTACGGCCCGCTCTCGCAGATGATCGGGTAGCATTTCTGAGTTCGTTTATTGCTTTCGGCTGTTTTGGTCAGCAGACCAATCCAGCGCGCCCTTTTTCCAGATGTAGAAAAACCCGGACAGGATCAACACCACGAATACCAGCATCTCCACAAACGCGAACATCTTGAGCTCGCGGTAGACAACTGCCCACGGGTACAGGAAAATTGCTTCGATATCGAACAGGATGAACAACATCGCCACCAGGTAGAACTTCACACTGAAACGCTGCCTGGCGTCTCCGGTGGGCACTATGCCGGACTCGTACGGCATGTCCTTCACGCGATTGCGTACGCGCTTGCCTAACAGAAATGAAACACTGAGCAGCCCCGCAGCCAGAGCCATGGCGAGGATCGCCTGCACCAGGACGGGGAAATACAGTTCCGTGTACGAGTTAGGCATCGGATCAGGAATTCAGGGGTCTAAATTTGACTATAATGGGTACGAAAAAGGGTGTCAACCAATGGCCATCGACATCACGGTGAACGGCGAGCCCCACGCGGCCCAGGAAGGGCAGACAATCCTCGGACTCTTGCAGCAATTGCAACTGGAGCCATCGCGCGTCGCCGTGGAGTTGGATCGCCGGATCGTCAGGCAACCGAGCTGGAATGAGACGATTCTCAAGCCCGGCTCGCAAATCGAAATCGTTCAGTTCGTAGGCGGCGGCTAGGTGGCGCAAAGACTCATCATTGCCGTCTCGACACTTCTGTCGAGACTTTTCGAGTGTCCGCCCGTTGCTTTCAAAGGAATCAGTAGCTTACCAGGTGAAAACGGGTACTTCAGTGCCCGTTGTAGGCAGGCGAGAGCATTTCGGACTTGCGCTCTTGGATAAAGACCGGCGACCCACGGCCTCATTTCGCCAGGCGATTGTATTTCTTCAGAACATCCACCAGCCGATCGTGCGGCAGCGCCGTGACCTTGTGTCCCGAGAATCCCGTCATCGTCTCTGCGCCCACCATCGCGTTGACGATCGCCTCTTCGGTCGCCTGCACCACCCCCTCGAAGACGCCGTTCAGCGAATCGTTGGGCATCATCGCAACATTCATGGGCGCCTTCGCCGCCGCCGCTCGTGGATTGGCAGTGGAGAACGCAATGAAGATATCGCCCGATCCGTTGCCCGAAGTCGAACCGGTGCGCGCCAGGCCTAAAGTCGCGCGTCGCGCCAGTCGCTTGGTCTGATGCGGCAGCAACGGCGCATCCGTAGCCACCACGATGATGATCGATCCGGTATCGTCGCGAAACGCCTGACGGACGCTGGCCACCGGCGGATTGTCGGTGATCTCTTGTCCCACCGGCAATCCGCCAACCCGCAATTGGCGGCGGCTGCCGCAGTTGCACTGTACCAGCACCCCAACGGTATATGCGCCCACCTTCCGAGAGGAAGTTCCAATGCCGCCTTTGAACCCGTAGCACACCATCCCCGTGCCTCCACCGACATTGCCCTCGGCTACCGGACCCGTCGCCGCAGCTTCCAGCGCCGCCGCCACATCCTCAGGCTTCACATGAAAGCCGTTGATGTCGTTCAGAAATCCGTCGTACGTTTCGGCCACGATCGGATAGGTGTAGAATCCTCCGTCGAAGACGTTGGTGCCGGGTGTGCGCTTGTTCTTGACCAGCCATGCAAGATAGGCGTCGCGCACCACGCCGACGCTGTGAGTATTGGTGATCATCACGGGCCCGTCGAGGAATCCGGACTCCTCGAGCCAGTGCGTCCCCGTCATATCGCCATTGCCGTTCTGCGAAAAGAAACCGCCGAAGACCGGGTCAGACGACTGCTTGCCGCGCGGCCAGACCGCCGTGACCCCAGTGCGGATCGAATCGCCGGAGATCAGCGTGCGATGCCCCACCTGGACGCCCGGCACGTCAGTAATCGCGTTCAGAGGCCCTGGCGTGCCTTCGAGTGGCACGCCCAAATCGCGAGCACGCGGCTTGGTCTGGCTGTTCGCGGTCAACAGAGACATGGCTAAGAGTAATACGAGTCGCGTCGGCATGGCTTGTTATCTCACACCGCGCGCCGTTACTCCAACCCTTAGCCTTCACTCGACATGCATGCCGGCAGGTCCCGCATTTCCCAGCAACGGCCTGGCCGCCAGCGGATGAGTCCCGTCCAGCAGTCCTTCGAAGCTCTGCTGATGATAGACGAATACCGCACGATCTCCGCTCGTGACAATCGGCGCCGCGCAGACGATCCGAAACAGCTTACCTTCCGCTTCGAACTCCAGGCGATTTCCGCTCACATGTCCGGCCTGCGTAAAGCGGGGATTTCCTTGCGGATCGAGAGCGATCAGGTACCGCCCTTCTCCCGGAAGATGGACCCAGACCACCGGACCCGCGCCAGCATCGCGTTGCGCCGCCGCCAGTTGCCCATTGACGTACAGTTGCGGAGCAGCCAGCCGCATTGTGGCGTTGGTGGCCGCCGAGCCTGTACCGCGCCAGCCGGCAGAGGGCGTCCACGAAAGGACCATCCGATCGTACACGCGCCGGCCGCCCGCTTGCGACAGTGTCACCTCGAAGCTCTCGCCTACCTGCACCACCTGTGGCGCAGGCAGATTAGGTGGCGAAAGGAACGGCCCGTCGATTCGATAGGGTCCCGTCAGACGGCTCAAGGTCGAGAACTGCATCGGAGCGAATGACACCTCGTACTGCCCGTCGCCGGCCCGCTTCAACGCGTACTCATATCCAGCATAAGTCTTGGTGGAACGGTCGCGAACGTACCCACTGCCGTGGAGCGCGGCGGTGCCGCTCCCGCCAATCGAATTGCCCCCTCCGAATGACCACGATTGAATCGGCGTGACAGGCGGATCCACCAGCCTGGTCACTTGTACATACAGACCGGGGTCGCCCCACTGCCCTCGAAACTGCCCCAGCATGGGACTCTCGAAGCCCACCGCGCCCACCACAGTGCAGAGCCCGGCGGCCGCGGCCGCGATCAACCAATATTGCCGCACACTGAGAATCCCACGACGCTGTTCGGGCATCGCCGCAATCAAGTGGCGCCTCAGCGAAGGCGGCGGCGCCGGCGCCACCCACGCACTCAGGAGTTGGTCCAATTCGATTTCGTTCATAGCTTCCTCTCCACATTCGGCGCATAGGGCGCCAACAGATTCCGAAGACTTGCGCGGGCGCGTTGCAAGCGGGATTTCACCGCCCCCACATCAATCCCGAGGATCTCGGCGATCTCCGCCAGCGGCAACTGTTCGTAGTGCGCCAGCAGTAGCGTCTCCCGTTGTCCCTCGGGAAGCTGCCCGATGGCCCGCTCTACGATCTGCGCCAGTTCGCCCGCGTAGCACTCCCGTTCAGGACTGAGTGGCGGCGATGCCTCGAGACCGCCCGGAGAGTTCCGCATGCGTTTCAGCGCCTGATTGCGCACTGCTCCGAAAAGATACGTCCGCAGCGGCGTCCGTTCCGGATCGAACCCGCAACCCGGCCTCAGCAGGGCAAGAAAGACCTCCTGCACGATATCCTCGGCATCGGTCACGGAGTTGGTCAGGCGCCACGCGAAGCGGAATAACGGCCCGTGGTGCTCATCGAAATACCTCAGGATCGCCTGATTGCTCCGGTCCATGTGTTCCCCCTGTATTACCGGAGAACGGCGAAAGGAATCGGTCGGTCAGCGGACAGTCACGCCCCACCCCTTGAGCCCAGCGGTCCAGCCTTCCATTAGCCACAAGTTCGAATGAATAATTCCTGAAGAGTAGGCAAAGCTTTTGCCATCAGGAGCCAGACTGAAGCGAACGGCGGGACGGAAGGTCAATCTCGGCACAAAATCGCTGCCCACGTCCCCGATCACTTTCTCGGCGCCGCTCATCACGTCCACCGAGAACAGGAACACGTGCTGGCCCTCTTCTCTGAGCCCATAAGCCAGCTTGCCGTCGCGGGAGAAGGCGTAGTTCGTGGTGTGATGGTCTCCCAGGGAGCGGATCAGCGTGCCGTCCGGAGTGTACAGATCGTTGCCGCAGAGAATCGAATCCCCGGCCGGCGACCAGGAAGGCACCTCGGGGCACAGCGCCTCAGCTTTCAGGACACTCGGAGTGGACTGGCCGGTCGTCTTGATCTTCATTAGGTCCATCTTGCCGTTGTGCGTGGCGAGATAAACAAACCAGGCGCCGTCTGGAGACCACGAGCCGGGAAATTCCGCCGAGGCCGAATCGGCACTAAGCGGAACGGGTGCTCCGCCGGATAGAGATGAGATCCACATCTGGATGCGCCCCTGGCTGTCGTTGCGGCCGTAAATCACGCGGTCGCCCTCAGGTGAGAGCGCCGGCGAGATAAACCATTGCGTGGCGTCTGTGGGGAAATCGCGACCCGTCACCAGTGGGCGATCGCTCCCATCGGCGCTGTGGAGCCAGATCTCTTGCGGCCCGTTACGGTCTGTCACGTAGACCAGAAGCGGCCGTTTTGCTGCCCACGCCGGCATGTATTCGTCGCGCTGCGTCGCAATCAGCCTCTGTGCCGTGGCGTGTTCCACATCCACCGAGACCACGTCGCTATTCCCGGAGTGTTCCGCGAAGATGAGGCGGCCCCCATCGGGTGAGACCGACGAAGTGAAATGTCCGGTGGTGCCGCTGGTCAGCGCCAGCAGTTTTCCGGAATCGGTATCGGCCAGCCAGAGCTGAGACGGCGTGCCCGCCGCCGGTTGATACGAGAGCACGATGTGACGGCTGTCGGGAAGCCATGAGAATCTTGGAGTGCCGCTATAGGACCGCATGCCGGCCAGCAACAGCTTCGGAGGTTTAGCCGGGTCCGGAGGGTACGGCATGAGCCATGCTTCGTCGTGGCTTTTCTCGTTCTTCAGAAATACCAGAAGCTTTTTGCCATCCGGCGAGAAGCGGATCACCGTATCGTTGAAGAGCGCCTTCGAGGCAACCGGATCCGGCTCATACCTGCGGCGAGGCGATCCCGGCGGAGCGCTGATCCAGACGCTGTATACGCCGTCGTCTCCCCGTCCCACGAATGCCACCGCTCGCAGATCGGGAGACACCGTCGAGTCGTTATCCCCCGTGAGCGGCATAAACGGCTCCGGTTCGCCTCCAGCCGCCGAGACCGACCAGATGCCTACAGGCTTGCGATCACTTTCGAAGAGGATGCGCTTGGAATCCGGCGCCCACGCCATCGGCTCCGCGCTTTCCGCCATATGCGTGACCTGTGCCGGGACAGCCGAATCCAGATAACGGACAAAAACCTGAACCGGTGTCGACAAGTCCGCGGTGGGACGCGACGAATAGGCTACCGCTTTTCCATCCGGCGACCAGACGGGCGACCCCTGGCTTCCCGGTCCGAAGGCAAAAGGCGTGAAGCGATATTGAGCCTGATCCGGAAATTGTGGGCCCGAGAAGCTGATCGCCGCGGCAATCACCGCTGCGCCAGCAGCCAGGGCCGCACCTCCCCAGAGCCACCACGGCCGCGGTCGGGAAGGCGCCGCTGGTATCGCCGGACGCGTGCTCGACGTTATGGAATTCGAAGACAGATGGTCGCGAATATTCTTCAATTCGCGAAACAGGTCGCCCGTCGATTCATAGCGGTCCGCCGGATCTTTCGCCAGGCAGCGGTCGATGGCCCAACGCAGGGGATCCGGAATCGCTATTTCGATCGGCGGCGGGTTGTCACTGAGAATCGCCGCCATGGTCTGGATGGTCTCCGGCCGGTCGTAAGGCTTCTCACCAGTGACCATTTCGTAGAGGATCAAGCCGAAAGAGAACTGGTCGGAGCGATGATCGGCGGGTACTCCGCGAACCTGTTCGGGACTCATGTAGTGCACGGTGCCGAGGATCATGCCGGGCGTGGTCTGGTTGACCGTCACCGTCTCATCTGGCGAGTTTGTGGGAAGCGCTGTCTGTTTCGCCAGGCCGAAATCGAGGATCTTCACGCGGCCATCGGGCATCATCATGACGTTCGCTGGCTTCAGATCGCGATGCGTGATGCGTGCTGCATGGGCGGCCGCCATACCGTCGGCAATCTGCACGGCGATATCGAGCAGCTTGCGCATAGGGACCGGCCCGCGCTGGATCAACTCCGTCAGCGTCTCTCCCGGCACCAGTTCGCCGACGAAATACGAGATGCCATTGTCGCTGCCGATATCGTGCAGGCCGACGATGTTGGGATGGCTCAGCGCCGCGGCTGCGCGGGCCTCCTGCTCGAAACGCGCTCTCCGGGCGGGGTCGCCTGAGAATTCGCCCGGAAGAACCTTGAGCGCGACTTCACGCCCCAACCGCGAATCGCGCGCCCGGTAGACTTCGCCCATTCCGCCCGCACCCAGGGGCGCGACGATCTCGTAGGGTCCCAGGTGTGATCCCGCTTCGAGACGCATGCAGTTACTCTAAGCAGCGAGTGGCGATGGCGCCGTTCTCTTCCCACGCCGCCAGAATCGCTCCATCGGGGAGAGTCAGCAAGCTGGGGAAAGCACCCGCGTCCGAGACGTGAAGATTGTCGGAACTTCCTGGCAAGCGCGCCTCGATGCCTGTCGTACTCGACCAGATCGTGTACGCGCCTTTGGCATTCACTGCTAAAGCGATGTCCTGCCCGGGGCCGAGTTTTACCTCCGGCTGGCCAGCCTCGGCGAGATAGACGTCATGCTCGCGCCGCCACGCGCTGACCAGTTCCCCGTTGCGGACCGCGAGTCCCCCGCCATCCATGGGGCAGGCGTCCAGCTTCCATGTGCCGGTGCCCTGTTTGACTGCCTCGGATACCGGCTTGCCATCGCGAATGCGCAACGTGTAGAAGTCGCGCGCCCCATCGATGACGTTCCGCCACATCACCGCGAACTCGCCGGGCCCGAGCGATACCAGGGACGGGTGGCAGCATTCGCAGATCGTACGGCCGGGAGCTTGATACAGCATTACGTTCTTCGACCAGGTCGCCCCGGCATCGTTGCTGAACGCGCCCCACAGGCGCTTTCCTCCGGGGATGCGATCGTCAAGCCAGGCGGCGGCCACGTGACCTTGTTCATCCGCTGCCATCGCGTGGAGCCCTTCCCGAGCCGATTTCGGCTGATCGTTAATGACGGCGGCCTGCGACCAAGTCCGCCCGCCGTCCGTGGAGCGCCAGTAGAAAAGGTCGCTTTCGGTGGCGATCGCGCTGACGATCATCGCCTCGCCGCTGATTACCAGTCGCGGTCCGCGATGGCGTCCCAGCAACAGCTTTGGCAAAGTCGCGACTTTTGCCGGCGCGGAGAAGCTGCGGCCGTTGTCTGTCGAGCGCGTAAACCAGATCGATTCGCCGCTCCCGAAAACCATGGCGACGGTTCCTTTTCCCGCGGCCAATTGGGGTTGCCGATTCGGAACACTCGGCACTACCGGAAGCAGATGAATGCCTAGAAGTGCAATTGCAGCCAGCATCAGTAAGAGTGTACCGTGGCCCCGGCACTCCTGTTTACCAGCGTCGAGACGCCTCTCGACGCTTTTCGTGCGCCGACGAATTCCCGTGCGATGGCGTTCATCGGGGATTGACTGGTAATCTCAATGTCGTGGGGCCGATTCACCTCTCCCTCCATCACATCCAGATTGCTGCACCGGCGGGGTGTGAGGATGATGCCCGCCGGTTTTATGGGGGTGTTCTCGGATTGGATGAGATTGAGAAACCGGAGCAGCTCCAGCAGCAGGGAGGCTGTTGGTTTCGCTGCGGAGGGCACCAGATCCACATTGGTGTCGAGCCGGATTTCCGGCCGGCGAGGAAGGCCCACGCTGCCTTTGCGGCCGTCAACCTCGAAACGCTGCGAACCAGGCTGCTGGCGCGTGGATTCAGAGTGACGGACGACAGCAATCTGCCCGGAGTCCGCCGTTTCTACACAAGCGATCCCTGGGGCAATCGGATCGAGTTTATAGAGCAACCATCCGAACCGGGCTGAGGCCGATCGGGCAATTCGGTGGGGAATGGTATTTCGGGATTTCCTCCGGATTTGTGCGGAAAACCGATTTGGTCCGCCGTTTGCAGAAATAAATTTGGGAGGTCGAGCAGACCATAACATGGGAAACCCGGGAAATTCTGGCGATCGCTATCGGGATTCGGCTACTTCTCCCCGATATTACTGTGAGGAAGCCGGCCGACTTCTCCAAGGCTTCGGCGAGGCGGTGCAGGAACTCTTACGCCTGCACGAACAGCAGTTTCTCGCCATTGTCGAGGGCGATCTGACAGCCAACCGGTTTGACCTGTTAATCCACGAGGCGAACCAACGAAAGCAGAATGCCAAATACCTGTACATGAGCCACCTGGAACAGCACGGCTGCTCGCGAAACGATGGAGCTGACCTCAGTTGAACGTGAAAAAATTACCGACACCATGCTACATGTTGAGTCTGCCCGATCGTCGTTCGATCAAGTAGAAAACGGCAAGGTGCCGAAAGGCAACGAAATTGAAAAGTGCCTCGAAGAGGCACACGAAAGTCTCAAGACAGTACTAGGGTATTCTCGTCCCAAGCCCAAAAAGACAAATACATGAAAAGAGAGTACTCAACAAACGGAAGCGGCCGCTGGCTTACGCACCTGACTTTGCGGCGTCCGGCGTTCCCGCTACCGTTTGGGGTTCCACGTTTCCTTCCATTTTGGCCTTCTCCAGCGGCCGCCGATCATAAAATTGAACCCGGCAAAAGCAGCAGTGGTATAGCCTTCCGCCCGCCATGCGTTCCACAAGATTGAGGAATCCCCACTGCATCTTGTCGATCTTGTCGCGCTCCCGCAGTTTGGTGGGCCGGAAACTGCCGCATCTCGGGCAGCGTGCGTTCTCCCCGAAATGGTACATGTAACGGCGCGGAACAAACTCTTCCGTCTCGCATTTGGGGCACTCGTAGATCGCCATATACAAGAAGCGCTCGACGAAGGTTCGATGGACCCGCTTTAGCTTCCCGTTACACGCTTTGCACTTCCGCATTTCCGCTATACTTATAACGCAATTGCGCAAACTGCACAACCGGGTGACAATAAAAGATACAACTTTCCCCTCATTTCACTTCTATGCTCGACCGGATTACTGTGCATGGCGCACGCCAGCACAACCTTAAAAACATCGACGTAGAGATTCCCCGCAATAGTCTCACGGTAATCACCGGACTGAGTGGCTCGGGGAAATCCTCACTTGCCTTCGACACGATTTATGCAGAAGGCCAGCGCCGGTATGTTGAGACCCTTTCCACCTACGCCCGCCAGTTCCTCGATCAGATGGAGCGTCCCGACGTCGATTCTATTGACGGCCTCAGTCCCGCCATCTCCATTGAGCAGAAGACTACCAGCCGAAGTCCCCGCTCCACAGTCGGCACCATCACGGAAATCTACGACTACCTTCGCCTGCTGTACTCCTCCATCGGCGTCCCGCACTGCCCCCTGTGCGGCAACGAAATTTCGCGCCAGACCACTGAGCAAATCCTGCAGCATGTAGTGGCTCTGAAACCCGAGGACCGCATCATGGTCATGGCGCCGATCGTGCGCGGCCGCAAGGGAGAGTACAAAAAGGACCTCGAAAAACTGGCTCGCCAGGGATTTGTCCGGGCACGGATCGATGGAATTCTCCGCTCGCTCGACGAGGAAATCACGCTCGACAAACGCAAGAATCACACCATCGAAGTCGTGGTCGATCGTCTGCTCGTGAAGCCTGGAATCGAGACGCGCCTGGAGGCGTCGATCGAGACCGCCACGAAGTTGGCGAATGGTCTGGTCCTTATCGTCGTAGTTAACGGCGAAGAGCGTCTCTATTCACAGAAACTGGCCTGCATGGAGTGCGGTACCAGCGTCCCGCAACTGGAGCCTCGCTCTTTTTCGTTCAACAGCCCGTTCGGGGCTTGCGAGGAATGCCACGGCTTGGGCAGCAAATGGAGCTTCGATCCCGCCAAGGTAATCGCCGACCCCTCCAAGCCGCTGCTAGACGGTGGCTTGGGCCCCGGCGCCGGCTCCTGGTACATGCAACAGCAGTTGGAGGACCTCGCCAAGAAAAGCCGCATCAACCTCAAGAAGCCCTTCGAAGATCTGCCCCAGAAGGCGCGTACCATTCTGATGGAAGGTGCTGACGGAGTGCCTGGCGTTCTGGGAATTCTCGATTCCACCTACACCTCTTCGTCCGAAGGCTACCGCGAGTGGCTGGCCGAATACATGTCGCCCGCCGAGTGCCCTTCCTGCCACGGCCTGCGATTGCGCCCCGCCAGCCTGGCCGTCCGCGTGAAGAACTTCTCCATCGCCGAGTTCACCACCCTGCCCATCGCCCGGGCGCTGATCACCGTCCGCAACTGGGAACTCAACGACCGCGAGCAGCAGATTGCCGGCCGCGTTCTCGATGAGATCCGCAGACGCCTGGAGTTCCTCTCGGCGGTGGGCCTCGACTACCTGAGCCTGGAACGCTCCGCCGCCACTCTCTCCGGAGGAGAGGCGCAGCGCATCCGCCTGGCCACACAGATCGGTTCCAAGCTCCGCGGTGTGCTGTATGTTCTGGACGAGCCGTCGATCGGTCTCCACCCGCGGGATAACGAACGCCTTCTCCAGACGCTCACGCACCTCCGCGATATGGGCAACACCGTGCTCGTCGTCGAGCACGATGCCGAGACCATCGAGCGTGCCGATTACGTAATCGATCTCGGACCCGGCGCCGGGCGTTTGGGGGGCGCTCTCGTCGCGCAGGGCGTGCCCGCGGCCATTGCCGCCAACCCCTCCTCCCTCACCGGGCAGTACCTCTCGGGAGCACTCGAAATCGCCATCCCCGCGGAACGCCGCGAGCCGGGCGGAAAGAAACTCGTCATCCGCGGCGCCCGCGCACACAATCTCAAACAAATCGATGTCGAAATCCCGCTGGGGATTCTGACCGTAGTCACCGGAGTCTCCGGCAGCGGCAAGTCGACCCTCGTGAACGAGATCCTCTACCGCTCCCTGGCGCGCGAAATCTACGGCTCGCACGATGAGCCGGGCGCCCACGACGCGATAGAAGGCATCGAACAGCTCGACAAAGTCATCCGCATCGACCAGGCACCTATCGGCCGCACGCCGCGCTCCAATCCTGCCACTTACACCGGCCTCTTCACGCCCATCCGCGATCTGTACGCGATGCTTCCCGAGTCCCGCGAGCGTGGATACAAGCCCGGCCGCTTCAGTTTCAACGTAAAAGGCGGGCGCTGCGAAGCGTGCCAGGGCGACGGCCTGAAGCGCATCGAGATGAACTTCCTCCCGGACGTCTACGTGACCTGCGACGTCTGCCGCGGCCGCCGCTACAATCGCGAAACGCTGCAGGTGAAGTTCAAAGGCTACTCCATCGCCGACCTTCTGGATGCCACCGTGGAAGAGGCATTGCCTCTCATGGAGAACCTGCCGCAGATTCGCGTCAAACTGCAGACGCTCCTCGACGTGGGCCTGGGGTACGTCCACCTCGGTCAGTCGTCCACGACGCTGTCCGGCGGCGAAGCACAGAGAATCAAACTGGCCAAGGAACTCAGCAAACGCCAGACCGGCCGCACCTTTTATCTCCTCGATGAGCCCACCACCGGCTTGCATTTCGATGATGTCCGCAAGCTGCTCGACGTCTTGCAGCGCCTGGTGGATCTGGGTAATACCGTCGTCGTCATTGAGCACAATCTTGATGTGATCAAGACGGCTGACTGGCTGATCGATCTCGGTCCCGATGGCGGCGAGTACGGCGGCCGCCTGGTAGCTGCCGGCACGCCCGAGCAGGTCAGCCGCTCCAAGAAGAGCTACACCGCCGAAGCTCTTCGAAAGGTGCTCGCCAACGGCAAAACCGCCGAGGCCGTGCGATGAGCCGGTATTCCAAGAGTCCGATCGATCTGTCGCGACTCCATACCGTGCCGCTCCAGGAGCGCGGCGGCAAGGTGCGCGCCGGCGACTTTGCGCAGGTCTATCGCAAGGGCTCCGGCCTGACCGCATGGCTCGATTCCCTACCCCGCATCCTGGCCGCAGATTCCTTTCGCGCCGTGGTGGACGCGATGCTTGCGGCGCGCGACGGGAAGCGTGCCATCATTTGGGGAATGGGCGGACACGTGATCAAATGCGGCCTTGCGCCCGTTCTGATCGACCTGATGCACCGGGGCTTCGCCACCGCCTTCGCGATGAACGGCTCGGCCGCCATTCACGACTACGAAATCGCGCTCGCCGGACACACCAGTGAGGATGTCGAGGCGGTGCTGCCCGACGGGCGCTTCGGATCCGCGGAGGAGACCGGGCGCGAGATGAACTGCGCGATAGCCGCGGGCGCGCGCGAAGAGATCGGCATCGGCGAAGCTCTGGGCCGATCGCTCGAATCGATCGCGCCCCCCGAGCATGCTGCCGCGAGTCTGCTCTTGCAAGCGTACCGGCACAGCACGCCTGTGACGGTCCACGTGGCCATGGGCACGGACACGCCCCATACCCATCCCTCCGCTGACGGCGCCGCGATCGGCAGCGGCTCCCATCGCGATTTCCGGCTCCTGTGCTCGTGCGTCTGCGACCTCGATAACGGTGGGGTATTCCTGAACGTCGGATCTGCCGTGGTGATGCCCGAAGTCTTTCTCAAGGCCGTTTCCGCGGTCCGCAACCTGGGACATCCGTTGGCCGATTTCGTCACCGCCAATTTCGATTTCCTCCAGCACTACCGCCCGCGCGTGAACGTGGTGCAGCGCCCGCATGCGCTCGCAGGAGGAGCCGGGTACGCCATCACCGGCCACCATGAACTCATGATTCCGCTGCTGGCCGCCGCGCTCATCGAGAGGGACTCGTGAGCGATCAGCCTCCGCTCCCCACCGCTCCGGAGCCTCCCCCGGAGCAGCCACTGGAAAATGCGCCCCCGCCGCCCGAGCCGCAGCAGATGGGCGATCCGGCGCCGTATCTGCCTCCGGAACCGCTGCCTGAGCGCACACCGTTTTGGGGATATTTCGATCTCGCGCTGTTCGTCGCCCTCGCCTTCCCGTGCATGTTCGTGGGTGGCTTCATCGGTCTCAATCTGGCGAGAGCGGTGGTGGCGGCGGTTCACCCCGCCGTCCGGATTCCCTCGTTGGAGCCGTTGGCGGAGCAACTCGGCGCCGACATCGTGTTGTTCAGCGTGCTCGCATTGCTGCTACGCCTCCAATACGACCGCCCCTTCTGGCGTTCCCTGGGATGGCGGCCGGCCGGAATCCCGCTTCTTCTGCCGGTGATCGCCGGCCTGGGCTGCGCCATTGGTGTGGCTATTCTCGGGACCCTCATCCACATTCCCAACACCGATAACCCGATGGTCGACCTGATGAAGGAGCGCACCTCGGCGATCCTCATGGCATGCTTCGGCGTCACGATCGCGCCTCTCACTGAGGAACTGATCTTCCGCGGCTTTCTGCAGCCGCTGCTGGTACGCAGTTTGGGCACCATTCCCGGCATCCTGCTGGCATCGGTTCCCTTCGGCCTCCTGCATTACCGCGAATACGGCGACTCCTGGCGTCACGCCATCCTGATCGGATTGGCAGGAGCTGCGTTCGGGTGGATGCGCCACCGCACCGGCTCGACCCAGGCGTCCACATTCATGCACGCGTCCTACAACGCCCTGATCTTCTACGCTGTGTTGTAATCGCCTCGTCATCGCGGAAACCGGAGATAGCAAACTAACCCCGAGCCATAAGCCTCGGCATTTGTTTTTCCTCCTGCTGTTTTCCTCCGCGTTGATCTCCGTGCCTCCGTGTCTCCGCGGTGAAGGCCTTCTCCGCAGCGGAACGGTGCCCCCCGAAGCGCCCACTCGTCCTCGCGTCACACGCCTTGAGCCGGATTCCCAACTCTGCTATTCTCAGTAAGTTGAATTCATTTACATTGTCCTTCCCGGCCGGCGCGGCCGGGCCTACCTGAGAGGTTCAAATGTCGGGCCATTCCAAATGGGCAACCATTAAGCATAAGAAGGCGGCACTGGACGCCAAGCGCGGAAAATCGTTCACGCGCATCATCAAAGAAATCACCATCGCCGCGCGTAACGGCGGCGATCCGGACGGCAATCCTCGCCTTCGCACCGCGATCTTGGCCGCCAAGGCCGTCAGTATGCCTTCAGACAACATTAAGAAGGCCATCATGCGCGGCACGGGCGAACTGGAAGGCGGGCAGATCGACGAAGTCATGTTCGAAGGCTACGGACCGGGCGGCGCCGCGGTCCTGGTCAACGTTGCCACTGACAATCGCAATCGCACCGTCAGCGACATCCGCCATGTCTTCTCCAAGAACGGCGGCAACATGGGCGAGCAAGGCAGCGTCGCCTGGATGTTCGAGCGCAAGAGCCAGGTGTTCGTTCCGGGCGACAAGGCCGGCGAAGACCAACTCATGAACATCGTCCTCGATGCCGGGGGCGACGACCTCAAGAGCGACGGCGATCGTTGGACCATTCTCTCCGCTCCTGAGGCTCACGAAGCGGTGCTCAAAGCCCTGGATGCCAATCAGATTCCGTATGAGGACGCCAGCATCGCCATGGTTCCCAAGAACCTGATCAAGCTCGAAGGCAAGAATGCCAGCGGCATGCTGCGGCTCAGCGAGGCACTGGAAGATCACGACGACGTGCAGAACGTCTACTCCAACTTCGATATCGATGAGAAGGAACTAGAGGCGATGGCCTAATCCAGTGCGTGTGCTCGGGATCGATTGCGGTACGGAACGGACCGGTTACGGCGTGATCGAAAGCGATGGAGCCGAGCATCGTCTGCTGGTATCGGGGGTCATTCGCACGGATGCGAAATGGCCCTTTGAAAAGCGGTTATTGGAAATCGCCACCGGATTGCGAAATCTGATTCGGGAATATCAGCCGCAAACCGGAGCAGTAGAAGGGGTCTTTTATTCGACGAATGTGAAAACGGCGCTGAAACTGGCGCACGTTCGTGGTACCGCCCTATTGGTGATCGCCGAAGCCGGGATGCAACTGGCCGAGTATTCGCCATTGGAGGTAAAGATCAGCGTGGTAGGGTACGGCCGTGCCGAAAAATTCCAGGTGCAGATGATGGTGCGCTCGCTGCTGCACGTAGCGGAAGCGATCGAGTCGGAAGACGCTTGCGACGCCTTGGCCGTGGCCATTTGCCACGCGACGCACGAAGCCACGAGCAGAAGGATGGCGTAACGGTATGAAGTGGTTCCACGCTCGGCTGTTCACAAGAGCCCTGCTGTTCGCAAATGCAGCGCTACTCACCTGCTCCCTGAACGCCGCCGACGGGACCCGGCTATTTTACTCCCGGGCGTTCCCCGGAAGCGTACCTGCCTACCTGCAGGTGACCGTCGACAAAGCCGGGGCGGCCGAATACCGCGAGGCCGAGGACGACGAGCTGCCCATCAAGTTTCAACTGAGCGCCGCGGATACGCAGACCATCTTCGACCTGGCAACCAAGCTCGACTACTTCAAACATCCCCTGGAATCGCCCATCAAGGTCGCCTTCATGGGCACCAAGACGTTCCGCTACGAGAACGGCGACCAGAAAAGCGAAACCAAGTTCAACTTCTCTGAGGATCCGGCCGCGCGCGACCTGCAGGACTGGTTCGAGCGTATGGCCGAATCGGCCGAGCACCACATCGATCTCGACCGGGCCGCCAAGTATGACAAACTCGGAGTCGTGAAGGCTCTCACTCTGCTCGAGTCGGCGATGGAGCGGAAGCGACTGGTAGGTCTCGACCAGTTCCTCCCCACCCTCGACCGCATCGTCAAGAACGAGTCCTACATGCACACCGCGCGGGTGCGCGCCGCCGAAATCTCCGAGGCCATTCGCAATCCGAAACCATGAAGTGGCTGCTCCTCGTCGCCTGCATCACGGCGATCGGCGCGTCGACTGACACGCCTGCCGCGCAACCGCCGCAGAGGAGCTCACCGAAGGCCGCTCCTAAAGTCTCCCAGCAGGAACAGAACGACCTCGAGACCGCACTCTCCGAGGCGGGAGCGAGTCCTCTGGAATATCTGCGCGCCATCGAAAAGCATCTGCAAAAGTATCCCGATTCGCCGCGGAAAAACGAACTGGAGCGCGCCGCCGTCCGCGCCGCCATGGAGGCCAATGACGACGGCCGCATCATCCTGCACGGCGAGCGCGTACTCGCGCTGGAGCCCGACGACCTGCAGATTCTCGACCGCGTTTCCAAGGCACTGCTCGTCACCGACTCCCGGGAGAATGCCGAACGTGCTCTGAAGTATGCGCGTCATTACGAGGATCTGGTCAGGCGCATGCAGAACGACGGCGGCCGCTCCTCCGGTTCGGCCGACTGGAAGAACCAGATCGACCGCGGAATCGGGCGGGCGCTGATCAACCAGTCGCGAGCGACCGGAAATCTGGGGCGCGGCGAAGAGGCTCTCGGTCTCGCCCAGCAGGCCTTCGAGGTCTGGCCGTGCGCCGATGCGGCGCGTGAGGAAGCGCGCTGGTACGAGAGACTGGGAAAGCCCGCCGAGGCCGCATCCGCGCTGGCCGACGCCTTCTCCATCCCCGATGCGCGTGCGACCGATGCCGACCGTGCTCGCGACCGCGGCCGCATGGGCGAACTCTATCGTCAGGCGCACGGGTCGGAGACCGGCCTGGGCGAATTAGTTCTGGAGGCCTACGACCGCAACGTGGCGCTCATCCACACTCGCGAATTGCGCCTCCGCGCGACCGATCCCAATGCGCAACTCACCGATCCGATGGACTTCACCTTGGGATCGCTCGACGGTCAGAAGCTCAATATGTCGATTCTGAAGTCGAAAGTGGTAGTGTTCGATTTCTGGGCGACCTGGTGCGGACCCTGCCGCGCGCAGCACCCGCTCTACGAGCAGGTGAAAAAGCGCTTCCAGGACAATCCCGACGTGGTCTTCCTGTCGGTCGACACCGATGAGAATCACGCGGTGGTCAAGCCGTTTCTGGACGAAGTGAAATGGGGCGGTCCGGTGTTTTTCGAAGACGGCCTCTCGCGCGCGCTGAAGATCACTTCCATCCCCACAACGATCCTGACCGATCGCCACGGGCGGATTTTCAGCCGGATGAACGGCTTCAAGCCCGACCGTTTCGTCGAGATGCTGACCGCCCGGATTCGCGACGCGCTGGCCAACTAAGGCGGCAATCGTGGACGCGATGATGGACTCATGGAATTAGCTGCCATCAAACCCACGATCACGCTGGATCTGCTCAATCAGGTGGATATTCGTGTGGGAACCATAGAAGCAGTGGAAGACGTTCCCGGAGCCGACAAGCTCATGGCGTTGCGCGTGAACTTCGGCGATCGGCAAAGGACGATCGTGGCCGCGATCAAAAAGGAGCGTGCGAATCCCAGAGAGGTAGAGGGAAAGCAGGCGCTGTTTGTAGTGAATCTGGAGCCCCGCAAGATGCGCGGCGTGTTGTCGGAAGGCATGCTCTTCGACATCGGCTACTCCGACGGCTTCACTCCGGTCCTCGCGACTCCGGAACGCCCCGTCCCCAATGGCACACGCGCAGGCTAGGGCAAAACTTGGCGCAAACAAGCCTTAAAAAATTCGACTCAGCCACACGCCTAGCTGTTGTTTCTAAGTTTCCAAGTGGTGGAGGCGGGGGAGAGTTGAACGAAAATGGGTTATTGATAAGACGTAAGTTGTTGAATTCTTTTGGCTTACCTTGCCTATTGTTGCTACGGTTCCCAGCTTTGTTGGATCAATTTGGATCAACGCCCGGCGCATCGCCCCGATGATCCTGAGTCACACCACTCTCGTAAGCGGTATGGAGCCTTGGCGGCCCAGTTGACGCGTTGCGACTTCCCGATTTCGTCCCAGTTGAATCCGCTGACATACCGCCTTGGGTTCGCAACGCCGTGGTAGTTCACATGGTACCGTCCGGCGGTCCGGCGGGGTCTGGAACCAGACTTGTGCGAGTAGCGCTAAAATAGCCTCGTCATGGTCATTTCTCGACTGGTCCTGAAAAATTGGAGGAATTTTCGGAATCTGGACGTTAGGTTTGCCGACCGTGTGTTTGTGATAGGGCCCAACGCTTCGGGAAAGTCGAACCTTCTGGATGTGTTTCGGTTCTTGCGGGACATTGCAAAGCCGGGAGGTGGACTTCAGCGGGCAATGGCTCAGCGCGGCGGTCTGTCAAAGGTTCGTTGCCTGGCCGCTCGCAAGGAGCCGGACGTTGAAATTGAGGTACAACTCTCAGAGGAAGGGACTGATCCCACGTGGAGGTACGCGATCGGCATTACCCAGTCGGTGCGCGGTTACCGCCAGCCGATTCTCCGGTTCGAGAAGGTGTGGAAAAATAATGAGGTCGTTCTAGAAAGGCCGGATGCAGATGATAAAACCGACCCTTTGCGTCGAACGCAGACCAACCTTGAGCAAATAAACTCGAACGCAGAGTTTAGGGAGATCGCAAGATTTTTTGAGTCAATTCGGTACCTCCACTTAGTACCTCAGCTGCTAAGGAATCCGGAGGCATTTCAGGGACCAAGCATTCCGGACGATCCGTACGGGCGAAACTTCCTTGAAATGGTTGCCAAGACGCCGGAGAAGACGCGTAGATCCCGTCTGAAGCGGATCGAAGACGCCTTGCGTCAGGCTGTTCCCCAACTCCAAGGCCTTACGGATACCCAGGATAAGGCGGGCATACCGCACCTTGAGGCGACATACGCCCACTGGCGCCCGAACGCCGGCCTTCAGCGCGAGGACCAGTTTTCAGACGGAACGCTACGGTTGATTGGTCTTTTTTGGTCCCTGCTAGAAGGGGACTCGCCACTCCTTCTCGAAGAGCCTGAGTTGTCGTTGCATTCTGCCATTGTTACGCAACTACCCGCTCTCTTCCACCGACTGCAACGCAAGAGGAAGCGTCAGATATTTGTCAGCACCCATAGTGGGGACCTCTTGTCTCAAAAGGACATCGGCGGCGAAGAAGTGGTTATGCTCAAGCCCGACAGAGAGGGCACCAAAGTTGAATTGGCGTCGTCCGTCGATGAGGTCCGCAATCTCTTGAATGCCGGACTGAGCATCGCAGACGTTGCGTTGCCGAGAACAGCCCCATCCATTGGTCAGCTTGAACTATTCGAATGACTCTCATCCCCGTCAACCTCGCGACCGAGGATGAGCTTAGCGAAGTTACTCTGTTACGGATACTGAACCACGTTGGTCGGTATTCCGTCGGCGTTGCTTATAGAAGGGGCGGCTTTGGCTATCTTCGCCGCACGATTTCCGGCTGGAACGCCGCCGCGAGGGGTGTACCATTTATCGTTTTGACCGATCTGGACAATCGCGACTGCCCATCACGGCTGATCTCAGAGTGGCTTACCGTCCCTAAGCATCCCAATCTACTGTTTCGGGTCGCGGTCCCGGAGGTTGAGTCTTGGCTGATCGCTGATAAAGCGAACCTCGCAAAATTCCTCGGCATAGACCAACGAATAGTGCCCGCTAACTGTGATGATCTGGCTGACCCAAAGGCTGAGATCATCAGGTTGGCGAGGCGCTCGCGCACCCGGATCATCCGAGACGGTATCGTTCCCAGGGTCGGCAGTACGGCTAAACAAGGCCCTGACTATAACGGTCTACTCGGCGCGTTCGTTCGCAAGGACTGGAATCCGGACGCAGCGGGTTTACGGTCTCCCAGCCTTACCAGAACGATCACTCGGCTCGCCGCTTTTAATCGGTCTGGACTGACCGGTGAAGTTATGAGGTGATGGACCTCTGATCTCTAGAGATTCGTAGGGCGGAGATTTCGAGGGGCGCGGATAGGCATATCCGAGCCGGCCTGGATCAATTCTGATCAATCAACTAAGACCAGGACGGCTAAGTTGTTTATTCTATTATGGTGGAGGCGGGGGGAGTTGAACCCCCGTCCGAGAAAGTCCGCTATGAAGAGCCTACGTGCGTAGCCAGCTCTGAATTTTCAGCTATCCGCGCCAGAACCGGCAAAATCACGGAAGCCTAGTCCGATTAGATCTCAGCCGCCGGCTCCGAACCGAAGCCTTTAGCCTATCCCGCAAAATGACGCTCACTCACCGCCGCGCGGGCTCAGCGGCTGGAGCGGCTACCTAATGTTCAATTAGGCGGCGTATGCAAACTGCGTGTTGGCAGTTCTGTTTTTCCGATCGTTTTACGGGAGCTCGGAACCCGGCACGCCTCCCCACCTCGATCCAATCCCGTCGAATCCGTTGCGCCCCCACATCGAGAGCCACCAAGGCGGGTACTACCTCTTCATCTTACCACCCGCCGTCTATAATCAGAGTATGCGTACACGGGCGACCACCCTTCGCGTTACCCTTCTGCCGCTGCTCCTGCTCGCGGCCCTCGCGGCGCACGCCGCACCGATGACGAAATTGAGCATCCAGGTCAAAACTCAATCGGGCCATCCAGTGGACCGCGCCAGCGTGGTAGTTCGTTTCGTCAAAGGCCACTCCGTCATCAAACTCGGCAAAGCCGTCCGCACCACTTTCGAACTGCGCACCAACCAGGAAGGTGAGGCCAACATCCCCACCATCCCGCAGGGGCAGATTCAAATCCAGGTGATCGCCAAAGGCTACCAGACGTTTGGCCAGGTCTTCACAGTCGAAGAGGAGGAGAAAACGATTCCGATCACGCTGAATCCTCCGCAGCAGCAGTATTCCGCTCACTAGACCACTTGCCGCGATGATTTTCCCCTCCGAAGAATTGTACGAACTGCACCGATCTCTCGTTCGGCGAACGGGATCGGGCGAGATCTCTGAAAGAGAAGGCTTCGAGGAGGCGCTTCGTGCCGATCCGGACGACCCTATCGCTCTGAACTGGCTGGCGGTGGAAACCGAACGGGACGGCGATCTGGAGAAAGCTGAGCATTATGCCCGGGCTGGTGTCCGCATGCACCCCAACGGACATCTGGCCTACTTCACGCTCTCGCGTGTTTTGCCATCGTCGGATGCCGCTCCCGATCGCTCATTGGCGACCGGTTATGCCGTTCTCGGACTGTCGAATCTGCTGTTCGACGTCGAAGCCCTGGAGCATTTCGATGGTGAGGCTTACCGGGAACGGCTTGGTCTAGGCGAAAAGTTGGAGGACTTGGACGATGCGAGTTTCCTGCTCGCCATTATCGAAGGCATGAAGAAGTTACAGAGCCACGAGCCGGCGAGCGTCGAACAGGAACTGCGCCCGCATCGGCTGGTACATGAACTACGCGAGCATCGCGACGATTTGCTCGATCGCTCTGTGGTCGAATCCATCCTGGAGAATGGCGCGGCGTGCCAGCCGCTCTTAATCGGCATTCTGAAGGAATTCGGAGCCAAACTGCTCGATGCAGACGACGACTACCGAGTCGTCGAATGGGCTCTGGCGCTGCTCGGAGAGATCGGCGACCCGGCGGTCTTTCCGGCACTTCTTGAATTCCTGGCGCAAGAGGATCAGGATAACGATCTCTCCGGGCCGGCGGAATGGGCGTTCCAGCGAATTTGCCGCCAGCACACGTCTGAAGCTCTCGAAAAGATGCGCGAGATGGCTGCGTCGGACTTTGCGGTGCGGATCCTCCTGGCTACGCAGATCGCGCAGATGCCCAACGTTCCGGGCAAGATCGCACTGCTAACCAGCTTCACCTCGGACCTCCAGGGCGTGCCGAAGATGTTGCAGGACGGCGTGGTGATGAGCGTGATTACCGCTTTCTATTTGATAGAAGGGGGAGGAAGTTTTCGAGCCGCCGCTCTGGAACGCAAATATGCCGGCGGGTTTCCGGGTGAAATGCGCAAGCATCTCCGCGCTTTTCATCGGGAAGTAGACGGCATGGACCCGATCGAACCCTCCACAGATGAAACCAGCATCTTCGATATCTGCTGCACCGATCCTCCGGAATCGGACGACGAAGATGACGAGGAATACGAAGACGAGGACGAGGAGTACAACGTACCCGAGCCGGTCGTCAAGGTTCAGAAACCAGGCCGGAACGAACCCTGCTGGTGCGGGAGCGGCAAGAAGTACAAGAAGTGTCATCTCGCACAGGATGAAAAAGGCTAACGCCTTCAACTGCGCGATAATATACAGTTCGGCGGTTCAGTGATTCCAGGCGCTCTCTGCGCCCCACTGCCTCTGGAGGTTATAGCCAAACATGTCGCGGAAGAACTGTATTTGCCTGTTGTTCGTTTCGTTCGTGCCGGCTCTGTTCGCCGATCAAGTCGTGCTCAAGAATGGAGACACGATTACCGGCGTCATCGTGAAAAAAGACGGCGCGAAACTGACCATCAAAAGTGAGTTCCTGGGAGAAGTTTCGATGCCCTGGTCCGCGGTGAAGAGCCTGAAGTCCGACGCAGACCTGACGGTAGTGCTTCCAGGGGGCGAGTCGGTTCTCGGGAAAGTCAACACCACTGGGGACAAACTCGAGGTGGTCACTCCCTCGGCGACCAAATCGGCGCCTTTAGCCGACGTAAGCGCTATGCGGAACCCCGCGGAGCAGCATGCGTTTGAACGCCTGGAGCATCCCGGCTTTCTGGAATTATGGACAGGCTCGTATGACCTCGGGCTCGCCCTGGCACGCGGCAACGCGCGCACCGACACTCTGACCAACAATTTCACCGCCACCCGCATTTCGAAGCACGACAAAATTACGGTGAATTTCAACCAAATCTATGGCACTGCCCGCGTGATCAACGGGTCGACCAGCACCTCGAGCACGGTTGCCAGCGCGGTTCGAGGCGGCTGGACCTATAGCCGCGATCTCAACCCGCGGTTTTTCGTCACTACACTGAATACCTATGAGCACGATCAATTTCAATCCCTGGATTTGCGGTTCGTGGCAGGCGGCGGCTTCGGCGTCAATGCCATCAAGAAGGACAAAACCAATCTGAGCTTTACCGGCGGCGGCGATTACGAGCGGGAGGACTTCACCACTCTCAATCGCAATTCGGGAGAGGCCAATTTCGGAGATGATCTGCTCCACAAATTCACGGCTACCACCAGCGTCACGCAGGCGTTCCGGTTTTATCCGAACCTGACCGACACGGGCCAATATCGAGCCAATTTCGATTTGACCATCGTGACCGCGGTAAAGAAGTGGCTCGGATGGCACGTCACCGCCAGCGATCGATTCGTCAGCAATCCGGTACTGGGCCACCAGCGCAATGACCTGCTGTTGTCTACCGGCTTTCGTGTCAGCTTCGCGAAATAGGGCTTCAGCAGCTTTGCGGGTCGCGGTCTTCGACGGTCGCTCGCACCAGTTCGCAAAGTTCCGATGTGACGTCTTCGGGCAGCGATTCCCGGGTCAGAGCTTCGCATAACGCCACCAAATCGACGACTCGGCCCAGCGCGCGCCACCCATCCGGCAGAGTGCCGCCGGCGTGACAGTAGCCATCCGAAAAGGAAGGTTCCACGCGTGGGCAGGCGGCGCGTTCGAATCGCAGAAAATGGGCGAGATCGCCGAGCGGCGTGCCGGACACTGCGAACTCCCAGTCCAGGACGGCGGCCACAGTCCAGCGGCCCTTCACCTGGCGCACCAGGATGTTGCGCTTGCCGAAATCGTTGTGCACCAGATTGGTCTCGCCTTCGCAAACGGCGAGTTGCGCCTGGCAAGACCACATCCTCGCGCGAATCCGGTCGCGAAGAGGCGTGGGCAAACGCTCCTGTAGCGGCGGCGCAGCGAGGCACAGGTCCACAAAACGAGCCATCGCGTCCGGGCCTTCCAACAGCGGTGGGCCCGGCGACGGTCCGGCGTTGAGCCATCCCGGTCTGTCAAAGTGGTGGCGATGAATCGCCGCCAGAGTCTCGCCCACGGAATGCGCCGCCTGTGCAAGCTCCGCAGGACTGCTGTGGTGCTTCAACTCACGGAACGTGAGGGCCTCCACGTATCGGAAGAATGCGAACGGCGGCAGCCCCTCGTCGCCGAGCGGCGCGGCATGGATCAATTCGGGAACCGGCACCGAGTCACCCAGGAATCGATAGAGATCCATCTCCTTCTGGCAGAGAGTCTCATCATGTTCGTAGATCCGCAGAACTACCGGTTCGGGGAACGAGTCCACACGGAGTTTGAAATTCGAATTGCGGTATCCCTCGGTCAAAGGTTGTACAGCGCTCACCTTGCCTCCCGCGAAAGCCGATTGCACCAGGCGGGCGAGTAACGAGGGGGGCAAACTCCGGCGCGGTTCTGCGATGGTCCGCGCGGCAGCGGGCGTGCCGGTGAGTGCGTCACTCATAGCGATCAGGATAGAACACCCAGCGGGTGGATACTCCGTTTACTCCGATTGCAGCGCCCGAATCACATCCACACGGGCGGCGCGCATCGCCGGCAGCATAGACGCGCCCAGCGCGGCTGATATAAGGATCGCCGCCGCGAGGCCGAGTAGAACCATTCCCGGCATCCGCAACCATGCGACATAGCTTCCCGCCAGGCGTGCCAAACCGAAGCCGGTGAGCGAACCGATGACCACGCCTGCCAATGCCATCACGGCGCCTTGCCGGATGACGCCGATCACCAGATGGCGCGGCTCCGATCCCATCGCCAGGCGAATGCCGAATTCTCGCGTTCTTCCGCTGACCGAGAATGCCAACACGCCCGCCACACCGACCACCGCGATTGCCAATGCCACAGCGGCGAAGCCACCGAACACCAGCGCATTCAGACGATCGGGCGTGAGGAGATCGGCGCGAATATCCGCGAGTGTAGCGGCGCGCTCCACGGGTTGGTCGGCCGATAGTCCTCGCACCAGACGCTCGATCGCGGGCACCAAGGCGTACGGATCGCCTGCCGTATGGACAAACAGACGGCCACCCCGCGTCTGCCCCTGCCCGAACGGCTGGTACGCGGCCAGTGAAGGGCCGGGCGTCAGATTTTCGTCGTCGAGATCGGCCGCAACACCGACGATTCTCCGTGGGCCTGGTCCGAGATCGATAAACTTCGTGAACACATCCGTCCACATAAAAGAATGGTTGACCGCATCGCGGTCCGGAAACATCCGCAGCGCCAGGCTTTGGCTGATGATCACCACAGGTTCACTGCCCACCCTGGTATCGAGGTCGTTAAAGTCGCGGCCGGCGATCAGCGGCACGCCGAGAGAGGCGAAGAATCCGGGCGAAACGCTACGGAACCTCGCACGCGGGCGCTCTTCGCCTGCGGCTGGCACGTGACCATCCACCGAGAATTCGAAGCCTGGGCCGAAACTGCGGGCGTCGCGCCACGGGACCTGCGAGCCGATCGCGGCGTGGTCCACGCCCGGGAGTTGCGAGATCCGCCGAACGGCCTCGCTATAGAACTCGACGAGCTGGGGAGGCGTCTTACCTTCGGACATCACCGGCACGTTGAGTGCGAGAACTCGTCTCGTGTCCAAGCCGGTTTCGGTTATCTGCATCGCGAGTAGAGTCCGCACCAGCGTGGTGGCTCCTGCCAGCAGCAAAAAGGACGCGGCGATCTGGGTGACGGCGAGGACTTGCAGCCGCCGGCTGGTGCTGCCGGTAACGCGCGGACTCCCAGCCCCGCGGCCGAGCGCGCGCGAAGTGCCCGACCCGGGCAGCCGTGCAACGAAAGCCAGCAGCAGGGACGCAAACAACGCGAGCGACGCCCCCACCCAGAGCAGACTCGAATCCACCTGGATCTCCTGCGCGCGTACCGAGTATCGTGCGGCATAGCGCGCCAGCACCTCTACCGTGGGCTGCGCGATCATCAAGCCGGTCAGGGCGCCGGCGCCACAGAGCAGCAGACTTTCGGCGAGCAGCGCCTTGCGCAGCGCAAAAGTGCTGGCCCCGAGGGCCTCGCGGACCGACAGCTCGCCTTCGCGCCGCACGGTCCTCGCCAGCATGAGGTTGGCGACATTCGCACAGGCAATTAGAAAAACCAGACCGGACGCCGCAAAGAGTACCCAGAGGACGGTTTTCGCTTTCGATGTGATCTGGTCACGCAGGCGGGTCGCCTGGATGCGGCCGTCGGCCTTCGCCGAATACACCTCGGGATGTTCGCGGACCATCGACGCGTAGGCGACGCGCAAGTCCGCGACGGCCGTTTCCAGAGTAGCGTCCGGGGAGAGACGGCCGAACAGTTCGGTCATGCGGTGAGCGCGCCCCTGAACCATGATGGCCGAGAGATGATGCGGGCTGGTCACCACGTTGGCGAAGAGCTCGGTGTCCGCGGGGTATGTAACCGATGGCTCCAGCACGCCTACGATTGTGGCGGCGCGCCCTCCTAGCCGGATGTTCCTGCCGATCACAGAAGGATCGCGCTTGAGCGTGTTCGACCAGAAGCGATACGACAGAACGGCAGCGCCGGCGGCGCTCGGACCATCGTCCTTCGTTTCCAGGAGGCGACCCAGGGCAGGACGCAGGCCCATCACTTCGAAGTACGATCCGTTGACAACGCCGGCTCGCACTTCACGCGGCTCGCCGAGTCCCACCATGGTGAATCCAATACTGGAGAAGTCGCCGAAAGAGCTGATGGTTTTCACACGCGAGCACAGGTCATGGATCTCCGGCATGGAGAAGGTGGTATTTTCCATGCCGATGCCGGGCGCACTCTGACGGATGTAGATGAGGCGGTCCTCGTCGCGATTGACGAGCGGCCGCAAGAGCACGCCGCGGATCAGGCTGAAAACCGCGGCATTTGCTCCGATGCCGAGCGCCAGGGTTGCCACGACGCTCAAGGCCAGGCCCTTGCTGCGGCACAGGGAGCGGGCGGCGAATTTCATTTCATGCAAAAACGTCATGACCAGTTCCTTTCTCTTAGTTTTCGTCCGGCTCTGCGAGCAAATCGCCAAGCTTATCGAGACGCCGTTCCCAAATCGTGCGGCGGTCACGAATCCACTGCTCTGCGAGGGAAAGTCCCGTGGGTTCGATGCGGCAGGTGCGCACCCTCCCCACTTTTTCGGTGCCCACCAACCCACTCTCTTCCAGAATCTGCAGGTGCTGAACGACCGCTGCCAGGGTGATCTCGAGAGGGCCGGCCAATTGGGAGACTGAGATCGGCCCCTGGCTGAGCCTCTCCATGATTGCCCGGCGGGTGGGGTCGCCGAGCGCGTGAAACACGCGGTCTATATCGGGCTTGCGGCCAGACATGCCTATCGCGATAACTCCGCGCATATACCATCGAGCAACTTGCTCCAACCCGCTTCGCGCCGCTGCGGGCCATCGGAGCCTTCGAAGAAAGCGCCCTGTTCGGTGAAGGTGAATGCGGTTCCATCGTTGGCTGGCGTCAGTTGAACGGTGACGAGAGCCGCTGACATGCGGTGATCGCCTAAGCTCATGGTGTAGGCGAAGACGATGCGCTGATTGGGAACGATGTCCTGGTAGACGGTGTGGTTCGTGAGGGAGGTTCCGGGGAACGGCGTGTTCGCTCCTAAACGGGACTGCGTGCGTTCGTGGCCGCCAACGCGAAAGTCGGATTCGAACTCGAGCACTTCGCGTCCTTCCCCTTCCCCGAGCCAGCGCCGTTTCTTGGCGGGATCGCTGAACGCTCTGAAGACGCGCTCGGGAGTGGCGGGGTAGTGGCGTTCGATGACGAAAGTGCTGTGGGTAACGGATAGTTCAGGCATCATGGTGAAATTTCCTTTCCTTGTCGAAATAGTTAAGCATGTACTTAAGTATGCAGGATGCCGGCCCGGATAGTCAAGTAAAAACTTAAGTATTTTAGAAGTGGCGCAAACACTCTTGTTTGCCGTCTCGACACTCATGTCGAAACTTCTCAGGTGTTCACCAATGCCGCTCTGCAGTCGCGCGCTGTAGCAAACCCGGTGGACGTCCGAAAAGCGCCGAGAAGTCCGTTGGCAAACAGGAATGGTCTCGTGCTGCTTCGATGCCTAGATTCCGATGAAAGGACGCGCCTCGCAGGACAGAAAGGCTCGATCCCCGCGACCCGCTCGCGAGCCCCGGCCTGTAACCCCCAAACCCTGGTTCAAGGCTGCGCCTTATTCGCCGATGTAGCGTGCGTACAAACTGCGCGCCACGCCGGTATCGCTGGTACCTTTCACGATGGCGCGTCCGTCGGGAAACACCGTCATCTCGTAGGGCGCCACTACGAAACGCAAAGCGAACTCGTTGGCACGCACCTCTCCGAGTGGCTCGAGACGCGAACGCAACGCGAGCAGATCGATGGCCGCCGTCCGCACGTGAATCTGGACTGCGTTGCGTCCGCAGAGTGCGACTGGGGCGCGGCTCGTCTCCTTCAGATACGGAAACTCGCGACGCCCGCAGGTGGGGCATTCGGGATCGCGGGCAGGAGCGTCAATCTGCCGAATCCCGCCCTTCCAGAGGTCCATGGTGCTAATCCGCGCATCCGCGATCCGGAAGCCGCCGCAGAGAACCTTCAGCGCATCCGCGACCTGAATCGACGCGATTGCCGAGACGATGACGTTGAGCACACCAGCGGTTTCGCAGGTCGGCTGCACGCCAGAAGGCGGATCTGGGTAGACGCAGCGCAGGCATGCGGTCTGTTGCGGAATCACCGGCATAGTGAGGCCATAGCTTCCTACGGCGGCGCCATAGATCCACGGAATCTGGCGGCTCACGGCAAAATCGTTGATGCGGTAGCGCGTCTCGAAGTTGTCGGTCCCGTCCAGAATCACGTTCGCCCCTGCGAGCAATTCCTCTACGTTTGAGGGTGTAAGATCGGCAACCACTCCACGCGCCACAATTCCGGAATTGAGGCGTGCGAGGTGCCGTTCGGCAGCGGCGGCCTTCGGGAGAGCCGCGATCGCGTCTGCTTCATCGAACAGCCACTGGCGATGCAGATTGCTTGGCTCCACGTAGTCGCGATCGATGATGGTGATGCGCCCCACTCCTGCCCGCGCGAGGGCAGCGGCATGAAAACTTCCGAGTGCTCCGCATCCCACCACCACCGCATGCGATTGGAGCAGCACCTCCTGACCATGCTCACCAATGCCCGGAAAGAGGATCTGCCGCGAATAGCGCTGGCGCTCCGCCGCGTTCATGCCTCCGATGGTAACAAAGTTGCTATGAGGCACTTACGTTATCATCTATGTTGGTGCGTCCGCGGCTTGCTTACAGCTTCTTCGTGGTCCTCGCCATCGCGGCTGCACAGCCATCGATACCGCCGCCGCAAGGCCAAAAGTACGAGGGGCTGCTGGTGCGCAATGTCAGATTCGTTCCCGAGGCCCAGCCGCTCAGTGCCTCGGAACTACACGACCTTCTGCCCCTCAAAATGAATCAGACGCTGCGCATGGCCGACGTGCGCGCGAGTATCGAGAGGCTATTCGCCAGTGGGGCGTACACAGACATCCAGGTCGAAGCGGAACCCTACCGCGATGGTGTGGCGATTACGATCCACACTACCAACAGTTGGTTCATAGGCGCCGTCTCGGTAGGAGGCCACGTCTCCAGTCCTCCGAACGCCGGCCAACTCGCCAACGCCGCCGATCTCAACCTGGGACAGCCTTTTCGGGAAGCCGCCATGCAGCAGGGCGTGGCGAACCAGGAGAAGGCGATGGAAGGCAACGGGCTTTACTTGGGGCGGGTACACCCTGTACTCGATTGGAAAACCGGGCGCGACTATCAGCAGGTGAACATTCGGTTTGAGGTCGACTCCGGCCCCCGTGCGCGCTTCACCACACCTGTGCTGACCGGCGACCTGAAGATGGATACGAAGCGTATCTTCGCGGCCACCAAGTTTCAGCGATGGTTCATTCACACCTGGAAGCCGATCACGCAAACCCGCGTGCGCCAGGCGCTCGAGGGAGTTCGCCTGCTCTATCAAAAGGAAGATCGCCTGGAAGCCAATATATCTCTGGATTCGATTCATTACGACGCGGCGACCAATCGCGGATTGCCGGCATTGCACATTGATGCCGGCCCTCGCATTGCGGTCCACACCGTAGGAATCAATCTCTCCCAGAGGAAGCTGCGGCGCTACATTCCGATCTTCGAGGAGCACGCGGTGGATCAGGATCTCTTGTCCGAGGGCGCGCGCAATTTGCGCGATTATCTCCAGTCAGAGGGCTATTTCGACGCCGAGGTCCAATTCAAGCCGCAGCGTGTGATCAACGATCGGGCGTCCATCGATTATCTGGTGAATCCGGGCAAGCGTCACACCCTGGTGTACATCGAAATCGGAGGCAATCACTACTTCAGGACCGCGGAGATTCGGGAGCGCATGTTTCTACAGCGCGCCCGGTTTCTGCAGTTCCCGCACGGCCGCTATAGCGGCAACCTGCTGGCCCGCGACGAAGACGCGATTCGCAATCTGTACCAGTCGAACGGCTTTCGCGATATCGTGGTCACGCATCGTTTGGTGGACGACTACAAGGGGATCGGCGGCAATCAGGCGGTCTTCATCGACATCAAAGAGGGACCGCAGTATTTCATCAACAATCTGCAAGTGATCGGGATCGAGCACCTGAACAAGGCGGAGATCCTGGGCAAACTCAGTTCGGTGGAGGGCCAGCCATTCAGCGAGTTCAATGTGGCGGTGGACCGCGACGCTATCCTCGCTCAGTATTTCGAAGGCGGATTCCCGAATGCGACCTTTGAATGGAATTCTGCGCCGGCACAGCAGCCACACCGCGTCGACCTGAAGTTCGAGATTCATGAGGGTGAGCAGCAGTTCGTGCGGCAGGTTTTGGTTACGGGAAATAAGGTGACACGGGAGCAGTTGATCTTCCAGAGGTTGAAGCTGAATCCCGGCGATCCGCTGTCGCCGACCGCGATCACGGAAACACAGCGGCGGCTCTACGATCTCGGCGTTTTCGCCAAGGTGGACGCGGCGATCCAGGATCCCGATGGCGAGACCGACCACAAATACGTCTTGTACAACCTGGACGAAGCGCGGCGCTACTCGCTGGCCGCGGGCTTTGGCGCGGAATTGGGCCGGATCGGAGGCTGCGAAACCTGCTTCGATGCGCCTGCCGGGGCCACTGGATTCTCGCCGCGCGTCTCGCTCGATCTCACCCGGAATAATCTTTGGGGCGATACTCATAGCATCAGCTTGCGAACCCGAGTGTCCACGCTCGATCAGCGGGCGCTGCTGAATTACTCCTGGCCGCATTTCTACGATCACGATAACCTGACGGTCTCGTTCACCGGGTTGTACGAAAGTTCGCGGGATGTGCGTACCTTTTCGTTCAAGCGCGAGGAGGGCTCGGCACAGCTCAATCAGAAACTGAACAAATCCCTCACGCTGTTCTACCGCCTGGCGTATCGCCGGGTGGCCGTCAGCGACCTGAAGATCACGCCGTTTCTGATTCCGCAACTCTCGCAACCGGTGCGCGTGGGAATTACGTCGATCAATTTAGTGCAGGACCGGCGAGACGATCCGGTAGAGCCGCACAAGGGTGTTTACACCACGGTCGACTTAGGTCTGGCGGAAAAGTTCCTTGGTTCGCAGGTGGATTTCATGCGCTTCCTGGCGCGGAATGCCAGCTACTATCCCATCGGCAAGCGCATGGTGCTGGCGCGCAGCACCGAGTTCGGCAACATTTACGCTTTCAACTTCAAGGGCGATCCGCTGGAGGCGATTCCGCTCCCGGAGCGTTTCTTTGGCGGCGGCGGCACTTCGCATCGAGGCTTTCCCGAGGAGCAAGCGGGTCCGCGTGACACCTCCACCGGGTTCCCGCTGGGCGGTACGGCGCTGTTGTTCAATCAGACGGAATTCCGATTCCCGCTGATCGGCGACGATATCGGCGGCGTCTTCTACCACGACATGGGGAATGTATATTCCAGTCTCGACAATCTATCGGGGCGGGTGCATCAGCGCAATCTGCAGGATTTCGACTACATGGTGCATGCCGTGGGCTTCGGGGTACGCTATCGGACCCCGGTCGGCCCGGTTCGATTCGATCTGGGGTACAGTATCAATCCCCCGTACTTTTTCGGCTTCAAGGGCACGTCTCAAGATTTAGTGAATGCGGGCGTAAATCCGTGCTCGCCCGCATCGCCGGTTGCTAACCAGTGCGTGGTGCAGAATGTGAGCCACTTTCAATTCTTCTTTTCGATAGGACAGACATTTTGAAAGGAAGGAAGGCGATTCCGGTACTCATGCTGCTCGCAATGACTGCCTACTCCGACGTGATCGACCGTATTGCCGTCTCGGTCGGCACGCGCGTCATCGCGGTCAGCGATGTGGACCGCGAGATCCGCGTCACCGCCTTCCTCAATTCCGTCGCGCCCGACTTTTCGCCCGCCTCCAAGAACGCAACCGCGCAGCGCTTGATTGAACAGAAGCTGATCCAAAGAGAATTGGAGGTCAGCCATTATCCCGTGCCTGAGGCATCCGAAGTCGAACCAATCCTCGCCGATTTCAAACGGGAGCATTTTAAGGATGATGCCGAATATCGGAGCGCTCTGGCGGCTCGCGGCATCACGGACCAGGAAGTCAAAGACGAACTGCTCTGGCAGCGGACGCTCCTCCGCTTCATCGAAGTTCGTTTCAGGCCGGCCGTCCAGGTAAGCGATCAGGAGGTGCAAGATTACTTCGACCAGGTGGTAGCCCCGGCGGCACGCCTCGCCCATCCCGACCAGCCGGTCTCGCTGAGCGACTACCGCGACCAGATCGAGTCCACTCTATCCGGAAAACGAGTAGACAAAGAGGTGGATACCTGGCTGCAGGAGGCGCGTAAGCGGAACGAGATCGTAATCCATGAGGATGCGCTCAAATGAGCCGCAAGCGCGTCGCCCGGCGGGTCCTGGGAACGCTGGCAGGACTGATTCTGATCGCCGTCGCCGGCGGGCTGCTGCTCGTACGCAGCCAGTGGTTCTTCGAGAGGGTCCGCCGCTTCGTGGTTACCAATGTGGAGACCGCCACCGGCGGCCGTGTGGAGATCGATTCCTTTCGATTCGATTGGAAACGGATGCGTGCCGACATTCAGGGCGTCACGCTGCATGGCACTGAGCCCCCGGACGGCCCTCCGCTGCTTCACGCCACTTCCGTTGCGGTGGGACTGCGAATCGTCTCGCTGATGAAACAGGATGTGGACATTCAGTACCTCGAGATCGCGGACCCCCGGGTGTACCTGATCGTGGATGCGGCCGGACACACGAACGTGCCGCAGCCGAAGGTCCGTTCTCAGAATCCGCGCAACGCGGTCGATACCATTCTCGATCTCGCCATCGGCCACTTCGACGTCCGCAACGGCATCTTCGAAGTGGCGGGCCGTGGTGAGACGCCGTTCGACCTTCGCGGCCAGAATCTCAACGCGCAGTTCCAATACGAGAGGCCTGCGCGCGGCGCCGATCCGCGATATCGAGCGGCGATTACAATTCAGCCGCTGGATGTTCATTTGCCCCGTTACCCACTCCCCCCGTTCGGCGTCAACCTGGCCTTGACCGTTCAACACAATCGCATCGACGTGACCTCCGCGAAGTTGACCAGCCGGGCCTCCCAGATCCAACTCTCCGGCATCGTACAGGACTTGGCATCGCCACATGGCGCCTTCGATTACGACGCGCAAGTGTCGGTGGCGGAGGCGGCGCCAATCGTACGCATCGACGAACTAAAGCAGGGCACGGTCGGAGCGCGGGGCCACGCAATCTGGGCCAGCCTTTCGGAATTCTCCGCCACGGGCGCGGTCCACGCCGCGGGGGTGCAGTATCGTGACTCGCTGTTTCATCTGGATGACGGCCGCGTGGATGGCGCTCTCACGGCGACGGCGAAGGGCATCGACCTGAATGACATCCGACTCACGACCAGTCTGAGCGGCGCAGGAGCGTGTCCGCCCAAGACGGCGCCGCCCACACCGTCAGCGCTGATGTGGCCCTGCCCTGCGGCCCGCTTGCCGATCGAAGGCCGGATCTCCCACGCTACGCAGCGAGGCCGTGACCTGGCTTTTCACAACGTCGTGATGCAATTTCTGGGAGGCAGCTTCCAAGGGGAGGTCGCAGTCCGCGATTTGGAGCGATACAGCGCTACTGGAGTCGTGGACAGCATGGACGCACGGGGCGCGTTGGCATACTTCATCAGTCCGGAGCCTTTGCCGTGGGATGCCGCGGGCGCGGGGCCGGTGACCTTGGAGGGCGCCTTCCATCAGAAGAGTGCCGTGCGCGTGACTGCGAACCTGGCCGTGACGCCTTTCGGTCCGGGCGCTCCGGTCCATGGCCAGATCAGCGCGATGTATGCAGCCTCGGAGGGAGTGCTGGATCTGGGCAGGTCGACGTTGACTCTGCCCTCATCGCGAGCCGATTTTTCGGGCGTGTTCGGGCGCGAACTCCACGTCCACTTCGAAACGCGCGACCTGAATGACATTCTACCGGTGATCGGTATAAACGCGGCGTCGACGCCGGTGAAACTGGAGAGCGGTAGCGCGGTTTTCGATGGCACGGTGACGGGAAGTCTCGACGATCCGCAGATTGCCGGACATCTGGCCGCGAACCGTTTCTCGCTGTCAGGCAGCCTGGTGGATTCCCTGGATGGTACGGCGGCATTGTCATCGAGCCACGTCCAGCTCGATAACGCCACGGTGACACGGGGCTCTGTGCGCGCTCAGTTCCAGGGCGGTGTCGCACTGAGTCAATGGAAATCCGGCGATACCAGCCCTATCTCGGGTAGCGGAACTCTTCGCAACGCCAACATCAGCGACTTGGCGACGCTGCTCGACGTCCCCGCGGGCACCGAATTGCCCACTGGTGTGGTCAGCGGCTCGGCGCAGATCGGGGGTACGGTCGGAAGTCCCACGATCAACGGCGATGTCGATGTCTCCAAGGGGTCGTATCGCGAGGAGCCCTTCGATCGGTTCACGGGACATCTCAACTATGCCGGTACCCGGGCTCAAGTCACTGCGGGCCAGATTTCCGCAGGCGGCCGGCAGGTGGAGTGGAGCGCGACGTTCGACCGCCTGCCGAATCGTTTCGACGCCGGCCATCTTCGCCTTCAGGTGGCGACGAATGTGATGCCGCTGAATCAAATCCGCACGCTTGAGACTCTGCGGCCAGGGCTGCAGGGAACGGTCCAGTTTTCGGTCAGCGGAGAGGCGGATATTTTGCCTGCTGCGGCCGGCCAGTCGCGGGTTCGCGTACAGGAACTACAGGGCGAAATATCCGGCAAAAATCTGCAGATCAATGGGCAGCAGTTCGGCGATACCCACCTTACAGCAGGCTCGCAAGGACAGGTGCTGAGTGCCCATTTGGAATCGGCGTTCGCAGATTCCGCGATTCAAGGGGATGGCCAGTGGCGCCTGGCAGACGACTATCCGGGGAGCGCCACGATTCATTTCTCAAAGCTCGATTTCGCCAAGCTCAAGGCGTGGGTCGCGCCTTCCGACTCGAGCGTGGCCGACCGCCTCGCCGGCTCTGCCGAAGGCGAGCTTCATCTGGACGGCCCCGCCATGAAGCCCGAAAGCATGAAGGCCGAGTTGCGGATTCCCAAGATCGAGATTGCGCCCGCGCCGGGGAGCGTGCCCACCGCCAGCGCAATTACTCTGTCCAACTCGGGCCCGATCGTGGCATCGATGACGAACTCCATCGTCACCGTCGAAAGCGCGCGGCTTGTCGGGCGCTCCACCGACCTTACGATTACGGGCCGGGTGCTGCTGGATCAGAAGAACCCGCTCGATCTTCACGTGAACGGCCACTTGGATTTGGGCATCGTGCAGACCTTCGATCGCGACTTCACGTCTTCGGGAACAGTAGTGGCGGACGCGGCGGTTCGCGGCCCGCTGGCGGCGCCGCAGCTCACGGGACGCATGCAGTTTCAGAATGCCGCTTTCGCCCTGGCCGATTTCCCGAACGGCATCTCCAACGCCAACGGTGTGATTCTGTTTACCACGGAACGAGCCACGATTCAGAGCTTTAGCGGCGAGACGGGCGGCGGGAAGATCCAGCTCACCGGTTCGGCGGGATACAGCGGCAGCTCCGCCGTGTTCCAGTTGCAGGCCCACGCGCAGCAGGTGCGCGTGCGCTATCCGGAAGGTGTGAGCACCGTATTGAATGCCGATCTCAACCTGACGGGCACACCAGAACGAAGCATGTTGGATGGCACCGTGACCGTGCTGCGAACGGGATTGAATCTGCAGTCGGACTTTAGCTCCGTGATTGCCAAGTCGGCAGAACCGGTGCGCACGCCGGCCGCGCAAACCGGCATCCTGGGCGGCTTGAATTACGATATCCAGATTAATACCGCGCCCGACATCCAACTGCAAAGCACCTTGACCGAGGATTTGCAGGCGGAGGCCAACCTGCGGCTCCGCGGCACCGTGAGCAATCCGGGCGTGGTGGGCCGGGTCACGGTAACGCAGGGACAAGTGGTGTTTTACGGAACCAAATACCGCATCAACCAGGGGACCATCGCCTTTTACAACGCGCTGAAAGTGGAGCCGATTTTCGATTTCGACCTGGAGACCAAGGCCAACGGAATCGACATTACCCTCACGGTTGCCGGCCCGTTGAACAAATTGCGCCTGACCCCGCGTTCCGATCCACCACTGCAATTCAGCGAGATCGTAGCGCTGCTGGCGACCGGCCGGGCACCGACCTCCGACCCGACACTGCTTGCGGAGCAGAGCACGGCTCCGCAGTCGTGGCAGCAGATGGGGGCGTCGGCGCTGCTCGGGCAGGCGATCGCGAGCCCGGTGGCGGGCCGTCTGCAGCGCTTCTTCGGCGTCAGCAAATTGCGCATCGATCCCACGCTGCCCGGAGTCGAGAACAACCCGCAGGCACGTCTCACCCTCGAACAGCAGGTGACGCAGGACATCACGTTCACGTACATCACCAACGTGACGACGAGCAATCCGCAGATCGTACGGGTGGAGTGGTCGTTCAGTCCGCAATGGTCAGTGGTCGCGTTGCGTGAAGAGAACGGGACCTTTGGCTTGGATTTCTTCTTCAAGAAGCGGTTCTGAATTCCAGTTACCATGCAAGCATGAGCGCGATCCCCTGGAAGGATCTGAACGACGCATTCGGTCCCGCCACTGAGGTTCCCGGGCTTGTGGCGGAGGTGGCTCGAAGCCGGGGAGAAGACCTGAACGAAGCACTCAGCACGCTCTGCGGGCATGTGCTTCACCAAGGCACCATTTACAGCGCGTCGCCCCCGGTCGTACAGGCGATTATTGCTTTCGCGCGCGATGCCGATCCTCCGGAACGTTCAACGTTCTATCAACTGCTAGACGAATTCGCCGGCTCGGCGCGAAAAGCCATCGCCGACGGCCGCGCCATCCCTTCTCATGCGGGTGGCGATCCGGTGGATGGCCGAGCGATTCGTGACGCGATCCTCGGTGCGGAGCAGCAGTTCCTTCGCGACCTCGGCAGCCCCACGGCTGGCATCCGCGCCGGGGCGGCCGCACTCGCGGCCGGGTTTCCCGAAGCGTCGCCCGAGGCGGCGAATCTGGTGAGAGAGAGCTATTTCGTTGAGCCCGACATTCGCGTGCGCAGGGAGATCATCGTGGCAATGATCCGCGTCCGCGACCGTTATCCAGATTGGCCCGGACTCCTTGAAGCCGCCTTACGCCATGAGTCGGATGGAGGAAATCGATTCTTTCTGCTACAAGCGCAAGTGGTGAACTCGGGCGCGAGCACAACCGATGCGACCGTTGCCGATCTCATCTCAACGTTCGCAAGCTTCTATGGAACCCTGGACTTCTACCTGGGCGGCGAGGCATTTTTCAATGCCATTCACCGGCTGGGGACAGAGCGAGAATTAGCCGCAATGCTGCGAGCGTTGGATGCGGTCACCGGCCAGGGAGCGGCCGTGACCCTCGCGCAACGACTGCTCGTCCTGGTATTTACGGATCCACGTAGCGGATGGGGCTCCACGGCTAGTTCGAAGAAGGCCGGCCGCAGGCGGATTGAGTATTGGGGGCTGAAGGGGAAGGCTCCGGCATTGCCCCTGCGATGGAATACAGCGCAGCGAAACGTAGTGGAGGCGATCGCCCGGAAGGAACGGCTTTGGCAATTCGATACCAATCTCTGGGAGCTCTTCGGTTTGCCGAACAGTTCCGCAGCCATCATGCAAGTTGCGGCGCTGCGGACGGAACGTCTCTAACCCCTCTGCGTAAGCTCACCAGATCGCTAAAGACGCCATACGCTGTCTGTTCCACTCCAGGCTCGATCGAGACCGTTCCGAACGTCCCCATCAAGTCAGTGTGAAAGAGAATCAGGTTGGAGGTTCCCGGCGTATTGGCCAGAACGTCGCAGCGGTCCAGTACCTCCGCACGCACGCGCAGGGAGACCGCCCCCTTCGTTCGCCGCCCTCGACTCACTAACCGGACCGTCTTGCCCTGGCGCGTCATCTCCTGCATGCGCTCCGGCGTCAGGCGCGTGATTCCACGCGTCGAGACCTGTTGCGGCGTAACGCTTGCATCCATCAAAACATTGGCCAGCGCGGCCGTTTTGGCCGCCGAGTCCCAGCCTTCCACGTCGAAAGCGCCATCGGCTTCCGTGATCCCCATCGCGCGAGCGGCGGCGATGCCGTCGTCAAACGACCCTCCCCGCTCCATGGTTTCGATGACCACCTTCGATGTCGAGTTCAACACGCCAGTGAATCCCAGTACCTGGACCGCGGGTAAGCAGGGGCTCCACAAGTTGAAGACCGGGGCGCCATCCATCACTGCGGATTCGAAACGGAATCCAACTTTCGCCCGGATGGCTTCATCGCGCAATGCGGCGTAAGCGTGCGCGATGGGGCCCTTGTTCGCCGTGACTACGTGCATCCGCCGCGAGAACGCCGCCCGGATGTGCGAGATCGCCGGCTCACCTGTGGATGGCTCGAGCGTCGTCAATTCGACAGCGACCTCCGCTTGCGAAGCATCCAGGAAAGCCTCGATCGAGGACATACGTTCACCGAACGAAGCGGCTTCGAGTTGGCTGTCCTTCAGCCCACCGCGATCGGCGATCGTGCCATGGCGCAACGTGTGTACCCCAGTGACCGTAAAAGGAAACTCGCGCCGCTTTTGTTTCAGGAGACGTGCCAGTGCGCGGCCGACATTACCGTATCCGATGATCGCCAGTTTCATGAGAGGAAGTGGCGCGCCTTCTCAATTGCCCTTCACGGTCACCGTCACCGGGGTGCTGTCCTGTGCCGTCGCCAGGGAGCGAACCTCCACCACCTGCGTGCCGGCGGGCAGCGTCGTCGGAACCTGCGCCTGAATCTGCCCGCTCGACGTCATCAGCAGTGGCACCGCTACGTCGCCGAACGTCACACACGATCCACCCAGCACCGTGGGAGGCGGAATGATATCGGCAGTTGCGGCAGACGCCAGATTCTGACCGCTGATGGTGATGAAGGAGCCGGGCTTGATGTTGCTGGTTCCATCCGTAGCGTTCACAATTCCGCCCGCACCCGGCGCGATCACTGGACGCGTATTCGGCCCCGAAGCAGTCAGCGAGATCACACTCAGTCCGGATAGCGTGATGGCGTACGCCGTCGTGCCGGCTGAATCGACTACCATCTGGCGCGGGTTGGTGTTGAAGCGCGTGGTGCCAAAAACGTTCACCGGAGGATTCTCGGGGACCACGCCCGCCAGCGTCTCTGCGCCGGTGGTCAGGTCCACCATCTCGAGCGTGGTACGCGGATCGTCGCGCGTCGTGGTCGTGATGCTCTGCCGCACGGGCGTCGTAAGGCGCAGAAATGTCGTCGAGCTGAGAGCGGTGGCTGCCGCGACATTCCGCTGGCCAGTGCTGACCACCGTGGTGATCGGGGGACCGCCTGGGAACGGTGTGGGAACGGTAGTGGTGCTTCCCGGCTGCGCCGAGCCCCCCACGACAGTCAGCGAGGGATTCAAAATCAGCCCGTCGGAGAGGAAATACGAGCCCGAGGGGCCTGTCCCGATCACTCCGTAATAGCCCTCGATCGTGCCGGTGAACAACAGCCGCGAGCCTATATAAGTGTCGGCGACGCCATCGTAAAGATACGCCGTGCCGCTGCCGTTCATCGTGAGAATGTAGCGGCTGTCGCTGGTGGAGAGCATTCCGAAGGCGGGGCCTCCCGTGAACTTCACAGGTGTCACGGAATTGGCGACGCGCACCGTTGCCTGGTCGCCATCCACCACCTTCCACTGCGATCCGTCCGACATCACGAACTGCAGTCCGAACAGGCCTACGGCGAGCGCTCGTGGATAGACGAGCGCCTGGGTCCCATCGCGCGGAATCGGCGGAAACGCCACAGTGTCGACTACCTGGCCCTGGTCGAGATTCACCAGAGTGATGGATTCGCCGCCCGTATTACCCACGTACAAGGTCTTGCCGTCGGTGGACATGGCCATCTGATGTGGCATCTGTCCCACGGGAATCGGATCCACGAAATGCTGCTTCACCAGGTCGAAAACTTCGATGCGGTTATAGCCTGAGTTGGTGACGTAGAGCTTCCCGCGCGCTTCGTCGAGCAGAAGATCCTGCAATCCTTCATTGCCGCCGGTGTTACCGGTGACGTTGTTGGCGTTGCTATTGGGAGTAGTGGGCACTGGATAGATCACGCCACGCTGGTCGGACTGCCGGTAATTCATGTAAACGCGGATCACCGGGGGGACGTTGATGGCTTCCGGCGAGGACAGGGTCACATTCAGTGGAGTGCCTTGGGACGTGCCAGCGCCGGTCCAGATATTCGTGCCCGGTTGCCGCACCACGCCGGAACGTCCGGGTTCCATGGTGAAGGTGATGCTGGCCGGCGCAAGGCCGCTCGACTGCTTATACACCAGCGCCGAGTTGCCGATCGCCACCACGCTGAACGTCAGCTTGCCCTTGCCCAGGTTATTGATCTGCAGCGTGCCCGAGGAAATGCCGCGGTTGCAATCGTCCTGTGCGAGGAAGATTTGCGTGGTTTCCGGCTGCAGAATCGGGTAGTTGTAGAGATTGCCGAGCGGAAGATGGAGCACGCCGGAATCGGAGAGTCCCCATGCCGCGCCTCCATCGGAGAGCACGACCATCTTGGCCACGATGCTCTCAGGCAGGATCAACGCAAGCCGGATCGCGAGATTCGCGGGGTCGTTTACGAGCAGTGTAGAAGAGAGTGACGGCGGCGGCGGATTGGTAGTGGGTGACACGTTGAAGGCGGCGTACAACGCCGATCCATCGGGCGTAAAGACGCTGCCACCCACGTTCTGCAATGTGTTGAACGCGCCGGTGAACGTGAAAGGCGCGTTGGCATTATTCTCCTGTGCAACGATTCCCAGCGTGGCGGTATCGTACATCGTCATCCCCGCCATGAATCGCGACCCATCCGGCGCCATCGATAAGACCGTAGACGATCCCGAGATCGTGCGATTGCGCAGCACTACGCCAGAAGCCACTTCGTACACGAAGATATACGTGCTGGAAGCAGATGGCGTGATCACTCCGACGATAAACTGTCCGTCGGGCGTGCGCAACAGCGAGCCCGTGAATATTTTGGCGGGGCGCGTCAGCGTCGTTCCGGGCAGCGGCGCGGGTGTGGTCGGAAGCGCGGGGACGGTCACCGGCAAGAGTTGTTGGCCCGCCAGGAGCGTCCGGTCAAATACAGCGAGCGTGCCTTGCGGAACTCCGGAAACGACGCCGGTGCCCAGCATGCTGACCAGCGCGCGGCCGTCGTTGCCTACCTCCACTCCTTGCGGAATGGACGGCAAGATCACGCTTTGCACGACTTGCTGCCGCGACAGATCGATGACGTTCAAGAGCGGCGATCCGCTGGCCGTCTGCGTGGGAGTTGCGCCGCTGGTGACGTACAGATACGCGCCGTCCATCGAGATGGCGCCCGCTACCGGACTGGTGCCGACTCCGATGGTATTCACCACGACGCCGGTGGTGTAGTCCAAAACGTAGACGAGGCTCGTGCTGTTGTTGATCAAATAGAGTAGTTGGCGTGGCTCGTCCAACACGACATCCGATGGGGTTCCACCCGGCAGTGCGATGACATCGCCAAAGGATGCGCCCACGTTCTGCTGCGCCGCAGCGGTACGTACCCCGGCGTATGACAACGCCAGAGACAGGAGGGCGAATGAGACAGAGCGGAAACGCTGGGGACACGGGGAGATCACGGGCCAATCCTTCCCAAGACGCGGCGATCTACTTATAGTACAACCTGTTCACGCCCGAGTAGGGGCGTTCTCTCGCGGTTGAGGTCGGTAACGGTTTTGGGGCGGCCACGTGCGCGAGATTCGGTCTGGAGTCCTGGCAGGGGTAAAGGAAGGAAGGAACACAGTTTCTGGGTGCGCCGATTGGGGTATGCGCGGAACTGGGTTTGGTTTCCGGCAGGAATCAGCAACGGGCTTGGCGGTGGATTGAGGGGCGGCGCGGCGTTTGGATTGGAGCCGTTCGACCTCGTGCGGGATGCGGTGGAAGGAGAGTTGGGTGAAATCGATGCGGCACTGGAAGAAAGGGGAGAATTCGCGGCGGTGTCATGAATTGATGATCGGCGAGGGCGCGGAGTTCGGCGGGGTCTTCGCCAGCGATGATTTGGGAGCGGGCGTACGGCCGGCTTTGGGGGCGTTGGCAGTGGAGGCGGCTTTGGCTTGGGGTGAGCGGGGCCGGAGGAATTTTGGGCGGTGAGGCGGTTGGCGGCGGTTTGTCTGGAGGTGCTCATCTGCCGGGGGTGGCAGGCGAGGAGGCTGGGCCTGAAATCGAAGGCTGTATGTGAGTGAGGAGATTGAGAGGCAGCTTCGGCTGGGGCGTGACTGGTTTCTGCCGAATCGAGGAGAGACGCACTCTCAAGAGGAAGTCTTACTTTTTAAGGGCGAGGGCTGGGAGGTGGGTATTATTAACGGCAAGGCGAGAGCGGGAGCTATCGCGCCGAGTGCAACATCGGACAGATCGCGAATCGTGAGTGTCTTGGCGTTACCCGGGGTGAGAGTGGCTTGGTACCACCAGGCCTTCCTTCTGAGGTATCTCACACTCGCAAGAGGGACGGTTTGTGGGGCCAAGTCGCGGGTGGCTGACAGCACGTATGGAACGCTTTGGATACTTCCGAGAACGTCGTATCTGGACCATGGGGTCCGACACGTTATCGGGCCGAGGTGTTTGGCGGACGTAATGGCGTTTCTGGGACCCGATAGACGCAAGAAAGGTTGATAGCATTTGAATCAGCAGCTTGGGTGAGTATGTCAGATTTCGAAGGAAGTCGCCTCTTGCCTCGCGGACGGGTGGCACACGCCGGAATCGGAAGACTGGGGTTTGAAAGAAAGGCGGCTGACCACCAGTCAGTCAACATCGGATCGGCATCGCTGACGTCCAGCTTTGGAATTGAACTCAGGGTCTGGCCGTTCGTCCTCGAGGCTAGAGCCTTCCAGCCGCTCGCCGCCAATCTCCTCGACGGCTTCACGCATTTGGTCGTGAAGAGGTGTTCTCAAACGGCGCGCATTAATGCCGAGACTTTACCACCGACTCGTGAAAGCTACAGCTCAGATCATTTCTCTCTGTCCGCATCTGCCGCGCCCCAATTAAGCCGATAATGTCGCTCGCGCTCAAGGAATGCACGCTGGCCGCCCTCCAGCAGACGGCACACCGCCGCTCTCACTTTCGGGTTTTCCAGCGAGCCGCTTTCATACGAAATCAACGGCAATCCACCCTCTGTCTGCCGAGTCGAAGTGGCGATGATGATCTGATCGGCGTCTGTGTTGACCACCAGATTGGCGTTGTGTGTGACCACAATGACCTGCCTCCGTTTGCGCGCACTCCTGAAATGCGGCACCAGCTCGTCAAATACAGATTGCGGATCAAGGTTTTCCTCTGGCTGGTCAATTAACAGCGGGCGTGGATCATGCGTGTCGACGGCGAGGTAGAGCAGTAGCAGTACGATTCCTCGGGTTCCCGGAGACAACCGCTCCACGGGAATCCCGTCATAAACAATGCTGTAGCGAACCTGAATGTGGCTTATATCGTAAAGCCAGCTCGCCACCCTTTGCGGCCATTCCCGCCGCTCCTGCGGATCGACATTCGTAGGCTGGGCTGCTTTTACCTGCTCAAGAAGATCGTCCCGGAACCTCTCCATGGCATCATCTACCACATCGGGCGTTCCAGTTTTCCACGGCGATAATAGGTATTGCCGTGCTTTTTCACCGAGTGAGCCACGGCCCCGGAACACCGAATCAAGCCGCAAATCCATCAGACTTTCCCCGGCATCCACCCACTTGTCGATATCCACCATCCGCTCCACGACGAAGGCGAGCTTCGCGAGCGTCCCGCCAGAGGATTTCAGCGTAGTCCGCAGGGGGAAATACAGTTTTTTCAGAATTTCTTCTTCTTCGACAATCGTGCGGAAGGCTTGCGTGTATTCCTGCCGGCGGCGCTCCATCAACGACTTCCTGCGATCGGCCGCGCCTTTCGCCTGCGTAATATCGGTTTCCAGCTTGCGCAGCGCGGCTTCAAGGCGTTGAAGCGTTTTTTGCAGTTCGTCATATTTTTTCTGGCGCTCGGCGTCAATGCCGACCATCTTCTTCTTCTCATCCCGTGCCGCGCGCAGGCGGTTTAACGGCCAGGTAGCGTTCGGCGGCGTCTGGAAATTCACCTGCGCCGTGGGATCACCTTCGATAGCGAAGAGAATCGCCTGATCCACGGTCTTTGTCGCCTGGTCCAAGACAACATCTACGTTTCCGGCGAATCTCATCCCGAAGTTTGCCCATTCCTGCGACGTGAGGCCGGTGGCCATGAACCGCGTCTGCATGTCGCGGAAGCGGCTGGGCTCGCGCACCTGCCGGATTTGCCGGACATCCAGGCCCAAATCATCGAGCAATTTCCGTCGCTTTCGGATGGCCTCAATTTTCAGTTCCGCCTGGGAACACAAGGTTTCGAGATCCGCCAGAGCCTTGGCGTGCCGCGCGCTTTCCTTCGGGAGCAGGTTCTGCAATTCCTTCTGGATGCCCGTAATCGCGGTTGCCGTGTCTTTCGCGGCTTTCTCGTGCTGCGGCAGCTCGTCCCGCAGCTTTTCTTCCCGGACTATTTCCAGGCCAATGCCGTGAATCGACTCCTCCAGCTCCGCGCGCGTCTCAGTAATCGGTTGTAGGAGAGCGGCGGCAAGATCGTCGAAATTATCGGTTTCGAACCTGTCCTGCTGCGCCGTGGAGTCGAACACTACCCGTTCCATCTCCTGCCGGAGTTCCGTCGCAAGGCCGGCGGATGAACAGAGCTTCTCCACGAATTGCTGGGACAGGTAGCGCACATACGCCTGATCGCGCCCATATCCCCGCACGACATCACTCAAGCCCACACTCGACGTTGCATTGTTGCCCCAGGTCAGCAACGATTCGGTACTGCCGAGCAGGTTTACTGGCTTCGACGCACGCTGAAGAAACGACGAATCGCTCGGAGCAGCGTTGAACGCACCCGTACCCGCCGCGAGGAAATCCATCAGCGCGGTCTTTCCAGAGCCTCGCGCACCGATGATGGTCACGAGCCCGCTGTTGAACTCCTGCACTGACCTCGCCAGCCAGGGCGCATCGCTGACGGTCACCTTCCGGATAATCTCCGATGCCAAGGGTTCCGGCGGTGTCTGCAGTCCTATCGCTACCCGGTGCTCCGGCTCTATCACGGCTTGGCGAACGGTTTCGAATGCCAGATCTCCGTAGAGCCAGCAGTATCGGTCGCATTCCGGTGCGCCGACTTTCTCGTTGCGGTGTGCGTCTGAGCCATGCAGGCACGGCTTCAGCGCCCCATAGTGCTCCTCGATGAACTCTTTTGATGCGGACGGCAATTTTCCCAGCCAGAATTCCCGCTGTTTCGGCGTGCTGGCGAAGATGATATTGGCGAAGCGCTCGATCTCCTTCCGTGTTGCCGCGTAGGAATCGTCGGCCTGAAGCCCCGACGTGCCATCATTCGAGCTTCCGGCAACGGCCACCAGGCAATTGTTCCTAAGCCACTTCTCATTCCGGAACAGCCGCCGCATTTCGGTCAGCGTGGTCTTGAACTGATTCGTGCCTACCCGCTGGGCTGCTGCACCATCGGTAACTGCCGGATTGAACGCCTTGCCCAGGTCTACCAGGTGCGATGCAGTGCAGGAATAGGTCCGTTCCTTGAACTCGAATTGAAGCTGCCCGAGTAGCCGCTCTATCTCTTTCTCGTGATTCGGATCGTCGGGCGAGAACAATAGGTGCATATTGATCGCCCGCGCCTTGTCGGTCTTGATGTCCAGCCGGATCTCCACGTTTGGAAACAGCAACTCGACTTCCGGCATCCGCCCAGCGGCCTTGTATTCTCTTGCCTTCCGGTAGGTTCCGATGCAGAAGTAATCCGTCACCCCAAGCGCCCGGATTCGTGGAGAAGACGTCTCGATCTTCGTCAGATACTCTTCCCAATTTCCGCCGAAACCGTCTGCCAGTTGCGTTCCTGGCGCGTGCAGATGTGGGTCCCACCTATGCCAATGCGAGCCCGATTCGTTCCAGATGCCCATCCTCCAGAATTGTATTCGATTTCAATCTCAGGCCAACCATAGACATCTTCGAAGGGGCCTACGCTCTAACCTTAAACTGCTGCCACCGCTGTCTGGTTTCCCGGCCTACGCCATCAAGGTCGGGGAAGATTACCGATTCCGTAACGCCGCAATCGCGGATATCAGCCTGGATCTTCGGAATGGATCTGCCGGGAAAAACGAGTCGCCGAATTCTGGCATCTTCATCCTGCGCGAGCTTTCGCAGGAACTCGCGGTCGGCGCCGAACACCATGAACCGGCTGCGCTGGGACGCCACGCGCCGGGTTATCTGTTCCGTGTCGAGCAAGAAGGGGTGCTCAGGTAATGGGTCTTCATCGAAGTCCTCCTTCGCCCCCGGTAGCCAGAGGTTCTCATACTCCCCGTCGCGGTCATCCTCGTCAATCTGTCCGGTTTTCGGCTTCTTGTCCCAGATCTCCCGACGTTTCTTCGCCGCTGGCAATTCGTCAATAAGTTCGACCAGCCAGTGCGGGTCCAGCACATAAACTGCGGAGTCATTTTCGAGGTCACGCGTGCCCACCTTAGAGCGCATGCTGAAGTGCGCGGCCATGAGTGACCCATCCGACCAGTCAAGGAGCCGTGTCGGCCCGCTGTAATGCTGCATGGCGTAATACCAGTTCCATTGGTCCTCGGTGTTGAACTCGGAATATTGTACGCCGCACCGCTTGAACTCATCGAACAGGCGGCTTTCCATCTCTAGCACTTTGTCCGTAGGCTTATCCGTGCGATAGAGCTCCGGCAGGAGGGTCGTGTCCCGGTGCTTGTCGTCTTCACCCCGGAACCATAGCTCATCGTCAGGATTTGCCAACCACTCTTCGCGGATACTCGATATCTCGCCGATATAACCCTGCAGCGAGGTGACTTTTTTCTCCCGGTGTTTCGATCTGCAGAACATGCCGATTCATTTTAGCGACATTACCCCACTGTGTTTCACGCTCGTAGAAGCGCCGTACCATTTTCAAGGCCGCCAGCATCCAATGCCGCTACCTTTAGCAGTCCTGAACGCGAGTAGCAGTTATCCCGAAACGCGCAACAATGTTGCCAACCTCATCACCAATCAGGTACTTGGCCAGTTCACCGCTTGCCCAGCGGCCGCCGCTCTTAAGGGCTTGACAGGTTCCCAGTCTTTCGCGAGGAGAGCCTCCGCCACAGTTTAAATAATCGGCCATCTTTCGGCGACAAGTGTCTCAGATTGCCGGTCTATCGATTCGTGCGCCGCTTTGATCCCCTGATCTGCAAGATATGTATCTGACAGCTTTATGGAGATCCGTCGTGCTTCGTACCAGTCGCCGAGGCCATGGCGGGCGGGGTCTTCCAACGCGGGATAGCCGTTGGCTCGGCAAAACCTGTTCTGGGCATAACACCCCGCGAAGGTAGCCAGCATCATCCGTTCTCGGCTATGATCGGACTCCGCGGGCTCCTTGCAGTACCATGCGAATTCCGAGGTTCTACCTTCAACAACAACAAAACCGCGGTGATCGGTGATTCGCGGGCCGGACTTGGTCCGGATACCAAGCTGAAGATAAGGAAGGACTCGCGTCCGTGGATGAAGTTCAGGCCGCTGCCATGGGGACCCCGCACAGGATTATTTGCGCCTCAGTAGTCCGAGATTTTGCCGGCCCGCCGAGGGAAGAGCGTCGAAGGAGTTGTGGCAACGACGATTAGATTTCGGCAGAGGACGTGACTGGTTTCTGCCCAATCGGGAGAAACGGAGGGAGTCTTGCGGCAAACAGAACCTCCATTGGGTGCCGGGCGTTGTACCCAGGATCGGCAGACGGCAAGGGTTTGCCGTCGTTGACCATCCACCAGGAACCGCCGACAAAGAAGACGGGCCGAGCGGCCTCACTTGGCCCCCAAGTCCAACCGTCCATAACCAGACCTTAAACTGCTAAACTGCCGATGGAGCATACTCGATGCGTTTACAGGCCTGCGTATTTGCCTCTCTCGTCGTTGCCTTGACTGGTGCAACCGTCACATCCGCCCAGACTGCGCCTATCTTTCAGTTCACGGAAGAGCCCGGGCCCTACCAGGTGGGATTAAAGGTTGTGGAGCAGTACGACTACTCACGCGTTTATAGACCGTCGACGGATCAGCTCGGCAAGCCTTATTTGGGCGAGCGCGCCCGTCCCTTGCAGACGCTGATCTGGTATCCCGCCCAGAAGAGCGCCGGCAAACCGATGTCGGTCGCCGATTATGTCGATTTGGCCGCGACCGAGACCAGCTTCGGCGCGCCAAAGATGCCGTCCGATGCGAAGGAATGGAACCGCGGAATGAAGCCTGCCCTGACGACGCCTCTGTGGGCCGTGCGAGACGCCCTCGCGGCCTCTGGACGCTTTCCGGTGATCATCTATGCTCCCAGTTTTTCGTCCTGGGCATGGGAGAACGCCGATCTTTGCGAGAGTCTCGCCAGCCACGGCTATGTTGTCCTGGCAAGCCCAAATATGGGAGCGACCAGCCGGGCGATGACTTCAGACGTGGCGGGAATCAACGCCCAGGCTGGCGATATCTCGTACCTGATCGGCTACGCTCAAACGCTGTCAAACACGAACATGGCCGGCGTTGCCGTGGCCGGATTCAGTTGGGGCGGACTCTCCAATCTCTTCGCCGCAGCTCGCGACAATCGCATCCACGCCCTGGTGGCTCTCGACGGAAGCATGCGTTACTCCCCTGGGTTGGTGAAGCAGGCGGGCGACGTTCACCCGGAGCAAATGTCGATTCCTCTGCTCTACTTCGCACAGGGGGAGATCACGCTCGAGGACCAGGCGCGCCACCTCACCGATGCTGCCAGGAACGAAGGCCCGAGTATTTTGAATTCATGGACGCACGGAGATCTCGTTACGGCGCACATGTTTGGGCTCGTCCACACCGAGTTTAGCTCCATGTATCAGCGCAACGAGGATGTGTGGAAGGGCTTTCGAGACAACCACAAAGGCGATTACGAACGCGAGGATGGCATCTCCGGATATGCGTGGATGGCGCGTTACACGCTCCAATTTCTGGATGCGTACCTCAAGCACGAAGCGTCGGCGATGGCTTACCTCAAGAAAACGCCTGCCGAGAATGGAGTGCCCAAGCACTTCATGTCGGTAGAGTACCGCCCGGCAAAGGGCCTGCCGGGATCGTTAGATGCTTTCCGCTCTGTGTTGGGCCGCCAGGGTTTCAGTCACGCCCCCGATGCCTACGCGGCGATGCGGAAGGAAAACCCCAACTTCAGGCTTGATGAGGCAACCGTCAATTCATGGGCCTACGATCTCATGGCAGACAACCATCTGTCCGAGGCACTCGATCTGTTCAAGCTAAACGTGCAGATCTACCCCGAGTCCAGTAATGCGTTCGACAGCCTGGGCGAAGCGTACATGAAATCAGGGCAAAAGCAGTTGGCGATTGAAAGTTATGCGAAGTCGCTCGAAAAGGACCCGACGAACGCAAACGCCAAAGAGAAGCTGAAGGAGTTAGAGGCAAACGCGCCGCTCATCAAGTGAGCAGTTCGGATAACATCGCCTGCTGTAAAAGTAGTTCGCAAGTGTGATGTTCAGGAACCCCTAAATTTTGTCCGTTGGGCGGGGATTCCCTAAACGCTGCGACGTGGGAGCCACGCGACATGTCATCATCCCGTCCGCAAAATTGCTGATCCAGAAAGAACGAGGCGCGAGGAACGTGATCAGTGCGACTTGATCCATGCCAGAGCGCGAGAGATTGCCGCGTCCCGTTGTGGAATGCTCGCGGCGGCAATATCGAATGGTTCCTTCGTTAGCCTGTTGAATTCCCCGAGCGCGTAATCGCAATAACGCATGCTGCCGGATGCAATACGGCGGTCGGCCAGAACGACGGCGAGAACGCCTATCTCGCGCGGGTTCTCCGATTCGGTAGCGTACTGCCAGAGCACGCCGTAATACTTCGGGTCGAGCGTCTGATATTTCCGCACGATTGTAGCGAGCCGTGTCAGATCCCGATCGCTTCCATGGTCTCGCAGCAGGGCAGCCGCGCCCTGAACTTCGTTGAAGTCGGAGCCCAGTCCCTCGGCATCGTCTAAGACCCGGAATGCCCGCGCTACAGCATCGGGAAGGATCGCCTTGTTGCCATGCCCGGCAAGCACCATCGCAATATACGACGAGCCGCGCACGTCATTCCGCAGAGCGGGTCCAAGGGTCTCTGCGATCACCGGGTTGTCAGCATATTCGACGAGCGAGTTGGCCGATCCCCAGGCATTGAACGGAGCGTCGGCAATCCACGTTCTGATCAGCAGGTCATCGGTTTCGCGAGAAGGCTGCAGTTTTCGCAGGGCGGCCTGGAGGAGAGGCAGGTTGCCCCGCGCAGGGCCGGGCGCGGCGAGTGCTCCAGGCTTCGCTACGAAGAGATCAGCCACGGAGGGGCGCGGAATGCCCTGCGCGGCGTGAAGGCTTGCGGCAATTTCGGCCCAGCGTTGCCGGTCGCCACCGATTGCCGCTTCGAGCAGGGGCATCAGTTCTCCGGAAAGGTCTTCCATCTGGCGCGACAGATAACCGCTGAGCGCGCCGATTTCGCCCGGCGTGGCTCCGCTCAGCGTGTTGGCGAGTTCGCGGATCAGGAACACCCGCGCCGATGGCGAGAGTGGTTCGCCAGTTGTTTCCGCCCGCACGGGGATCGTGAGGTTCACACCGGAATCCGCCATGAGTTGCCACGGCTCCGACGCGGGATTCCAGTTCCTACGCAAAGGCAGGATGCGGATCTCGCCCCGCTTGATATCAGGCAGCGGAGGCGGATGTCCGTTGACGAACTGTGTCACGGTCGGTCCATAGGATAGAAAGTGCACCTCGATCTGATGAGAGGAAACCTTCAATCCCGCGGCTGTGAAGGAGCGGAGCACCTCGACGTCCGCAGTCATGTCCCAGGTTTCAGCCTGCCACGAGACCCGATCCTCCGATACGCGCTCATTCCTATGCACGTCGAGGATGCGCCCCGTGACCAGGACGTCGGCCGATGCGGTCTCCTGCAATTGCCACTCTTTTATGAAACCTGCTTGCATGCTGGGCGGGAGCGGCAAGAGCATCATCAGCGGAATCAGTAGTCGGAGGGCCGGACGCGAGTTGGCCGTCGGCTGCCCTGCCTCCTCCGGCGTCATGATCAGCGGGCCCATACCCTAATGACGTTACCACTGAACAGCCTGAACAGTGTGTGGACGATCCAAGGCTGTTGTCGCTGTTGTACACTGAGAGGCCCGTCCGGGGGTTAGCGGTCAGACGGGGGCTCCAAATAGAGAGTCGCACCGCATTTCCGGTAAGTCGCGCCGAAAATTCATATCACTCCACGATTTGCCGGCGTGTACAGGCCATCCATCCGAGCGCGCTCAAGAGTTCTCCCGTGCTCTACCTAACCCATTCCTGATGCTTTCTTTACGACTTCCTTATGCCACCATTCCTAATCTAGAGACATGGATGTACGCGGTGAGTTGCGTGTCGACCCAGGCACTCTGGATGCCTCGGGCATTCGAGAAGACCTGGAAATCGTCGTCCCCTACACGGACCGGTCCCTTACGGAAGCCGTTCTCCGCAAGGCTGTCGGTCTGATGGCGGGTCTGAATGCCAAGGTCATGCTGGTGGCGATTCACACGGTACCGTATCCGGCGCAGTTCGAGTGTCAAGCCTCCGTGCATGCGCACCTGGTCCAGCAGTTGATGGAACTCGCCGCCACCTGCCCCTACTCGGTGGAATCTCAGGTGGTCCTGGCGCGAAGCCGCGAAGACGGGTTCCGTCATGTCCTCAGCGACCGTTCCACGGTGCTGCTCGGCACCAGAAAACACCTGTGGCGTACGCAGGAAGAAACTCTCGCCAGGGCTCTGGTGCGCGACGGCCATAAGGTCGCGCTGTTGCGCATCGCGTAGGTGACTTTCATGCTCGATCTAGCCTTCGTACTGATCACGATCCTCTTTTTTGTCGCGAGCTGGGCGTTCGTCAAAGGTTGCGACCGTCTGTAGAGGACTTATTCGGAGACCCCCATGGAATACGTGCTGTCGTTGATTGTGGCGCTGGGCGTGGGTGTGTACCTGTTCTACGCACTGCTCCGCCCCGAGCGCTTCTGAGAGGAAACTCATGTCCGGCAATGGAATTTTGCAAATCGCCCTGTTTTGCCTGGTTTTGCTGGCGTTGGCCAAGCCGCTCGGCGCATACATGGCGAAGGTATTCAACGGCGAGCGCACCTGGATGCACGCGGTGGTGCGGCCCGTGGAGGCCCTGATCTACAGAGTCTGCGGTATCGATGAGAATGCCGAGCAGCACTGGACGAGTTACGCCGGCGCGATGTTGGTGTTCAGCCTGGCGACGCTGCTGTTCACGTACCTCATCCAGCGCGTGCAACAGTGGCTGCCCCTGAACCCGCAGGGACTCGGCAACATCGGCACCGACCTGGCCTTCAACACCGCAGCCAGCTTCACCACCAACACTAACTGGCAGGCATACACGCCGGAAACCACCATGAGCTACCTGACTCAGATGCTGGCTCTGGCGACTCACAACTTCTGGTCGGCCGCCGTGGGAATCGCAGCCGCGATCGCGTTCGTACGCGGATTCTCGCGCCATTCGGCCAATACCCTCGGAAGCTTTTGGGTGGATTTCACGCGCGCGAATCTGTACGTGCTTCTGCCGCTCTCCGTGGTGGGCGCGATGCTGCTTGTCTCTCAAGGAGCGATTCAGAATTTTCACCCCTACACGAAGGTAACGACCCTCGAAGGAGCGGTACAAACCATTCCGCAGGGGCCGCTGGCCTCACAGGAAGCGATCAAGATGATCGGAACGAATGGCGGCGGATTCACCTATGCCAACTCCTCGCATCCGTTCGAGAATCCCACGCCGCTGTCGAACTTCCTCGAGATGCTGTTCATCTTCATGATTCCGGCCGGCCTCACCTACACGTTCGGCAAGATGGTGCGGAATACCCGTCAAGGATGGGCGCTCTACGCCGCCATGAGCGTTCTATTCCTGGCGGGCGTATTCGTTGTCTATCCCATGGAGCAGGCTGGAAATCCCAATATCGCCAAGCTTGGCGTCGAGTCGCACGCTACCGCCACCCAACCTGGCGGCAACATGGAGGGCAAGGAGGTTCGCTTCGGAATTACCAACTCCGCCCTGTTCACCGTCGTCACCACCGACGCCAGTTGCGGAGCCGTGAACAACATGCACGACAGCCTCACGCCTCTGGGCGGCCTCGTTCCGCTGGTCAACATTGAACTGGGCGAGGTGATTTTCGGAGGCGTCGGGTCCGGACTCTACGGCATTCTCCTGTTCGCTATTCTGGCGGTCTTCATCGCCGGGCTCATGGTGGGCCGGACCCCGGAGTACCTCGGCAAGAAAATCGAACAGAAAGAAGTCAAGATGATCATGCTCTCGGTCATGGTCCTGGCGTTCACGATCCTTGGCTTCGCGGCGTGGGGATCTGTGGCGCATTTCGCCAAGGATGGATATTTCAATCCGCCCGGCGCGACCACGGCGAACCTGAACAACAACGGGCCGCACGGCCTTTCCGAAGTACTCTATTCCTACACCAGCGGCGTCGGCAACAACGGCAGCGCTTTTGCTGGAATCAACGCCAACACGCCGTTCTTCAACGCGACGATAGGAGTCGCCATGTTGGCCGGGCGGTTCTTGATGCTGATCCCGCTGCTGGCCGCCGCCGGCAGCCTCGCGCGCAAGAAGCTGGTGCCGGTATCCGCCGGAACGTTTCCAACCGATGGTCCACTTTTCGTTGCGCTGCTGGTCGGCGTGACCGTGATCGTGGGCGCGCTGACGTTCTTCCCCGCGCTCTCACTCGGTCCGATCGTGGAGCATTTCCTGATGCATCAAGGCAAACTCTGGAGCTAACTCATGGCTTCCATGACAGTCAAAACACCTCCTACTTCCGGTCACGACGCCCCTTCCCTGGCACCCAAGAAGGGAGCCCGGTCGCGGCCGCTTTTCGATCCCCCCATCGTGAAGCGCGCGATTACGGACTCCCTTCTGAAGCTCAATCCGCGCATCATGATGAAGAATCCCGTGATGTTCGTGGTGGAGATTGGCGCGCTCATGACGACGATCCTGGCGGTCCGCGACTTGTTGGCGGGCGCCGGCGTTGCCGGATTCACACTGCAGATCACGCTTTGGCTGTGGTTCACGGTGCTCTTCGCCAACTTCGCGGAAGCCATGGCGGAAGGGCGCGGCAAGGCTCAGGCCGATACCCTCCGCAAGACGAAGACCGAGACCACCGCCCGCCGTCTCAAGAACGGGAACTCGGAAGTGGTCCCCGCAACGCAGTTGCGCAGCGGCGATGTCGTTCGCGTGGACGCCGGCGAAACCATACCGGGTGACGGAGACGTGGTGGAAGGAATCGCCAGCGTGGACGAATCGGCGATTACCGGCGAGAGCGCACCGGTCATTCGCGAGTCCGGCGGCGACCGCAGCGCAGTCACTGGCGGCACCAAGGTCCTCTCGGACTGGATCAAAGTAAAGATCACGTCGAACCCCGGCGAGACTTTTCTGGACCGCATGATCGCGCTGGTCGAAGGCGCCGAGCGTCAGAAGACTCCGAACGAGATCGCCTTGAATATCGTCATCGCCGGCTTGACGCTCGTATTCCTGCTGGCGGTCGTCACGTTGCAGCCGTTTGCCGCATACAGCGTCGCGGCCAGCGGCAGCGGCACTGCCCCTTCTGTTACGGTGCTGATCTCGCTCCTGGTCTGCCTGATTCCGACCACCATTGGAGGACTGCTCTCCGCGATCGGCATCGCCGGCATGGACCGCGTAATGCAGCACAACGTCCTGGCGATGAGCGGCAAGGCCGTAGAAGCGGCCGGCGACGTCAATACTCTGTTGCTCGACAAGACCGGCACCATCACGCTCGGCAATCGCCAGGCGGTCGAGTTTATTCCTCTCAATGGCGTGACTGAAGCTGAGTTGGCTGATGCCGCCCAGCTTTCGAGCCTGGCCGACGAAACTCCCGAAGGGCGCTCGATCGTAGTGTTGGCGAAGTCGCGGTACAACATTCGCGGCCGCGAGGTGGCGGCGCATGAGGCGCACTTCATCCCCTTCACCGCGCAGACCCGCATGAGCGGAGTGAACATCGACGGAAGGTACATCCGCAAAGGCGCCACCGAGTCGGTGATGGAATTCGTGCACGAGCATGGGGGCAAGGTTCCCACCGAACTGATGGACGTCACGGACCGGATCTCGCGCTCCGGCGGCACACCGCTGGTGGTAGCGGATCGCGATCGCGCGCTGGGCGTCATTCACCTGAAGGACGTGGTCAAGGGCGGTATGCGCGAACGATTCGCCCAATTGCGCGCCATGGGCATCCGCACGATCATGATCACCGGCGACAATCCGCTGACTGCCGCCGCGATTGCGGCCGAAGCCGGCACGGACGATTTCCTCGCGCAGGCAACACCTAAAGACAAGATGGACCTGATCAAGCGGGAGCAGGCCGGCGGGCGTCTGGTCGCCATGACTGGCGACGGCACCAACGATGCTCCCGCGCTGGCGCAGGCCGATGTCGGCCTCGCCATGAACACCGGCACCATGGCCGCCAAAGAAGCCGGCAACATGGTGGACCTGGACAGCAATCCCACCAAGCTGATTGAGGTGGTGGCCATCGGCAAGCAATTGCTGATGACGCGCGGTGCGCTGACGACTTTTTCGATTGCCAACGACATCGCCAAGTATTTCGCCATCCTGCCGGCCATGTTCATGCCCACTTACGCGGCCATGGGTAAGCTCAATATCATGGGGCTGCACAGTGCAGAAAGCGCGATTCTCGCGGCGGTGATTTTCAATGCGCTCATCATCATCGCGCTGATTCCGCTGGCGCTTCGAGGGGTAACGTACCGTCCAATGAGTGCGGGCGCTCTTCTCCGGCGCAATCTGCTGATTTATGGAGTGGGCGGCGTGATCGCGCCATTCCCCGGCATCTGGCTTATCGACCGCCTGTTGGGACTGCTCCATCTGGCGTGAAGGGAGACTATATGAAACAGCTCATCATCGCAGTGAAACTGATGGTGGTTCTCGCGCTGGTCACGGGAATTGCGTATCCCCTGCTGGTGACCGGCCTCGCTAAGGTGATCTTCCCGCGACAGGCCGCCGGCAGCCTGATCAGCCGCGACGGCAAGACGGTCGGTTCCGAACTGATCGGCCAGCGCTTCACGCGTCCCGAATATTTCCACGGCCGCCCTTCGGCGGCAGGCAACGATGGGTATGACCCCGTGGCTCCTGGAGGCAGCGCTTCCAATTACGGCCCCACGAATCAGAAGCTCATCGATCGCGTGCAGGGCGATGTCAAAACGTTTCGGGCCGACAACCCCACCTTTAACGGCCCGCTCCCGGCCGACCTGGTTACGACCTCCGCAAGCGGCGTAGACCCACACCTAAGCCCTGCTTCGGCGGAGGCCCAGGTCGGCCGTATTTCCACTGCTCGCGGCATGAGTGCGGATGCGGTTCGGCAACTCGTGGCCGAGAACACCGAAGGCCGTACCCTGGGCATCTTAGGCGAGCCCCGCGTTAATGTTCTAAGGCTGAACCTGGCACTGGATCGCGTGGCCCCTGTAAAGAAGTGACGGCGGGGCGATTTTGGGCTTTAGGGAAGTGACCGGAGAGAGGTAAGACTCGGGCCTCAGAGGAACCAATATCGTTCCCCTGAGGCCCTTTTCCATTAGTTGTTGTTGTTGCTGCTGCTGCTGGTAGAGGAGCGGGGCGGAGGATCCTTCACGTATTTATCGAACCACGTGAATTCCTCCCAGAGCACGTGTTCAATGGTCTCCTTGGCGCGATAGCCGTGGGCTTCCGCGGGCAGAAATACCAGCCGTACCGTCCCGCCGTTGCCGCGGATGGCCTGATACATGCGGTCGGACTGAATCGGGAAGGTACCGGAATTGTCGTCCGCTTCGCCGTGGATCAGGAGAATCGGCGTCTTGATCTTATCGGCGAACATAAAGGGCGACATCTTCAGATACACATCGGGCGCCTGCCAGATCGTCCGGCGCTCGCTTTGGAATCCGAAGGGAGTCAGCGTGCGATTGTGAGCGCCGCTTTCCGCAATCCCGCCGCGGAAGAGATCGGTGTGCGCCAGCAGATTCGCCGTCATGAAAGAGCCGTAGCTGTGGCCCCCGACTCCGACCCGATTCGGATCCGTCACTCCCATCGACGCGGCCTTATCGATCGCCGCCTTCGCATCCGCCGTGATCTGCTCCACGTATGTATTGTTCACCGTATCGGGATCACCCACGATCGGCATCGCCGCGTTGTCGAGAACCGCGTATCCGCGCATCACGAACAGCAGGTGATACGCCGTGAGTTCGGTGAAGTGCTGCGTCGATCCGCTCACCTGGCTCGCGGTTTCGGCATCGTTGAATTCGTAGGGATAGGCCCACATGAGGGTCGGCAGCTTGGTGCCTGGCTTGTAATCGGCAGGCAGATAGAGCGTGAAGGAGAGTTCCACTCCGTCGTTCCGTTTGTACTTCACCAGTTCCTTGTGGATCCCGCGAATCGTGGGTTGCGGATCGGCATACCTGGTTACCGCCGTCAACGTGCCGGACGGGGTGCGCACGAAATAGTTCGGCGGCTCGTTGGGGCTCTCCCGTCGGGTGAGGAACTTCTCGCCTTTCTCATCAAGCAGGGCTTCGACCGCCTCGTAATGGCTGTCGTCACACTGGAACAACCGCTCCGACTTCTGGGTGGCCAGATTGAATCGATCGAGGAACGGGTGATCTCCGGTGGGAGAGGATCCGGCGCCGACCAGGAAGATGTTGTCGCCATCCAGCAGGATGCCCCCGCCGCGTCCGGAAGACGTCATCGGTCTGCCGGGATCCTTGTAGCGGTCCTGATTGTTACGGGCCCAAACCAGGCGCGGTTCGCCGGGCTTATCGAGATCGATCTGGAACGTCCGGAGCCAGCGTTTTTGCCGCTCGAAATCCTCGACTAACGCCAGTCCGCCCTTGTCGGCCATCTGAATTCCCTGGAACCGCTGCTGGGTCTTGAATACTTCGCGCGGTTCGGCGGTGAACGGCGCCTGGAGGGCCAGGATCTTATCGCGATAAGGCACCTGGTTCTTGAGGTTTCCGCCATCCAGAGCTTCCACCCACATCAGCGTTGCCGGTTCGCTGGGGCGCCACATGAAATTGCGAGGCCCGGTCGCCACGCCGGTGAGCGATACACGCTCTTCGAGCGGTTGGCTGGCTACCTTATGGACCATCTTTCCGGTCATGTCCCAGATTTCGATCTCTTTCGGGAACGAACGGACGGCCAGCAGGTAGGAGAAGGGGCGATGAACCGTGGTCACCAGGATGTCTTTTCCATCGGGCGAGATCCGCGCCGACTCGATGATTCCGGGCTTTCCGACCAGCGTCAACTTGTTGGTGGCGAGATCCAGGCGCGCCAGTTGCGCGGTGGCGTAATACTCGAACAGATCTTCGTCGTGCGGATTCTGCAGCATATCTTCCAGGGTGGCGGAGCCGGACGCGCCGCCCAGGCTCTCCTGCACGTGCGGCCCGAGGGGAACAACTTCCTCCGGCGGTGGAACGCCCCGATTGGGCTTCAGGATCTCCACCAGCATCGATTTGCCGTCGGGCATCCATTGAAATTCCGCCGAGCCGCCGCCGGCGCCACCGCGGCCTCCGCCTCCGCCTCCCATGACGCCATTCAACATCACTCCGGGAATCTTGTGTGTTTTGCCGGTCGCCGTCTCGCCGATCCAGAGCTCGATCCCGGTGGCAGTCGTGTTGGTGAAGGCGAAATGCGACCCGTCCGGGCTCCAGCGCCCGAGACTCAGCTTGGGATTGGGAGGCAAATCGATCTTCACGGTCGTGCCTTCAGGAATCTTTACCAATGTCAGCGATGAATTGAAAACCGTGTTGTGCAAGCCGTTGGTCTTGGGATTGATGCGAACGCCGGCGAGCCTCAACATCGGCTGCGACAACTCCGCAATCGGCGGATTGCGCACGGCTTGCCCCTGCATCGCATAAGTACGCGTGGGGCTCAGCGAGAGTTGGGGAATGGTAGGTGCATTGAGGACATCCAGCACCGCTTGTGGCGGTTTCTGGTACGGCTGCGCTCCGAACAGGAGGCATGCCGGCAGGTACAACAGTAGCGAAGCTCTGGTTACCGGTTTCATAGGGTTAGGGAAATCTTATGGGAATGCGGGACTGAAGTCAAACCGGCGCATCCCTTCGAAATCCTCCCCGGCTTCTCAACTCCATGCACCTGATTCTCCTGACGCAGTCGAACTCCGTCGCTTCATACGAGCCATCGCGGTAGCCAGCGAATCCCGCAGTTCTTCGAGCGTGGATAGCTCCCTGCTGCTTAGATCGGTCTTGGGGCTCGGGCAGTCGCCATAGATACAGCCGATCACCTGGCGAGCGACCACCAGCGGATAGAGGCACAGGTAACTGCCTCCAAACAGCTTGCCGATCTGCCCTGCCTCGCCTTCGCCGGCATCCGCCGCCACATTCCGCCTCGAAAGCAGGGCAACAGGAACGGGTCCACCGGATAAAGACATTCGAAATTTGAATTTGGAGATGAGTGCGTCCACGTCGGTCCCGACTCCGAGCCGCCCCTCCATCGCGGTTCCGTCCTCACTCAGAAAAGCAAAGATCACGCGATCGAAGCCCGCGCCGCGGTGAAAAGCGTCCAGAAGCTTCGCGATCACCGCATTCAGCTCGATCTCCGACGAACCATCCACCGCGGCACTCACCTCCTTCGCCAAACGCTCGAGCAGATCGCTATCGCGGGTGGCCGGCACCTGGACGACGGGTTCGCCGGTCTTGGTTTCTGACAGGGCTGCGACGGCTGCGCGGCTCTGTGACATCAGGCGAAGTTCGTCTAACTGCACACCCATTGCGGAGAACGATTCCTGCGTATCGGCAAGCCCCGACTTCAGAATCTGTTCTACGTCCTTGCGCTCCATCGGCAGCCAGGCGCTATGCTCCCGCAAGCAGGCTTTCAGGTGTTCCGCGCCTTCCTTTGGATCCATGCGATAGACCGCATTGGTAAGGTGATGCCCGAAGTTGACCGCGGCATACATCAGGCTTTCCGGGGAGTCCCTCAGAGCGCCGGGCGGGCTTTGCGCCTGCTGGCAGGCAGCGACGACCTCCGGCATCCGCCAATACCGGATCACCGCCTCGCCGATATCCTCAAAGGTGAACTGCAGGACTTCCATTGCGGCATCCGGCGCGGATTGCTTCCGCTCCGCCATGCGTTTCAGGATCCGCGTGTAGGGCCCGGGCAGGTAATATCCGACCAATATCTCTCCCAAATTCCGCACCATGCCGCAGAGAAATGCTTCTTCCGGCCTCAGCCTGAGGACTGGCACCCGGGCCGCGATTTCCCGGACATGATTCGCACTCAGCATGGACAGCGTCATCAATTCGCGCAGGCCTGCCGGCTTTTTGAAGAAGTGCTCAAAAATCAGGAGACTGCTGGCCAGATTCCGCACGCCTTCCGTTCCAATCATGATCACGGCATGCGAGACGCTAAGAATCTGCCGCCCTGACAGGTTGTAGATGTTGGCTGTCCGCAGCAGTTTAAGACTGAGGCTGTAGTCGCGCATGATCAGCGCAGTCAACTCGCCGACGGTGGAGTCGTTGTCCTCGACGGCGGCGAGGATCTTCTGGACGTGCTGAGAAAACGCCGGGAAATCAGGCTTGGCAGTCAAAGAACTGACGCAATTGGCGATCCTCTCTTCCCGCGACGGCGGCTTCATACTCATTCCATTCATCGACAAGCTGCCCGCGGAACTTTAGGGTTTGCACCGAGAATATCTGGCAGGTTTGCCGAGAAGGAGTACTGGGTTATCGGCAAAACACTCCAATCGCATGGCTTTCTGATACTGAATGCCGGACGTGATATGACCTACTCGTGCTTTCCAATAAAAGCCCGAGCGGGTTCCTGGTATCCTGAAATGTAAGGTTTCGGGGAGTCGCTCGCTCCAGCAAGAATGTCTCTTTTTCCGATGGGCCAGGAACCGCTCCAACCGGTGGTTCGAAAACCAGTTCCGCCGCGTGGGGCCAACCGGACTTCATGGGTCCGAGACTGGGCAGTCTTAGGCATCGGTATCGCGACCGTGGTGGCGCTGCTCGCACTGGCCGTAGTTGCCATGATCTTCGCGATGTCGGAGAGGAGGCAACTCACCGAACTGAGCACCCATACACAGGACCGGCTAAACGACATCGATCGGGAATTGGCGGCGTTGGGGGCCGGGTTGGGCGAACTGGTAGCCTCGGCTGAGGTGTCCCGGCCGGATTTCGCCTCGAGAGTTCCCGATCTCCTCAGTGACACTCTGAAACGTGCGGTCCAAAGGGAAGACCCGATCTTTGCGATCGAAACGGCGATAGCGATCACCCGGAAGGCGCAGCAACTGAAAATCGAAGTGAGCCCGCAACAGCTCGGCGAGATCGCCCAAGGTTTTTTGACCCTCGTCGACGACGAGAGCCCCATCCTCTCCAAAGAGAAGCCGTCGATTCCCGCTGACTGGACGCTCTCCGGCCCCTCCATCGACGCGGTTTCGAGTATTCTTGGTTACCGTTCGTCTCTGTTGCCGCCGCCCGCGGGCATGCCGGAGGAGGGCTCTATGGCTCACGGCGCGATGCTCCGTCTTCCGAAGCTGCACACCTTCCGGCCGCTGGACTCCACGTCGAAAATCTTTGGAAGCTCCCGAGCCGTGGGCAAAGAACTGGTCGCCGCGCCTGCCAAAATGAATCTGCTCACGCTGTCGGATCCGATGTTAACGGAGGAATGCCGCAGCGTGGTCGTAGAAGGTTACGACGTGGTACTCGACGGATTGGATATTCGCAACGCCGTCTTCAGCCACTGCAACGTATCGTATTCCGGCGAAGCGGTCACCTTAGACAACGTCTATTTCTCGCACTGCACCTTCAAGATTGGGCGCCGGGGCAAGGACTTCGCGACGGCGGTGTTGGCAGCGGGCGGACCGGTGGGTTTGGTAAAACGCTGAAGAGCGGCCGGTTGGGCTCAGGATCGAGATCTGTCGAGCGGCTTGGCCGGGCTGCCGGAGATCGCAACGGATCAACCGGGAACGGAATTACCCGCCCTTCCTGGCTCTGGCGGGTTCCAGAGTGAATCAACCAGAGCGCAAGCAGCACGCAAGAAGCGGGAAAGATGAGGTTAGGCAACGCACTGAAGAGATATCCGGCAACCGCGGACAGTATGCCAACGCCGAGCCACAACTGCCATCTGCGTTGACGCGGAGAGCGAAGGAACGAGAGGTCCATCGTAAGTCTCGATGGAACCATCGGCTGAAACCCTTCGGAGCTTTAGATATCGGAAGAGGAATTTCTCTACCAAGGGCGCGACTAAAACTGCCCGGTCACCGCCCGTCATCTCTAATAGGTAAAATAAAAAATGCGGAACTCCCCCCGTATCGAGACCATTCATGATTGTTGATGCCATTCTGGCGAAAATCTTTGGCACCAAAACCGAACGCGAAATCAAGGGCATGATGCCCACCATCCAGGCAATCAATGACCTGGAACCCGCCATGCGGGCGCTTTCGGACATCGACCTGGCGGCCAAGACCGTTGAATTCAAAGAAAGGATCGCGCAGGGTACGCCCCTCGATGACCTGCTCGTCGAAGCCTTTGCCGTGGTCCGTGAAGCTGGACGCCGCGTGCTGAACATGCGGCACTTCGACGTGCAATTGATCGGCGGTATCGTGCTTCACAAAGGCAAAATCGCCGAAATGAAGACCGGCGAGGGCAAGACCCTCGTCGCCACCCTTCCCTGCTATCTCAACGCCCTCGAAGGCAAGGGCGTCCACGTCGTCACCGTTAACGATTACCTCGCCAAACGCGACTCGGAGTGGATGGGACGGCTCTACAAATTCCTTGGACTACAAGTTGGAGTTATCGTCCACGACCTCGATGACGAGGAACGCAAAGAAGCGTACAACGCCGACATCACCTACGGCACGAATAATGAGTTCGGCTTCGACTACCTGCGAGACAACATGAAGTTTCGCATCGAGGATTGCGTGCAGCGGCCTCACCACTACGCCATCGTCGACGAAGTCGATTCCATCCTTATCGACGAAGCGCGCACGCCGCTGATCATCTCCGGCCCCAGCGAAGAATCGACCGACAAGTATTACAAGGTCAATCGCATCATTCCCAAGTTGATCCGCGGCGAGGTGATCGAAGGCAAGGAGCCCGGCGAAAAATACACCACTGGCGACTACACCATCGACGAGAAGCACAAGAGCGCGGCCTTGACCGAGGAGGGCGTGCTCAAGGTGGAAAAGTTGCTCGGCATCGGCAACCTTTACGACCCGAACAACATCGAGTACAACCACCACGTTCAGCAGGCCCTGCGTGCCCACGTGCTCTACCAACGCGATCGGGAATATGTAGTCAAGGACGGCGAAGAGGGTCCCGAAGTGATCATCGTCGACGAGTTCACGGGGCGCTTGATGCCCGGCCGGCGGTGGTCTGACGGCTTACACCAGGCAGTGGAAGCCAAGGAGGGCGTCAAGATTCAGCGTGAGAATCAGACGCTTGCCACGATTACCTTCCAGAATTACTTCCGCATGTACAAGAAGCTCTCCGGCATGACCGGTACGGCGGAGACGGAAGCGGCCGAGTTCCAGAAAACCTACAATATCGACGTCACCGTGGTTCCCACCAACCGTCCGATGATCCGCAAGGAGAATCAGGACTTTGTCTATCGCACCGAGGAAGAGAAATTCCGCAACGCCGCGAAGGAAATCAAGGAATTCAATTCCAAGGGGCAACCGGTTCTGGTAGGCACCATTTCGGTCGAAAAATCCGAAAAGCTCTCGGGCATTCTCAAACGCATGGGCGTCAAGCACGAAGTGCTCAACGCCAAGAATCACGAGCGCGAGGCCTCGATCGTGGCACAGGCCGGGCGCAAGGGAGCCGTGACCGTGTCTACCAACATGGCTGGACGTGGTACCGACATTCTGCTGGGCGGCAATGCGGAGTTCATGACCAAGGACGCCACTCTACGGGAGAAGGTGGCCGAAAAGCTGTCGGCAGAGGAGGTGCGCTACGTCGCCGATGAGCACTTCTATTATTTCTCTCACCAGGACCAGTTCTATCGTGTGCGCCGCGACAAGTGGGACGAGATCTTCGCGCGCCACAAAGGACAAACCGACCAGGAGCACGACGAGGTAACCGCGCTCGGAGGACTCCACATCGTGGCCACCGAGCGGCACGAATCGCGGCGTATCGATAACCAGTTGCGCGGACGTTCGGGCCGGCAGGGCGATCCCGGCAGTTCCCGCTTTTTCCTCTCGCTGCAGGACGACCTGCTGCGCATCTTCGGTGGAGAGCGCATGCAGAATCTGATGCTGCGTCTGGGCATGGAAGAGGATGTGCCGATCGAGTCGAAACTCATCACCAAGCGTATCGCCAAGGCGCAGGAGGCAGTCGAAGTACAGAACTTCGAGGCCCGCAAGCACCTGCTCGAATACGACGACGTGATGAACAAGCAGCGTCAGGCAGTGTACGGGATGCGCCGGCAATTGATCGAAGGGATCGATCAAAAGGAGCGGGTCTTCGAGATGGTGCGCGGCATCGTCGAACAGTTCATCGAGATGCGATGCCCGGATGACAAGCATCCCGATACCTGGGACATGGCCACTCTGCGCAACGATGTGCTGACGCAGTTCGGCGCGCGCATCGACCTGTCCGAACTGTCGCGCATGAATCGCATGGAGATGTCGGACGCCATCATGGCGCGGCTCCAGCAGAAATACCAGGAGAAGGAAGACCTGGTGGGTCCGGACGTGATGCGCCAGACGGAGCGCATCGTCATGTTGCAGGTGATCGACAACCAGTGGAAAGACCACCTGCTCTCCATGGACGAGCTGAAGCAGGGCATTGGCAATCGCGCGTACGGGCAGAAAGATCCGCTGGTCGAGTACAAGAAGGAGTCGTACGAGCTCTTCACGGCGATGATGGACCGCATCGAGGATGAGTCGGTGCGATACCTGTTCTTCCTGCAGGTCACTTCGGGCAGCCCACCGCCAATGCCGTATCCCGAAGAAGACGAGGACGATTCGGTGAACGGCGACCAGCCGGGCCCCGACGGAGACAACGGGTCCCCGCGCCGTTCGGGAGGGCAACTCGTCGGACGGGTCACGGAGCCATCCGAGCAGCAGAAGCAGGCCGCCAAGACCACCATCGAGGACTTCACGCGCAATATCGAGCGGAAGAAGGAGAAAGAGCTGGCGGCGCTGCAGTTCGGTGGCGACGACTCTACCGGCCCGAAGCAGGTCCTTGCCGGGCAGAAGGTGGGACGAAACGATCCCTGCCCCTGCGGAAGCGGCAAGAAGTACAAGAAGTGTCACGGCGCCGCGTCTTGACACCTGCGCGCATTATCTGGCGTCTAAGGAATTAATGAGACTTTTTGTTTTGGGGCTTTTCTTGCCCGGCCTTCTCTTGCCCAAACTGGGGCTGACTGCTATTTTGCCGGAGACCATCGGAGACTACCACCGAGGTGCGCCCGGTAAGGTGGCACTGACCGATCAGCAACTGTGGACGGAATACGGGCTGAAGGAGTCGGAAACAGCCCCGTTCGAGAACGGCTCCCAGAAGTTCACCGCGACCGCCTACCGCCTGCAGGACAGCACCAGCGCCCTGGCTGCGTTCGATTGGCAGCGCTCGCCAAAATCCACGCCGTCCAAGGCGGCGACGTTGGCGGCGGAGACGAACGACAGCCTGCTGCTGGTTCATGGGAACTTCCTTCTGCGGTTCGAGGGATACAAACCCAACAGTGGGGAATTGGATGCCGCCACGCAGGCGCTGCGCAACGTCGATACGACCGCCTTGCCCGTACTTCCGAGCTACCTACCGGCAAAAGATCTGATCCCCAACAGCGAGCGGTACGTGGTCGGGCCGGAGAGCCTCCAGAGATTCGCATCGGGGATTCCCCCGTCCGTGGCGGCCTTCCATTTCGGCGCGGAAGCCCAGATCGGAGTTTTCCACAGCCCTAAGGGGGATCTGACCCTGTCGATTTTCAACTACCCAACCCCTCAGATGGCGATGCAGCAAGTGGCCGAATTCGAGAAATTACCCGGTGCGATGGCCAAGCGGAGCGGCCCTTTAGTTGCTGTGGCGCTGGCTCCTCCCGACGCAGATTATGCGGAACGGCTGCTTTCGGGGGTCCGCTACCAAGCCCAGGTGACGCGCGACGAGTACGTGCCCACGAAGCGCGACAACGTCGGCAATCTGCTGCTAAATGCTTTTATTCTCATTGGCATACTGTTAGCGTTCTCGCTCGTCTCGGGCTTGGCGGTGGGCGGGTTGCGGGCTTTCCGGCATCGCGGACAGAAGGGTCAGGAGGCCGATGCGATGATCACTTTGGACTTGCGATAAGCACCTTTGGGATCTCCTAAACTTCCGATTTTGTGTGTCTTAGAGAGAAATCCTCAGGCCCGGGAGTGGCTTTTTGCGGGCTCTGGCACCCTCTGTGGAAAACCGCTCTCTCCTGCAAGTCAGCCACTACGAGCAGGTTACGAACAAAATTTTTGCTCCGGATTTTTTCTTGACTTGAGGGCTGAGGGGAAATAATATCCAACTACCAAAGTTTTTGACGGTTGCGATTCCGTCGAAAATGATTCTCCCATCGAACATCACCCCTGGTAGAACAGGGGGAAAGAATGCTCACCCCTCGGGGTGAGCATTTTTGTTTGGCCAAGCACTCATAATTCTACGTTCGTAAGATTCGAAGGTTAATCCTACGGCACAGGTTTGCCGAATGCACGAGGATTAATAGGGAAAGATCGGGTCGCAACTGGCCTGCCCCTTAGTCACTGGATTACGCGGCTTTACGCCCTTAAGGAGGGCTCTTCGGGCTACCAGGTGACCGTCAGTCCTGGGGTACCAAACGAACGCCTTCTGCCCGCCAGCACCTTGGGAATCAGCTCCACATTGAGGTATTCAAATACAGTGGCCGATCGGCGCGCCCCAATCCGGCATGGGCGAGTGGGAATTGGGAGTCCTTGGCCATGGCTTATGCGCGCAACAGGTCGGCGCGCCAGTTCTTGACTCGGCCCTTAATATCCGCCCGGCTTGTCAGCTTCTCGTCGAGCACTTGTTGCGCGAGCGCCGGAAGTTCGGCATCGCTCGCAAACCGCAGCGCGATCAGTTGATCGATCGTGAACTCTCCAATCCGCGGCTGCATCGCCGCCGGCAATAGCTTGGCGAGGCGTAACTCCATTTCCAGGCGGATCACGCGATTCTGAACGGTGAGTGCGAATGTGCGCGCGGTAAGCGCCACTGCCACTAGCGCGACAGCCACGAGCACCTCCATGATGGAGTCGAATGTGATCCCGTTCTTGAGCTGCACCAGGCGCCAGATCGTGTTGACCAAAAGGATCGGAAGCGCAACGAAGTGAAACAGTGGAACCAGTTTGGCGTGATTCTTGAAATTCTGCTCGGTGGAATTCGGCATTTCTGCGTTCACCTTTCTCGATATGCTGGATGGCCATTTGATTCCGGATATGTCCCAACGGTTGCTAGGATCTAAAGGTAAAGCCGATTTAGCCTCTCCTATCTTTCACACATGACCGCATTCCCTGAATTCATGAAAAATTCCGCCAACCGGATCGCCGCGACCGGTCAGGCGACGCCGGGAGTAGAGGGGTACGTTTTCGATGGCGCGGACGGCAGCCAGATGACGTTCTGGACGTGCAGCCAGAGCGCGTCGTCAGCCGCTCACGTCCACGAATTCGACGAATACATGCTGGTACTGGAGGGCCGCTAGCATACAGCCTTGGAGGCGCAAACATTCATGTTTGCACCGTCAAGACTCATCTCGACGCTTTTCGGGGGGCAAGGTTGATTTCCCAAATCGCTTATTAGCGCGCTCCCGGCTAACCGAATGGAGGGTCGAGCGTCTACCCTGCGACGAGGAGAGTTGCGATGCAGTGGTGGAGGCGCAAAGACCGGGAGCGGGAACTGGAGCGCGAACTGCGTTCCGATCTGGAGTTGGAGGCTGCCGAACGACAGGAGAGTGGACTCCCTCCAGAGGCCGCGCACTACGCCGCTCGCCGGGCTCTCGGAAACACAGCCCTGATCATGGAGGAGTTCCGCGAAATATGGGGATGGACCTCGCTTGAGCGATTGCTTCAAGATGTCCGCTACTCTGTGCGGGTGCTGCGGAAGCATTGGGCTTTCACGTCGGCGGCGCTGCTTACACTGGCGCTCGGAATCGGGGCTAATACCGCGATGTTCAGCGTGGTGTATGCCGTGTTGATTGAACCTCTCCCCTATCCGCAGTCGGACAGCCTGATGTTCCTCTCTGCCAGGAATCCAGCGGGCGCGGCCATCTCGTTCTCCTACCCCGATGTTGAGGACATGCAGCAACAGACGCAGGCGTTTGAGAGCCTGGCGGCATACCAGGCCTTCGGTTTCACCGTGACGGGCAGTGGCGAAACGCAGCGTGTTCCGGGCCGAACAGTTTCGGCGGCGTTCTTCTCCACGCTAGGAATCACACCCGCTTTCGGCCGTGATTTTCGTGTGGATGACGACCGGCCGGGTTCTCAGCCAGTCGTCATCGTGACCGACCGGATCTGGCGGCGGTTCTTTAACGCCGATAGTGACCTCGCGAATCGGTATCTGACCCTGAACGGGAGGAGCTTTGCCGTGATCGGCGTTTTGCCGCCAACGTTCCAGCTCTACCAAACAGGGGAAATCTTCGCTCCCATCGGGCTCGGTTTGCGTGCCAGCGTGAGGGGAGAGCGCAAGGGCATCTATGCTATTGGCCGCCTGCGTCCCGGCGCGACTCTGGCGCAAGTGAAGGCCGAGGCGGGCATGATCGCCCAGCGACTGGCCCGCCAATATCCCGATACCAACGGCGGCGTGGGGGCCATAGTGGAGCCTCTGGCGGAGAACTTCGTTGGCAAGACCAGGCCCGTGCTGATCGTGATCTTTGGCGCGGTCACGTTTGTCCTGCTGATCGCCTGTGCGAACGTGGGGAACCTGTTGCTGGCCCGCTGGGCTTCGCGCCAGAGAGAGATCGCCTTGCGGATTGCGATTGGGGCCAGTCGCCTGCGCCTGCTCCGCCAGATGTTGACGGAGAACCTGCTGCTTGCGGTGGCGGGCGGCGCGTTAGGACTGGGCCTTGCGCGATGGAGTCTGCACGCCGTCAATACTCTGCTCCCCCTGGAGATTACGCGCTTGAAGGTGCCCGCGATCAACGGCTGGGTTCTCGGGTTCACGCTGCTGGCATCGATAATCACTGGCCTTCTGTTCGGAGTGTTTCCAATGCGGCATGCGATCGGAAGAGCGAGCCTCGGCAACATCCACGCGCAGCTCAAACATGGGCCGCGAGGGATCGACGCGGCAGGATCGCGTCGATCGCTGCGCGACCTTCTTGTGGCCGCGGAGGTCGCGCTCTCTCTCGCATTGATGATTGGCGCAGGTTTGATGATCCGGACGCTGCTCTCCTTGCATGGGGTCGATCCGGGATTTCATGCGTCGAACATACTCCATACGCAAATCGTCCTGGCCCCGTCGCAGTACACCCCAGAGCGGCAGGTCGACTTCTTTAGACGAGCGATCGACCTTACCCGTTCAGTCCCGGGCGTGACTGCGGCAAGCGCGGTGATGTGCCTGCCGCTCAGTGGGAGCTGTTGGTCGGATCCGGCGGAAGTAGAGGGCAGGCCGGGATCACTTGTTCAGAGACAATCCGAAGTGAATTTCAATATCGTAGAGCCGGAGTATTTCCGGACGATGGGCATCCCGCTGCTCCAAGGGCGCGCTTTCGAGCCGCGCGATGCGGAGGATGCAAACGCGGAAGCGATTGTCAGCCAATCCTTCGTAGACCGGTTTCTGGCCGGCGAACATGCCATCGGTAAGCGCATCCGAGAGCGGACGCCGAAGGGTCCTGCGCCGTGGGCCACGATCGTAGGCATCGTAGGAGACGTGCGGCGAGATAGTCTGGATGCGCCTGCCGTTCCGGAGATCTATGCGCCTTTCGCACAAAGGCCAATCAATTTCATGTCTTTGGTGGTTCGCTTGAGTAGTCTCCGGTCCGCAAGCATCGGAGCGACTGGGACGTCGCTTGCTGACGCGCGCGGCTCGTTCACGAGAGCGACAGGGACGTCGCTTGCTGACGCGCGCGGCTCGCTCACGAGAGCGACTGGGACATCGCTTGCTGACGCGCGCGGCTCGCTCACGACCAAAGACGGCGAGGGAGTGCTTTTCTCGCTCACGAGCCACGACCGTGAGGGAGTGCTTTCCTCGCTCACGAACCACGACCGTGAGGGAGTGCCCTCCTCGCTCACGAGCCACGACCGTGAGGGAGTGCCCTCCTCGCTCACGAGCCGCGACCGTGAGGGAGTGGTCTTTGGGGAGCGCTGGCCATCGAACGGCAAGAGCACCGCGAATCCAGCAGTGACGGCATCAGCAATCCGCACCGTGGTGCACTCCCTGGATGGGACCGTTCCGCTTCTATCCATCGGCACGATGGAGGAATTGCAGGGGGCTGGATTGGCAACGCGTCAACTGCCGGCCGTCCTGCTCGGCTTGTTCGCGGCCCTCGCACTCACGCTTGCCATGGTGGGCATTTACGGAGTGATCTCGTATTCGGTCTCGCAGCGGATCAACGAAATTGGCATTCGAATGGCATTGGGCGCCGAGCGGAAGGACGTGCTCCGGCTCATGATCGGCCAAGGCATGATGCCCGTCGGGGCAGGACTGGTGGCGGGGTTGTGTATCGCCGTCGCTTTGAACCGGGCACTCGCGGGCGTCCTGTACGGAATCAGTCCGTTAGATCCGATGACGTTTGGGACGGTGCCGCTGGTCCTGATTGTCGTAGCGCTCCCGGCGTGCGCATTGCCCGCCCGTCGCGCTACCCGAGTCGACCCTTTGGTGGCGTTGAGGAACGAGTGAGGCGATCCCCGACGCAGCTCATTCGCTACGTAGCGCGTCTAATGGGTCCGTACCCGACGCGCGTCGTGCCGGCCCCAGCATGGCCAACAATGCCGCAACGGTAAGCAGAAGCACCGCGCCGATATAGACCATCGGACTGCCCGTGTCGAGGCGAATCGGCGTAAAGCGAAATGCCTGGCGGATTGCCGCGGCGCCAACAAATGCCAGCCACAATCCCACGCCCAAGCCTTGCGCCACCGGCTTTCCTCCAGAGAGGAAGACTTCGCGCCAGATATCGACCCGCTGCGCGCCCAGGGCCACGCGAATCCCCAAGTCGCGAGTCTTCTGCGTCACCGTGAAGGCGACCGCTCCGTAGATCCCGGTGGTGGCAAGCGCGAACGCCGTCAGTCCGAGCGTGAGCACCAACTCCACGACGCGCCAGACGTCTTCAGCCGCGTCATCAATGAACGACTGCAGCGTGCGAGGCGAAATCACCATGGAGGGATCGACACTGGCGATGCGAGCACGGACCGTGTCCGCGAATTGCTGCGCGGGCGCGCCAAAATGCACCAGCGCAAAGGTGCGATCGCCGGCCATCGCACTCAAAGTGTAGGCCACCGGCGTGTCCGGATAGTCGGCAGCAGCCACATCTTTCGCGACGCCGATGACTTCGACCGTGGTCTCAGGCATAGCTACGAAGTGCTGGCCGGTGGGGTCTCCATGGAATCCAAACGCGCGGACGAAGCTCTCGGACACGATAGCCGGCACATAGAACTGATTGTTGGAGACATCGGAATCGCGGAACTCGCGGCCACTCACCAGCGGAATTCCCATAGTGCGGAAATACCCTGGCGACGCGTCCTGCACGTTTACCGGCAGGGCCGTGTCGGCGGGCTGTCCCTGGAACCGAACCTTTACGATGTTGGGGAGCAGCAGGGGAATCTGTCCCGCATAAGTGACCGAGTCGACTCCCGGCAGCGTCTGCACCTGTTGCGCGACTCTCCGGAACTCGGCTCGCGACTGGGCGTAGGTGTTGCGCGGCGGGAATCGCAGAGGAACCACGAGAATATTGCGGGTGGGATAGTTGGGGCCGGCGACGTGCCAGTATGCCTGTCCGGCGAATCCGGCAGCTGCCAGCAGCACCAGGCTCAGAGCCACCTGCGCGGTCACGAGCACGCGATGCAGAGGCGTGCCACCGGCGGCGCGTGTGGCGCCGGCCGAGCCTTTCATTGCCGAAGCCAGATCGACCTTCAGGGACTCCACCGCCGGGGCGAGACCCGCGGCGACTCCGGTCAGGAGGACTGCCCCAGCGGCATAAGCGAAAATCCACCAGTCGGGGGCGAGCGAGAAGTCGGGCGGCTGCTTCGCAATGAACTGGTACAGGATCGGCGGCATACGATAGGCCACCCAGATGCTGGCGGCCCCTGCCAGCCCGGCGATCAGCAGGGTCTCGGTGAGCAGCATGCGCAAGAGGCGCACGCGGGCGGCTCCCATGGACAGGCGTACGGCGATCTCGCGTTGGCGTGCCATGGCCTTCGAAAGCAGCAGCGTCGTTACATTGGCGCAGGTGATCAGCAATACCAGGCTGAGCGCCCCCATGATGCAGGCCAGCAACCAGTAGGCTTCGGGACCCTGGTCTTTTTGCACCAGGGCCGATAATAGAGAGCCGTTGGTCACTGCGAGTTTGGTCTTCCGGTCGGAATGGAGCTGATCTAATTGGCGCGCGATGATCGAAAGCTCCGCCTGCGCTTGCACCCGGGAGACTCCCGGTGCGAGCCGGCCATCCAGGGCGACCCAGGTCGGTTGCGGTTCCGCGAACATGTTTTGCGCTTCGAGGTAGGGCTGGGCGGTATAGGGAATCCACAGAACGGCGCGGAAGAAGTGGCCTGCAAAGCGCGCCGGGGCGATTCCCACTACCGTGAAAGCGCGATCGTTCACGCGAATGATTTTGCCGACCATCTCGGGGTCGGAGCCAAAGCGGTCACGCCAGAGTTCCTCGGCGATGACTGCCACCGGCGCGCCGCCCGGAGCTGCGCACTCGGACGGCAGAAACAGGCGGCCCACTTTCGCCCGGGGCAGTCCGTATACAGGGAAGAAGTTGCACGAAACCAGGGCCGCCCACGAGCCAGGGTCATCATCGCCGATGGTCACGGGTCGCGTAACGCGGGCGACCACGCTACTGAGCGTACGACTGCGTTCCCGATAGACCAGATAGTCTGCGGGCGAGGTTGCCCCGTGCACCGCGAATGTTTCGCTGCCGGTGTAGCTCGGGACCAACGTAACAAAGTTTTCAGGATGGTCGACGCGAGCACGAAAAGTCACGGCATCGATCAACGTGAAGATGCCCACGTTCAGCCCGATTCCCAGAGTGAGGGTCAAGACGAGCACCGCGGAGAGCAGCGCGCTGCGGCGAATGAGGCGGAGACCATAACGGAGGTCTTCGAGAAGCGTCTCGAACCAGAAGCGCACACCGGCCCCTTCGCCGGTCTCGCCCATCCACGCGAAGGCGTCAGAGCCGCGGCTAGCGACCATGCTGTCGGAGAACATCTCATGGGCCGGCGCCGGGATCGGCGCACCACGATCCAGCTTGGAATCGCGGCCTGATTCGAGGCTCAAGGTCATGACGTCGGGTTCACGCGCCTCTTCATAGCACAAGGCGGTGCGGGCCCAGGCTCTGATGCGCGCCTGCCGCATGCGCCACCAGGCGGCGGCCAGCAGGATCTCGACTGCGAGAAATGCGGTCGGCTCTTCCAGCGAGTAGAAAAAGAGCTCACCGACGGCCGCCAGCGCGGGGATGCCCATCAGATAAGGCCGCAGCGTAGCGAGCAACGATCGCTTGCCTGGAAGATACGAACAGGTGAAGGGCAATTTGCGCCATGTGCGGAAGATTGCTTCGAATACCGCCAGTGAGAGCGTCAACCCCAAGGCAGTCGCCTTGCACGCCCGAGCGAAGCCCAATGCCGTGACAGCGGGCGGGAAAGCCGCTACGAAGACCGGGACGATTCCCAACGCGATGACGAGGCGCGCGACAGCGCGGAACCAGGCCGCACGGCCCGCCTTCTCGTTGGTCCGGAAGATCCAGTTGGCGCGCAGTTCCACCGGCAACGAGAAGAGATAGCGCAACGCAGCCACCACGAAGATGCAGACGGTGAGCGGCGCCAGCACCATGAGGTGTCGCATGGATTCAGTGGAAGCGTGCAGTAGGCCTTCCGAGGATCCCGAGAGTCCATTCAAAATGCATCCCAGCGCGACCCCGCCATACACCAGCAGCACCAGGCGATGATTGCGGCTGCGCACCAGCGACTTCCAGATGAAGGCGAATGCGGCCTGTTCGCGGGGATCGGGGATCCACAGTTCCAGCAGGCGTGAACCAAGCCCGTCCCAACGCCGGCGTGCCCGCACGGCCGGCGATTCCAGCAGCAGCCGGCGGTAACGGTGATAGCTGAGGAAGTAAGAGAGCAAAGTGATAGCCGGGGCGAGTCCCATGGCAAGCAGGGCGGTGCGGGGCGCGGCGTCAGAGGCGCCGATCGCGCCAGTCCAAAGCCCGAGAAACCAGTTGGGAGGCCAAAAAGCGGGGCCCGCCAATTGTTTTCCCAGAAACGGCAGCACCCCGAGAGTCAGAATGCAGACGCTGCCCTGCACTGCGGTCGAGACGGAACCGAACCAGCGCGCCGGCAGCAGGTTGAGCATCATTCCCTGCAGTGCCACCAGGGCGAAGAAAACGAAGGCGCATCCACCCGCAATCGCCAGGAACGTCGCTCCGAAGTTGATCGCCACCGACGGATTCTCGCGCCATCGTCCGGCGCTGGCCGCCGTGAACACGAGCGATGCGGGAACCGCCAAAGTCAGCGCCAGCGTCGTGAACATGAGGAGCAGAGCGCTGAACTTCGCCCGGAAGATCTGGAGCGGCTTGACCGGCAGCGAGGCCAGCGCCAGGCAATCGCGGAGACTGGGGAACAGGGATTGCCATTGGATTGCGGTGAGGAGGGTGGTGGCCCACATGGCGACGGCGACGAAGGTGGAGATGTCGTCCCGCACTCCCTGCCGGTAGTCGAGTGGAGAGGACGCGTCGGAGAGCAGGAGGTGGTAGCGCTGCCAGTAGAGTGGCAGGATCAGTACGCCCACCGAGATCAATGCGGCAAAGGCGCCTGCCGCGACCTTGGTCCATTCGCCGGGAGTCGCCACCATCTCGCTATCGAAGAACCGGGCGATGAAGTGGCGCACCAGTTCCAGTCCCGGGCCGTGGGTCTCATCGAGCCAGTCTCGAACGCGCTCCTTCATCGCGCCACCACCTCGAGTATTTGCTCGGCAATCGCGTCGCTGTCATCGGCTTGCGTGAGTTGCGAGAAGACTCCCTCCAGCGAGGACTCGGACATCATCTCGCGCAGGCGCGCCACCGAGTCGTGCGCCACCACCTGGCCTTTCCGCAGGATGAGCACTGTGTCGCAGACCTTCTCCACGACTTCGAGAACGTGCGAGCTGTAGAGCACCATCTTCTGGCGGCCGGAGAGCGCTTTGAGCAGACTGCGCAGGATCATTGCGGCATTCACATCCAGGCCGGAGAACGGCTCATCGAGGATTAGCAATTCGGGGTCGTGGAGCAGTGCGGCGGAGAGGAGGATCTTTTGCCGCATGCCCTTGGAGTAGGATGTCAGAGCGGAATGGCGGTCTTCCCAGAGGCCAAACAGACGGATCAGTTCGTCCATGCGCGGCTCGAGCACGCGCCGCTTCAGGCCGCGGATTCGCCCCACCAACTGAAGGTACTCGCGGCCGCTGAGATGCGGATAGAGGTGCGGCTCTTCCGGCACGTAGCCCAGGCGTTCTTGAAACGCCAGCAGATCGCCGCCCACATCGCTTCCATGGAACAGGATCTGGCCGGAGGATGGCTCAATCAATCCGGTGAGCATTTTCACAGTAGTGCTTTTCCCGGCGCCGTTGGGGCCCAGGTAACCCAGGATCTGTCCAGGGCGGATGGAGAAGCTCACCTGGTCGACTACCGGGATGCCGGTGTAGTACTTCGTCAGTTGGCGGACTTCGAACATGCGCGTTAGACACCAGCGGATTCGAGATGGTTCCAACGGGGGTGATTGTGATGGACTGCCCACTTCGCAAGTTTTAAGCTCGGGCAGACTTTTCGGGAGCTGCAAGCCTCTACTGTCACCAAAAGATGCGACTGGCCGTACGCCTTGGCAAACGGGCTTTCCCAACTCAGATGGCGCAGCAGAAAATGACACCACCGCGAGAAGAAATCCCGTCTTTACAGCTCTGCGGAACACTCGGTCTCAAGCTGGAATCTCAGAAAGCCGTATTGGAAATGCTCGTCATCGACCACGCGGAGAAGGTGCCGAGCGGAGACTGACGATCAGCTCACAGCCGCTTCAGCACCATTAGCGTAATGTCGTCGTGCTGGGGTGCGGTGCCTGCGAAGGCGTCGATGCAGCTCACCATCTGCGCGACGATCGTGTCGGCCGGCTCATCACGATGAGACCGGAGTACGTCGATCACGCGTTCCATGCCGAATTCGGTGTCGTTGGTGTCTTCGGCTTCGGTGACGCCGTCGGAATACATCATGAGCAGGTCGCCGGGTTGCAGCGTGACCTTGCCTTCTTCATAAGCGGCGCGCGCAAAGAGCCCGACGGGCAGCCCGGTGGTGGTCAGTAACTCCACCTCGCCGTTGCCGCGCAGTACGATGCCGTCGTTATGCCCGCAGTTGACGTAGGTGCTGCTCCCGGTTTCCGGATCGTAGGCCAGGAAGAAGGCGGTGGCGAACTTGTTCGACGGCGTATTGGCGTGCAACAGAGCGTTTACACGAGTGGCCAACTCGGCGAGCGAAGGATGTGCGCTGATGGTGGCACGGAGGGTGGCTTGAATGTTGGCCATCAGTAGAGCCGCGGGCAATCCCTTGCCTGAGATGTCGGCAACGCATAGCATGTGCTTGCCGCCCTCCATTGGAAGTGCGTCGTAATAGTCGCCGCCTACATGGCGGGCCTGCCGATTGCGTGCCGCCAGATCGGTCACGTTGAGGGCTGGCAGTTTCGAGGGGAAGAGGCTCTCCTGGATCCCGGCGGCGATGGCTAACTCCTGCTCCAGTTTCTTCTGTTCCAGGATTTCCTGAAGCCGCCAGGCGTTTTCGAAAGCCACGGCGGCCTGAGCGATCAGGCCCGCGCCGAACTCCAGGTCAGCCGGCGAATAGGGCAGGCCCGTGGCGCGTGCGCCGCATACCACCACGCCGATGGTGTCCTCCGCGGTGCGAATCGGAAAGATCACTGAACCGGCCTCGACCGGCCACGCGGCATGCACCGTGGGCGGCAGGGTGGCCTGCGTGTAGGCAGGTTCTACCAGTTCGCGCGTTGTGGACTGCAGGGTCTCGAGGTCGGGCAGAATGATACCGCGTTGGCGGATAACTGGATTGTGGTCCTTTCGCCACGCGGCTACCGCATGGCGGCGCGAGGTCCAGCGGCCCGCGAGCGTGAGAGCCAGCAGGTGGGCGATCTCGTCAGCTTCGATTTTGGCGGCGAGTCCTCGGGCCAGATCGAGAATGGCCCGCAGTTCCTGGACGGTCTGGTCCAGCGAGTGCGCCACGCGGACGGTCTTCTCGTGGGCGCGTGCGTTGGCCAGTGCCACGGCCGCCAGTTCCAGCATGCCGAGCAGCAACTCGTGTTGTTCGGTGGTGAGGTCGCCCAACGCGGGACGCCCCAGGGCGAGAAGTCCGACCGTCTTCCCTGAATCACCGATGGCGTAGACGAGATCGAGTTTCAGAGAGGCGGCTTCAGCCTCACGAAAGAGGCTTCCCTTCGCGACGCCCGGCACTCCGCGAGCGAGTGCGACGCGCATCTCGCCCCCTTCCTCGATCGCGACGACGCCTCTTGTGACCAACAGGCGCCCCATCACGGTGCGCAGAAGGTGTCGCAGCAGGTCCTCCAGGCTCAAAGAGGAATTCAAGAGCCGGGCCGATTCGAGCAATGCCTGTAGTCCCGAAAGGCCCAAGCTGGAGCTGATGGCCGTAGCGGCCCCGGTGTTCGAAGGGTTCTCTGGCACTGATGTCCAATGTACTAGAAGTGCGGGGTGCGTGGCAGTGGCAGTGGTGGTTCCGCGCCTGCACCGCCGCTGGCAGGCAGGTGTGTCGCTAGGCTGAACAAGGGTGCGCGGGTCGGCCTGAAGGACGAGGTCGGAGCGAGTCACCTGAGGATTGCGAGGGGCAGCCAGGGCGATGGCCCACCTGAGATTTCGGAGTGCCGGCGCTGACGATAGACGATCGCCCCGAAAAACGCTCACCTCACAGTTCGTCTCGCCTCTCAAGCCGTCTTGCGAGGAGTTCTACAAGACGGTCACCGGACTTTCAAGATAATTTACTCAATCTCATGAGTCACTTACAGACAAACCCGCAAGCCAGCCAACGGACCGTCTCCTAATCTGGAGGGCAGGAGATGCAATGAGTACCAGTCCAATCGCGTCAGGGATCGCGCAGACTTCGCTACAGGCGGCCCAGGCCAATGTCCTCGCTAACTCAAAAGCTATGGTCGCGAAGCTCAACGCCGACCTCATCACGATCTATCACTCGGCGTATGCCGATTATGTGACGAATATGCAAAGCGGGCAGAACGTTCCGGCGGAACGGCGTAATCCACCCGTGCCTCCGATGGCGTGGGAAGTCGCGCCGCCGAATTCGGACGGCTTCCAGTTCTATCAGATCGGCACGACGCCGGTTTGTCCTGAGGGCCCGGCGGTTCCGTGCAATTACGACAATCCGCAACCCAACTCGCAACCCAATGTGATCATGATCGGGGTGCTGATCACCGGCAAGTGGTATCAGGCTCTGAAGGGCGATACGTTCCCTTCGGGCATGACTACACCGCCTCAACCCGACGGCCACACTTACGAAAAGTTTGGCGCGCCGGTAGGCCCGGGCTGGTATCTGCAGGTCAGCTAGTTTCCTGCCCAGTCCGGCAAGCAACACGATTCCAAGGAGAAGGAAATATGACTCAAGCACAACAGGACGCGGTCACTGCCGCGCAACAGAAGTTCTTCGCCGCAGCGGCTGCCAATGTCGCTGCCCAGCATGCCGCAGGCGACGCCGCGGCCGCCGCAGCCGCAGCTCAGACCAACGCGACCGTCACCGTTCCGGCCAAGTGCAAACAGCTCCAGGCCGACGCGACCGCCGCTTTCTATGCCGCACAATCCGACCAGCAAACCGCCATCCAGACCGCCAATCAGGCTCAGGCCGCGCTCAGCCAGGCGCAGGTCGACCTGCAAAACGCGATTCTCGCGTCGTTGCAGACTGGCGCGGTGGAAGCCGTCTAAAGAGGCAGGCCAGCCTAAGATCGCTTGCTCACGCGCGCGGCTCGTAAGCGCACGTATCGCGCGGACGTATTTGGGGAGCTTACGATCCGCGACCGTGCGAAGCTGTGAAAAATCCGACCGATGGGACATCGCTTGCTCACGCGCGGCTCGTAAGCGCACGTATCGCGCGGACGCATTTGGGGAGCTTACGAGCCGCGACCGTGAGAAGCTTTGAAGAATCCGGACATCGCTTGCTCACGCGCGCGGCTCGTAAGCGCACGTATCGCGCGGACGTTTTTGGGGAGCTTACGAGCCGCAACCGTGAGGGAGCGAACCTGACTCGCACTGTCCCGTTCTAATAGCAATGCGCCATCACCGTACAGTGACTTGGATCGGAATGGTTTGTCCCGTCGGATCCACCTGGATGGTGATGGTGCCGGACTTGGCGCCTTCGCCGGCCTTCAGTGTCAATACAGCATGATCGCCGACCTTCAAATTGGTATGGTCGAGCGTAGCTTCGATTCCAGGGATTTTGCTTGCCAGGGAGATGTCTACAAGCCCCGGGGCGCCATTCTTGATCGTGACCGTGTCCGGTTCGCCGGGATTGAGAACCACCGCCGCTCTGTCTACCTTCACCAAGGTCATCACAAAGTCGGCATTGTCCGGGATGGCTGCGGGCAGCCCGCCGCCGGGACCTTTCGGCCCCGGAGTCATTTGACCGAAGGGTGTCCTGGCGATGGCTTCCTGGTCGACATACCAAAACCACTTCCCGTTGATTACCTTCCACGTGCTGCCGAATGGCACTTTCAGGGGCTTGTCCGCAAAGCCCGGAATCATCACATACTGCTCGCAGGTCACGATCGCCTTGGCCCGTTTATAATGGTCCGAATAAGTGATTTTCGAGGTCTCACAGCTCAAATAACCAGGCTTGTTGTGACTGTAGAAATACTCCTTGGTATCGGGAGCCACCAGCGCTTCCGCCTTGCGGAATTCCTGCTTCACATGATCCTGATAGAACTCGGTGATCCGCGCGCGCAACGCCTGGTCGACGCGACTCGGTGGGTTGGTGAGAGCCTCCCCGGTGTCCTGCGCGGCGGCGCACACTGCGAATAGTGCCAGCAAAGAGTATCGGTGCATTATCTTCACCTGTAGGACGCCATCCTGAGGGAAAAAGTCGGTCGGTGGCTCTCGGGTGCTCCAGAGGGGCCAGGCAGGACGAGTTCTGGTCCGTTTCGTCCCCCTCGTCGCTCTCTCCATAGATATGGTAGTAATAGCTGGCCATTCCGCATCCCACCAGCAGCGCCAGCACGATCCCGAACCATTTCAGAGTCGGTCCGCTCCATGGGCGATCCTGGGCGACGGCGGCTGCCGTGGCTTTCACCGTGGCGAAGGCCGCGCCCCCGCCGAGTCCCAGCTTCAAATACCAGGGCATCAGGTCGAGGTGGCTCTGCCCGCCCACCTGGCTCCAGAGGATAAACACCGCGATCAAAGCGATCAGGAATTGGGTCGAATAAGCAAGACGAAGAAGGGGCATCGCGTCGCCGCACCTCCATCTTACGTTATCCTGAATGTAATGGCTCGATCCGGCCAGGAGTCTTCCCGCTCCTGGTATCAATTTCAAAATGCTTTCCGGCTGGCGATGGATTCGATCCGCAGTCACAAGCTGCGCAGCTTCCTGACCCTGCTGGGTGTGATCATTGGTGTGGCCAGCGTGATCCTGGTAGGGGCCGCGATCGCCGGGCTTGGCGTGTATGCCGAGCAGAGCACCGCCAAAGCTTTCGGTTCCGAATCGTTCATGGTGGCGCAGATCGTGGCCACGGGACGGCTCAGCCGCCGCGAGTACTTCGACAAGGTCAAGCGCAATAAACCCATCCGCGAAGAAGAATCGCGCCTGCTCAAGTCCGTCAATGGCGAGCGCGTGCTGTACAGCCCGTATCGCAATCACGCCTCGGACGTGAAGCGCGACAACTTGATCTGCGAGGACACCACCATTATCGGCGTCTCCGCGGACATGGCCAGCATCCGCGATATCGGCGTGGTGGACGGCCGCTTCTTCACCGAACAGGAGGATCGCTCGCGGGCCTTCGTGGCGGTGATCGGCGACACAGTCAGAACAACGTTGTTTCCGGGCGATATCTCCCCGATCAATCAGATCATCCGCATCGAGGGCATCGAATTCACCGTCATCGGGCTGCAGGAGCGGCTGGGTTCCGCCTTCGGGCGCGACCAGGACAAATCGATCTACATCCCGGCGACGGCGTTCAACCGGATGTACGGACCGGGCACCGGATTCGCCTTGTTCGGGCGGCCGAAACCCGGTAGCGGCCTGGATCTGAATTCAGCCTTGGACGAAACCCGCGTCGTGTTGCGAACCCGCTTCCATGCGCTTCCCGGACAGGCCGACAATTTCGACACGCTGACCCCGGACGCGATCCGCGGCTTCATCGATCAGTTGCTCGGGATGGTGGCGGCGATCGTGGTGCCGGTCACCTGCATCTCGCTGGTGGTGGGCGGCATCGTGATCATGAACATTATGCTGGTGAGCGTGACGGAACGAACTCGCGAGATCGGCGTGCGGAAGGCGCTCGGCGCGCGGCACGGCGATATCATGATGCAGATTCTGATTGAAGCGGTGGTGCTTTCGGTGATGGGCGGCGCCTGCGGCATTTTGCTGGGGGCCGGTTTCACTATGTTGATGGGGCAGGTCTTCGATCTCTCGCTCCACATCACCTTGGGATACGTAGTGCTGTCGATCGCCGTATCGACGATTGTGGGCGTGGTTTCCGGATGGTATCCCGCCTCGCGCGCCGCCAAACTCGATCCCGTAGTAGCCCTGCGAGCGGAGTAGAAAGTGAATATCAGTCCGGGCGAAAACATGCAGATGGCGATGGGCGCGGTTTGGGCGCATCGTTTCCGTTCTCTCCTGACGATTTTGGGGATTGTCATCGGCATCACGACGGTGGTTACGGTGGCGTCGCTATTGACCGGGCTGCGGCAGGGTGTGGTGACATTCTTTCAGGAACTCGGCCCCGACAATATCTTCCTGTTCCGAACCTCCGGCGATCCAAGCCAGGACAACCGCATTCCCAAGGAAGCCAAGCGCCGGCCGATCAAGCCAGAGTACGCTGACGACATCCGTCGCTGGTGCCACTCCGTGGCCGATGTCGGGATGGATCTGCTGATTCCGCCAGTCGTGGACTCGAAGCCGATCACGGTGCGCGTACCTGGATACGAGTCGGAGACGATCAACGTGGCGGGCCGCTCGAGCAACATGGTGGAGATCACGCCTCGCGATTTCGACTCAGGCCGTTTCTTCACGCCGGATGAAGATCAGCGCGCCGCGCACGTCGTGATCCTGGGATCGAGCGTCGCGGAAGCGCTCTTTCCGACTGGGCACGGCGTGGGCCGGACCCTGATGATGGATGGCGCCGAGTACACCGTGATCGGCGTCTACGCCAAGGCCAAGGGTGGCTTCTTCGGGGAGAACGGCATGGACAACTCGGTCGATATGCCGCTGCACACTGCGCAGAGCCGGTATCCCCAGGTGGATCGTTACATGATCACCGCCAAGGCGAAGCCGGGCTTGCGGCAGGATGCCTTTGAGGAGGTCGAGGGCGTCATGCGGCGTTTGCGCCACCTTCCCACCGGCGCCGCAGATGACTTTTCCATCTCCACTCCCGACCAGATCATCCAGCAATTTGACAAGATTACCGGACTCATCGGACTGGTGGCGATTGCCATTTCGGCGCTTGGCCTGCTGGTGGGCGGCATCGGCGTAATGAACATCATGCTGGTCAGCGTGACGGAACGAACTCGCGAGATCGGCGTGCGCAAAGCGCTGGGAGCGCGGAAACGCGATATTATCGGCCAATTCCTGGTAGAGGCGATGTCGCTCACCGGGGCCGGCGGTGTGCTGGGCATCGTCATCGCGGTGCTGATCACCATGCTCGTGGGCGCGCTGGTCCCTGCACTGCCATCGAGCGTGCCGGCCTGGGCGCTGATCGCGGGCTTCACCACCTCAGTGGCGGTCGGTGTGTTCTTCGGGGTCTGGCCCGCCGTCAAAGCCGCGAAACTGGACCCAGTGGAAGCTCTCCGTTACGAATAGCTTGACAGCCCAATAGATTTTCTCTAGTATGTAGAAATGCCAAAGGGCGAAGTACTCGGCGAGTTTGAGCACCTCGTGCTGTTGGCTGTTCTGCGCCTGGGAAGCGATGCCTACGGCATGCGGGTTCGCCGGGAAATCGCGGAACGAACCGGGCGCGACGTGAGCATCGGCGCGGTCTACGCGACGCTCGAACGGCTCGAACAGAAGGGGCTGGTCAGCTCGATCCTGAACGATCCCACGCCTGAGCGCGGCGGGCGCGCCAAGCGTTCCTTCCAACTCACAGGGGATGGCGCGGACGCAGTCAATCGTGCGCATCAGGACCTGACGAGCATGCAGGAAGGCCTGGCTTTCCCGTTTGCGAAAGGAGCGCGATGAAACCTCCGGCATTCGCGCAAGCCGTGCTCACCGCGGTGACGGGCCCATCCTGGGCCGATTGCGTCGCAGGCGACCTGGCAGAGGAATTCGCCCTGATCTACCAGGCTAGGGGGCGCCGCGCCGCTGTTCGCTGGTATCTTTGGCAGGCGGTTCGCAGCGCCGCGCCACTGATGGTTCTCGGGATCCGATCGGGTGAATTGCGCGACTGTACGTTGGTGGCGCTGGCAAGTGTCTTCATCCCAGTGGTGCTGATGGATCGGCTGTGGTGCTTCGTCTACTCGCAAATTCCGATGAAGGACGGCACGGCGCGCGCGCCCGAGTTGCTGGCGGCCAACGTTGTGATCGCGTGCCTGGGAGCGGCAATCTTCGGGCTCGCTGAGCGTTCCGGGATGTCGCCGCAGGTGAAGGCACTCTCGGCAACTGCGGCTGCTGGTCTCGCGGTTTGCGGATCGGTGGGGGGTGCCCCGGCTCTCTATGTGTCGTCGTTGTTGGTGTGCGTCGCGGCAAGTTGTCTGTTTGGCGCCGCACGGAGGAGGCTGGCATGAAGTGGGTGATTCGGATTGTCGGCGGTCTCTTGCTGTTGCTCGTGCTCGCCGGTGTGGGGCTCTACGTGGCGAGCCATCGCGCCAACGCGGGAAAGATGCACACCTCCGCGGAATTGAACGGTTCGCCGGAACTGATCTGGCCGTGGCTGAACGACGGCGACAAGCTCAAGCAGTGGGTGAGTTGGCTGGTGGAAGTCCGCGGGTGGAAGAATGGCGGCGGCCCCGGCGACACGCGAGTGCTGGTGATGAAGGACGAGAACAACGGCGGGATGCTGATGGAGATTGCCAGCGTCTGCACCGACTTTGCGCCTCCCTCGCGATTGGGCGTGAAGCTGTCGGTGAGCGGAGAGTTTGACGGAGACCAAGTCTATCGTCTGACCGATCTCGGCAACGGCAAAACACGCGTGGAGATGGATTCCCGCTACCGCTTTGCCTCGCCATTCGCGCAGTTGATGGAGCCACTGATTACGGCCGCGGCCGGTAAGAAGGCCACGGGCGATTTGGCGCATTTGAAAGAACTCGTAGCGGCGCAGCCTACAGCGGCGGTGCGATAGGCTCGTACCCGGTGCACGCCAGCACCGGTAGGCGCGGGTACTTGTCAAAGGCCGCGTCTTCAAACGACTTGCCGCATTGCAGAAAGACGCTGCCGCGGTCGCTGCGGAGCACTCGCGCGAACTTGCACCGCTCGCAGAGTCCTGCGTACTGAGGAAGGTCTCGCTGGTCGAAGCTACCTTTACTGCCCACAGTTCGGGTTGTCTATAGCTTGTGAAGGCACGCTTACCGGCGCAAGAGACTGCTGTTTCAACAGCGTATTCAACGGCGTGAGTTCCTGGTCGCGCAAAGCAATCCAGCGCGCCACCGCGGCGTGCGTGTCCTCGCACAGGCCGGCGTACGTTTCGATCAGCGCATTGGCCGGAGGCGTGTCGGCCTGATCCACCGATACCAGCAGCCGCGTCAGATCGCGATTCAATGGACCGAGCCCCGACGGAGGACCGCCGGCATCCGTCAGTTCCTGTGCCTTGCCATCCAGCGTCTGCGCTGCGGCAAGTGCTTCGGGCGACTTTCCCGCCTGCTTCAACGCCGCTATGCGATCGGCTAATTCCGCGTGCAGTTGCGCCACCTGATTGTAGCCACGATACGTAGCGTTCATACGCTCCGCGATCTGCTGGCCGAGCTGGAGTTGGCGCTGCAGTTCCGCGGTGGAGTACTGGATTCGCGGATCGAGGTTCACGGTGATCGGCTGGCGATATTCCTGCCCACCCACCGTCAGCCTGACCTCGTAACGTCCCGGTAACACCATAGGCCCTTGCGGCTCATGCCACGGAGTGTTGTGTGGAATGGCGTGGTCGGCGAGCGTGTATTCGAAATAGCTGACGTGCACACCGTAATAGGTGTAGAGGAGCTGTTCGGGATCGGGGTATCGCAGATCCCAGACGAAGCGATGAAGGCCAGCAGTGGTGGGCAGCAAGGGTGCGGGAGCCAGCCAGAAATCGGGCACGTTCACCTTATATTGCAGTGAGGTATCGCCGCGGCTCGAGTACGCACGCACCAGCTTGCCTGCGGAATCATAGACTCCGAGCTTGATCTCGCCCGAGGCCGGCGACTTCAAGTAGTAGTCGATCACGGCGCCATCTGGCGGATTCTCGGCAGCGGCCACGTCGGGATTCAATGGCGTGTCGGTATACGTGTCCCATTGCATGCGCACCGCCGGAGCTGGCGCATAGAGGTAGGCAGTCGCGGCCGAAATGCGTGAACCTTTCTCGGCCAGTTCGCGGAGCGGGCTGATGTTGTCGATGGCCCAGAGCGCACGGCCGTAGGTGGCGACGATGAGATCGTTCTGCTCGATGGCCAGATCGCGGCAGGAAGCCGCCGGCAGATTCAACTGCAGCGACTGCCAATCGTCGCCGGCATTGAACGAAACGAACACCCCATTCTCCAGGGCCGCGAAGACCAGGTTGCGATTGTCGGGATCCTCGCGAATCGCGTGCGGAGCGCTGGCGGGGAGGCCGTGATTCACCAGCTTCCAGTTGGCCCCGTAGTCGTCCGTGCGATAGATTCGAGGCGGCTCGTTGGCGGCGCCTCCTCGCCCCCCTCCTCCACCTCCACCGCGGCCGCCTCCCATGATCGCGTAGGCCCTGGCCGCATCGCTGTGCGACGCCTCGATGTTCCCGACGAAGCCCACCTGCCGCAGTTCGCTCGACGCGACGTTTTGCCAGTGCGCGCCGCCATCGCGTGTTAACTGGATGAGCCCGTTGCTGGTGCCCGCCCAGAACACCTTCGCATCCTTGGCTGAAAAGGCCAGCGCGCTGATGGCCGGGCCCGTAGCGCCGCGGCCCGCTCGATTCCCGATGGGTGCGGTGCCCAACTCTTCGCCACCGGTCGCGGTGAGGTCGGGGCTGGCGTTTTCCCAGTGCATTCCGTGATCGCGCGTGGCCAACAGGTATTGGGTCGCCAGGTAGAGCGTGTTCGGATCGTGCGGAGAAAAACCCATTGGCGGCGAACCGCTCTCGTGGTATTTCGGCGTGCGCTCGAAAATGTGTTGCGTCTGTCCGGTGATCTTGTTTACACGCAGAATCGAGCCGTACCAACCTGTGGCGTACAGGTAATTGGCATCCGCAGGATCGGGGACGATCCGCGCCGATTCGAACCCGTTGGTGGTGTACCAGTCGCGGTAGGTGATCTGTCCGCCACGGCCGGAGATGGGGGTCGCGATGGTGCCGCTATCCTGCTGCGCAGAGTAAAGGAAGAACGGAAAGCCGTGATCGGTACTGACGTTATACATCTGGCCGGTGGGCTGGTTGAACCAGGTGCTCCAGGTGCGGCCGGCGTCCATGCTGATCTCGGCTCCTTGATCGACGCCCAGGATCATGTAGTTGTCGTTGGTGGGATCGATCCAGACGGAGTTGAAGTCGGCGCCGCTCGGCGCACCCACGTACGATTCCCACGTCTTGCCGGCGTCGGTAGAGCGGTATAGAGAGGTCTGCGTCGCGAAAACAATGCTGGCGTTGCGTGGATCCACGATGACGTCGTGGAACTGGCCGCCTCCGATCAGGCGCGGATCGTCGCTGACACGCACCCAATGCTCGCCGCCGTCATCGGAGCGGAACATGCCTTGCGCCACGTAGTCGTAGACGCGAAGACCCTTCGTGCCGGGAGCGACGGCCAGCGAGATGGATCCGAAATTCCCGCCAGGCAGGCCCGCGGGACTTGTCTTAATCCAGGTGGCGCCTTCATCGGTGGAGCGGTAGATCTGGGAATCGGTCGCAGGCGTAGTCACCGGCGCAGCGCCTCGTCCGCCGGGAGCGAAACCGCCGCCCCCGCGTCCGCCAGCCGCAATCGGGCGAGTGCCGGCATACAGGTTCTTCGGATTGTCGGGATCGAATGCCAGCCAGACGCCGCCCACCTGCGCATCGGGCAGTACGGAGGTCCAGGTTTTTCCGCCGTCGATCGTCCGCATTACGCCGGTATCGCCAGCCGCGGCCATGACCAGGTCGGGATTCGTAGGGTCGATAGCGATAGAAGTGACTGCGTGGCCTTGCAGCGCGACATGGTCCCAGTGCGCGCCGCCATCGGTGGTGCGGTAGAGGCCCGCAGTCGGGCCCGTGCCAGACGCGCCGACGTACACGGTATTCGCGCGGGACGGAGCGATCGCGACCGAACCGATGCTGGTGAGCCGCATGGAATCGCTGACGCAGGTCCAGACTTGACCCCCATCGACGGTCTTCCAGACGCCGCTGCCGGCCGTGCCCATGTAGTAGACCGCGGGATTGCCGGGGACTCCCGACACCATGGTGACTTTACCGCCGCGGAAGGGGCCGATGAGCCGCCACCGCATGCCGGCGTAGAGGTCGGGGTCCACCTGCTGCGCCAGGAGGAGAAAAGGAACTGCCGCAAGAATCGCGGGCATGAGAACGCGGAGCTTGGTCATAGTCCTCGACTCCAGCGATTCTACCGCAGGCGCTACGCAGCTACTGGTCCCAAGTGAATCCGGCGGACCTTTGGAAGGCGGTGTTGATCTGGTAGTTCTTCACTTCGTATTGCAAAACGACTTCCTGATCGGGGACCAGGCGAACGACATTGAAGACGAGCAAGCCGCGCACGGAATAATGATTGATGACTGCGGCATAAGTGTGGCCGGGCACGATATTGGCGACGGTGGCGAACTTAGTGTAATCGGAAGGAGTGTTGACGTTCCGTAAGTTAAACACCATGTGCGTCGTAACGTCGGTCAGTGGCACGGCGCCCAGATCGGCAATCAGAGACATGTCGTCTCCAGCAGTATTCCCGTCGAAATAATCGGTCGCGCCGCACGCGCCGTTGAAAAGCAGCTCGGGCGCGCCTCTTTGACGGGCGAAATCCGAAAGGAACAGTGCGGTGGTGCCATAGCCTTGAGAGTTATCGTGACCGCAACTATAGGGTGGAGACAAGGTCACATTGGTTACCACGTTGAGCTGCGGAAGATTCTCCGGGTTATGGCCTGGCTGGCTTCTCTGGCTTCGAACCGGGTTGGAGAACAGTAAGATCAGGACGACGAGTAACGCATAGCGCACGGTTGCAGGCTGAATCGCGACAGTCATCGAATCCACGCCTCCTCTGATGGCCTCATTATAGCTCGCGCCCCCGCGAGCCAAATGGCTTGGCCGCACGTCAGGTATATCATCGAGTGAAGCCATGAGAACACTGTTGCGGGATCTGCAATACGCGCATCGCGTTCTTGCCAGGAATCGAGGCTTCGTGGCGGTGGCGGTGCTTACGTTGGCGCTCGGAATCGGCGCGAACAGTGCGATCTTTAGTCTGGTGGACGCGATTCTGCTGCGCCCGCTGCCGTACCCGGAACCCGAACAACTGGTCGGACTCGGCCAGTGGAGAGACCAGAAGGGCGAAGGCTACGTACAGACGGGTGTCTCCGCGCCCAACATCGCGGACATCGCCAGCAGCGGCGTCTTCGACCATGTAGCATACTATCGCGGCGCCGGGTTCAACATCACGGAAGGAAACCGGCCGGAGACTGTGAACGGCGTCAGGGCGTCCTCCGAGCTGCTGCCGATGTTCGGCATTCCACCGATGCTCGGGCGCTTCATCACGCCCGAAGAGATGGAGCCCGGGCACGATCAGGTCGCCGTCATCGGCAATCGTCTCTGGCGAACACGCTACGGTTCCGACCCCGCCATTCTGGGAAAGACCATCGACCTCGACCAGCGACGCTATTCGATTGTGGGTGTGATGCCCGCGTCGTTCCGTTTCACCTGGGATCAGGAACTGGACGTGTTCATTCCCCTGGTGCTGACGCCGGAAGAGCGCAGTGAAACCGGGCGTGGCACTTCCCGCGATCTACAGACACAGGCGCGGATCAAGTCCGGGTTGACCGTGGCGCAGGCACAGGCGGCGATGAATACTCTGGCCGGCACACTGGCGCGGGAGCACCCTGCCTCGAACAGTGGGTGGGGCTTCAAGGTAGAGCCGCTTCACGATGCCTACCACCGGCATATGCAAACGCCACTCTACATCATGATGGGTGCGGTTGGCTTCGTGCTTCTAATCGCGTGCGTGAATGTGTCCAACCTTCTTTTAGCGCGCGCGACGGGACGCAAGCGCGAGGTCGCGATCCGCAGGGCACTGGGAGCCACGCGCGGGCGTCTGATCGCTCAGTTACTCACCGAAAGTCTGCTGCTGGCGGTATGGGGAGGCGCGTTAGGACTGCTGGTGGCCTATGCGGGAGCACACCTGCTGACGCTGGCAATCGATCGTTCACGATTCTTTCTTCCCAACGCTCGGGTAATTGATGTCGACTGGCGGGTGCTGGCATTCAATGTCGTGGCTACGCTCGCAACGGGAGCGATTTTCGGATTGGCGCCGTCGTGGGCGACCGCCAAGGCCGGCGTCAGCGAATCGTTGAAGGAAGCAGGATTGAGCCTGACTGCTGACGCAGGCCGCCGGCGCCTGCGCAACCTGCTGGTGGTTGGTGAGATGGCCCTGGCGGTGATTCTTTTAGTGGGCGCGGGATTGCTGGTGCGGACGTTCGTGGCGCTGGTGAACGTCGATCTGGGAATCGATCCCCACAATGTGTTGACGATGCTGGTTCGTCTGCCGCCCTATAAATACTCGTCGCCGCAGCAGCAGGCGACGTTCTTTGAGGAGATGCTCCAGAGGTTCGCAAGCACCCCGGGCGTCGAGATCGTGGGAATCGAAGCCGGTGGGTCCAATGTGTTCTTTGAACCGGAGGGCCAAGGCCCGGCGGCTCCGGGTCAGGAGCCGACCGCGGCCTACAAAATCGTGAGTGTGGACTATCTGAAGGCCACCGGCACGCACCTGCTGGCGGGCCGCGAATTCAACGCGAGCGATAACGAGAATGCGACGGCGGTGGCGCTCATCAGCGAGACCGTGGCCCGCCGTTACTGGCCTCAATCCAGCCCGTTGGGCAGGCATCTCACCGTCAAAACCAGTGTGTACTCGGGCGGGAAACGCGGTTCCGGCCGGCCGCTGGAGGTTGTGGGTGTGGTCAAGGACGTTCGCAGCGATGATCTCTGGCGGCCCGAGCCCGCCGTCTATGTACCGTTTGCGCAGAGTCCTGGGTACGCGGTGTTTGTCGCGGTGCGAACCGCCGTGCCACCGATGAGTGTGGCGCCAGCCCTGCGCGGGGCGGTCCTGTCCCTGGATAAAGACCAGCCGGTGCGTGAAATCCGGACGATGGACGATCTCGTAACCGAGAGCTACGGCGCGGTACGTTTTCCGATGGCATTGCTCTGGATCTTTTCGGGCTTGGCCTTGCTGCTTTCCGCAGTGGGAATCTTCGGCGTCATGTCGTACACGGTCAGCCGGCGGACTCAGGAGATGGCGATCCGGATGGCGTTGGGTGCGCGTCCCTTGGGAGTGGCGCGTCTGGTGTTGCGCGAAGGGATGGGGGTGACGCTCGCTGGAATCGCGGTTGGCTTGCTGGGAGCACTGGCGTTGAGCCGTGTGATGGCGAATTACATCTACGGCGTGACGTCGACTGACCCGTTGACCTTCATTGCGGCGCCTCTGGTGCTTTCGTCGGTGGCGCTGCTCGCGAGCTATTTGCCGGCGCGCCGCGCCGCGCGGGTCGACCTCGTCGTGGCGCTGCGCTACGAGTGAAACGCCCGGTCCGCCCGATGCCCTCCGAACGCGTGTATGGTCCGCGTTCCTTCGACCACTTCTCCCGAGTGTGGTGTTCCCCGAGGAATGAAGTATTCCATGCCGGCGCAGACCGGAATGCGCTGTTCGTTGTTGATCAGCGTTTACTGAACGCGAGCGAAGGCGCGACTGCCGCTGAAGACGTACTCCGTCCGGCCGTCGGCACCCGGCACCAGCACGACGTTTCGCAGTGGGGCAGACGGAGCGCCGCCTCGTTTCAGCTTGAGCTGCCCGTTCTCCGAAACCACCTCGAGCCGCTCCGCGCCGTTCCGATAGACACCTACGTGACGCTCGTCAGCGGTGATTTCCCGCGCGGCCCGGGCTACTTTTGCCTGCAGCGGCAGCATCAACTCCGACGCCTTCTCCAGCGTCGCCGGCAATTCTGCGCCAGTTCGATTCGTCAAAATGATGATCCCGACCCGCTGCTCCGGCGCCATCCGAATGTGCGATCCGTAGCCCATCCGCGACCCGCTGTGTTCCACCACATGCACGCCCCGTAATTCTCGAATCTCGAGCCCATATCCATAGGTGTCCGCCGACTCCGGATAGCGGGAGTGAGTCGTCGACAGAATAGAAATGACCTTGGGATCAAGCGCCCGCTTGCCATCCACCAGTCCGTCGTTCAGGAATGCTGTCACGAATCGCGCCAGGTCCGCCGTGTTCGAGAAGACTGATCCTGCCGGCCAGGACCCCGCGTTATCGGCCGCGGGGCGCGCCACCGTGAGTACGCCTGCCGACTCCTGATGCCCCTGCGCCAGCGGCCACGTCATTGCCGTCGTCGGGCGCAGCGTGGTGTGCGTCATCGAGCAGGGCCGGAAAACCCGCTCCTCCATGGCATCGGCGTACGGCTTACCGCTCAGAGATTCCACGAGGTAACCCGCCATCCAATATCCCGGGTTCGAGTACGAGAAGATCCGTCCAGGCGCGGTGAACAGCCAATCGTCGGTCCACGAGCGGATGCCGTTCCCCAGCGCCGAATCGTCGTGCGATCCGTACATCGGCGCCTCGTCCCGGATACCCGAGGTGTGGCTCAGCAACTGGTTCGCGGTTACCTGCGACAGCTTCGGCGGCAATGTGGGCAGGTATTTGCCGATCGGCGCATTCAGATCCAGCTTGCCCTCCAAGGACAGACTGACCAGCGCGGTCGCAGTCAGCATCTTGGTAGTCGAGCCCAGGCGGAATAGCATTTCAGGCCGCACTCGCTCACCACTCTCCACGTCGGCCATGCCAAATGCCTTCGCATAGATGACCTCGTTGCCACGAACGATGGCGATGGACGCGCCCGGCACGTGCAGGCTGGCGAGTTCCTCACGGGCGGATTTCTCGATGGAAGTGAAATCCGGCGCGGGCTGGGCGAGAAGGGGGAGCGAAAGAAAGAAGGCGAGTGCTCGAAGCATCAGCGCCTATTGTATCGGTCTGGTGCAGGCGGCCGGCGTCGAGTATCCCTGCGGAACCACGTTCGCCGGTAGGCGGCCCACCGCGATGTTCCACACATCGTCCTCCAGGTGCCGCTCCGCAATGAGGGTGCCCGGCTTGCGATCGATCTCCAGCAGACTTACGCCCGTCCCCATGGCTCCCAGCGCGATACCGTATAGGCGTTGCCCATCCGCGCGTCAGCGAGCGACATCGCGATCGGCTGATCCAGACGCGCGCGGGTAGTCCGGAGCCTGGCACGAAACGAGGTCAGGTTGATATCTCGGCGTTACCGAGTGGTTGCGTCCTTGCCGGTCGCCGGGGCGGTCGGAATCAAACTCTGAATTCTCTGCCACGTCGTCCCGGTCTGCCGCAAGATCGCCGACTGTCCGATTACCCAGAGGGTGTCGTCGACCCTGACCAGCTTGCTCAAGAAATAGCGCTTATCGACCGCGACCGGCTTCCACGTCTCTCCGCCGTCCTCGCTTACCAGCAGCCCATCGTCATAGACGATCCAGCCACGGTGCGCGCTATCGAAGGAGACCGCCGTGAACCACGCCTTCACCGGACTCGCCTGCGCCTGCCAGGTGGTTCCGCCGTCGTGGCTGCGCAGAATCTGGCCCGCAAAGCCCGCCATCCAGCCGTTTTGCGTGTCCTGGAAATACACCGAGGTCAGCGACCACGACGCATCGGAATGGATCTGCTCCCAGGTCTGCCCGCCATTGGCGGTTCTGAGAATCGTGCCGGCCCAACCGACAGCCCAGCCATGATCCCCGTCCACAAAAAAGATGGTCTCGATCGTCTGCGTGGTTTTGGTGATCTGTTTCGACCACGTCTGACCGCCATCGGTGGTGTGGAGAATCAGCCCCTGGAAGCCGGCGATCCACCCCAATTCTCCGATGAACTGGATATCCAACAAATGCTCCTTCGTATCGACGGACTGTGCCTGCCAGTGAATGCCGCCGTCCGAGGATGCCAGCAGCAATCCGTGATCGCCGACGACAAAGCCTCGGCGGGCATCGGCGAATGCGATGCCGCGTAGACGCTCGGTGGTACCGGTATCGCGCTTTACCCAAGTGGCGCCGCCATCCGCGGTCGCCCAGACACCGCCCTGTTCGCAGAGTGCGATTACCTGCGACTTTGCCGGAGCGGCAGCGTCGCGCAGCCAGCAGGAGCGCTCCTGCGCCCCATGCGCGAGCAGTGGAAGTAGGAATGCGCCAGCTACCCTGGCCAGGTTCCAGCTTATGGACATCAGTCACCCCTGGAAACCAGGGTAGCAGGTATTATTATCGATTTACATTAAGGACGATTCAAACGGGCTTGGTCTTCCACGCGCCGACCAGCAGGGGCCACAGGTAATATCCCTCCTGCGCGGCGGCATGCTCCAGGCCGGCCAGAACTCCGTTGGCCCTCTCCTGGGTCAGAAAACCAAATTGGATGGCCAGCGGAAGAATGCTCTGGAGCACGGCGGTCAACATCGGGGCACTCTCGCGATAATGCAAAAGCCGGCCGCCTACGTCGGTCCCGTCCGGCGCCCCAATCCCTGCCTCCGCGAAGTAGGACGGGAGTTTGAGTCCCGTACGAACGTCGCGCCCGGTCTTCTCGCAGACCGCGAAAAAGATGTGCAGGGCTTCCTCAGCTGGCCCCAAACGAGGATAACTCTCCAGACTGGTGAAGAGGTATTCCTGCGCCGCGATCCGGCCTCCCGGCTTGACGAACCGGTACATATTGCCCAGACCGAGGATTGCGTCCTGCAAATGTATCACCACTATTCGCGCAAACACGAAGTCGAACTGTCCCGTTGCGGCAGGATCGAGACTCCGCAGATCGCCCTCGATGAACTCGCACTGCGTGTAGCCCCGGCTGGACAGATCCTGCACGGAATGGCGGCCCAAATCGCCGTCGAGGTCCAGCCCCACGACGCGTCCGGTGGGGCCCACAAAGTCCGCCATGAGCCGCATGACTTCGCCGGGACCGCTGCCCACATCCAGACAACTCATGCCGGGCGCCAAACCGGCCTGCTCGAACAAAGCGCGAGTGAGCGGTTCGAGCGCCTTTGCCTGCCGGCGCAGGCGCTCGTGCTCGGCGGGCGTGCGGCCCATCACATAAACGGAGCCGTACGCTTCACTCATATCAGAACGTATACGCGGTCGGTACGATACCCTTCAGCCGCAAATAAACCTCGGCCTGCCCGCGATGGTGCGCGGTATGCGTAAAGTATGCCCAGAGCCATTCGAAACCGGTCATCTTGCGAGTGCCGGCGCCGACTTCAGCGTCCAGCTTTTCAGGAGTCATCGAGGCTACAGCCTCATTACAGAACTTGAAAGTATCGGTCAGGAATTGCACCGCTTCGTCCTTGGTGATGTCCACCGGCGCCTTTTCGTCGCGCATGCTCTTGATCAGCTTTTCCGGAATCGCAGGCGGTTTCATTCCGCTGGCGCGTCCGCATGCACTCACGTTCGCGCCGGCGATCTGCACCATCAACTGCGCGAAGCTCAGCTCTTCGGGCACTGGCCTGAAGCCGTACGACTCGGCGGGCATCTGCTTGGCCACCGCGATCGTGAAGTCGCTGGTGACCTGCCAGTGCTTGACCAGCGCGTCTTTGACGCTCGACTGCGAGAACGCCGGCAAGGCCAGCGCGAACAAACCGGTAATGCTTGTAAACACGAATCTAGTCATTTGATTTCCTCGGGATATAATTGTTATCGCACACTCTCGAGAGCCAGCCAATCCAGGAGCCATTGTGGGATCGAGTCATCGTCCTCTCCCCCTGCGTGGGGCGCCTCCGGCCGCCGCGCGGGCAGCCGAACGCCACTTCGAGCTGAAGTCGCAGATTCACCGCAAACTCATCGGTGTGCTGAATCTCGATCGCGTCTCTTCGATTCCCAAGGACCGGGTGCGCGCCGAGATCGGCCGCGTGGTGGAGCGCCTCCTGGATGAAGAGCGCGTGCCCATGACCACGGCCGAGCAGACCAAGATCGTGGAGGAAGTGCTCGACGAAGTACTCGGATTGGGCCCTCTCGAGACGCTTCTCAAAGAACCCACGATCTCCGACATCCTGGTGAATCGCTACAACAAGGTGTTCATCGAGCGCAACGGCAAGCTCTCCGAAACCACCGTGCGCTTCAAAGACGACGCGCACCTGCTGCACATTATCGAGAAGATCGTTTCACAGGTGGGACGCCGCATTGATGAAGCCCAGCCCATCGTCGACGCCCGCCTGCAGGATGGCTCGCGCGTCAATGCCATCATTCCTCCGCTCGCACTGGACGGCCCGTGCCTGAGCATTCGCCGCTTCGGCCGCCACGTCATCACCCAGGAGGAGATGCTGCAGTACAAGACGATGACACCGGGAATTCTGCGCTTCCTGGCGGCATGTGTGCAGGCCAAAACGACCATCCTGATCTCGGGTGGAACCGGCTCGGGCAAGACGACGATGCTCAACGCGCTTTCGCGATTCATTCCCGAAGAGGAACGCATCATCACCATCGAGGACACCGCCGAGTTGCAACTCCAGCAGCGCCATGTCGTAAAGTTCGAAACGCGGCCGCCCAATCTGAACAAGGAGGGCGGAATCAATCAGCGCCATCTGTTGCGGACCGCGTTGCGCATGCGCCCCGACCGCATCATCGTGGGTGAGTGCCGCGGCGCCGAGGCGCTCGACATGTTGCAGGCCATGAACACCGGCGTCGAGGGCTCCATGAGCACGGTGCATGCGAATACACCGCGCGACGCGTTCTCTCGCCTCGAGACGATGGTGATGATGGCGGACCTGGAGATTCCCACGCGCGTGATTCTGCAGCAGCTCACCAGCGCGATCAAGCTGGTGGTGCAGGTCTCGCGCCTGCAGGATGGCACGCGCAAAATTCTAAGCGTGTCCGAGGTGTTGGGAGTGAAGGACGAAAAGGTGCTGTTGCAGGAAATCTTCACGTTCGATCGCGTGGGAGTCAACGACGCGGGCAAGGTGCAGGGACGATTCCGTGCCACGGGCACGACGCCGCGAGTGCTGGAGCGCCTGCGCGTCAGCGGGATTCAACTCTCGCCTCAGATTTTCGAAGAAGTAGTAACTGTAAATCTGTAGGCCTCGCGCCGTGGCGCAGACACTCCTGTCTGCCGTCTCGACACTCGTGTCGAGACTTTTCGGTGGTCCACCAAATCCGCCGCACAAGGATTTTCGGACGCTTCATATCGACACTTCAGCTTGCAAATCGGTTCTGAAATTGTCGAGACTTTTCAATCACCAGCCCGGGGAGCCATTCTCATGGCACGCCAATGCCATCAGCGGGAAATAATCGCGATACATCCCGTAAGTCAGATAGAAGACATTCGGGAACCCCGTGCCCGTCGATGCTTCTTCCGGCCACGTTCCATCCGCACGCTGCCTGTCCAACAAAAACTGGACGCCCTTGCGCAGAGCCGCTGAATCGTGATCGCCTGCCGCCAACAAGCCCAGCACCGCCCAAGCAGTCTGTGACGGGCAACTCGGCGCGGGAACGAAGCGGTCGCGATCGTAGCTCAAACACGATTCCCCCCACCCGCCATCGGGATTCTGAATTGTGCGTAACCAGGCAGCACCGCGGACAATCGCATCCTGCGCTTCCGAATGGCCGCTGGCCGCGAGCCCCCGCATCGCCAGGAAGGAGCCGTAGATGTAGTTCACGCCCCAGCGTCCGTACCAGCTGCCGTCCTTCTCCTGCGCTTGCAGAAGGTAAGCCACACCGCGGCGGACCGCCTCATGCTCCGCCAACCCGCGCCGGCAGAGCGACTCCAGCACGCGCCCGGTGATGTCGGGACAAGTGGGATCGAGCATCGCGTTGTGATCCGCAAACGGTACTTTGTTCAGCACCGCCCAGTTGTTGTCTACGTCGAAAGCCGCCCAGCCGCCGTCTTCCGATTGCATGGCGAGCAGCCAATTCACGGCCCTCCGCTCTGCCGCCACCTGCGCCTTCGCATTGGATCCCTTGGCATGCAGCAGTGCCAGCAGCACCATCGCCGTGTCGTCGATATCGGGGTAGAACTCGTTGGCAAATTCGAACGCCCAGCCCGATGGCTCCGTATCCGGCCGCTTGATCGACCAGTCGCCCTTCCGCCGGACCTCCTTGCTGATCAGCCAGTCCGCCGCGCGCGTCATGCGAGCGTCATCATACTTACCAGCTTCGCCCAAGGCAAAGGCGCAGATCGCGGTATCCCAAATCGGCGAGACACACGGCTGGAAGAGAAACCGGTCGGGCGTCTCGATCATGAGTGATTCGAAATGGCGAATAGCTTCCACCAAATCGGGATGATCCTCGGGATACCCTAATGCGTCCAGCGCCATGATGAAGTACATCATCGCCGGATAGATCGCGCCGAGGCCTTCGGTGTGGCGGGTGCGGTCGAGAATCCAGTGCTCCGCCTCGCGGATCGCGGATGCGCGAATCCGTTCCGACCCTCGCTTCTCCCAGACTTTGAAGACGCGATCGAGATGATGGAAGAGGATCGAGAGGCCCTTGCGCTTGGGCAGAGCGAGACTGACGTTGGGAAGCAGCAACTCGTCCAGCGTGAACCCCGTCGGAGCGCGACGATTAGAACCCCGCGCCTGCACGATCGAGAGCGGCACCAGAATCGAGCGCGTCCACGAGGACATCTCGTACAGGACGTTGCCGGGCAGCATCGTGATCTCCGGCGGCACCGACGGCACGTGCTGCCTTGGATACAGTCCGAACAGGCTCAGGTTGATCTTCACGTAGCTGTTCGCGGCTTGGAGTCCTCCCAGCGCCAGAATGCGTTCACGCGCACGCCGCAAGGGATCAGCGTCGGGAGACATGCCCGCCAGTCGCAAAGCACAGTAGGCTTTCACCGTGGCACTTACGTCCGCGGGTCCGCCGTGAAAGGTATTGAAGCCTCCGTCGGGCAATTGCCTGGACAGAATGCAACAGGCCGCGCGGTCGATGCGGGCTCGGGTGGGTGGACTCCAGACTTCGCCATCAGGCTGGTGCAGCCACAACTGCAGGAGGATGTAATCGGATTCGAGAGTCGAGTCCGCCGTGAGTTCGCCACACCAGAACCCATCGGACGACTGCTGCGCAAATAAGACCTCGGCGGAGCGAGCGATCGCTGACGCGATTTGCTCCCGGGCGGTATTGGCCGTCTCCGCGGACAAACGCCGCGGACGGGACCGAGCGGGTTCCAACCATTCGTAAGACATGGACCGAACCTCTATGGTAACAACGTAAACTGTGAAGATGGACTGGCAATTAGACGCGGTGGAGGTGCGGGTTTTAGGCTCCCTCCTGGAGAAAGAGGTCACTACCCCCGATTACTACCCGCTCTCACTCAACGCCTTGGTGAACGCCTGCAATCAGAAGTCGAACCGCGATCCTGTCGTGTCCTACGACGAACCTGCCGTCGAAGATTCACTGCTCTCGCTGCGCGATAAGGGTCTGGTTCAGCGCATCACCGGGCGCGACAGCCGCGTGCCGAAATACTCCCAGAGCTTCACCGAGAAGTTCAATCTGGGACGGCGCGAGGCCGCCCTGATGTGCGTGTTGATGGTGCGGGGGCCGCAGACGGTGGGCGAACTGCGCGGCCGCAGCGAGCGCCTGTACACCTTCGACGACCTGGAGGCGGTGGAGAGCACTCTGCACCGGCTGGGCGAAATGGAATTCGTCAAACAACTGCCGCGGCAGACCGGATTCAAAGAACCGCGATACGCCCAACTGCTCGCCGGCGACGTGCAGTTCGCCGAAGAAGAAACCCTCCCCGTCAATGCCGAAGGGCCCGTTTCTGGAAGGGGCAGCGCGGATCGCGACCGCATCGCCGCGCTCGAACTGGAAGTCGCGCAATTGAAGCGAGAGTTCGAGGAGTTCCGCAAAAAGTTCGAATAAGCGCTGGCGTGGCACAAATACTCCCGGGTTGCGACGTGAAAACCCTCGATGCTCTCCGCGCGTCCCATGTCTGCCAAAACGAGTGGTGACTTGGATTGCTCCCACTTGCAATTCAGCTATTAGGGTCTTATTCTACAGTTGGAGCCACTCCCCGCCGGTTTCGTGGACTTCCGGCAAAACTCGAGATCGCGGCTCCGTGGAGGTTATCCATGCGAACCGTATCGATCCTGCTGAGTATCCTGGCTCTTTCCCTCGCGTCCTGCTCCTCGGGACCGCAAGCCCCCAGACCGGGAACGCCTGCCTTCTATTGGTCCAGCGCCCAGGAGGCATACCGGAACGGCGATTTTCCGGCAACCAGCCGCGGTCTCGCTGAACTGGTCAATATCGACAGCGAGTATGCCGCCCGTGCCCGGTCCTGGCAACTGGTTATCTCCGCCGGGTTGGCGCAAGGCTACTCGGAGCTGGCGGACAACTACGAAGCCGGAGCCAAGATGAACCGCGAGAATCCCATGCCGTTTCGCAAGCAGGCCAGCACGATCCGAAGTCTGGCCAATGCCTCCAATATGGAGCTTACCGAAGGTTTCGCCAAGTTCTTAGCCAAGGATAAGGCCCCCGAGGTGCAACTGTCTTTCGCCTATCCCGCCGGCTCTGTAAGCCAGCCGGCTTCCCTGCGCAAACTTGCAGCAGGCATGCTGCTCCAGGACTCCGAACGCGACGCCATGCAGACGGATATGCTGCAGCGCGGCGTGGTGCTGACCCTGAGCCTCGCGGCAGGAAACCCGGATGACGCTGCCAAGACTCTGGAGAAATTCAAGGCGGGCGACGTCCGCGTGCCCCGAGATGTCTTCTTGTTCGCCATGGCTAAGTCGCTCGTCGATCGGTCGGAGCTGTACGACTTCCGGAAGCTCGATCTACCCGAGCGAGCCAAGATTATGTGCCAGGAGGCTCTCGATGCGCTGCATGAACTTCCTCCCACCAAGGAGACGAAGGCGCTGACGCAGCGGATCGAAGCCACACTGAAGAAGCTGAAGAACACATAAGTCACCGAGGCGCGCGCCATTTTGGCAAGCAGTGCGCGCCTCGTTATAATCCTCTTTGACACCCAAAACTGCTTTTCTCTTCCCCGGCCAGGGATCGCAATCTGCTGGCATGGGCAAGGCGCTCTTTGACGCCTACGCCGCTGCGAAGCGAGTTTTTGAAGAGGCCGACGATGCCTTACAGTTTTCGATTTCGCGCGTTTGCTTCGAAGGTCCCGACGACCAGTTGAAGCTCACCGAGAACACTCAACCCGCGCTCCTCACCGTTTCCGCGGCTGCCTTCGCGGTCTTGAAGGAGCAAGGGCTTCAGCCCGACTACGTGGCCGGCCACAGCCTGGGCGAGTACTCGGCGCTGGTGGCAGCTGGCAGTTTGCGATTCTCCGACGCCGTACGCCTGGTGCGGCAGCGCGGACGCTACATGCAGGAGGCCGTGCCCGCGGGAGTGGGCGCCATGGCCGCGCTGCTGAAACTTCCCGACGGCAAGCTGGAGGCCTTGCTCGAACAGGCCGCGCAGGGCGAGGTCGTCAGCGCCGCGAACCTCAATTCTCCCGACCAGGTGGTGATCGCCGGGCACACCGGAGCTGTCAAGCGGGCCGTCGATCTGGCCAAGGCCGCGGGCGCCAAACGCGGCATTCTGCTTCCCGTGAGCGCGCCATTTCACTGCAGCCTGATGGTTCCCGCGCAGCAGCGCTTGAGCGCCGATCTGGATGCCACCGCCTTTGCCGACCTGACCTGCCCGCTGGTGAATAATTGGCAGGCCCAAGCCATCCAAACAGGCGCCGAGGCGAGAAAGGGGTTATACGAACAGGTGCCGAACCCCGTCCGCTGGACTGAATCCATCCAGTATCTGGCGAAGCAAGGCGTTACTAAGTTCGTAGAGGTGGGGGCGGGCAGCGTGCTAACCGGGCTCTTGCGCACAATCGACCCCTCCCTGTCCGGGACTAAGTTCGGCGAACCTGGGGATCTGGAAAAGGCGCGATCCTAGTGGGGCGTGCCGCGCGCGTTAGCGAGCGATCTGGCGATACGTCGGCTGACTCTGAAACCACGAGCCACGACCGTAACGGGAGTGTTCTTGCCTAAAATACGGATTTGGAAGGCCAACTGCTTACAGTTAACAGCATAAGCAGGTTAATCGTTTGGTTAGTCGTCCGATAACAGCGCAACTTGTTAAAACTCTGCTACTCTCGCTTATATACGCACGGCCGTGAGCAACGAAACTGAGATAGTTCGATGCCCGAGTTGTGGCACACGAGACGTTCGCGTCTCCATGTCCCGAGGCTTCTGGGACACAGTGATTGGTCTGTTCGGCCGCTCCCCCATGCGCTGCCGCCAGTGCCAGAGACGCTTCTATAAGCGCCGGCCGCACAAGGATGAGGAAACCGAACACCATAGCCTGAAGGAAAGCGACCACAGCTAGGGCGAGCATCGTATCAAAACACTCCCTCACGCGTAAGCTTACCCAAATTCGTTCGGGCGATACGGGCGCTTGCGTGCCGCGACCGTGGAGGGAGCGTCTCCCCCCTCTGATTACCGATCACTTGCTGACGCGCGCGGCTCGTCAGCGTCTTGCGTGCCGCGACCGTGAGGGAGCGTCTCCCCCTCTGATTACCGATCGCTTGCTGACGCGCGCGGCTCGTCACTACCTTGCGTGCCGCGACCGTGAGGGAGCGTCTCCCCTCTCTGGTTACCGATCGCTTGCTGACGCGCTCGTCGCTGCCTTGCCTGCCGCGCCGTGAGGGAGCGTCTCCCCCTTCTGATTACCGATCGCTTGCTGACGCGCGCGGCTCGTCACTACCTTGCGTGCCGCGACCGTGAGGGAGCGTCTCCCCCCTCTGATTACCGATCGCTTGCTGACGCGCGCGGCTCGTCACTGTCTTGCGTGCCGCGCCGTGAGGGAGCGTCTCCCCCTCTGATTACCGATCGCTTGCTGATGCGCGCGGCTCGTCAGCGTCTTGCGTGCCGCGCGTGAGGGAGCGTCTCCCCTCTGGTCCGGACCTCTTGCGAGCCGCGCGCGTGAGCAAGCGGTGCCCGTTCAGACTCGCCGCACCCGCACCCGGGCCTCCCCGAACAGCACCTCCACCATCCCGAAATGCTCGTTGTAGTATTCGCTCGAGTACTGCGACATGCGCTCCTGAGACACAACCACTTCAGTAATCCCGGCCTGCACGATGGCGCGGGCACAGTCCATGCAGGGCATGATTTCGACGAAGATGGTGCACCCTTCCGTGGCCGTGCCGGCACGAGCAGCGTTGCAGATGGCATTCCGCTCGGCATGTTCGATCCACAAGTACTTGGTAGGCCTCACCAGCCGAACCGGAACATCGTCCCGGATGCCGCGGGGAAACGAGTTGTAGCCCGTGGTGCGGATTTCGTGATTCGGCCCCACCACCACGCAGCCGATCTGTGTGTTGGGGTCCTTACTGCGAGCCGCCACCACTTTGCAGATATCGAGATAATATTGGTCCCAATCGGGGATCTTTCGTGTGCTTTCCATAACCGGCGCGGCAACCGCACTCGCATTCTATAATGAACGGCATGCTGCGCACATCCTTTGCGGTTCTGCTGTTCGGCTGCGGCGTCTTCGCCGCTACGCCGGTTGTGCCGACGATTGACCAGTCGCTGAGCATGAAGTCGGTCGGCGGCGCGGTAATCTCTCCCGATGGGAGATATGTCGCCTATGCGGTAACGCAAACCAACTGGGACGAGAACGATTTCGTCCAGCAAATCTGGATCGCCGTATCCGCCACTGGCGAGCGTTACCAACTCACCAGCGGAAAGAAATCGAGTAGCGGCCCGGTGTGGGCGCCCGACTCCCGCCATCTAGCCTTCGCTTCCGATCGCGACGGGAAGCGGCAGATCTACATCATCGCGCCCACTGGCGGTGAAGCGATGCAGCTCACCACCGAGGATAACGGCGTGGGCTCGCTCGCATGGTCGCCCGACGGCGCCTCGATCGCCTTCACCTCCACTGGGCCCGACGCTAAGGCGGCCAAGGACCGCAAGGAGCGATATGGTGACTTCGACATCATCGGCGGCGACTACAAAATGAATCACATCTGGCTGGTGAAGGTACCCGCGGAGCTTCCAGCCGACCTCAAGAAACTGCCCAAGCCCGAAGCCCTGACCACAGGCGATCAGTTCAGTGTGGGAGGCTTCTCCTGGTCTCCCGACGGCCGCCGCATCGCCTTCAGCGCCAGCCGCGATCCCGACCTCGGGTCGCAGGACACCGAGCAGATCTACATCGTCGATATCGCCGACAAGCACGTACACAAACGCTTCGAGGACGGCGGCCCCAACAGTCAGCCCAAATGGTCGCCCGACGGTAAGCAGATCGCCTTCATTACCGACGCCGGGCAGCCGAACTTCTTTTACGCCAACCGGCGAATCGCCGTAGCCTCGGCAGAAACCGGCGCGCCGCGAATCGTGACCCAATCGTTCGACGAAGATCCCAATCTGATCGACTGGGGACCTGGCGGAATCTACTTCGGCGCCTCGCAGAAGACCGCCGCGCACTTGTTCCGCGTCGATCCGGCCACCAGCGAGATCAAGCGTCTCAGCGCTCCAGACCCGCTCTTCCTCATCGGCGTCACGTTCAGCAAGGACCATCGCATGCTCGCCGGCGTGGGCGCTGCACCCAATCATTTCCCCGAGGTGCTGGTCAGTGCCGTAGACGATTTTGCACCTAAGTACCTCACCGACATGGCCAGCCAGTACAAGGAGTTTCAACTCGCTACGCGCGAGGTGGTGCGCTGGAAATCCGGCGACGGAACTGAGATCGAAGGCATCCTGATCAAGCCTGCCGATTTCGATCCTTCGCGGAAATACCCATTGTTGGTAGTGATTCACGGCGGTCCCACGGGCGTCGACAACCCGGTGGTTTCGGCGGACCGCTATTACCCCATCGAACGCTTCGCGGCGAAAGGTGCGGTGATTCTAAAGCCGAACTATCGGGGATCGGCTGGATACGGAGAGAAATTCCGAGCGTTGAACGTGCGCAATCTGGGAGTTGGCGACTATGCGGATGTGATCTCCGGAGTCGACATGCTGATTGCAAAAGGCATCGTCGATAAGGATCGGGTCGGCGCCATGGGCTGGAGCCAGGGCGGCTACATTTCGGCCTTCATCACCTGTTTCAGCGACCGCTTCAAAGCCGTGTCGGTCGGCGCCGGTATCTCGGATTGGGCCACTTACTACGTGAATACCGACATTCACCCGTTCACCCGGCAGTACCTGAAGGCAACACCCTGGGACGATCCCGAGATCTACAAGAAGACGTCGCCGATCACGTACGTGAATAAGGCCAAGACGCCGACCCTGATCCAGCATGGCGATCAGGACAAGCGCGTACCGCCGCCCAATTCGTTTGAGCTTTACCAGGCGCTCAAAGACCGCGGAGTCCCCGTGAAGCTGATCATGTACAAGGGCTTTGGCCATCCCATCAACAAGCCCAAACAGCAGCGCGCCGTGATGGAACATAACTACGACTGGTTCAGCAAGTACATCTGGGGGGAAGACGTCCCCGCAACGGGAGGGAACTGAAGACAGGGGCCGGGAGCGCGAACACGGGGGCGAACACCGGGGCCAGGGGCCGGGGGCCAGGGGCCAGGGAGTAGCCGTGCGAACGTCCCATGGTGCAGACACTCGACACGCCGGAAGACCGGGGCCGGGGGCCAGGGCCAGGGAGAGCCGTGCGAATGTCCGATGGTCCAAGCACTCGAGATGCCGGAAGACCGGGGCCGGGGGCCAGGGGCCAGGGAGTAGCCGTGCAAATGTCCGATGATCCAAGCACTCGAGATGCCTGAACAGGGGCCGGGGGCCAGGGCCAAGGAGTAGCCGTGCGAATATCCGATGATCCAAACACCCGAAACGCAGCTACCCGCGACTCTGCTGAGTCGCACGCGTTGACTGCCCGCACTACGCACTTGGTCCGCCCGAAAGGTGCGTCCCCCTGGCCCCTGGCCCCCGGCCCCCGGCCCCGGTGTTGGCGCTCCCGGCCCCGCCCTTTGCTGCCATGAAATGGCCCTTCGGCACATCGCAGCCAAGCCGCGAACTCGTATCCAGGATGCGTGCCGATTGGGACCGGCGTGCCCGGGAGAATGCGCGCTATTTCATCGCCACGGGGAAGGAAAGCTGGAGCGATGAAGAATTCTTCGCGTCGGGACGCCGCACCGTCGAAGAGACCATCCTCACCGACCTGTCTAATATCTGTCAGGGCAAAACGCCGCACGATATGCGCGTTCTCGAGATCGGCTGCGGTGCCGGACGAGTCACGCGCGCCTTGGCCGAACAGTTCGGCGAAGTCCACGCCGTCGATGTCAGCGGCGAGATGGTGGCCCATGCCCGCGAGGCGCTCCAGTCCTTTGCCAATGCGCACGTCTACCAGAACAACGGCATGGACCTGCATGTCCTACCCGATCTGCCGTTCGATTTCGCTTTCTCCTTCATCGTCTTTCAGCACATTCCCGATCACCAGATCGTCGAAAACTACCTGCGTGAGGTCCACCGTCTCTTGCGGCCCGGCGGCCTGTTTAAATTCCAGGTGAACGGTATCGCCAATCGAAGCCAGGGAAGGAAACTCCTGCATCGTTTGCGGAAAACCGCAGATACATGGATAGGCGATCCCTTCTCGGAAGAAGAGATGCGGAATCTCGCAGCCCGTACCGGCTTTGAGTGCCGTCACATGGCAGGTGCCGGCACCCAATACTTCTGGCTCTGGTTCTTTCGCGACGTCTGACCCGCCTTACGGAGTCACATAGACCGGCGCGGTACTGAACCCTCCGTTCAACGTGATCGTCACTTTGCCTCCGGTAGCGTTGTCCCCGAGCCTCGGCAACACCAGATTCACCTGCGAAATCCCGGCGATCATCTGCGGCGCCGCCGTTACCGACAGCACTTGGATTGAGGACCCCACGCCATTCACTGTGACCTGCACCGGCGATGGCGCCACCGGCACGGGCAGGGGCGCGGAATTCACCAGCCCGTCCGCACTTTCCGGAGTTGTCTCACCTAGTCCCGAGACATACAGCGTGATCACCGAACCACCTTTCGCGGGATGATCCGCCGAATTTACGCTGCCGTCCTGATTCACAACCGAGAGAATCATCGGCGAAGAAACCGTGACCCCCATCCGCACCGCATTCGATTTCTGTCCGTTCGCCGAAACCGTCACGGTGGTCGCCGAGGCAATTTCGAACGGCACGAAGCACACAATCGTCGAAGCCTGCACAGACATGATGGGCGCGGGAATATTATCGAAAAACACGATCGTGTTTCCCAGTTCGAACGGCAGACGTCCTGTCGCGTCCAACTGCGCCGTCACCTTGGCCGCGGGACCCAGGTTGCGTCCGTTAATCTGCACCAGCATGCCAGGCGCAAGGCTGCTCGGAATCTGCGGCAACACCGCCGGCTGAAATCCCAGAGGCACGATGGTATCGATTTCCACCGATGGCGTCGCCGTGGGGTCGATTTTCGTCACCGACGCCAGGTTGTTGGTCGTCCCCGCGAGGTAGACCGCCGAGGGCCCCAATGCCAGCCCTCCGACTGCGCCAAAACTCGAGAACAGAATCTTCGACGCGTCATTGTTGAATTCCGTCACGAACCCGATGCTCGAGTTCGGAACCGACCCGTTGCCTTGGAATGGCGAAAGCAGCGGAAAGTCTGACGACTGTGCACTCCCGGTCACCCACAGGTTGCCCGCGCTATCGATGGCGATGTTGGTTCCCGCATCCTGGCAGCCGCCGCCCAGATACGTCAGGAATTTCGCCGTCGCTAGTGCAGGATCCAGTTTCAACACAAACGCATCTCCCGTGCCCGTGTACGGCAGCGACGGCCCAATGAAGAATGTCGGCGTGCAACGGTCTACAATGCTGCTCTGCACCACGCCTGGAGTCGCGCCGGGTGTGATCCCCTGCGTGAAACCGGTGATGTACGCATTCCCTGCAGCATCCAGAGCCACCCCGTTCGCTGACGTGGCGAATCCGCCGCCGATGTACGAACTCGCCACGATCTTGTCTCCGCCCGGACTCAGTTTGGTCACGAAACCGGCGTTCGCGATGCTCGTCGGAGTAGCCTGGTTCAGCGGTCCTGGAAATGCCGGCTGGTACGTGCCCGCCGTCACCGGAAAGTCCGGCGAGGTAGTGTTCCCCACCACAATCGCGTCGCCCGCCGCGTCCACCGCGATCGCGGAACCTTGGCTGCCGCAGGAACCAGTCAGGAACGTCGAATACAACAGCGAGCTACCGTCTGCGCTGTACTTACTCACAAACGTGTTGCCCGCCAGGTTGAGCGGCGACAGAGGATTGAAAGGCACCCGCGTGCAGGGCCTAGTGGGATAAGCCGGCTGAACCGCGTTGGGCGTGGTCGGAAAATCGGCACTATATGCCGAGCCGGTCACGTAGATCGCGCCCGCCGGATCCAGTGCCACAGCCTGCGCCCCCGCCAGTTTGGAAGCTCCCAGGGCCGTCGAAAAGATCAGGTGCGTTCCGTCCGCGCTCAGCTTCGCGATGAAGCCGTCCGTTTTGTTCGGTTCAGGCGGATTCGTCGTGGGAATCGTGAGCGGGAAATCCGGAGACGACGCATACCCTACCACCACCGCCTCGCCCTGAGAATCGACCGCAATCCCCGTGATCCCGTCGATCGCGCTTCCTCCCAGAAACGTCGAGTACAAAATATTCTGCCCCGTCGGATCGAGCTTGACGACGAACGGAACCGCGGTCGTCGAAGTGCCCGCGTAGACGTTGCCGGCGAACGAGCTGAGCATCGGCACATCGAAGCTGGTCACATGCGGGACCGGCGCGAAGGTGTTCCCGCCATCGGTGCTCACATAGAGAATCGAGTTGATCGCCGTCACGTACAGTGCGCCGCTGGCGTCAACTCCGAATCCACGCGGGTTCGCGGGCGTGGTCACGGCGGAAAAGGTGAGCCCGCCATCCGTGCTCTTCTGCAGTCCCTGCTGATCGAAGACATAGATGGTGGTGGGGTTGCTCGGATCCAATTGAATCACCGTCGAGTCATTCAGCCCTTGCGCCAGTTTCACCCACGATGCACCTCCGTCCGTGCTCTTGAGCAGAGTGCCGTTCCCATTCACCACGTAGAGCGTGCCGCCATCCGGCGTGATGGTCGCGGCGATCGGCGGATAGGGATCCGTTGGCGCGGGAGGCTCGCCGGGATAAGTGGGATTCAGAATCCGCCACGTGTTGCCGGCATCGGCGCTCGCCAGAAAGTATGCCGGGTTACTGGTAGTCGCGTACGCGATGAGCGGATTCACCGGATCGTAAAACACGTTGGAGGCCCATACCGAACCCGAACCGCTCACCGGTATTCCGGTATCGCGTGGGCCCCAGAATTCGCCGCCGCTGTCGGAGCCGAACAGACCCAAATTCGTCGCCACCAGGATCGTCGCCGGGTCGAACGAGTCCAGGCTGATCGCGTAAACAGTCGCCACTCCCGATTGGTATGCCGCATTGACGGCCGGCAGCGGCGCCGTCTGCTTCCAGGTCGCACCGCTGTCTCCGCTGAGAAAAATGCCCTTCGACGTCGCGGCATACAAGATCTTCCCGTCCGCCGTGCCGCTCACCACTCCGACATTTCCTCCGGGTCCCACATTCAATCCCCGATTCGATGTCCCCGCGTTCGACAGTACGCGCAGCGACGGAGTCAAGCGGGGCTGCAAGCTGCCCGCCGTCGTGGGGAAATCCGGGGAACTGCTCTGGCCTGCCACATAGATGTTTCCTTGGACGTCCGTCGTGATGGCGTTCGCAGCGTTCGACACACTTCCGCCGAAAGTCTTCACATACGCCAGTACGGGGTCGATGGTCAGCGGCAATCGCGCGTCGTGCTCGCCAAGCTCAATGCCGGCGAGATTACCGCCTAGAAGCACATACCGCGCAGAGATTTCGCGCTTCCCCTGAAACACGCGTGGACGGCTTTGCCGCATCGCTCCCCCTGCGGTTTCGATTGTGAGGTTCCCCTGCTCGTCGATCCATAGGCCGCGCCCTCCTTCGAGCGAAATGCGTACCTGGTCGAGCGACACATGAGGGCCTACCTGGAGATCGTATTCCAGATTGCCGCCGTTGCCGTAGAAGACCGCATCCACCCCCGGATACAATCCGCGGATCGCCAGCCGCGGGAACTGCTGAAAACTGCGCCGGGACCGCGCGCTAATGTAAGTACTCGGAGCGGCGCGGCCGGCGCCTTCCAGTCGCGCCGCATGGTCAGCCCCCACAAAACGCAGCGTGACATCCCGTATCACCACGCGGTCGGGGGTCAACTCCACGAAGCCATTGTCCAATCGAGCCAGGAAATGGCGAGGGTCTCGTTCCTCGAAAGAAAGCGGAAGGGCGAAAGATCGCACCACGAATAGCAGAGCAAGAACAGGGATTCGCATTACAACTCCTGAAGGTGGGGACGCGGGCACTTTCATCTTGTCACGAATCGCCGCAAACGCGCAGACCCGCGCGGAAGTTTTGCCAGTTGTTAAGACGCGCCCGCCGCAGCGAGCGTAAGCGTGCCTCTTCGTCCACCCAATCCCTAACGCCCAACCCCCGTCTTTCGGGCGCTTCCCACTCGATCGAGGGATCTGGTAATCTGGACGCAGATAGGTACCAGACCGTACTTACGTGCTGCATTTGAGGGAAGAACCACTCACGATCGCGCGCGAATTCCGCGGCAATAGAAGACTCTTTGTCGTTCTCTTGCTGTTGTGTGTCACGGTCCTGGCTCAATCTTCAGCGCTCTCCTCACAAACCGAAAATCATCATTCTCCCGATCACTGCTGCCTGCTCTGCCATACCGGCCCGTTGCCGTTCCTGCAGACTCGCATCTCCACCACCTTGGCCCCGTTGTTCCGCGTTGTATGGCTCGCCGCGCCTCCGCACGTCGAAACCATCGCGGACGTTCGTGTAGTTCCCAGCCCCTCGCGCGCGCCTCCCACGGTTTAGCTTTTCTTTGTGACTCTGGCGGTCCGCACCGGCAATCCGGCGCGGACCAGGTTGTTATTTGGTAACCGGAATCAGGAGAAGCATATCGTCATGACGGCTCAATTGGTGCGCTGTCGCTGGCGGCTTTTGCCGCTATCTATGGGATTGGTCCTCATCTGTCTGCAGCCCGCGTGCCGCACGGCGGAGCAGGCCGAGGCCAGACCCACCGAGGAATCCAAGGATACCCCTGGACTCTTTACTGTCCCCTCAGATCAACTGGCGCGCCTCAAAACGGCGCCCGTCCGCTCCACCAACTGGGCGGTCGCCGTACACACCACCGGCACCGTGGATTGGGATGCCGACCACACCACCCAAGCGATCACCCAGGTGAACGGTCCCATCACGCGCATCCTGGTGGACCTCGGCACACCCGTCAAAAAGGACCAGCCGCTGCTCTACGTTTCCAGCCCCGACATCGCCAACGCAGTCGCCACCTACCGCAAGGCGCGTAATCGCGAGGCGTACAACAAGCGCATCGTCGACCGCATGAAAGAGCTGCTGGACCGCGGCGCCATCGCCGAGAAAGACTTCCAGAGCAGCGAGGCCGACTACAACGACGCCACCACCGACACGCAGAACAGCCTCCAGGCGCTGAAAATCTTCGGCATCACGGCGCAGGAGATCGACGCCGCCGAGAAGCAGGGGACGCCGGTCAATACGGAACTCGCCGTGCGGTCGCCCATCACGGGCGTCATCGTGCAGAAGCTGATCTCGCCCGGCATGCTGATTCAGGCCGGCCAGACTGTTTGCTTCTCCATCAGCGATGTCGGCACCGTCTGGGTGCAAGGCCATATCTTCGATCGCGACCTTCCGGCGGTCCGAAGCGGCGACCCGGTGGACGAAACCAATCCCTCCTTCGACCGCAGCTTCCGCGGCACCGTCTCCTATATCGGGTCGTTCGTCGACCCGAACACTCGCACCACCCCCGTCCGCATCATCACCCAAAATCCCGGCGGGCTACTGAAGAAGGATATGTTCGTGGATGCCGTCGTCCACACCGGCAACCGTGCGCGCACTCTGGTAGTCCCCGTGAGCGCGGTTCTCCGCGACGACAAAAATGAACCCATCGTCTTTGTCGAAGCGCAGCCCGGAAAATTCGCGCAGCGCAGCGTTACCATTTCCGGCCAGCAGGACGGTCTGATCGCCGTGACCAGCGGTCTCCAGGAGGGCGAGACCGTGGTTTCCGACGGCAGCCTGTTCCTGCAGTTCGCCAACACCATCAAATAAAGGCGCCCGTTCAATGATCGCAAGACTCGTATCGTTTGCGCTTCACCAGCGCTTCCTCATCGTCATCGCATCCATCGCGCTGATGATCTACGGCGCCATCTCCTTCCAGAAATTGCCCATCGACGCGTACCCCGACCTCTCACCGCCGCACGTGGAGATCATCACCCAATGGCCCGGGCACGCTTCCGAGGAAGTCGAGCGCCTCGTCTCCATCCCCATCGAAATCGAGATGAACGGCATCCCGCAGCTCGATTCTCTGCGCTCCATCTCGCTCTACGGCCTCTCCTCGGTGCAGATGAATTTCGAGTACGGCGCCAATCCCTACTTCGTGCGCGAGCAGGCCTTCGAGCGTGTCGGAAACGCCTCGCTGCCTTCCGGACTGACGCCCTCCCTTTCGCCGCTGTTCAGTCCGAGCGGCCTAATCTATCGTTACGTGGTGCAGAGCCCCGACCGTTCTCCGCAAGACCTGAAGACTCTTGAAGACTGGGTGCTCGAACGCCACTACCGTTCCATCCAAGGCGTCGCCGACGACTCCGGATTCGGCGGCACCACCATGCAATACCAGGTACTGCTCGACCCCAACAAACTCTTCGCCTACGGCATTAGCGTTCCGCAAGTCGTCCAGCAACTCACCAACAACAACGCCAATGCAGGCGGCGGATTTTACTCCCAGGGCGGCCAGTTCTATTACATTCGCGGACTGGGCCTGGTGCGCGACCTCAACGATATCGGCAACATCGTGCTCCAGGAAAAGAACGGAATTCCGGTCTACGTCAAAGATATCGCCAAGGTGCAGCTCGGCTATGCCCCGCGCCTTGGCCAGTTCGGGTTCATGCGCCAGCCCGAGGCCGTGGAAGGCGTCATCCTCATGCGCGTCGGCGAACAGGCGCAAGTCATTCTCCGCCGCGTCGAAGAAATGACCAAGGATCTTAACGAGCACATTCTGCCGCCCGACGTGAAAGTCGTCCCCTACTACGATCGGCAAGGCCTCATCGAAGAGACCACCAAGACTGTGGAGGCGAATCTGCTTCGCGGTATGCTGCTGGTGCTGCTGATCCTCGGCATCTTTCTCTTCAGCGTGCGCACCGCCCTGATCGTAGCGGTGACCATTCCGTTCGCACTTCTCTTCTCGTTCATCTGCCTCGATTGGCGTCACATTCCGGCCAACCTGCTCTCCATCGGGGCCATCGATTTCGGAATCATTGTGGATGGCGCCGTGGTCATGGTGGAGAACATCTTCCGCGAGCTGGCCTCCCGGCACGGCGAAGACAACTACAACGTGGTCGACGTGATCCGCGCTGCTGCGCACGATGTCGAGCGCCCTATCTTCTACGCCATCGCCGTGATCATCGCCGGGTATCTTCCCATCTACGTACTCTCCGGCCCCTCTGGACGGCTCTTCCAGCCCATGGCCGACACCATGTCGTTCGCGCTCCTCGGCTCGCTGCTGTGCGCGCTTACGTTGCTGCCGGTGCTCTGCTCGTACTTCCTGCGCAAACACATTCGCGAACCCCGGGTAATCTTCTACGAGTGGATTCGCGATGGCTATGGACGCATCTTGAGCTTCTGTCTCCGCAATCGCCTCCTCACCGTCGCCGTGATTCTGGCGATCTTTTGCTGTTCGCTCCTGCTCATCCCGCTGATCGGCGGCGAATTCATGCCGCATCTGGATGAAGGCGCCTTGTGGGTGCGCGCCACCACACCCTACACCATCTCGTTCGAGGAGGCCTCCAGGCTCTCGCCGCAGATCCGCGACATTCTGTTGAGCTTCCCGCAGGTCACCACCGTGGCCAATGAATTGGGACGTCCCGACGACGGAACCGATCCCACAGGCTTCTACAACAACGAATTCTATGTCGGCCTGAAGCCCTATTCCGACAGCGTCTGGTCGGGCAGCGTTCACAATAAGCCGCAGCTCATCGAGCAGGTTCAGAAGAAGCTCGCCTCGTTCCCCGGCGTGATCTTCAACTACACTCAACCCGCCGAAGACGCCGTCGACGAAGCCGAAACCGGGCTCAAGAGCGCCCTTGCAGTGAAGATCTTCGGACCCGAACTACCAACTCTCGAGGAAAAGGCGTTCCAGGTGAAATCCATCCTCGGAAAGATCCCCGGCATCCAGGAGATCACCGTCGTCCGCGAACTGGGCCAGCCCAGCCTCACCATCACGCCCGACCGTGCCAAACTCGCGCGCTATGGATTGAACGTCAGCGACGTCAACACACTCGTCGAAACCGCCATGGGTGGCACCGCCGCCACGCAGGTCATCCAGGGAGAACGCCAGTTCGACCTGATTGTGCGCATGCAGGAGCCCTACCGCAGCGACGAGAATGCCATCAAGAACCTCCTCATTGCCACGCCCGACGGCCAATTCCTGCCGCTCAGCCAGTTCTGCGATATCCGCGTCGAGAACGGCGCGTCGCTCATTTACCGCGAGTCGAATTCACGCTACATCGGCGTGCAGTTCAGCGTCGAGGGTCGCGATCTCGCCAGTGCGGTAGGCGAAGCCCGCCGCAAAGTAGACAATGCCGTGAAACTCCCGATCGGCTACAAATTCGATTGGGGCGGCGAGTACAAGGACTATCTCGCGTCGCAGGAGCAGATGAAGGTCATCTTACCTCTCACTGTCGTATTGATTCTCCTGATTCTCTTCGCTCTCTATGGGAATCTGAAATTTCCCGCCATCATCTTCTTCAGCGTTCTGGTGACGGAGCCGGTGGGCGGCCTGCTGGCCCTCTACCTCACCCACACCAACTTCAGCGTCTCGTCGATGCTCGGATTCGTCGCGCTGATGGGCGTGGCCGTGCAGACCAGTGTAATTCTCTACTCGTTCATCAACAAGCTCCGGTTGGAGGGCATGGACATTCCCACAGCTACCCTCGAAGCCTCCCTGCTGCGCCTCCGCCCCATCATGATGACGGCGCTCGTGGCCTGTTTCGGACTGCTCCCCGCGGCCATGTCCACGGGCATCGGCAGCGACTCCCAGAAGCCCTTCGCGATCGTCATCGTGGCCGGCCTGGTCTCGCGACTGCTACTCTCCATTTTCCTCTCGCCGGTGCTCTACGCACTGGTCGCCCGCGACGGCGATACGTTGCAGGTATGAGACCCATGCGCACTCCCAGTGACTGCAGTACCGCTTGCTCACGCGCGCGGCTCGTTTGCGAGCCGCGACCGTCAGGGAGCGTTCATGCGCGCTGTGGCGCAAACACTCCTGTTTGCCGCGTCGAGACTCATCTCGACGCTTTTCGCAGCGTTTACCAGATCCCCCTCCGCGAAGCGGTCTCCAATGCTTCGCTCCAATTTAAGACCATGCGCACCCCACTTTTCCTTCTGTCCCTTCTGCTCGCCGGCAGCGCCTCCGCGCAAACACCCCTCACCTGGCAGCAAGTAGTCAATCAGTTTCGAGCCGCCAATCCCAACCTGCTCGCCGGAGAGCTCAACATCCAGGAGTCCAAGGCATCCGAAATCACCGCCTATCTGCGCCCCAACCCTTCCCTTTCGTTCTCGCTCGACCAGTTGGCGCCCTTCCCAGGCACGCCCTATCGCCCCTTCGCCGCCGCGCTTCCCGTCATCGAATTCGACTATACCCACGAGCGCGACCGCAAGCGTGAACTTCGCCTCCAGAGCGCCAAACAAGGCACCCAGATCGCCGAGTCGCAGCAACTCGATCTCGAACGCAATCTGCTCTTCAATCTTCGCAATGCCTTCGTGCAAACCCTCCAGGCCAAATCGCTCCTCGCCAATGCCAAGGAGAATCTCGACTACTTCGAGAAGGAGCTGACCATCAATCGCGATCGTTACCGCTCCGGCGATATCGCGCGCGTCGATCTCGACCGCATCGTGCTCCAGCGCGTGCAGTACGAATCGGACTATCAGACCGCCCTCGTGAACGCGCGCACCGCCAAGATCATGCTCCTGATGCTGCTCAATCAGCGGACCCCCGTCGACCAGTTCGATATCACCGGCCCCTTCGAATTCCGGGAGCACATTTTGCCGCTCGACCAATTCCACGACATCGCCCTGGCTTCGCGGCCCGACCTGGTCGCCGCGGTCCAGGCTGTCCAGAAAGCCGAGACCGATCACCGGCTCGCCGTCGCCAATGGCTCTACCGATCCTACCTTCAGCATCGATTTCGGCTACCTCACTCCCGGCCCCACCTATATGGGCGTCGGCGTGAACTTCCCCTTGCGCATCTTCGACCGGAACCAAGGCGAGAAAGCACGCACTCAAATCGATATCCGCCACGCCGAGCGCCAAAAGGACGCCGCCCAGGCGCAAGTCTTCAGCGATGTCGACTCGGCCTACTATACGCTGGTAAGTACCGTGAACCAGTTGCGCCCCTACCTCGGGCCGGATGGCTACCTCGAGACCGCCACGCGCGTCCGCGACACGATAGCGTTCTCCTACCAGCGCGGCCAGGCGGCGTTGGTCGACTACCTCGACTCGCAGCGCGACTATCGCGCCACCCAGGTGGCCTACATCAATCTGGTGGGCGCCTACCTCGTCGCTGCCGCGCAAGTGAATATGGCGGTGGGACGCGAAGCGATTCCGTGACCTGACTGCTCTATGCCCACTGAGCTGGCCCTCGTCGATCGCATCCGGCGCCGCGTCCCGCTGCCGTCCCGCTCCTCTACCGTCCTGGGCATCGGCGACGATTGCGCCATCTTTCGCCCTCGCGATAGTAGCGAAGATCTGCTCTTCACAACCGATCTCCTGATCGAGGACGTGCACTTCCGCCGCGAAACTCACGCCGCCTCCGACGTCGGATGGAAGGCCCTGGCGCGAGGCCTCAGCGACATTGCGGCCATGGGCGGCGAACCGCGATTCTGCCTGCTTTCTCTCGCGCTCGCGCCCTGGACCGATTCTCGATGGGTGGATGGCTTTTACCGCGGTCTGCTGCGCCTCGCCGTACGCGCCAACGCGCCGCTCCTGGGCGGAGACCTGAGCCACGCGGAGAAGACCCTGTGCGACATCGTGGTCTGCGGCGCCGTGCCCCGCGGCCAGGCACTCCGCCGCGACCAGGCCCGCGCCGGCAACGCCATCTTCGTCTCTGGACGATTGGGCGGGTCCGCCCTGGGACTCGCCACCGGCCGCGGACCCGCGTGGAAACGCCACCGCCATCCCGAGCCCCGTCTGGAATTGGGCCGCTTCTTGCGCCACGAACTCCACGCCACTGCCGCGATGGACCTGAGCGACGGCCTCTCTCTCGATCTGCACCGCCTCTGTCTGGCCTCGGGATTGAGCGCCGAGGTCTCAGCCGATCTTCCCGTATTTCCAGGCGCCACTCGCGAACAGGCGCTCCACGGCGGCGAAGATTACGAACTGCTCTTCACCGTCCCTGCGCGGACTCCGGTTCCCGCGAACTTCGCCGGCCTTCAGCTCACGCGAATTGGTACGATGCGCAAAGGAACCCCTGGCGTCGTAACCTGCGACGGTAGCCCGCTGCCGCGTCTGGGGTACGACCATTTCCGCAAATCATGACCCTTCCCGATTCCGCCCCCATCCTCGACCTCATCGAGTCTTTCCGCCGATCCAAGACCATGTTCACCGCCGTCTCCATGGGCATCTTCGATCGGCTCCACGATGCGCCCGCCGGCGCCGCCGATCTCGCCGTGGCACTCTCTGCGAATCCGGACGCGCTTGAGCGCCTTCTGGACGGCAGCGCCGCGCTCGGTCTGCTGCGCAAAGAAGACGGCCTCTATCACAACCAGCCCGTCGCCGAGGTCTATTTGCGAACCGCCAGCCCGCACGCGCTTACCGGCTACATCCTCTATTCCGATCGCGCGCTCTACCCCATCTGGGCCAACCTCGAGTCCGCGATTCGCGAAGGCACGCATCGTTGGAACCAGACCTTCGGTTGGGAGGGCCCGATCTTCGACAGCTTCTTCCGCACCGAATCCGCGAAGCGCGAATTCCTGCGCGGCATGCACGGGTTCGGCGCCCTCACTTCTCCCAAAGTCGTGGCGGCGTTCGATCTCGCCCGCTTCCACCGCTTAGTCGATCTAGGCGGCGCCTCGGGCCACCTCGCCATCGCGGCCTGCGAACGATATCCCGAGATGCACGGCGTAGTCTTCGATCTGCCGCAGGTAGCCCGCTTCGCGCGCGAGCAGATAGCGATCTCTCCGGCTCACGCCCGCCTCGAAGTCATCGAAGGCGACTTCTTCCGGGACGGACTTCCGCCCGCCGACCTCTACGCCGTCGGCCAGATCCTGCACGACTGGAACGACGAGAAAGTCGCCGCGCTCCTTACCCGAATCATCGAGCACCTGCCCCCCGCGGGCGCACTGCTCATCGTCGAAAAGCTACTGCACGAAGATGGCGTCGGCCCATTAGGCGCAAACATGCAATCGCTCAACATGCTCCTAGTGACGGAAGGCAAGGAGCGCACCCTCACCGAATACACCCGTCTCCTGCACGCCGCCGGATTCTCTCAAGTAGACGGCCGCCGCACTGGAGCCCGCCTGGACGCCATCCTCGCGATTCAATAAACGTGGCGCAAACACTCTGTTTGCCGCGTCGACACTCCTGTCGACGCTTTTCGCGCGTCCACCAAATCTGCTGCGCGAAGTCGATTCGACCACAGACCAAACCCTCCTGCTCGGAATCCGCTGAGACAGCATTTGCCCCCATTTGACCCTGACGACGTCTTTCCCGAAGCCAAACAGACCCGGGCGACCTGGCCCGTCTCAGTTGCGAAACCAGCGCATTCACGGTAATCTCGATAGAGATTGCAAGATTTGATTGCCTTCGAAGCTCTCTCCGCCGCCGAGACCCTCTCCTGGGCCCTCGACACGTTCGCCCGATCCTTCGCCATCGCCACCAGCTTCCAGAAAGAGGGCATGGTGGTGCTCGATCTCGCTACTCGCATCTCGCCCTCCGTGCGTGTCTTCACTCTCGACACCGGCCGGCTGCCTGACGAGACTTATCGCATGATAGACACCGTGTATTCACGGTATGGCACGCGCGTCGAGGTGGTCTCGCCCGATCCTGCCGAAGTCAGCGCCATGGTCTCCGCGCACGGCCGCGATCTCTTCTACGACAGCGCAGACTCCCGCCAGATGTGCTGTGACGTCCGCAAGGTCCGTCCGCTGGCGCGCAAACTCCACGAACTCGACGCATGGGCCACCGGCCTGCGCCGCGAACAGTCCGAAACTCGCGCCGCCCTCCCGCGAGTTGAACGCGTCGACGGCCGCATCAAGATCAATCCCCTCGTCGACTGGACCACCGGCGAAGTCGACCGCTACATTCGCGAGCACGACGTACCGGTCCATCCTCTCTACGCCCGCGGTTACGCCAGTATCGGCTGCGCGCCCTGCACTCGCCCCGTCACACCCGGCGACGACCCGCGTTCCGGACGCTGGTGGTGGGAGCAGGACACTCACAAGGAATGCGGCATTCACTTCGACCTGAACAATCGCCCCATTCGCATCGCCCGCACCTGAATCCACGCCTTACCCAAACCCCCAAGCCGGCCCGCCCACCGGCGTATAATCACCTTACCTTTATGCTCGTCCGCCAAATCCCACTCTGGCTGGGGCTGCTCGTCGCGGCGCCCTTGGTGGCACAATCGGCGCCGCCCGCGGCCGATCTCATTCTGGTCAACGGCAGGATTCTCACCGTCGACGCGCGAGACTCCATTGCCGAGGCCCTCGCCGTCAGCGATGGCAAGATCGTCGCGGTGGGCACCAACGAAGCGATTCGCAAATACGCCGGGAGCAAGACACGCACCATCGACCTCAACCACCGCGCGGTGACGCCCGGCCTGATCGACTCACACTGCCACTTCTCCGAAACCGCCGCGCTCTACGAGGTCGACCTGGGAGACGTATCCGTCACCCGCATCACTGACGCTCTCGCCAAGGTGCGCGACAAGGTCAAGTCGGTCAAACCGGGCGAATGGGTGCGCGGCGCGGGATGGGACGAAGGCAAACTGGCAGAACTCCGTTACATCTACGCCTCCGACCTGGACCAGGTCTCGCCCAACAATCCGGTATGGCTCACACACTCCACCGGCCACTACGGGGTGGCCAACACCGCCGCTTTGAAACTCGCAGGCGTGACCCGCGACACCCAGGCGCCCAATGCCGGCACCATCGATCGCGACGCCAATGGCAACCCCACAGGCGTGCTCAAGGAATCCGCCATGAGCCTGGTGACGCGCCGCATGCCGCGCTTCACCCACGAGCAGGAGCGTGACGGCCTCCTGAAGATCATCCACGACTTCAACCAGGAAGGGATGACCGCCGTCAAATACCCGTCCATCGGCCAAGGCCAGTGGGACCTGCTTCGCGAGGTGCTCGATGCCGGCAACCTCAACGTCCGCGTCTGTGCGATTTGGGCGGGAGGCCGCACCCTCGACTCCGCGCGTCAGATCCGCGATCGTCTCCTGTCGCTCCCACGCCCGCCCCAGTCGCTCGGCGACGACCGCCTGCTTTCCTGCGGCGTGAAGTTGTACATGGATGGCAGCGGTGGCGGCCGCACCGGCTGGATGTACCAGGATTGGAACAAAGACTACCAGGGCACCGACACCGGCAATGTCGGCTACCCCACTACTGACCCGGAAATCTATCGCCAGCAGGTTCAACTGCTGCACGATGCCGGCCTGCACATCAGCACTCATGCAGTCGGCGACCGCGCCATCGATTGGGTAGTCGACTCCTATGCCGCCGCGCTGAAGGCCAACCCCACCAAGGGACTGCGGCATGGCGTGATCCACTGCAACTGCCCGACCGATCACGCTATCGAGGCCATGGCTGCGATGCAGAAGCAGTTCGACGCCGGATATCCCGAGGCCCAGGCACCCTTTCTCTGGTGGATCGGCGACACCTACGCCGGCAACTACGGCCCCAAGCGGTCCCCGCGACTTGAACCCTTCCAGTCGTATCTAAAAAGCAACATGATCTGGGCCGGCGGTTCCGATTACAACGTCACGCCCTTCGCCGCTCGCTACGGCCTGTGGGCCTCCGTCGTGCGCAAACCCTTGAAAGGCGCATACGGCAAGCAGCCGTTCGGCATGGCCGAGTCAGTCGACATCCACGCCGCGTTGCGTTCCTACACCATCTGGGCGGCCCGCCAGTTGTTCCTGGAAACCCGAATCGGCTCCATCGAACCCGGCAAAGACGCCGACCTCGCCGTCTGGGATCGCGATCCCTATCGAATCCCCCCTGACGATCTGCAGAACATGAAGTGCGAACTCACCATGATCGGCGGACGCATCGTGTACCAGGCGCCTGTTCCTTAGCGACACGTGGCGCAAACACTCATGTTTGCCGCGTCGACACTCCTGTCGACGCCTTTCGCGCGTCCACCGAGTCTGCCTACGCGAAGCGCATAGCCCCTATCTGCCAGTAAACTGCCATATTGCCCAGCCGTCTGTCACTCAGGAGCACTGGATGCAACTGGTGAAGAATTGGACTTCTCGGCGTAGCGGCGATCGTAGCTATCGGTGCCGATCATGCCCAAGATGCCACCGCCGTTCTCGGAGGGGCGGGTCCAGCACCTTACTTCGAAGGGGCGCTCGACAAGATCTGTACCTCACACTCGACAGCCCTCGCGACCGGCGCTCGGACCGCTCGCGGGAAGTATCGTGGGAAGTTGCTTCGACCGCAAGAAGGTATGGGCTGAAGAATTTAAAGGCCCCTTGGTTCTGTCCCTGGGGCTCGACCATGAGATCGACAGCATAGTGAACGGCATTGTAAGGAAGCTTGGTAAGCGGGCCGGCGGCCCTTGCTTACCGAAGTAGTTCCCGGCCGGTACAATAGAGACTCAGGAGTCCTAAATGCTCTCTACCGGCGTGTCCGAACTCTTTGTCATCGTTCCAGTCGGCGTCATGGCTCTCGTCTTCTCAGTCATCGTGTTTTTCTGCTTCCGGAAGGTCTGCCAAAAGCTGTCGATGATCGATGACAACCTCACCCGGATCCGAAAGTCAATCGAATCGGCCTCGCTCCTTCGCTTGTGATTTCGATCGCGTTCCGCACCATTTCAATATCCATTGTTATCAGCCTTTGCATATCTACCCTTTGCAGTATTGCTCCAAGACCCTCATTCTGTAACAATCGTGATCGGGTATGAACAGCGCGTAAATGCCCAGTCATCGTGTTCCGGATTGGTTGTGCAGCGTCGAAGTTGTCGTCTCCTCCTGGCTGTGGGCGGTCCTGCTTTGGCGAGCCGCCCATTTGCTTCGCTAATTACTTATTCCTCACCGGCCACCGCATTCGCCCCAAAACCCGATTTACGGCCGCCGCATTAAATTCCTCGGCGTGGAATGTCCCGCCGGCCCAGCCACGCAGGCGCGCAAACTCCTCGTGCCCTGGTTCGAAGATGACCTCCAGGAATTCCAGATAGCCGGAGGGACCACCTACGTCTTCTGGGGGGCACCGGCGTTCACCCGCAAGGCAAATCGGCCTCGCCGATGCGTCAGAGTCTGACGGCAGAATTTTCTCCAGAACGACCTCATGGCGCCAATCGTCCCCGAAGTCGTACACGTAAATCATAGAGTCGCCTTCAGCCGTGAGCACGCTGGCTAGCGAAACCCGGCTCTCATCGATGATCCTGATGTCGCCCTCCAGCTCATCAGGATCCGGGACCGCCCAGTATTTGCCGTCCTTCTCGAACTGGTGGAGGTGGCTGTCCGTCCACCCCATTGCGGCCTGGAAAACATCGTGGAGACGCCCCAACCGGATGGTGCTCGGCACCTGGACTCGCCGCCAAATCGGCCGGTTGATGCCAACCAGGGTGATCTTCAAATGGTAGATGGACGACTTATCCTTTGCGGTACCCATTAAGCACATCTTGACACGTGGAGCATGGTCGCCAACCGGTCACCGGCATGCCTTCCGGCAATGGTACAGTACATCCGATGTCCAAGATCCTTCTGCTTCTCCTCGTGCCCGCCGGCCTCTGGGCCGCCGACGAGATGACGCTCTACGACCTGCAAGCGCCCGCAACTCACTCGTTCGAAGTCCGTCACGACGCGGCCGCCACCACTCCCGGCGCCGCCTACTTCTTCGATCCCCTTCGCCCGACCTCTTTCAAAGAGCGCGCCACCGATCGCGCTTCCGGCAAACCACTCACTTCCTCGGTCGTGGACGGCAAGACCGCCAGAGCCAGTGGAAGCGTCGATGCGAGCACGCCGGACAAAACCCGGTTCCTGCGCGTGGCGCTGGCGGTGCCCGTTCCGAAAAATGCCGAAACCCGAATCCGCATCGACACCACCGAAACCGATCCAGCCGCCTACTCCGAAAACGCCGCGGGACTCGTCTTCCAACAGAGGCTGTCCGTCAAGCGCAATCTCGTGATTTTGCCGAAGGGCTACGAACTCACTGGTTCCGCGTCGCCCGCGATCGTGTCCACCGGCGATGATGGCCGCATCCGCCTCAGCTATCTGAACGATCGCGACGACCAACTCTCCATTCGCATCACCGCGCGGAGGCTTCCGTGAAATACCTCTGGCTGCTGTTCCCTGCCCTCGCCTTTGGACAATTCCACCGCGCCGAGCAGGACCGCGAAATCCGTTATTGGCTGCTCCCTCCAGCCACTCACGCCTTCCGCATCTCCCACGACTTCACCGTCTCGCGCCCCGGCCAGAAGTCCGTCCACAGCTTCGTGCGCGCTGGCAGCACCGTCTCACCCGACGCCAAGATGTTCGACCTCGATACCGGCGAACCCCTCCACACCCACACCGTCTCCGGCCGCGAAGTCAATGCGCTCGGCTACTATCCCACGCCCACGGACCCCGACTCCGTGGTCGTGCAAGGCGATCTGCCGAAGGCCGTGGAGAATGGCGAAACCGTGCGGGTCCGCGTCGAAGAGTCTTATGTGGACCCTGTCGGGTACACGATGGACCATGAAGAATTAGTCTGGAAAAGAACCTTGGGCCGGCCCTTGAATTACGTCACTCTGCCCGACGGCTGGATGCTGACCAGCGTCTCGGTGCCGGCCGTAGTGACTCTCGATGACAAAGGCTGCGTCACGCTGCGCTTTGCCAACACCCGCAACGGCGACATCGATGTCACCATCCGCGCCAAGAAGCGTTAAAGCCGTGGCGCAAACACTCGTGTTTGCGGTCTCGACGCTCACGTCGAAACTTCGTGAGGGCCCCTGATTCCGAAGCCACCCACATACTTTTCCGCCGCACCGCAACGATCCTGTTGCCTTTTGCCGCAACGTTACCCAAGAGATAACAACCGATTCGTCCTCTAAGAGAACTTCAGCCCAGCCGCTCAACTATGTCAACCTGACTCCTGGACCGCCTGCACGAGATCGATGTTACGATCCGGGGTAAAGGGGTGGTGCATCCAAAGAGCATGGCCGAAATCGATGTGGTGGAATCGCTGATTCTCGATCTCCTCGAATGGATCGCGTCGCGCGAACGGACCTACGCGGAAGTCATGGATGCCTGGCGCACCTCCTGCCCCAAACTGCCCGTGTGGGAAGACGCCAATGATCGCGGCCTGATTGCCACGGTCGATGACGGCGGCCGCTCGCTCGTACGCCTCACGCCGGCCGGCATCGCGCTCATCCACAAAGAGCGGGGGCGATAGAACCGCAGCCCTATGCCTATTGCGGTCACTTCCGATCAGGTGGCGGCACTGGCCCCCGATGCTGCCTCGCTGAAAGCCTCCCGATCGCTCGCTACTCCGCGTCCCTGGAGCGATCTGGGTCGCGACGAACGCGCCATCTGGGGCGCCTGCCAGGGCAGTGCCAAAGATCCTTACCGAACGCAGATCGATTGGCAAGGGCCGGCGTTCAAGTGCTCCTGCCCCAGCCGCAAATTCCCCTGCAAACATGGCCTGGGCCTGCTTCTCCTGCTCGCCGAACAGCCCGCGAAATTCACCGGAAACGAACCGCCCGACTGGGTCACCGCCTGGCTCGAATCGCGCACCCAACGAGCGGAGACTAAGGCCGCCAAAGAGAGCGCGCCCGTCGACGAAGAGGCCCGCGCTAAGCGTGTGGAGCAGCGCGGCTCCCGCATTTCGCAAGGCATCGATGAGCTGGAGCTCTGGCTCCGCGACCTGGTTCAACAAGGCGTCGCCTCCGCACCACGCCAGCCCTTCGAGTTCTGGGACCGCCCCGCCGCTCGCCTCGTCGACGCGCAGGCCCCCGGAGCCGCCCGCCGTGTTCGCGAATTGGCCGGCATCGCCGCTTCCGGTGACGGATGGCAGAGCCGCATGCTGGAAGCCGTCGCCCAACTCACGCTCCTGCTGCACTCCTGGCGCCGCTGCGAGTCGCTTACCCCCGCTACCCAGGCCGACGTGCGCACGGCCATCGGGATCTCGCTCGCCCACGACGAGGTGCTCGCCAGCGAACCGGTCCAGGACCTCTGGGTCGTCGCGGGGCAGCGCACCTACCAGGAAGAGCGCATCCGCGTGCAGCGCAGTTGGCTCCTCGGCTCCATCACCAACCGCACGGCTCTGATTCTCGATTTCGCCCCAGGCACCGCCGGCTTCAAGCACAATCTGCTCGCAGGCACTGTGATCGATGCCGAAGTCTGCTTCTTCCCCGGCGCCACCCCTCTGCGCGCTCTTATCAAGGCGGTGCACGGCGGCGCGAATGCTCCGCCCCGAGTGCCGTGCGTGCGCTCGATTGCGGACGCCTTCGCCGATTTCGGCACGCGCACCGCGTCGAATCCGTTCATCGAGATTCACCCCGCGCACCTGGGCAGCGTCGTGCCAATCCCTGCGGCCCCCAGTTGGCTGATCGCCGACCAGTCCGGCAACGCCCTCCCCGCGCGACCCGACTTCTCTCTGCTGGCGGTCTCCGGCGGGCGCCCCATCGACGTCTTCGGCGAATGGGACGGCCACAGCTTTCTACCTTTGATGGCATCGGCCAACGGCCGCTTGACTCCCTTCGCCCAGGTGTCTGTAACATGAGCCTGCGACCCCATCTCACGACAGCCGTCTTGCTTGGCAGCGGACAGCAACCTTTCGAGCCTGCGCCGAGCGGCTCCCAGCTCGACGACCTGCTGACCCAGGCGCGCGATCCGGATCCCGCCCAGCGCCTCTTGAACTCCGCGGCCCTCATCGTCACCTACGAGCGCGCCGGTGCCCTGCCCGTGGCCGCGCCCCGTCCACCTGCGCCGGCGACAGACGATCCGCGGCCTCGTTGCTCCCCCCTGGCAGCCGGACACCTCCGCACCTTGCTCGCCGACCGTCCCACGCTCTTGCCCGAGTGGCTGTCGCTCGCCGATGCCGCCGGGCTGCGTCCGCCCGAAGAACTCATACCCGCGCTGCTCGACGCCGCCTCCGACGAGCCGTCGCTTCGCGATGCCGTCGTCAAGGCTGGCGGATCTCTATCCTCCTGGCTGGCGCAGTTCCGCGCCGAGTGGTCGTGGGTGGCCAGCCCGGCGCCCGACGAGTCCATCTGGCAAACCGGGAGCCTCGCCGAACGCATCGCCTTTCTCAAACAGCTTCGCGCCACCGAACCGGGCCGTTGCGCCCCGCTCCTGCTCGCCTGTTGGTCCGAGGAACAGGCTGATACGCGCCGCCAGTTCGTCGAACTGCTCGCAGCCAACCTGTCGCTTGGGGACGAAGCCTTCCTTGAAGGCGTTCTCGACGACCGCAGCACCGCCGTCCGCCGGGCAGCCGGCGAACTGCTCGCCACGCTTCCAGGATCGCAGCTCATCGAACGCGCGAAAGGTCGCCTCACCGGCCGCATGCGAATCGCGCGCACGGGACTCTTGGGTCGCAAGATCGTGGTCGAGGTCGATCCCATCGAGAGCCTCGATCCCACCATGCTGCGTGACACCATCGAGAAGAAACCACCGTCCGGTTCCGGATTGGGAGAGCGCGCCTGGTGGACCATGCAGACCATCGGCGCCATCCCGCCCGGCTACTGGTGCGCGCAGTTCGAGATGACTCCTGTCGAGATGATCGAGGCTGCTCAGGAGGGGCAGTGGACGGAGTTGCTCCTGCAGGCCTGGGAAGTCGCCGCGACCCGGCATCGCGATCTGCCGTGGCTCGATGCCTTCGCTCGCGAGATGGAACCCGGAGCCGCATCCGCCACGATTCTGCGAGCCATGCCGGAAGAGGCTCGCGAGCACGCCGTCTTGCAACTGCTCCACCGCAAACCCGCGGAGTGGCTGATGCTGCTGCCGGATTGCTGTCCTCACGCCTGGAGCACCGCCTTTACGGAGAAGTTCGTCGCCCTCGTGAGCCGGTGCGAAACCAAAGACCCCCACGGGGTCCTGCAATATCAGTTGCGCTCACTCCTCCGTGCCGCCGCCCGCCGCGCCTCCACCCAAGCGCGCTGGCCGGAAGATTCCGACATCTTTGCCGATTTCACCTTCGTCGTCGCCTTTCGACGCAACATGCGCAGCGCCCTTGCGCCCAGGAACTAAACAACATGCCCGAAACCAACGAAGCTCAGGCCGCCCAATTAAAGCCACTGGCACTTCGACAGCCCGCCGAAGAACAGTTCGCCGAAGAGCTGGCAGAGATCCGTCGCACCGACGATCGCCAGCGCCCCCCAAGCTGGCGCATCTCGCCCTGGGGCGTCGCCACCTACCTTCTCGGCGGCAAGCTACCCAACGGATTCACGGTCTCGCCGAAATACATCGGGAGCCGCCGCCTGATCGAAATCGCCATCTCGACTCTCGCGACTGACCGCGCCCTGTTGCTCTTCGGTGTACCGGGAACCGCGAAGTCCTGGGTCAGTGAACACCTCGCCGCGGCCATCTCCGGAGACTCCACCCAGATCGTGCAAGGGACCGCCGGCACAGGAGAAGAGGCCATTCGCTACGGGTGGAATTATGCGCGTCTGCTCGCCGAGGGCCCATCGTGGAACGCCGTGGTCCCCAGCCCCGTCATGCGCGCTATGAAGGCTGGTGAAATCGCGCGCGTCGAAGAACTCACCCGCATCCCGTCCGACGTGCAGGACGCGCTTATCACCATCCTTTCGGAAAAAGCGCTTCCCGTGCCCGAGCTCAACTCCGAGGTGCGCGCTACCCGCGGCTTCAACATCATCGCCACCGCCAACAATCGCGACCGCGGCGTCAACGAGCTCTCCTCGGCGCTCAAACGCCGCTTCAACACGGTCATCTTGCCCGTGCCGTCCAGCCTCGATGAAGAAGTCTCCATCGTGCGGCGGCGCGTTTCGGAACTTGGCAAAGCGCTCGAGATTCCGGCGGAAGAGCCCGCCCTCGCCGAGGTCCGCCGCCTCGTAGTCCTGTTTCGCGAGCTTCGCAACGGCGTCACCGAAGACGGCAAGACCAAACTGAAATCGCCGAGTTCATCTCTCAGCACTGCCGAGGCCATCTCCGTCGTGAACAGCGGACTCGCCCTCGCTGCCCACTTCGGCGATGGGCGCCTCACTGCGTCCGATCTCGCGGCAGGCCTGCACGGCGCAGTCGTCAAAGATCCCGTGCAGGACGGCGTCGCCTGGCGCGAGTACCTCGAAACTGTGGCTAAGGAGCGTGAGGGCTGGCGTGACCTCTACCGCGCCTGCCGCGATCTCTCACACTAGCGATGCCCGTTCACGTCTTCGGAATCCGCCATCACGGCCCCGGCTCGGCCCGCAGCCTGCTCGCGGCATTCGACCGTCTGCAGCCCGACACGGTCCTGGTCGAGGGACCGGTCGAGGCCAACGACCAGATCTCCTGGCTCTTCGACCCGGCCATGAAGCCTCCTGTGGCCCTGCTGATCTACCGTCCCGACATGCCGCTCGCCTCGGTCTTCTATCCGTTCGCCACCTTCTCACCGGAATGGAATGCGCTTCGCTACGCCCAGCGGAAAGGCGTGCCTGCCCGCTTCATCGACCTGCCCAAATCCAACTGGATGGCCATCCCGCCTGACCTCGGCCCCGCCGAAAAGAGCCCCGAAGATGAGGCTCCCGAAGGTGAGCCGCCCCAAGGTAGAGCGCCCGAGCAAAAAGCCCACGAAGCTCCCGTGGCCGAGGGTGAAGACGCCCTCATGGCGATCGCCCGCATCGCCGGCGAAGAAGACTTCGAACGGTGGTGGGACCGCCTGGTCGAAAGCCGCGGCGATGACCAGGTCTTCGCGGCGATCCACGAGGCCATGGCCGCACTCCGCGCCGATGGCCCCCGGCCTGCGAATAAGGTGGACGATCTGCGCGAAGCCGCGATGCGTCAGGAGATCCGCGCCGCCCAGAAGCAGGGCTTCGAGCGCATCGCCGTGGTATGCGGTGCCTGGCACGGGCCGGCGCTCACCGACCTCCCGCCCGCCAAAGAGGACGCCGCCAAACTCAAAGGACTCGCCAAGGTCAAGGTGCTGGCAACCTGGGTGCCGTGGACGCACGGGCGCCTCCTAAAAGCCTCGGGATATGGCGCCGGCATCGAATCGCCCGGCTGGTACGAACACCTCTGGACCAATCGCGAGCACACCGTCATCCGCTGGGTCTCTAAAGTCGCGCGCCTGCTTCGCGACATGGACCTGGATGCATCCTCCGCACAGACCATCGACACGGTGCGTCTCGCCGAGACGCTCGCCGCCTTCCGCGGACGCCCCAACGTCACCCTGACCGAGCTCAACGACGCCACCGCCACCGTCATGACGATGGGCGACACCATGCCGCTCCGTCTCATTGAGGAGAAGTTGATCGTCGGCGAGGCCATGGGCGAAGTACCGGAGGGTGCCTCTGTGGTGCCCATCCAGAAGGACCTCGAATCCGAGCAGAAGCGCCTGCGCCTCAAGCCCGAGCTCACGCCGCGCAAACTCGATCTCGATCTCCGCAAAGAGGGCGATCTCGATCGCAGCCGCCTCCTCCACCGCCTCTCCCTGCTCAATGTGCCGTGGGGCGTGCCGGAGGCCGTTCACGGCAAGCTCGGAACCTTTCACGAGATCTGGAAACTTGCCTGGCAGCCGGAATTCGCCGTGGAAGTGATCGCCGCCGCCCGATGGGGCAACACTGTCGCGGCCGCAGCTTCCGAACGGGTCCGGGATCTGGCCGCCACGGCAACATCACTTCCCGAAATCACCGCGCTCCTCGAGCCGCTGCTGAAGGCCAACCTGGGCGATGCCGCGCTGCCAGTGCTCGATCGTTTGCGCGAGATCGCCGCGCATGCCCCCGATATCGCCCACCTGATGTTCGCGATTCCGCCCTTGGCACGGGTCTCGCGCTACGGCGATGTGCGGCAAACCGACCGCACCGCGGTGCAGCACGCGCTCAACGAACTCTCCGCGCGCATCTGCGCGGGTCTGGCTATCGCGTGTGGATCGCTGAACGACGAGGCGGCCACAGCCATGCTGGCGCACATCGCGGGTGTCCATCAAGCGCTCGCAATCGTCGACCACGATGACCTTCGCCGCGACTGGTACGATGCCCTGCGCCGCGTAGTTGCACTTCCAGACCTGCATGGTCTGGTGGGAGGACGCTGCTGCCGCTTCCTGCTGGATGCGGGCGAAATGACCGTCGAAGACGCTGCCGCACGCTTGTCGCAATCGCTCTCTCCGGGCGTCGATCCGGCCGCGGGCGCAGCCTGGATCGAAGGCTTCCTGGCAAACTCCGGCAGCGTGCTCCTGATCAACGAGACCTTGTGGAAACTGGTCGACGACTGGGTGCAGGAACTTCGTGGCGAGGACTTCCCCAACGTGCTGCCGCTTCTGCGCCGCACGTTCTCCACCTTCCCGGCGGGAGAACGCCGCCAACTCGGCGAGCGCCTGCGCGCCGGCGCCTCGCCCCAACAGGGCGCGTCCCAAGCCTCGGCCGGAATCGATCATGCGCGCGCCGCTAAAGCGCTCCCATTACTCGCCCAGATGATGGGCCTCGTCCTTAAGGATCCGCATGCCAATTGATCAGCAGGAACGCGCCCGCCGCTGGCGCCTGATTCTCGGCGGCGGGGGCAACGACGGCACCTGCTGCTCGCTCGGCGGGTCCGATCAGGGGATGGACCGCACCCTCGAAGCGCTTTACGAATCCGATCGCAAGGGAGGCCTCGGCAGTTCCTCGCCGAATGTGGCCCGCTGGCTCGGGGACATCCGCGAGTACTTCCCCACCTCTGTCGTGAAAGTGATGCAATCCGATGCGCTCGAACGGCTCAACCTCCAGCAGATGCTGCTCGAACCCGAGATGCTCGAGTCGGTCGAACCGGATGTCAATCTGGTCGCGACACTGCTCACTTTAGGCTCGGTGATTCCGAGCCGCACCAAAGAAACCGCGCGTCTCGTAGTCCGAAAGGTGGTGGAGGAACTCATCCGCAAGCTCGAGAATCCCACCCGCCAGGCCATCCGCGGCGCCCTCAATCGCGCCGTCCGGAACCGCCGCCCGCGCCATCAAGAGATAGATTGGGACCGCACTGTCCGCGCCAACCTCCGGCACTACCAACCGGACTACCGCACCATTATCCCCGAGACTCGCATCGGCTTCGGACGTAAGCGCAGCAGTCTTCGCGACATCATCCTCTGCATCGATCAGAGCGGATCGATGGCCGCAAGCGTCGTCTACGCGGGCGTGTTCGGCGCCGTCCTCGCGTCGATCCCTTCCATCTCCACCCGCATGGTGGTCTTCGATACCGCCGTCGTCGATCTCACCGAAGAGATCACCGACCCTGTGGAGCTTCTGTTCGGCGTGCAATTGGGTGGCGGCACCGACATCAATCAGGCATTCGGGTATTGCCAGAGCGTGGTGCAGCGCCCCACCGAAACCGTATTGGTGCTGATCAGCGACCTCTACGAAGGTGGCGACCGCGATGCGCTTCTGAAGAAAGCCGGGGGGCTGGTCGCCTCGGGTGTGAAGATTGTCGCGCTCCTGGCACTCAGCGACAATGGGGCGCCTGGGTACGATCACCACATCGCCGCAAAGTTCTCCGCCCTCGGAATCCCGTCCTTCGCCTGCACTCCCGACGCGTTTCCCGATCTGATGGCCGCCGCCATGAAAGGCGATGATCTGCAGGCGTTCGCCAGTCGCAGATGAGCAGCTATTTCGGGTAGCCGGCCGTCCCCTTCACTTCCGCGATCTGCTTGTCGTGCCGCATGGTGTGGAGCGGCGCGTACATCAGCCACTGATACCCGTTCAACGGCCCGAAGAACGGATTCTTGACCGTGTATTGTTTCAAGGGAAGATCCGTGCTGGAAGTGAATTTCAGAATCTCCACGCGTTGGTTCTCGAAGATCTCTCGCACCTGGCTCGGCGTCATTCCTTTGGTCGGCACGAGCGCTTCCGGCGCTTGCGCCTTGCCCTGGCGCGGCGCCATGACGGCCTCGATGCGCTCCGTCTTGCCCTTGGTTTCCTCTTCCCAAGCCGCATCCACAGGCGACGCCAGTGCCTTCTGCACAGTGCCGAACAGGGCCCCTTCCGCGAGCACGATATGCTCGGCGACCTCTCCCACTGACCAGCGGTCTGGCGCCGGCTTCCACTTCCACTGCTCTTCGCTGACCCCATGGATCGCCGCCAGAAACTCCTTCCGCGACTCCTCCAGCCAGCCGAGCACCTTGGCCCTCTCTTCCGCCGTCATATGAGCATCGCCGCCGTCCACCCGCGCACACAGCATCAACCCCAAAACCCCGCCGAATTTCCCCACGAATCGCCGCCTATTCTGGGGACAGGCTACGTAACTCCCGAACTCCGTGCGATCACTCATGACGAGTGAGTATACATGAAATCCCCAGATCCCTACCCTATCTCGTGACATACCATACGTTCGACACCCGCAACGTCGCCCACCCGCCTCACCCGCATGAAATCATAAAGATAGTGACCGGAGAAACGGCAACATCGTCGAGAACAAAAGCGTGGCTGCTGGCGCGCACGGGACCTTTAAGTGGCACCCGCTACACGCTGCGCGAAGGCCGCACGCAAATCGGCAGAAGCGCGGACAACGATATCGTCGTTCACGGCCCCAACACCGCCACCGTATCCGGACAGCACGTCGAAATCACCTGCGAGGATGGCAACTGGCGCATCCGCGATATCGGCAGCACGAATGGAACCTATCTGAACGGCGAGCGGATCGTCGAGTCGGAACTCCGCGGCGACGCCACTATCCGCCTCGGCAACGACGGCCCGGAGTTCTGCTTCGTCACTGAGGATCACGCACCGGCCGAACTGGACAGCACGCTCGTAATCCCGGAAGGCATCCAACTCGCGCCGCCAGTCGACGCGATCGAACCGCCTTCGCCGAGTGTCACGCACGTGCACGATGATCTGCTGAAGGAGGCCGTGACGCGGGCCCGCCGCGCGCGCCGGGCCGGCCTGGGCGACCAGACCCTCACCGTGATGCGCGACATGCTGCATCGCGCTCTGCGGCGCCATAGCCTGCGCTTCCGCATCACCATCTGGTGCCTGGCAATCGCCCTGGCAATGACCTCGGCGGCCGCCTATTGGAAAGTCACGCGCCTGAAAAACGACAAGGCTGCGATCGACCAGCGAATCGGCGAGATCGAAACCCGCCTCAGCCAGGCGCAGAACACGCCCGAGCAAACCGATCGCCTGATCTCGGAACTGGACACCTATACCAGCGAAGCACAGGCTCTTCAAAACAGCCTTTTGTACCGCATGGGACGCAGCCAAAAGGAGGACTTCGTCACCCAGCAGATCCGTGCGTTGATGACGGAATTCGGCGCCGAGGTCTACAGCATCCCGCCCGATTTCATCACCCGCGTCAAAGACTACGTCGAGAAGTATCAGGGCCCCGACCGCCCGCTGATGGCGCATGCCTTGAATGAAAGTGGGAAGGAACTCGCCACAATGCAACGGATCCTCACGGAAGAAAAATTGCCGCCTGATTTCGCATACCTTCCAATCGTCGAGAGCGCGCTCTCCCCACACCCGCCCAGTGCGGCGGGGGCAGCAGGTCCATGGCAGTTTACCGCGGCTACGGCACGAGCCTACGGCCTCCGCGTGGATGGCGCAGTCGATGAGCGTCTCAACATCGTGAAATCGACTCGCGCCGCGTCGAACCTACTGCGCCAATTGCTCAACGACTTCGGCACCGGCAGTTCCGTAATGCTGGCACTGGCCGCGTACAATTTAGGACCCACGAGGGTAAAGCAGGCGGTCGTAAAATCGGTGCAGGATCCCATCAAGCAGCGCAATTTCTGGTATCTCTATCGCGCCCGCGCGCTCCCAGTCGAAACTCGCGAGTTCGTCCCCAAAGTCTTCGCCGCCATCGTCGTCGGCCGCAACCCCGATCACTTCGGCTTCTGACCCGTCCCAGACAGGCGTCGCAATTCTCCACGAATCCGCCCAAGATCTGGGGACAGGCTACGCAACTCCCGAATTCCGCGACCTCGGCCCGAGTCGCCGAAGTCGTCACAACCACATCGCGAACCCGCCCGCCGTTCCTGGCGGCCGATGAGCGATTCTACCGAATGAACTATCCTGGTATTTTCCCGATGCTTTCTTCGGGGAATCCGACCGGCCGCGGTACTGGCGCGGAGCCAGAAGCCGGGCGTCCAAAGAAGGGGACTGATGGAAACCGTTTCGCCGAAACACTCCGACGGTGTCTGGCTCGCAGGTGGACGCCTTCCGATTTCGGCGGACCCTCCCCTGGCGAGGCTGGTGAAGGGCGTCGAACGGGTCGCCTCAATCCGCGCCGAAATCGCCGAGGCGGCCAAGATCGCGACCATGCCTCCGGTCGAAGTCGTGCCGTACATTTGGACACGTGCGCGCGTATTGATCTGTGGTCGCGTGACAGCCTTGCACCGCGGCAACGGCGCCTTCTTCGGTGTTCAGATTCCTGCGCCGACCGCCCTTTGTACCGATCGTGCCGCAGTCCGCGCCCTCCTCGTCCACGAATTCGCTCACTGGTTCTATATCGCGACCCGCGTCGTGAACGGCTCTGAGTCGGACGAGAAAGAAGGTGGCACCCTGGACCTCCGGAATGAAGGGCTAACCGAATCGGAGACGCAGATCAACGCCTCGGACTGGTTTGGGGAAGAGGATGCCCGGAGTTTCATCCAGCACGGCGACTCGACCACTCGCTCGATCTCGAGCCAGGCCGCCGGTCTCGAGAAGCAATTTTACGTCGTAAGCCCACGCATGGGCGACGCCGTTGGCAGCATCGACATCAGCGATGATATCAAGGACCATATCCGAAGCTTGAGGGCCCAGCGGACGCGCTGATCGGGGATGCTCAGGTAGAATCAGAGCGTGCCCTACCCAGAACCTTTCATTGCTCCGATGCGGAGCGATCTCACGCAGTATGGCGTCGAAGAAGCTCGGACCCCTGAAGATGTGGACCAGCTTCTCGGACCAAAAAGTGGGACCGTGCTCATGATCGTAAATTCCATCTGCGGGTGTGCGGCAGGCCGAGCCCGGCCCGCAATTGGCATCGCGCTCCAGCATCCGGTACGGCCTGCGAAAGTCGGCAGCGTATTCGCCGGCGCTGACGAAGCCGCCGTTGCGCGCCTGCGATCCCGTCTCTCCGACTATCCGCCTTCGTCGCCCTCCATGGCACTATTTCGCGACGGCCAGCCCCTGTTCATGTTGCACCGCAGCGACATCGAGCGTCGCGATCCCTGGGAGATCGCCGAGCTTCTTAAGGGGGCCTTCGAACGCTTCTGCACCCCGAACGTGACTGTAGCTGAATAAACAACATTCGGCGTGCCAGCCAGTGGACAGAAGTCGGGAGGACGCTCAGGCACCCGTTCAAGCTCCGCCGTTCTACAAGGATCAGAATCGGAACCGCAGTGCCAGTTGCAGCCGCCGCGCATTCGTCCCGTCGGGCGGACTGCTGTCGCTCACTGGAGCATTGAAACCCGCCGTCGGCGTGAGCACGATCGGAGTCGCCAGCGGCGTCGTATTGCTCGTCGCCGCCGCGGTGTAGAGCGTGTCGTTGAAGCCGTTGTAGTTGGAATGATTGAATACGTTGAAGCCCTCGGCCAGGGCCTCCACGCGAATCCGCTCGGTCATCCGGAACTCGCGCGACACCCGCAGCGCCAGCGCATAGTTCGCTGGACCCGCCAGCGTATTCCGTCCCACCGTCGGTAACAAGTTCCGATCGCCGCCGCTGCCTTGTCCCAGCAGCCCGCCGAATCCGTTGTAGGTGTTGCCATCCGGCGCCACGAACGGAATCGAGGGCACACTGACAAACTCGCCGATCGGCCGGCCCGTCTCGATCGTCTCAATCGCGCTCAGGCGAAAGCCGCGCAGACCGCGGAGTCGAGGCTCCCACACCGCGCTCATCACCAGCCGGTAGCGCTGGTCCAGCGGACTCAACCCGCGGTCCGACCCGAGATTGAACTGGTTCTGCGGAGTGCCGCCATTGAACGCCGTCTCCGCCGCCGCCCCGTTGCCGTTGCCGCTCCCCGCCGTATTCTCGGCCTTCGCCCACGTGAACGCGCCGTTCACCTGCAGGCCCGCCGAAAGCCGCCGATGCACATCCATAATCAGCGCGTTGTACCAACTCGTGCCGTCCGAGGTGTTGACATTGTTCGCGCCCTGCGACGGGTTCGGACGGGATGCGTTCACGCTCACCGTGGCGCCTGCCGCCGTCTTGATCACGCCCGCCGAAAACGGCACCGCGAACGTCGTCCCATCCGGAAGCTGGTAAGTCCGCGTGAACTGCGGCGCCGGCAGATTTGAATCCACCACGATCTCCAGATGATCGCCGTAGGTGTGCGCATAGCTCGCCGTCAGCACCAGTCCCAGCGGCAGTTGCTGTTGCACGCCGATCGTGTAGTCTTGCACCCGTGGCCGCGCGAAGTTGCTCGCCAACAGCGTCGACGTCGTCGAAAGGCTCTCGCCTGTCGGCACCGACGCCAGGATGTTCGGATACACCGGTGCATTCGGATCCGTCGGCTGCAGCGTCAACGATACCAGCGCCTTCGTCGGATCCGTCAGCCCCGTATTCTGCAACGCATAGGCAATGATGCCATTCGGAATACGGCCATAGTAGATCCCGTATCCGCCGCGAATCACCGTACTGCCCTTCCCTGTGAGGTCATACGCCACCCCAACGCGCGGGCCGAAGCTCTTCCAGTCGGTGGGAAACTTTTGCGTGAGCGGAATCGCGGGATTCGGTGCGAACGGCGTGGGCATCGTCTGTTTGTCCCATCGGAGCCCATAATTGATCGTCAGGCGATGGAGCGGCCGCCATTGATCCTGCAGGAACCAGGCGTAGTCAATGGTGTCGTACGCATATTGCGCCAGCCCGAAGTCTTCGATGAACGAGCTGTAGTTCCTGGCGCCCGGAGTCACGAGGTCTTCGCCCAGCGCGAACGTGCTGGGGTACGTAAACACTCCGCCGAATTCCGTTGGATTGTTGATGAAATCGTGCACCCGGTTCACCTCGCCACCGAATTTGAAGGCGTGGCGGCCCGTGGTGTATGAGAAGTTGTCGACGAACTGCAGGCGCCTTTCGTCCGGCAGTGCATACCGCTGCAGGAACGTCGCGCGGCCGAAAGAGAAGTTGCCGCTGCCGTTGGCGTAGACTTCCGGCGGAGGCTGGTCGGCGATCTCGAACTCGAAGTCTCGGCTCCACTGGAAACGCACCTCGTTCACCCGCTGAGGCCCCAGCGTGGAGGTGAGGCGCGCATTGTACGAGTCGATGCGCACATCGTCCGTTCCGTTCCGTCCGACGTTGCCCAGCACGATCGGCGTCTGAATCGCGCGCTCGCCGCTCGATCGCATGTAGTTGAAGAAGGTGGAAAGCGTGTTCGAGGAATTGATCAGGTAGTCGGCCTTACCGAGCACGATGTTGTTCCCCATGGTCCTCGATTGCTGGTTCCCGGGAGCGCCGCCAGGGAACTGCTTCATCACGTAGGCCACTCCTGCGTTGAACGCGTTGAGTTGCGTGGCATACGTGGCCTGCTGCGCGGACGTGGGATTCGGCGGCAGCACGGGCTTCCCGGACTGCAGCGCGTTGGTCAGATCTTCAATCACCAACGGGAAGTTGCGAATCTGCTGGTCGTAGTTGACGAAGTAGAAGAGGCGGTTCGACCGCACCGGCCCCGATAATGAACCGCCCAGTTGCTGGCGGCGCTCCGGCGGCTTGATAGTGGCCAGAGGATCGCGCGCGCCGAAGTCCTGATCGCGATAGTAATAGAAGCCGTCGGCGTGGAACTGGTTCACGCCGGAGCGCAGCACCATGTTGACGCTGCCCCCAGTAGCGCGTCCGAACTCCGCCAGGTACGCGCCCTGGCCTACCTGAAACTCCTCCACCGCGTTCGCGCTCACCGTGCTCGGCGCGCGATAGCGTCCGCGATTCTCGGAGAAGTACGCCTGGTTATCGTCATTGCCTTCCACCATGTAGTTGTCGAAGTTCCCCGACGTTCCGCGAAAGCTTAACAGGCCCAGGATCCCATCGCGTGTCACACCTGGCGCCAACAGCGCAAAATCGTAGTAGCGGCGCCCGTTGATCGGCAGATTGCGGATCTCCGAACTGTCCACCAGCGACGAGATGTCGGTCTGCGAGGGATTGATTGCCGGCGCGGAGTTGACCGTGATCGTCTCCGCCACTTCGCCCACCTTCAACGTCGAAGCGACATTCGTCGTGCCGCCGACGTCCACCGTGATCCCTTCCTGATCCAGGGTCGAGAAGCCTGCTTTCACAATGCGGATGCGGTAGATTCCCGTGGGCAGCACCGGAGCCAGATACTCTCCGGTGGCGCCCGACTTCACCTGCCTCGACAGTCCCGTCTCAGGCTGCTGGATGGTGACTTGCGCTCCCACGATCACTGCACCGGAGCTGTCGTGAATCGTGCCGGAAATGGCTCCTGTTCCCAGTTGGCTCTGTGCGTAGGCTGCGGGCAGGCACAGAAAGAGGGCCCCCAGAATCAGTCTCATAGATTCCGACAATGTAGCAGGCGAATTTTACAAACGAATTACTCTCGATTACTGAATCGTCACCGTCACCGGGTTGGCGTTCACGCCGCCGGCTGTAAGTTGCACCATCACGTTGCCCTTGCCCGCGAGCGATGCCGGCAACTGCACGTTCACCTGGTCGACGCCCGCAAACCCGCTCGATCCGGCATAAAGTACCGGAGCGTTCACGCCTCCCGCCGTCACCGTCACGCCGGCCGCGCCCGCAGGAGCGATGCCCGTACCGAAGAGCACCAGGTAAACCTGGTCCGAACTTGAGCCCATGTTGATCGGGCTGGCGGAGAACGATCCCAAGCTGTTCAACGCATAGGCGGGTTCGGTGATCTGCGTGCCATCCGTGACGCGCACGGCCGATCCCGCTGCCAGCCCCAGTCCATTCAGCGTGAACAGCGAGGGAGCCACCTTGGCCACTTGCACATTCGCCGCAGTCTGAGTCATCGATCCCGCTGTCACCTTCACCTGGGCAGCGCCAGTGGCCACCGTCGGGGGCACCTGGAACGTCACCTGCCAGGGAGAGACGAAAATCAGCGGTGCGGCGGTGGTGGTCCCGGCAGCGTCCGTAATGCTCACCGAGGTGCCCGCAAACGAGGTCGGCGAAGGCCCGAGGATCTCGCCCGGGGTTCCGGTCGCCAGTCCCTGCCCCAAGACGAACGCCAACGAACCAGGCGCGATCGAAGTGGTGCCCTGGCTGGCGGCCGAGGAGACCAGCGGCACACTCGATGCGGCCGTCGCGCCCGCCTTAGGAGTGAAGGCAATGCCGCGGAGAACCTCGCCCGCCACCGCGGTCCGCAATGTGGTGAACTGCTCCTTGGCGCCCACCGCTGGATCGGTGTTCGCCAGAACGTCGTTGATCGTCACCAACTTGTTCGGATCGGCTCCCGGATCGCCATTCGCGCTGACCGTCGAGGTCACCGCCCACACGGTCACGGTGCCGTCACTATTGACGCGGCCGGTGAGATTGCGCAGTCCGCCGGTGGCTGGGTTGAGAGACGTCGGATAATTCGCGATCGTGTAAGGCTGGCCGAGGCTCAAGCCGTTCTGCATCACGTAAACGCGGTTCCATGTGCCGTTCGTCAGCACCCACTTCTGCAAGCCTGCGCTAGGGCTGGTGGCGGCGTCAGCTGCTGTGCCATCGCCCTCGTCCGCGACGTAGAGCGTAGTGGCATTGGCGAACCAGATCCCGAAGGGATAGTTGCCTGTGGCATCCAGATTGCGTGCAAGGACTGTCGGGAACCCGGGCAGGATCGTGACTGTAGCGGTCGCTGCGTTGGCGACAGTCGGCAGCGGAGTCACCTGGTAAACCGTGTTGATGCCGTTGCTCCCGCTGCCCTTGGTGAAGTAGAGCGCGTTGTTGAAGATCGTCAGGCCACGGAAATTATTGTCCTTGCCCAGCTTGTCGGCGGCGTATGGCTTGCCGGTGCTCGGATCGTTCACCTGCGTGATGGAGAAGTTTCCGATCTGCGCGGGAACCGTGTCCGCCGACTGGCCAGGCGTCGCGACCTGCGCGCCACCAGCGGCCACCACGTTCGCCGGCGTCCCACTGCCGTTGTTCGAATTGCCCACCAGGTAATACAGGCCGTTTGCCAGGATGGCCGCGCGCCCATTGTTGCCGTTGTACGCGTTGGTGGGCGTCACCTGGATCGCGCCGTTGGCCCCCACCTGCACCACGCCGCGGAAATAGCTCCCGCCTGCCGGATTCGTCGGATCGTAGACGCCCGGAGTGTTGGAATTGGAGACGTCCACCGTGTTCGCTGGAGCCATGTAGGCCATGAAGGTGAGCGCCGTGCCGTCCGTTGAGAGATTGAGGGCCAGCTCCGATTTGGAGCTGAAGCTCGTGTTCACCATGTTAGTCGGGATGGCGAGTGTGTTCACCAGTGTCCCCGCCACACTGATCTGGTCGAGGAAGATCGGCGACGTGATGCCGAAGCTGCCGTCAGCCTTGTCGTTGTTCCAGACGTTGTTCGTCGAGCCAACCGCCGGGTAGGCGCCGTTGTCGGTGGCCTTCGCCGTCCCACACGACGCGGTAGCAGGACAAACGGGAGGCAGTGCCTGCCCTATCGAAAGTGTGGATGCATCGCCAGTGTACACACTGCGGCTCAATACCAGGTTCCCGGAGGTGAAACCCGAAAACGACGATTGCGCGACGAGTGCCGCGGGGACAGCGCTGAGGCAGCCCAGAATAGCTAGTGCCTTTGACATTCTTTGTTAGCTCCGAGGTCTTGATTGATTGCTCGCTGGGAAGCAAGCCTCTTGAAGTTAACAAGTGAATGTAACAAAGGTATTACAGAAGTGGCGCAAACACTCGTGTTTGCCGCGTCGAGACTCATCTCGACGTTTTTTTCGCGCGTCTACCAAAATGCATGGCAGGCGACGGCAACGCTTGCTTACGCGCGCGGCTCGTTTCGCGCAGACCACCGACCTACGAGCCCGGGCCTGTGGCAAACGCGGCTCGTTTCGCGTCGAGCCGCGCGTCGAGTTGAGAGCGAGGGAGCCTCACCGATCAGTAAACAAACACCTGCACCTCAGCCAGGCTCAAGATGTTCGGCGAGCTGAGTTGCACTCGCACATACCTCCCATGCCCTCCGATAAACGACGACGCCGACGGACTCGGAGCCGTGGTCTGGTGCGCGCTGAACGTCCCCGCTCGATTCACCAGCGTCGCCGGTGTGTCGCTCGCCTGGAACGGAGTATCCGAGACGAATACCCAGTAGTCTCCCAGTCGCGTCGAGCAGCAGTCCGTCCGATTCCAGACCACCACGTTGCTCACCGGCGTCGAGGCACCCAGATCCACCTGCCACCACGGATTGTTCTCCTGGTTCGTGGCCGTCACCGACCCGTCATAGAAGTTCCCATCCGTGTTGCCGTCCACGGCCACACTGGCGGGAGGTGTGAACGGCAGAGTGCTGCTCTGCGACGCCGTCTTGCCCGGCGACACGTTCACTGGCGCGAAGACCTGCACCTCCGCCAGACTCAGATAGTTCGAGCTCGATAACTGCACGCGGATGTACCGGTAGGAGAGGCCCTGCAACAAGATCTCCTGCGATGGACTGGGAGCGTTCGTCAGGTGGAGGGAGGCCGTTCCAGCCCTGTTCTGCAGCGTCGCCGGGGTGTCGCTCGCGGCGAATGGGGTGTTCGAGAAAAAGACCCAGTAGTCGCTCAGCCGCGATCCGCAGCAGTCCGTGCGGTTCCAGATGAACACGGTGCCGATCGGTACCGAGGCTCCCAGGTCTACCTGCCACCACGGGAACGGATCCGGATTCGTGGCGGTCACCGACCCGTCGTAAAAGTTGCCATCCGTGTTGCCGTCCACCACCACACTCGCCGGAGGCGTCCCCGCCAGCGTGCTGCTCTGGGAAGCCGGTTTGCCTTGCGCCAGATCGGCGTTGGTGCTGCCGCCGCCCGTCGCCACCTGCACCTCCGCGAGGCTCAGGATGTTCGGGCTCGACAACTGCACACGCACGAACTGTCCAGTCGTGTTCACCGCGATCGTAGTCGAAGGGCTCGGCGCCGTCGTCTGATGACTTGCGAACGTTCCCGCGCGATTCGCCAACGTCGCAGGCGTGTCCGCTGCCGAGAAAGGTGTATTCGAAACGAACACCCAGTAGTCGCTCAGCCGTGACCCGCAACAGTCCGTCCGATTCCAGATGGTGATGGAGCTAATCGATTGCGAACTGCCCAGATCTTCCTGCCACCACGGATTGTTCTCCATGTTGGTAGCGGTCACCGACCCGTCGAAGTAGTTCCCATCGGTCCTTCCGTCGATCGCCGCGCTGGCCGCGGGCGACCCGGGGAAGGTGCTGCTTTGACTAGCCGTCCCGCCGCCACCCGTTCCCCCGCCCGTATTCACCTGGACCTCCGCGAGGCTCAGGATATCGGTTCCCGAAAGCTGCACGCGCACATACTGCCCGCTGGCGCCAACCGTGATCGTCGCGGAAGGACTGGGCGTGGATGTCTGGTGGCTTGCGAACGTTCCCGGCCGGCTTGCCAACGTGGTGGGCGTGTCCGATGCCGAGAAAGGGGTATTCGAGACGAACACCCAATAGTCGCTCAGACGCGAGGCGCAGCAATCGGTGCGGTTCCAGATCACCACTGTACTGATCGACTTCGAGCTGCCCAGATCGACTTGCCACCATGGATTAGCCTGCGTGTTGGTCGCTGTCACTGAGCCATCGAAGTAGTTGCCGTCGGTGTTGTTATCGAAAGCGGCACTCGCCGCTGGAGATCCGGGAAATGTGCTGCTTTGCGATGCGGCACCGCTGCCGCCGCCTCCTCCCGACATGTTGGTCAATGAGAAGTTCACGCTGAGCGAACCGAATCGCGCGGTGACCGTGTAACCGCCCGCAGTGCCGTTGGCAGTGGCATTTACGCTCGCCACTCCCGAGGAATTGGTGGTCGCCGAACCCGGCGAGAGATTCGCGCTGGCGCCGCTGCCCGGCGCCGAGAACGTGATGGTCTGACCCGCCATGGGCGATCCGCAAGTGTCGGTCAAGGTAACCTGCAAGGCAGCCGCAAACGGTGAGTTCACGGTGGCGCTCTGGTTGTTCCCGCCTGACGCGTTCATGCTGCCAGGCTGCCCTGGCGTACAGCCGCCGCTGCTCCCAGTCACCGTAAAGACGCTGCTCGAATGACTCGTGGTCACGTCCGCATTGGGCGATGTACCGGTGACGGTCACATCCTCCTGCACCGCGCAGGTAGCGGTCGGACACGGATTGGGCTGGACGGAGATTACATAAGTCGTCGTCTGGCTGGGGTCGAGCTGTCCCATTGTTGCAGTGGCAGTAGTCCCATCGGAAGAGACGCTGCAACTTCCGCTCGCCGGCTGCTGGATCTGACAGTCGGTGATGGTTCCACCGCTCACGGTGCTCTGGGCGGTGGTGCCCATCGAAGGATTGTCCTGGTCGTCGTTGTTGGTCTGATTGCCAAAACCACCCGTGCCACCGGCGGCGTTGGCTTTCAATCGGGCGTCCAACATCGAGCCGCCCGCCAGCGATGACGACGCGGGGGTGCTGACCACCACGCTGGTGCTACGCAGATTCACTAGCGACTGCGGCACCGAGAAGTCGCGGAAGCGCGGGATGGGAGCAAAGCCGGCAGCAGTAGCCACGCTTACCTGGCTCACTGGCGCATAGGTCGCCGATACCGTCATGCCGCTCAAATCCTGCGCGGTCACATTGCCGAAGATCATCGGAAACGTGTTGGTCTCGAAAGAATTCGGATCGGAGGAGTTCACAACCCAAGTGGCATTGATGGTTCCGTTGTTGGCGGTCAGACCGCTACAACTGCCCACCTGGCCCCCTACAGGCGCGCCGCCCGCCCCGTTGCTATCGGCGGTAACCAACTGGGCCCGCACCACCGCATCGCTATTGAACACGGGAGCGCACACCCCCGCGGCGGCCGGCACGTTGTTCAGGACGAGCCGCAGTCGGGTAGGCGCAGTCCCGGTGTGGAATGCTCCAGGACTGGCCTCCTGGAACATGAACGGTATGGTAGTCGTGGCACCGGAAGTGCCGCCGCTGGCGCGAGGCGAGAGTCCGGTGCTCTCTCCCGGTGACGAGCCGCTGGTAGTGGTGTTCGCGGCGCCCTCGACGAAGATCAAGGTTTGCGCGGCGTAGGCCAGAATCTGGGTCGCGTTGGTGATAGGCACCGGGACTCCCGCATCCACCGTGATGGTTCCGGTCACACCCAGGGACTGGAGACTGCCGGAAGACCCCACCATACTGGCATCCGCACGCACGTTGGTGACCCGCACCGTCGCCACACCGCCGCCGGACGGAACCAGAGACACGCCGTTAAACTGGAGCGAGTTGAAACCCGACACCATGCCGCTAGTAGTCGCCGCGCCATTCACCTGCAGGAATGCGTCGCTGACGCCGCTCGCCGTGGCGTTGGTCACGTTGGTGTTGAGCCGGAGCGCGATGTTAGCGGTCACCGGAGCAGTCATCCCAGTACAAGTGAGGAGATAGTCACCCAGAAGCTCGGTTCGCCCTTCCATTGCCGCCGGCGCCGGATTGGGCGAACTGCCGGTGCAGTTGATGTTCGTGGCGCCCGCCTGGTTTACGGCGTAGGGCAGTCCGGCAACCGTGAGGCTCCCGATGCGCGAGGTACTGCCGCTATTCGTCGACACTGTGTAAGTCAGCGTGCCGTTGCCTGAACCACCTCCGCCGACGCTCACAAATGGGCTGTTGCTGGACGCAGACCAGGGACATCCCGCTGGGGCCTCCACATTTACCGTGCCAGTGCCGCCAGACGAGAGGAACGATTGAGTGGATTTAGTAAGGGCGTAGGTGCAAGGAGCCAGTCCAGCCTGGACTACGGTGAAGACTTCGGACTGCCCCTGGGCCCCGCCCTGCCCAGTCACCAGGATGGTAGCAGTGCGGCCTGCATTTCTCGGGTTGGAAGTGATGGTGTAACTAACCGTTGGCAGTCCCGAGATATTGGGATTGACGACCAGGAACGAAGTGTTGGTGGACGCGGCTGAGAATCCGCAATTCGAGCCAGTGGAAGTTACGTTGAAGCTGGCAATCTGGCTGCCCCCTGCCAGGGTCGCGGGAAAAGCCGCGCTGGAAGGCGTAAGTCCGAGGACGCATCCGGTGACTTGATCGATGGTGAACGTCAGCCCGGCGATGGTTAGGGCGGTGATACGGGAGGCGCCGCCGCTGTTGCCCTGCACATTGTAAGTGACGGTGCCGGAGCCGCTGCCGAACGCCCCGGAGGTGATGCTGGCGAAGCTGCCGGGAGGCGCCGTGGCGGTGTATGTGCAGCCTGGGGAGGTGGTCACTCCGACCGATCCGGGGCCACCGTTGGGGCCAACGGTCGCAGAATTGGATGACAGGCTGTAGTTGCAACTCTGGGCCTGCGAGGCTGATGGTAATGCCAGTAATAGACCCAACGCCAACAGCGGCCCAGCCAGTGCCGCGGATGAAAATAATGGCTTTTGTGATTTAGATTGCAAGATTCCCCCCAATCGCCAGTCAGCGATCATAGCACGAGTCGATGTCGTGGGGCCGAGGGTGTGAAGAAGGTACAGTCCTAGGCTGCTGTACGGGGCCGTACGTGCTGGGAAACCTACCCAACCCGTATTTCGCGGCGTTCGGCGAGCGGCGCGGTGGAGACCTGCATCGGCTTGCCGGCCCGCCGTGGAGCATACTGGAGCCGCTGTCCGGGACGGCCGCACTGGCAGGGGGCGGACTCGATGACGAAGCGGTCCAAGGGAAGACGGTATCCGAGCACAGAGTCTTCACTGCTGAAGATCAACTGGTCGTCGGCGGATTCCGGGCAGCTCGATCCGATGTGCAGACCATCGTGAGCTTCGCACTCCCAACCCACCAGACGTCCTTCCCCATCGAGAAGAAGGGCGAATACCGGTACCTGATAGACCTCCCAGAGGGTATCCCGTTCACGATCGGTCAGGAAGATACTCTCGGGGTAATGCATGACGAACACGGCGCGCGAGGGACGGACGGAGGTCGCGGCCCGCATCAACTCCGCAAAACTGCCGGAGAGCGTAGTACAAGCGCCTTTCGCCAGACGGGTGGGAGTGGCGGCCCACTCCGGGAAAAATGGATGCCTTAAGGGAAACCGTATCCTGATTTGCATGGCTAAACTAGTGCCCCCATTCCTCCTGAACTCTCAAGTTTGTGAAAACAATCGCTCCAAATTCCCGCCGAGGATCAGGCGGGCATCTGAACTACTGATCCCCAAGTCTAATAGAGCTTTGGTCTGGGCTTCGAAGATATCATAATTCCAGCCCCGCGGGAAGAAGGAGGAGTCGGTTCCGAACAATAATCTGCCCGCCCCCACGGCGTCCACGGCCCGGCGAAAGACGGTCTTCAGGTCGAGGCCTTCATACCGCATCCAGGAATTAGTGCTGGAAGTATCGAGATAAACGTTAGGACAGAGATCCGCGAGCATCAGCGCTTCACGCAGATAACCGGCTCCGAAATGGGGCAGGATGAAGCGCGTCTTGGGATAACGAAGCGCCACCGCGTGCAGGTCGAGCGGGTTGGCGTAACGCATGTCGAAGGGCGATGGCAGGCCGAGCTTGCGCCGCACTCCCACGGTGAGGACGCCGCAATGCACAAACACAGCGCAGCCCTGCGCCGCCGCCTGGTCGAGGAGCGGCCGGACTTTCGGGTCGCTGATGGTGTAACCCTGCATGGAAGGAAAGAAGCACACACCGTCGAGCCCCTGGGCGACGATTGCATCGTCAGCCAGCGGGTTCACCATGGCGAACGCCAGGAAGCGGTCCGGGCACGCGGCTTGAGCCGCCGTTACCGAGGCCTCGTCGCCAGTGACGCTGGCGATCAGGCAGGCACGGGAAACGCCGTACCCATCCAATTCTGTATCCCACGCAGCCGCCAGAGCGACCGGGTTTTCGGCGGGTAACACCCATCCCAAGGTTTCGGCCACGGCAGCAGCGCTCTTGCCGCATTGCGTGCCGAGGGATTCGAAAAACCGGTAAGAAAACAAGTGCGCGTGGGCGTCAGCGACGGGAAAATCACCCCACGGGGTTTGCATCGGGCTTGTTCCAATGGGTGATGCCTGCGGCCAGAGCCAATTGTGTCAAGCCCGCCACGTTGTTCACCCCCAATTTTTTCATCATGGTCTTGCGATAACTCCGCACAGTTTGCAGGCCCAAATCTAACAGAACTGCAATATCTTTACTAGTTTTACCTTCGGCAACTAACCGTAGAACCTGAAGCTCGCGGGGTGACAGAGATTCGAGCGGGCTACGGTCGTGTGTCTCCAGGTCTCCGCGCTGGATGCGAGTGAGCAGCCGGTCCGATACTTGCGAGCTGAGGTACGATCCGCCGCGCGCCACGGTCCGCAGGGCGTCGAGCAACTCGCTCGAGGAAGCCTTCTTGAGCACGAAGGCGCGGGCGCCGGAGCGAATCGCGCTCACTACCGAGTTTTCGTCGTCGTACATGGAGAGCACGACGACTTTGACACCCGGACAGTGGCGCAACAGCTCGGTAGTCGACTCGATGCCATTCATGCCAGGCAGCCCGATATCCATCAACACCAGATCGGGAAGGGTCTTCTTACAGAGTGCGACGGCATCGCTGCCGTTGTCCGCTTCTCCCACTACTCGAAATTCGGTGCCGCGCTCCAATATCGTCTTTACGCCATCGCGCACCAGCTTGTGATCATCGACCAATACAATGTCGAATGCCATTGTGTAGACCCCTCAGACGGCCTGAGCCACCGCGCGCACTACGGTTCCCGTTTCGCGCGAGCTACTCACGACGAGTTCCAGGCCCGCCTGCGCGGCGTAGTGTTCCATGCTCAGTAAACCAAGTCCCCGGCCCCCTCCCTGAATGTCAGCCGGGTCAAACCCCTTCCCGTTATCGCGGACTTCCAAAAAAGTACCGACTCGTGAGGACTTTACCGCGATTTCGATCGCAGAGCAACAGGAATGTTGCACCGCGTTCTCGACTGCCTCATTGGCGATCTGGTAAAGAGCCACTGCGATCTTCTTATCCAGTTTGAGTGATGGGTCGACGTTGAGGCGCATCGTGCCGGTGAAACGCTCGCGGATTCGCCCCGCCAGACGATCGAGCGCGGGACGCAGCCCGGCACGTTCCACGGTAGATGGATTGAGGGCGTAGCTGTACTCGCGCACCTCTTCCATCATGGCCTCGAGGATCTTCTGAATCTCTGCGATGCGGCTGCAGGTTTCCGGCGAGACGGCTTCCAGATCCATGCGGATCAGGTCGAGCTGCAGGCCGAGCGCAGTGAGGTTTTGGCCGACTGAGTCGTGGAGGAACTTCGAGAGCATGTTGCGCTCGAACTCCTGGGCCTTGAGCGCGCTCAAGACGGTACGGCGAAGCTCCTGATCGGCTTTGCCCCAGGGAGAGATCTCGCGCGCCATACCGGCGGCGTAGAGGATCTCGCCATTGATGCGGATGGGGAAGAGGGAGACGTACCAGGTGCTCTCGCCGCGGCGTTCGCGGAGCGAGAGGGTCTCGCCTTCGAAGACGCGCGAGAAGCGATCGCCCCAGGCGAGTGCCTGTTCGGGATCGAGAGCTTCCGACACGCGGTGCTGCAGGAGCTCGGCGGCCGGTTTGCCGAAGAGTCCGGAAGGATCGGAGTAGATTTGTTGGAAGACAGGCTGCGTGTCCACGATCCAGTGGAACGCGGGGCTCTGTGACAAGAGCGATTCGGACAGAGCGAAGAGGGACATGGTGGAGTTACGTCAGAGCATGGGGGAGAAAAGAGAATTCAACGCGGAGCTGTTGAGGGCTGCGGGAGACGAGGGCTCCCGATTTCATGCCTAGACGCCGAGACGCCAGGGTCTGGAGATCGACCGGGATACGGATCGCTCCAAGCTTGGGTTTGCGCGATGTGGCGCAAAAACTCGTGTTTGCCGGAAGCTCTGAGACTTTCGAGGGAAGAGAGAAGGTCGAAAGAGATGCAGACCAGAAGTCTCGACCCGACATCCAACCCGGCGGAGCCCCGAAAAGCGTCGACATGAGTGTCGACGCGGCAAACACGAGTGTTTGCGCCACGGCCAGGCAACTCATTTGCGCTTGCGGGCGACGACCTTACGTACCGCGGTGATGACGTCGCGGGCGATCAGACCGTATTTGTCGAGTAACTCGTCGGGCTGGCCAGATTCGGCGTAGGTGTTCTGGATACCGACGAATTCCATCGGACAGGGCACGGTTTCGCCTACTACTTGCGCGACGCGGACGCCCAGTCCTCCATCCACCAGATGCTCTTCGGCGACCACGATCGCGCCCGTTTCCGAGGCAGCTTTGCGGATCGCCTCGCGGTCGATGGGCTTGGCGGTATGCATGTCGATCACGCGCACCGAAATGCCTTCGCCATCGAGTGTGTCGGAGGCCAACAGGGCTTGCGCTACCAGGAGCCCGTTGGCGATCACCGTAACATCGGAGCCTTCGGCGACCTCGACTGCTTTGCCGATCTCGAACTTGTGATCGGGCTGGTAAATGATCGGCGCCTTGGGGCGGCCGGTACGGATGAAGACCGGGCCGACATACGCGGCAGCCGCTTTTACGAGAGCTTTGGTCGAAACCTCGTCGGCAGGCGCGATGACGACGAAGCCGGCGAGATTGCAGGCGAGACCGATCTCTTCGATGCTCATCTGCGACGGGCCGTCTTCCCCGATCGAGATCCCGCTGTGAGTACCGACGACCTTGAGGTTGACATTTGGATACGCCACGCAACAACGGAGCTGTTCGAAGCCCTTGTTCATGGCGAAGGCCGAGAAACTGGAGACGAACGGGATCTTGCCGGCAAGCGCGAGGCCCGCGCCGATCGCAGTCATGTTCGCCTCGGCGATTCCGCAGGAGACGAAGCGCTCCGGAAATTCCTTTTGGAAGTAGACGGTCATGGTCGACTTCGAGAGGTCGGCATCGCAGACCACCACGTCGGGATTCTCGCGGCCGAGTTCTACGAGCGCGCGGCCGAAGGCTTCGCGGGTGGCCGCTCCCAGCTTGATTTCGAATTTGGTCTTGGCAGGCATCTTATTGGAGCTCCTGTAGGGCCAATTTGACTTCGTCGGGAGTGGGCGCGGTGCCATGAAACTTGGGGTTGTTCTCCATGAATGAAACGCCCTTGCCCTTGATGGTGTGGGCTACGATGCAAGTAGGCTTCCCCTTGGTCTCTTCGGCTTCCTTCAACGCCTGTTGGATGGCGGGGAAGCTGTGGCCGTCGATCTCGATGGTGTGCCAACCGAAGGCGCGCCATTTGTCGGCAAGGGGCGCAACGTCCATGATGTCCTTGACGAAGCCATCGAGTTGAATGCCGTTGTAGTCGACAATAGCGACCACGTTATCGAGCTTGTGGAACGGGCCCGCCATGGCGGATTCCCAGACTTGTCCTTCTTGAATCTCTCCGTCGCCGAGCATGACGTAAGTGCGCGAGGGACGCTTGTCGAGGCGCGCCGCGAATCCCATCCCAAGAGCCAGGGAGAGGCCTTCGCCCAGCGAACCGGTCGAGGCTTCCAGGCTGGGGATGAAGCGCATGTCGGGATGGCCCTGGTAAATGGAGCCGAGTTTGCGCAGGGTATTCAGTTGGTCGATGGGGGTGAAGCCGGATTCGGCCATGGCTGCGTACAGCACCGGGCAGGCGTGGCCTTTGGAGAGAATGAAGCGGTCGCGGTCGGGCCACTTGGGGTTATGCGGGTCGATGCGCATGTGGTCGAAGTAGAGGTCGGTGACCATTTCGACGGCGGAAAGCGACCCACCGGGGTGTCCTGATTTGGCCGCGCCAATCATCACGATGATTTCGCGGCGGATACGCTTGGCGATATCCTGCAATTCCTCTAGAGTTTTGGCCATTTGGAAACCCTCAGTTTACCGCAAGTAAGGGAACCGTCGCGGTGCTGGCACGCACCGCTCGACGGGCCAGGAGTTGGCTCGCATCCCTGACGGGTTGGGGGGTCGGGGGCTCCGGCTCGCTTCGCTCGACAGGGTGGGAGGCTGGAGGACACGGCTAGAGGAGGTTCGCCTGGCTCGCGCATGGGACGTGAACGGGAGTTGACGAAACGAACTGGGGGCGGGTTCGGGGGTAACACGGCGACCACGGGCCTGTCTTCCCCGGCGCCGTGGGAACATATTGACCAAGGCCAGGACCGCGGGTTTCTCAGCGCCAAGCTCGACGCCCTCGCGCCTGGATCACTCGCGAATCTCCGGCCGCCGGGGAGAAGAACATGACAGACGGCGCATCTTTGCGGTCGCGGCTCGCCGAAGAGCACTTTCGACAAGAATTGCCTTCCACATGATTGCGTCGCATGCTAAGCCGTGCGCTAGAGCACAGCAGGTGGTGACCCGCCCCTACGCGATACACTGAGACAGCGGACGAACTCTATATGCAACTGGGCATGATCGGACTCGGAAGAATGGGCGCGAATATTGTGCGGCGCCTGATGCGAAACGGACACGAATGCGTGGTCCTCGACCGCGATGCGAAGGCGGTCCAGGAGGTTTCGGCGGAGGGCGCTAAGGCGGCGGGCTCGCTCGGAGAGTTGGTAAAGCTGATGAAGGCTCCGCGGGCGATCTGGCTGATGGTTCCGGCGGCGGCGGTGGACGGGCTGTTGGATCAACTGGCGAAACTGCTGGATGCGGGCGACATCTTAATAGATGGCGGGAATTCGTACTATATCGACGACATGCGGCGGGCGAAGGAACTCGATGGGAAGGGAATTCGCTATCTGGATGTCGGGACGAGCGGTGGCGTGCATGGACTGGAGCGGGGATATTGCCAGATGATCGGGGGGCCGCGCGAGACGTTCGAACATTGTGAACCGATCTTCAAGACCCTGGCACCGGGGCGCGGATCATTGGAACGCACGCCGGGGCGCGAGAAGACAGGCGGCACGGCGGAAGAGGGGTATCTGTACTGTGGGCCCTCGGGAGCGGGACATTTCGTGAAGATGGTCCACAACGGGATCGAGTACGGCGTGATGGCGGCTTATGCGGAGGGGCTGAACATTCTGAAGCATGCCAATGCGGGTGCGCAGTCGCAGGAGGTGAATGCGGAGACGACGCCGCTGCGTGATCCGGAGCGCTATCAGTACGAATTGAATGTCGCGGATGTGGCGGAAGTGTGGAGGCGCGGGAGCGTGATCGCGTCATGGCTGCTGGACCTGACGGCTGCGTCGCTGGTGGAGGATCCGGAGCTCTCGAAGTTCTCCGGCCGCGTGTCAGATTCGGGAGAGGGCCGGTGGACGATCATGGCGGCGATCGAGGAGTCGGTGCCGGCGCCGGTGTTGACGACTGCGCTGTACGAACGCTTCTCCTCACGCGGCGAAGACTGCTTTGCAGACAAAGTACTGTCCGCGATGCGGTTCCAGTTCGGCGGACACGTGGAACAGAAGTAGGAAGAGGGGGGCCGGGGCCAAGCAAAACCGCGGCCAGGGAGCGGGGATTGGGACCCGGGCTCCGCTGCCGGGAAATCGGATTCAGTCTGCGGGTTGCTCGTGGCGGAGACGGAGGCCCAGGCATCGGACAGGGGACAGAAGATTGACCACGCACGGAGAGAAGACGACGGCGAGCGGAGGGAGTGACTCTTTCCCGGGCCCTGACCCCCGGCCCCCGGCCCCCGAGACGGTGAGCGAAGCGAGCCGGGTCGCGGAAGAGAGCCGGCTTGCGGAGGATGCCGGACGGGTTCGGAATTGGAAGCGGTGGGGACCTTATCTGCCGGAGCGGCAGTGGGGGACGGTCCGGGAGGACTATTCTCCGTATGGGAGTTGCTGGGAGTATTTTCCGCACGATCATGCGCGGAGCCGGGCGTATCGCTGGGGTGAGGACGGACTGCTCGGGTGGTGCGACCGCGAGTGCCGGCTGTGCTTCTCCCTCGCGCTGTGGAACGGCAACGACCCGATCCTGAAGGAGCGGCTCTTCGGATTGACCAACGACGAAGGCAATCACGGAGAGGACGTCAAGGAGTGCTACTACTACCTGGACGGCACGCCGACGCACTCGTATCAGAGGGCGCTGTACAAGTACCCACAGGCGGAGTTTCCGTACTCGCGGCTGCGCGAGGAGAACCGGCGACGCGGAAAGTACGATCGCGAGTTCGAACTGGCGGACACCGGCGTCTTCGATGAGAATCGTTACTTCGACATCCAAGTCGAATATGCCAAGGCGGGGCCGGACGATATCCTGATCCGCATCACCGCGGCGAATCGCGGGCCCGATACGGCTACGCTCGATTTGCTGCCGATGATTTGGTTCCGGAATACCTGGGCGTGGGGCCGCGTGGGCGAAGACTTTGCAGGGCGTCCGCGGATTGCTCGCGATGGAGATGGAGTGGTGGCATCCCATCCCACACTGCACGTTTTCCGGCTGGCGGTGAAACGGCCCGCGCCGTGGCTGTTCACCGAGAATGAGACAAACTTCGCGCGGCTGTACGGGTACGCCAATTCCAGTCCGGCGGTGAAAGACGCATTCCATGAGTTTGTGGTGAACGGGCGCGCGGATGCGGTGAGTCCGAACGGGATGGGGACGAAAGCAGCGGCCCACTATCGCGCGGAGATTGCCGGCGGCGCGGAATTCACGGTGGAGTTGCGCCTCTTTTCGGAAAGCGAGGCACCAGAGGAGGCGTTTGGTCCCGGCTTCGATCGCGTGTTTGAGGATCGCATCCGGGAAATGGATGAGTTCTACACAGCCAGGCTGCCACGCGGGCTGTCTGCCGAGGAACGCCGCGTGGCACGGCAGGCGTATGCGGGACTGTTGTGGTCGAAGCAGTATTACGAATACGTCACCAAGGAATGGCTGGCGGGCGATCCCGGACAACCTCCCCCGCCGGCGGGACGCGAGAAGGGACGCAATTCGGGGTGGACCAATTTGCATTGCCGCGATGTGCTGGTGATGCCGGACAAATGGGAATATCCATGGTTCGCCGCCTGGGATCACGCCTTCCAGATGGTGGCGATTGCGCAGATCGATGAGCAACTGGCTAAGGACCAGCTATTGCTGCTGTTGCGTGAGTGGTACATGCATCCCAACGGGCAGTTGCCGGCGCACGAGTTCGGCTTTTCGGATGTGAATCCGCCAGTGCATGCTTGGGCATGCTGGCGGGTGTACAACCTGGGCAAGGCTCGTGGCGAACGCGACCAGTTATTTCTGGAGCGCACCATGCACAAGCTGCTGCTCAACTTCACGTGGTGGGTGAATCGCAAGGATCCGAGCGGCCGGAATCTGTTTGCGGGCGGGTTCCTGGGACTCGACAATGTGGCGCTGTTCGACCGGGGAGCGGCCCTGCCGGAGGGCGTCACCTATGCGCAGGCGGATGGCACGGCCTGGATGGCATTCTATTGCCTGACGATGCTCGCGATGGCGCTGGAGTTGGCGCACTGCGACCCGGCGTACGAAGACATCGCGTCGAAGTTCTTCGAGCACTTCGTGGCCATCACGGACGCCATGAACAGTCTCGGTGGAGGCGGACTGTGGGACGACCAGGACGGCTTCTACTATGACAAGATCGTGATCTTCGGAGATCCACACCGGATGTTGACGCGCTCGATTGTGGGGCTGGTGCCGCTATTCGCGGTTGGGGTTCTGGAGGAGAGCGTGCTCGATGCGCTGCCGGGATTTCGGAAGCGGATGCGTTGGTTCCTCGACAATCGTCCGGATCTGGGGCCGCAGATCGGGAGGGCGTCGGAGGGGAAGCGTTTGCTCTCGATTCCGACTCGCGAGAATCTGGAACGCGTCCTGCGGTATGCGCTGAACGAAGAGGAGTTTCTGTCGCGGTATGGAGTGCGGTCGCTGTCGCGGTATTACCTCGATCATCCGTTCACGGCGAGGACGCGATGGGGAGTGTTCGGGATCGAGTATGACCCGGGTGAGTCGACCACGACGCTGTTCGGAGGGAATTCGAACTGGCGCGGGCCGGTGTGGTTTCCGATCAACTATCTGCTGGTGGAGTCGCTGGAGAAGTATCACGAATACTACGGCGAGAGCTTCCAGGTGGAGTGTCCGGTGGGCAGCGGGCGTATGATGAACCTGAAGCAAGTCGCGGCCGAACTGTCGGGGCGTCTGACGCGGATTTTTCTGCCCGACGAGTCCGGGCGGCGCCCATGTCACGGCGAGGAGGAGCGCTATGCGGCGGACGAGCACTGGCGCGACCTGGTTCTGTTTTACGAGCACTTCCACGGCGATAACGGGCGGGGAGTCGGGGCGAGTCATCAGACCGGCTGGACTGCGGTGGTGGCGGACCTGTTAAAAGCGGGGGTTGGGGGTTAGGGGTTGGGGAAGAGGCTCGCTTCGCTGCGGCGCCTGGGGCCGGGGGCCGGAGATTAGTTCGCTTCGCTCGCGGGTTCGCGGTAGGGTTGGGGTTCGGGTAAAGGAGCGGCCTGGGGGCCGGTAACGAGTTGGATATGGCGAAAAACGATCTGAGCATTCTCGTGATTGATGTGGGCGGAAGCCATTTGAAGCTGATGTGTTCGGGGCAGCCGGAAGTGGTCAAGATCCCGTCGGGGCCGAAGCTGACGGCGAAACAAATGGTCGCCGATGTCAAAGAAGCGGCCGCAAAGTGGACGTACACGGCGGTATCGATTGGGTACCCCGGGCCGGTGCTGCACGACCAACCGGTCGCCGAACCGCACAATCTGGGCAGCGGTTGGGTGGGGTTCGATTTTGACAAGGCCTTCGGATGTACGGTTCGCGTGATCAATGATGCAGCGATGCAGGCTCTGGGAAGTTATGAAGGCGGGCGGATGCTGTTTCTGGGGCTCGGCACAGGGCTGGGTTCGGCTCTGATCGTCGACGGGCTGATGCAGCCGATGGAACTGGCGCACTTGCCGTACAAGAAGGGTCACACCTACGAAGACTATGTCGGCGAGCGCGGGCTGGAGCGTTTGGGGAAGAAGAAGTGGCGCAAGGCGGTCATCGACGTGGTAGATCGCCTGAAGTTGGCGCTGGAGGCTGACTACGTGGTGCTGGGCGGCGGGAATGCGCGCCTGCTCGAGGAACTGCCCAAGGGTGTGCGGCTGGGCGATAACGCCAACGCGTTTCAAGGCGGCTTTCGGCTGTGGCAGCAAGAGATGACGGCTGGGAAGACTGCGGTCCCCGTGCTGCACGAGGCGCCAGTGAAGAAGGCGCCGGCCTCTAAGAAAGCGGCGAAAGGGAAGAAGGCCGCGAAGTCCAAGGTGCAAACGGCAACGGATGCCGTCCCCGCCGGGGAGGAGGACTAGTGATGAGCGGGATCAGGGTAGTCGCGGACAGTACGGCATTGTTCCAGGCGGGGGCGGATGCGTTTGTCAGCGCGGCGAAGGAGGCGATCGAGGCGAAGGGACATTTCAATGTCGCGCTCTCGGGAGGGTCGACTCCGAAAGGGATGTTCGCGCTGCTCGCGGAGGGTTCGCAGGTGGCGTGGGATAAGGTGCGTTTCTTCTGGGGAGACGAGCGGCACGTGCCGCCGGACCACGCGGACAGCAACTATCGCATGGCTAAGGAGAGCTTGCTCGCGAAGATTGGTGCGAAGGCGGAGCAGGTGTGGCGGATCGAAGCCGAGAATCCGAGCGCGGCGGAGGCAGCTGCGCGATACGAGCAGCGTCTGCGCGAGTATTTCGGGACGGCGGAGGGGCAGTTCCCGGCGTTCGATTTGATTCTGCTGGGCATGGGTCCGGACGGCCATACTGCGTCGCTGTTTCCGGGGACGAAGGCGCTGAACGAGATGGGCGGGCTGGTGGTTTCGAACTGGGTGGGCAAGTTCTACACCGACCGGATCACGTTTACAGCGCCGTTGTTGAATGCGGCAGTGTCGGTGGTGTTCCTGGTGGGAGGGGGAGATAAGGCGCCGGCGTTAAAGGCGGTGCTGGAAGGTCCTTACGAGCCGGCGCAGTTGCCAGCACAGATGGTGCGTCCGGAGCGCGGGAGGCTGGTTTGGGTGGTTGATCGTGCGGCGGGGGCGATGTTAAAGGCTGGATGAGGGAAGTGCCGCCGATTCAGCTATGAAATGCCCCATAATCCCCGATAGAAACTCAGGTTTCCGTTCCGTGGTCGGATGCGCGTGATCTGGCCAATCGAGAGACTGGAAGCACCGCGGTTTGAATAGATCCGTTCCGACAGATTCCAAAGACGCCGAGGCGCCCGCTATTACTGTCCCATTACGGTTTCTGAGGCGCTGAGTGAGCGGCTACCAGTGATATTGGCCTGGCTACGTACGTGGTTTCAGAAGTCCGCCGACGTATCACCAGACCGCTTGCTAACGCGCGTGGCTCGTAGGGAGCCACGGATGAGTGCAGTGCCACACCGCGCAGACCAGGATTCGCTTTGCCCTTTCCTCCTTTTGCGCCCAGACCACTTCCACCACCGCCGCATGCTCTCCACTGCCGACCCCTGGCCACCACCTTCCTGAAATGGTTTGCTTCGTGGCTCTTGGCCTAACCCCTCTGGCATAATGAAATTTCATGCCGCTCGACGATCGCGCGATCGCCATTAGCGCTACATTCACAGCCGAAAGCATCGAACCCGGCCTCACGTTCTGGATGCAACAGCTCGGACTCGACTATACGATCCGATTCGCCGGCTACAACCAGCTCTTCCAGGAGCTGCTGAATCCCGTCGGCCTTCTGTCCCGAAATCGCGGCGTCAACGTCGCGCTCGTGCGCTTCGATCAGCACCTGCCGGCCGATAACGCCCGCCGTCTGGCGGAGGCCGTGCGGACCTCGTCGGCGAAGTTCCAGGCGCCGCTGATTCTGGTGATCTGTCCTTCTGTTCCGTCGATGCAGGTGGAAATGGAGGCGGCCGGGCGCGCCTTACGCGACGCCACCGCGGACCTGCCCGGCGTCCACCTTCTCAGTGCCGAGGACGTGCTTTCCCACTATCCCGTCGACGATGTCCACGATCCGCATGGCGATGAGTTGGGGCACGTACCGTACACGCCGCTCTTTTTCGTGGCGCTGGCGACCGCAATCGCCCGCAGAATTCACGCCATCGCCGTCACGCCCTTCAAGGTGATCGCACTCGACTGCGACGACACCTTGTGGGCCGGGATCTGCGGCGAGGACGGGCCACAGAGTGTCGTATTGGACAATCCCCGGCGTGCGCTCCAGAAGTTCATGGCGGAACGCCTGCACGCGGGAATGCTGCTTACGCTGTGCAGCAAGAATAACGAAGAAGACGTGATCGAGACTTTCCAGGCACATCCCGAGATGCCGCTACGGCTCGAAGACTTCGTATCTCGCCGGATCAACTGGGGTAGCAAAGGAACCAACCTGGCATCGCTCGCCGAAGAACTGGATCTGGGACTCGACAGCTTCATTCTGGTCGACGACAGCGCCAAGGAATGCGCCGAGGCGCAACTCGCAGCTCCAGCCGTACTTGCGTTGCCGCTCCCAGCGGCGCCCGAGGACATTCCGGAATTTCTTCGGCATGTGTGGGCATTCGACCGGCCACGTATCACAGAGGAAGATCGCGACCGCGCCGAACTCTACGTGCAGCAGGCTGCACGGACACGAGCGGAGCGGGCCGCGCCGAGCCTGGAGAGCTTTCTCGCATCGCTCGAACTGGAAGTGGTGATAGCTCCATTAGAGCCCAGCCAAGTGGCAAGAGTAGCGCAGTTAACGCAGCGCACCAATCAGATGAACGCGACTGGCCTGCGGCGCTCCGAGGCGGAGATTCAGAACCTGGGCGACGCGGAATGCCTGACGGTCCACGTTAAGGATCGATTCGGCAGTTATGGACTCACCGGCGCAATAATCTTTCGAACACAAGGCGGCTCGCTGGTGGCGGACACTTTCCTGCTGAGTTGCCGTGCCTTGGGACGCGGCGTGGAGCACCGCATGGTAGCTCACCTTGGCGAGATCGCACTGCAGCGCGGCCTGGAGCGCGTCGAGATACCGTTCGTGCCGAGTCAACGGAATCGTCCCGCCGCGCTGTTCCTGGAGTCCCTCGGCCCTCTTACCGCCGAAGCCGCCGCCGCGGTGAGATATCGCGTGGGACGACAGGTCACCGATCTAACCCGCGAAAGCGAAGCTGCCCAGAAGCCCCCTGCACATAGAATCGACTATCTCCAGATTGCCAATGAGCTTCGCACTCCCGCCGCGATCCTGGATCGAATCCGCGCGACCACTCGCCGTACCGTTCGCGCCACGCCGCAAGATCCACCCCGCACTCCGCTGGAACGGGAACTGGCGGAGATCTGGGCCGGACTCCTCAACCTCCCCGCAGTGGGCGTCCGCGACAATTTCTTCGAACTCGGGGGCCACTCACTGCTCGCAGTGCAGCTTCTGTCACAGGTCCGACAGATCTACGGCGTCGACCTGTCGCTGGAGATCGTCTACAGCGGCGAATTCACCGTGCAGGAACTGGCGAAAGCCGTAGAGCTGAAGGAAATCGAGCAGGGCGGCGCGGATTATCAGGATCTGCTGCAGGAGTTAGAGGGCCTCTCGGACGAAGAAGTGCGCGCACTGCTGGCGGAAGAGCAGGATGCGTCGTAGCGGACCGAAGAACTGGCTATGCGCGTTCTGCTGACGGCCAACGCATCGTACGAGCCGCCTCGGGGCGGCGCGACTCGCAGCAATCTCATCTGGCTCGACCATTTGGCCGCGCATGGGCATCCGTGCCGCATCGTGTGCGGCGCCGCCGGCGAAGGCGCCGAGCTGCGCTACCACGCATCCATCACGGTCATCGCCGTGGAGGAGCCGGCGCGGCGCGTGCAGGTGCTGCGGCAGCAGATCCGTGAGTTCGAGCCCGATTGGGTCCTGGTCTCGTCGGAAGATCTCGGCCACTCCCTGCTCCGCGAGGCGCACCATTCCGCGGAAGGCCGCATCGTCTACCTGGCGCACACACCGCAGTTCTTTCCGTTCGGCCCCGCCAGTTGGATCCCGGACCGGCACGCGGCCGACATGGTTGCCCGGGCCGCAGGGATCGTCGCCATCGGCCGTCACATGGCCGATTACATCCAGAAGGCATTGAATCGTCGGGCGGAGGTAATTCACCCCCCGATCTACGATGCGCCCGCGGATCGCTTCGCCCACTCACGCGTTGGACTCATCACCATGATCAATCCTTGCGCGGTCAAAGGCATCTCGATTCTTCTCCGGGTGGCGGAGCGCCTGCCGGCGCGAGCGTTTGGCGTAGTGCCGGGATGGGGAACGACCAGCGAAGACCGGCGTGCGCTGGAACGTCTTCCGAATGTTCGCTTCCTCCCCAACGCGAAGAAGATCGATGAGGTGCTGGCGCGCACGGCGGTCCTCCTGATGCCGTCGCTTTGGTATGAAGGCTTCGGACTGATCGTGATGGAGAGCATGCTGCGTGGGATTCCGGTGGTGTCCAGCGATTCGGGCGGACTCCTGGAAGCGAAGGAGGGCACCGGCTACGTCATTCCAGTCCGCACTATCGAGCGCTATCAACCGGTGTTCGATGAGCACGCCATGCCGAAGCCGGTGGTTCCCGGCAATGACGTCGCGCCGTGGATCGCAGCGATTGAAGAGCTGCTGACCAATGCGGAGGCCTACCAGCGGGAATCCGAACGGTCTCGCGTGGCGGCCGAGCGCTTCGTGAGCGGCTTGGACGCCGGCGACCTGGAGCGGTTTCTCCTCGCTTTACGGCCGGGGACTGGGCATCATGCGGAGCGGCCCACCATCGAGTCGATCTCGCCCGATAGACGCGCCCTGTTGCTGCAACGATTGCAGAAGCGCAAATTGGTTCGCTGAATGCGCATCCTGCTGGCACAAAACTCGCAGTACTTTCCAGCGCACGGTGGCGGCGACAAATCCAACCGCCTGTTGCTGGAAGCGCTCGCGGCGCAGGGAAACGAATGCCGCGCGGTCGCGCGGATCAGCGAGTTTGGCCAATTGCCGCAAAGACATTACCTCGAGGAACTACGGAAACGCGGCGTCGCGCCCTGGTCGATAAAGGACGGCGTAGTATCGTTCGATCACAAGGGCGTAGAGGTCCACGTGGTGACGAATACCAATCTGCGCGCGCGATTCGCTCACGAAGCGGAAGGTTATCCGCCCGATGCAATCCTCGCTTCTACCGACGACCCGGCCCAGCTCCTGCTCGAAGTTGCGCTGCGTTCCGAACGGGCGCGCGTCTTCTATTTGGCGAGAGCCACGCTGGCAGTGCCCTTCGGCCCCGACTGCGCATTTCCGAGCGAGGCGAAAACCGAGAGGATTCGTGCCTGCGATCGGGTCGTGGGCGTGAGCCAGTATGTGGCGGACTATTTCCGGCGCTATGCCGCGATCGATGCTGTCCATGTTCCAATTTCCTTGCTGGAGCCGGGCGCGTGGCCGCAGTTGGGCAGCTTCGATAATGAGTTCGTCACGCTGGCGAATCCCTGCGCGGTGAAGGGCATTTCGATCTTCCTTGCACTCGCTGATGCGTTTCCCCAAGCCGCATTCGCCGGGGTGCCGACTTGGGGCGCAAACCGGGAGGACCGGGCAGCGCTTGCCGGCCACGCCAATGTGCGCGTGCTCGACCCGGTGGACGACATCGATCTACTGTTCCGTCGCACGAAGATCCTGCTGGTGCCGTCGCTGTGGGCGGAGGCGCGGTCGCGGATCGTGCTGGAAGCGATGCTGCGCGGTATCCCGGTAATGGCCAGCGATGTCGGCGGGATTCCCGAGGCGAAGATGGGGGTTCCTTATCTCCTGCCGGTCACGCCAATTTCCAGGTACCAGCCGCGCCTGGACGAGCAAATGGTTCCCATCGCGGATGTCCCGCCGCAGGATCTCGGACCGTGGAAAGCGGCGCTCGATCGCCTGCTGCACGATCGCGAACATTACGACGACATTGCGCGCCAGTCGCGGGCCGCGGCGTTGGAGTACGCGCGAAACTTGAACGTCGTGCCCTTCGAGCGGCTGCTGATCGACACTCCCAGGCGAGTGCGGCAGACGGCGGTCCTGCCTGCCCAAAAAGCTACCGACACTCTGACGCCGGAGAAGCGCCGTTTGCTGGCGCTGCGTCTGCGAAAGAAAGCACCGCCATCGGCCTGGTTTCCGGGCGCCGAATCGGTCGCGGGGATGCGTCTCTTCTGGTTCCCCCATGCGGGCGGCGGGACGACATTGGCTGCGCAGGCCGGCCTGCCCAACGTTTGTCCGGTGCGTCTACCGGGTCGCGAGGCGCGAATCGCCGAAGCGCCGTTTGAGAAGATGGATGCCCTGGTCGAGGCCCTCGCGAATGCCATCGAGCCGTATCTTTCACAGCCGTTCGCCTTTTTCGGACACAGCATGGGCGCGATCGTCGCGTTCGAACTCTGCCGTTTGCTGCGCCAGCGTGGCCACTCGATGCCCGAAGTGCTGATCGCCTCCGCGGCACGCGCGCCCCAGTACCGGCGCGACTACACACCGCCGCCGGCGCCTTCTCAAAGTGAGTTTCTGGAAGAACTGCGCAGGCTCGAAGGAATCCCTAGCGAAGTTCTCGATGCACCCACCTCCATGCGCGCCATGCTGCCCGCACTCGAAGCTGACGCCGCACTCTATCGCAACTACATCTACCGCGACAAACCGTCGCTCCACTGCCCGATTCGCGCATACGGGGGCGTTGACGATCCGAACATCCGCGTCGAGCACCTCGAGGCGTGGCACAGCCAGACCACGGGGTCGTTCGCCATGCGCCAGTTTTCGGGCGGCCACTTCTACCTTCGCGAGCATCCTACCGAATTCCGCGATGCGCTGGAGGCAGACCTCGCATGATCACCGGCTTTAGGGCGGGCGAGATCGACGTCTGGCGAATTCGGTTGGGCACGGCGTGCGTACCGCCGCCGACTGCCGACGAGGCGGAGCGCGCCTCCCGATTCATAAAGCCGATCCTCTCAGAACGATATCTGCGGGCGCACGGAGCGTTGCGCGCAATTCTCGCGAAGTACACCGCTGCCTCAATCGAGTTTGCGGTCACGACGTCCGGGAAGCCTTACCTGCCTGGCACGCCCGAGTGCCGATTCAATCTCTCGCATTCGCACGACATGGCGCTGGTTGCGGTTGCGCAGGAAGTGGAAGTCGGGGTGGACGTTGAATGGGTGCGCAGTATGGGCGACCAGGCGCAAATCGCCGAGCGTTTCTTTCCGCCGAGCGAGGCTGCGGCCCACATGGAAGTTCCTTTGCATTGCCGCGAACGAGATTTCTTTCGCCGGTGGACGCGGATCGAAGCGGTGCTGAAGGCGCGCGGTGTCGGCCTATACGGCCTCGGCGAGGAGGCTGATGGGGAATGGACCGTGCAGGCGATTGAAATCGATAGTGAATACGAAGCTGCGGTGGCGGCGCCGCGGGTGGGAATGACGGTGAGGATTTTTGACTTCTGAGATTGGAGCTTCTGCATGAAACTGACGGTACTCGACGGATATTGCCTGAATCCCGGTGACCTCTCCTGGGATGCGCTACACCGCCTTGGCGAGGTGCAGGTTTTCGATCGGACGCGCGTGGACCAAGTCCTGGAGCGCGCTGCCGGCGCCACCATCGCACTCACCAACAAGACGCCGCTGCCGGGCTACATCCTGCACCAACTGCCCGATCTTCGCTACATAGGCGTCCTCGCGACCGGCTACAACATCGTCGATGTGGAGGCTGCCAACCAGCAGGGCATCGTGGTCAGCAACATTCCCACGTATGGAACTGCCTCCGTGGCGCAGTTCGTCTTCGCACTCGTTTTGGAGCTGTGCCACAACGTGAAACTGCACTCCGACGCCGTCCGTGCCGGGGAGTGGTCACACAATCCGGACTGGAGTTTCTGGAAATCGCCGTTGATGGAACTTTCCGGGAAGACCATGGGCATCGTGGGATTCGGGCGCATTGGGCGCCACGTGGGCCGCATTGCCGACGCCATGGGAATGCGCGTAATCGCCAATGACACCTACCACGGCGACGAGCCGCCATTCCCTGGGTTTCGCTGGGCCAGTATCGATGAACTGCTGGCGGAGTCCGACGTCCTGAGTCTCCACTCTCCACTCTTCCCAGAGACGCGCGGCATGATCAACGCCACCAGCCTGGCGCGGATGAAGCCCACGGCTTTCCTGATCAACACTTCGCGCGGTCCCCTGGTAATCGAACAGGACTTGGCGGACGCGCTCAATGCCGGCCGCCTCGCGGGCGCGGGATTAGACGTGTTATCGGTGGAACCCCCCACCGAACACAATCCGTTGCTCTCGGCGCGTAACTGCCTGGTAACACCGCACATCGCCTGGGCCACTCGGGAGGCGCGCTCGCGGCTGATGGACCTGGCTGTTGGGAATATCACCGCGTTCCTGGCAGGTCAACCGCAAAATGTGGTACGGTGAGCCTAAATAGCGGTAACGGGCACCTTACAATTCGGAAGGAGTGTGCTTGTATGGATCGAAGACATTTCTTAATGGGCTCTGCGGCGGCGTTGACTGCGGCATCGAGCGTGTTTGGCAGCCCGAATGATACCGTGCGGGTCGCCGTTATCGGCGTCGGAGGCCACGATTGGACTTCCGTCGGCAAAGGCAAAGCGGCTGCAGGACGCGGCCAGGACCACCTCCGGGGCCTCAGCAAACTCGAGAACGTGGAAGTCGCGGCAGTCTGCGACGTGGATGAGAGCCACCTGAATTACGGCCTCAATCTCATCGAAAAGGCCACCAACAAGAAGCCCAAGGGCTACGGCGATTTCCGCAAGCTGCTGGAAGACAAAGATATCGACGCCGTGTCGATCGCGACTCCGAATCACTGGCACACTCCCATCGCGATCATGGCCTGCCAGGCAGGTAAAGACGTGTACGTCGAGAAGCCTTGCTCGCACAATATGTTCGAGGCCAGGCAGATTGTGGCCGCGGCTCGCAAATACGATCGCATGGTGCAGCAGGGCAGCCAGATCCGTTCCTCACTCGCGGTCCAGGAAGCCGTGCAGAAAATGCGTGAAGGCCTGATCGGCGACGTCTATCTATCGCGCGGTCTGTGCTTCAAGTGGCGCGACACCATCGGCCGGACGCCCGTCTCGCCTGTGCCGCCGGGCGTGGATTACGATCTGTGGACCGGACCCGCTCCCAAGCACGAGTTTTCGCTGAATCGCTTCCACTACAACTGGCACTGGTTCTGGGACTACGGCAACGGCGATCTGGGCAATCAGGGAATTCATGAGATGGACGTGGCGCGCTGGGGTTTGGGCGTGAAGTACCCGACCAAGGTCAGCGCCATTGGCGGGCACTTCATGTTCGATGACGATCAGGAAACACCCAACACTTTGAATTGCGCCTTCGAGTTCAACGAAGACGGCAAGCACAAGATGCTGGAGTTCGAAGTCCGCCACTGGATGAGCAATGGCGAGGCTACGGTAGGACCGAACGTACGCGCTGCCAGTGCCACTGCTGCCGCTCGTCCGCCCCGGCCCGCCGGCGCCGCACCGGCATCATCCGACGACAGCGCTGCCGAGAACGGTGGGGCGCGTCGCGGATTCAGTTCCGACTCCATCGGCAATATCTTCTACGGGTCGAAAGGTTTTCTCGCTGTGGACAGCTATAGCTCCTACAAGAGCTGGCTCGGCAAGGAGCAGGCGCCCGGTCCCGAGCGGAGAGAAGGTGGCGATCACTACCTGAACTTCATCGAGGCGGTGCGCAGTCGCAAGCGCGACCATCTCAATGCCGAGATCGAAGAGGGCGCCTCGTCGACGATCCTGGTGCACCTCGCCAACATCTCGTATCGCGTCGGCCGCACGCTGCACTTCGATTCCAAGACGATGAGCGTGACGGGCGATGCGGAAGCCAACAAGCTGTTTACTAAGGTCTATCGCAAACCCTTCGTCGTCCCCGAAAAGGTGTAGCTTTGACCGCTTGCTTACGCGCGCGGCTCGTAATCATCTTTACGAGCCGCGACATTACGAACCCCGACATTACGAGCCGCGGCCGTAAGGGAGCGATGTTTTATAAGCCCTCGACCGTAAGCAAGCGACGTTTTTACGAGCCGCGACCGTAAGGGAGCGCCGTTCGCGTTCTTCCCTTCGTCTCACCAATCGCGAAAAGACTTCCTCAGAAATAGTCCCCTCAGATCCTGCCCCGCAAGATTCCCAGCTCCCAGCGTGACCGCAGTCTCCAGACTTTTCCGCCCTTCCTCGGCGTGCCCGTGCGCCACCTGCACCAAACCTCGTGCAACCCAGACAGCGTGCCACTCTGGCCATCGACTCTGGATGTCCGACAGCAGCTTCTCAGCGTCAGCCGTGCGGCCCGCAAGCTCCAGCGACACCGCCCGCATCAGCAGTAGGTCCCGATTCTGAGACGACGTCCGAACCGCGCCGTCGAGCAGCGCCAGTGCCTCTTTGTACCGCTCCTTGCCGATCAGGAATGCTGTCGCCTGCTGGTACAGATCCACGCGCGCCGGTGCGCGCTTTAGCGCCTGCTCCAGCGCCGCGGCCGCGTCCTCCGGCCGCCCTGACGCATCCAGCATCTGGGACCGCGCCAGGTAGAAGTCTCCACTGCGTTCGGCCTCGGGGATCTTGTCCAGCCGCGCCAGTCCCTCCGCAGCTCCCTTCGCGCGAAACGTTGCGAGAGCCCAATCGAGTTCGACTTCCGCCAAAGCGCCAGGTCCCGTTTTGATGCCGGTGATCCGCTCCGCCTGCGCCGTGGCCTGTTCGAACTGGCCATCTTCCATCTGGACCCTGAGCAGATTGATCTGTGCCGTCGCATCGCCGGGATTCTGGCGCGCCGCCTTCTCCACGCGCGCCCGATAGTCGGCGCGGCGCTGCTCGGGTGTGAGGGCCAGATAATCGACGAGGCCTCCGCGCACGGGCTTCATGGTCACGGGACCCAGTTGGCGAAAACGATCCGTCACTGCCTTGGACTCGGCAGTCTGGCCAGCGTCTGCCAGTGCGCGAGCAAAGTGCAGAATGGTCTTCGAGTCGTTGGGCGCGAGCTCGGCAGCGCGCCGCAAAACCCTCACGGCATCGGCACTTCGCTCCAGGGAAGAGTAGGCCTGTCCCAGACGATCCAAAATGGCGGCATCATCGGGCCGTTGCGCGGCCGCGGTCTCGAAGTCCTTGGCGGCGTCGTCGAATTGTCCCGACTGGTAGTACAGACTCCCGCGAAAGGCGTGGGCCGCGGGAAAGTCGGGCTTCAGCTCGATCGCCCGGTCCAGGTGCGCCAGTCCTTTCGCCGGGTCGTCTTTGCTCAGCGCCTCTCCCAGTTCGAACTGACCGGTGGGATCATCAGGATGGCCCGCGACAAACCATTCCAGGTCGGGCATACCCTGCTCGAACTTGCCCATTTGGATTGCTGTGTAGCCTCGTTCCCGCCGTCCGGAATCGTCGTCGGGCGCAAGCTTCACGTAGCGGTCCCAGGCCGCGGCGGCATCTTCGAGTGCTCCCAAATCGCCGGTCGTGATGGCCACCAGTTTCTGAACGTCGGCTCGTCGTGGGGCTAGACGTGCGGCCTGCGCCGCGAGCCGGAGCGCGGTCTCGGTCTGCTGCAAAGCGGCGTCCACCAATGCGAGATTGTAGAGCACGTCCACGTTCTGAGGCTGCTGGCGCAGTGCCGCTTCCAGCACTTCACGGCCCCGCTCATTGTGTCCGGCATGTGACGCCACCACCCCGAGGTTCACCAGGATATTGAAATCGGATGGAGCCGCCGCCAATGCCTTCGTGAAAAATACTTCGGCCCGTTCGAATTGCGCCATATTGGCCAAGGCCAGGCCAACCGAGAAGTTGGCACCCAAATCACTGCCGGCGGACACCGATAAGCGCGCGGCGAGCGCATCGGCGGCGGCGCGGTCGCCCGATAAATCGAGCGCCGCTAACCGAACCACCACAGCCGACGAGGCGTCTTGCTGGCTGGGCGCCAGATGCTTCAGATACACGAGAGCATCCGCGCCATTCTTCTGCATCAGCGCAAAGCGCGCCAGTTGCAGGTTTGCGTTGAATTGGGCGCCGTCGATCGCCAGCACTTGCAGGTAAATAGCGCGAGCTTCGCCGGGGTTCCCTACCCCCACCAGATGGCTGGCATAGTTGTTCAGTACGTCCACCGATCGCGGACTCGCTGCCATCGCGCGGCGATGAAACTCCTCGGCATCTGCCATCTTCCCCAGATGGTCCAAGGCCACACCTAGCAGGGTAAGTGCTCCGGCGTCCGAAGGATGCGCCTGCACGTCAGGCCGGAGTGTCCGCTCGGCCGCGGCAAAATCGCCATGCTCCAGCGCCGTGAGCGCCTCGCGGATGGCGGGCCGCTCTTCTGCGGCCCCCTGCAGCATCACGGCGAACAGACAAACCGAAATGGAAGCGAAACGGCTCAAGTAGAGTGTGCTTCCATTCTACGACTCCCCCGGCTGAAGCTGTGCAGAGCTTGCTTAGGCCGGCGGATTGACTTTGCTCCCGATGAACTGGCCTTCCTCATGGTCAACTAGCTGACCGGTCAGATCGAAGACGTCTACGGTGTAGGTGCCCGAAAACTTGAGCCCGGTTCGGTCGAGTGTAACCACTTCGTTAATCAGAACGGTGCCGATGAAGTTGCCGTCCATATCGAAGTTCAAGGCGGGGTGCGTGAGTTTGTAGATCAGTGGGCCAGTCTGCTGCCAGGTCCCGATGCAGACGTTCCCTTCGGGCGGCGGAGTCTGGTCGATCAACACCTCAGTCCCGTCCGCATGCCACAACTCGAAGCTGAGGTCCACGGGTTGCCCGTTCTCCGTATCCATGACCTGCCACAGGCCGACGATCGTCGGGCTGACGACGTCGTGCGCGGTATCTTTCGTGGCGTTGTCCTGACGCGGGCCGATCTTCGGCGGCGCCAGGAGTCCGAGGCTGCGGAGAGAGGCGACTCGGGAGGTGATAGGTCGTCCCGAGGCGGTGGCGCCTCCTCCGGGCCGCGTGCAGGCCATAGCGGGATTGCCCAGGGTGATACCAACCACGGCCGTAGCGAATGCCAGGCCGCCAATTTTCGAGATGTGTGCGCGTTTCATAGTAGTAGCTCCAGAAATGTGTCGTTCAAAATTCGTGATGCGCTAAACTTGCGATCATTAGTGAGTGCGGAAACCGATCCACGAATTGGGTCAGGCGCGAAAAATATTTTTTTGACATGCCGGACCAGACGCCAGGCGACGTAACCCAGCTTCTTCCGATGGGTGACGGCGGCCGTTCAGCGTTGGATCGCATGATGCCGCTGGTCTACGACGAGCTGCGGCAGAATCACCAGCACGGTTGCTGGATTGCGCCTTGGCGGTACCTGCGAAGCGCGAGATCGAATAGGTGGCTCTTGACGACGCCCTGGTAAGCTTGCGCCCCGATCGTCAGCACCCGCATCGTCGAACTGCGCCGAAAACAGGGGTTTGGACTTGGGGGGTTTGGGCTTGGGGGTTTGGGCTTGGGGGTTTGGGCTTGGGGGTTTGGGCTTGGGGATTGGGGCTTAGGGGTTGGGGTTGCGGGTGGGGTCAGGTGTACGGAAGAACCGCCCCTTCGGCGCTTCTCGTGCAGCCATCCCACTTCCCGAGAACCAACCTGTAACGCGCAACCGGGCCGCGAGGCGCCGCAGAACTTGACCCTGACCCAACTCGTAGCCCCCGCCTTCGTGCTGTTTCGCACCCATTCGACGGCTTACCGGATTTTAATATTAAGCCTCCTTCAGACCACCGCAACAGTGTGAAACCCGGCACACGAATTTTCGGTCTATATTTTCGTTCCGCGTCCATCGAAAGCTCGAAGTGTCTGAGCGGGGAGGTGTGTCGACATGGCGCAGAGCGATTCCAAACGGCCTCAGAGAATCAGTGGGCAGACCATTATCAACGAGTTAATCCGCAACATGGAATTGGGACGGCTCGAGATGGGTTACACCATTCTCCTGCCGTGCATTTTCAGCGTTTATGTGCATCCGGACGATTACGCACGATTGGCCGGCGTGCAAGACATCATTCGCGAGGACGCCGGGCGCGTATTGAGCGCGCGGATGGCGGAGTGGAACAAAAAAGGCTCCCGCTTCCGGCGCGACGCCGCACGCAAAGTGTACCGGATCGCCCAAAGCGACTGGTGGATCGAACTATTCCCCGATAACGAGAACTCCGTGCCGCCTGGCGACGTCGAGATCCATTCCGAGCTGAATGAATCGCCGCAACCGGGATACCGCGGCGTCAAGACCACACTCATCGACCGCGAGCCGTCCGTAACCTCAGCCCGCGTGGCCCGCGACCGGGAGAGCACGCGCCGCCAGTCGGACCGCGTCTTCGCCGAGATCCACTACCAGGACGACTCCGGCCCGCAGACTTACTTCGTCAAGCAAAACGAAGTGAGCATCGGGCGCGGCGGCGAGGATCTCTGGGTGGACCTTGCCCTGTACACCAACGATGAAGTCTCCCGTGAGCACTTGAAGCTCCGCCGCGATCCATCCAGCGGCATTTTCACCATCGTCGACCAGAGCCGGAATGGCACCTGGCTGAATGGCCGCCGACTGTCTCGCGGCGTCGAGGAACCCGTTCCCGGGAGCGCCGAAATCAAGGTGGCGGAAGTCTTGAAGCTGTCGTTTGAGGCGCGCAAATGAGCCACGCCGCGGAGTTGTATCGCTTTCACACGGCATACGTGCTCGCGTTTCTCGCGTTTGTGGTGGTGTATGCGGTCGTGCAGTGTGCGCGTGGCGGGCGCGGAGCCGGAGAAGGCGAATGAGCGAACGCAAGGTTCCGTTGGCCGCGCCCTCTGCCGCGTGGACTTCCGGCGCCGCGACCGATACCGGCCTGGTGCGCGGCCGCAACGAGGACCGCTATTGGATCGATGACGAGCGTGGTGTGTTTCTCGTGGTGGATGGAGTGGGCGGGCACGCGGCCGGCGAGTTGGCGGCCGAAACCGCGGTCGAGACCATTCGCGAGTCTCTGTTCACTGGCGAATTCGACGCGGAGGAGCGCGTCCGCCGTGCCATTACGCTGGCCAACAACCGCATCTTTGAACTGGCGCAGGAGACGGGCGAACACCAGGGGATGGCCTGCGTTCTCACCTTGGCGCTGGTGGAGGGCGGGAATATCACGATCGGTCATGTGGGCGATTCGCGGCTCTACCTGATCTGGAAAAGCGCCATTCGAAAGCTGACCTCCGATCATTCGCCAGTCGGCGAAGGCGAAGATTCAGGAGAGTTGACCGAGGAAGAGGCGATGCTGCACCCGCGCCGCAACGAGGTATTCCGCGATGTGGGTTCGCGCCCGCGGGATCTCGATCGCACGGGCTTCGTCGAGATCCGCAAGTGCCGCTTCCGTCCGGATGCCGCCATCTTGCTCTGCAGTGACGGGCTCACGGACCGCCTCACCTCCGCTCACGTGCGCGAAATCGCGGAGCACTACGACGGCGATGCGTCCAAAGTGGCGGCGCAGTTGGTGGACGCTGCCAACCGCGCCGGCGGACAAGATAACGTGACCGCGATCTTCGTGGCCGGCCCGGATTTTCGCACGCGGCGCGGCGCCACGCGCCCGCGGACGGACGCGGCTCCGGGCAGGTCAACCGCGCCCATCGCCCCGATGCAGAGCGAAGAACCGGTTCAACTCCCGCGTCCTCGCTCGCGTTTTCTCACTGGCCGGGCGGCGTTTTTGACCTATGGGATTTTGATCGGAATGCTGTTGTGGGCAGTCTTACGGGTGATTACCAAAGGGGTGATGCGATGACCGCACCGACACAAATCGGGCGTTATGAGCTGATTCGCCGGCTTGGCAAAGGGATGACTGATGTGTATCTCGCGCTCGACCTTGAGACAAACCTCAAAACCGCGCTCAAGGTGATCCCGGCTGGGGGCGATGCTACCCGGCAATTGATCATCGAGGCCGAACTGCGGGGAGCGGCGATCCAGAAGGATCTCCATGCGCTCGATCCGCGGGTCGTCGAAATCTATGATTACGGCCAGTGCGACGGCTACTTCTTCGTCGCCATGGAGTACGTGGAAGGCCGCAACCTGTCGGAAGTGCTGCGTTCGGAACGCGCGCTCGATCCGGTTCGAGCTGCCACCATCGCGCTCGAGATCTGCGAGCAGCTCGCGCAGTTTCACTCCTGCCCGCAGGCCGTGGTGCACGGGGACATCAAGCCTTCGAACATTCATCTGGGCCGTTCCGACACGGTCCGGCTGCTGGATTTCGGTATCGCCAAGGCGTTGCGCGCGGATGGCAACGCGACGTCGCACCACTTCGGGAGCCCCGGCTACTGCTCGCCCGAGCGCCTGAACCGCTCCGAGGTGGATCAGCAGTCGGACCTGTGGGCGGTGGGTGCGACGCTCTACGAAATGCTGGCGGGCGTGCCGCCGTTTCAGGCGGAGAATACCCGCAAACTGGAGCGTCTGATCAGGTCGAAGCGCGCACCGCGCTCGCTCGGTCCAAATTGCCCTCGCGCTCTGCGAGCGGTGGTGATCAAAGCGCTCGCGCCGAATCCGGAACAGCGCTATGGGTCGGCGAGCGCCTTTCAGGCCGACTTGCAGGCGTTTCTGGAACACCGGATGACGCAGGCGGAGGAAGAGTATCGAAGGGCCCATGGCAACTCCACAATTGAGGCCGCGCGCGCCTGCCTGCGCATGGCCACGCGCACCGTACGCAAGGCCGGTGAGCGCCTACGCCTGGGGGGAGCGGTGGCCTGGTTCGCCGTGGGGATGTCTCTATGGATTCTGGGAACTCTCGCGTGGGAGGGATGGCGGGCACGCCGGGTGGCGGCTGCATTCGGCGCGCCCGCGACGTCCGCGCGCAAGCAGGCGGCGCCACAAGCTCCTGTCACCGCCGCGGCCACCCCGGTTAAGCCTGCGGTAGCGGCGCCGCCGGGCACCCCCGCCGTGCCGGTCGAGAATCAGCCGCAGCTGTACGTCGCGGCCGCCGAGCGGATCATCGACTCGTATCGCAAAAGCTCGGATGCTTCCCTGCACGATTTCGATTGGCAGAAGGCCGAAGTGTGCCTGGAGCATGCGGTGGAGTTGGGCGACGGCACCGATCACGTGCAGGGCGAACTGGCGCTCAGTCGCGGCTACGCCACGTTAGAGCGGCTCAGTGGCGGAAAGTACTCGGCGGCGTCCCTGCACTCGCGGATGTATGCGCGCGATCAGTTCGCCCTGGCAGCCGGCAAGATGCCGGAGAATCCCGATCCACACCTCGCTTTGGCTCGGCTCTTCGTGTACTGGCTGCCAAGTCGGGAGAGGGCGATGAGTGAGTTCGCCGCCGCGGAGAAGTTGGGCGCCGTCGCCGGCCCGCGGGAGAAGGCGCAAAAGGCGGACGCCGCAAGACTGGTGCGTCCTCGCCCGGTATCGGCACATCGCAAACGTAACGTGCGGATCTACACTGCCCGGAGGCGCACATGGCGGTAACGCGCAGTTGGGCGGAGGAGGTCACTCCGCTCGCCGTCGCTGCTCCCCGCGGGCCGGTACCGCGCGGCGGTACCGTCTGGCTGATCTTCGCTTCGCTCTTCGTCGCCGGTGGACTGGCCTTGGTCTACGCCGCCAAGGCCCAGACTTTCGCCGCAAATCAGCAACTGGTCAACCTGAATACGGTAGCCTCATCCGACGAACTGCTTCCCATCCTGGAGTCGTTTCCCAATCGGACGGAACGTGCGCTGGTCGCGGAGAAGACTCTCGACTTCCTCGAAACCGCACGCCCATTAAAAAACGTAGGAGCCCTATCGAAATTGCGAGTTTCCGCCGAAGAAATTGATGGAGACCAACGGTGGGATCTGCTTCGCAAACGTCTTCGCGAAAACCCGGCAAAGAGGCTGCAACTTTTACCTCTGGCGAAGCTCAAGCCGCTGCTGGTCGTGCGTACGCCGTCGGAATTCCAATGGGAGTTTGGCTTGTGGGTTGGGCTCTATTTCTCTGGCTTCTATCTGGTAGCGCTAGCCTGGCGTTTGGGCCGTTTCCGCGGCGATCGCGCCTTTCTCCCGGCCCTCCACCTCCTCTCGGGGATCGGGCTGATTCTCATGGTGAGTCTGCGCGACCCCCTCCGCGACACGCTCGAATTTCATAAGTTCGCCTTCGGCGTCTTTCTCGGCTGCTTGCTGCTCGCCCTGCCCGTGCTACGGGTATTCGACTATCAGCGCCTCTCGGATTGGTGCTACACGCCGCTGTTTCTCGCGCTGACGCTTTTCGGACTCTTGTTGCGCTTCGGCAAAGGTCCCGCCGGTAACGATGCCAAGGTGAATCTTGGACCGTTCCAGCCGGTGGAGCTGATCAAGATCCTGATCGTGCTTTTTCTGGCTGGATATTTCGCCCGGAATTGGGAGCGGCTCCGAGATCTGCGCGAAAAGCGCCTGATGCCGGGGCTCTTCCGGCGCTTCGGCATGCCGCGCCTGGAGCATGTGATTCCCGTGCTCTGCGCGGTCGCGATCTCACTGGTGTTTTTCTTCGTGCTGAAGGATCTAGGCCCCGCGCTGGTAATTTTCTTCGTCTTCCTCGCAATGTTCGGCGTGGCTCGCGGTCGTCCGGGGCTCGCGGTGGCGGGTCTGGTGCTGATGGTGGGGTCTGTCGCGATCGGCTACCGCATCGGACAGCCGCACACCGTCGTCGAGCGGATCAACATGTGGCTGTCTCCTTGGGACAACGACGTCCACGGCGGCGATCAACTCGCGCACGGACTTTGGGCCTTTTCGACCGGCGGCCCCTACGGCTCCGGACCGGGTTGGGGCGACCCCGAGATGATCCCGGCAGGTAATACCGACCTCGTGCTTCCCGCAATCGGCGAAGAGTGGGGATTCGCAGGCGTGGCGACGGTCTTTCTGCTGTTCGGATTCCTGATCTCGCGCGCACTGCGCACGGCGATCCGATCGGAAACCCATTTCGGATTCTTCCTCGCGCTTGGGCTGGCGAGCCTCATCGCGTTCGAGATGATGCTCATTACTTCGGGAGTGTTGGGAGCGCTGCCCCTTTCGGGTGTCGTGTCGCCATTGCTGAGCTCCGGGAATACCGCCATGCTCGCGAACTTCCTGGTATTCGCGCTGCTGCTCTCGATCTCGGCCGATCAGGCGACCGGCAAATGGCAGGAGGCCCGGCCCGCGGGTGACGTCCTGCGAAACAAACTTTGGCCGTTCAAGACTGTAATGGCGTGTGCCGCAGTCGCACTTCTAGCGGTCGCCGCGCACTACCAGGTGTTCAATGACCGGGACTACCTGGCACGCGATGCGCACGCCTTCGAAGAGGACGGCGTCAAGCGGCCGCAGCACAATCCGCGCATGAACTCGATCGCGCATGAGATCCCGCGCGGCGGCATCTACGATCGCAATGGAATTCCGCTGGCGACCAGTTCCTGGACCGAATTGGAGAGCCATCGTGCGGACTACGCCTCGCTCGACATCTCCATTGACGACGTCTGCTCGCGCTTTGACAGCCGCCATTACCCATTCGGCGCGGCCGCCGCCCACATCGTAGGAGACCTGCGAACCGGCGAGAACTTCCATGCGAGCAACGCTTCGCTCGTAGAACACGATTCGAACCCCAAGCTGCAGGGGTACGAATACGCGGAGTTGGCCGGACTCGTCCGTTACCGGCACCAGCCCGGCAATCCTGACATCGCACGAGTGCTGGCGCGCGACCGCAATATTCACCTGACGCTCGACATCCGCCTGCAGGTACGCGCTCGCCAGATTCTCGATCAGCACCTGCACGATGCCGGCGGACAGAAGGGAGCACTGGTGGTGATGGACGCGGCGACTGGCGGCGTTCTCGCCATGGTGAGCGCACCTGCGCCCGAGCCTCCGGGCAGCCGCACCGCCGCACCCACACCCGACGAACTCCTCGATCGCGTGCGCTACGGACAATATCCCCCGGGCTCGACCTTCAAGCTGGTGACTGCCATCGCTGCTCTGCGGCTCGACCCCGAGTTGAAGCGACGGAAGTTCCTCTGCCACGACCTCAGACTCGGCGATGGACGCGTGGGCATCATGATTCCGGGCTGGAATCGGCCGATCAAAGACGACATCGGCGACCACGCCCACGGAACCCTGGATATGGAGCGCGCCATCGCCGTCTCCTGCAATGCGTACTTCGCGCAGTTGGGTGTCCACGATGTCGGATCGAAGGCACTCGCCGAGACCGCCGGGCAACTGGGCATTACCACGGGGGACCTTACCGAGTTGCGCAAAGCACTGCCATTCGCGGCCTATGGGCAAGGGCCGGTGTTGATCTCGCCCTTCAAGATGGCGCGCGTCTCCGCGGCTATCGCGGCTGGTGGAAAAATGCCCCAAGGGCGCTGGATTGACGACGACAGCAATCCCCGGATGGACCCCGCGATGGAGGTTCTGCCCGAGGCGCAGGCCGCGTTCCTGGCGCGGGCGATGCGCCGCGTGGTGACGGAAGGAACGGCCCGTCACGCCATGGACGGCGCAGAAATCGAGTTCGCGGGGAAGACAGGGACCGCGCAACTGGACGAGGGCATGCCGCATTCCTGGTTCACCGGGTTTGCGCCTTATAACGCCGATGCCACCAAGCGCCTGGCGTTTGCGGTGCTGGTGGAGCATGGCGGCTACGGAGCGCAAGTCGCCGCGCCCATCGCGCGGGAAGCGATGGAAGCCGCGCACAAGTTGGGACTCCTTTAGGGGATGAAGATGAATATCAACGAATACCTCGAAAAGTGGGGCCGGACGCTATTTGAATCTCCTTTGGCGACCAAGCCGGGCCGCAAAGGCGCCGAAGAGGAGCCCGAGGAATTGGCCGAAATCCGCCTCGCGGTAATCGATAAGGCGCGCGAGAAGAGCTATCGCTCAGGCGGCAAGAAGGTATTCCCCTTCGACCTGCTGCGGATCGAATTACGCGGCATCGAGGAGGGGCGGCAAGGCATTTTCGCCGGGCGCTTTTTCCGGCAATACCTCGAACAGGAATTGCGCAACTCCCTGCGCGATGCGGGCTGTCGTTTCCCGGACGATCTGCGGGTAGACGTCGAGACGAAGGCCGGCATTCCGCTGCGCGGCGAGCCTTGGATGGTGGTCGAAGTCGCGTCGCAGGAGCGCGCCGAGCGTGCCGCCGTCGGAAAATTAATCGTCCGCGAGGGAGTGGCCAACGCGCGTGAAGTGCGGCTCGACAAGGCCCGAACCAATATCGGGCGCGTGATCGACGTGTACCGCGCGGAGGGCCTCTTCCGCCGCAATGACCTGGCCTTCGAAGTGGACATCGAGGTCAACCGCTCGGTATCGCGCGAGCATGCACACATTCAGTACGACCGGGTGACCGGCGAGTACCGCCTCTTCAACGATCGTTGGTATCCCCGGCCGCACTCCGGGGAGTGCGGCACCTGGATCGTTCGCGACGGGATGAGCCAGGAAGTGCACCGTACTTCTCGCGGAACCAAGCTGGAGCCTGGTGACGAGATTCACTTCGGCCGCGCGGTAGTAGAGTTCGCGATCGAGTAGAGTCGAGTCTATCTCTCCGACGAGTGCCCGTTCGCGCCCGAGACCTCGCGCAAAACATCCTCCATCACGTCGTGGGAGCGTTCCGACTGCAGTTCGGCATTCATCCGGCGCAGTGCCACCCCAATGATGTCGCGATGATGCAGCTTCGCCCCCAGTCCCCGCGCGCTCAACTCCAGCCACATCTGGTGCGCCAGTTCGATGTCCTCGGGCCACAGCCGGGGAGGGTGCGGCCCGAGATTGAAGAAGACAGTGTCGAGCTGATTCTCCAATACGATTTCCAGCGAGAGCGAAGGCCGCGGCTCTGGAAGCTTTTCCCAATACCGGCCTACCTGCGCGCCCTGTTCCGACGGCGTGAGTTTCGGTGAGAGCCCCATCACGATGCGCGACGACTGGAGGCGCGCCGCCATCTGCACCGCCGCCTCGTACGGGTCGGAGCCCGGAACCACGATCAACTCCACGTGCTTGCCCGCCTTCTCTCCCAACGCCACCACGCGCGAGAAAACCACAGTCTCGTCCTCGGAGAAGATCTGGTTGGTTTCGAGGCCGTGTTCACCGGATGCTGCCTGCGTCACCTGGCGAACCGAGAGAACCACAATGTCCATTTTGCGCGTATCGGTCTTTTGCAGGATGCGCTGCAGATGCTGCAACCGGTGTGGATTGCGCACCGCCACCAGGACGTTGCCCGGCCGCACGTTGAGCGGATCCGCCGAGATGTCGGTACGAGTATCCAGCCGAAACTTCTCCATCTCCTGGGCGTGCGACGCCTTGCGTTTCCGATTGTAGATATCCGAGAGTTCGAACACGATGAAGAAGATGATGGTGAAGGTAACACCAGAGATGGTGGCCACCTTCTTGGTGAGCACGTTGATGATCGCCAGGGCGAAGAGCGTCACGGTGATGATCATCAGGCCGAGAGGAATCTCCGTCTTGCCGATGTGGAAGTTCAAGGGCACCTTCCACTCGCGACCACCCGGCTGCTTGTAGCGCAGCATCAGCACGCTTAACGCCTTCATCGCGAAGCTCCACACCACCCCGAAGGCATAGGCTTCGCCGAGCATGACCATGTCGCCGCGGCTGATCAGAATCGTCAACAGTTGCAGGATCACCACCAGGTTGATCAGCCGCGACGTCGTACCGAACTTGTGGTGCGGGCGGCGGAACCAGTCCGGCAGCACGCCATCCTCCGCCACGCGATTGAGGACACCGTTCGATCCGATGATGGCGGTGTTGACCGCCCCCGCCAGAATCAGAGTGCCCACCAGCACCACGAAGCCGTGAAACAGCAACCGCACGGAAACCGGGCCGACCAGGTACATGGAAAGTCCGCCGATGAGGTTGTCAAGGAATTGCTGCCGCGCCTCGTCCGGAATGATCCACACCGCGAAGAAGGACACCAGCGACGTGAATAGCAGACTATAGATGAAGATCACGAAGCCGGCCCGCTCCAGGTTCTTGAGTTTGGGGTCCGCGATCTCGCGATTCACCTGCGCCAGGCTCTCTTCGCCGCTCATCGCCAGCAACGAGTGCCCCAGTCCGATGAGAATCGCGATCGCCGTGATCGATGGTGCGAACGTGCCTTTCAGCCAACCGAGTGCATCCGGATCGAATTTCAGATTCTCGGGGGTGGGAAGGGGAACGGGATTGTGACCCTTGATCAGAATCGTAGCCACACACCACCCGATCAGAATCACCACCATGACGGTGGTGATCTGCATGATCCGCAGCGCTTTTTCACTCGATTCGTGTATCCCGATGATGTTCTTGCGCCAGAAGTAAACGGTCACGATAGCAGCGAAAACGGCGGCAAAGTATGGTGGATACACGTGCAGGCTCGCGATCTGCAGGTGCTCGCCCATTTCGTTGGTCAAGCCGCCCAGATACAGCCCGGCGCTCACGCCGCTGATCGGCCCCGTCAGCACATAATCGAACATTAGCGCCGAGACCGAGAACTTCGCCAGGGTGCCGCCCATGGCCTCGTGAACGACTTTGTACACGCCGCCGCGGACGAACATCGAACAGCTCTCGATGTAGATCGCGCGGACCGCATACGAAAACAGCATGATTGCCAGGATGAACCAGGGCGCTGACTTGCCAATGGCGTGCTCGGCAATGCCGCCGACGTAGTACGCCGAAGATCCCAGATCACTGAGTACGATGGCGGCTGCACGCCAGAAGGAAATGAACGACAGCATCACGGTAGTGGCAACCACCACCTTGACGGCCGCCGGCCGCTGCTCGGATGTCACGGAACTGTCTCCTCGATCACCCCAGGGTGACTCCCAATTTCGCCTGCGAGGTTAGCTGACGGGCTAGAGCTTGAAAGTACTCCGTCCTCTCGGACTGCGCCCCAAAACGACTCGGTTCCCCCGCCTCCAGGTGGAGTTCGGCAATCGACATATTAGCATATAGACTGGGGCTCAGGAGACCCATCAGATGGAGGCCGAAGCACTGGCAGGTGCGGTGATTGCGAAGTTACGGAGCGGGGGGCACCAGGCATACCTGGTGGGCGGTTGCGTCCGCGATCTTCTGCTGGGAGCCAGGCCCAAAGACTTCGATGTCTCCACCGACGCCCGCCCCGACCGCATCATGGATCTCTTCCCCAACTCCGGCCGCGTGGGCGCGCACTTCGGCGTAGTGCTGGTGCGCGACTCCTTCTGTCAGGTGGAGGTCGCCACCTTCCGTAGCGATCATGAATACGAAGACGGGCGGCGCCCCGGCAGTGTGCACTTCGAAACCGACCCGCGCGAAGACGTGCTGCGGCGCGATTTCACCATCAACGGCTTAATGATGGATCCGGACTCGGGCGAGATTCTCGACTACGTCGGCGGGCGGGCAGACCTCCAGGGGCACGTCATCCGCGCCATCGGTGATCCCGACGCGCGCTTCGAAGAGGATCATCTGCGCCTGCTGCGCGCCATCCGGTTCGCGGCGCGATTCGGTTTCGAGATCGACCCGCCGACTTTCCACGCGATCGCGCGGCATCACGCCAGCATTCTCAAGATCTCGGCGGAACGGATTCGCGAGGAACTGGTGCGCATCCTGATCGAAGGAGGCGCGCGGCGCGGTTTCGAGATGCTCGACGCCACGGGCTTGCTGGCAGACGTGCTGCCCGAAGTGGCCGCGATGAAGGGTGTGCAGCAACCCGCCGAATTCCACCCCGAGGGCGACGTCTGGACGCACACGCTGCTTCTACTCGAACAGTTGGATCATCCGACTCCCACCCTCGCTCTTGGTGCGCTGCTCCACGATGTCGGCAAGCCGCCCACCTTCCGCATCGCCGAGCGCATTCGCTTCGACGGGCATGCCGAAGTCGGAACAAGGATGACGCACGAGATTCTTACGCGTCTGCGCTTCTCCCGCGACGAGATGGAGCAGGTCGAGGCGCTGGTAGCCAATCACATGCGCTTCATGGACATCGGTAAAATGCGGCAGAGCACACTCAAGAAGTTTCTGCGGATGCCGGTGTTTGCGGAGCATCTGGAACTGCATCGGCTGGATTGCATGTCGGGGAGCAAGCATCTGGAGAACTACGAGTACGCCAGGCGACATCTGGAGGAGTTCACCGCGGAACATCTGAAACCTGCACCTCTCTTAACGGGAACGGACCTGATCGCGGAGGGCTATAAACCCGGCCCCCGCTTCTCCGAAATCCTGGCGGCCGTGGAGGACGCCCAATTGGAGGGTCGCATCCACACCAGCGGGGAGGCTCTGGCCCTGGTCGAAGCCTCATTTCCGCGGTGACCATGGGCCGTCCACACGATCGTCCCCAGTCCGATCGCTCTCAAGATCACGCGACCGTGTTTTTTGACGGCGTCTGCAACATGTGCAATTGGTCGGTGCAGTTTATCATCGCTCGCGATCCCGCAGGGTACTTTCGTTTCGCAGCGCTCGGCTCAGAGGCTGCGCGCGACGTACTGGAGGAATCAGCAGTGCGCGGACCGCTTCCGGACAGCATCGTCCTGTGGGAACAGGGACGCCTGTACACACGTTCGACCGCAGCCCTGCGCATCGCCCGGCGGCTGACCTTTCCCTGGCGGTGGATGTGGGGGTTGATGATTCTGCCTCGACCCCTGCGCGACTGGATCTACAATGTAATCGCGCGTCACCGCTATCGGTGGTTTGGCAAACGCGAGAGTTGCCTGCTTCCTACGCCGGAACTGAGATCCCGTTTCTTACGTTAGCCGAGGGCCCCTGACCTTGGAACGAGTCTCATTTCCGCGGTAAAATTCCACAAATCCACCCCTAATCTGGGGACAGGCGACGCAATTCCCGAATTGTCCAGGTTTCCCCAGAATAATCCGGGAATTCGGGAGTTACGTAGCCTGTCCCCAGATTAGGGGTGTCCGAGGTAGGTAGGAGGAACCCGCATGGCCGAAGCCGCTGTGTCGCCGATGGTCGCCAACGACCCAGTCCCGAATCCACAACCCTTGACAAGATGGTCCCTGGCGCATCGCATCTTCTTTCGATTTCTGTTCTGCTACTTCATCCTGTACGCTCTTCCCGATTCGGGGCGCATCAGCATCATCAACGTGATTCCCGGCGCCTACAATCTCATTTCCAAGCGATACATTGCCCTGTGGCATGCCATCTGTCCCTGGGTCGCGATTCACGTCTTCCACCTGAGCGGACAGCCCGTCACTTACTTCCCCACCGGCAGCGGCGACACCACCCTCGGCTACATCCAGAATCTGCTCTTCGTAGTCTTCGCCCTCACCGCGACCCTCGTCTGGTCGCTCGCCGACTACAAGCGCCCTCACTACCAGACCCTCGACGCGTGGCTGCGCCTCCTGGTCCGCTACACCGTGTCGTTCACTCTCTTCGGCTACGGATTCGCAAAGGTCTTCCCGCTCCAGTTCGGCACGCCGGGCTTCCTCAAGCTGCTCGAACCTTACGGCGACTTTTCACCGATGGGCTCCCTGTGGTGGTTCATGGGAGCGTCCATTCCTTACATTATCTTTTCGGGGTGCGCCGAGGTGCTGGGCGGCCTGCTCCTGCTCTTCCGCCGCACTTCTACACTTGGGGCACTGGTCTCCTTCGGCGTGATGCTCAACGTGGCCGCACTCAACTACTGCTACGACGTCCCGGTGAAACTCTACTCCACCAACATCGTACTGATGTGCGTGTTCCTCGTGTCGCGGGAAGCGCGCCGGCTCGTCGACTTCTTCCTGCTCAATCGGCCCACCCCTGCGTCCGACCTGACCGCCCCGCGGCTGCCGCGGCGTTGGATGCGCATCAGCGCCACCGCCTTCCAGGTACTCTTCGTGGGCTACTCCCTCTACGGGCAGATTCAGGGCGGCTGGTCAGCCTACAAAGACCGGTACGTCCACCCGCAGCGGCCGCCGCTTTACGGCATGTACGACGTGGAGAGCTTCACACGCAACGGGCAGGAACTGCCGCCCCTCGTGACCGACGCCTCCCGATGGCGCAAGCTGGTCGTACAGTTCCCCACTGTCCTGAACATCAAAATGATGGACGACTCGATCATCACCTACGGCACCCAGTACGATGCCTCGAACAGCACTGTCCAGCTCACCGCGGGCAACGACAAGATCAACCGGTATCCGTTCTCATGGTCGCGGCCCGATCCGGATCACCTGACGTTGCAGGGCAAACTCGCGAGCGGCGAACTTACCGTGCGGCTTCGTAAGATCGACCCGATGTCGTACCGCCTCCTGAGCCGCGGCTACCACTGGATCAACGAGTTCCCGTTCAATCGATAGAGGGCACGTGCAACTACTCCTGCCGTAGGGCGGAAACAGGATCGACACGCGCGGCCCGCCATGCCGGCGCCAGACACGCTGCCAGTGAGACGGTAAGTAGCATCGCCGCGACGCCGCCCAAGGTCATCCCGTCCAGCGGGTTGGTAGCAAAGAGCATCGAACGGATGAAACGGGTCAACCCGATGGCGCCACCGAACCCAAGCACAACGCCGGCCAGCGCAGGAATCGATCCACCGCTTACCACCATCAGAATCAGATCTCTGCGTGACGCGCCCAGCGCCGTGCGAATTCCCAGCTCCTGCGTGCGGCCCGCAGTCACGAAAGACAGTACACCGTAGATTCCCGCGCAGGCCAGCAGCATCGCCAGCAGCGCGAACCCTCCCAGGAGGACAGCCGGCAACTTGCGAAGCGTCACCGATTCCGCCTTGATCTGGTCCATCGTCAGGGGATTGTCGAGCACCTGGCTCTTGTTGACTCGCCAAATCGCGCGCTGGATCGTCTTGATCAGCGCTCCCGCATCCCCGCTTCCCCGTGCCACCAGGCCCAAGCCGACTACGGGATCCTGTGCGAAGCTCGCATATACACCGGTGTCGTTAGGTTCGTCCAGACCGTTAGCCTTCTCATCCGCCACCACGCCGACGATCTCCCAAGCCGTCATCGGACCCAACCCGCGTCTCGAGGGCGCGATCTTCTCCACCAGGATTCGCCTGCCCAGGACCTTCTCGTTGGGCGAATACGCCTTCACGAAGGACTCATTCACTACCACCACTGGAGGAGCGCCAGCCGCATCTCGCTGGTCAAGCACTCGCCCCGCCAGCAAGCGGAGGCGCAGAGCCGGAAAATATCCCGGGGTGACGATCTTGAATCCGCTGCCCAGCATCTTGTCCTGGTGATCGGCCATACGAAACGGCATGCCGTCTCCCCAGCCTGTCAGTGGAAGAGCGCTCGCCAGCGCGGCGTCTTGAATCCCAGGCGCGGCTCGGACCTCGTCCAGCAGTTGATTCACGTACGCCGTGAGCTTGTTGGGTTCCGGATTCCGTTCCATCTCGAGCGGCAGCCACGCGCCAACCAGACCCTCCGATTGGAACCCCAGATTCACCGTCATCAAGCGTTGGAAGCTACGCATCAGCAGCCCGCCGCCAGCCAGGAGGATGAACGCCACGGCGACCTGCGCGGTAACGAAGATATGACGCGCATAGCGTCTTTCACGGCCGCCGGAAACCGCGCGCCCACCTTCCTTGATCGACTGGGCGGCATCGCGGCGTGAAGCCTGAATGGCCGGCGCCAGTCCGAACGCAATTCCGGTGAGGATCGTAGCGGCGGCCAGATAAGCCAGGACGCGGCCATCCATCTCGATATTGGCTTCGGGCGGAAAATAGAATGGCGGCAGCAGCGTCTGAATCCATCGCAGCAGTCCGAAGCCCAGCGCGATACCCGCTGCCGCTCCCAGTGCGGATAACAACAGGCTCTCCGTCAGCAGCATCCGGATAACCCGCAGTCGTCCCGCGCCCAGCGCCATACGCAGCGCGATCTCCCGCCCGCGAAGTGTCGCTCGGGCCATCAGGAGATTCGCCAGATTGGCGCACCCGATCAACAACACCGCAACTACAGCCCACATCAGAACCATCAGGGAGAGCCGCGTCTGCGTGCCCACCACATGGTCTACATAGCGATCCACCGTGGCGCCCCAACCTTTCTTGATGGCCGGATAGAGTTCCGCGATATGCGCGGCAATCGCGCTCATCTCGGCTTGCGCCTGCTCCACGGTGACGCCGCGCTTGAGCCGCGCGACGGCGGTCAAATAGTGATAGTCCCGTGCCGGATTGGGAGGAAACACCAGCGGGATCCACAGGTCGTTCCAGCGGCGATCGAATTCGCTCGCCGCGGGCAGCACGCCGACCACCGTGTACGGTTCGCCATTCAGCAGAATCGATCGTCCCACCAGTTCGCGGTCGCCGCCAAATACGTCCATCCATAGCCGATGCGAAACCACCGCGACCTTTGGACTGCCCGGCTGATCCTCACCACTGGCGAAGGTGCGGCCGAGTGCCGCCTGAACGCCAAAGACCTGGAAGTACGGAGCGGAGACGAACCCCACACGAAGCGAGCGAGGTTCGCTGTTTCCCGCGTAGCTGAGAGATCCGCCGGTCTCCGCGGCGATGGCATCGAACGACTGGCTTTGCCGCGCCCAGTCCAGGTAGTTTGCCGCCGCAATGACGTTGCGCGAATACTGGGGCGGCTTCTCCCACAACTGCACGATCCGCTCCGGCTGCGGATAGCTTGCGGATTTGAGGAGCACTCCGTCGACCAGGCTGAACATCGCGGCATTGGCTCCCAGCCCCAAGGCGATGGTCAGCACAGCGAAGAAAGTAAAGCCCGGACTTTTCCGCAGCGATCTCCATGCATACCGGAGATCTTGCAGGGTTGTATCGAATGAAGCTCCCACACGTGCCTCCCGAACTCTGTATTTGACTTGCTCCGCACCTTCGAACTGTACCCGGGCCGCGCGTTGGGCCTCTTCTCGCGAGAGTCCGCGCGCCACGGCACGTTCAATCAGGATCTCGAAATAAGACTCGACTTCCTCGTCGAGTTCGTGCTCTATTCGATGGCGATGACGGAAGCGCCGGAGCAGGTGCGTGATGCGGCTGACCGGTCCCACTGGTTCAGCCCTCCCCGGTGAGCACCTGGTTCACCGCTGTGTAGACCTTTTCCCAATTGCGCTTCTCTTTGGTCAATTGCGCGCGGCCGGAGCGCGTAATGGCATAGAACCGGGCGCGCCGCCCGTTTTCCAGTTGCCCCCACTCCCCCGCAATCCAGCCCTTCTCTTCGAGACGATGCAACGCCGGGAAGAGCGATCCGGGACCGACCAGGAAAACGCCGCGCGTTACCTGCTCGATCCGGTCGGCCACGCCGACACCATGCAAGGGCCGCAACTCGAGCGTGCGAAGAATCAGCAAATCCAAAGTACCCTGCAGCAGATCGGCCGGCTTGCCCATGGATCGATGATATCGGCACTCGATATCGAGTGTCAACACATGAGCCAGGTCGCCGGCCGATTTGCGGATTTCGGAAAGTTCGACTTGTTGGGACGGCTACTCATCAATTGAAGTTTCAGCTTAACCACTAGAACATCGGTCGTGGCCGTATACGTCGAGTCGATCGAGCCGGCGAAGTATGGATTGCCGCACTTATCCATTGTCTCTGCAGCGCATCGCGTGTCACCGGAGGATCTTCCGAGTCTGTGTACCCACAATGTATGCGCGATCCCGCTCGTCTACCATCACGGCACGGGCGTAGTCGTCGCCTGAGCCTCCGAAGTAGGTGGCGAACTGCAGCCCGCCTTCGCGGCCCAACTTCACCAGGAAGGCGTCCGAGTTTCCGCCGCTATAGTGCGAAGCTTGAACGTCACAGGAAAACACCGCGAGCGGGTTTAGCCAGCCGCATGCATGACGCCGGATGCGTCTACGGCAGTGCCGTAGACTCGCTCTTCGTCTTCGCCGCCAACATAGTTCGCGTACCCGGTCCTGAATGCCATTGTCTGGAACTGAACCGCGAAGGAGGACGCGGAATAAATATCGAAATTTCCTTCCGCCGATGTTGAGACCCTGCGAGCCCGGTACGATTACGTACCATCCCGATCTTTCCTCGCGCCATTCCAGTCAACGCCTTGGCCTCTCGCGGAGTCTAACTGAGCAAAACCGAGACAGGGGCGCGACGACTCCCAACCCCCTTTCCGCGCCCCAGGGCCCTTTCGAAGAAAGAACTGGCACCTACCCAACCTGCGTCAAACAAGGTACAATGTGGTTTGAATGTCTATCCAATGGAGTGGGCGCAAGCCCACTTTTTTGTTGGATTTGACACATTTGGAACGATGCAGCAAGCTGTAGCGTCGAAAATTGAGGAGATCGCGAAACGCGTCGCCGAGTCCGAAGGGCTGGAATTGGTCGAAGTCGAGCTCAAGGGCGGAGGCCAGCATCGTTTTCTGCGAATCTCGATCGACAAACCGGAAGGCGTCACGCACGCCGACTGCGAGACAGTGTCACAACAGGTTGGCACGATTTTGGATGTAGAAGACGTGATTCCGGGCGGCCGCTATACGCTGGAAGTCAGCTCCCCCGGCGTCGAGCGTAAACTCACCAAACCTCAGGACTATCAGCGGTTTCAAGGAAAAAAGGCCAAGATCACCTTGCGGGAAGCCGTCGAGGGGCGGCGCAATTGGGAAGGCAAGCTCGCCGGTTTCGAAAATGGCGACGTCGCGCTCGAAATGGCGCCGGGAAAGACGGTGCGATTTCCTTTCGACCAAGTGCAGAAAGCCAACTTGAAGTTTGAGTGGTAACCCCGCCGAAAACGAAAAAAACTCATCGCACAAAGAGGGTACTTTGGAAACGATTTTTCAATCCATCGAGATTCTGAGCAAAGAAAAGGGTATCGATCCGCAGATTGTGCTGGACGCCGTCAAGGACGCCATGCTGATCGCCGCTCGCAAGCACTATCGCAGCAATGAAGATTATGTCGCCGACATGGATCCGAAGACCGGCGCCATTCGCCTCTACGCGGTGAAGAAAGCCGTCGAATTGGTGGCCGACCCGGCCCACGAGATGACTCTCGCAGAGGCCCGCCGCATCACACCGGATGCCGAAATCGGCGCGGAAATTCGCATTGCCAAGAATACCGACGCCCTCGGCAGAATCTCTGCGCAGACCGCCAAGCAGGTGATCTTTCAGAAAGTTCGCGAGGCCGAGCGCGAAACCGTGTTTAACGAATATTCCGGCCGCACCGGCGAACTGGTGAACTGCACCATCAAGCGCGTCGAGGGACCGGACTACATCCTCGATCTCGGCAAAACCGAAGCCAAGCTCTCAAAGAAGGAACAGTCCCGCCTGGAAGGCTACAGCGTGGGGGACCGTGTCCGCTGCGTCATAAAGCTGGTGGACAAGTCGAGCAAAGGTCCGGGGGTATTGGTGTCGCGTGCCGCACCTGAGTTGGTGATGCGCCTCTTCGAACAGGAAGTCCCCGAAATCTACGATGGAACTGTGGCCATTCGTGGCTGTGCGCGTGAAGCCGGCGAGCGCACCAAAATTGCCGTGCAGAGCCGCGATCGCGATGTAGATAGCGTGGGCGCCTGCGTCGGTATGAAGGGAATGCGGGTGCAGTCCATCATTCGCGAACTGCGTGGGGAGAAGATCGATATCATCGAGTATTCCGAAGACCCCGTAGTTTTCGCCACGCACGCGCTGAGCCCGGCCAAGGTTAGCCGCATCAGCGTGCTCGATGCCACCGATAAACACATGGAAGTGATCGTCGACGATTCGCAGCTCTCCCTCGCCATCGGCAAAAAGGGACAGAATGTGCGCCTCGCCGCGAAGCTGCTTGGGTGGAAGATCGATATCAAGAGCGAAGAAGAGAAGCGGCAGGAAGTGGAATCGGCCATGGCCGCGCTGGTCGCACCGGGTGCTCCAGTTTCGGTGCTCATCGAATACGGGCTGCCGGAGAAGACCGTGGAGCGATTGCTCGATTCGGGTGTAGGGACGATCGAGAAGCTCGGCACCATGACGCCTGAACAGCTCGAAGACATTCAAGGCATCGGACCGGTAATGGTGGAGCAGATTCAAGACGCAGTGAACGCCTACTATGGCCAGTTTGAAGATAATTCAGGTGGAGAAATCCGGGAGCCAGCGCCAGAAGAACCGCTCCCAGAACCGCTCGAGGAATCGGTCGCAGAATCCGTTGTGGAGACTGCTCCCGAGATGACGGAAGAAGTACCGGAGTCCCCCGCGCCTGAAGGGGAAACAGGCGAGATCGAGCCTGGGGACGAGGTCTCCGCCGAGTAGTGAGGGGCGCTTGCCACAGAAACCCCGACAGAGTTTGGTAACATATAGACGCGGGGTCCCCCACTCACAATACGTCTGTAGGCGCGGGTCCAATGGGCAGAGCGGGCAGCCCGAAGAGCGGCAGTTTGGTGTGCCGCAGCAGGTGAATTTAGATCGTTTTCTCTATGAAGAAGATTCGAATCAACGAGCTGGCAAGGGAGTTGGAAGTCAAAGCTCACGAGATTTTGGAGCGGCTCCCGGAACTGGGCGTTCAGGAAAAAAAGACCCACTCCAGCTCAATCGATGAAGACGTGGCTATCAAGCTGCGCCGCTATTACGGATTCGACGTCCCCGACGCTGTCGAGGAAGAGTCCGACGGCTCGGTCGCGGTGGCTACCGAAGAACTTCCGGAGCGGCCTGACGTCGAAGAAGAAGACGGCATGGCCGGCGTTCCGGCCCCGCATCCGCAACCCCGTCCCGATCGGCCCGCCGCGGAAGCAGTGCATCCGGCGGCGCCCGAAGAAAAGGCTGCCCCGATGCCGGCTCCCGCCGTCGAACCCGTTCCGGCCGCGCCAACCGCGGCTCCCTCTTCACCCATCCGTCCGCCCCTGGCCGGACGTCCGATCCATCCTCCGATCGTCGGCCGCTCGATCCCACGCCCCGAGGTCAAGGATGCTCCGCGTCCCGAACCGCCTCGTCCGGAATTTCCGAAGCCTGAGAGTCCCAAACCGCTGACGCCCGCTATGCCGACCGCGCCTCCCGCCCCCACGCCCATCGTGGCCAAGGCACCTCCCGCAGTGCCGGCATCGCCGACTCCCAAGCCGCCCTCTTCCGTGCCAGTGCTGCCGTCCGCGCCCCTCACGCCCCGTGCGCCGCAGACGCCTTCCCATGTACAACAGCACGGGCCGACACCGCCTTCCGCGGTGATCGCACCAGGCCGCCCGATACCGACGGCGCCCAAGCCCATGCCTGGAGGCGCGGCACCTGGGGCACCAAAGCCGGGCCAGATTCTCTCGGGGCCGCGCCAGCCGTTCCCCGCATCTGCCACCGAGGGAGTGCGTCCTGCACCGGGTGCAGCCCAGCCGCCGCGTCCGAGCATAGTTCCGCGGCAGCGTTCCGATTCTCCCCGTGAGAGTCGCGAAGGGTTCCGTTCCGGACCTTCAGCCCCTCCAGTCTCCGCGCCTTTGCAGTCGCAGCCGCAAGGCCGTCCGCTTGCCGGCCAACCCGCCGCTCGTCCCGTAGTGCCGCCACGTCCCGACCTGGCTGCCAAATTGAATGCGCCGCGGCCCGCCATGCCGGCGCAGCCGCAACCTCCGCGTCCAGGAATTCCGAAGCCGCAAACCACCCCACCGGTGCCCGGACAGCCGATTTATCGTGGCCCGATTCGTCCCGGCCAACCACTCGTCGCCAAGACTGGCGTTCGTCCCGGACTCCCGACTACCGGGCGTCCCGGCCCCGGCGGACCACGCCCGCAGCACCCGACCTCTCGCGGCAGGATCGAGCCGGGTCTCGCACCGCCGCCCGTTGAAGCACCGCGTGGCGGACGTCCTGGGGACAAGCGCCCCACCCGGCCGCAACCGCGCGAGCGCGTGGAGGAAGAGAAGATTCTACGGCCCACGCGGCGCCACGTGGAGTCGGGACCGCCGGCCATCAGTCGCGCGATCACCATTTCCGAGGGCATCACGGTCAAGGAGTTGTCCGAGAAGCTCGACGTGAAAGCCAACCTGGTGATCAAGAAGCTGCTCGATCGCGGCATCTTCGCCACCATCAACCAGACCCTCGATTCCAAGCTTGCTACGGAAGTCTCCCGCGAGTTCGGCGCTTCCACCGCCACTGTGACCTATGAAGAAGAGGCCATGCAGGCAGTGGAAGAAGCCGAGGATACGAAAGACCTGGTCAAGCGGGGTCCCGTGGTTACCATCATGGGCCACGTCGATCATGGCAAGACCTCTCTCCTCGATGCCATCCGTACGGCCAACGTGGCTGCTCGCGAGGCGGGAGGCATTACCCAGCACATCGGCGCCTATCACGTGGAGATGAAGGGCCGCAAGATCGTCTTTATCGACACCCCCGGTCACGAAGCCTTCACCCGCATGCGTGCCCGTGGCGCCAAAGTTACCGACATCGTCGTCCTGGTGGTGGGAGCGGACGACGGCGTCATGCCCCAGACCCTCGAGGCCATCGATCACGCGCGCGCCGCCAAGGTGCCGATCATTGTCGCCATCAACAAGATCGACAAGGCCGATGCGCAGCCCGAACGTATCAAACAGCAACTCGCCGACCGCGGGTTGTTGCCCGAAGATTGGGGCGGTGACACCGTCATGGTGCCGGTCTCCGCAAGGACCCACCAGAACCTCGACCTGTTGCTCGAAATGATTCTTCTCGTGGCCGACATGCAGGATCTGAAGGCCAACCCGAGCCGTCCCGCGATGGGTACGGTCATCGAGGCACAGTTGGACCGTGGACGTGGGCCCGTGGCCACCGTGCTGGTACGCAACGGCACCCTGCACGTAGGCGATTTCTTCATCTGCGGCGCCGTGTTCGGCAAGGTCCGCGCCATGCAGAACGATCGCGGGGCGCAGGTGCGCAAAGCGGAGCCTTCGATGCCCGTCGAGGTGCTCGGTCTGGAATCTCTGCCGGAAGCGGGCGATGATTTCCAGGTCGTCACCGATACCGCCAAGGCCAAGCAGATCGTCAACTTCCGCGACCAGAAGGCTCGCGAAGCCGCTCTGGCGAAGTCGAGCCGCCTCACCCTCGAGCAACTGCACAAGCAGATGCAGTCGGGCGAGGTCAAGGAACTGCCCATCATCATCAAGACGGACGTGGGTGGTTCGGCAGAAGTGCTCACCGAGACTCTGCAGAAGCTTTCCAACGAGAAGGTCAAGGTCCGCGTGATCCACTCGGGCGTCGGCGCCATCAACGAAAGCGATGTGCTGCTGGCGTCTGCATCCAACGCGATCATCGTGGGCTTCAATGTACGGCCGGAACGCAACGCGTCGGCATTGGCGGAGCAGGAGAAGGTCGACGTCCGCCTGCACACCATCATTTACAACCTGACCGACGAGATCAAGGCCGCGATGAGCGGATTGCTGGCGCCGGTGTACAAGGAAGTCTACAAAGGCAAGGCGTCGGTGCTCACCACATTCCGTATTCCGAAGGTGGGCAACGTGGCCGGCTGCCAGGTCACCGACGGGACGATTGTGCGTTCTTCGGAAGTACGGCTGCTGCGTGACAACGTAGTGGTCTACACCGGCAAGATCGGGTCGTTGCGGCGCTTCAAAGACGACGTCAGTGAAGTCAAGATTGGCATGGAGTGCGGCATTTCGCTTGAGAACTTCTCCGACGTAAAGCAAGGCGACATTATCGAAGCGTTCGCCACTGAACGGGTAGCGACCGAAGTATTCGCTTGAGGAAATGGCGACTATTGGCGTCCTGACTTTGGAGTTACGGCTGGAAGAAGCGCACTCACTGAAAGACAAGCGGCACGTGATCAAGAGCCTGCAGGACCGCCTGCGAAACAAGTTCAACGTATCGGTGGCGGAGATTGACCATCAGGATCTGTGGCAGCGTTCGGCGATAGCCGTGGTCACCGTAGCGTCCGCCCAGGTTCACGCGCAGAAGGTGCTCCAGTCGGTAGAGGAAGAATCGGCCTCCATGCTAGGTCCGGCCCTGGTGGAGACGACGGTAGAGTGGCTGTAAACCGTGGATGAACGGCGCACATTAAGGGTCTCGGAGACAGTCCGGGAGGAGTTGATCGAGATCATCGGCTTCGAAACAGCCGATCCCCGCCTGTTGCAGGTGGAGGTGATCGAGGTGCATGTGAGCGCGGATGGCCGCCATGCCAACGTGCGCGTCGTGATTCGCGGCGACGAGCGCGAGCAGAAGAAATCGCTCGATGCGCTCGACCACGCCTCGGCATATCTGCGTCACGAACTGGCAAGCCGCCTCACCCTTCGGCATGTTCCTGAATTGCATTTCGAGCAGGATCGTCATCCGGACGTGGAAAGCCGCATCGATTTCCTGCTGAAGCGCGCCAAGAGATCCCGTGCCCGGACCGAGAGCTGATTTACTGTTCTAGCGCTGGGCCACCCATTCCCCTTTCATTCCTTCCGCAACGCGCTTACCGGGTCGATCCGAGTGCTCCTGACCGCCGAGAGGCCACTCACCGCGATCGACACCACTCCCAGGATCGCAGTAACCGAGAAGAGCGTCATCGGATCCGCCGCCGTCACTCCGAACAGCCACGAGGAGAGAATCCGTCCAGTCGCCACGGCACCAGCCAGTCCAGCCGCCGACCCCGCCAGCGCGCAAAGCAAACCCTCCCCCACAACCAACCGCATCACGTTCACCTGCGTCGCGCCTAAGGCAACACGCACGCCGATCTCTCTCGCGCGCTGCTCGATCGCGGAACTCATCAATCCGTGGAGGCCCAAAGCCGCCAACAGCAGCGCAAAGGCCGCGAAGACTCCCGCCAGCCGCGTTTCGAACCGCCGGGGCGCGTCCAACTCGCGCAGATGCTGCTCCACCGAGACCAGTTCGAACGGCGGAATCGAAGCGTCAAGCGAGCGCATCGCCGCCCGTATCGCCGCCGCTACAGAGCCCGAATCTCGCACTGTGCGAATCACCATCTCCATCCTGGGCAGCGACCATTGCTGCATCGGCCGGTAAAACGCCGGATTGATACTCCCGTTGCGGTTTCGGGAAGCATCGCCCACCACCCCGACCACGGTCAACCACGCTCCCCCCGCGCCAGGCAACACCTCCTGGAAGCGTTTCCCCAGAGGGCTCTCGCCCGGCCAGTAGCGCCGCACCATAGTTTCGTTAACCACTGCCACCTGCGCCCCGTCATGAACATCGCCGGCGTTGAAGACTCGCCCCAGCCGGAGCGGAATACCCATCAGATGAAAATAGCCGTCGCTGACCAGATCGCGCTGGTGGCGCTGGACGTCCGGCGCTCCCGGGGTCTCCTCCGTAACGATGCTCTGGTCGGGCGTCTGCCCACTGAAAATCTCAATGCTGGCGGACCCCGCCGCAGCCTCGCGCACCCCTGGCACCGCGTCGATTCTTTCGATCGCCTGCTCGATGAAGCCGTGAATCCGATCCTCGTTCGCATATCGCGCCGCGGGCAGTTCCACCTGCATCGTCAGCAAATGGGTGGTGTCGAAGCCGGGATTCACTTCCAACAACAGCCGCATGCTGCGCAACAGCAATCCCGCCGCGCCGAGCAAAATCACCGCCAGCGCGAACTGCGCGGTCACCAGGGAGCGCCGGAGACGCGGCGTACCGCGGCCACTCCTGGACGCAATGGTAGTCGCTTGCATCGCAGGAAATCCACCGAAGATCACGCCCGCCGCTGCGCTCAGCGCGAACGTGAACCCGAATGTCAGAAAGTGGATCGAGGCTCCTTCCAGGCGCGGCACACCCGCTGGAGCCATCGCGAGAAGCGCCCGCAGGCTCCACGCGGCAGCCAGAAGCCCGCAGAGTCCGCTCGTTCCGAAGAGCAGCAAGTTCTCTACGGCAAGCTGGCGCACCATCCGCCAGCGCCCAGCCCCCAACGCCGCGCGAATCGCCAATTCCCTCTGCCGGTGACGTCCGCGGACGGTAAGCAGGCCGGCGATATTGAACCCGGCAATCAACAGAACGCAGAGCAACGCGGCCTGCAACAGCCCGAGGGAACGGCGCAGTCCGGTTCCCGCGATTTGCTCCGCCAAAGGAATCACGCTCACGCCCAGCCCGCCATCGGTCTCCCGGTGTTCGTGCGCCAGCGACTCCGCAACCGAATTCATCTCGGCACGCGCTTGCGACACCGAAACGTCCGGCTTCAGACGTGCGAGACCGCCGAAGGCGTCGGCCATCCGGAACGTCGGCTGTTGCCACAGCGCCCACCGTGCGTCGCTGGCCAGCGGCATCCAGAGCGCGGTATGCGGATCGGGGAACTGGAACTCCGCCGGCATCACCCCGACGATCGTGAAGCCGGCGCCATCGAGCGAAAGCGACTGCCCCAGGATGCCCGGGTCGGCGCCGAACCGGCGCTGCCAGAATCCGTGACTCAATACCGCGAGAGCATCCCCTCGTCTCGACTCCTCCTGAGAGAACCCGCGTCCCAGTTCTGGCCGCACTCCCATCAATTCGAAGAAACTCCCCTGTGTCTTCGAAGCCTGGAGCTTTTCCGGCCCGTCCTCTGTGGACCAAGTCACGAGCGAGCCCTCCGGCCGCAGGTAGATCGCGAAATCCTGGAACGCGTGGCTCCGGTCGCGCCAATCCTGGACAATCGGGCCGGAAGTCCAATCCCATTCGATCGATTTCGCCGGCACCGTCTTCCAGAGCACCACCAGGTGCTGCGCATCCCGATATGGCAAGGGACGCAATAGCACTGCTTCGATCACGCTGAATAGCGCGGTATTGGCCCCGACCGCGAGAGCCAGCACCACAATGGTGCTCACCGTGAATCCGGGGCTGCGAAGCAGAGAACGTGCTCCGTGGCGCATGTCCTGGAACAGTCCGCCCAAATCTCAATCCCCTGTAGCTGGTATCTCCCGCGCCTGAACCGCTTTTCCCGGCGTCAGCGACGGCCACAGCGCCCATAGCACCGTCGACGCCAGCACTGCCGCGACAATCCATCCGTGCACATGCATGGCGGGGAGCGGAATCCCCAGCAATTCTACGATCGGATCGCGCAAGGAGAAAGCCCAGAACACCAGCGCATACGCCAGGTAATTCTCGCGCGCGAACTTCCAGCAGAACAGCCACGCAACCAATCCCGAGAGTGCCGCGATGCCGTACTGCAACACCAACTCGCCAGGCGTACGGATATCCAGTGGAAGCGGAACGAACATCATCAGTAGAAATGCCGAGATCTTCATCCAGCCGCTTGAAAGCCGGCGTGCGATCAATGCCAGGACCGCCAACTCGGCCGCATCGAAGATGGTCGAGCGCACCGCATTCGCGATCGCCCCGAGCGATGGAACGGCCGAGATCAGCAGGTCCGGGCTGCCAATCGAAAAAAGGGCCTGCGCATGGAAGCGATCGAGCAGCCAGCCTTCGATCTGATGGAGCATGATTCCCATCCCAATCGCAGCCAGCAACGCCGCCAGCGCGGGTATCGCCATCACACGTCGATTCGCGGCGCGCAACGCCGCCGTCGCATCGGAAAAGAAGGAGATCACCAACGCCCCCGCGCCGCCCATCAGCAAAAATCCGAAGATCACCGACATCAGAATGACGATGTAGATCGTGGCCTGGAACGTTTCCAGTGGAATTGCCGTGTCGTAATTTTGCAGCGTGAGTTTCATCGAGAGCAGAGGTTCCACGCCAGCCAGGAGTGCAGCCGGTATCGCGATCATAATCGTGAGCCGCCACTTCACCTGTCCCAGCCGAATTCTCTGAATGAGGAGAATCAGCCCGTACACGATGCCTGCCGCCAGCATTCCAAAGCGCAGCGTCAGCACGCCGATGGAAATGAAATTCTGCTGCGACCGGGCCCGCGACCAGACTTCGGGCAACTTCCAATAAGACCGCAGGGTCGTGACTTTGTCCCCGTCCACCTCAGCCACCACGCGGAAGTTCGCCTCGTCCACGTTGCGTGGATCGCCCGGTCGCGCCTCCCACTCGAGCTTGTGATCGCGCCTCGCCTTCTTCTTCTCTGAGGCGTTCTCTTTCAAATCCATCGCCGAGAGATCCCATCCCCGCTCCGTAGCGAACGCCGCAGCCTTGTCGCGTGCCGCATCGTCGCCGATGTCCGCGCCCGGACGGTCCTCAGGCAGCGTGTGCGTAACTCCCAGCACCTGCCCCGTCTCCGGGTTCACCGACACTCCAACCTCTTCGCGGTCGAGCGATTTGAAGTAACGAGTCGACCAGCGTTGGATCGGACGATACTGTTCGAAAAGCTTCGAGACGAAGTCGACCGGCTTGCGCTCGAGAAAGTATTTGCCCGCCTGGCTGTCCGGTCCGCTCCACGTAGAGGCGGGAAAGGTCACGTGGCGGTAATCGTCGGGATTGAGGCCGTGCGCACGCAAAAAGGCATCGCTGGCGGCGCGTGCCTGCTCCTCGGAAATCTTGTAATTGGGGGATTCGCCAATCCGGCTGACGGGAATCGAAAGCGTGAGCAGGCCAGCCACCAGGACTAACACCGCCGCGAGCCAGCCTCTCAGAGTCAGCGGCTGATACGGCAGCGTGGCGGCGGCGACTTCATGCTCCGCCGCGGCTTCGGGCGGAGTCTCCACTTCCCTGCCCTCATCGCCATTCAAGAGTCCAGTCTCTGGTTCGAATCCGCCCCGCCGCCAGTATGCCACCAGCGCCACGAAGACCGGCAGGACGATGATGCCCGCGCTGGCCGCTCCGGAGAGCTTGAAATAGAGGCTCTGCGAGCGCACCAGCAGCATGGCGCTGTACATCGCGTCCACCGAGTAGTGCCACACCAGAGTCGGCAGGATGCCCCATCGCAGCATGATCAGTCCCAGCGCGACACCGCCGATTCCCACTTCCATGCCACGAATGAAGAATGGCTGCTGCGGATAGCCGGAATGTCCGAATCCCCATATGAAGCCCGCCGCGATCACTGCCACAGGCAAGGACCGCGCGATCTTCCGGAAGAACGGGATGCCGAACATGCGGAACAGAAATTCCTCGGAAACAGCAGGGAGGAAACCACCAAACAGCACGAAGAGCCAGGGAAAACGAGTATTGAGAAGATCGCTGTAGGGCACATCGGCGGGAGACCACGCTCCGAACTTGTACGCCACGATGTAGAACGCGGTCTGATACGCAATGAAAATACCGGTCAGGGTGATGCCGAGAATCGAGCCGAGGAAGAATCGCTTGGTGCGCAGCCCACGCACACGGAACAGATTGCCGAGAGAAACCTTGCCGGGAAATAACTCGCGATAGAGCGGCTCCGCCCCGGCCGTCAACACGAAGAGCAGACCGCCAGCCCCCAGCGCGCTGATCAGCCCCTGCAACAGCTGCCGCGTGACGAACGCACTGTACGAGTCGGTAGTGGGGTATTGAAATTCCTGTAGCGAAAACTGATTCAGCGTGGAGCAAAAAGAAAGCACCATGCCCAACACGCCGACCACCGCCGCGCGCCGCCAGCGAATATCGTGCTGGCGCACCCGCATCACGATCACGACGACCAGACCGACGATCATGGCCACCAGGAGCGCCGAATCCACCATCTGCGCCATCTCGTTCTTCGAACGCAGGCGTTGATAGTCGCGGCTCCACTGTTCGGGCACCTTGAGGTATTCGCGATACGCCCCCACCTCGTTTCCCAGAACCGTCACTTCCACGCGATTGGTAGCGTCGTGCAGGTTGAAATCGCGCTCTTTCCAAGTGAAGACACGGTCGACGCGATGCGGACGGGCGACGTCCGAGCCCTCTACGAAATCGAGCGACGCGGGGTCGCGATGCAATCGCGTGCGCAGGAAATCTTCCGCCAGAGCCCGCGCCTGAGGAGCGTCTACCGCCGGCCGCGCGGCATCTTCCGGCAGCTCGTGCTCGAATCCTGCCAGGAGGCCGAGAGGCGTGATGTCGACGCTGAACTCCTCCTTCTGTAGAGGGCGGAACCAGCGGTAGGACCAGCGCCAGATGCGCACCTTCGTGCCCATCATCTGGTTGGCTTGTTCCAGTCCGGCCTCGCGCTCCAGAAAGGTCTTGGCATCGTCGTCGAAACTGAAGCTGGACGCTTGCCGATAGCCGTTGGTATCGTACCCCTGCCCGGAGAGGAACTGGCCGGCCAGCGCCTGCCCATCGGTTCGGTTGACGCGGAAATCGATCGAGGCCTCTGGAAAAGCGCGATAGAAATTGCCGCTGGAGAACCAGACGGTGCCGGCCAGCAGCGCCATGCATATCGCGATGAAACGATAGTCCGAACTCTGGAGCTTTTCTTTCATAGGCGCTTCCGTTATTGTCCGCCCGCACGCGTTTCTTTCGCCGCCCAATGCAGGCCGATGCCACCCAGGAGACATTTACGCACCGCCAGCAATCGATAGCCGGCGCATTCCAAGAGCGCCGAAAAACTGTCGATCGAGAGGAAAGTCCGCAGCGAATCCGGGATGTAGGTGTAGACTCGCGGGCGGCCGTGGAGCACGAGTCCCCAGAAGGCGCCCTGCGCGTAGAGATAGCCGAGATAGAGCTGCCGCGCCACTGGATTCGCGGGCAGGAAGAAATCGAGGCTGACCAGCAATCCTCCCGGACGCGTGACTCGCTCTACTTCCCGCAGCACCCTCTTGAGATCGGGAAAGTTGCGCAGACCGTATCCGATGAAGACGCAATCGAAAGCCGCGTCGCGGAATGGCAGCACTCCCGCGTCGGCACAGACGCCGTCAGGCAGACCGCGATCCCGTGCAAGGACGACCATGCGCTCGGTGATATCGACAGTGTAGGCTCTCGATCCGGGATGGCGATCCTTGACGAGGCGTGAGAAATCGCCTGTTCCGCACGCTAAATCGAGCACCACAGGCCGCTCGGGCAGTTTGGCCTGCTCTACGCCCGACCGCTTCCAGCCTTTGTCCATGCCATAGGAAAAAGCCCGGGTAATGAAGTCATAACGGGGTGCAACGGTGTGAAACATGGCCCGCATCAGGCGGGAATCTTCTTTTTCAGGAACTATCACTTGCAGCCGAATTGTAGCAAACTCATTGAACAGAAACGGTGACGCCGGATTGAGTTGGGTGGGTGACCATTTAGGGACGGCAGCCTGCACCAGGTGGGGGCTGGCGGAATCCGGGCTGGGGAAAATGACGGAACGAACCCAATCTTTTGTTGACCGGACTGGGGTTGCGCAGAATTGGGTTTGGCTTCCCGCGGGGAATCGGCGAGGGGATTGACGGATCGAGGGGAACTGCGGGGTTTCGTTTGTGGGCGCTTGAGATCGTGCTGGACGCAGTGGAAGGAGCGCTGTTTTGAAGTAGTTGGGACGGGAGGCGGCCTTGCCTCGGGTGAAGCGGCGGCCGGTAGATTTTGGGGAGTCGCGAGGGTTAGCGGCAATGTTCCTGGCGGTGCTCATCTACCAGGGATAGCAGGGCTGTGGGCTGGAGTCTGAAATTGAAGGGCTGTAAGTGATTGAGGAGAGGAAGAGAAGATTTCGGAGGTGGGCGTCACCGTCTACTGGCCAGTTCGCCGTTGCGGTTTTAGCGAGCTTTCAGTGCATCTTCGCCGAGCGGCAAGGCTTAGTACGGTTTTCGGTGATACATTTTGGTACGTATTCAGCAAGAATACTCCCTCAGCTCACGGGTCGCGGGTCGCAAGACGATGACGAGCCGCGCGCGTAAGCAAGCGACGTCCCGACCGCTCCGAGAATCACTCCCTTACGGTCGTGGCTCGTTGCGAAACGTGCGCGTAAGCAAGCGACGCCCCGACCGCTCCGAGAATCACTCCCTCACGGTCGTGGCTCGTTGCGAGGCTGTGCTCGTCAGCAAGCGACGCCCCAGTCGCCCCGAAAATCAGTCCCTTACGGTCGTGGCTCGTTGCGAGTTGCGCGCGGTAGCAAGCGACGTCCCGACCGCTCCGAGAATCACTCCCTTACGGTCGTGGCGCGTTGCGAGCCGCGAAGCGATCGGCGATACGTCGGCGGACTTCGCTAGATCAGCCCCTGTGCCTTCCAGAGGTCCATCGCGAGTCCGAGGCCGCGCATGTCGGCGCTCCTCTCGAGCATTCTGTTCATTGCATATGCAATGGAGGTGCGAGCATCCATGTCGATGACCGCAAGCGATCCTCCATACCCTCCCCAATAGATCGTGTTCGGGTTGGGAAAAGCAAACCCGCCGCCGGAGACCGCGAACCCCAGCCCGTTGCGGATGGGGATCCCGAGAATGCGATCGCGACCCGACACCTGAACTTCCAGCGCCCTGCGACATCCCGCTTCAGAGAGAAAGCGCTTGCCCTTAGCGACACCGCCGTTCGCCAGGATGGCGTGGATCCCGGCGATGGCCCTGGCGTTGCCCGTGCCACCGATCGCGGGAATCTCGGCGCCACGCCATTCTCTGGTTCGCGTAGCCATCACGTCCACAGAGATGTGGCGATCGGGTGGGCCGGGCGGCGGGATGAGATCGGCCACCCGCGCATCCTCCGAAGCGGGAAGGCCGATCCAGAAGTCAGCCCCCATGGGCTCCGCGATTTCCTGACGGAAGACCGTCCCTAAGGAGCGCCCCGTTATGCGACGCACAACCTCGCCGACCAGGTAGCCGAACGTGTTCGAATGGTAGCCCGGCTCCGTTCCAGGCACCCAGTCGGGAGCCTGCTCCGCGAGCAACCGGGTGACCTTCTCCCAGTCGTAGAGGTCGTCATGGGTGATCGGCTCGTGCCAGTCCGGCAGGCCTGCCGAGTGGCTCATCAGATGACTAACCTTGACCTCCGCCTTTCCGTTGGCAGCGAACTCCGGCCAGTAGCGAGCCACGGGCGCGTCGAAATCCAGCTCGCCGCGGTCAGCAAGCAGAAGGGCCACCAGGGCCGTCATGGTTTTCGTCGTGGAGTAGACGTTAATGATCGTGTCGGAGTGCCAGGGGCGCGTGTGCGCTTCGTCGGCCCAACCGCCCCACAGATCGACCACCGTCTGCCCATCCACCGTCGCGCAAAAGCTGGCGCCCACTTCTTTACCGGCGGTAAAGTTGGCCGCAAAGGCCTCGCGCAAGGGTGCGAAGCGGGCGAGCGCGATTCCGTGTAACGAACCAACTACCGCGTCTCCTGCACTCTCTAGCGTATTCATTTCAGCAAGTTACCCCCTCTTCCTCGATAATATAGTGAAATTATAAAATAATGTTACTATAAAATAAAGAGAATGGCAACCGAACCCGATTCTTCCCGCCGCCAACCCAAGGGCGACAAGCGCGACCGCACACGCTCCCGACTGCTGGAAGCTGCCCGCTCGCTAATCCGCGAAAAAGGTTACGAGCACACTACTCTGGAGGCCATCGCTGAGCGGGCGGGTATGACCACGGGGGCGATCTACGGCAATTTCAAGAACCGCGATGAGCTGTTTATTTCCCTGGGCCAGACCTATTGGGCCCCCATCAAGCCACACGTACAACCTGGATCCAGCTTCCCCGAGATCATGCGTGCTCTGGCCGACGCCACGCTCGCGGCTATCCCGGACCGCAGCACGGCCGCGGTCGGTCGGCTCACGGGCTTGGCCTATACACTCACCCATGGGGAATTGCAGGCGAAGGTCGCCGAAATCACCTCTCAAAGTTACGACTTCGGCGAGCAATGGCTTCGCTCCGTCACGAAAGAGGATGATCTCCCCATGCCCGCCAGCCAACTCGTGCGCGTCATACACGCGTTAACCGAAGGCTTGGTTTTATTACGGCTGCTGACGCCAGAACTCATGCCTGACGAAGTCTTCCATGCGGCGTTCGCCGCGCTGGGGAATAAGACTGCCGGAGACTGAAACACCATTTCGGATTTCTCCGACGCTGTGCGCACCATGCAGCGCCTGGAACGACCCCATTCGCAAGTAGCGATAGCAGCCCCTTGTGCGTGCAAATCTTGTCGTTTGCTTTAGAAATTTGCGGAAAAAAGGGTTAGCCGCTGATGAACATCGATGGACGCAGAAAACGAAAGAAGTTATCAGTCGTTGGTCTGCAGCACGTGACGTCGCCGCCCCTTACAATTAATGATGTGAAGTTCTCGGCCACGTATGATCGCACGACGAGAGTGGTTTCGTGCGTGGCAGGCGCCGTCCTGCTGGTCCCCATAGCTCTGACCCATAGCATTCTGATCGGGTCTCTGTTTGCCGTCGTTTTCCTGGTGTCGCTTGCCTGGTCTCCGCAGAGCTACGAGATTTCGGATCAGGCGATCATCGTGCACCGCCTGATTGGCGACGTCCGGATCGCACTCGACGGCTTGCGTGAGGCGCGACGCGCGGTCTCCAGCGATTTCGATGGCTGCATCCGATTGTGGGGCAACGGAGGGCTCTTCGGATACTACGGCCTGTTCCGCACCTCGAAGCTCGGCAGGTGCTGGTGGTACTTGACGAATCGAGATAACGCCGTGGTTCTCGTGACCCCGGCCATCACTGCTCTATTCAGCCCCGACGACGTCGCCGGTTTTCTGCAGATTCTCCCGGCGACGCATGGTGCGAACCCCGAACCCCATTCGCCCACGCGCCATTCTTCTGCTGGTCTGATTGCCAAGTTCGCCGGATTCGTGATCGCGATTGCCGTGCTTTCGTTCGTGCCGTTCGTGATGCTCTACTCTCCGGGACCTCCGAATGTGACACTGACTTCGAGCGCGTTAACGGTCCACGACCGTTTCTATCCGGTCACGGTCAAGGCCGGCACGGTAGACTTGGCGGGCGTGCGCGTCGTCGATCTGAACATAGACCAGGGGTGGCGCCCGAAAGGGCGGACGAATGGATTCTCCAACGCGCATTACCATTCCGGGTGGTACCGCGTGGCCAACGGTCAGAAAGCCAGGATCTATTGGGCCGACGGCAAGCGCTTCGTTCTGCTGCCACCCAAGGATCCGGCTGAAGCCCCGGTGTTGTTCGAGGCGATTGATCCGGACGCTTTTGTGAGACAAATCCGGGAGCAATGGTTGAATCAGGCGCAATGAACTATCACGGACCTCTGCTCCCCGCACTTGGCCTTCGCGGTGAGCGCTGGATGAGGCTGCCCGCCGCATCCCCCAAAGTGGCCATATCGTGCTAACATGAGACTTAGCACCGATCGTTTCTTTCCCGAGGTCAAATCCACTTGGCTTTAGTAGAAGGTTGCAGGCACTCGCTGGAGATTTCCGTCCCTGTTGATGAAGTGGAGAGCGAGACGGGCCGTGTTACGGCCGACGTTCAGAAGCGCGCCAAACTCCCCGGCTTTCGCCCGGGAAAAGCGCCTGCCACGTTGATCCGCAAGCAGTTTGCAGGCGAAATCCGGCAGCGGGTTCTCGAAAGTCTCGTCCCGAAATATCTCCAACAGCAAATCGAGGCGGAAAACCTCCATCTGGTGGGACGGCCTGATGTCAGCGACGTTCACTTTCACGATGGCGAACCCCTCCGCTTCAAGGCGGAGTTTGAGGTATTTCCCGAGGTCGAACTGCAGGAGTACAAGGGGGTCGAAGTGCCTTATCACGATCCCGAGGTGACCGATGCCGACATCGACAAGCGCCTCGAGGAGCTGCGGAACCAGAAGGCGGAGTACATCAACATCGACCCGCGCCCGATCGAAGACGGTGACCACGCCGTGGTCGCCCTGCAAAGCCTTTCCGGAATTGAAGGCGAGCCGATGAAGCAGGACGAAATGGTTCTCGAAATCAACGGGCCCGATACCATGGCGGCGTTCAGCGAGAATCTGCGCGGCCTCTCGCCGGGGGACGAAAAGGATTTCGAGGTCACTTATCCCGACAACTATGGTTCTGCGCGGCTTGCGGGCAAGACGGTCAAGTTTCACGCGCTGGTGAAGGGCCTCCGCAGAAAAGAGCTACCCGAGATCAACGAAGAGTTCGCCCAGGATCTGGGTGACTATCGCACGGTCGACGAGTTACGGGAAGCCATCCGCCGGGCTATTTTCGGCCAACGGGAATTCGAGGCACAGCAGGAAGCCAAGACGAAAATCGTGGATAAGCTTGTGGCCCAGCACGATTTTCCGGTTCCCGAGTACTATATTGAACGGCAGCTCAAAAGCCGCATGGAACAGACGGCCCGAATGTTCGCGGAACAGGGAATGGATGCCCGTTCGCTGAATGTGAACTGGGAAAAATGGCGGGAAACCCAACGGGACAAGGCCAAAGACGAAGTCAAAGCTTCGATGCTGTTGGGCCGAATTGCGGAAAGGGAATCGATCCTGCCAACCCGCGACGAAGTCAATAAGGAGGTGGAGAGACAGGCGCGACAGAGCCGTGAGCCAGTGGCCGCAGTCCAAATGCGCTTCGAGAAGGACGGCACCATGGACCGGATCGCCTCCCATATCCAGACTGAAAAGACACTTAACTTTTTATTCGAGCATGCGCGTAAAACCGCAGAGGCATAAGCGGATTCTGAAAACCACACCCCCACAGGTACTACGGTCCGCGCCCTAGTCTTTAGATTACATTGCCAAGGAACGCAGTTCAGGTGATAATAGAAACGAAACTGAGAACGTTCCCTACTCCGGAGGAACCCGGGAGCTGCTCTCCCGAGCCACTCGGGCGGAAGAGGAGAAAAACTGCTTGAAGCGTGCCGGATCCGATGATGCTTTACGCTGTTCGTTTTGTCATAAGAGTCAGGACGTAGTCGGAAAGCTCATCTCTTCCCCCAGCGACTATCCTCGCGCGTACATTTGCGACGAGTGCATTGCCGTTTGCAACTCGATTTTGGAAGATGACAAAGTCGAGCCCCCCTCGGGAACCCCCAATAAAATCCCGAAGCCGCTGGAAGTGAAGGAGTTTCTCGACCAGTACGTGATCGGCCAGGAAGCGACCAAGAAGAAGCTCGCTGTCGCCGTTTACAACCACTGCAAGCGGATTCACATGAATCGCCTGCGTAATACGGAAGTCGAGCTGCAGAAGTCCAATATCCTGCTGATCGGGCCCACGGGTACCGGCAAAACATTGATGGCACAGACTTTAGCGAAGATATTAGACGTTCCCTTCGCGATTGTCGATGCTACCACTCTGACTGAGGCAGGATACGTCGGCGAAGACGTCGAGAATATCATTCTCAAGCTCCTGCAAGCTGCCGACGGGGACGTTCAGAAGTGCCAGCAGGGAATCATTTACATCGACGAAATCGACAAGATCTGCCGCAAGGACGAAAATCCGTCGATCACACGTGACGTTTCGGGCGAAGGCGTCCAGCAAGCTCTGCTGAAGATCCTGGAAGGCACGGTCGCTAATGTGCCGCCACAGGGTGGCCGGAAGCATCCTCACCAGGAGTTCACCCCAGTAGACACCACCAACATCCTGTTCATCTGTGGCGGGGCATTTGTGGGGCTCGAAAAGGTGATCGCCCGGCGCACCGGCAAAAAGTCAATGGGCTTCCTCCAGGAGGAAGACAAGAGCGGCCCGCGCAGTTTGAGCGGCCGCCGCGATATCGACTTGCTCTCTCAAGCGCAACCGATCGACCTGATCAAGTTCGGATTCATCCCGGAGTTCATCGGGCGGTTGCCGGTGTCGGCGGTTTTGGAGGACTTGGATCGCTCTGCCCTGATCCAGATCCTGGCGCGGCCCAAAAACGCCATCATCAAGCAGTATCAGAAGTTGTTCGAGTTCGAGAATGTACGCCTCAAGTTCAGCGACGACGCTTTGGAAGCAATCGCCGACCTGGCTATGGAGCGCAAGGTAGGTGCGCGCGGATTGCGCATGATTCTCGAAGACTTAATGTTGGATCTGATGTACTACCTGCCTTCGTACAAGAAGGTCCGCGAATTCCAGGTCACCAAAGAAATGGTGCTGGCACAGAAAATCAGTCTTACAATATTAGAAAAGGCCGGTTAACGGCCGGGCATGCCCAGCCCCGACGGGGCACTTACCGCACTTTGCAGGGGACCGGTGGATTGGGTCCATCCTACCGGGGAGAACAATGCTTACTTCTAAGGAAAAATCCGATACAAAACGACTTCCCATGATGCCCATTCGGGACGTCGTCATCTTTCCGTTCATGATGACGCCGTTCGTGGTAGGTCGGGAATCCAGCGTCCGCGCGTTGGAAGAGGCCATGGCGGGGGATAAGAAAATCTTCCTCGCCACCCAGCACGACGCCTCAATCGATGAACCTAAGCCAAATGAAATCTATAGCGTAGGGACCATCGTCAACATCGTGCAGAGCCTCAAGCTGCCGGACGGAAATATTAAAGTTCTAGTTGAAGGTGTGGAACGCGGCAAGGTCGTTTCGGTGGCCGACGAGGAAGGCTTTTTCCGTGCCACCGTACGTACTTCCGCTTACAAAGTGGAATCCGGACAGCAATTGGACGCCCTAGTGAGCCGGGTGACCGGTCTGTTCGAGCAGTATGTCAAGCTGAGCCAAAACCTCAACTACGAGACCATGATCGCGGCCATCCGGGTGGACGATCCGGGCAAACTGGCCGACACGGTGGGCGCCAACCTCCAGCTCACCATCGAAGAAAAGCAGGAACTGCTCGAAATTTTCGATCCCATCGACCGCCTCACGCGGGTCGCCGAGATGCTCGATATCGAGATCGAGAAGCTCAATGTCGACCGCACTATCCAGGGACGCGTCAAGCGCCAGATGGAAAAGGCGCAAAAGGAATACTACCTCAACGAGAAGATCAAGGCCATCCAGAAGGAGCTGGGCCGCGGCGAGAAGAGTGAAATCGATGAGCTGAAGAAGCGAATCGAGACCTCTGGCATGACGCCCGACGCCCTGGAGAAGGCCATGGCGGAGTTGAAGCGGCTGGAAAATATGCCGCCGATGTCCGCCGAATCCACGGTGTCGCGCAACTATCTCGATTGGCTCCTGGCGGTGCCATGGAAGAAGAAGTCCAAAGAGATCCGCGACCTGAAATTCGCCGAAAAGGTATTGGAAGCCGACCACTACGGGCTGGAGAAGATCAAGGAACGCATCCTGGAGTTCCTGGCGGTGCGCCGGCTGGTCAAGAATCCTAAGGGTTCGATTCTCTGCTTCGTAGGCCCTCCTGGCGTGGGTAAAACTTCGCTCGGCATGTCGATCGCGAAGGCGACGGGACGCAAATTCGTCCGCATGTCCCTCGGCGGAGTGCGCGATGAGGCTGAAATCCGCGGCCATCGGCGCACTTACATCGGCGCCCTGCCCGGCCAAGTCGTGCAAATGATGAAGAAGTCGGGCACCCGGAACCCGGTTTTCATGCTCGACGAAGTCGACAAGATGTCTATGGACTTCCGTGGCGACCCCTCGGCTGCCCTACTGGAAGTGCTCGACCCCGAACAGAACTTCATGTTCGTGGATCACTACCTGGATGTCGAGTACGATCTGAGCCAAGTCTTTTTCATCGCCACTGCAAACGTACTGCATACGATTCCGCCGGCGTTGCAGGATCGCATGGAAGTCATTCGTCTTTCCGGCTACACCGAGTTGGAGAAGATGGAGATCGCCAAGCGCTTCCTGGTGCGGAAACAGATGGAAGCCACCGGACTTTCCAAGGACCGGATCGAGTTCGCAGACTCCGGAATTGGCGGCCTGATCCAGTATTACAGCCGGGAAGCCGGTGTTCGTAATCTGGAGAGGGAAATTGGGAATGTCTGCCGCAAGATCGCACGCCAGGTAGTAAACAGCGAGAGCGGCAAGGAGAAGAAACAGCTTCCGAAGGCCGTGATCGATGGCGAAAAGCTTCCCGAATTACTCGGCCCGTGGAAGTTCCGCGACCTGGAAGCGGAGAAGCGCAACGAGGTGGGCGCTGCGGTGGGGCTGGCGTGGACGGAAGTGGGCGGCCAGATTCTCACGGTGGAATGTACCCTGATGGAGGGCAAAGGCAAGCTGACCGTCACCGGCAAGTTAGGCGAAGTGATGCAGGAGTCGGCGCAGGCGGCTATGAGCTACATCCGCTCGCGTGCGCATCTGTTCGGCCTGCCCCGCGATTTCTACCGTAATCTCGACCTTCACATCCATATTCCCGAGGGCGCCATTCCGAAGGATGGGCCTTCGGCTGGAATTACGCTGGCCACCACGATTTGCAGCGCGCTAACCCGCATCCCGGTACGGGGTGATGTCGCCATGACCGGCGAGATCACGTTACGCGGAAAAGTACTGCCGATCGGGGGACTCAAGGAGAAGCTCATGGCGGCGCATCGCCATGGGATTCGGGAGGCAATCGTTCCGAAGGAGAACGAGAAGGATCTGCCCGATATTCCAGACGCGATCAAGCAAACCATGAAAATCAACTTCGTGGAATCGATGGACGAGGTTCTGAAGATCGCGTTGGAGCGGGAACTTGTGGCGTTGCCGATGCCTCCTGGTAATCCGGCACTCGAGTCACAGGCGGTCGAAGAAACTCGGGCGCACTAGCCTCGGCCCCAGTAGGGCTAAGTTCTTTGCCAGCAAAGTTTATTATCAGTGCCGCGAAGCCGGTCGAGTTTCCCTCCGACCGGCTTCCAGAAATCGCATTCTTAGGGAGAAGTAACGTAGGAAAGTCCAGCCTCATCAACGCCCTCACCGGCCAAAAAGGGCTGGCTTTTACCAGCAACACACCAGGCCGCACACAAACGATTAACTTTTATCAAGTGGACGGGACCTTTTACCTGGTGGACCTTCCGGGATATGGGTACGCTCGAGTTCCCGCGGGACACCAGGAGGCCTGGAAGAAGCTGATTGAGCAGTATTTGGAAAACAGGGATAGCCTTAAGCTATCGTGTCTGATACTCGATTCCCGCCGCGGATGGATGGATAAGGATCTCGACCTGAAGCGGTGGCTGGAGTATCACGGCAGAGAATATCTGGTAGTCGCCACAAAAACGGACAAGTTGAATCAATCTGAGCAAGAGCACGGACTCCGCGCCATCCGCCAGGAAGGCGTTGAGCCGCTGCCGTTCTCGGCCTTGACCGGCCGGGGAGTGAGGGAAATTTGGCAAGCAATAGCGAAAACAGTTCCACGGTGAACACCGTGCCCCAGGAAAAGCCCACCGAAAAGCCGGCCCCCCGCGAAGGCGCAACGCATTCCGGGTCCGCCGAAACCGAAAAAAACGAGAAGCCCCCAGCCGCACCCCACGTGCCTTCCGAGAAACCCCATGCCGAGTCCACCGAACGGGTGGAACGTCCCGAACGGCATGAGCGCGCCCCGAGGGCGGAGCGGCCCCCCAAAGCGGCCGCACCGGTAGCGGCCCCGCCCGCGCCGGCCCCCACTCCAGCGCCGTCTGCGGTGGAAGTGAAGGCCCCCGAGGCAAAGGCGCCGGAAGCAAAACCTCCCGCTCCGGAGACCAAAGCACCGGAAGCGAAGCCGGTTGAAGCCAAAGCACCAGAAGCCAAAGCACCGGAAGCGAAGGCGCCGGAAGCGAAACCTCCCGACCCCAAGCCCGCCGAACCCTCAATTTCTACACCGGAGCCGATGGGTCCGGGCGCCATGGCTCACCATCGCCGGAAACAGGCCGCCCAAGGCGTGAAGAACGGAACCCCCACGCTCGACCTGGTGGAACTGAAGGACATGAGCATCCAAAAGCTCAACCAGGTGGCCAAAGACATGGGCATTCAGGGCGCGGCCGGCCTTCGCAAACAGGAACTGATCTTCAAGATCCTGCAGACCCAGGCGGAAAAGAGCGGACTGATCTTCTCCGAAGGCGTGCTCGAGTGCCTGCCGGATGGCTTCGGCTTCCTGCGCGCACCCGAGTACAACTACCTGCCCGGTCCGGACGACGTGTATGTTTCGCCGTCGCAGATCCGCAGGTTCGATCTCCGCACCGGCGATACGATCTCCGGTCAGATTCGTCCGCCCAAGGAAGGCGAACGGTACTTCGCGTTGATCAAGGTGGACGCGATCAATTTCGAGCCACCCGAGGAAGCACGCAACAAGATCTTCTTCGATAACCTGACGCCGCTTTACCCCAATGAGCGACTGAAGCTCGAAACCGTCCGCGACAACTACTCCGGCCGCGTGATGGACCTGCTGGCACCTATCGGCAAGGGACAGCGCGGTCTGATCGTATCACCGCCGCGAACCGGCAAGACGATGCTTCTGCAGAGCATCGCGAACTCAATAACCACCAACCACGCGGAGGTCACGCTCATCGTTCTGCTGATTGACGAGCGTCCCGAGGAAGTCACCGACATGCAGCGCAGCGTGCGCGGCGAAGTCATCAGTTCGACCTTCGACGAGCCGGCCACGCGTCACGTGCAGGTGGCCGAGATGGTGATCGAGAAGGCCAAGCGACTGGTGGAGCATAAGCGCGACGTCGTAATTCTGCTCGATTCGATCACGCGTCTGGCGCGCGCCTACAACACCATCGTTCCGCCCTCGGGCAAGGTGCTTTCGGGCGGCGTCGACTCCAACGCGCTGCAGCGTCCCAAGCGCTTCTTCGGCGCGGCACGCAACATCGAAGAAGGCGGCTCGCTGACCATCATTGCAACGGCGCTGATCGATACCGGCAGCCGGATGGACGACGTGATCTTCGAAGAGTTCAAGGGCACCGGCAACATGGAAATCCACCTGGAGCGCAAACTGGTGGACAAGCGCGTATTCCCCGCCATCGACATCAACAAGAGCGGCACCCGCAAGGAAGAACTGCTGCTGCCAAAGGATGAGCTCAATCGCGTCTGGATTCTTCGCAAGGTATTGAATCCGCTCTCTCCAGTGGAGACAATGGAACTACTGCTCGACCGCCTGGCGAAGAGTCGCAGCAACGGCGAATTCCTCGGCTCCATGAGCAGTTAAAGGAGGCCCTGGTGGCAACCAGCACTCGTCTGACGATTGACGATTTCGAGCGCCTTCCGCAGGAAATCGCGGAAGGCCACGAACTAGTGGATGGAGAGTTGGTTGAAGTGCCTGGAAACAACCCGGAGCATAATTTAACGCGAGACTTCCTGAACGAGGTCGCGCGGCCGTTTGTTCGTGAACATAACCTCGGAATGGTGCTTAGCGAGCAGGAGTACGACTTCGGCGGCAATGCTCATGCGCCGGATATCACCTTCTTCGGCCGCGAAAAAGTACCGCTGTTGGAACGGAAGAGACGGGTGCAAAAATTCGTGCCCGATCTCGCCATCGAGATCGTTTCTCCGAGCGACACCTTCGATTCGGTGGCTCGCAAGAAAGACCGCTATCGCCGTTGCGGCACAGCCGAGGTTTGGATCATCTCGCCAGCGGCGCGGGAAGTGCTGGTGTATTCCGACAGCGGGGACCGGATAGTGAGAGGGGACCGAGAGTTGTCGACGCCCCTCATTCCGGGCCTCCAAATTGCGCTCTTTCAGCTCTTCGAAGCATATAATTAATCAGCACCGGGTTTGTTCAAGGAGAGCCGTGTGGCGTCCACCACTCGTTTGACAATCGACGATTTCGAGCGCCTCCCGCAAGAAGTGGCGGAAGGCCACGAACTCGTGCAGGGAGAGTTGGTGGAAGCGCCTGGAAACGTTCCGGATCACAACAAGACTAGGGACTGGGCCGTAGTTCTGCTTCTACCATTCGTTCTTGAGAGAAATCTCGGCGAGGTGCTTGGCGAACAGGAGTATGACTTCGACGGGAATGCACATGCCCCGGATGTGAGCTTTTTCGGTACGGAAAAAGTAGCCTTCATCCAGAGAAACAAGCGAGTGCAGAGATTCGTTCCCGACCTGGCGATCGAGATCGTTTCGGCAAACGATACTTTTCATTCGCTGATAGAACAAAAGAACCGCTATCGCAAATGTGGTACGCGGGAAGTTTGGATTGTCGACACGGAGTCGCGCGAGGTCTGGGTGTTTTCCGATCGCGGCAAACAGATTCTGGACGAGGACTCCATCCTTTCGACTGCCCTAATACCGGGACTTCAGATCCCGGTAAAAAAGCTTTTCGCAAGAATCCAGCCTCACGTTTGACCTCGCCTCCCCGCCCTGGGACCGCCATCACGCCTCCGGGTGCTGATCAGTACCCTCTGAATCTCTGATTCTAAATCGATTAGTGAAGTTAAATCCGATTCGTACCTGCTTTTCGTAGTACCCTATACTAACTTTTGGTTTCAACTCTGAGGAGGTATGGATGCGTAGGAAGGTCTCAGCAGGCCCTCTGTTCCTTTTCGCCGCGCTACTGGGTTCCGCAGCGTGGTTGACCTTGACTTCGTCGCCGGCACGAGCTGCCGACCACCGGGATGCGCCCACGGTGGATGGTGCTCCCGAAGGCGACATAACCGATGTTTTTGCTTTTCTCGATCCCAACGACCGGACGCGAGTCGTCTTCGCCATGGGCGTCAATCCGTTCGCGGTGCCGGCATCAAGCACCACCTACCGGTTCTCCACCGGCTTCCTGTACCAGTTCAAGATCGATAGCACTGGAGACTACGTCGAAGACTACAGCATACAGGTGACGTTCAAGGATGCCGCCAGCGTCGCGGCAAGCGCACAGACCGTTCATGTACGTATCGGGCCTTCGGACCCGGGTTCCACAGGCGCGATCAACACTTTGATGACATCTCCGGCCATCGATGTAACTGGCCCGGTCAATACCGTTATCAACAGCAATAACGTTCAGGTGTACGCCGGACTGCGCGACGATCCGTTCACGTTCGACTTCGCCCAGTTCTCGCGGATCCAAACCGGAGCCACCCAGTTGTTCCGTGGGGTCGCCAGTTCACCGCTCGGCCCGTTGACCGGCCGCCCGGTGGGTGCTAACGGCCTCAGCGGGATCGACACCTTCTCCGGCTTCAACGCATCCTACATCATCGTCTCCGTTCCGATCGGCTCGCTTAGCCCGGGCTTCTTCCAGAACCGCGGCAACATCTACAATATTTGGGGCACCGTAAGCGCTCCGTATGTCGACGATTCGTACGTGCAATTCGAACGCATGGGACAGCCGGTATTCAACACCGTGTTCATTCCCAGCGCGATGAAGGACGCTTTCAACGCCGGGGTTCCCTCGGATGACAAGGTTCGCTGGTCGGGTTTCGTTCCGGATGCGCTCACTACCAGTGACAACGACGGCACCGGAAATACCATCGCCTCCCGAGCCGGTCTGCTGCAGGCTCTGGGCGTTACCGCGGCCCCGAACGGCGCACCGCTGCTTCTGCCCGCCAACTTCCCTAACACCAGCAAGGACCTGTTGCGCACTGCGCTGGTGCCCGATGTCCTCCGCCTCGCTTTGGATGCGGATCCGAACGATCTGCAGATCGGCCAGATCGGTCTGACCAACGGACGCCGCCCGTCGGACGACGTCATCGATATCGCCCTGAGCGTGCTCCGGCAACTCGCGGACGTCAACTTCCCGTCGGGACTGGTTCCCGGTCTCACCATTCCGGGAAGCGGAACTGCCCGGGCGGGCGCGCTCAACTTCCCCTCGGATTACCGAGTCCTCGTCGTCCTGCAAGGTACGGACTTCATCGGCCCGGATAGCAGCCTCGGCACATACAGCAACAACAACAACGACGCCACCTTCAGCACCACGTTCCCATTCTTCGCACCGCCTCACCCACGGCCGGGAGACTCTCAGTAGAAGCCTTAATCCCCAAGGGGCCGGAGAACACATCCGGCCCCGATCGGAGTTCTGCATGCGCTACCTCTTCGTACTTTTCGCGTTCACTGCTTCCATCGCCTTGGCGGATGACCTGCGCTTCGCCAGCAGCCCCAAGGCCACCATGAGTACTGACGACCAGATCGAGATCTATCAGCGGTGGGCCAAGGCCGACCCCGCCAATATCCAGACCCAGACGCTGCTGGCGGCGGCCTACATTCAGAAAACCCGCGAAACCGCCGATCCCGGGTATCTGGAGCGATCCGATGCGCTGGTGCACCGGGTACTGGAAAAACAGCCCAAGAATTATGAGGCGTGGCGGTTACGCAATATCATCGAACTGACCCGGCATCATTTTGCCGTAGCTGCCGACTACTCGCGGCAACTGACCACATGGCTCCCCTCCGACCCGCAGAACTGGGGTACGCTCGGCGATGCCTTGATGGAACTGGGCAAATATGATGACGCTTCCAAAGCGTACAACCAGATGGCGGCCATCAAATCGAATCTATTCAGCCTGAACCGGCTGGCGTACTACAAGTTCGTTACCGGCGACGCCCCCGGCGCGCTCATCACGATGGGCCAGGCCGTGGAGGCGAGCGCCCCCTATCCCGAGAACAAGGCATGGTGCCTGGCCGACCTGGGCTCGATGTACTTCAAGTCGGGAAAACTGGACGACGCGGAGCGCTCCTACCGGGAGGCCATCGCTGCATTTCCCGGGCAGCACCAGGCGCATGCCGGCCTGGGCGCCGTTCTGGCCGCGCGCGGCAAGAACCCCGAAGCCATCGAGAGCTACCTCAAAGCGCAGGCCATCGTCCCGCTCCCGCAATACGCGGGCGCCTTGTCAGACCTCTACCGGACGGAGGGCAATACTGCGGAGGCCAAGAAACAGGATGCCAACGTCGACATGATCGCGCGTCTCGAGGAGGCGGTGGGGCAGAAGGCCAATCGTACTTTGGCGTTGATTTATGCCAACCAGGGGCGGAATCTGGAGCGCGCCCAGTCGCTGGCCGAAGCCGATCTGGAACTGCGCCACGATATCTACACCTGGGACGCCTTCTCCTGGGTCCAGTTCAAGCGAGGCCACATGGAAGAGGCGCGTAAGGCATCGCAGGAAGCACTCAAGACGGGCGCGAAGGAGCCGTTGCTGCTATACCATGCCGGCATCATCGAGAACTCCGCCGGAAACCCGGAAGCCGCCCGTAAGCTACTCGAAAGCGCTCTGGCATTGAATCCGCGATTCGATCTGGTGCAAGCCGCTAATGCTCGCAAAACACTAGCGGAAATGCCGGCACAGCACTAAAGTGGCCGCCGCAGAGACCTTATCGAGCCTTGACAGTGAGAAGCGGTGAAAAATCGGGGACATCGCTTGCTTACGCGCGCGGCTCGCAAGCGCACGTATCGCGCAAGCGGATCCGGGCAGGTTACGAGCCTCGAGCGTGAGAAGCTGTGAAAATCCGGGAGCTCCTGCCCCACATCGCTTGCTTACGGGCGCGGCTCGCAAGGACACGTATCGCGCGAAACGTATTTGGGTAGGTTACGAGCCGCCGACTTCGGGTAGTTACGAGCCACGCACGTGAGGAAGCGTCTGGGACTGATTCTGGTGATTCTGGCGGGCCTGGTTGGGACGTGTTCACTGCTGAGCCGCCCCAACCCATCCTTGCGCGCCGGAGACCCATGGCTGCAAGGCGCCCATATTGAACCTGCGGTGCTGGCGGTACTCCATCGGTCCTGCGGCGACTGCCATTCCGAAGACACCTACTACCCCTGGTACAGTTACGTGGCGCCGGTTTCGTGGCTGATCAACTCCGATGTGGAGGGAGGACGCCGCCATCTCAACTTCTCCCAATGGGGTGGGTACCCTCTCGTTCGGAAAGAGCGGAGCCTTTCCGAAATTGCCAATCAGGTGAAAGACGGCGACATGCCCCTGGTGCAGTACACCCTGATTCACCACAATGCGAAGCTTTCGTCATCGGACATCGCCGCCGTGTTTGCGTGGACCCAACAGGAGCGGGCCCGCCTGATAGCGGAAAGCGCGCGTTAGTTCTCAGAAGCCCATGGCGAGGCAGGCAGCCGACAAGCGGGCGTACCCACTGCCCCACACCACTCTCAGTCCATCATCCAAACCGCTGATCAACCCGATGGCGAAGATTGCCGCCATGGCGACCCACAAAGCGTTCCCAAGGATGTCCTGACTTCGTTCTTCTTGAATGAACTCCCGGATGATCTGCGACATCTGGATTTCTCCTCGGTGATTCTCTTGATGTCCAAAGTATGCACCTATATGGGCATGAATTTGTAGTTCTGCGAGTCAGGGTAGGGTAAGGGGGATCCGGACTCCCGTTACGGCTGGGACTTTCTACGGCCTTTCTGTGCCGTGAAGGTCGCCATGCCACGTTCCAAGAGCCTTATTTTCAAGCAGAAAGGTCTCTAAGGTTCTGAACGGAGCCGTCCGATGGAAGGGGTCTTTTGGCCGGTGGCCATGGTTTGCGGTTTGATGCCAAGTCTTCACTTTCCGGACTACGCACCCCCCCAGGGTTCCCCTCGAATCTCGCTGAACCGGCCCGCGCTCGCAACTCCGCCGCAATCGCTGCCGGTGATCGTCACCCCGGGTCCAGGAACTCCATCCGACGGCTGGTTGAAAAGGCACCTCAACGCCAAATTTCACAGGCCTACCGACCCGGTAAAGACGACGGCAATGGGCTTGGTCGCACATATCGTGGACTACTCACACTTCCGTCCCGAATAGCGTGGCGGGAGGTAGACTTCCGTGATATTTCGGACACCGCAGTATCAATTTACAATCTGTTAGAGTCTTTGCTACCCTCGAGATCCCGCAAGTCGTGTAACCATAGGTTCAGTTAGTCAGTCGCACTTCCAGGAGTTGCCGCGTGAAAGTAAGAGCCTGGTATCCGGCGGTGTGCGTTTCATGTCTAGCCTGCACCGCTCTGCCGGGGCCGCGAAGGATAGACAAAGACAAATCCTCGATGAGCGTGCGTGTCTTCAAGTCCGTCATGCTCTCGACTCTGGACAAGGGGCATGAATTCGGCGCGGCAGCCACTGCCAGACAGGTGGAGTTCCGCGTACGTGACGCGGAGAAGTTTCCTATGATTTGCCTTCCGTTCCGGCACCGGGGAAGCGGCAGGCGAACGCTCCTGGAGGCGGCGGGACGATCTGAAATTGCATGTCACGGCAACCGCGTGACGGTAGGCGGTAATCTATGACGCTTCGACCGGGAGTGAAGATCCTCACCACGCTTCTGATCGCGTTCTGCTTTTTAGGAACGCGGGTGGCACCCTCGCAAGATAAAAAGGCAGCAATGGAACCGGCCGCGGGTCACGCCGAAGCGGTCGAGTTCCAAATGCGCAACGTCAACTTCCGGGTCGCGCGCGAAATCTCGCTAGAAGTCCGCTCGCTCCGAGGCAAACTGGAGAGGACGAAACCGGAGGTGCCGGTTACGTTCGACGACAGCGCCTCGTTCAGTGTGGCGATCGACACCGCGGAAGTCGCGATTACACCCGCGTCGCTGAGCGGGTTGATGAACAATTACGTATTGGCCTATGAGGGCTCACCGATCAAAAAACTCGCCATCACCATCGAAGGCAATCGCCTCATCCAGAAGGGTGTGATTCATAAAGGCGTGGACTTGCCGTTCGAAATCGAAGGGTCGCCATCCGCCACCGATGACGGCAAGATCCGACTGCACGCGGACAAGATCAAAGCCGGCAAAGTGCCTGTAAAGGGCTTGTTGCACCTACTCGGTGAAGACCTTTCCAAATTGATCAACCAGAACGAAGCACGCGGAATGACGGTCGTGGGCGACGACATCATACTGAGCCCCCAGGCGCTCACACCGCCTCCCCACCTTTCCGGACGAGTCACGCGTGTGCGCATTGAAGGCGGGAAGATCGTACAAACCTTCGACTCAGGCCGCCATTTGCCGGCCCTCACTCCCCCATTGCGCACGGCGGCCTACATTTACCATCGCGGCGGCGTCCTGCGCTTCGGCAAGCTGACTATGAACGACTCCGACCTGGAGATTGTCGGCGACCGCCCGGGATTGTTCGACTTCTTCCAGGGAGAGTATCAGAAACAACTGATTGCTGGTTACTCGAAGAACACACCTGTTAATGGCCTCGTCGCGCATATGGTGGACTACTCACACTTCCTAACCGCACCGTAGGAGTAAGCGGACATAAGCTCGGTGCCATTTCAGACAGAGCAATACCGATTTACAAGTTTCTTACAGTTTGTCCACCAAGTGCGATACGGCCCTCGTGTAATCTGAGTTCAGTTAGTCAGTGGTTTCAAGGAGTGTCCAAGTGAAAGTAAGTGCATGGTATCTGGCAGCGTGCGTGGCGTGCCTCGCTTGCGCCGCACAAGCGCAACCGCGCGCGATCGACACGGACAAATCCACGATGACTGTGCGGGTCTTCAAGTCCGGCATGCTCTCCGCGCTGGGTCACGATCACGAGATTTCAGCACCCATCGCGAGCGGAACTGTCGACGCCAATGCCAAACAAGTGGAGTTCCGCGTTCGCGCCGCGGACATGAAGGTGCGCGATCCCAACGGCCCTGAAAAGGATCGCGATCAGGTTCAGGCCAACATGGTGGGACCGGAGGTCCTCGACGCGCAGAAGTTTGCGGAGATCGTCTTTCGATCCACCAGCGTGGACGCGGGAGGCGAAGGCACCTGGAAGGTGCAGGGCGACCTGAAATTGCACGGTCAAAGCAGCCACGTGACGGTGGAAGTGCGGGAAGCCAGTGGCCACTACACGGGCTCGTCACGGCTCAAGCTTTCAGATTTCGGAATCAAGCCGATTAAGGCGGCCGGGGGTACGGTTCGGGTGAAGGACGAAATCCGAATCGAGTTTGACATACAACTGGCGCGTTGACCGGGGGACGCGCTCTTGGAGGAATTTTATGTTCCAACAGAATGGGAGAATGGCGTTCGCAGGTTGCGCGGGCATCCTGGCGCTGACCAGCTTTTTCGCCACCAATGCGCTAGCGCAGTATGGGGGCACGGGCAGTAGTGGGGCGACTATGGGCTCACAGGCCGTCTTCAATCGAAACTATCATGCGGGCTTCGACCGGCCCGAGGCCTGGGGGATGAAGTATTTCGCCTCCAGTTCGTTGCTCAGCGGCCTTACGCCGCCGGTCTCCTCGGAAGACCACCACTTCGGGTCGATTTCTATCGGAATCGAGTCCGACTGGCTCCCCTCCCTCGATACCGGGCAGCGGACGATCGGATTCAATGGGACGGCTCCCGAGGATCTGAATAAGGCACCGATCTTCGCGAGGGCCGTGGTACGCATCGGACTGCCCGATAAGTTCACGGCGATCGTGGCTGCTCCGCCGCCGTTCCACGTCTTCGGAGTTACCTCGCATCTGGTCGCCTTTGGACTGGAGCGGCCGATCGTGGAACGGGATCGATGGAGCTTCACTTGGCGTGGATATGGCCAGCTTGGCACGGTGAAAGGCGCATTTACCTGCCCCGATAGTGCACTCGCATTTGCCCCGGGGAGTGCCGGCAATCCGGCAAGGTGTGTGGGCCCGTCCGCGGACGAGGCTACACTTCGCTACGTCGGCAACGAATTTCAATTTGCCTATCGGATCCCTAAGATGCCCAAGGTGGTGCCGCATGCCGCAGTTGGCGGCAACTTCATCGCGGGCGCGTTTCAGGTGCACGCACCGGTAACAGCCGGCTTGGATCAGACGCACCTCTGGACTCACGGCGGTACCTTCTCCAGCAGCGCGGGCGTCAGTTATCTGTTCTCGAAACAAGTCTCATTCACGGTGGACGCGTTCTATTCCCCGCTCTGGGTGCAGCGCACTCCAGGCGGGCCGGACACCAACGACGGACTGTTCAACGTACGTGCGCTCTTGAACTATACCTTCCGCTAAAGACGGCATTTCATTTGGGTGCGGGTACTTTGGGAACGACAACCAGAGCAGAATCATGCGTTTAGGCTGAGGCAAGCGGGGTGGTAGTGGCTTAGTGCCGGGATATGGGAATAACCCCGGTTTTTGCGGTCAGGAAATTCAGAGACCTTTGAACTTGTTGCCGTCGCGATACAACGAGTGGCAGGCCAAGCAGCTTGCACCAGCCTGACCCATCGCGGCCTTCTGGTCATCAATCGTGGTGGCTGCTGCCGCAGCCTTCCCGGCGGCGCTGGCGGCCTCGGCGAACTTCACGGCATCGTCTTTGCCCTTTGTCTTCCAGAAAGCGGCGATCGTGTCAAACGCGGCCGACATGTCTTTGGCTTTGGCTGAAACGGTGGCGGTATCGCTGGCAGTCAATGCGCCGCGCATCGCATCGTTGGCAGCGGCGGCTGCTGCTCTCATCGATGTCTGGTAGGTAGCGAGCTCGTCCTGAGCAAAGAGCCCGAACGCACCGAAAGCAAGAGCGGACATAAGAATCGCAGCTTTACGCATTGTGTACAGCATATCGCGTTCCTGCCGCTGCCAGGAAGACGGAATCTAGTATGAATGTCTAATTAACAATAGTGTCCGGTAGAGTACTTTGCGAAGATCGATAAGTGCTTAATGCACAGTCACCTAGCGGATTTTTGGCCGGGAACGATTTGAATCACGACGTGCGGAATTCAGGGCTTTTCGTTGCACTTTGCACCACTCCGCAACAATGGGGGATGTACAATGCCGTTTCATTTTCTCGGAGCTAATCTCCCATCTTCCCCACCAGGAGTTCCAGAAGTGTGGCGCGCTACGATAATTCGCAGTCCAGGACGTTCTCTCATTGGGACCAGTACTTGACGATGGCCTTTGTTCTACTGACCTATCGGAAAGTCTGCGAGACATCGAGGCCTGTCTCCGATCCGTCACTGGCAAACTGTGCCATCTCGGAATAACGCAGCAAGGTGGCACGGATCACTCTGGCCGACGCCAGCGAGTCGCGTGACTGCCGCATTCTTTGCCGACTTCGCCCAGGTCTTGATCCGCATCTCTGGGTCCTGGGCCGCACCCTGCGAATCCTGTCAGGCGAGGTGAGCCAGGTCGTCAAGGGGCTCCGTCAAAGTATCACCAAACGCAGCTACTCCGGAGCCAAACGCAAAACGCTGCAGGGAGTCGCCGATTACCTTTACCGGAACCGCACCCGAATGCGCTATCACCAATACCTCGCCAACGGCTGGCCGATCGCCAGTGGTCCCGTCGAAGGGGCGTATAAGAACCTCATCAAGGACCGCATGGGGCGCTCCGGCATGCGCTGGACCGAGCAGATGGCCGAGGCCATCGTCCAGCTCAGAGCCATCTATCCCTTCCAGGATTTCGATCGGTATTGGCAATTCACATCGAACTCAGCGACGCTTATATCCTGCCTTTTGGAACGTCGTTCCAAAGTAGCAACACATTTTATTCCGCTTGCTTACGCGCGCGGCTCGCTTTCCCGCATATCGAGATCGCTGGCTAGTGCAGCGCGGGCTCGCTTTCCCGCGTATCGAGATCGCTTGCTTACGCGCGCGGCTCGCATGTGTTAGTCTTATTTCGACACGCCTATGACTGTCCGCTAGCGCCAGTTCGGACGGAGGTCCCGCACCCAAAGGGTGTTGTGTCTCTATCCGAATTCGGCACATCCCTGTATCTGCGGCCCTCGTTTTCCTAACCCTGTTATCAGCATTCTGGAGCGAACAGTCATGAATTTGGAGTCTCTCGGCGCCGATGCCGTCCTTTTCGGCGCTTTCGAAACCTATGCCGCGCAAGGCCTGACTCTGGCCCGCGTGGCCACTTCCCAACGCGATCAATATCGTCTCTACACCGCTTCGGGGGAGTTCGATGCCGAACCCTCCGGCACACTCTGGTATCGCAGCGAAACCCGGGCCTCCATGCCGGTCACCGGCGACTGGGTGGCGGCGCGCGTGGTGGGGCCCGAACAGGCCATCGTCGAAGTCGTCATGCCGCGGCGTAGCTGCTTCTCCCGGCGAGCCGCGGGAAAACGCGAAGAAGAACAGCCCGTCGCCGCCAACATCGACCTGACTTTTCTGGTCTGCGGTCTCGATCACGATTTCAATCTCCGCCGGCTCGAACGGTACCTGACGCTGGTGGCCGAGAGCGGAGCATCGCCGGTGATCGTGCTCAACAAGGCAGATCTGGCGGACGATTTGGCCGGACGTCTTGCGGAGACGGCTGCCGTCGCCGGAGGTGTGCCCGTGGTGGTCTCGAGCGCCTGCGAAGAGCGGGGCGTGGACGAGTTGGCCGGCTTCCTGGGGCCCGGCAAGACAGTGGCGCTGCTAGGGTCGTCGGGCGTCGGAAAGTCTACGATCGTTAATCGGCTCGTTGGAGGCCAGCGGCAGCGAACCCGGGAGGTCCGTGGCTCCGATAGCCGCGGCCGGCACACCACCACACATCGCGAACTGGTTCCCCTGCCCTGTGGCGGCGCCCTCATCGACACGCCCGGAATGCGCGAGTTGCAACTCTGGGCGGGCAAAGAGAGCGTGGATCGAACCTTCGACGAAATCGCGGCGTTGGCGGCGGACTGCCGTTACCGCGACTGTTCGCACTCGGGAGAGCTGGGCTGCGCCGTGCAAGCAGCTCTTGCCGATGGGCGGCTGGAGGAGGCGCGATGGGAGAGTTACTGCAAGCTGGCAGGCGAAGCGCGCCGTCACGAGCGCCTCGCCGACCCGCTGGCCGCGCAAAAGCAGAAGAAGTGGCTCAAGCAGGTCCACAAGGCCATCCGCAAGCGATATCAGTCAAAGTGGGAGGGCGCTTAGCATATAATAGGGTCTGTAATACCTTAATAGGAGACGTTGATGAGTTTCTCCCGCAGAACGTTCTTCCAGGCGATCGCCGGGGTCGGCGGTCTCTCCCTGCTCCGGGCACAAGTCGCCGGACCACAGACGCCACCTCTTACCTTTAGCCGGCAGCCTTTACCGAGGTCCACCGTCGCGATCGTCAAGGGAGAACAGCGACGCCAGAACGTGCAGGAGGCGCTGGCCGCGATTGACCACCAGATTCAGCCGGCGCTGAAACAGAAGAAGTACGTGCTGATCAAAGTCAACAACGTCTCCACCACCAACCAACTCGCCGCCAGCCACGCGGATACCATCCGCGGAATCCTGGACTATTTGCAGCCGCGCACCAAAATGCCGGTGATCATTGCCGAATCGTCGGCGGGCGACACGATGGAGGGATTCCGCAATTTTAGTTATACGAAGATCGCCGACGAGAATCGTGCGAGCAAGGTGACGCTGCTCGATCTCAATGCTGAGGCCAGGTACGAGATGATCCCGCTCATCGACTACGACCTCCACCTGCAGCCGGTGCGCCTGGCGGCGCGACTTCTCGATCCGGATGCATTCGTCATTTCGGCGGGCATCCTGAAGACTCACAACACCGTGGTCGCGACACTCTCGGTGAAGAATATGGTGCTGGGCGCACCACTCCACTTCGCTCCCAAGGAGACGCCGCACTGGAATGACAAGCGCAAGTACCACACCGGCATTCGGCAAACGCACTACAACATGCTGCTCACCGCCCAGAAACTGCAGCCGAACTGGGGCGTCGCGGTGCTCGATGGGTACGAGGGGATGGAGGGCAATGGACCGTCCTCCGGCACGCCAGTGGCGTCGCGGATTGCGATCGCCTCTACCGATTTCATCGCGGCTGACCGGGTGGGGGTGGAATCCATGGGGATCAATCCGGCCTGGCCCGGATATCTGAATTATTGCGGGCAGTTAGGCCTGGGCAACTACGACATCGCGCGGATTGACGTGATTGGCGAGAAGATCGCCAATGTGCAGAAGAAATACCGCATGCACCAGGACATTGATCGCGAACTGGAGTGGATGGGAGAGATGAAGGACCTGCCACCGAAGTTGGGCTAGCGTCCACCGGAGTAAGGCTCCGGCGGGTTCGCTCCCTTACGGTCGCGGCTCGTAACCTACCCAGATACGTTCCCGGCGGTAGGTGTGCTTGCGAGCCGCGCGCGTGAGCAAGCGATGTCGGATTTCTCACAGCTTCTTACCCTTACACTCCGGAGTAAGGCTCCGGCGGGTTCGCTCCTTACGGTCGCGGCTCGTAACCTACCCAGATTCGTTCCCGGCGGTAGGTGTGCTTGCGAGCCGCGCGCGTGAGCAAGCGATGTCCGGATTTTTCACAGCTTCTTACCCTTACACTCTGGAGTAAGGCTCCGGCGGTTCGCTCCCTTACGGTCGCGGCTCGTAACCTACCCAGACTCGTTCCCGGCGATAGGTGTGCTGGCGAGCCGCGCGCGTGAGCAAGCGATGTCCGGATTTTTCACAGCTTCTTACACTCAGGGGTAAGGCTCCGGCGGGTTGCTCCCTTACGGTCGCGGCTCGTAACCTACCCAGATACGTTCCCGGCGATAGGTGTGCTTGCGAGCCGCGCGCGTGAGCAAGCGATGTCCGGATTTTTCACAGCTTCTTACAAACTTACGATCGCGGCTCGCCACACGGCCGCGGGCGTTACAACGCTAGCAGTCGCCAGACCTCGCTAGTTTTCCGTGGCCTTTTCGGCGCTGTCGATCACCACCACTTCCACCGGGACTTTACGCGACTCGAGCTTGAGCCCGAGTTGCTCCTGCAATGCGGCGAAGATGGAAGGGCCGGTGTCGGGGGCGGCATCGGACTTCCCGGCCACCTGCTCGGGAGTCCAGCGCAACTGGAAATCGAACCGCCCCGAGACACCAGTGAAGTCGGAGACCGGAACCCCCAGGGCATCTGCGAGTTTCTCCGCGAGATTGCCCATAGTCGATCCCTGTGCGTCGATCTCGATACGCGAACGGCTCGTGCGCCCCGCGGCGTCGGGAGCGGACGGCTTCGCCTTGAGACCGCCTTTAGCCAGAACCAACTCATAGCCGGGCATCGATCTGGTTTCACGGTGGCACACCAGGTGAAAGCGATCGGCGAGGAGAGTTTGAAGCATCAGCATCAAGTCGTGGTCTCCGGCTGGTCCTGGCGCTTTGGCTTCGATGTCGAATCTGGCATCGTCGATCCACTTCGGACCGCCCACCACAGAGAGTTCGGGAATATAGTAGGCACCGCGAATGCAACGCTTCAAGGTGACGTTGCGCATCGTGAGCCGGCCGCTCCGCGACTGCACATCGGCCTGGTTCGAATCGGCGCTGCTGGGTTTGACAGAGGCGGCTTCGAAAGCGAGCGTCTGGCCGAGACTCAGAGTCCGCGCCGCCAGAAGCCCCAGGAGAATATAACTCCTCATTCAGCCTCCCGACGATTTAGTTTACCAGCAGCCTCAAATCGGAGCATAGGTGCGTCTGCGGAAAGGCTTGCCCGGCCACCGAAAACCAACGGTTCCGCCCGCCGGTGTTCCCAGTTTGCACGGCGCCTCCGGAAACCAGCCGGTACCGGCTCTCCATTTGCATTGCCCAGTTCTGCTCTGTGCTCATCTCGAAAAAGGGGGACCAGCCCGGACCGAAAATCGGGGCGAGGCTGGTCGATGACCCTTATCGCGAGAAGGCACTACGTCTGAAGCGAGGCGGTTCGCTCCGGATGGACGTCCGTCTCTAGCGGGTTTCCGATTTCGGAAGCGAGCTCGAGAGAAACTCGCCGAAGTCGTGCTTCAGCTTGGTATGCGAGCTGCCGTCGATGTACAGCATGTGGCCCGATTCGTAGAAGTCCCAAGTGATCCGCTTATGCATCTCAGGGTGAAGGCCCATGTGGCTAAACGTGTACTGCACAGCGTGATAGGGGGTGGCGAGATCGTAGTATCCGGCCGCGATCATCACCTTCATGTACGGATTCTTCGTCAGAGCGTTGCGCAGCATCGCGGTGGTGTCGCCAAAACCGTTCTGCACACCGTAATCCCAGGGCTGCACGCCGCCGCTCGGGTAGTAGTACATGTCCGTCTTGTACCCCAGCTCATCACGCAGGTAGTTGGTGAGAACGGCGGTGAAGGGCGGCGTGATCAAGGTACTCGAAGGATCCATCTCGCTGGTTTCGCCGGTGTTCAAAGACGATTCTGCGGTCAAGCGTCCGTCGTAACGGCCAATGGTCTCATGCTTGTCGCGCAGGAGCTGGCGTGTGAAGTGCTGCACGTCCCACCGGAGATTGCTGTCTTCGATGTAGCGTGCGTCGAGCCCGGTGTACCGCACCAACTTATCGACAATGGCCTTGTGCTCAGCCGGCGGCAGATCATCACCCTTGTTCAGAGCGATCGCATATTCTCCCAGGGAGAAGCTCTCCACTTCCTTGAGGAACGACTTGAGGTCCTTCTTCTGCAAGTCGGCCGCGACCTTCTTGTGGTACCACGCGTCGGCGGCGTAAGTCGGCAATTCCAGCTCGTAGACCAGATCGTCACTACGGCTCCAGATGGTTTCGAGGTTGAGCGTGGTTCCGATCAGCACGATGCCATTGAAGGCGATACCGCGATCGATCAGATAGCCCGCCAGCCCGGCCGCTCGGAAGGTACCGTAGCTCTCGCCGGCGATAAACAGCGGCGACAGTTCGCGGCTGTTGCGGATCACATACATCCGCATAAACTCGCCCACCGACTGGATATCTCCCTGGACGCCATTCATACGGCGCGCGATCTCGACGGTCTTCGCACGGCTGTAGCCGGTGCCCACCGGATCGATAAACACGAGGTCGGTCTGATCGAGCCAGGTGTCCTGGTTGTCCTTCATCTGATAGGGCGGTGGCGGCATGCTGCCATCGGCCATGAGCTTCGGGCTGCGAGGTCCCATGCCACCCATGTGGACCCACATCGAGGCGGATCCGGGGCCGCCGTTGAAGCAAAAGGTGAGCGCGCGCCGCGAGGGGTCGGTGACGCCATCGAGCGTGTAGGCCATGTAGAAGATGTGGGCTTCGGTTTCGCCGGCGGCATCCTTAAGTGGCATCTGCGCGACGGTGGCGGTGTAGTTCAACGTCTTGCCGCCAACGGTGATGGTGTGGTGGGTCACCACTGGAGTCTCGTCGACCTCTCCTCCGACCGCGGGTCCAGGGCCGCCAAATCCTCCGCGGCCGCCGCGTCCTTGCGCTGCCGGAGGTTGCGCAGGTGTAGGCGGGGTCTGGGTCGTGGGGGCTGGCGTTTGTGCAGCACCGCGTCCTTGCGCCTGGGCGTGCTGTGGAGCGAACGCGGGCAATAGGAGAAGAGCAACGGCGGTTAAAGATCCTCTGAGCTGTGGTTTCGACATTAGGTAAATCATAGCCAATTTGCCGGCAGTGCCGAGTGGGATCGTCGAGGCCGATCGGCAGTACCCGTCCAGTGGCCGCCGATCCGCGGGGTTCGGCACAAAGTGGGGCCGATCGTACAGCCCGAGATTGGGGTTCGCTTCCGTCCATTGGCGAGCTAAGTGCCTCCTAGACGGGCGGAGGTACACACATGAATTGGGACCAAGTAGAAGGTCAGTGGAAACAGGTCAGGGGAAAGATGAAGGAGAAGTGGGGAAAACTGACCGACAGCGACTGGGACACGATTGCCGGTAAGCGCGATCAATTCCTCGGACGCTTGCAGGAACGGTACGGTTATACGCGTGAACAAGCGGAACGTGACTTGAACGATTGGGAAAAGGCTCAAGACCACCGCGCAGCCTGATCGTCCGGTAGTTCCTTCTAGCCAGCTCTAAGATCGGGTAGCCGGCGCTCGGCGAGAGACTTCGCCGGCGCGCCGGCTTGCTTGCTTCTTCGTCCGCCCGAGTACGCAGTGAATTGCCCAAGCTCAGAGGTCTCGACTACTCGCAATCCCCCGAAATCCCCGAAATCATATCAATCCAGTAATGCTCAGCCTGACGATCCGTTGGTGCGATCGCCCACTACTATAGAGATCCGCGGGCAATGGAAGAACTCGTTGGAGCTTTGAAGGCGTGATTCACAGGATGGATGGTCATCCGAACCGTCGGCGATATCGCTGTGGGCGAGGAGATGGTGGCCGAGATTGAGGCGCACCGCAGCCTGCCGCCGGGCACGGTGAAGAGTCGGACGCGGACCGGATTGGTACACCTGCGGAGCACCGTATGCTCGCAGATTCCAAACGGACCGGTTATTCATTGCGTTCAGCGGCCGGATATCGGACACACCACCAGCAGGCGGTCCCACCTTTGGACGAGTCGCCACGAAGAGGATCGAGCCGAGTAAAGCGACCACGATCAAAAGTCCGACGGCGACGAGATTCAGCCCGGCCTTGGGGCGTGAAGCCTGAGCGCATCCTTGAGCCGTGAGGTTTCGCTGGTCATCCGTCATTTGATTTTGTTCTCTCGAAGCGATTATCAGCTCCCGGGTGGGCTCCTGTTAAGGCTTAGGGGTTCGGAGTTACGCACAGGACTTTGAACGGTGAATCGTCTGGAAGCAACTCGTGAAAGTACCGGTGCGGAAGATTTCGACAGAATGGCCGTTCGAGATTACTTCGGTTATTGGCGATTCGTTTCCAGCAGTCAGTGCTAGTTATGGAGCATTGGATTGCAGTACCAATGCGGAACTATAGGTACTGTCAGTTTTTTGTTCGTTACCGCGGATCACTTAGTAAACTAGGGAATGTCCGGACAAAAAAGACAATGGCAGATTTAACTCGTATTTTGATCCGATTCTCTCATGTCGCGATCCTCGGTTCAGCGCTGATTCCCGGGTCATACGCTGCCAGCCTAATCGCCCACGTGGAAGCCCCGTCGGTGGAAGCAACCACCGTGGGCGGAGCAACCACCACCACTTTCGACACCTTGACTCCCGGAACGTATACCTCGCCCCTGAGCACCAGCATTGGTGTTTATAACGCTACTTTCGGACCTGCGTATGCGATTGTGCAGGCCAATTCCTACGGAGGCGCCGGTAACACGGGCAGCTACTTCGCAGTTGGTGTTCAGAGCGGATCGGAGGGCCCCGTGCTCCTGACGCTCAACACGCCTGCGAATTTTTTCGGTTTCTGGTGGTCGGCCGGCGATAACGCCAATTCGATCAGCTTTTACAGTGCAGGTTCATTGGTCGGGACCTTCACTTCTTCACAGATCGTAAGCCTGCTGCCGAACACCCCAGGGACCACGGTGACGGCGATCAACCAGTCGGTTTACAACACGACGGATTACTACAATAACCCCAACGGCGGAGACGCGGGCGAGCCATTCGCCTATGTCGATGTGATCGCCTCGGGGGTTACTTTCGAACAAGTAGCTTTCAACAACGCCAGTTTGGGTTCGGGTTTCGAATCGGACAATCACAGCGTCGCGCTGAACGTGACTGGCCCGCCCGGCACCGATGTGCTGGTGGAGAACATTCCCCTCTCCGACACGGCTGCTCCCGAGCCTGCCACGTTCGGGCTGTTGGGCGGAGGGCTGACGATCTTCAGCCTGTTGCTACGTAAGTTGCAGGGCCGGAGCAAGGTGCGGTAAGCCTCAGCCTGCCAAGCGTCTGGCGAGCGAGAGCTTTACCGCACCGGACAAAGTGGAGCAGGTTCACGATCTGCTCTGACGAAGGACATCTCTGGGCGGCGGGATTGGTGGATACACGAGAGGCTTCTGGGGGCTCGACGCGGCAAAGCGGAGCGTTTTGCGTCACCTCGGGTAAGATTGTAGGAAGCTGACCGAAACCTACATGAGAGCTCCCGGCTTCCTCCTTCTTGGCACGATTCTGCTTCCTTTGTACGCGGCGACTACCTCTGAGGTCGACGCACTGGTGGCCCGAGCGCGGTCCGTGCCGGCGGAGTTCTCGGCCGACGTGCTCATCCGCATCGCGAGTTCCGAACAGGTCGAGAAGGCTCGGAGAATCGAACTGCTGGCGCAGGCATTCCAGCGTGCGGCGGGCGCCCAGCAGCCGTTCAAGCGTCATGCCGCGCCGATGCAGTCGGACGGAGTACCCACATACTGGAATCGCGTCTACAGCCAGGACCTGGACGCGCTCTCGCTACGCCTTCGCGCCGTCGAGGCGTTGGTGCCACTCGACCCCGCCAAGGCTCTGGAGTTGTTTCGTCAGATCCCGGTGCCCACCCCACCGCGAGTCACGTGCGAAGACTTCCTGGTCTATGACGTATCGCGGTTCTACAGCGTGCTCGGGACGTTGGCTGATCGCGCCGACCCTACCGAAGCCTTCACACTTCTTCGCAGGTACTCGGGAGCTTTGAGTTCGCCCGTGCAGGCCGCGCCTCTGATTCACGTGCTGGCCTCGGCGAAGGTGAGCGATGCGGATTATCGGACGCTGGTGGATTCGTTCACGGATGCGTTGGCCAAGCTAACGGGAGACGACCGGTCGTTCGCTTATTCAACTTCCATCGGCAGGGAGTTGCAGGCCTGGGTGCCGGCCTGCGAGCGGCGAAAGATCTCGTCAATGCGCCTGCTGGAGGCATATCGCGTGTACCTGGTGATTCATCTCTCGGGCGACCGCTGCTCCGATGACGACTTGATGAAGGGCAACAAACCGCGATTCGGGGCTTTTGCCGCGCAGCCGCCAGAAGACGACGACACCGATCTCGTGGCGTTCTTCAACGAGAAACTCCGGCGGGCGCCGCTGCAGCCGATCCAGGAACTCGAGGCCATGCCCGCCCACGTGAAGGGAGCAGCGGCCGGATTACGGGTTTGCGAGGACGAGGAGTGCCGTTCGATTGCGGCTGCGATTCGCAAACTGGTGGTCAATCCGGAGGGCACAATCTACCTGCCGGCAGAGCGTGAAAAACCCGAGTGGCAACAGCGCTTGCGCGACCTTCTACACGAGGTGGCGGATTGGAAGCAAACCAAGGAACTAAGTCCGGCGGAGTATTACCGTGAGCGGTCGGCGGCCTATTCGGAACTGGTGAATTTCATATCGAGTGGGCCCGACCGCGAGCCGATCCTGCGGGCGGCGCTGAAGTTTGCGCAGGGAAGCCATTTTGCTGCCGAAAATCGGATGGAGTGGTTTTTGCCGGTCAATGTGATGATCGGGCGCGCGGGTCTGGATCCGCTGGGTTTAGGGAAGCTTGCCGCGGAGATGCGGGCCTCAAACGATCCGGTGATCGCGCTTTACGCCAATCTGGAGGCGTTGGCGCCGCGGCCTCCGCTGAGCATTCTGTCGATCCTATAACACGTCGGCGAAGCCGCGCTTCAAGTGGCGGAAAAAGAGACCGCCGACGACAAACGCGGTCACACCAAAGGCTGCCACCAAGGCGAGATCGCGGACACTCGGCATGCGTGTGCCCAGGAGGAGTCCGCGATAGGCGGTGACTACGTAACCTAGCGGATTCAATTTCAGCAAGACCTGCGCACGGCGGGGAAAATTCTCGGGTTGGACGAAAATCGGCGTCGTCCAGAACCAGAGGGTTAAGACCACGCTGAGAAATTGCGCGGTATCCCGCAAAAACACGTGGAGGCTGGCGACAATCCAGCCCAATCCGATGGAGAGAAATCCGATAAAAAGAACGTAAACGGGCAAAATCACCAGGAAAATACTGAGTCGCTGGAGGTAAAAGACCGAACCCACGAGCATGAGTGTCAAGGCCAGCAGATGGCTCACCAGGGAAGATAAAAAGACCGAAACCGGGATCATTTCCGAAGGAAAAACAGTCTTGGTAATGAGGTTGGAGTGGTCTAACAGGCTGGCGGCGGAGCGCTGCAGGGTTTCGCTAAACAGCAACCACGGGAGCATTCCGGCGAAAAGGAACAGCGGATAGGGGCTGCCGTCTGGAGATTTCTGGCCAAAACAATAGTGAAATACGAAAGTCCAACTAAGCAGCATTACCAGGGGGTGGATTAATCCCCAAATCCAACCGATGGCAGACCCGACGAATCGTTGTTCGAAATCGCGGCGAACGAGCTGGAAAAGGAGGCTTCGCCGCTCTATCAAATTCTGTAAAAACAGCGTTCCTGCGGGTCGCCAAGGCACGGTATAAACGGTATAATACCAAAGTTATCAATAGGTTGCAAACATGACAGAACCTGCATTTTTTGTTTGACATCTCTATTCATTGTTGTTAAAGTTACTGTTCCGCCAATTCGTTTTAAACGGTATTGCCAATAGCGCCGCCGGGGCCGGGATTGTGCATTTTTGCCAACCCCGAATAATCCGGCTGGAGAAGACTATGAAGCAAGAATATTTTGTTTTAGTACTCGCCCATTCCTTACGAGGCAGGCTCCGTCGCATTCATATACCCCATCAAGCGGTGTACGCAGTTCTGGTTCTTGCTCTCGTGGGATGTTTCTCGGTTTTCGGAGCCGTCGCAAGTTATGCCAGGATGGCGCTGAAGGTAGCTAACTACAACGCGCTCAAACGGGAAGCGGACGGTCTTCGGTCCCGCTACCAATCGCTCCTGGTGCGCGTGAACCAGACCGATACGCAGCTCGCCAGCCTGCAGATTTATGCTCGCGAGGTGACGGTAGCGTTTGGAATTAAGCAGAAATTAGAAGGCACCAACGACATTTCCGCTGAAGGCAAGCTGGTGCCGACTTTTGCGGAAAGTCTCGACGATTATTCGGCACTGCGGTCAGCCAATATTCTGGCGCTACAAAGCCGGATGTCACACCGCTATGCTCCGATCGCGGGGCTGCCCAGCATCTGGCCCGTGGAGGGCAAGTTGATGGGACCGTTTGGGCAGCGCACCGACCCGTTCTCGGGTGAAGGCGCGTTCCATGCGGGCGTGGATATCAGCGCTCCCACGGGAACCACTGTGCACGTGACGGCTGACGGTATTGTGATTTTCGCCGACTTCATGAGTGGATATGGCCGGCTGGTCAAGGTACTTCATGGCAAGGGCGTATCCACCTACTACGCGCACCTTTCGCGCTCGTATGTGCATCCCGGACAGGAACTGCGTCGCGGCGAGGTGGTCGGCGAAGTGGGCACTACCGGAAGGGTGACGGCTCCGCACCTGCACTATGAAGTGCGGGTGAACGGGACGCCGCTGAATCCGTATCCGTACCTGGTGGCGAAAGTGGAAGCGTACCAGGCACCTCCGCCTGAGAAGACTTACTTCCCGTTTTGAAGCCGTAACACGGGCGGTTGCGACCCTTACGGTCGCGGCTTTCATTCCTCAGAACGCAAGCACCGAGACTGAACATTTGAACTTGCTCAGTTCGGGGTCATTCGACTTTAACTGCACCTCGCCGATCATTCTGCGGGGAAGATCGCCTTCGCAATCGACGGCGACCATCGCGCCGTCCAGCAAGGCTTTCAAACGGCCTCCTTCCCACGAGGTGATGATCCCGCCTAAGTCGAATGCGAATCCATTGAACACGAAGGGCCCTCCATTGCGCCGCACTGCTTTGGCGAGCGTCATCTTCCAGGGCAGTCCTCCCTGCAGGCGCCAACGGCAGCCTTTCTGGCCGCCACAAGTGAAGATGGAACCGTCCTCGCCCAGTCGCCTGCGGACTTCCGCATCGGCCTGACCGTCGAAGATGACGATGGCGGGCTCGTCGCCGAGCCCCTCATCAGCCTGCTCGGTGGAGCGGCGAACCATTTTAGGGCCGAAGGTCTCGCGGAGCGGCTCCAACGGGGCAGTGACGATCGTCTTCCAAAAACGATTGCCGACGATCCAATCGTTCGGCGGCGCCGTCCGGCCACTGGCGAGCAGATACACAGACATGCGCATCAAGCGCCGGACGCCCTGTTGGAGCGGCTCGTGATTGGTGTCGACATAGATCGCGCCGGCGTAGAATTGCTCGCCCGCGCCTTCGAACGCGAGGTCGATATCGTCACCGAGTTCTTCGAGGCGTCCCTTTTGCCAGCGCGGCTCGGTCCACGCGTGCAGAGGGAGAGACGGCGCGAGGCGAAAAGGCCTGCCGTTGATCGCCTGGATATCGGCCAGTGTGGCGCCCACACGGACACCTGAGGCGGTTCGCCATCGACAATCTGGGGAGGCGGTGCCGTAACAGGGAATCACGGTGAGGGGCCACCAGAGATCGCCGTCCTTGCGAGGCCAGACCACCGCCAACGATTCGTTGATTCTGCCGCGATAGATCTCTACGCCCGGAGCGACGGCACCGGGACCGACGGAGATCATGCCGCTGACCACGGCATCGGCGCCAAACGCCGCGCGCACATCGGCCTCAGTGGATCGCGCGGTCACAGGCCCTACGCGTTCTCCGGGAACGATCGCCCAGTCATGAGCGGAAAGGGGAATCGCGGCGAGCGCCAGCAGAGCGAGGCGCATACAGCTACAGCATCAACTGGCCGCCGTTGACTTCCACGGTCTCGCCGACCACGTAAGTTGCGGCTTCCGATGCGAGGAAGGCGATGACCTTCGCGCATTCCATCGAGGTGCCGACGCGCCCAACGGGAATTCCCTTCACGAAATTCGCCATCATATCGGGCGTGGAAAAGACTTCATGAAACGGCGTGTCGATGACGCCTGGCGAGACCGCGTTAACCCGCACTCCGTGAGGAGCCAATTCCTTGGCCAACGCTTTGGTGAAAGCGATCAAGGCAGCCTTGGCGCTGGAGTAGAGTCCAGCGCCCGGTCCGCCACCGTTGCGACCGGCGATCGACACGATGTTGATGATGCTTCCGCGCTTGCGGGTGATCATACCCGGCGCCGCCAGTTTGGAGCAGACGATGGCGCTCTTGAGATTGAGGTTCATCACGTCGTCATAGGCTTCATCGGTGATGTCCAGGATCGGGACGCGCTTGACGAGCGAGCCGGCATTGTTGATCAAAATGTCGATGGGACCGAGTTCCTGGGATACCTGGTCGACCAGAGACCGTACCTCTGCGGACTTCCGGACATCAGCGCGGACCGCCATAGCCTTCCCTCCGGCTTGGCGAATATTTTCCAGCACCTGGATGGCTCCCGTTTCGTTGTGAAAGTAGCCGATGCCTACCTGTGCGCCGAGATCGGCGAGGACCGCAGCCGTAGCAGCTCCGATGCCCGACGAAGCGCCCGTGACCAAGGCAACGCGGCCCGTCAAATCCATGTAATTTCGCATGTCAGCTTCTCAATTGTGGCACAGAGAGCAGGGTGCTAGACTCAGTTTTCCACGGCGATGGCAGCGATACCGGAATCCGCGACAAACTTCATGTCGGGCCTTATTGAACGGGCTCGCAAACTGAAAAAGACAATTGTTTTTCCCGAAGGGACGGATCCGCGGGTGCTGGAGGCTGCGGCGCGTCTGGCGCGCGAAAGCGTGGCCAAGCCGATTCTGATCGGCCCGAAACCGGCAAACGCTCCCGAGGGTGTGACGTTCATTGACCCGGCGCGGTCTCCGATGCTGTCGAAGTACGCGGCGCTGTATCATGAGCGGCGGCGGTCTAAGGGGATCACGCAGGTGGAAGCCGCCGAGATCGCACGACGCCCGCTGTATTTCGCTTCCCTGATGGTGGGTGCGGGCGATGCGCACGGTAGCGTGGGCGGGGCGGTGAACAGCACTGCCGAGACGGTGCGGGCGGCGCTTCACTGTGTGGGTCCGGATCCGCGCGCGCGGCTGGTGTCGAGCGTCTTCATCATGGCACTGCAGGATCGCTCGCAAGGGCACAACGGCTTGATGGCGTTTGCGGATTGTGCAGTGGTGGTGGATCCGACGCCGGTGCAGCTTGCCGATATCGCCATCGCGACGGCGACGAGTACGCGAATATTGATCGACACGGAGCCCGCGGTGGCGTTGCTCAGCTTCTCGACGAAGGGCAGCGGCAAACACCCGGATGTCGACAAAGTGGTCGAGGCGTTGCGTATTGTGCAAGCACGCGCGCCGGAACTGAACGTCGATGGCGAACTGCAGGCGGATGCGGCGGTGTCGGCAGTGGTGGGGCAGTCGAAGGCTCCAGGTTCGCGGGTGGCGGGCCGCGCCAATACGCTGGTGTTCCCCAATCTGGCGTCGGCCAACATCGGATACAAGCTGGTGGAGCGGTTGGGCGGTGCGATGGCGATCGGACCATTCATGCAAGGGCTGGCGAGGCCGGCCAACGACCTCTCGCGAGGCTGCTCGGCGGAGGACGTCTTCAACGTCGCCGTGGTGACGGCGCTGCAATCGGAGAGGACATGAGCGAGAGCGAACAGGAACCGGCGAGGCTGCCCTTCCGGCTGATCTACTCGGAGAAGTACGATCTGAATCTGGGCGAGCACGTTTTTCCGTCGAAAAAATACCGCTGGTTGCACGACCGCCTGATCCGCACCCGGTTCGCCACGGATGCCGATTTCCTGGAACCACATCCGGCGACAGATGACGATCTGCGTCTGGTCCACGATGCCGACTGGATCGAGAAACTGCGCACCGGGACGCTGACGTATCACGATATCTTGAGGCTGGAGATCCCCTACTCGCGCCAGATGGTAGATGCGTTCTGGCTGGCGGCGGGCGGATCGGTTCTTGCCGCGCGCCAGGCAATGGTAGACGGAGTGGGCTTCAATATCGGCGGCGGGTTCCATCACGCCTTTCCAGGGCATGGCGAGGGCTTCTGCGCGATTAACGATATTGCGGTGGCGATCCGCTGCCTGCAACGGGAGAAGCTCATTCAGCGCGCGATGGTGGTGGATTGCGATGTGCACCACGGGAACGGGACCGCGGCGGTCTTCACAGGGGATCTGTCGGTGTTCACGCTTTCGATTCATCAGTACAACAACTATCCGAGCGAGAAGCCGCCTTCGAGCCTTGACATTCACCTGGCGGACGGCATTGGCGATGGGGAGTACCTGCATCGTTTGGGCAACGGGTATCGCGCCGCGCTGACCATGTTCAAGCCGAATCTGGTGGTGTATGTGGCGGGGGCCGATCCCTACCTGGAGGATCAGTTGGGTGGGTTGTCGCTGACCTTCGACGGGCTGATGGAGCGTGACCGGTTGGTGATCTGGACGGCGTTAACGCATCGGATTCCGGTGGCGATCGTGCTGGCCGGCGGGTACGCACAGAGCGTGGAGGACACGATCACGATCCACGCCAATACGGCTGCGGTGGCTAAGGAACTGGTGGAGAAGGCCTGGATCGGGCCGGGGTAGATCCCGAGGGCCGGAGGGGCCCTGAGGCCGGCGCTCGCTAGTGGGTCCTCTATCGAAGACTTGGCATTCGCCGCAGAGATGCCGCGACGTCGGGATCAACACCGTCCGTTGAGGAAGGTCGCATTATCGCTCTCCGATTCCCTTAAATCGTGGTGGGGAATTGCCACATGGCTCCAAATAGCAGGGGGAGTGGGATTGACAAAGACCATGAAAATAAGCAAGCTTAGATCGAGCGAGGTGCTTATATGTGGTTCCGCAATCTGGTCCTATTCGCTGGCTTGGTAGCGGTGAGTGTCATTCCCGCCGCCGCACAGCCCGTGATCGCCGCCAAATCTGGGACGATCGCGAAAGCGGAGGGAAAGGTCTTCCTGGGCGACCAGGTGATCGAAGAGTCCCTCACCAAGTTTCCGGATATTAAGGAAAATGGTGTGGTGCGTACCGAAGAGGGCCGCGCCGAAGTTCTGTTGACGCCTGGCACGGTGCTGCACCTCGGTGAGAACAGCTCCTTCCGGCTGGTCACCAACCGGCTGATCGACACCCGGCTGGAACTGCTGACCGGATCAGCGGTGTTGGATGCCGAGCAGATCCAAAAAGACACCAACGTGACCTTGGTTTTGAAAGACGGCACGATCACTTTCGGCAAGGCGGGGCACTATCGTTTCGATGCGGAGCCGGCTCGGATCAAGGTGTTCGAAGGGACGGCAGACGTACAGCTTCGCGGCCAGCACATTGAAGTTGGCAGCGGCAAGATGCTGGGGTTGACGGGTGAAGTGGCTCTCGCGGAAAAATTCGACCGAAACGACACCGATAGTCTCGATAACTGGGCTCGCCGGCGTTGCGAAATCATGGCGATGGCCAATGTTTCCTCGGCTAAATCGGTTTATAACAGCTACTCTCCAGTGGCAGCGGGTGGGATGTGGAGCTGGAATCCTTACTTCGGCCTGTACACGTACATTCCAGGGTCGGGGCGCTTCTGCGATCCGCTGTACGGCTATTGCTACTGGAGCCCCGGCACAGTGAATCGGATCTTCTACCAACCGCCGCCCGCACTTTACACGGGTAACAGCGGCGGGGGCTACTCACCTTCGTATACTTCCATGGCACCGACTTCGGGCGGATACTCCGGTGCGATGGCGAGTGGGTCCTCATCAGTTTCTTCCGCTCCGGCGGCGGCAGCCAGCACTTCCAGCGCGGCATCTTCATCGGGCGGCGCCTCGGCGGGACATGGTTCGGGTGGCGGCGGAGGCCGCGGACACTAAGAAAAGACAAGCACTTCACTCCGTGGGACTGACGAGGGCCGGCTGCAAGAAAGAAGCAGCCGGCCCTTTCCCTTTTTGCGCGGGGTTTGTACGGAAGTTGACAGATCCTGCAGCGCCAATCGAGAATAGTTCAGTTGCATGAGTCACCTTGAAGCCCGCCCGGTTTTAGCGGCTATGATTGCCGCGCTCTTCCTCAGCGCTTGTGGAGGTAAATCCCAAGAGTCGAGTCGCATCTACCCTTTGGGTGACAAAGTTCAGGTGGGACACCTGATCTACACCGCTCACGAGACGCAATGGCTCACACAGATCCAACAGGATCCGACTCCGCGCATCCCACAGGACCGCTTCTTCCTGATTCGCATTACTGCGGTGAACAGCGGCGGAGGCGTTGCCGCCGTACCGAATATGGTGATCGAGAACGATCAGGGTAAAACTTACGAGGAGTTGAGCAACGGGGATGGAGTGCCGCAGTGGGTGGGCTATTTGAGGGAAGTAAGACCGGCTGACACCATTCAGGGATATGTCGTGTTCGACGCTCCAGCCGCTCACTACAAACTGCGTGTGATGGATGAAACCAACGAAAAGGCGGAACTGATCGATATCCCACTGAGTTTCAATTCCGAGACGCCGGGCGTACAACTGCCGACGACCGACGAGCCGAATATCAAGAAAGACATCCGGCATTAGGATCGCAGCCATAATGGCCTTTCGGTAACGGGCTCACGTTTGGGCTTTTCGCACTAGAATCAAAGTATGTGGGCAATTGTGGCCGCGCTTTTCTTCCTCCAGTCGGTAGATCATAGCGCCGAGGGCATGAAAGCCCTGGAAGAAGCAAAGTACGAGGTCGCTGTGCAGGAATTTCAGAAGGCGATCGAGTCCGATCCCAAAGACTACACAGCACATTTCAACCTTGCGCTGGCTTACGGATTCCTACACAAGGACGAAGAGGGCATCGCTGAATACCGCAAGACGCTGGAGCTCAAACCGGGACTCTACGAAGCTCAACTGAACGGCGGCATCCTATTGATGCGAAAGAAGATGGCGGCCGAAGCGCTGCCTTTGTTTGCTGCTGCGGTAGAGCTGAAACCTCAGGAGTACCGTCCGCGTTACTACCTGGCGGAAGCGCAACTGGAAACGGCCGCGCTGGAGCAGGCCGAGGCGAGCTATAAAAAGGCATTGGAACTCGATCCGAAGGCTGCGAACGCCGAGCTAGGGTTGGCGCACGCACTGGCGCGGCAGGCTAAGCTGGGCGATTCGGAGCCGCACTTCCGGCGCGCCGGCGAGTTGGATCCTAAATATCGCGACTATCTGTTGGAACTCGCATCGTTATGGGAGCAGGCGAAGCAGCCGGCGGAGGCGATTAAGATCTATCGGGAGTTTCCGGAAAACGTGGCCGCGCGCGAGCACCTGGGGCAACTCATGCTGGAGAGCAAGCAGTACGCCGATGCGATTCCGCAGTTGGAGGGGGCTTATGGAAAGGATCCCACGGCGGCGAATCGGCTGGCGTTGGCGGAGGCCTATGTATTCACCGGGCAGAATGATAAAGCATTGCCGCTGCTGCAGCAGGCAGTGGCGGAGGATGCCGCGAATTTCGAGCTGCGGATGATCTATGCACGCGCCTTGCGCGACAAGAGACAATTTCCGGCAGCGGCGGCTCAATTTTACGAGGCGGCGAAGCTGCAGCCGCGTCAATTCAAGACGTGGGACGAACTGGGCGACATGCTGTACATGATGGGCGATTCGGCGAAGGCGTTCGAGGCGTTCAGCAAGGCTCACGAATTGGGTGATGATACTCCTGGCAACTGGTTTTTCCGTGCGATTCTACTCGACAAACTGCGGCAGTTGAAGCCGGCAGTGGAGGCATACCAACATTTTTTGTCGATCAGCAAGGGAGGGTTTCCGGATCAGGAGTTTCAGGCGCGGCATCGTTTGGTGACGTTGAAGAATGAGCTGGAGAAGCGTTGATGCGATCGAAATGGCAGCTGTTTGCGTTGTCGATGGGTCTGTTGGTGAGCGGAGTCCTGCAGGCGGACCTGAAGCGCGCGCAAGCGGAGCCGAATCTGGAGAAGCGGTCGCAACTGGCGATGGACAATGCCTTGGCAGCCTACCAGGCGGCGCGCACAGCATACGATAAGGGCGATAACACGCAGGCGGCGGCGTCCATTGCGGAGATTGTGGAATCGGTGGACCTGGCGGATACGTCTTTGAGAGAGACCGGCAAGGATCCGCGGAAGAGTAGTAAGTGGTTTAAAAGGGCGGAAATGGAGACCCGCGATCTGCTGCGAAAGTTGCAATCGTTTCAGGACACGATGGGTTTTGAAGACCGCCCTATGGTGGACAAAGTGAAGGCGCGAGTGCAGCAGGTGCACGACGATCTGCTGCTGGGGATCATGGAGGGTAAACACAAATGAAGACCCTGATTTGCTGTATCCTGCTGGCGGCGCCCCTGGCCGCGCAGCAGCGCGACTTCCTCACGGCGGATGAGATCGACCAGATTAAAGAGGCGCAGGAGCCGAACGCACGGATCGCTCTCTACGCCAAATTCGCTAAGCAGCGGATCGAGATGGTGAAGAGCCTGCTTGCGAAAGAGAAGGCCGGACGCTCGCTGTTGATTCACGACGCGCTGGACGACTATACCAAGATCATCGACGCAATCGACGATGTGACCGATTCGGCGCTGTCGCACAAAGCGGACATGCAACCTGGGCTGAAGCTGGTGGCCAACGTGGAGAAGGAGGCGCTCCCGATCCTGCAGAAGGCGCAGGATAGTCAGCCGAAAGACATGGAGCGGTACGAGTTTGTCCTGCGGACGGCGATCGAAACGACGACGGACAGTCTGGAATCGGCGAGCGGCGACCTGGGCAAGCGCACCCACGATGTGGAAACGCGCGAAGCGGCGCAGAGGAAGGCAGTTGAGGACGCGATGACGCCCGCCGAGCGGGAAGGCAAAGCGGCGGACGATAAGAAGGCGGCGACCAAGGCGGCTGAGGCGGAGAAGCCACCGGCACGGAAGCCTCCCACGTTGTTACGCCCAGGCGAGAAGTTGGGCGATACGTCGACGCCGGAGAAGAAGCAGAATCAGTAGGCTGTGCAAGGCATGACACTCGTCTGTGCCGCCTTTTCGAGTTGGCTGGCGACACGAGCTACGACCGTAAGGGAGTGATTTCGGAGTAATTAAGGCATCGCTTGCTTACGCGCGCGGCTCGCAACGAGCCACGACCGTAAGGGAGTGATTTCGGAGTAATTAAGGCATCGCTTGCTTACGCGCGCGGCTCGCTGGCGACAACGAGCCAAGGCTGTAAGGGAGTGATTTCGAGCAAGCGAGGCGTCGCTTGCTTACGCGCGCGGCTCGCTGGCGAGCCACGACCGTAAGGGAGTGTTCTGGGACATCTGGCGAGCCGGGCAGCGCATGACCCAACGCGAGGCTGTGCTGCACTTGTTGTGGCGAACATTGGCGCGGAGCATCCTAGGGATGCTAATGGTTGCCAGCTTCGAAATGATGGAAGCCCTGCCCTCAAACGATCCCCCGCGGCGGCAAAAGTCTATTTCGAAAAGGCCATGCCGGCGAAGCTGACTACGCTGCGTTCATCGATGTTCCATTGCTCGTACTGCAACAACTCGCCACGAGACTTGGGGGCAGATTTCAGAAAAGTGTAGAACGGCGCGGAGCCGCACCATTTCAGATCGTCCTGATTCTTGCGGACCAGGTCCCAGAAGCCGCCTGCGTCGCAAGAATTGATGCAGGCGATGCGGGCTTGATCGCGAGCCTCTACAGCGTTCATCTCGCCTTCATTGGCTTTGGCCTCCAGGCCATCGCCGTAGCGCACGCCCATATGTGCCATGTCGACCCCGAGAATCCAGAACAGGCGGTTGCCTTCGCGTTCGCGTAACTCACCGAGCGCCTCGATTACGGCCTTGACACCATCATCCTTTTCCGGATCGCCGCCGTCGTGAATGCTGCGCCAAAACTGGCCGCAGAGGATCGGCACGATGCGCACATCCGCACCGAAGAGGTGCTGCAGAAAGATTACCTGCAGTTCCACCGTGTGTTCGAAGGAGTGGCAGTAATCCTCCATGTCGATGGCACGGCCGGCACGGGTTGCCAACCAGTCGACCAGGCTTCGATCGGTGCGGGCTTCCCCGAACGGGGTGAGGAAGTTTTTGCGAGTGAGGCCGAACCGTTCGGGCGCCCCCATGTGAGAGGTTCCGAGAATAACGAAGGTGCGGTCCCGATGCTCGGGGCGAAGCATCCGATAGGCCGCGCGATAGGACTGCCAACCTCCACAGGGACTAACATGCGGGGCCGCGATGGCGAAGAGGCCGGCGTCCGCGACGGGCGGAGCGCCATCGGAAGACATATACTCCGACATGGTTTCGCGCAGATCGCCGATCTCCGCGGGATAGGCGGCTCCGGCATGCGCCGGTTGGCGGACTGGCGATTCCGCAAACTCACGGCGCTTGTCCTGTTCCATGCGCGCAAAAGTCTCGTCCTGCAGGAAGCCCGATTCGCTGAGAGTCTGCACAAGGTGCTGCTGCAACCGCCCCACCTCCAGATCGCCCGTCAGGCGGACGAGCGCAGCCCGCAGGTCTAACTCGGTGTGGCGTCCATCAAAGCACTGCAGCGATTCGACCAACATGGGCGGAATCACGACCGCCCGGTCGGAGAAGTGATAGGGATCGTGGATCAGCAGTCCAGGGCGTTCCGGAGACGATGAGGGGACGAAGGAGAGATAACGCAGGGGTGGTAAAGGCTTGGCCAAGTACTATCGTAGCGCAGGGCTCCAGGCGCGGTACTTCCGCAGCAGTTCGTAAATGACGACACCTCCGGCCGTCGCGACGTTGAGGGAATGCTTGGCTCCGAGCATCGGAATGCGCACGTGGGTGTCGCAGAGCGCCGAGATTTCGGGCCGGATTCCATCCACCTCGTGGCCGAAGATGACGCAGACGGGGAAACGCGGCATCCAGTCAAAGAGATCGACGGCGTGAACCGTCGTCTCGATGGCGGCGATTTCGTAGCCGCGCTGCCGGATCGCCTCGACCATTGGCAGAGGTTCCCACGAGTGCTCCCAGGGGACAGCGATTTCCGCACCCAGCGCCGTCTTGCTGATGGCGTGCTTGGGAGGACGGCCGGTAATGCCGCAAAGATGCAGGCGCTCGATACCGGCAGCGTCAGCGGTCCGGAAGAAGGCGCCCACATTGTAGAGGCTGCGGACATTGTCGAGGAGGACGGACACGGGTAGAGTCTGGATGTGATCGTAAGGAAGACTGGCGGTGGTGGCCTGGAAAGGAACGCGATCCATGATAGTGTTCAAGGACGATTTTACGATCCCGCCGCTGAAAGCGCGCAGTTATCTGTAAGTGGAGCGCAATCATCGGCTCGGCAGTCCCCTGAAAAGGGGACATTTCTACTTTGCCTCGACACGACGCATCTTCCTTACACACCAGGCATGTTCCTCTTGACGACCTTACCATGCAGTAGTAAGATCGATCAGCATATGAACAGGCCTAAACTCGCCAAGCTGGAACTCCGGATTCTGGAAGTCCTTTGGGCACGCGGAAAGGCCTCCATGCGGGAGATTCAGGATGCGTTTCCGGAACCTCGCCCTGCCTACACCACTATCACCAACACCGTGTACCGAATGGAAGCCAAACACTCCGTGCGCCGTGTTCGGAAGGTCGGAAACGCGGATATTTTCGAGGCCCTGATCGCAAAGGACGCCGCGCGGGATGGGCTGCTCGATGAGATTCTGAGCTTCTTCGGGGGACGGCCGCAGCCCATGATGGCGCAGTTGGTGGAGTCCGGGAGGCTCACGCTTGACGATATTCGCGAGCTGGAGAAGGCCGCTGTGGAAGCTGACCGGCAACGTCAGGCGGAAAGGCAGAAACCGAAATGACTACCTCGTTCATCATCAACCATCTGTGGCAGTCATCATGTTTCGCGCTCTTGGCGGGATTGCTGGCGTTGGTGCTTCGCAAGAATTCGCCGAAGGTACGCTATTGGGTTTGGCTGAGCGCGTCGCTGAAATTTCTCCTACCGCTCGCGTTGCTGGTGAGCCTCGGAAGTGTGGTTCCGCGTCCAGCCCCACAACCGTTATCCGTTGCGGCTCCTGCCTTCCCCAGCACACTTGTTCAAATCGCGGAACCGTTTCCGCCGGCGCCGAGGGACCTTGTTCCTGCGCACACCCCACGGTATTGGGTGTCGGTCGCAATTGGCGCCGTGTGGGCCCTCGGGTTTTTGGCCATCATGCTGGCACGATGCCGCAGTTGGTTGGGAGTCCGGGCAGCACTGCGAGCCGCCACGCCGATCGAACTCCCGATCCCCGTGCGAGCACTCATCACACCTGGAGCGGAGGAGCCGGGAATCGTCGGGTTTCTCTTCCCGGTCCTGGTTCTACCAGCCCCGCTTCTGGAACATCTGAATTCTCGGCAGCTTAACGCCATTCTCACGCACGAGCTGTGCCACGTGCGCCGCCGGGACAATCTCTTCGCCGCAGTGCATATGGTTGTGGAGGCGATCTTCTGGTTCGATCCGCTGGTGTGGTGGATTGGCTCTCGCATGGTGGAGGAGCGCGAACTGGCATGTGACGAAGAAGTCCTGCGAATGGGCTGCGAACCGGCGGACTATGTGCAAGGGATATTGAAGGTCTGCCGGTTCTACATGGAATCCCCGTTACCGTGTATTTCGGGAGTGACGGGCGCCGACGTGAAGAAGCGTCTCCGCGCGATCCTTGCCGGCTGCATCGCTCACGAGTTGAGCGGCGCAAAGAAGATGACTCTGGTGTCGATCGGTGTGGCGACTCTCGCAGCGCCTGTCCTGGTTGGATTGCTGACTCCTGGGATCGCGGCACAAGACGCGCCAGCGGCCACACCGAAATTCGAAGTGGTCTCGATTAAGCCCTGCCAGTATCAGCAAGAGGTCGGCGGCATGTACCCGCCGCGTATCAATTCATCACCTGGAAGGCTCGGCACGGGTTGCTATCCGTTGCTCGACGAGCATGGTCTGGGTCTGATTGCGAATGCCTATCGCTCTACCGCCGACAGATTCACTCCGATCAATGGAGGTCCGTCGTGGATCCACGCCGCCTTCTATGAGATCAACGCCAAGGCTGAAGGCAATCCAAGCGCGCGGATGATGATGGGCCCGATGATGCGAGTGCTCTTAGAAGACCGCTTTCAACTGAAGGTCCATCGGCAAACGGGCGAAGGCCCTGTCTATTTCTTAACGGTCGCGCGCGGGGGGCTGAAGTTGCACGCGTTTACCGAAGGGAGCTGCACGCCCTATTATTCCTCGGACCCGCCACCTCGGCTCCAGCCGGGGCAGAAATATTGCATGAGCAATATCAGCGCGATGTCGCCCCCCTCGGTGGAACTCCAAGGCGCGACTCTCGATGAATTCTCCAAAGTGCTCCGACAGGTCTTGGACCGTCCAGTGATAGACAAGACCGGGATCGCCGGACGATTCGATATTCGCGTCGAGTTTTCGCGAGAGGAAACCAAGATGGCTGGTATGCCCCTGATGCGCGACGGCGCCCCTGCCCAGGCTACCGAACCAACCGGTACTCCTTTGATCTTCACTGCGCTCCAGGAACAGCTCGGCCTGAGACTCGAACCGGTCAAAGGACCGGTCGACGTCTTCGTCATTGACCACATCGAGAGGCCCGCGGAGAACTGACAGGAGTAGCCGAACGGTGCCGGCCCATCCTCGCATCTCTCATGTTCCGCCAAAGCCAAGCCGGCACTGCCAGGGCAAAACGCCCAAACCTAATCCGGCATGTACTTGGTGGCTCTTCACGACGAATGAGGATGCCTCCGCCGGCCTGCCATGCGACAGGACTTGGCGGAGGCATACCTACAACAGGAGGATGATTACTTCCCGGTCAGGTTCGCAATCGAGGCTTTCAACAGGCCGACCGCATAGGCGGTATTGTGTACGCCCTTGCTGCCGTCGTTATTCACGAATTGCCAGTTGTAGCCCGCTTCCAATTGCGCACGGGTCCAGGTAGTGTCGATCGTCAAGGCGGACTTCACCTTGTTGTCCGGCGGAAGCATGGTGGAGAGCTGATCCAACAGGTGCTGGACTTCAGTCTGCACGCCTTCGATCTTGCCGTCGTTGTTATAGTCGAACAGCGGGAAGTTGAAGGTGGTGACGTCTTTGCCATGGCAGCCCTGGCATGCGGCAACCAGTTCAACCTTGGCTTTGCCGGCAGGCGTGAACGAAGGCTTAAAGGTGTGTCCGCCGGCTTGCAGGAACGCCGGATCGGTCGATACTGTCGCCTGCATGTGGCAGGTGACGCAAGTGTCATCGGCAGCCCAAATGTGTGCCGAGCTGGGGATGGTCTGCCCGTACGTGAAGCCGTTGGCTCCCTGTAACATGTCGGCCTGCGGCCCCTCATGCGGTCCGAAGTGGGCGCTGCCGGCGGTGGTGGCGGCATACACCGAGGCGTTCTGGCGACTCTGGTGGCAATTCATGCAGAGCGCACCATTTCCAGCGTTATCCATGGGAGTTCCGTCGGCAAGTTTCACCGGGGCGAGGGTACGCAGCTGGTGCGCGGCTCCCGTCGGAGTGGTCTGGCCGTGGGGCTCGTGGCAGGTGGCGCAGTCGATCGGCGCATAAGCGGTGGGAAGAGTGGTAGCGCCAGCGATTCTCCAGATGAAGCCGGTTCCGGTGTGGCATCCCACGCAGGAGGCATTACCCGCCGGATCGCGCGTGGTCACGGCGTGCATGGAGTTGCTCCATTCGGCCGTCTTGACGTGATGCGTCGGCGCATCGTGGCATTGGCTGCAAGCGCCGGAGTTGCTGGGCAGCGTAATGGCTAGGACATCGCCGCCGAAGTTGGCATGCTGGCTGCCCGGTCCGTGGCAGTTTTCGCACTGGATGTTCGCCAGGTTCTGCAGGGCGGCCGGTACTTTATCGAAATTTCCCGGCTGTGCCGGCGTCGGCATGGTCCAGCCCATTTGCTTCGCGACCGTGGAGAATCCACCGTCGGCGACAGTCGAATTGGCGTCATAGCCCACCGTATGGCAAGCAATGCAAGTGGCGGCATAAGAGCTGCCATCCGCGCCATTGATGTTGTCCGTGAAGATCTCCGCATGCAATGTCTTTGACCACGGGCCCATCTTCGGGTCGGCAAGTCCACCGCTATGGCAAGCGCCGCAGGCGGCCTTTCCCACATAGGTAGCGGCGATGTACGTCTGGGCTACTGTGGTGCTCCCGCTACTGCCCGCCGTCACCGTAGCAGTCACGATATACGGACCGACTACGTCCGGTTTCAGCATCTTGCGGCCCGCCACCTGGTACACCGGCCGGTCCGACGGCTCGAAGACCGGCACACTGGCGGTCAGGGGGCTTTCGGCGAACGTCGCGCCTGAACCCGCAGGTTTGCTGGACAATGTCCAGACCACTCCAGCGATATCTTTCGCCGCAATGCCCGCATCGATCTGCACTTCCAGGTACAGCGGCTCGCCCAAGCCGACGGTGTTGAAGCCGCCAGACAATTGCGTGGTGGACGGCAACTTGTATGTGGAAACATCACCCGTCGTCAACGGGCGGATCGCCAGTCGCGGCTGCACCGCGGTCTGTGCGTTCATTGCGGCCGGTACGGCCACTGCAAGCAGCGTCAATGCCAAAAGACCATTGCGCGGCGTCAAAACTCTAAGATTCATTGGTATCTCCCATCGGTTGATGAGTTATTCCCGGTACTACGAAAACCTAATCAAGTGAATTAGGACTTTAAAAGCCTATTGTATGAAATAGAAACGCAGCAAGCCATGATTATTTGCAAGAATCAACCACATGTAGATTAATACTGCGCCAAAACAGGAGTGACTCACTCCTAATTGATGAGTAGTTCTACATATTTGTGAGGGATTGGAGAAGCAGACGGGCGCTGCGGCGTCCCGAAGCCATGGCGCCGTGGACCGTCGCGCCATGGCCTTCCACATCGGCTGCTTCTCCCGCGAAGAAAAGCGTGCCGGAAACGGGTTTCGCCAGCGTCTCTCGCGCCCGTGTGGCGTTCACGGGAACATAGCTGTAAGCGCCGCGGAAAAAGGAGTCAGCTTGCCAGTTGTGAAAGTATACCGCTTCGGGGCGTGGGATCTTGCGACCCAAAATGCGGGCCAGAGAAGCCAGCGCCTCCGCGACGACGGTCTCCGAAGCAGGCGCCGCGAATCGATCCGCCGCGGAACCCGCCATCCAACCGGTTAATAATGGAGCCTGCATGGGGTGACTGGTCCACCAGGTGAAGAAGTGCGGGTCATGGGAGAAGAAGAATCCGGCACGCTGCAACTCCCTCCGGTCTTCCCAAAACGGATCGCGAAAACGAAACGTCACGCGATACACGCGTCCGAACTCCAGCGAGCGAGCGGCTCGCAGGCCGGGTCGAACTCAATCGCGCCAGGGCTGGGCGGTTTCGCTTGCAGCACTCCCAGCGGAACTGTGATGATCAGTTGCCGGCAGCGCAGAACGGACTTTTCGAGACAAATAGAGGATTGATAAGTCACCTCCGCCTGCCCCGGCTCCCAGCAGACCTTCTCCACGACTGACTGTAGGCGAATCACGGAGGCATGATTGGGGATCTGTTCGAGAATTGACCGCGGGATCGAGTCATAGCCCCCAACCAGGCGAAAGGAGCGGTCGCCGTCGATCTGGTCTGCGGCTCCAGCTTCACGGAGGATCGAGCCGACACTGATTCGATCGCTGGCAGCGGCATTGAAGCCTTCGACATAAGAGCGGGCCCAGTGTCTGGCGCTGGCGGGCAGACGCGAACGATGTAAGAAATCCTCGAAGCTCTCGTCCTTCTGCCGCCGCGATTTGGCCATCTGCGACATGACCTTTTCGGCGATATCCTCCCCACCGGCATCCCGCAGGTGCTTGCCTTGAGACATGCGCACCGCATGAGATGTTTGCTCAAGCACCGGGAGATTACGATCGCGAATGATGTTCCAGATCTCGGGGGAGCGCCCATGCACGAATTCTGCGCCGAGTTCGAGGGGAATGGGCGACAGCGGATCGTGGACCGTCAGAATGCGGCCTCCGATGCGGCTGTTCGCTTCCAGTACCTGAATGGACAGGCCGGCGCTCTTCAATACAGCAGCGGCGGTCAAACCGGCGACGCCCGCGCCAATAATGCCTACATCGCAAGTGAACGGCATCCAAATTTACCGTACCGCAATGAACACACCAACCGGAAAACGCGCACAGCCACACAGCAAGTGGGTAATTTGTGATTCAACGGTGGCGCACGTGCTCCACAAGTCAGTATGAGATACAGTCGAGTACTTGCCTTAACGGCCGTTTCCCTCGGAATGGTGTGTCTGGGATCGGCCCAAACCAATCAAGCCAACCGGTTGCAATCAGCCGACACCAACTTTGTGATGAAAGCCGCACAGGGAGGTATGGCCGAAGTGGAACTCGGGCAACTCGCCGCCACGAAGGGTACCAATGACAAAGTGAGGCACTTCGGGCAGCAGATGGTCGACGACCATACCAAGGCCAACGACGAGCTCAAGACCGTCGTGTCGAGCAAGGGAATCACTCTTCCGACCAGTGCTGATGCCAAATCCGAAACCGCGAAAAAGCGCCTGTCCAACCTGAGCGGCGCCGCCTTCGACAAAGCTTACATGCAAGACATGGTGAGCGATCACCAGAAGGACGTTGCCGAGTTCCAAAAGGAAGCCGACCACGGTGCCGATCCTGATGTGAAGGCGTTTGCCCAGAAGACGCTTCCGACCTTGCAGAAGCATCTGCAAATGGCGCAAGATGCACTGAATGCCGTGAAGAGCGAGCCCTCCAAGTAACGAGGATTTCATGGTCGAGAGAGATCGGCGCCGCCAATGACGGGTCCCCAAAGTTTAAGCGCCGAATCGGGCACGGCCCATCAAAGCATGCGTCCCGGGCCGGTACGGCCGAAAGGGTATCGCTGGTAGGCCAGGGTGGTTTGGCACCTCGGCCTACCTCGCGTGTCCGAAGCAAACACGATCGAGTGGTTCGCACGGGTTTGGCCGCTTATCTGCTCGCCAAAAGACCTCGACCTCCTCTGCGGCGTGATAGATTAAGGCGCAGAGCCTATGCGATCCTCACTGGGACTTTTCCTTTTGGCCGCGTCCGCTTTTGGCGCCGACCAGGACTTCAACGGCCGTTGGGACATTACTGTCACACAGGGCACGGGACGCGCGTGGTGGGTCGAACTGAATGGCGTCGGTACTCCGTCGGCTTCCGGCAAATTCGTTAGCGCTTATGGCGGCGACATGAACACCATCAGCACCATCGCCGTGGAGAAGGGCGAGCTCAAGTTCACCATCGACCCACCCCGCCGCGACCCCGCTAAGGGCGCGCCCAAAGCCGAGACTCGCTCCGTCTACCGCGCTCACCTGGTCAGTGACAAACTCGAGGGCACATTCCTGGTGGAAGGGCGCGACAATGTGCCCGTCAAGTGGACCGGAGTCCGTGCTCCAGTCATCGTGGACAAAGATGACGGCTCATGGAAAGAGGGGACCCCTATCCAGCTCTTCAATGGCAAGGACATCACGGGTTGGAAGGGGATGAATCCTTCGGCGCCCATGAAGTGGAGCGTACAGGATGGAATTCTCCGAAACGCTCCGCCCACCACCGATCTCATTTCCGAACAGAAGTTCTGGAACTTCAAGCTTCACGTGGATTTCCGGATCATTGAGAACTCGAATAGCGGCATCGGACTGCGCGGCCGCTACGAGATTCAGATCCTGGAGGATTACGGGAAGCCCCCCAACACTCACGGGGCGGCCGCCCTATATAGCCGCATCGCACCCTCGGTCAATGCCAGTAAGCCGCCGGGAGAATGGCAGAGCTATGACATACGGCTGGTGGGCCGCACTTTGACCGTGGTGCACAACGGCATCAAGGTGCTCGACAAGGTGGAAGTGGAGGGGTTGACCGCCATCGCCAACAACTCGAATGAAGGTGAACCCGGGCCGTTCATCGTGCAGGGCGACCACAGTTATGTAGAGATCAAGAGCTTTGTGGTGACGCCGCTGATGCATTAGCGACGGAACAGGCCTCAGTCGCTGCTCGCATTGCGACGCCGCGGGATGCATCATCGCTGATTGGGTCGGGCCACCCGTTGCCGATACGAGCCGCGCATAAGCAAGCGTCCTGCGTTCTCCACCGTGCAAGCAGTCGCGAAAACAGGTTGCTGCGGTACGTTATGATTTGGGTTCATGTCCCCGTCTCCCTCGGTTTCGGACCGTGCCGCACATTCCGCTCGCAATGACCTGTTCGTGGTCAGCGCTTTGTTTCTGTTCCTCGAACTTGCCTTCATCCGCTGGCTGCCGGCGCAGGTCCTGTTCCTGACGTTCTTCACCAACACCGTACTGATTGCCTCATTCCTCGGCCTGTCTCTGGGCTGTCTGGCCGCGCGACAGGAACGCAACTACCTTCCCCTGACGCCACTTCTCCTCGTGCTCACCATCGCCGCCGGCGCGGGAATGGAGTGGGTCCGACTGGCATTGCAGGACATTATCGACGTGGGCAGGAACACCACCGCGCCGCAGATGGTTTACTTCAGCACCGAGGTGCGGGTCCGCGATGTCGCTTCGTTCGTCGTGCCGATCGAATGGGTGGCGGGCCTCTTCTTTCTGCTGGTCGCACTCACCATGATCGGTCTCGGACAGGTTCTCGGACGGCGTTTTCAGGCGATGCCGAGCCCTGTGGGCGCCTATCTGGTGAACATCGGCGGCAGTTTGAGCGGGGTGTTGCTATTCAGTCTGGTCTCGTGGTGGCTGCCGCCCGTCTGGTGGTTTTCCATGGTCGCGGCGGGACTTGCCTATTTTCTGCTGCGCGACGCGAAACGCCGCTGGTGGGCCGTGGGCCTTGCGGTGGTCGCACCTGTGCTGCTCCTCTTGCCAGGCATGTTCTCGATCGGCGTGATTCGCGAGAAGTATCCCGAGGAGTCGTGGTCGCCCTACTACCGCGTCAACTATGCTCCATCGAGCCGCACCATCGTCGTGAATCTGATCGGGCAGCAGACCATGGTCAGCCGCAATGAACCGTTTCCCGGATACGCCATCCCCTACCTGATCAATCGCGACGCAGGACAGCCGCAATTTCACGACGTGCTGGTGATTGGCGCGGGCTCCGGCAACGACGTGAGCCGCGCTCTCCAATGGACCGCGCCTGACGGGCGGATCGACGCCGTGGAGATCGATCCTGTAATACTCGCGACCGGCGCCCGCGATCATCCGGACCGCCCTTACAGCGATCCACGCGTCACGCCGCACGCCGGCGACGGGCGGAACTTTCTCCGATCCACCACGAAGAAGTACGATCTGGTGGTCTTCGCGCTGATCGATTCGCTGGTCCTGCACAGCAGCGTCAGCAATATTCGCCTGGAGAGTTACCTCTTCACTCAGGAGTCGATGGAGGACGTGCGGCGCTGCCTCAAACCCGACGGGCTGTTCGTGATGTACAACTACTTCCGGCAGGGGTGGATCGTGGCGCGCCTGGTGAAAACCCTGAACGCCGCGTTTGATCAGCCGGCCGTGGTGTTGACGATGCCCTCGCAGGACCACATCGCCGCCGACCAGAAGGCCGAAGGTTTTACATTATTCTTCGAAGGTCCGCGCGCGGAGGCGATCCGGCGAACCTTTCAGGAGCGCGGTGCGTACCTCGTGCGCAATGGCGTAGCGCCGACTCCTTCGTCTCCGAATGGATTCCAGTCTTCCGACCAGGCGAATTCCACTCGCTTCGCGCCGGCGGAGGTCGAGAACCCGCCCGATCTGCGGCTGGCGCGTGATGCGTGGCCTTTCCTCTATTTGCGCAATCCCATGGTGCCCGATCTTTCGTTGCGCGGCATGGCGGTGATCGGCTTTATTTCGCTGGTTCTGCTGCTGATCTTTTGGAGAAAGATCGGTACCGGACGCTTCTCCGGCCTGGATGCACGCATGCTGTTTCTCGGCGCCGGTTTCATGCTGCTCGAGACCAAGGCGGTAGTCCACATGGCGCTGGTGTTCGGCAGCACGTGGATCGTAAACACCGTGGTTTTCTGCGGCGTGTTGGTGATGATCCTTCTGGCCAATTTGTGGGTCCTGAAGCGCTCTCCCCGCGGGGTCACTCCGTTTTATGTGGTGCTGCTGGTGATGCTGGCACTGAATGTGGCCATCCCATTGAACAGCTTCTTGGGACTGCCGCGAATCGTGCAGGGCGCGGCGGCGGGGGCGCTGGTGGTCTGTCCGATCTTTTGCGCGGGCGTGATCTTCGCGCTGTCGTTTGCGCGCACGAAGCTGCCGGACCAGGCCCTGGCGTACAACACGGCGGGTGCAATCCTGGGCGGCATCGCCGAGACCAGCTCACTGCTGATCGGATTCCAATGGCTTCTGGCGGTCGCGGGGGTCTTCTATGTAGCGTCGTGGTTGTGTGGCCCTCGGGAGAGCGCGTGAAGAGTCCGGAGCGCATCGAGACGGACCGCTTACTCCTGCGGCGGCCGCTAATGGCGGATGCCGCGTCGATCTTTTCGCGCTACGCGACCGATCATCAGGTCACGCGATACCTGATCTGGCACACTCATCGCACAATCGAGCACACCCGCACCTTTCTGCGATTCAGCGACGCAGAGTGGGAGCGATGGCCGGTGGGACCTTACCTCATCGAGTCGAAAAACGACGGACAGTTGCTCGGTGGCGCCGGGCTGGCTTTTGAAAGCGAAACTGCGGTGACGGTGGGATATGTTCTGGCACGGGATGCCTGGGGACGAGGCTACGCCACGGAAGCGCTTCGCGCGATGGTGGATTTGGTGCGGGAGTTGGGTATTCCGCAGTTGTCTGCCTTATGCCATCCATCGCATGTGGCTTCGCAGCATGTCCTGGAAAAATGCGGATTTCAGCGCGACGGCCTGTGTGAGCGGTACGCCGTCTTTCCGAATCTACGTCCGGACAAGCAGGATTGCCTGCGATACGTCCGATCGCCGGTCTGACCGGATTCCCGGCCCGGTGAAGCTGGATGACGAACGCGAACTCAGCGCATTCGACGGCACCGGCGGACGCTCTGCTGGCGAACATTGCAGAATTCATGCCACGTCGGCAATGTATTGCTCTGCGCGATCCTGCCTCCAAAAGTTTTTCTTGGACATCGTGCGCGACCTGCCCGATAGGTCCCCCCCGCGAACTAGCAGGCTACTCCTGACGAATCACCGCCGCTTCACGATGTCGCGATGACTCACCTTCGATTTAAAGCCGGCCGCCGCCAGATTCTTGGAGATCTGTTCGGCCATCATCACCGAGCGGTGCTGTCCGCCGGTGCAGCCAAAAGCGATCGTCAGGTAGCTCTTTCCTTCGCGTATGTAGTGCGGCAGCAGGTAGACCAACAGGTCAGAAATGCGTTGCACGAACTCCACCGTCTGAGGAAACGAGCGGATGTAACGGGCGACGCTGGGATTCCGGCCGGTCAGATTCTTGAATTCCGGGATGTAGTTGGGATTGGGCAGGAACCGGACATCGAAGACCAGATCGCTATCCGGCGGGACCCCGTGGCGATAACCGAAACTGGTGACGTAAATGACGATGCTCGACTGATCGCGCTGCCCGCGGAAACGCTCGCCCACCACCTCGCGAAGTTCGTGCACCGTAAACTTCGACGAGTCAATAATCACATCCGCCATCTCGCGGATGGGTGCCAGCAACGCTCGCTCGGACCGGACGCTCTTGGGCACCGACCTTTCCGTCCCCAACGGATGGGGCCGCCGCGTCTCGCTGAAGCGGCGAATGATGGCCTGGTCTTCCGCCTCCATGAAGATCAACTTGGCTTGGACCGACTTGCGGATGCTCGCCAGCACAGCGGGAAAGCGTTTGAGGCCCTCACCCTCGCGAATATCGACAACTAGCGCCGCGGCTTGAATGCTGGGATTGTCGCGCGTCAGTTCGGCAAATTTGGGAATCAGATCCACCGGGAGATTGTCCACCGAATAGAATCCGAGATCTTCGAGAGCCTTGAGTACGGAGCCTTTGCCCGACCCGCTCAAGCCGGTGATTATGACCAGCTCCGGTTTGCGAACCGGCTTGGGAGGTTTGGCCGGTTTTGTTGCTTTGGCCGGCTTTGTTGCTTTGGCAGATTTGGGCGGCGCGGCCGCTTTGCGCGCCATCGCTATGCGGGCTCCGTGGCACGCGCGGACAGAAACGCTTTCAGCGCCATATGGTTTCTCTCCGCGCGTGTCATTGATCGATCAGAAAAAGCTGCGTCGTTATGACTCTACCAGGTCGAAGTTCCCGTCGCGACGCCGCACCAGGACTGCGATCTTGTCGGTTTCCGAATCCCGATACACCATGTAGTCGCGGGTGTTGTCCATCTGCAAAAGCGCTTCCTCCAGCGTCATCGGTTTGCGCTTGTGATGATGATTGACGCGGTGAACCCGCTGCTCGATTTCAGGCGCTGGCTCTTGCTCGACCTCCGCTTCCACCACCGGCTCGGCCTCCACTTCGGAGGTGGCCTTACGCGGCGTGCGCTTGGTATCCCGCCATTTGGTGCGGGCCTTGACCGCCTGCTTCTCCAATTTCTCCGCCGCGGAATGGATCGCGGTAAACAGATCGGTACTCGACCCCAGCCCTACCAACTGGTGATTGAAATAATGGATTGTTGCTTCGGCGTGATGGAGATGACGCTCCAAGGATAGGATCACGTGCGCTTCGCATTCCCGCTTGCCATCGAGAAGGACACCGATCTTGGCGAAACGTGCTTCGAGCTTTTTCAGTTGAGCTGGAGTCAACTCTACTTGTCTGCCTGTATAGGTGATCTTCATGGGTTCTCCCTTGTGCCTGGCGAAACCAAGAGCAATGATTTCGCCCCAACGGCCCCTCTCCCTTTATAACTCTTTTAGGGAGCGATTAGTTCCGTTGACGCCGCTGATGGGTAGAGGGAATTTTCATATCTTCCCGATACTTCGCCACCGTGCGCCGGGTGACGTCGATGCCCTGTGTCTGCAGCAGCGTGGTGATCTGGTCGTCCGTAAGAGGCTTGGTGCGATCCTCCTCCTCAATCATCTTCTTCACCATGCGTTTCAGCAAGAGCAAGGGAGTCCCGCCGCCGGAGGGGCCTTGCACGGCTTCCGAGAAGAAATACCGCAGTTCGTACACCCCTTGGGGTGTATGTACATACTTGCTGGCCACCGCCCGGCTGACCGTCGAGGGGTGCACACCTACCTCTTCGGCCACTTCCTTGATCATCATAGGCTTCAGATAGTCTAAACCCATGCTGAGGAACTCCATTTGCCGACGGACGATCGCCTGGCAGACCTTCATGATGGTCTGCTTCCGCTGCTCGATGTTCTTCATCAACTGGATGGCGGAGGTATACCGCTCGCGCACGTAGTCGCGCACCTCTTTGGTGGCGCCATTGTCGCGATCGAGCATCTTGCGGTACTGGGCGTTGAGACGAAGCTGCGGAACATCCTCGTCGTTCATCTGGATGATGTAGTCCTCGCCATCTTTGATGAAATAGACGTCGGGCTCCACGATGCGCGCGCCCGCGCCCGAATAGCGGAGACCAGGCCGCGGATTGAGGTGCTGGATCATGCGCACCGCAATCTCCACATGCTCCTGCGGCCGCGCCAACACCTTGGCAATCTCTCTAAACTGGCGGGTTTCGAGCAGCCGCAGGTGGTTAGACACGATTTGCCAGGCCACTCCCCCCTTACCGTTGATGCTTTCAATCTGGAGCAGCATGCATTCCCGCAGATTGCGGGCGCCCACTCCGGCAGGATCGAGCCCCTGGACCACCTTCAGAGCCGCGTCCACATCTTCCTTGGTGTGTTCGCCCATCGCGGCGATCTCTTCGAGCGAGGCCGACAGGTAGCCATCCTCGTCGAGATTGCCTATGATGGAGTCGGCGGCATCGCGGACCGGGTCCGGCATCACACTGACACTCAATTGCGACCGCAGGTGATCCCCGAGCGTCACCGGAGACGAGAGAAAGGTCTCGAACGAGGGCTTCTCAACCGATTCAGAAGCCGGACTCTTGTAGCCCGGGTCCAGGTAGTCGTCGAAAAACGAGCCGAAATCGATTTCGTCGAAGGGGTCCGTGGGAGCGGGCGCATCCAGCAGCGGGTCGGCGGCTTGGGCCACCTCCGCGTCCGCTACTACGGTTGCAGCCTCCTCGGCGTCGGGAAAGAGATTTCCGTTGATCGCGACGTCCCCGTTCGAGCCGACTACGGAATTGGCCTCGTTCAACATGGCCGCTTCGAGCAGCTGTTTGTCGGCGGGATTGACCACCGACTCCGCCTCCAGCAGAGGCTGCAGCTCTTCGGGTGAGATCTCCTCTGCAGGCCCCTCGGCGGACTCTTCCAGAACCGGATTCTTGACGATCTCCTGGGTGATCATCTCCTTTAGTTCCAGCCGGTTAAGCTGAAGCACGGTGACCATCTGCACCAGGCCTGGGGTCAGAATCTGCTTCTGCGCAACCTTTAACTGTAGTCTTGGCGACAGTAAGCTCATCTGCCTCCCATAATATCACTCCATTTCAGCATTCACCCTCTCGGGTGGAAATTGCTGAGCATTTTTTGTGCCGTTCTCTACTGAGGCCGAGAAGTGACGTGGAACAAAAGTCCTGTTGTTTTCCCAAAGGGAATCTGTCATGCTTCCTGTTGGAAGCCCAACGAGAGAAGAAATGAAGGACAAAAAGGACGTTCCCCAAGGCACACTGGCACTGATGGTCCTTAAGACGCTCGACGTCCTGGGCCCGCTGCATGGATATGGAATCGCCCGGCGAATCGAGCAGATCAGCGGCGACCTGCTGGCCGTCAATCAAGGCACGCTATACCCCGTCTTATTGAAACTCGAGCAGGAGGGTTCGGTCGTCTCGGAATGGGGAGCCTCCGAGAACAACCGCAAGGCGCGCTTCTACCGGTTGACCGACGACGGGCGTAAGCAGTTACAGTCCGAAACCCAGGGATGGGAACAGACCACCGCGATGATGGGACGTTTCTTCGCCGTGAAAGCGGAGGACCTGAAATGAGGACGTTCCGGCGAATCTTAAGGCGGCTGGTCTCCTGGTCCAGGACGCGCCAGGACGAAGAGCGACTGCGCGCGGAAATCGAAGACCATCTCGCGCGCCAGTCGGCAGATAACGAGCGGGCCGGCATGACTCCCCGCGAGGCCAGATGGCAGGCCGCTTTGAAATTCGGAGGCGTGGAAGCCACGAAGGAGAGCTACCGCGATCAAAAAGGACTGCCCTTTCTGGAATCGCTGGTCCAGGATACGCGCTATGCCGTGCGGCGTTTGCGAAGGGCGCCCGCGTTCACCATGGCCACCATTCTGACGTTGGCTTTGGGGATCGGCGCGACTACAGCAATCTTCACCTTGGTGCACGCGGTTCTGCTCAAGTCGCTCCCGGTGACGAATCCAAACGAGCTATACCGGCTCGGCAAGAAGTCGGATTGTTGCTATGTGGGCGGGTACAGCCAGGAAAACGAATTCGCGCTCGTCTCGTACGATCTGTACCGGTTTCTGAAGGACCATACCACGGGCTTTTCCGAACTGGCCGCATTCCCGGCCTCTGAACCTCTGTTTGGAGTGCGGCGCTCCGGCAGTTCGGAGTCGGCGCAAAGCTACCCGGGCGAGTTCGTTTCCGGGAATTACTTCGCCACCTTTGGAATCGGAGCGTATGCGGGACGCGTCCTCTCGGGCGCGGACGACCGTCCCGGCGCTTCGCCGGCCGCCGTCATGAGCTATCGCCTCTGGCAGGACCGATACGCTGCCGATCCTTCGGTGATCGGCGGCAGTTTCGTGATCAACGACAAGCCGTTTACTGTGGTGGGAATCACGCCACCGGGCTTTTTCGGCGACGCTTTGCGGCCCAATCCGCCGGATTTCTTCCTGCCCCTGAACACCGAGCCGTTCGTGGAAGTAGACAATGACCTGAACAAATACAGTACGCACTGGCTCGACCTGATAGGGAGGATCCGTCCCGGAGTCCAACCGTCGGCGACAGAAGCGGAGATGCGCGTCGCGCTCAAGCAATGGCTCCAAGCGCATTGGAGCGAGATGGACTCGAGCGATCGCGCGAAGTTCCCCAAGCAGACCCTGTACCTGACTCCTGGCGGCGCCGGAATCACCGGCATGCGCGAGCAGTACGCGCATTGGCTGCAGATTCTGATGATGGCCTCCGGATTGGTACTTCTGATCGTATGCGCGAATGTCGCCAACCTGATGCTGGTGCGGGGCATGGAACGGCGGCGCCAGACTTCGCTAAGCATGGCGTTGGGGGCGCGGCCTGCGCGGCTGGTGCGGCCGCCGCTGGTGGAAAGCATCGCGCTCTCCCTGATGGGGGGAGCGGCCGGTCTGGCGATCGCCTTCGCCGGCACCCGTCTGATTCTACGCTTCGCATTCCCTACGATGCCCGGATTGGCAGGCGTGCCCATCAGCCCGTCGCCTTCGATACCGGTATTGCTCTTCGCCTTCCTCCTGTCGCTGGCCACGGGAGTCGGGTTCGGCATCGCGCCCGCCTGGATCGCCATGCGCGTCGATCCCATGGAGGCGCTCCGCGGCACTGGCCGCTCGACCGCCCGCGCCGGGTCATCCCCCCGAAAGATGTTCGTGGTCTTCCAGGCGGCTCTCTCGCTCGTCCTGCTGTCAGCGGCTGGATTGCTGTCCAACGCGCTCTCGAGTCTTGAAAATCAGGATTTCGGATTTGAGCCGGAGCGGCGCATCGTGGCCGCCATCAATCCCCGATTGGCGGGATACCGGACCAGCCAGTTGCCTTCCCTGTACCAGGGCATTCACGATGCCATTGCCGCGATCCCCGGCATCTCCGGAGTGAGCCTCTGCCTGTATGCGCCGCTCCATCGAGGCGGTTGGGGCGCAGAGGTATTTGTCGAGGGGCAGCCTGCGACGGGGCCGTCCAATGAAAACCTCTCTTCGTATGACCGTGTGTCCGCCAGCTACCTGGAGGTGATCGGCAATGCAGTCGTGCGCGGGCGCGGCATTTCCGAACGGGATACGGCGACGTCCCCAAGAGTGGCCGTCATCAATGAAGCGTTCGCGCGCAAGATCTTCCAAGGCCAGGATCCCATCGGCAAACGCTTCAGAAGCACCGTGGACCCTGGCCGGTTAGTGGAAGTGGTGGGTGTCGCGAAGGATGCGCGCTATCTGCCGTACAATCTCGATCAGCCCATCGGCCCCTTTTTCTTCCTGCCAGAGGCTCAGGGAGATTACACGCAGACAAATATGGGTTCGCTCTTCTTAAATGACATCGTGATTCTGCCTCGACCCGGGGCGACGGTCTCGGCCGCAAAGCTGCGCGACGCGATCGCTTCTGTCGATCCCAATCTGCCGCTCATTTTCGTGCGACCCCTGAAGGAGCAGGTCGCCGTTGTGTTCAACCAGCCCCGGCTGATCGCGCGTCTCACTTCGTTCTTCGGACTCCTATCGCTCGTGCTGGCATCGATTGGGCTCTATGGCGTCACGGCTTACAACGCCGGACAGAGAACCAGCGAGATTGGAGTGCGGATGGCCTTGGGAGCGGCCACGGGGCAGATCGTGCGCCTGGTGTTACGAGGCGCATTCGCACTGGTCCTTTTCGGACTCCTGATCGGCTTGCCGCTGGCGTTTGCCGCCGGACGCTTTCTGGAGAGTCAACTTTACGGCACCAGCCCCTACAATCTCAAAGTGACTTTGGCGGCTGTTTTAGTGCTCGGGCTGTCGGCGCTGGGCGCGTCGATTGTACCCGCAGTCCGGGCGAGTGGGACCTCTCCGTCCACTGCGCTGCGTGTCGAATAAACCACTGGCGCGGCAAACATCACTGGGCGCACTCGCCGGCAGGGCGCCTACCCCTCCGGGACTGCCAGCCAAAGCGCATTGAACCTGTCCCATAGCGACGTCCAAGACGGCGTGGTACCACCCGACTCCTTATCGCTCCATACTGATCCGGCGCCTCCGAACCGGTCAAGACTATCGATCCCGGCACAACTGTACATGCTTTTTAGCCAACGAATCGCGGAAGCTTCACGTCATCACCTTTCGAAGGATGTCTGGAACCTTGATAAGAGCTCTTGCAAGTGCGACTCTGCTTCTTACGCTTGGGATTGCGTTCGGCCAGTCCGACACGGCGCGACCAAAATTCGATGTGGCCTCGATCAAGCTGAGCCTCGCCGGAGGAGGGCAATATACGATCCAACCATCCCCTGGCGGATTTAGAGCAACGAATATTCCGCTGACCTACCTGATCATGTGGGCGTCCAAGATCAACGACTACCAGTTGGTTGGTGCTCCCTCATGGGCGTCGGACCGGTATGACATAGCCGCCAAGCCGGGCGCAGCAACCGACCCCGACCGGCGGCTGATGCTTCAAAGTCTACTGGAAGACAGGTTCAAGCTGAAAGTTCACCGCGAGGGTAAAGAACGGACTGAGTATGCCTTGACGATTGCGAAGGGTGGCCCGAATCTGAAAGAGCCGAAGGATGCGAGCTGCCAGACGGAATCCGCCTCCACCGCGACACCATGTGGCCGACTCTCTTGGAGCCATACGGAGCTTGCCGGGCGAAGAGCCTCTATGCAGGCGCTGGTTTTTGTGCTCTCGTAGGCTCTGGGCAGAACGGTTGTAGACGAGACCGGCTTGAAGGGTCCTTTCGATATGACGCTGCGGTGGACTCCCGACACCAGTAGCGCTGAGGCTTCGCCAGACGCCCCACCTTCGCTCATTACTGCGCTGCAGCAACAAATGGGGCTGAAACTCCTATCGCGAAAAGGAGTCACGGAAGTAATCGTCGTCGATCACCTGGAAAGACCGACTGAAAACTAACTGCGCCATACTTCTTTACCAGAATCGTACCGTGACAACCCCGTGATGTTTGCCCGCTGAGGTTCGGCAGGAGGTCATTGCTGGCCGCTCGAAGCCTCACTTGTAACCGGGCCGCTCCAATTCACGAACGCCGCGCCCGTCGGACTGTACGCCGACAACCTCGGAAGGTATCGCTGGCCACGATCCCAATCCTAAGCGCACGCCGCTTCCGGCCTTACCAGTTGGACGCCGCAAATTGATCCGCAAGTAGATCAATGGGAGCGCTAGCGGCACGCCGGGATTGGCATGCAGCGGTCAGCATGTTTTCAACCAGAATCGTGTAAGCTGATATTCGTCATGCAGCATCAGACCGCAACTTTCTCCAGCATCGAACAGTCCACCGCGGAGGATTGGGCGCTCATCGCCTCGGACTTTAGGAAGTACGCCCAGCAACTACCCAAGCGCGTGGTCGCCCATTTGAAGCTATTGGACGGCGACTTCGGCGGTTTCCCGGTGGACCGCCTGCATCACTCGCTGCTCACCGCGACCTTGGCCATGAAGGACGGCCGAGACGACGAATATGTGGCTTGCGCGCTGCTGCATGACATTGGAGACACGCTCGGCACGTTCAATCATCCGGACATTGCCGCCGCAATCCTCAAGCCGTTCGTTTCGGACGAGAATCACTGGATGGTGGAAAAGCACGGCATCTTCCAGGGGTACTACTTCTTCCACCATATTGGCATGGACCGCCATATGCGGGAACGGTTCCGCGGGCACCCACACTTTCTACGGACAGCGGAATTCTGCGAGAAGTATGATGGACCAGCCTTCGACGCCAAGGCCGAATGCTTCCCGCTGGAGGCGTTCGAACCCGTGCTCCATCGCGTTTTCGAGAAGCCCAAAAACACGATCTACAGGGTTGGGGAATAGCACTCCTGAGGACGATTCTCCCTCTTGCGGCGCTCGGCATGCGGCCTGGCTGACTGCGCACGAAGGAGCAGGCAGCGGGATTTCCGCTACATTCCTGGTGGCGCCTGGAACACGTCCAGCGTGCTCCGATGCGAGAGGCGCTTGCGAGCCGCGCGCGTCACCTCACCCTCACACTCACCTCACAGTCGTAGCTCGCTACGAGCCGCGCGCGTTAGCAAGCGATCTGGCGATACGCCGGCGGACTTCTGAAGCCACGTACTAAGCAGAGCCATTTCTCCCATCTCTAGCACCTACTTCACGAACACCACGCCTGTCGGACTGTATGCCGACAACCCCGGAAGGGTGTCGCTGGCGACGATCCCAATCCCGAGCACCTGCACGTCGCTTCCCGTCGGACCGGCTGGAAGCCGCACATTGATTTGGGCGATTCCGGTCGAAAGCCCCGACGCCGATCCGAGAAACAGAATCTCGCTGCAGCCCACGCAAGCTTGATACTGTACCGACCGCGTCGAGGGCGATCCCGGATTCAGCCCGCCGGTTAGCAGTGGAGGCGATAGAACTCCCAGGCCGCTTCCGAAAAGACTCATGACCGATCCCGCCGCGGCCGGATTGTCCTTGCGATTCACCGACCCATCCTCATTCAGCGCGGTCAGCGCCGGCAGCTTCAGTGGATTGGCCCGGTCGAACGTGGTGAACAAGCTCAAGGCGGAACTCGCTACTCTCATCGGGACCGAGCCGACCTGCGAGCCGTTCTCGAACAGGACGATCGGAAGCGACGTCCCGGCTGGCCGGCATTCGCCACCTCAAAAGGTACCTGAACCGTGATCAGGCCGCGCGCGACCGTGAAGATCGGTGCGTCCACGCCGTTGATCGTGACCCGGAAGCCGGCGGCCGCTCTCGGGTACAAACCGTCCGGGCCGAGGGAAGTTGGCAACACGTCGACCGGGCCGAATCCGCCACCTGTGAGGGTGATGAGTTCACCAGGAGCGGCAATGGTATCCGGCGCCCGCCCCGCCGCGTTGGCAAAACAGCTCAGCGAAGGCGGCGGCATCCCGCTACTCTCGTTCTCGGCTGCGAAATCGAATGCCGGGCCCGAAACATACGTTCCGTAAAGCGACTGCAGCGACGGGGCCAGAACGATGAAATACGCGCTGCCAGGACACGCCGCCACGAGTGGCGCGTCGGGGGTCGTCGACTCAGTCGCCACCGCGCCTTGAATCAGCAGCTTCAGGTTTCCCGACGGTGTCTGCGCAATATCGGAGACGATGCCTTGCACTGCTACTTGGGCGTTCGCCAAGGCTTGGCCGGTAACGGTAGAAACGCGGGCAACCCATACCGCAGGCTGCACGGACGATCCCTCCGTCGCCACCAGGTAAGCCGCCCATAACTCACCTTCGCCAGCAGGCTGTAACCGGATCGAGCCGGCAACACTTCCCGATGGCAACCCGACGCGCACAGTGGACCCGATCGCCATCCCCGCTGCGTCCACTGCGCCAGCCACGATCGTCTTGCCCACGGGCGAGCTTTCCACCTCGGCGAAGTACAGACTGGAACTGGAATCCAGGGCGAGTGCGCTAACAGGCCCATCCAGGGTCAGCGAGTACACGAAACGATTCTCCGACGGCCGCCATCGCAGAATATAACCTTGGGTCAGTGAGTAACTCGCACCAAGTACGGTATCGCCACCTGCGTCGACCACCTGCTGTGTCACCGTACCCGCGCCCTGCAGTCCGGCGTAAGTCGCTTTCCTCAACTGGCCGGACGCCCCATCGAAGGATGCCAGATATAAATCCTGAGGTGAGGAGAGCTTGGAGAATGGCGCCGTGGAAGTCACTGGAAAGTCGTTCGATGACGTGGTTCCCGATACGCTGACGCCATCGCCCGCGGCTGTCGCGACGCTTGCAAGGTCGTCGCCAGTTCCACCGAACACCGTCACCCAAAGAGGACTTCCCTGGCTGTCGAACCGGGCGACCAGTGCGTCCCGGCAGAGGTTGGAGCAGTGATTCGGAACCGCGCCGTCCTGGCCGAAGCTGGTTGGATTTTGAAAAGTAGAAGTGACGATTCCCGCGACGGACGGCGCCCCGTTGATGTCGTAATCCGGAAAGGTGATCTCGACATCCGTTTGGAGCGACGGGTTACGGTCCGGAAGCTCTATCGAGAGCGTGTCGTCGGACTCGATCTTGAGGCTGCTCGCGACCGGCGACGGCAGCCCGCCTGCCGTCTCGGTGGCTTGAATCGATACCGTGAAAACGCCAGGGATCTGGCCGCCCGCAAACGTAACGCCGCCCGGACCTTGGAAAGGCGCGGCCCCTGTATTCAGCACACGCAATCGAATCGGTGATGGATCGGCTGACGGAGCAATGGTGAAGATTACCTTGCCCTCACCCAGCGACGGAGCCGTCTGAGAATTGGGCATGGCGGTAGTGAACACAGCGCGGACTCCGGGGTAGGCGTTATCGATTTTCACCGCCTGGAACAGCCGCAGGTTAGTCATCCAACGAGACGAATCGTTGCCTTCGTAGAAGTTGTAAACAGTTGTCCCTGGCGAATCGCCTGTCGGTTCAGCATTCGGATCGATGCCGGCGATCTGTACCCGAACCCCGTTCTGAAGTACAAAGCTGTCGCGCGTAACATAGAACAGATTGTCGGATGAGTAACGCACAAAGCGTACCGCGGCCGGGAATTGACCGGAGTTTGGAACAAACGAAAACACGGCCGGAGTTTGTCCGAACGCGACAGGAATAAGGCTGAGTGCCAAAAGGATGCGCATAAACTGAGAGAGGGTCGTAGAGTTGCGATCAAGGATCCCCGGTAACTTGCCTCGCGAATAAGTTGATGCGCTGCCGGGCGGTGCGGATGCCCTGCCAACTGTTAATTAGCGGCACGTTAAGCCATCGCTTTTAGAAGATGGGAAATCGATCGAACACCACCGCCCTTACAATCGTGATGCAGGGGCCAGTCAAAGGGCCGGCAACGGTCTGAAGACTCGTCTGGGGGCGCCAGGAAGAGGAAGCAAGATCCTTTGGGGTGAGGACATTCTTCCAGGCGGCCAGCCGCATGCAACGTCCCCTTCTGACCTCACTTTTAGGCCGTAGTGTCTCGGTTTCCAGGCCTGCCAATAACATCAATCCCTCTCCGTCGAATAGTGGTAACGTGGGAATCCTGATGAGACGTAAGGCATTAGTCGCGGCGGGCGTGATCGTGGTAGCAGCCGCGGCCCTATTCTTCTTTTTGCGCCACCCCCGCGAGGACGGCGCCCTGCAATCGTCGCTCGCCGGCATTGTCGACGACTACCGTAAAATCATCGTTCTCATGGACGGCGTCGAGAATCTCGACGCGTCCACTCGCGCCAAGTGCGAGGTGGTCGGACACGCGCTCTTCTGGCACAAACACCAGGCCCTCGACGACCTATCCGCCAAGTTCGCCGACTCCTCCGCACGCGAAGCGCGAACCCAGCAACTCGTCCGCTACCTCACCGAGGATCGCTCCCTCCACGACGCCGATAAGCTCGCGTTTCTCGACCTTGTCAGCGACCTCTCCGGCGACGTTCCCGCAAAATCCCCCCACCTGAGCGCCCTGCGCGACAACCTGCAGTCCATCCAACTTGCCTATCGCGAAGAAGTCACTCGCATCTTCTCTCAGTTCGCCACCCGCGGCGCTACCGGCACCCGCGAGAAGTGGGACGCCTATGTCGCCGACCTGCGCAAACGCCTGTCCCGCGAGTCCATTCTTGGCGAGTACGGCGACCTCAATCCCGAGGAGCCTCTAAGCGACACACGCGGCGCGGCGAAGAGCAACGAAATCTGGGGCACCGAGTTCCCCGCCAAGTCCGTCGCGCTCACCTTCGATGACGGTCCGCATCCCAAGTACACCGAACAGGTCCTCGCCATCCTCCGCAAGTACGGCATCAAGGGAACGTTCTTCGAAGTCGGATACGTGCTCGGCAAGCCAGACGCCACGGGCAAAATCAACCTGCTCAAAGTCTCCGAGGTCTCCAAGAAAATCGTCGAGGCGGGCCACACCCTCGCCAACCACAGCTACTCCCATCCCGTCTTGCCCAAACTCTCCGAGGCGCAGCGAAACACCGAAATTGACGAAACGAACTCCATCCTTGAAATGATCTCCGGGCGAAAGACCGAGCTTTTCCGCGCACCCTACGGCGCCCGCAATCAAGCCATCATCCAGCGGGTCACGTCCGAGGGCATGAAGTCCATCATGTGGAACACCAACGGTGAGGACTGGGCCGACCCGATTCCCGAGTCCATCGCTATGCGCCTCCTCCACCAGATGAACGAGCAGCAGAAAGGCATCATCGTCCTCCATGACATCCATCAGCAGAGCGTGCTGGCTCTCTCGCCGGTGATCGAAGAGCTGATGCGCCAGAACTACACTTTCCTCTCATACAAGGACGGCCAATTCGTCAAATCCGACAAGCCCGAAGGGAAGGACCGCGCGCCCGGCCCGGTGGAGGTCTCGCCCGTCTCCGAAGCGCCGCGCAAGCTGTACCGCGAGAGTTGGGCTGTCATCATCGGCGTAAACGACTATCAGAGTTGGCCCAAACTGCGCTACGCGGTCAACGACGCGAACGGCATCGAGGATGTGCTGGTCAATCGCTTCGGCTTCCAGCGCGACCACATCCGCAAGCTTGTGAACGGCGACGCCACGCGCCAGCGTATCATGCAGGTGCTCGGCGACGAACTGTCGGACAGCCGTAAAGTGCAGCGCGAGGACCGCGTTTTCTTTTTCTTTGCCGGCCACGGCGCCACCCGAACACTCGAAGACGGGCGGCAGATCGGTTTCATCGTGCCGGTGGATGCCGACAAGGAAAACTACTACTCCACCGCCATCAGTATGACCGCGCTACGCGAAGCCGCCGACTTGATTCCCGCCAAGCACGTCTACTTCGTGATGGACTCCTGCTACAGCGGCCTCGCCATGACCCGCGGGGTCAACGAGTTTTCGAAGGACCGCTCTTACATCGAAGAGGTCACGCGGCGCGCGGCCCGGCAGATTCTGACCGCGGGCGGCGCCGAACAGCAGGTCGCGGACGATGGTCCCAATGGCCACTCCGTGTTCACCTGGGCCCTTTTGCAGGGACTCGAAGGACAAGCTGATCTAGACGGAAATGGCGTCATCACGGCCTCGGAACTGGGCGCTTACGTGAGCCCCATCGTGTCCTCGTTTGCGAAACAGACGCCCGCCGTTGGAAACCTGCTCGGCAGCGAGGGCGGCGAGTTCATCTTCGAGTTGCAGCCGCAGCCGCTCAGCTCCGGGTCGAAACAGCTCGACTCGCAGTCCCTGCAATTGACCGAGCAGTTGGCCAACCTGCAAAAGCAGATCGCCGCGAAACAGGAGGAGTTGCTCCGTCTGCAGCAAAGCATCCAGGCGCAGAGCAGCAAGCTCACGCAGGTGCAGGTCACTCGCTCCGCTGCCGCGCCACACTCTCCCGCCGTTCGTGCCTACGATTTGGACCGCCAGGGCCAGCAGTTCTATCGCGAGCAGAAGTACGATGAGGCAATTCAGAAGATGCAGGAGGCGGTGGGTCTGCGGCCCGGCGATGCCTTGCTGTTGAATAACCTTGGTTACGTGTACTATGCCGCGGGTAAGTATGACCAGTCGATGGTCTACCTGCAAAAGACGCTCGCGGTCGATCCGCACCGCAAAGAGGCGCATCTCAACATCGCCGATCTGCTCATGAAGTTGAACCGGCCGTCCGAAGCCAAACCGCACTATGAGGAATTTCTCAGGCTGATGCCCAATTCATCGCGGGCGGAAGAAGTGAAGAAGATTCTGCAGGGGATAAGCTGAGGAAGGAACTGCGGGGTGAGGTGTTCCCCACCCCGCACGATAACGAGCTTACAGGCGATTACCGATGACCACCCGAATGGCCGCCACCGCCACCGGAGTGTCCACCGCCGCCACCGAAGCTGTGTCCACCACCACCGCCAAAGCTATGGCCGCCGCCACCGCCGCTGAAGCTGCGTGGAGCGCTGAAGCCTCCGCCCGAACTGCGCGGAGCACTAAAGCTGCGCGACTGGGGGGCGCTAAAGCTGCGGGATTGCGGGGCGCTGTAGCTCCGTGACTGCGGAGCGCCAAAGCTGCGGGATCGCGGCGCGCTAAAGCTGCGCGATTGCGGAGCGCTGTAGCTGCGCGAGGGGCTATTCGCGAAGCCGCGATTCATTCCACCGGCCTGCGGTGACGTCCGGTACGACTGCCCACCGTAGTTCCGGCCGGCTTGCCCGGACTGGAAATTACGCCCCGCTCCTGTGTTGCCGCCGCTCTGGTAGCGGCTTCCGGCGAATCCCGTCGACCCGCGCGATCCCTGGAAAGAACCCCGATTCGTCGTGAACGATCGGCTCCCGGCGTAATTCGCCCGTGAGGCAACCGATGCCGCGCCGAACCTGCTGGTGAGGCCTCGCGTCGGGTAGCCGACACCGAGCCTGTGACCCGGGTCGTGCGCCCAAGCCGTTCTGCCCGCGAATCCCGGACGGCCGTAGAACCCGCCGCGGAATCCAAAGTGGTTAAAGAAGCCGTAGTTGACGAAAACGCCGTGTCCGAACCAGTTCGGACCCCAGCCCCATCCGCCCCAACCAAGACCCCAACCGCCCCAGCCACCGAAATAGAAACCAACATTGATTCCCGGCCAGAATCCCCAACCATATGACGGGTAATAAAGTCCGGGATAATAGCCGTACGCCGGCGGGCCCCAAATATAGGAGGGATCATAGTACGGCACGTAAACGGTCTGGGGATCGGCGGGTTGAATCTGAATCGCCGATTGTCCATTCTCTGTTTCCGTGGTTACGGTTTGTTGCGGTGTGGTTTGCAGCTTACCGTTGGCTTGCGCCCGGCTGCGCATACGCTGCACCGCAGACATGACATCGGCCTGCTGCGCCAGGAAGGCGTTGCCCAGCTCGGTGGTCCAACGCACATCTTGGTTCAGCCGGGCGAGCACGTCCGGAAATGCGACCAGCGCCTGAACGCTGGCGTCCCAGTTCTGTTGCCGGGCGGCATCCAAACGTTGCTGGCCTTGCAGGCCGGAGTTACGCTGCATCCACTGCTGCGCTTCCACCACTTCCAAAGGATACGTGGAAGCAACAAGCACCTGGCTCAGCAACTGGTCCGGATAGAGCGCAATGGGCGCAACCAGGTCATCCAACTGATCTGCCGTCCAGGTTTGCTGCGGCGCTGGTCCGGTCTGCTGCTGCTGGTCTGCAACATCAGGCGCCTGCGCCTGCACCACGGGCAAACCTGCGAGCAGCATGAATCCAACGAAGGCCGAAAGAAGAAGCCGAAATGACGATCTGCACGAGTAGCAGTTCATCTGCCACCTCCAGTTCCGATCCGGTTCAAGCCGGATCTTCTAATAATGTAGATGCAGCCGGCGTGCCATCGGTTAACCAATGGCCCCAAAGGATAAAGGTATTTAATGTAATTCAGTACCGGTAAGGGTACATGTGCGGAATCGCACGATTCGACGCCCGAGTACTACTACTGCATTCTCGGGCAGAGATTACTGTGAACGTGGGATGGGCAATGCCGGATTGGCCCGTCTATACTGACCTCATCGCTAACCCCGAGCGGTGCCAGATTCAGCCCTATCACCCAAGGGCGGCGCCGCTCGCCCCATGCCTTGCCAGCATCATGGCAAAGAGGGGAGGTTCCAGCGCCAGCAATCTCAGCACACCGCGCCGCAGTGCGGGAAATCGGTCGAGCGTGAGCAGCAGGCTCGCGGCAAGCGCCGGACGGCGTGCGAGTCTGGAGTGGGCGGCCTGATAGCGAGCCAGGTCTCCGGCACGCAACGCCCCGGCAAGCGCCTCTGCCTGATGAAAGGCCAGACTGAGCCCGTCTCCGGTGATCGCATCCACAGATCCTGAAGCGTCGCCGACCAGCGCCGTCCGGTCGCGAAACACGCGACGCAACCGCCGGAAGAATGTTGCCGCGCCGCGTTCGGTGCTGGAGGCCTCCGCCCCACGAAGCCGCCGTGCGAGGCGGGGAAACTCGGTCAAGGCGTCATCCAGCCGCAAATGCGGATCGCGCGACAGCAGCGCGACACCCACCTCGTCCCCCGCCACGGGCGTCACGTAGATCTGGCAACGTGAGCCCCAATGCACCTCGACCAGGTCGCTCCACGGCGCAGCCCGATAGTGCCGGCGGAAGCCAAAGCGGTGCGATTCGCGAACAGCGCCGTCCATGCCCGCAGCCCGCCGGACCTGTGAGCCCTGCCCATCCGCGCCCACGATCCAACCGCCGGAAGATGAGCGCTCAGCCTCCGACAGGTGAGTGCCCCAAAGCAACCGCACGCCTAACTGACTGGCGCGCTCCGTCAGCATTTCGTGAAGGCGCGTTCGCCGCATCGCCAGTCCGCAGCCAGAGGGAAACTCTGCCTCGACACTCAATCCATCACTCACAAACCGGATCCCGCGAAACCAGAAGCCGTCGTCGGCGGAACAATGGACCCCAAGCCGTTGCAACACCTCTACCCCTGCTGGCAGGATCGCCTCGCCGCAGGCCTTGTCGATCGGCGGCCGGATGCCATCCGCCAGAGTCACGGTCAGACCCTGCAACCGTGCGGCGATCGCAGTCGCCAGTCCGGCCGGCCCGCCGCCGATTACGAGAAGGTCGGCCGGCATTCGGGAATCCTCTCGGCGAAGCTCGGGCAGTAACTGACATCTGCGCTGTCATAGGAGATATCCAGAACCTGGCGGACGAAGAAAGGCGCCACCGTCAAGCGGAACTGACTACCGCTTCCGCCCAGCGCTGACTCAGTAATCCTGCGAAGCTCTTCTGGTGTGTAAGATCGCCGTATCGACCGCTGCCCGTCGTGCGCGTCGATCGGACACAGGATTGGCGCGAGAAACAGTCGAAAAAGCGCCAGCGGGAGCGGGTTGCGAACCAGATCGAGCAGAATGAACCGCCGGCAAAATCTCCCCACGTTCCGAATCAAGTCCGCGAGGCCAGTCTCAGGCAGATGATGTCCCAAATGCATGCAGTATGCGACATCCGCATACGGCAAGGTATCGCAGCAGGCGTCGGCCCGCACGATCGGCACCGGGGCTGCAATTCGGGGATGCAATCGCAGGTCCACTCCGACGACTTGCACGCCGAGAGCGCGCCGCACTTCCTCCAGCACCAGCCCGGTACCGCATCCCACATCCATTACGCGGCTGACCGGCAAAGGATCGCGCCGGATAGCATTCACCACCAACCGAGTGTCCCCCATCCAGCGGTGAATGCGGGCGAGATCGCGGTATGCACGGCTCACTAGCACATCGGGAATCCCGTTCTGTTCCAGTATCTCAGTCTCGTACTTTCGCATCATTACACTTAAATTATAAGGTCGGGCATGGCCGAACCTCCCGGTAATAGATGTAAAAGCAATAACTTGCGGGTTACAAGGGGTACGATTCCAACCGTTACCCTCAGCCAGAACTTACAAAGTTTGTCAAAAACTCGTAAAGAGGCAGTAACTAGTGACTTGGATCGGGCGCATTTTCGAAGATGTGAATAGAACTACGAAGCGCTGTTCAGGCTGCGGATCCATTTTGGCAGTCTGTCCTGACTTCACTTTATGGTTAGGCAAGGAACAGAAAGCGTCGGGCGCCTCGAACTCTAAAGCGCCTTAGACCAAGGAACCGACGCAAGTGCAGCACTTGAAGGAAATTCGTGCGGCATTCTTGCTCGAAGCCTTTGAGCAGCAGACGCGGTGGACACCTGAACAGCGTCGAGATGAGTCTCGACGCGGCAAACAGGAGTGTTTACGCCACGTCGACGCCTCTCTCAGGAGCGAATCACATCGAAAGACTCGAGATGGAGACGCCGGAGCGGCAGAGTGACTGGCCGCCGTCACAGAGGTATGTGGCGCCCGTGATGTAAGACGCCGCGTCGGAACAGAGGAAGAGTGCGAGGTCTGCTAACTCGTCCTTGGTTCCGAATCGGCGGAGCGGGATATTCTGTTCAACGGCATGGCGCGCCGCGTCGGTGGGCGCCAGGCGGCGCATGCCTTCGGTTTCGTCGGTTGGACCGGGAGTGATGCAGTTGGCGCGGATGCCTTGCGGCCCCCATTCGATCGCGAGCGTCTTGGTGAGTAATTCGACTCCCGCTTTGGCGGCGCAGACATGGGACTGCCACGCGATGGGGATGGTGGCGTGGTTTGCGGAGATGCTGAGGACGGCGGCGCCGGGCTTACGCAGATGGGCGTAGGCGGCACGGCAGGTGTTAAACGTGCCGAGTAAATCGATATCGATGACCGCTTTGAAGCCGTTTGCCGACATGCCGTTAACTTGTGCGGGAAAGTTGCCGGCGGCGCCACAGAGCAAGATATCGATCTCGCCGAACTGTTCGCGTGTCTTATGCAGCGCGGCTTCGAGTGCTTCATATTCCCGCACGTCCAGGCGGGCGGTCTCGGCAGTTCCTCCGGCGGCGCGGATGAACTGCGCGGTGTCGTCGAGCTTTTCCTGCTTGCGTCCGACGATTACGACCTTCGCGCCGTGTTCGGCGAATCGCTCGGCCATGCGGCGGCCGATGCCGCTGCCGCCGCCCGTAACGAAGGCGACGCGGTCTTTGAGCAGGTTCTCGCGAAAAATACTGTTCATACGTAAGATTGTGGCACCGCTCGGTGCCGAGGGCGATTAAAAATGCAGACGCAGTGCGAATTGCAGGGTGCGGCCCGGGTCGGCGGTGAGGATCTGGCCCGCATTTTGCGCGTCGACGTAGTTCACGGGAAGTCCGAAGTTTGCGCGGTTGAAGATGTTGATGGCCTCGCAGCGGAGTTGCGCGCTGGCGGCATCGCGCAGGTGAATATTCTTGCTGATGGCGGCATTGACTGTGGCGGAACCCGGACCATCGAGGATGTTGCGGCCGGAATCTCCAAAGCGGAACGCACCGGCGGGCACGACGGGGAATGCCGAGAGATCGAACCAGTCGGAGATGGTGGGGTCGGAGAGTTTGCCTGAGGCGATGCGATCGGGACGGTTGGCTTCGCCCAGGTTCAGATTGGCGTTGGCAACGCGGGGCGTGAACGGCTGGCCGGTGTAGAGGCGGGCGGTGGTGGAGATCTGCCAGCCGCGCACGAGCCGTCCTCCGCGGAAGGGCAGCGCATAGGAGCCGAAGATCACTAGAGAATGGCCCGTGTCCCAATCGGAACGAGCGCGTTCGGCAGCGAGATCGCGCGAATTCTGTGCGCCGGGATAGTCGCCAGTCGAGTTGCCGGAGACCTGGGACGCGTCGTCGATCGACTTACTGTAGACGTAAGTCACTCCGTAGAAAATGCCGCTGCGGAAGGTGCGGCGCAGAGTGACTGACCCCGAGTTATAGACGGAGTTCGCTCCGAACGAGTAGAAGTTGATGGTGGCGAAGCTCGGATAGGGGCGCAGGAAGGTGCCATTGGGGAGGCGGTAGGCGGGGGTGCGGAAGGGTTGATTCAAGTCGTACTCGCGTTCCAGGTGCGTGCCGCGCGAGCCGGCGTACTCGACTTCGATAACGGTGGCCGGATCGAGCGCGCGCTCCACGGAGACGGAGTAACTCTGCAGGTATTGCGGCTGCGGATGGAGTTCGAAGCCGTTGGCGTTAGTGACTCCCGGCAAGGTGGCGAGTTTCGCGGGGAAGGGATCTTCCAGCGTGAGCGCCTGCGGCTGGCCGGATACGCGATTGAAGGATTGGGAGACGGCAAACGGATAGACATTGGTGAGATCGTTGCGGATCGGGTTGAGCAGGGAATCGGCGAAGTAGATGCCATAGCCGCCGCGGATGACGAGGTCGGATTTGCGGGTGGGGCGCCAGGCGAAACCGAAACGCGGAGCGAAGTCGCGATCGTTGGCGTACATCAGCGATTTCGGCAGGCCGGCCTGGCCGGCAGTGATGACATGGCCGGTGAGTCCTGCGGCAGCGACGCTCTGCGCGAGGTTGGGAACGCCCGAAGCGTCGGAAACGACGACCATACCCACCTCGGGCACGAAGCTCGACATGCGGCCATACTTCTCGTACGGGGGACTCATCATTTCATAGCGCAGCCCGAAATTGAGGGTGAGGCGTGAGGAAACGGTGTACTGATCCTGCACGAAGAGCCCGGCATCGGTGCTGAAGAGGTAGGCGGGGTTCGAACTCAATTGGCGCGAGGTGCTGTCGGGCAGTCCCAGGAGGAAGTCGGCGAACGGAACGGTGGACCAGCGGCCGAGAAAGTTGTAGGTGCCGTTGGTATTGCTGTTGAGTTGCTGGAAGAACTGCGTGCGGAGAACTTCGCCGCCGAATTTGAGGAGATGCTTGCCGTGAACGAAGCTCAGGGAATCGGCCAGTTCGTAATTGTTGACCGTGAAGTTGAGGGGCAACGACGCGGAGTCGCCAAGGGAAGCGAGATTGAGCACAGTGAAGCGCGGGAAACCGAGAAACTGCGGCGCGGCGGAGGAGGGCGGCAGGCCGAGCGGCGATGCGAGATCGAGTCCTGCGTAGTTGCTCGACTCGTGGTCGCTCATGCGGGTGAATCCGAAGCGGAATTCGTTCACCAGCTTAGGACCGATGACGCGTGTGTAGTTGGCCCCGGCGAGCGTCGGGCGGGTATTGGAACGGCTGCCGAAGAGGCCCGTATCGCTGCCCGAGTAAGGGCTGGTGGCCGCGTTCAGTCGCGTGAGAAAACGGAAGGATAAGGCGTCCTTTTCGGTCAAATGCTCATCGAGTTTGAGCAGCAAGCTGTTCCAGTGAGTTTGACCGAGGGAATCGGCGTGGTAATTGTCGGTGGGGTTGGGGCTGTTGGGCAAGGGGAAATAGGTTGAGACCCGCTGCGCGACGGGGTCGAGGCGGCTCACGGGAATGCGATCGCCGGGGAATGCCGTGCCACTGAGCGGATCGGTCACCACCACGGGACGGCCGGTGCTGTCGAAGCTATGAGAGAAGTCGCCTGAGCGTTCCAGCGCTGTGGGCACTTCGGACAGGCGGTTGGATCCGATGGATTGGCGCAGGGCCTCCCAACTGAGGAGAAAGAAGGTGCGGTCCTTGCCTGCGTAGACATGCGGGACGACGACGGGGCCGCCGACGGTCGCGCCGTACTGATTGCTGAGCAGTGGGGATTTCTCAACATCGAAGAAGTTGCGCGCGCTGAAACGATCGGAGCGGAAGTACTCGAAGAGGCCGCCATGCAGGGCGTTGGCGCCGCTGCGGAGCACCATATTCAACACCCCGCCAGCCATGCGGCCATACTCGGCGGTGTTGCCGGTGGTCTGGATGCGGAACTCCTCGATGGCGTCGTAGTTGGGTATGACCTGCGCGCCGCCGGTGCGCGGATCGTAGTCGCTGAAGCCATCGATGATGAAGTTGGTATTGTCGGCGCGGGCGCCGCCGATGACAAAGCCGGAGCCGAGGCCGCCGCTGGCGCGCCGCGCGACGCCGGAGGCAAGGTAGGCGAGATCGGTGACGGTGCGGGTGTCCTGCACAAACTCCATCAGCTCAGCGATCGTGAACAACTCGTCGAGCACGCCCTGGGTGTCGTCAGGCGTGGCTTTGGAAGCGACGTCGACGGAGTCAGAGACCGGACCGAGATCGAGGATGAGGTCGACGAGCGTGGTGCGGTCGACTTCGACGGCCACTCCTGGCTGGTGAAGCGTGCGGAAACCGGGCTTGCTGACTGTGAAGTCGTACGTCCCCGGAGGAAGATTGGAAGCTTTGAAGGCGCCGGACGAGTCGCTAGTGACTTCGCGGGTGCTGTTGGTGGCAGCGCTTCGAACCATGACAACGGCTGCGGCCAAAGCTGCGCCTGAGGAGTCGCGAATGCTGCCGGTGATGGTACCGGTGGGGATCTGCGCCCACAGGATTCCGCCTGTCAGAATAGCGAGACAGGCCGCAACTCTCGCGTGCAGAAACATGCCGGCACGCTGCTACGCCAGGATCTCGCGCATCTTTTGCGACGCGGTGGGGAACTTGCCCAAGCCGGCGTCCATGATCTCGTCAGCGAGCGTGAGATAGAGATCGCCGAGCGTCCCCATGACGCGCGAATGGGTTCCAGTTTTGAGCCGCGGCAGATGGCCGGCAACGATCATGGCGAGGCCGCTGCACTTATGCGGATTGGCTTCGGCGTGCTCGTGGGCATAGAGCAGGCAGCAATGATCGAGCACCGTGCCGTCGCCTTCGGGAATCGATTTCAGCTTGCCCAGGAGGTAAGCGAACTCCTCGACGTGCCACTTCGTGATGTCGCGGAGGATGCGCTGGCCATCCACGCCGTCGCTGCCGGGGGCCTTGCCATCGGCATGGGTGTAGTCGTGATGGCGCGCGGCGGTGAAGCCAAGCCAAGGGAAGCGCGCGAGTCCTTGCCCTTTGGTGAGCATGTAGGAAGCGACGCGCGTCTGGCGCGTGACCAGCGCCTGCGCCAGCAGATTGCTTTGCAACTTGGCGATCTGCGGCCAGTCTTTCATGTCGCCATCGTACTCGGGCGGGTCGACGCGCCGATATTCCGCGGGCAGACCTTCGATACCTCGCTCCACGTCGCGGATGGCGGAAAGATGCTCTTCCACGCGGGCTGCGTCGTCTTTGGGGAGCTCTTTCTGGAGTTCGACGGCGTCCTGCCGGACCGCGTCGAGGATGCTGCGCTTGCGCTTTACCCAGCCGTCTTCGCGCGCACCGAAGAGGTAATCGAAGAGCTTGTTCGGTAGCATCTGCGGGGGCAACGGGCGGTCGAATCCGGCCCAGCTCATGTTGCGCTGGATGCTCTCGCCGAAGGATTCCTGGGAGACGCCGATCTGAATGGAGCTGAATCGCGACTGGCGGCCGATTTTGGCGGCGATGGCCTGATCGATGGAGGGTCCGCCGGCGCCATGGCCGGTGAACGGTGTGCACGACGTGACGCCGCTGATGGCCTTGTGGTGGCCGTTACCGGGTCCGGAGACGTTGGCCGCCTGGTTATCGAGGCCGCTGAGTACGTGGATATCGTTGCGAAAGGGAGCGAGCGGCGTGAGGCAGGGCGAGAAGTGGAAGTCGGGCCCGGTCTCGGCGGGGATCCAGTAGCGCTCGGGAATGCCGTTGCCATTGAACCAGAAGACGAAGCGGCTCTCGATAGGCTTGGCCGCGCCTTCGGCCGCGTATGCCGTTCCGTGGGAGTTGAACATGCTCACCAGCGGCGGCAATCCGATGCGAATCGCGCTGCCCGCCAGCGTCATACCTTTCAAGAAGCGCCTGCGTGACACTCTGGGCCGCTTAGTGATGATCTGCGACACCGGCTTGCCCTCCTGCCATAGCCACCATCATATCCCGGAACCGGAACCCCGACTGCCGAAACTGCTCGAAGACCTGGCGAATGAGGGGACGGTCTGCGGCTGTTTCCATACGTCCGTTGACATAGCGGAAGTACTGCTTGACGATGCATTCCTGGCATTGAGGACTGGCCGCCAGGACGGCGCCCAGGTCCTTGGGCGATGCGAATGCGGAGTTCGGCAGGCCGGCCACCTGGCCTTTGGTGTCGAGGTCCAACTCCACGGAGCTGACCTTGCGCTTGGGGTCTTTGCTTTCGCCCACCTGCTCGCCGAAAGTGAGCTTGAGGCGGTCGCGACGCTCTCCGATGGCATCGAACTTCTCGAAGCCGAAGCCGATGGGGTCGATCAGGTGGTGGCAGCCGGCGCAGGTGGGATTGGTGGTGTGGGCGGCGAGGCGATCGCGATTGGTTACCGGCTTGGCCTCGGTGACGGGCGGCAGGTTGGTGTTGACGCCGGGAGGCGGATCGGCCACGTGCTGGCAGAGGAACTGTTCGCGCACGAAGAGGCCGCGGGCGGTGGGCGAGGTCTCGTCGGGTTTGGCGGTCATGGCGAGGAAAAGCGCCTGCCCCAGGAGTCCGGCGCGTTCGGAATCGGCAGGGAACGGGACGCGGTCGAAATCGGCGGCTGGGGGGTCGACTTTGTAGATGCGCGCGAGGTCGCCGTTCATGTAGCCGTAGGGGGCGGTGAAGAGTTGGGTGAAGTCGCGATTGTTCCACACCAGGTCGGAAACGAAGCGGCGGGCCTCTTCTGTGGTGGCGAGCGCCGTGCCGGGATTGAATTGCGGGAAGGTGCGGCGCTCCTTGACGGCGGTGAGGGCGCGGTCGAAGCGAAGCCATTCCGAGACGAACTCGTCAAGCGCGTCTTTGGCGCGGGGATCATCGAGCATGCGGCGGGCGATCTTCTCGACTCCTTGCGGCGTGTCCAATTCGCCGCGGGCGGCGGCGGTGAGCAGAGGCTCGTCAGGCATGCTGTCCCACAGGGCGTACGAGAGGCGGCTGGCGGCAGCGTAGGGGCGCCAGCGAGGATTGCTGGTGTCTTCGAGGCGGAAGAGGAGGTTGGGAGATTGCAGCATCACCTCGACGACGAGTTGGGCGCCGGCCAGAAAATCGGGGGGCTTTTGGAACAGCGCTTCGTAGCGCGCGAGCTCGGCCGGTTCCAGGGGTCGGCGGAAAGCTTTGCGTCCGAAATCGCGGATGAATTCGGCGCGGCAGGCGGCGGAGGGTTGGCAGGTGACGAGTCCATGGGAATCGTGGTTGCGGAAGGCGCGCGTGGCGAGCTTCTCGGCGGCGGCGCTGTAGGCGTCTTCGAGCAATGGAGAGAGATTCTGTGAAGCGTACTGATTCTTGAATCCGTTGACGAAGTCCTCGGGCGGAAACTGGCCGGCGGGCGAACTGTTATCGCCCAACAGGTCGCGGATGGTGTGATTGTACTGACTGTGGGTCAGCCGGCGGAGGGAGGCGGTGGGACGCGCTTCTCCCGCGCCAGAAGCGACTTCCTCGCGATAGTGCAAAGCGGCGGCGAGTTCGGGGCCCTGGAATTGGGCAAGATGATCGATCCAGGCGCGCAGGGCGGCTTCCTGGGGACTGCCGGGTGCGATGCGTTGTCCACCGGCATGCGCGATGCGCGCAGTGGGTTTGCGGAACAGGAGAGAATTCGCAGGGTCCTTCTGGTCCACCAGGACGACGAGCGATTTTCCAAATGCTTCAATGCGATCGGAGCTAGCGCCGGCCTCTGGAAATTGCAGACGTGTGGCGGAGGCGACGCCATCTGGATTGTGGCAGTTGCGGCACCCCGCTTCTTCGAAGACGGGGTAGACAGCCTTCGAGAACGGAGCGGTCTCCGCCGCAATGAGCGCGGCAGCGAGCGCACCGAACACACAGATGGAGAGTCTGGCCAGCTTGACGACTATTATAAGTTACAAAAGAAACTCGCCTTCGGCCACGATCTCGGCGGGGCCGGTGAGGAAGACGTCGTCCTCGAATCGCAGGTCGATGGGGCCGGCGGGGGTCAGGACGCGGACGGGCGATTGCACCATGCCGCGCGCTACAGCTGCCGCGGCAGCGCCTGTGGAGCCGGTGCCGGAACTCACGGTCTCGCCGGCGCCGCGCTCGTAAAAGCGCACTTCGATGGAGTGATCGTCGACGGGCTTGACGAACGAGACGTTGGTCTTCTTGGGGAAGTGCGGATGGCTCTCGATCTCTGCGCCCATGGCGCGCCAGTCGAAATCGAAATCGGGGACCGGAACAGCGCATTGCGGATTGCCCACCCAGACGAGCGTGACGTCGCGCGGGCCGGACGAGAGGAGCAGGGCGAACCGATCGGCAGTAATCTCCGGGCGTCCCATGTTCATTTCGAACATGAAGGAGAGCGCATTGCGATCGAGAAGGCGCAGCGTTTTGAGACCGGCGCCAGTTCGGATACGCACCACTCCGGCGGCATATCCGCGCCGGACCAGTAAGGCGGCAGCACAGCGGGTTCCGTTGCCCGAGATTTCGGCCGCACTGCCATCCGAATTGTAGAGTTGGATGGTGCCTTCGGCTTCGCCATCCACAGGCGGAGTCACGAGCATCCAGCCATCGGCGCCGACGCCGGTGTGGCGGTGGCAGATCGCGCGGGCCAGGGAGGGCAGGTCGCCATCGGGGACGTCGGCCTGCCAGGTGAGAAGGAAGTCGTTGTGGGCGCCGTGTGCTTTGGTGAACGGGATTCTCACTGCGCGATCGGCTCCACAATGACGGCGGTGCCGTAGGCCAGGACTTCGGTGACGCCGTTCATGATTTCGGTGGCATCGTAACGCGCGCCGACGACGGCATTGGCGCCCAGTTCATTGGCGTGCTGGAGCATGAGCTCGAAGGCGTCATTCCGAGTCTGCTCGCAGAGCTTGCTGAAGAGTGAGATGTTGCCGCCGACGATGGTCTGAAGTCCCGCGCCGATGGTGCCGACAATGGAGCGCGACCGCACGATGATTCCCCGGACAACGCCGAGGTTCTTCTTGATCCGCACGCCGGGCAGTTCGAAGGCTGTGGTGACGTTTTCATGAATGACCATAAGTGACTCCTATGCGCCGGTAGATTTCAATTACCGGCTCGTAATCTTCGATGATGACCTTCTCCAGCTTATAGCGTATGCCGTAGCGGCCCGCACGATTAACGGCGGTTTGCACGAGGTCACCGCCTTTGACGACGGCCCATTCCTGCCAGAGAAAAAGGTCGGGCCGTTCGACGGTGGCTTGCCATAACAGGCCGTTATTGATGCTGAAAGTCTCCCGCAGCGGGATTCCCATTTCGCGGTAGATGCCGGCGAGATCGTCGCCCTGCGTTGTGATAATACCCGAACCGAGGCGGTAGCGGGGAGCCAGATACTCGGCGGCTTCGTTCATCCAGGCGCGACGGCCGCTCGAATTGGCGCGCGACTCAGCCCAGGTGATCCAGGATTCGGGGGATGGGTGAGCGAGCCACGGAATGATGGCTGCCCCCGCGAGCAGCAGGGCGGCTCCGGGTTGCATGCGCGGCGGGAGGATAGTGACGAGAGTTGATGCGGCGAGCGCGAGCAACGGGAGGGCGGCGAGTCCATAGCGGGTGTTGTAGTAGGAGTGGGGCCAGAGGTGTGGCATGAAGATGGGGACGACGCCCGAGTGCATGCTCCAGATGATGAAGGCGCCGGGGACGGCGAGGAGGATCAGGGGGAAGATGAGGGCACGGCGTGCCAAAGATCGGAACGCGACGACCACCAGGCCGGCGAGAGCGAGCAGCGGGAGGACACCGCCGGCGCAGAGTTGGACGGCGTTGCGGTAGTAATACCAGGCGGCGTGCCAATCGCCGCGGCCGGGGCAAGGGGCGTCGCCCTGAATGGCGCGGGCGGAGTAAGGGCTGTTGTACCAGTCGAAGAAGTCGCCGGTTTCGTACCAGCCGTGGGCAGACCAGTAGAGCGGGCCCGCGGCGGCGACCGCGCAATAGAGCAGTGCGATGAGAATGCGGCGGCGGCCGTGTGCGGCATAGAGGAACCAAGCGGCGGCGAAGGGGATCAGCAGCCATCCCTCGTAACGGGTCAGGGTGGCGGCGCAGGTGGCGATGCCCGCGCCTATGGCCGATGGCCAGCCTTGCGTGTCCTGGAAGCGCACTCCGAAATAGAGCAATGCCATCAGCGCGCCGAAGAAGACGGCCTCGGTCATCGCGGTGGACTGCAGATAGAGGAGATTGGGATTGAGCGCGGCGCATGCGGCTGCCACGGCGGCAGCAGGAAGCGAATCGAAGAGTCGGCGGGCAGCGGCGAACAGGAAGCCGCCGCCGAGAATAAAACAGCAGGCGGGCGCGAAGGAGGCGGCGATTCCGCTGTGCCACCACGCATCGTTGTGGACGAACGGCAGCATGAGGACATGAAGGAGCGGGAGCCAGTAGGTGCCGAGCTGGTCGTAGCCGGGAGTTTGCGAGTCGAAGAGGCGGCGCGCGATGTTGAGGTGCGCCTCTGCGTCGCCGTAGTAAAGCAACCAGCCGCGGGCGTAGAAGAAACGGACCGCCGCGACGCTCAGGATGGCGAGCAGAGCGATGCAGGCCGGGAGGCCCGGATCAAAACGCAGTGCAGCTTTGGAACTCCTGATAGCGCGCCTCGATTTCCTCATGAGTGAGAGTGCGGAAGCGGTCGACGCCGAACTTCTCGCAGCAGAAGCTGCCCATTACCGATCCGTAGATGACGGCCTTTCGTAAGTCGGCGAAATCGATCTTTCCATCGGACGGTTGAACGCCGCGTCCCGCGAGGTAGCCGATGAAGCCGCCGGCGAAGCAGTCGCCCGCGCCGGTGGGGTCGAAGACGTCTTCGAGCAGATAGCCGGGGGCGATGAAGTGGCCATCGCGGCGGAAGAGAATGGCGCCATACTCGCCGCGCTTGATGACGAGAGTGTGCGGCCCCATCTCGTGGATTTTGGCGGCGGCGCGGCGCAGGTTGTACTCGCCTGACAGCATCCGCGCTTCAGCGTCGTTGATGAGCAGGAAGTCCCACTCGCGGATGGTGTCGAGGAGCTCGCCGCGGAAGTCCTTAATCCAATAGTTCATGGTATCGCCGCCCGAGAGGCGGACGTTGCTCAACTGCCCCCGGACGCTCTTTTGGAGCGCGGGTTGGATGTTGCCGAGCAGCAGGTAGGGAGCGGAGCGATAGGCGTCAGGGATCTTGGGATTGAAGTCGGCGAATACGTTGAGGTCGGTGCGGAGGGTCGTGCGGTCGTTCATGTCGGCGGAATAGACGCCGGCCCAGAAGAAGGTCTTGCCGCCGGGGACACGCTCCAGGCCGTCGAGATCGATGTGTCGGGAGGTGAGGAGTTCGGTATCTTCGGCGGCAAAGTCGTCCCCGACCACGGCTACGATCTTGACCGGGGTGAAGTAGCTGGCGGCGAGGGCAATATAAGTGGCGGCGCCTCCGAGCATGCGGTCGACTTTGCCATGTGGCGTTTCGACGCCATCATATGCGACGGATCCTACGACGATGAGGGACATGGAAAAGGTATTGTAGCAGTGGCTAGGATGGCAGGTCGCGGGCGACGCGAAACCCGAGGAAGTTGGATCTGAGGTCACGGCGGCACAGGCAACGGTCGTCTTCGGCGTCCGTGTTCCGAACCACCTGACCTTCCGTGGAGAGTTCTCCAGCCGTCCACTCGCACCGGACGCTGCCGAGATTCAGAAGACTCTCAGGGGGCTTGGGACTCGGCAAACCAATCGGGAACAACTGCTCACGGCCAGCTCGCATTGTCAAATCACCTATTGGAGTGAATGACCCTTTGTTTAGGCTACGTCCGGTGGCACGTGCCCACCCTGTTTCGGAAGGCAAGCGCACCTTACTCCATGCGCAGTAAGCCGAGGCCTCGTACCAGTTCACGCCGACCACTGGCTGGTTTGGGTAGGGCGTCTGGATCTCCCAATGATACGGTTGCATGTGGTCTTCCAAGACCACCGGAGGACCACCAACGTTTGTCAATATATCCGTCGCCATCCATGAATTTCCGGTATTGAGACACGGTTACTGGGTACCGCTCGATTTGGGAAGGCGCCCAACGTCTCCACCTGATTCCCGTCCCCTGTAGACACCTCTTCGGACTCTATCGTCACCCAACTATATTCATTGAGCCGCGGGTCGCCAGCCTGTCCTAACGCTCGGGCCGCTTCAACTCGCATTTGGAGTCCGATCTCCGTCGCCTGTGGCGAGTCGAAGATTCCCAGCACGGCGTCCATTACCTTCCGATAGCGCCGGTCTGCTGGCCGATAGTCCAGCGCCGTCAGGTCGCGAACGATTGCGCCCAGAAGCCCGGCACAACGAGCCTCGTTCGCGAGCGAAGGCGTCGGGCCAACCTCATCGAGTATTGCACTGAGCAGCGCATCCACCTTGGCGTGTCCTTGCCGCACCAGCACACCGGCGAGCAACACGGCCACTTCACCCCATTCGGGATTGTAGATCTTCTCCTTCTTCAGGAGAAGCTGATGTTGATCGGCGTCTGCGAACCCCGCAATCTCGCGGGCTGCGAGATACTCCTGAAAGGTCAGATGCCAGAAACGGAGTTCCGGCCCGCGGCTGGTGATGATGCCGCTATCCATTTCCTCCTGCTCCACGAAGTGCAGCGCGGCAGAACGATCCGGGAACAGCGGCGCGAGCACATCGGCAACCCACCCTTTTTCCACCTGCACCTGGCGGCCTTTCGGGTGTTTGTGCATGGCAAGTGCGAGATGCTGCAACGTGGCCAGGCAGCGTTCGGCGGGCAGTCTCCCGGGACGCTTCTCACGAGTGCGGGCCAGCCATCTGAGTATCGATTCATAAAGATCGGCGCGCTGTTCGGGCAGGCTCCGCTCGTTCCAGTGGACCACGGCCAACGCGGTCAGCATCACGGGATTCCGCGCCATGCGGCGGATCTCGACGCGGGCGCGGAGGGCCTCATTCAGCTCGGCGAAGTGCTTCTTCGCCGAAGCAACGCTCTCCGGAAAGAGCGCTTTGGACCATTGCTCCAGGAACGTGTCCACGGCCTGCTGTTCCAAGGGTTCGATCTGCACCGTTGTAAAGCCCGCAAGCCCTTCGAACGACCGGGGGCGTGTGGTCACCACGAATCGGCATGCGCTGTAGGCGTGCGTCGCTTTCTCGAATAAGTTCGATATGGAATCGCGCTCCGCCTTGCCGGGAGCCTCATCGAGCCCGTCGAGCAGAACCGCGCAGGAGCCGCTCCTCAGTTTCTCAACGAAGAATTCCTCATGAAGGCCCAATTCTGCTCACGGTTTTGCGCATTCAGAAAATCGATCAGCCAAGCGGGAGAATCCTCCGTGGACGGCCTTTGCGGCTGCCTGTGACAGACCTGAATGTGCTCGACTAATTCCGAGATCCGGATGAGGATAGGGAAAAGCAGCGACTCCGTCTTGGCATCCTGGATCGCGAATGTCAACAGATATGCCAGGTGTCGCAGAAACGTCGTTTTCCCGGCACCGGGATCGCCAACAATCACGAGCCGCGGGTGGGTCAGCGCATCTTCGAGAGCTACCGCCTTGCGGAAATCGCCGGAAGTGGTGGTCAGGGGGATGTACAACTCGTGGATCGGAAAGCGATATGCCTTCCCTGCCCCGACCTGCAAGCCGCGGATATCGATCCAGGCAGTCTGTTCCCGCAGATATGCAAGATAGGTGCTGGGATTATTGTGGCCTTGACGCGGTGGTGGGGCGCTGAATTCGGTGTGACGGTCACGCCAGCCGCGCAGGGCCGACTCGACTCTGCCGCGAAGGTCTTCCGGGCCGGTGAATGTCGCACGGATGCCGCCGCTATTGAGCCATGCTTTGAACTCCCTCAACCTGGCGAGGTTACGTTGAACCTCCTCTGCCAGGTGCGGTGTGAATGTGCCGCTTTCGAGGGCGTCCGTGACCCGGTAAGACTCCTTCCACTGCACCGGCCAGTCGTAATCCATCTCCACCAGAAATGCCAACACCTCCTTGCCAAGCCGCCTGCCTTCCAAACATTCGAGCCAGGTGATGCTCTTGGGGTCAGCCTCGTCGGGCACCCAGCCATATCGATGCGCCACGATCACGACGACCACGTCGGCCTCTGCCACCTTCGCCATACAGGCAGCAAGAGGTGGGTGCTGACCGGTTGCCAGGAAATACTCCATCATCTCGGGATGGAATCGGGCCGAGACGGCGGCATCGCGGGCGGCCTGACGGTATGGCTTCAAATCCTCAGAAGTAGAGGAGATGAATACGGTGGGGATGTCACGGGAATTCGCCAAAGCTCACTCCGTGAAATCATCGTATCGCGGAATAGAGAGTGAGAAGTTAGTCTGAGACTACTCGGGTAGCACCAGGTTTGGACTCTGTGGACGCCCGAAAAGCGTCGAGATGAGCCTCGACGCGTGGCAAAAAGACTGTTTGCGCCACCAGCACAATGCGACGTACTCACTCGCGCGGCTGGGCTTGCGACTCCATCGCGACGGAGCCGCCGAGGGGTGCGCCTGGTTCCGTCTCCCACACGATCGCGCTGTCGCGATTGCGCCAGTCGTCGATGAACGCCTGGTAGCGAGCTTCCAGGATCGTGCGTTTGATTTTGAGCGTTGGAGTAACCATGCCGTTTCCGACGGTCCAGGGGCCGTCCGCAATCGCCAGGAACTTAACGCGCTCATGCGGATCCAACTGCTCGTTGAGGCGCTCCATCTGCTCCTTCAGGGACTCCTCCAGGCGCTGCCTGGCCGACGGATCGATGCAGTCGGCACGCGCTTTTTCGGAGAGGAGAATCACGGCGAACGGACTCGGCAGACCTGCACCCATCAGGCAGCCCGCTTCGATGGCGGGATGGGTCACCAGGCGGCCTTCAATGGGCGCCGGCGCGACGTATTTGCCCTTGCTGGTCTTGAACTGCTCCTTGACTCGTCCGACGAGTTTAAGTTGCCCATCCGAATCGATTGATGCCAAATCGCCGGTCCGGAAGAAGCCGTCGCTGGTAAAGGCGTTCTGCGTTCCCTGCGGGTCCTTATAATAGCCCAGCATGTTCATCGGGCTGCGGATCAGTAGCTCGCCATTCTCGACAAGTTTCTGCTCTACGCCAGGCAGGGGTGCACCCACATAGCCGGGACGAACGCTTCCGGGCGCGGGAAGATGCGTGACCCAGGTTTCGGTCATGCCGTAGCCCTCCGCCAAGTCGAGGCCCAGATTGCGGTACCAAAGCAATATGTCCACGGGGAGGGGTGCTGCGCCGCAAGCAGCGATGCGAACGCTGCTCAATCCGAGTTGCCGGAGTATTCGCCTCTTGACGATGGTTTTCACGACGGGAAAACTCATCAGCGAATCGAGTTTCTCTTTGGGGATCTTAGTGTAGACGCCCTGTTGGAATTTCAGAAGCAGACGAGGCACGGAGAGAAACAGAGTGGGCCGTGCACGCTGCAGATCGATGAGGAACGTCGGCAAGCCTTCAGTGAAGAAGATGCGCGAGCCGAGAAAGAGTGTAATTACCTCCACACCGATGCGTTCGACCACATGCGCCAGCGGAAGATAGGAGAGGATTCGCTGGCGTGTGGTCATCCTAAACACTTCAGCGCAGACTTTTGCATCGAACGCCAGGGCTTCGAAGTGGTGCATCACACCCTTGGGCGTACCAGTCGTGCCCGATGTATAGATGATCGTGGCCAACTGCTTCGCCGGGTATGTGGGGGAGTCCATCATCGGCTCGCAAGTCTTGATCAAGGCGTCCCAATCGGTGTATTCGCCATCCGGCGCCGTGGGAAATCCGATTTGGAGGACGGTGGAAGGGATGCCGTGAGATGGCGATTCGTCTTCGTCGGCAGCGCCTACGAAGCACGCCTTGGCTTCGCTGTGCTCCAGAATCTGGCGCACGGTATGAGCTTTTAAGGAAGGATAGATGGGAACCGAGACGTACCCCGCCATCCAGATGGCGAGGTCGGCCATGATCCACCAGGCGCAGTTTCGCGAGAGGATCGCGATGCGGCTGCCGGGCTCCCAGTTTTGCGCCTTGAGGTGGGCCGCCATGCGGCGCACTTCGTCCATTGCCTGCGACCACGTCCAGTCGCGGATCTTCCCGCCATCGAACGGTTGAGTCAGGAAGATGTGGCCGGCGCGCTTTCGTTCCCAGCGGTAAGCACACTGTAAAGGAAGATCTTCGTCCGAGATGCGCATCATCAGTTCTCCCGATATTGCGCGCGATTTACGGAATTCAGCAGATCAGGCGGTAGGGCCGGAGCGTGAGCGGCATGTCAGCCGCCGCGGGGCGCGGCGGACAGGCGAGAGCGTCTCTTCCGGACCGAAGCCTGTTGCAAACTTCCGCAGGGTCAGCCTCTTGCGTTTTTACTTACCCGTGGGTAAGATATCAGGTACCAGCACCGCGTGTCAACCGTGCTGCTCTACTCCGTCCATGTCCAAAGACGCAGCCCTCCCGCAATCGCACTGGAAAGCATTTGCCAGCCGGCGCCGCGACCCGGAAACCAAGCGTGAGGCGGTACTCCAGACGGCCGCCCAACTTTTCCTGGAAAAGAGCTACGGACGGACCTCTCTGAACGATGTCGCCGAACGGCTGAACATCACCAAGCCCGCGCTTTACCATTACTTTCGCAATAAAGAGGAGATCCTGCTGGAGTGTTATCGTCTGGGCACTGGACTGATCGAAGAGATTCTCAACGATATCGCGGATCACTGCGGAACGGGACTGGAAAAGGTCGAGGCATTCATCTATTCGTATGCGAATGTCATGACGGTGAACTTCGGACGATGTGTGATGCGGCTCGATCAGGGCGATTTGTCGGAGGATGCACTGTCGGAGGTGCGGAGTTACAAGCGGAAGATCGATCGCCGATTGCGAAGTTTCATACAAGAAGGAATCGATGATGGGTCGATTACACCCTGCGACCCCAAGATTGCGGCATTTTCGATTGCCGGTGCGCTGAACTGGATCTGTATGTGGTATGAAGCGGATGGAGCCCTTTCCGCGGAAGAGATTGCGACCCAGTTTGCCCGCACGTTAACTCAGGGGCTGGTGAATCGCAAACGGTCGCGCGTAAACGCAAAAGTTTCGAAACAGGAGACAATGGCATGATCGCCGAAGCAGCGAAACCGTCCGGAGCGGGAACGTCCTCTCCAGGTGCGGCGTCGATTCTGATTCAAAAGGTGGCAGTTTTGGGCGCCGGCACCATGGGTTCGCGAATTGCGGCTCATCTGGCCAACGCCGGATTGCAGGTCGCGTTGTTGGACATTCCAGCGGAACGGCCGCCCCATCCGGCGGCACTGGCTCTGGAAGCGTTAAAGAAGTCCAAGCCGGCGGCGTTTTATGACCCGTCGTTCGCGTCCCGGATCCGGACTGGCAATTTCAATGAAGATCTGGCGCTGCTGCGAGATTGCACCTGGGTCATCGAGGCGGTGACCGAGAATCTGGCAATCAAAAAGTCGCTGATCGAAAAGATTGCACCGCATCTCAGGCCGGATGTGATTCTAACGACGAATACGAGCGGCCTTTCGATTGCCTCGATTGCGCAGAGTCTGCCCGAGCAGCTCCGGCGCCGGTGCTTTGGGACGCACTTCTTCAATCCGCCGCGTTACATGCGGCTGGCCGAGATCATCACGACTCCGGAGACCGATCCTGAGGCGGTGGACGCGGTGGCGCACTTCACCGATTTGCGGTTGGGCAAAGAGGTGGTCTTCGCGCGCGATACGCCGAACTTCATCGCCAACCGAATCGGTGTCTTCATCATGCTGGAAGCGGTCCGACTGATGCAGGCGGAAGATCTGACCATCGAGGACGTAGACTCGCTTACGGGTACGGCGATCGGCTGGCCGCGAACCGGCACCTTCCGTCTCGCCGATCTGGTGGGGCTGGATGTGCTGGTGCACGTGGCGCAGAATTTTCCGCGGTCGCACGCCGGTGCGGAGGAGCAGATGAGTCTGCCTCCGTTCATCCAGACGATGCTGGAGCGGCGCTGGCTCGGCGACAAAACGAAGCAGGGCTTTTACAAGAAGGAGAAGGACAGCGAAGGCAAGGAAGTCCGCCTGGTGCTGGACTGGAAAACGCTCGAGTACCGGCCGGCACAGAAGCCCAAGCTGGCCGTCCTCGAGATGGCCAAGAACGCCGAGCAGTTGTCGGACCGGCTGACACAGCTTCTGGCGGGCGATGCGCGCAAGGACAATGCGGCGCGCTTCCACTGGAGGCTGTTGAGCGGACTTTGGAATTACGCGGCGAACTGCCTGCTCGAGATCGCGGACGAGCCCGACAGCGTGGATCGTGCGATGCGGGCGGGCTTCAATTGGGAAATGGGGCCGTTCCAGCTTTGGGATGCGGCCGGTGTGCGGCGTACCGTCGACCGCATGAAGGCGGCGGGCGAACCGGCGAGCGCGCATGTGGAGGCGCTGTTGGCGGCCGGTGGCGAGTCTTGGTACCAGAATCACGGGCGGGAGTGCTTCAACCTCGCAAGCAGCACGTACCAGCCGATCGCACACGCGGAAGGGATCGCGCGTATTGCCGATTTTAAGGCGTCGAACGGAGTGGTGCGGCAGAATCCGGGCGCTTCGCTGATCGATCTGGGCGAGGGCGTGGCGTGTCTGGAACTTCACTCGAAGAAGAGCGCGATCGGGGAAGACATCGTCCGGCTGGTGACGCAGACGCTGCTGCCGGAGAGCGACGCGGTTCGCAATTTCTCGGCCTTCGTGATCTCGGGCGACGCCGACAATTTCTCGGTGGGCGCCAATCTGATGCAACTGCTGCTCAGCATTCAGGACGAGGAGTGGGACGATATCGACTACGCGATTCGAGCATTCCAGGGAATGACGGCGGCGATCAAGTTCTGCCCGCGTCCGGTAGTGGTGGCGCCTTTCGGCTTCTGTTTCGGCGGTGGCTGTGAGATGGCGATGCATGCGGCGCGGCGTCAGCCGCATGCCGAGACGTACATCGGACTGGTGGAGACGGGCGTAGGGCTTCTGCCGGGCGGCGGCGGTTGCAAGGAGATGACGCTGCGCGCGGTGGATGCGGCGGCGGCGGTGCGCGAGGGCGGCCGCAGCGAGTCGGTGGAACTGCTGGAATCGCTGCGGCGAAACCTCGAGACCGTCGCGATGGCGAAGGTTTCCGCGTCGGCGGTGGAGGCGCGGCGGCTGGGATTCCTTTCGCCGAGCGATGGCATCACCATGAATCGCGAGCGGCTGCTCACGGATGCGCGTGACCTGGCGCGCGATCTGGCGCATGCCGGATATGCGCCTCCTGCCCCGCGCACCGACATTCCGGCGCCGGGACAGAATCTGCTGGCCACGATGAAACTGGGGGTGCACATGATGCGCCAGGGTGAGTTCATCAGCGATCACGACGTGAAGGTGGCGAATCATGTGGCGCACGTGATGTGCGGCGGAAATGTGACGCCGGGGGTTCTCGTAAGTGAGCAGTACCTGTTGGATCTGGAGCGCGAGGCGTTCCTGGCGCTCTGCGGCCAAAAGAAGACGCAGGAGCGAATCGCATTCACGCTAAAGACGGGCAAACCGCTAAGAAACTAGGGCAGGGGCCGGGGGCCAGGGGCCAGGGGGCCAGGGGCCAGGGGGCCAGGGGCCAGGGGGCCAGGGGCCAGGGGCCGGGGGTCAGGGGCCAGGGAAGATCCGAGGTGCTCACGCCTCGGGGAGAAAGAAACGCGGTGCGGGTTGGGAGTGAAGGGTTGCGGGTAAGGATTAGCCGGCGTGACTAATCCCTGGCCCCCGGCCCCTGACCCCTGGCCCCTTTTTGGGGAATCATATGAAAGACGCAGTCATCGTTAGTTCAGTTCGGACAGCAGTCGGCAAGGCGCCGAAGGGCAGTTTGCGAGCCACGCGGCCGGATGATTTGGGAGCCATCGCCATTAAGGGCGCATTGGCACGGGTGCCGAATCTGGATGTCCACGAGGTAGATGACGTCATCATTGGATGCGCCATGCCGGAGGGTGAGCAGGGAATGAATGTGGCGCGGATCGCGTCATTGCGCGCCGGCATGCCGATCGAGTCGTCCGCCATGACGATCAATCGATATTGCGCCTCGGGGTTGCAGGCCATCGCGCTGGCGTCGGAACGGATCCGCAGCGGCGGCGCGGAGGTGATTGTCGCGGGCGGTACCGAGTCGATGTCGTTCGTGCCCATGGGCGGCAACAAGATCTCCATCAATCCATGGTTGATGGAGAATTATCCGGATTCGTACTTGTCCATGGGGCTCACCGCTGAGCGCGTGGCGCAGCACTACGGCATCAGCCGCGACGAGGCCGACCGCTTTGCGCTGGCGAGCCACCAGAAGGCGATCGCGGCACAGGCGGCCGGCAAGTTCGATCGCGAGATCGTGCCGGTGCCGGTGACGATTGCGGTGCCGGACGCCAAGTCGAAGATCAAAACGAGCGAGGTGGAGTTCAAGATCGATGAGGGCCCGCGTTCCGATACGTCGCTCGATGCTCTCGCCAAGCTCAAGCCGGCATTCCACGCCAAAGGGACGGTGACCGCGGGCAATTCGTCGCAGACTTCCGACGGCGCAGCAGCGTCAGTGGTGATGTCCCTCGAGCGGGCACAGGCATTGGGCCTCCAGCCGATGGCGCGCCTGTTGGCGTACGCATATTCCGGATGCCTGCCAGAAGAGATGGGGATCGGCCCGGTGTACGCGGTCCCGAAGGCGCTCAAGCTGGCGGGCCTGACGTTGGACCAAATCGACCTGTTCGAGTTGAATGAAGCCTTCGCCGCGCAGTCTCTGGCGGTGATCAAGACCCTCGGCATCGACATGGCCAAGGTGAATGTCAATGGCGGCGCGATCGCGCTGGGGCATCCGCTAGGCTGCACCGGGGCCAAGTTGACCGCGAGTCTGCTGCAGGAGATGAAGCGGCGCAACGCGAAATACGGGATCGTGACAATGTGTGTGGGCGGCGGAATGGGCGCCGCGGGGATCTACGAAAACTGGAATTAAAGAGGTAATCGACATGGCGACGACCGAAACGCAGGTGATGGCGAAACTGGTTAAGGGCGGAAGCTTCTTGACAGAAGAGCGAGAGCCGAACGACATATTCACGGCGGAGGACCTCTCCGAAGAACACCGGCAAATTGCCAAGACGGCGATCGAGTTCACTACCAACGAAGTGATGCCGTTGGCGGCCGAGATCGAGGCCAAGAATTTCGAAGTCACCCGGACGCTGCTGCGCAAGGCGGGCGATCTGGGCCTGATGGGCGTGGACGTTCCGGAAGAGTATGGCGGGATGGAGATGGACAAGGTGACCTCTGCGCTGGTCGCGGAGTCTATCACCCAGCTTGCGAGCTTCTCGGTGGCGTTCAGCGCACACACGGGGATCGGCACTTTGCCGATTGTGTGGTACGGGACGGAAGCGCAGAAGCGCAAGTACTTGCCGAAACTCGCGAGCGGCGAGTGGATTGGGGCGTATGCGCTCTCGGAGTCGTCCTCGGCGTCAGACGCGATGCACTGCCGCACGCGCGCGGTGCTGTCCGCGGATGGCAAACACTACGTCCTGAACGGCGAGAAGATGTGGATCACCAACAGCGGCTTCGCCGATCTGTTTACGGTCTTCGCCAAGCTGGATGGCGACAAGTTCACGGCATTCCTGATCGAGCGCGGCACGCCGGGCTTTTCCGTGGGGGCCGAGGAGCACAAACTGGGCATCCGCGGGTCGTCTACCTGCCCGCTGATTCTGGCGGATTGCCAGGTACCGGTGGAGAATCTGCTGGGCGAAATCGGCAAGGGCCATCACATCGCATTTAACATCCTCAATATCGGGCGCTTTAAGCTGGGAGCGGCGTGCGTGGGTGGGGCGCGGAACGGACTGCGGGAAGCCATCGGCTATGCCAAGGAGCGCAAGGCTTTCGGCAAATCGATCTCGGACTTCGGGCTGATTCAGGAGAAGATCGCCGAATCTGCAACTGGCATCTTTGTGGGCGAGTCGCTGGTATATCGCACCATCGGCATGATCGACGCAGCGCTGGCCGGAATCGACGTCACTTCATCAAAAGAGATTCAGAAGCGCATCGAAGAGTACGCCGTGGAGTGCTCGATCCTGAAGGTATGGGGATCGGAGATGCTTGACATGGTGGTGGATCATGTTCTGCAGATCTATGCCGGCTACGGCTACGTGGAAGAGTACCCCGCGGAGCGCGCCTATCGCGATTCACGCATCAATCGCATTTTTGAAGGCACCAATGAGATCAATCGCCTGATCATTACCGGATGGCTGATGAAGCGCGCGATGACGGGGCAATTGCCGCTGCTGAGCGCGATCAAGAAGCTGATGGACGAGGTGATGTCGGGACCGGGCGCGCGCATGGATTACGAGGGGCCGCTGGCCGGTGAGCTGGGGCTTCTGGCGAATGGCAAGAAGCTGGCGTTATTCGCGGCGGGTGCGGCATCGCAGAAGTACATGCAGGGTCTGCCGGACCAGCAGGAAGTGATGGGCGCACTGGCCGATTGCATCATGGAAGTCTACGCGCTGGAATCGGCGATTCTACGAGCGGGCAAGCTGATCGCCACCCGCGGGGAATCGGGGGCGCGGCAGGCAATCGCGATGACAAGGTATTACGCGGCGAAATCGTTCGACACCATCGAGCGGTCGGCGACGAAAGTCATCGCGCATGTAGCCGAGGGTGACATGCTGCGGACCCAGATGGCGATTGTCCGGCGTTTGTCGAAACACGAGCCCGCGGACACGATCACGATGGGGCGCCAGATTGCGCGCCACATGATCGCGGCCGGGCGATATAGTCTGTAAGCCTGGCGCGGGTCTCACTTGAGCTCGGGGCTGGTGGCGCTGGCCGGCTGCGAGCCCCAATTCTGATGGACGACGCCGTCCTCGTCGATGTAGAACGTGCGTCGTCCACTCTTCCCGAATACTTTTGGATTTGCGTTGACGATGAAGCCCACCGGGGTCTTCGTCAACAGGAAGGTGTACCCGTCTTTATCCCCAGAGGCGAGGCTCGCGGGAATCAGTTTCGCCGCCTCCGGGCCAGCCACCCCATTGGCAGGCGGTCCCAATTGTGCGAGTTCCGAAGCGTAGTCGCCGAATTGCGTGTGATACTGCACCTGCGCCTGGTGAATGCTCTGCACTTCGCGAATCACGACGGTCTCCGTGGCATTCGCCATGGCGCTCATCAGCATCGGTATTGCAATCGAAAGTATGATCGCGATGATGGCCAGCGCGATGAGGAGCTCGACGAGGCTGAAGCCCCGAGTTGCCGAACGGTGTGGATGCATGTCACCGATATTGACGGACGCATTTCCGCGCGTGTGGATGAAATCTGAAGAGCGCCGCTTGACTTCCCAAGAGATCGAAGGATAGGATCGCAACGAAGCTAGTCACAAGGATCCACCTGTGAGCAGAGACCGGTCGATTACATTGTTGCTGGCGTTTCTTGCGGCTGCGCCTGTTGCCGGCATCGCGGTGTGGTCAATATCCCGAACAGTAGGGCAACTTTCCGATCCGTGCGCGAAGTGGGGACACCCGGCAGGGGAACCGGTGCACATTCATCTCGCACCAAACGACCCCTGCAGGGCTTTGAGTGTCAACAATGAGTCGAAGGCGCGTGCAGCGATCGTTGCTGTTATCGTACCGGGAGGGGTGCTGGTCGCCGCAATTCTTGCCGTGGCTAGTGCTGCTTTATCACGTCGCCGGATGATGTTGGCGGCGGCAATCGGCATGTTGGCAGAGACTCTCGTCGTCTTCACGATCGCCCCGCTCACACTCATCGTGGGGGTGAGTTTTCTTCTCCTTAGCAGACGCTTACAACCCGGTTCATGAGCGGGTTCCACGCCGGCGTGGAACGCCAAGAGCGATCGGAGGCGCGGGACTGACAAGTCTCGTCGCGGTAATTGGCCGAACCAGAATCGCCGCATCGACAGACCCGAAGATGACCGGCCGTACGCCTGCTATTTCTGCAAGTGCATCTGCATGAACTTGAGAAAGAGATCCCAGTCCGACGGGACGGTTCCGTGTCCACCGGCATGCATCTGGTAGCCGATCGTGTGCAGAATCGGCACCCCCGCGGCGGGCATCTGGTCGGTATCCAGTCCCTGCTGGCCGAGGAGCTTAAATACCGGGCCAGCGGCCACTGCGGCGAGGAACTCGCCCTTGGGATCGGACCACGTGTCGGTATCGCCGGTCTGTAGCAGCACCGGTCGAGGCGCGATGAGAGCGACCAGCATGTGCGCATCCACCGGCGACTCATCCACATGCTTCGCGTACTTCGCGTAGTTGGCGCAGAACTGATAGGGGTAACGCGTGGGCTCCACCAGGTGCGCGATCGTCTCGCCGTAGTTGCGCCGGCTCAATGCGGCGCCGCCTTCGCCCGAACAACTGGCGATCACCATGGCGAAGCGGGTATCGTGCGCACCGGCCCACATCACCGTCTTGCCCAGGCGGGACACACCTTCGATGGCCACGCGCCTGGCATCGATGTCCTTGTCGGTTTCGAAATAGTCCATGGCGCGGCTCAGTCCCCATCCCCAAGCGGCGATAGAGCCCCACTCATCGGGCGCGGGCTCGGTCTGTCCGGGCTTCAAATATAGGGCGCGCACACCGAAGGGAACGCCGCCAAGGAAGTCCGGATCGATGTCGCCGTAGTAGAGCGTGGCGACGCCGAATCCGGCGGCAAGGAAGGGTGCGGGCTTGATGCCGCCGATTCCGCGCGCGGGCGCCGCCACGCGTTTCTTATCGCGGCCCCACACCTCGCCCGGTTTAATACCAGGGTCCTCTACCGAACTCGAATTCGCCGAGAAGCTTACATTCAGGATCAACGGCACGGGCTTGGTGGCGCCGGCGGGAATGTAGATGAGCAGATCCATCTTGGGACCCGCCTTGTCCTTCGAGAAGTAGACCGTCACCTGCCGGCGCGTAGCCTTACCGTCGAGGGCAGGCGTGCCTTTCTCGAACACGTCGAAGCTCATGTCGGCGGGTCTGCCGGGGGCGCGGCCGTACTCGTTCTCTTCGAAGAGGCGCACGATCTCGGGCCGGCGCTTTTCGTTCCAGGTCTTGGCATCGCGCACCGGCTTGCCATTGGCGAGCATCAGCGGGTCAGGCAGAGTGTAGGTGCCCACCAGCGCCTCGTCATAATTCACGGGAATTCCAGCGACTACGGAGCGGGGCGTCGCGGCAGGCTGGGCGAACGCGGCGGCCGGCAGCAGAAGAAGCGAACACCAATTTCGGAACATGCGGATATCATATCCCTAACCCCTCATAAGAGGAGTCGGGGTACCTCCAAAGGGCCCCCCGATTTCCACACGCACTGCGATAGAGTAAGTGTTCATGGTAGGCAAGCTGTTGCTCGCCAGCGTGCTTCTGCCCATTCTGCACGCGGACCTTCGGTCGGATGCGGTCGACAAGCTGCTGGCGCCGCTTCACAGCGAACACGCGCCGGGCTGCGCGGTCGGCATCATGCAGAACGGCCAGTTCGTCTACAAAACCGCCTTCGGGCTGGCCGATCTGGAACAGGGGACTCCCATCACTACCGCCACATCTTTCAACGTGGCGTCCATGAGCAAGCAGTTTACGGCCGCAGCGCTGTATTTTCTGGTGGAGGCGGGTCAGGTCAAACTCACCGATCCGGTGCGCCGTTTTATTCCAGAATTGCCGGCATATGCGGACGACATGACCATCGGCGATCTCGTCCATCACACCAGCGGACTGCGCGACATCACGCCGCTACTGGAACTCTCCGGCCGTTTGGGGGATTGGCAGGACATTCCGTCCAGCCTCAACCTGATCGCCTCACAAAGCGGGCTCAATTTCCCGCCTGGAACCGACTACGAGTACACCAATTCCGATTACCTGCTGCTGGGATTGGTGATCGAGCGGGTGAGCGGGATATCCCTGGCGTCCTTCGCCGAGGAGCGCATCTTCCGTCCCCTCGAAATGATCAACTCACAGTTCCGGGACAAGGTTGACAAATTGAAGAACCGGGCGTCGGGGTACGGCGCGCGGGGCGACCAGTATCGCAGAATCTCGTTGCACCTTCTCGGGACGGGCGACGGCGGCCTCTATACCAGCGTCGACGATCTGCTGCAGTGGGACCAGAATTTCTATTCGGGCAAACTGGGTGGCAGGGCGTTTCTGGAGTTCATGGAGACGCGCGGAAGGCTCCGCTCGGGCGAGCCGGTGCACTACGCATCGGGGCTGCAGTTCGGCCGGTTTCGCGGACTGCCGACCGTCAGCCACGACGGATGGCTTCCCGGGTTTCGTTCGGAAATGGTAAGGTTTCCGGCGCAGCATCTCTCCGTAGCCTGCCTTTGCAATCGCGGCGACGCCGAGGTGGCCGACCTGGCCCGCGAAATTGCCCGCGTTTATCTGTGGGACCGCGTCAAGCATGGCCCGCATCCTTCGAATCTCGATTACGCGAGCAGCATCTTTCCGGAACTGGCAGGGGTTTGGGAGTCGAAGCAGGGATTCATCGTGCGGACGTGGAGCGGCGTGGACAGCCTCACGGTGGAGTTGCCGGAAGGGCAGTATCGGCTAACTCCCCTGAATCACCAGCAGATGTATGCGGACACGGGCGGATTTCGCCTGGTGCTGACGGCCCTCTCGCATGATCGCGTCAAGGTCGCATGGGATGGTTGGCCGCCCATCATCTATGACCGGCTGAATACGGTGATGCCGAAGAAAGAGGATCTGGCTTCGCTGGCGGGAGAGTATCGCAGCGACGACGCGCGGGTGCGCTATCGCGTCTACGTGTCGGAGCAGGGCCGGTTGACCATGACGAACGGGGCAGGGTGGAGGTGGCACCTGGAGCCCGTCGGTTCCGATCGGTTCGTGCTGGGTGCGTGGTCTCTACGGTTCGTGCGAACGGCCGACGGCCAGGTGCAGGGGCTGGGTCTGCATCGCGCGCGCCTTTGGAACCTGTGGTTTGATCGAAGCGACTGACCCTTCCCGCAGGCTGCGCTGGCAGATCGCTTTTTCCAGGCTGTGTTGGAGAAGGTGAAGGGTGCCCTGCAGGAGTTCGACTTGATTCTCGAGCTGGCCGTTCTGCGGCATAGCGCTCTACGCGACATTCTAGTGGAAGCGCACGAGCTTATCTAGTAAAAAGACAGCCCTCGTGCATGTCCGAAAAGTCTCGACACGAGTGTCGAGACGGCGAACAGGAAATGTTCGCGCCACGTCGTCCGCGCCGAGCCCCCTAACCGCTGCGTCCTGCTCGCGCCACGTCTCACGCGGTATATACTGGGGCGATGGAGCAGCCTCAGCCTCCTTTACCTAAGCCTCCCGCCGACGAGGAGAATTTACGGCGATTGCGTCAGGAAGCCGCGGAGCGCATGCGCCGTGAAGCAGCCAGTTACCCTCCGGCACCTGTCTACGGAGGACCTCCCATCAGCCGGCGCTGGACCCTCCGCGGTATTGTGACGCTCGTCGCGTCCGCCGTGGCTGCCTTGGTCGCTGGCCTATGGGGGTACCGCAAAGTCGTCACTCCGGTATATGGCGGACCACCCAACGCCGTGTATGGCGGACCGCCGCCTCCACAGCCTACACCTCCACAACCTGGACCAGCCAACGAGCCGCCCAAATAGGAGACGCACGTGGCGTTGCGTTTCACTTACGCGGTGTGGGAGTTTACGCTGCAATGCAACCTCGGGTGCGTGCATTGCGGGTCGCGTGCGGCGACCGCTCGCAAGTCGGAACTGACGACTGCTGAGGCGCTCGACCTGGTGCGCCAACTGCACGCCGCCGGCATTCGCGAAGTAACCCTGATTGGCGGCGAAGCGTATCTCCGCGCCGACTGGCTTACCGTGGTCGAGGAGATCCGCCGCGTGGGCATGTCGTGTACGTTGACCACGGGGGGATACGGCATTTCCGCGGCAGCAGCGCGCGACATGTGCCGCGCGGGACTACAACAGGTCTCAGTTTCGATTGATGGATGCCAGCAGACTCACGATCTGCAGCGCGGCAAGCCCGGGTCGTGGAATGCCGCATTCACATCCTTGCGGTATCTTCGCGAGGCGGGAATGCCCGTGACCTGCAACACCCAGATCAATCGGCTCTCGGCGCCTGAACTCCCTCTGATCTATGCCGACATCGTGGAGGCTGGATGCCGTGCATGGCAGTGGCAGCTTACGGTGCCGATGGGCAGGGCGGCCGATCGTCCGGAGATGCTGCTGCAGCCGCCGGAACTGCTCGACGTGTTCCCGATGCTGTACACAATGACAGACTGGGCGCGCCGCGACGGTCTGCTGATCTTCCCGGGCAACAACGTGGGCTACTACGGGCCGTACGAGCGGCGATTGCGCAATACGCAAGGGGGCAATGCCATTTGGGAAGGTTGCCAGGCAGGCATCAACACCTTGGGAATTGAAGCAGACGGAACCATCAAAGGGTGCCCTTCACTTCCCACGGCGTCATACTCCGGAGGCAACATTCGCGACCAATCGCTGGCGGAGATCGTGAACCGGGCCCCCGAACTGGCGATCAATCTGGGACAGGGCAGCAGTGCCGCGGCCGAACATCTGTGGGGCTTCTGCGGCACTTGCGATTACGGCGAGTTGTGCCGCGGTGGCTGTTCCTGGACGGCGCACGTTTTCTTCGGGCGGCGCGGAAACAATCCGTACTGCCACCATCGTGCGCTGGTACATGCGCGAGAGGGAAAGCGCGAGCGCCTGGTACTGCAGACAAGGGCGCCGGGCGAGCCTTTCGATCACGGCGTTTTCAGAATTCTCGAGGAACCCGCAGATGCTCCGTGGCCCGAGAATGATCCCCGCCGTTTTCGCCTCGGGGATATTCAGTGGACCCGTCCGGCGAAGTCCAGAGACGCAGTCCTTCGAGTACTGTAGCGATTACGCCCTGGTCTAGCCTTCGATGTACCAAGGCTCACGAAGCGGCACGGTATGGGCTCGATTTCCTTTTGTGGACACGCTACGCTTGAGGTCAGGATGATAATGGGACGGGGACTGTCTCGTCGCAGTTGGAGTCGGGTTTAAGGAGCAGTTTTGCGGGATACCATTGCATGTAAGCCGGTGACCTTTTTTCAGCCGGCATTTCGGTGGCCAGATGCCACCCGCTGGGGAAGCGAGATCCTGTTCGGATCCGGTGCAGATCCGAATTGCGGGGGCATAGCCAGCAGTTCTCCGGCGTCGCGGTCCGATTACAAGGGCACTCAATCGCGTCCTCACATTTTGGTGGTGGAAGATAACAAGGCGGATGTTTTTTTGATCCGCTCGGCACTGGTCACGGCGGAGATTGATGCCGAATTGCACGTAGTGAGCGACGGGGAAAAGGCGGTCCGCTTCTTTGCACAGGCCGACGAGCAATCCGTTCCGTGCCCTTGCCTGATCATTCTCGACATCAACCTGCCGAAACAGCATGGCGGCGAGGTGCTTCGTCAGATGCGCACGAGTAAGACCTGTGCGGACGCGTTGGTGGTTGTGGTCACTTCGTCGGACTCGCCGCAAGACCGAAAGAAGATGGCCGAGTACGGTGCTGACCGGTACTTCCGGAAGTCGTCGGAGTATCGCGAGTATATGGTGCTGGGCGATGTTGTGCGCAAGCTGCTGGAAACCCAAGCCCTCCCTGACGATCCCTCACATTCATGATCACAGAGCGCGGCAGGGTCTCGCGAACACCGGAAGCGGTGATTCTGATCGCCTCTGTCGCGATCATTGCCGCGATTGCGGCGCTATCTTTCACCAGCGCGGAAGCGGCGCGCATCGCGGCGCGAGAGCGCAACCTGTCTCAGGAGATCGTGGGGGCCAACACCAGGCTGCTTTCCGCGCTCACGGATGCCGAAACCGGCCAACGCGGATACCTTTTGACGGGGCGCGAAAACTATCTGGTGCCTTACAACGACGCGCTCGCCACAATCCCTCGTCTGCTGGAGGAATTCGAAATGGCGAGCGCATCCGAGCCGGCAATCAGCGCAGACCTGCCGAGGATTCGATCCCTGGCGGCCGCGAAGCTGGCTGAACTGAAGTCAACCATCGAACTGCGGCGTGCCGGCCAGGAGCAGGATGCCCTGGCGATTGTCTACTCCGACCGCGGACGAACCTATATGGAGGAGGTTCGCGAGCTGTGTGACCGCATCGAGCGGAGTACACGAGCGCACCTCGCCCAATTTGACGCCAAGGCAGAGAAGTCGTCGAGAAACTTGCGGCTCGCGACCACGGGAGGACTAGCCTTGCTGGGAGCGTTCCTGGTAGTCTCGACCGTCACGATCTTCAGTGGCATGTCACGGCGGGATGAACTGTTCCGCCAGGCTTACGCCGGCGAAAAATTGCTCGCGACCACATTGTCTGCGATCGCGGATGGGGTGATCGCGACCGATCGGTATGGCAGGATTACGTTCATCAATCCGGTAGCCGTGCGGCTTACCGGTTGGAGCGAACAGGAAGCCCGCGGAGCGGAATTCGAAAAGGTATTCCAGATTGTCAACGAGACGACCAGGGCAACGGTGGAGAGCCCGGTGGAAAAAGTACTCAAGCACGGAGAGCCCGCCGGGTTGGCGAATCATACCGAGCTGATTTCGAAATCGGGCAACGATATCCCGATCGACGACAGTGCGGCTCCGCTCAAAGACGAGCACGGAACTGTGATTGGAGCCGTGATCGTGTTTCGTGATGTCTCGGCCAGAAGGTTGGCGGATCGCCAGCTCCGGCAAGCCAATGAGGAATTACAACAGTTCGTGGATGCGGCAGCACACGATCTGCGATCGCCATTGAACTCCGTAAGCGCGGTTTCTCAGCTGCTGGCGGATCGATTTCACGGCGAACTCGGGCCGACGGGACAGGAGTTGATCGGCTACATCACAAGCGGCATTGCGCGCATGAAGATTCTGGTAGACGATCTGCTGTCCTTCGCGAGGGCCGGCCACACCGATCACCACACGGCTCAGCCCCTCGCCCTGGAACGGCCGTTCGAGGAGGCGCTGAACAATCTGAAGTCGGATATCGAAGCCTCGCGCGCACAGATTGTGTCCGGTCCCCTGCCCCGTGTGGTGATGCATGAAGCCCACGCACTGCAGCTCTTTCAAAATCTGATTGGGAACGCGATACGGTATCGCGGCGAAGAGGCTCCGCGTATCCGGGTGGGCGCTGAGAAGAACCGGCAGGAATGGGTGGTCAGCGTCGCTGATAATGGCATTGGGATTGAGCAGCAATACCTGAAACAGATCTTTCAGCCGTTCAAACGCCTTCAAGAGGAGGACCGCGCCGGATCGGGTATTGGTCTGGCGACGTGCGAAAAGATCGTTAAGGGATATGGCGGCCGGATCTGGGCGGAGTCGACGCCGGGCAAGGGATCGACCTTCCTTTTCACCTTGCCCGACGGGCAGCCCACGCCCGTTACTGATGCGTGACCTCCTGAACTGTGGGTAGTTTGGTCGTGTCCCAGCCTCCCCCGAGAGCCTCGATCAGCAGTACGCTGGCCACCATGCGTCGAGTCTTCAGATCGAGCGCCGCGCGTTCGTCGGCAAGGGCGATGCTCTGCACCGTGATTACCTGCAGGTAGCTGGTGGTGCCCGCTTTGTATTGGGCAGTGGAGACCGTGAGTGAGCGTTCCGCCGATTTCACCGCCTGGTCCAGATCTTGCGCTTCGTGCTCCAGCACGCGCAGCGCGGTGAGGTTATCTTCTACTTGCTGGAATGCGGTCAGCACGGTCTGCCGGTACGTGGCGGCTACCACGTCGTAAGAGGCTACGGCCTGATCCAACTGGGCGGTGCGCTTGCCGGCATCGAAGAGGATCTGCGCTAACTGCGGCCCGATGGTCCAGAAGCGGCTGGGCCAGGTGATCCAGTTCAAGAAACTGCTGGACTGGACACCGGCCGCCGCGGTGAGGGACAGCGTGGGATAGAACGCAGCCGCCGCCACCCCGATCTGTTCATTCGCGGAGGCCGCCTGGCGCTCCGCTTCGGCGATATCGGGGCGGCGCTCGAGGAGCGCTGAAGGCACCACCACGGGAATCTGTGGAGGCCCACCTTGGATCGGAGCCGCCGGGATCGTGAGAGTGGCTGGAGGCTTGCCGGTCAACACGGCGACGGCGTGCTCCAACTGCTGGCGCTGCGTCTCGATGTCGGTCAACTGCGCTTGCGTGGTGTAGAGCTGCGTTTCAGCCTGGGCTACGTCGCTGTCGGAAGCCACACCACCGGCATAGCGATTGCGCGTCAGGGTGAGGAACTCCTGGTACGATTTGACGGTCTGCTCCAGCAGGCCGCGGTCAGCATCAAGTCCATGTAACTGGAAGTAGTCTTGCGCGAGTTCGGACTGATAGAGCAGCTTGGCGTTCTCCACCATTGCCGCGACCGATTGCGCGGTGTTGGCACTGGCCGCGACACTGCGGTGAATGCTTCCCCAAAGATCGACGGTGTAGGAAGCATTGATGGGGAGATCGTAGATGCCCTGGGCACTAGAAGGACCGGCGCGAGTCGACAGCCGGGACGAGGCCTGGGAGGCGGTGGCGGATGGTGAGGTCGACACCAGGGGAAACAAGGCGGATCGCGCCACGCGTACCGCAGCCTTGGCTTCGCGGAGCTGCGCCTCAGCCTGCAAAACGTTCTGGTTCGAGATGCTGACCTGCTCCTCGAGGGCATTCAGCGCTGGGTCGCCAAAGATCTCCCACCAATTACCCTTCAGCACTCCATCGTTGGGCTGCGACTCCTTCCATCCGGCAGGAGGTGGTTCCTTAAAGGCCACAGGCACGGCGGTGCCCGGCGGCTGATATTTCGGAAGCCGGAGACAACCTGCGCAGGCGATCGCGAGTATTGCCAGTGCGGTGCGAGAAAGAATCTGGCGGTCCAGGCAGCGGCGCCACCTCATATCTCGGACTCCACGGGCTCGTACGGGCGGTGATCCACTCCGCGGACGCGCGCCCACCAGTGCACCAGGCGGTCGAAATAGAGGTAAACAACGGGAGTAGTGAACAAGGTTAGTGCCTGGCTCATGAGTAAGCCTCCGATAATCGTAATGCCGAGCGGCCTTCGCAGTTCCGACCCGGTGCCAGTGCCGAGCGCCAGAGGAAGCGCTCCGAGCATGGCGGCGAATGTGGTCATCAGGATCGGGCGGAAACGCAGCAGGCTGGCTTCGAAAATGGCGTCACGGGAATTCTTGCCTTCGTTGCGCTCCGCGGCCAGGGCGAAATCGACGATCAGGATGCCGTTCTTCTTCACCAGTCCGATGAGCAGAACGATGCCGATCATCGCAATGATGCTGAGGTCGGTCTTGGTCAGGATCAATGCCAGGAACGCGCCCACGCCGGCTGAAGGCAGAGTGGACAAGATCGTGATGGGATGGATGTAACTCTCGTAAAGAATGCCGAGCATCAGATAGACCGCCGCCAAAGCTGCCGCGATCAGATATTTCTCGTTACTGAGCGAATCGGAATACGCAGCGGCCGTGCCGCTGTATCCAGTCTGAATCGTGGGCGGAAGTCCCACCTTGGCGGAAGCGGCATCGATCGCCACGATGGCATCACCCAGCGCGACTCCGGGTTGAAGATTGAACGAAATCGTGACCGAGGGAAACAGACCCTGGTGATTGACCGATAGCGGCGCCACGGCTGGGCCGTAGTGAGCGATCGCGTTCAAAGGCACCTGCTGGCCGTTCGGAGACCGTACAAAAAGACTGCGCAGAGTCTCCGGGCTCTGCCAGTATTGCGGAGCCGCCTCCATCACCACGTGGTACTGGTTCAAAGTCTTGTACATCGTCGAGACCTGCCGCTGTCCGAAGGCGTCGTAGAGCGTATTGTCGATCAATTGGGGCGAAATGCCGAAACGTGCCGCAGTTTCGCGGTCATACGTGATCATGGACTGCAGACCGTGATTCTGTTGATCTGTGTTCACGTCCACAATGATGGGAACTGTCTTCAACTCGTCGAACATCTTTGGTGCATAACTAACCAGGTCTTGCAGATTGTCGCCACGCATCGTGAATTGATAGAGCGCGGCACTGTTGCGTCCGCCCACGCGCAGGTCTTGTGAGGGCTGGAGGTAGAGTGTCGCACCAGGTACCCGGGCGAGCTTCGGGCGAAGGCGTTGCAGAATCAGGTCCACAGTGATTTTGCGTTCCTCAAGCGGTTTTAGGGAGACAAACATGCGCCCCTGATTCAAAGTCGACGCGCCGCCACCACCACCGCCGCCTCCCGTGAACCCGTTGACCGTATCCACCGCCGGGTCAGCCGCCACGATATTTACCATCTGCTTGAGGATTCTATCCATCGATTGAAACGAGGTGTCCTGATCGGCAAGAATCTGGCCTGACATGCGGCCGGTGTCCTGCTGCGGGAAGAAGCCCTTCGATACCTTGGCAAACAAATACACGTTGAGACCCAATGTGGTAATCAGGACGAGCAGCGTAACGAACGCGTGCCGCAGAACTACCGACAGAACCCTGCCGTACAGGTTCACGACCCAGTTGAAAAGGTCTTCGATCTTGTTGTAAAGCCAGCCGTGAGACTCATGTTCTTTCAACAGGTGGGCGCACATCATCGGAGTCGCCGTGAGGGAGACCACCATCGAGACCGCGATCGCGACGGAGAGAGTAATCGCGAACTCCCGCAGCAGACGCCCGACAATCCCTCCCATCAACAGCAGAGGGATGAAGACGGCGATCAGGGAAACGCTCATCGTGACCACGGTTGAGCCGATCTCCGCGGCGCCTTTCAAGGCTGCGGCGAACGGATTCATCCCGGCCTCCAGGTAACGCGAAACGTTCTCGATGACTACGATCGCATCGTCCACTACAAACCCGGTGGAGATGGTGAGCGCCATGAGGGAAAGGTTGTCGAGGCTGTAACCGAAGAGGTACATCACGCCGAAGGTGCCTAGCAGGGACACCGGAACCGCGACACTGGGAATGAATGTGGAACGGACATTTTTCAGAAAAACGAAGACCACCAGCACCACCAGTCCGACCGAAATTACAAGCGTGCGCTCCACGTCGTGGACGGAAGCGCGGATGGTCTGGGTCTGATCCATGGCGACCCGCAGGTCAATCGAGGCGGGGATGGCAGCGTGAATTTGCGGCAACACGGCACGAATCCGGTCTACGGTCTCGATGATGTTGGCGCCGGGCTGGCGAAAAATGATGACCAGTACGGAAGGTTTGCCGTTGGCGTAGCCTGCGTTGCGGAGGTCTTCCGTAGAATCGACCACGCTGCCGACATCGGAGACCCGCACCGCCATGCCATTGTGATAGGCCACCAGCAGAGGCTTGTAGTCGACGGCGTTGAAGAGCTGATCGTTGGCGCCCACTTCATACATGCGCAGTCCATCGGAGAAGTGGCCTTTGGGGGTATTGGCGTTGGCAGAGGACAACACACTGCGAACCTGTTCGAGTCCGATGCCGTACTTGTTGAGCGCGTCGGGATTCAATTCCACGCGAACTCCCGGGAGCGCGCTGCCTCCTACGCCCACCTGTCCGACGCCCTGCACCTGCGCAAGTTTCTGCGCCATGATAGTGGACGCCGCGTCGTACATCTGGCCTTTGCTCAGCACGTCGGAAGTGAGCGCGATCATGAAGATCGGCGAATCTGCGGGATTGACTTTTCGGTAGTTCGGATTGCTCGGCAGGTTGGTGGGTAGATAGCCGCGGGCGGCAGCGATGGCGGCTTGCACATCGCGCGCGGCGGCATCGATATTGCGATTCAAATCGAATTGGAGAGTGATGCTGCAGGATCCCAGGGTGCTCGACGAGGTCATTTCGGTGACAGCCGCGATACGCCCGAATTGGCGCTCCAGCGGGGTCGCGACGGAGGATGCCATCGTCTCGGGACTGGCTCCGGGCAGGCCGGCGCTGACGGAAATTGTCGGGAAGTCGACTTGCGGGAGGGGCGATACGGGAAGAATGCGGAAAGCCACGGCGCCCGCCAGCGCGATGGCTACGGTGAGTAAGGTCGTGGCAACGGGCTTATGGACGAAAGGCGCGGAAATATTCATGCATGACTCCGCAAAGGCTCTGTCTGCAGGTGGTCGGCGCCCCACCGAAATGATGTGGCGCAAACACTCATGTTTGCTGCATCGAGACTCTTTTCGACGCTATTCGTAGCGTCTACCAATTCCAGTGCCACGAAGTGGCATTCAACGCCGGCGAACTGGATCCATGTCGGGCAGACCATCGATCTGGCCGACTCGGAAAACCACCGAAAAGCGTCGACATGAGTGTCGACGCGGCAAACAGGAGTGTTTGCGCCACCGTGTGATCTCTCCATTGCCTTATTCCGCGGGGACCGGCTCCAGGCCGGGCTCCGGCTCCTCACGGTGTCGGGAGAATCTTCTTGCCAGCCGATCGAAGAATAAGTAAATCACGGGCGTGGTGAAGAGGGTCAGCATCTGGCTGATGAGCAATCCACCGATCATCGTGATACCCAGAGGACGACGCAACTCCGACCCAGTCCCACTTCCCAAAGCCAGCGGGACAGCTCCCAACAGCGCGGCCATGGTGGTCATCATGATCGGTCGGAATCGCAACAAACAAGCCTGATAGATTGCCTCTTCGGGCGCCATTCCCTCTTTGCGCTCCGCATCCAGCGCAAAGTCGATCATCATGATGCCGTTCTTCTTAACAATTCCGATCAGGAGCACGATGCCGATCAGCGAGATGACGCTGAAATCGGCGCCGCTCACATTCAGCGCGAGAAGCGCTCCGACGCCCGCCGAAGGCAACGTCGAGAGAATCGTAATGGGATGGATGTAGCTCTCGTAGAGGACTCCCAACACGATGTACACGGTTACCAGGGCGGCCAGAATCAGCACCCACTCGTTGGCCAGGGATGCCTGAAACGCCTGTGCCGTTCCCTGGAACCCCGCCTGAATACTCTGGGGCATGTGGAGTTCGTCCTTGACCTTGTTGACGGCATCCACAGCATCGCCAAGAGAAGCGTTGGGCGCGAGATTGAACGACAGGGTGATCACCGGGAATTGTCCCTGGTGATTGACCGTGATCGGAACCGCCACCGTCTCCATACGAGTAAACGCACCTAGTGGAACCTGGCCTCCCGTGGGAAAGATCGAGGCGGAAGCGATGGCGCCGCCCCCCAGTGAACTGCTCGAAGCCGCTGCGCTGGCGGTGTTGGCGCCCAACGGCGAAGTAGAACTCGAGAGAGCCGGCGCCGAGGAAACGGGAGAAGCGGTTGTTGCCGAGCCGCCCGCGACCAATCCGCCGGTGGTAGCCGACGATCCCACACCCGTCCGAATAAAAAGATTGCGCAAGTCGCCAGGACTTTGCTGGAAGGATGGCTGCACTTCAAGCACGACGTGATATTGATTGAGCTGCGTGAAGATAGTGGAGACTTCCCGCTGGCCATAGGCGTCATATAGGGTCTGGTCGATGCTGGCGGGCGTGATCCCAAAACGTGCCGCGGTATCCCGATCCACCACCAGCTTGGCGCGCAGGCCTTGTACCTGCTGGTCGGTGGCCACATCCTCCAGTTGCGGGATCTGCTTGAGACGCTCCACCATCTTGGGCGCGTAGGCATTCAGCTCGTCGGCGTTGGGATCCTCCAGCGTGTATTGGAATTGCGTGCGGCTGACCCGGTCCTCCACAGTCAAGTCCTGCACGGGCTGCATGAACAACGTGATGCCGGCGATACCCGCCAATTTCGGTTGCAGGCGCCGGATGACGTCGCTTGCCGAGACTTTGCGTTCCTCAAGCGGCTTCAGGTTGATAAGAATGCGGCCGCTGTTCAGGGTGGTATTCGTACCGTCGATACCGATGAAGCTCGAAAGGTTGTCCACCGCGGGATCGGTGACGATGGCCTTGGTCAGCTTCTGCTGGAGCGACGCCATTTCGGGAAATGAAACCGTCTGCGCCGCCTCGGAAACGCCCTGAATCACCCCTGTGTCCTGGATCGGGAAGAAGCCCTTCGGGATTGTCCAAAACTGGTAGATAGTGAGCACAAGCGTGCCGACGGCAACCAGCAGTGTCGCGGTTTGCCATCGCAGGACGAATCGCAGGATCTTGGCGTAAAACGCAATCACCGCCTCAAACGCATGCTCGGAAACGCGGTAGAAGCGGCCTTGTTGCGCCTCGGGCCTATGCTTCAAAAGACGCGAGCACATCATGGGAGTCAGGGTCAGAGATACCACTGCGGATACCAGGATCGTGACCGCCAGGGTGACGGCGAACTCGCGGAAAAGACGCCCGACGATATCGCCCATGAAGAGCAGCGGTATGAGCACCGCAATCAGCGAAATCGTCAGCGAGATGATGGTGAATCCGATCTGTTCCGCACCCTTTAGCGCCGCCTTCATCGGCGCCTCACCCTCCTCGATGTAGCGGACGATGTTCTCGATCATCACGATGGCATCGTCTACCACGAAGCCGGTGGAGATCGTCAGCGCCATGAGCGTAAGGTTGTTGAGACTGTACCCCAGCATGTACATGATGCCGAACGTCCCCACCAGGGAAAGCGGGACGGCCACGCTGGGAATGATGGTGGCGGCCACATTGCGCAGGAAGAGGAAGATCACCAGCACGACGAGCCCGATGGTCAGCAGCAGCTCGAATTGCACATCCTCCACCGAGGCACGAATGGTGTTGGTGCGATCTGTCAGGACCTTCACATCGATGGATTTCGGGAGCGTCGAGGTGAGGGTGGGCAGCAACTGCTTGATGCGATCCACCACTTGAATAATATTGGCTCCCGGCTGGCGCTGGATGTTCATGATCACCGCGGGAGTCTCGTCCATCCAGGCGGCCTGCCGAATGTTTTCCACGTCGTCGATTACATCCGCGACCTTGGTGAGTTTGACCGGGGCGCCGTTGCGATACGCCACGATCAGCGGCCGGTAGTCGTCGGAGGAAAGCAATTGGTCGTTGGCGCCAATCTGGTAGGACTGGTGCGCACCATCGAAATTGCCCTTGGCCTGGTTGACATTCGCCGCCACAATCGCGGTGCGCAGGTCCTCCATGTTCAATCCGTAAGACGCCAGGATGGTAGGGTTCACCTGGATGCGCACGGCAGGCTTCTGGCCGCCGCTGATGCTCACCAGGCCCACGCCGGTGAGTTGCGAGATCTTGGGCGCGAGGCGCGTGTCGGCGAGATCTTCGACTTTCGAAAGAGGGTCTGTCTTCGACGTGAGGGCCAACGTGAGAATCGGGGTGTCGGCCGGGTTGGTCTTGGCGTAAATCGGCGGAATCGGAAGGTCCGCGGGCAGGAATGTGCCCGACGCGTTGATGGACTGCTGCACCTCCTGCTCGGCCACGTCGATGCTGAGGCTGAGATTGAATTGCAGCGTGATGACGGAACTGCCGTCGGAGCTGGTAGACGTCATCTGCTGAAGGCCGGGTACCTGTCCAAACTGCCGCTCCAGCGGCGCGGTCACGGAGGACGCCATCACGTCAGGACTTGCGCCCGGGTAGAACGTGATCACCTGGATGGTGGGGTAATCCACTTCGGGCAGGGCGGAAATGGGCAACTGCTTATACGCCACGCCACCAGCCAGCAGGATCCCGATCATCAAAAGTGAGGTCGCCACCGGCCGGAGAATAAACGTCCGGGAGGGACTCACTTCTTCTTCCCTCCGCTTTTGTCGCCGGCTTTGGACGCGGGGGCGCCTCCAGGCTGTCCGTCGGCGAATTGCACGGTTACCGGGGTCCCTTCCTGCAACTTGTCGACACCGGTCATGACGATTACGTCACCGTCATTCAGTCCACTGGTGATTTCGGTGCTGTCGCCCTCGGTGACGCCCTCTTTGATTGGGCGGACGGTAGCGGTGTGGTCCTCCTTCACGACGTAGACGTAGGTCGTGTCGGAAGTTCGCTGGATTACGGCCGGCGAGACCAGAACGACATTTTGCTTTTCCTCCACGAGCAGTCGCACATTCACGAACTGGTTGGGGAAGAGCTGATTGCTGCTGTTGTCGAAATTGGCGCGCAGGCGAAGCGAGCCCGTACTAGGGTCGATTTGATTGTCCACCGTCTCCAAGGTTCCTGTGCCGATCTTCCCGGTGTTGGCCCGGTCGTAAACCTCGGCCCGCAGGTGTTGCCCCTGGCCAAGCTTGCGAAGCACGACCGGGAGATCGTCTTCCGCCACCGTAAAAATCACACTGATGGGTTGAATCTGGGTAATCACCACGAGTCCGTTGGTATCGCTGGCGTGCACGATATTACCGGGGTCCACGAGGCGCAGCCCCACCCTTCCGGTGATCTCGGCCTTGATGCTGCAGTAAATCAGGTTAAGCTTCGCGCTGTCGATCTGTCCCTGGTCGCTCTTCACAACGCCTTCCTGCTGCGCGACCGTGGCCTTCTGGGTAGCGAGCTGCTGCTCCGGAATGGCATTTTGTGCCAACAACTTCTGGTAGCGGTCCAGGTCCACCTTGGCATTGTCGAGTGTGGCCTGATCGCGCGCCATCTGGCCCTCGAACTGTTCCAACTGAACCTGATATGGGCGTGGGTCGATCTCCGCCAGCAGATCGCCCGCATGAACCATGTCGCCTTCCTTGTAGTGGACCTTCATCAACTGCCCGTCGACCCGGCTTTTGACGGCGACAGTGGCGATGGGAACCACGGAGCCCAGTCCGGTGATGTATACGCCGATGTTGCCGCGATGTGCCTTGGTAGCGACTACCGGAACGGCGCCGCCACCGCCTTTCTTGCCGCCTTTTGCGGCCCCGTCCGCTGAGGTTGAAGGCGTAGAGCCTTTCGGCCAGAGATACCAGGCGCCAGCGGCCAATAAAGCGAGAATCGGCAGCCAAAGCCACCGGTAGGCGGACTTCTTCGGCTGCGCCGGCTTCGGCTTCGGTAGCTTCGCTTCTGGCGGAACGATAATCGTGGGGTGACCGGTCTTTTGGGGAGTTTCCTCGTTCATTTCGCTTAACCCGATGGAATGGCTCTCCGCGCTCGCGAGGCATTTCGACCGAGGCACAGAGTTCCGCTAATTCATTTTATAGGGGCGGGATGCGGGAGACCGGCCGTTACACACCCATACGGGCCATCCACCGTTAGTTCTTTTGGGCTCGAAACGTACGTCTACGCACAGAGACTGTGCGAAACCTTACCCATCGGTGGCGCTCTGACACCATTCCGGATAGGACTCGGCCGAAAGTACCTTCGCGAATAAGCATAGCCCCTGCCCGTCGTTAATCGACAGGAGGGCATTGTCTTTAATTCACGTACAATGCCTAGATCAACGTGCCCAAATTCGATCGTATACGGGGAAAGATCCGGATTGGCGTCGGCCGAGTCAGCGAGCCAATCATCGGGCGATGGGATTGGAAGCCGCCGTCCTGGCCGGGGTGGATCGGAAGAAAGACCACGGGCGGCGCTCGTTATCTGGCGTCCGACTGGAAGCGTGCCGCGATTGCGGTGTTTGCGGTGTGCAGCGTGGCTGGAGCCTGGATCTGGTACAAGAACCGCCCGGTTCCGCACTACGTCGCCTATACTGTGACAGCCCCCGCCCTGACGCGTTACGGGGACAACGGCATTGCTTCGATCCGACCGCTGGTGGTGAATTTCCAAGAATCGGCCGCGCCGCTCCAACAGGTGGAAAAGGCCGTCAACACCGGGGTCGGCATCTCGCCGAAATTCGCCGGCACGTGGTTCTGGGTAGACGATCAGACTCTGCAGTTTACGCCGAAGAGCGACTGGCCGGTAGACGGCGCGTTTACGGTGAGCTTCGCGCGTAAGGGACTCTTCGCGCGCGGAGTGGAAATCGACGAAGCCAGCTTCGATTTCAAAACCCAGCCATTCTCGGCCAAGATCGCGGAGAGCCAGTTTTACCAGGACCCGGTGGATCCCAACTTGAAGAAGCTGGTGGCGACCGTGCAGTTCAGCCATCCGGTAGATACGCAACAGTTCGAGCAGAAGGTCTCGCTGGTGTTTGCCAAGGATGCCGAATACCTGGGACTCAAGCCCGACAGCCGCAACTACACCGTGGTCTATGACAAGTTCAAGCTGGCGGCGCATGTCCATTCGGCGCCTTTGGGGCTGCCTCGCGACGATACGCAGATCACGTTGCGCATCGACAGAGGTGTTCGCGCGGCGCGCGGCGGAAACGAGACGAAAGACCGGCTGGAAGCGGCGGTGACCATTCCCGGCCGGACCAGCCTGCGCTTCTCCAGCTTCAGTATGACGGTAGTGGACAACGCGCGCTTCGAGCCGGAGCAGATTCTGACGATCACGAGTTCCTCACCGGTTGCCGAGAAGGCGCTGGCGGGCAAAGTATCAGCATACCTTCTACCGGAAAGGCATCCAAAACAAGCGAAAGACGACACGACCTGGCACAAATGGGACGACGCCGACGAGGTGGGCAAGGACATCCTGGCGCTCTCCACGCGCGTGCCCCTCACCTACGTTCCTACCGAAGAGGGCGGAAACACGACGCACGGATTCCGTTTTCGCGCCGTGGTGGGTCGCTATCTGTACATACAGGTGGATGAAGGCGTGGAGGGCACCGGAGGATACATCTCCAGCAAACCATTTCTCGCCACCTTTGTAGTGGATCCTTATCCGAGGGCTCTGACGTTCCTGGGGAAAGGCGCCCTTCTCTCGCTCGCGGGAGACAAAAAGGTGGGGTTCCTGGTGCGCGATCTCGAACACGTGGAGATCGAGGTCGGGCGCGTGCTGCCGAACCAGATTCAGCACATCGCTCCGGTGATGAGCGAGTTCAGCAAGCCGTACGTCTCTCCCGATCTTGCGGACACGGTAGTGGAGCGGGTCATTGAAGTTCGAGACTACAACCAGGAGGCCGGCAAGCCGACCTACGACAGTATCGACCTTGGCCAATATTTGCAAGGAAAGGCTCAGGGACGCGGTCTGTTTCTGCTGCGGATCCGCGAGGCGCCTGCGCGCGCGGAGGCGCCGACAGACCAGAACGATGCCAACACCGAGCCGAACACCAGTCCGGATGAGAACGAGACGTCCGCATTCGAGGACACGCGCCTGATCCTGGTGACGGATCTGGGCTTCATCGTAAAGCAGGCGAAGGACGGTACGGGCGATGTCTTCGTGCAGTCCCTGCGCACCGGTCTCCCTGTGGACGGAGTGCGGGTGGAAGTGGTGGGGCGCAATGGGCAGGCAGCGATGGCGGCGGCGACCACCGAGAACGGGGGGCGCGCCAAGCTTCCCAAGATCCCCTCTCTCAAGAGGGAGAAGTCGCCGCTGATGATTCTGGCGCAAAAGGACTCCGATTTTTCGTTCATGCCGTTCCAGACGCAAGGCCGTGCTCTCGACGTGTCACGCTTCGACACGGGCGGGGTGGAGAATGCGAAATCGGTGCAGCAGTTATCGGCCTACCTGTTTACTGATCGCGGCATTTACCGGCCTGGGGAAACGGCGCATCTCGGAATGATCGTAAGAACGGCCGACTGGAAATCGTCACTGGCGGGCCTTCCCCTCGCGGTGGTGATCACCGATCCGCGAGGTACGGTAATCAGCCGCAACCCGATCCAGCTCTCGGCCGCGGCGTTCGAGGACGTGGCGTTCACCAGCCAGACGGCCGCTCCCACCGGCACCTACCAGGCAGACGCGTACCTGGTGAAAAGCGAGAAAGACCAGGAACTGCTGGGCAGCACGAATTTCCGCGTGCAGGAGTTCGAGCCAGACCGAATGAAGGTGCGGCTCGACCTGAGTGACAAGCCGGCGGAAGGCTGGCTCACGTCCAGCGACGTGAAGCCGAGCGTCACCGTAGCGCATCTGTTCGGAGATCCGGCCAGCAACCGCCGGGTGGACGGCGAGATGGATTTGAGCGCGGTTCTACCAGTGTTTGCGCGCTATCCGGAGCACCGCTTCGAGGCCGGCGAGTCGTTGAGCGAGCCCTTTCACGAAGCCCTCGCCGATACCGTCACCGACGACAAGGGCGTCGCGACGTTCAAGCTCGATCTGGGGCGATTCACGGGGCGAGCGTACCGTTTGAATCTCCTGGCGCGGGCGTACGAGGCCGAAGGTGGGCGCAATGTCGCGGCACAGAATAGCGCGATTGTTTCCGACGCGGCCTTCCTGGTGGGAGTGAAGCCCGATGGAGACCTGAGTTTCGTCGGCCGCGGGAGCGCACGCCAATCCAACTGGTTAGCGGTCAATCAGCAGCTCACGCCAGTGGCTGCCGGGAATCTCACCCTGGAGTGGGTACAGCGGAAGTTCGTTTCCGTGCTCACCCAACAGAGCAATCAGACGTACAAATACGTCTCGCGGCGCAAGGAAATCGTTCGCAACAGCCGCAAGGTGCGCATCGCGGCAGGAGGCACGAATTTCCCGCTGCCGACGCAGGAGCCCGGCGACTTCCTCCTGATGCTGCGCGATGAAAATGGCGAAGAGTTGAATCAACTCAGCTACCGGGTGGCGGGCGATGCCAATCTGACAGGTTCTCTCGATCGCGATGCCGAACTGCAGATCCAGCTCGATAAGCCGGCGTATGCAGGCGGCGATACGATCGAAGTCAGCATCCGCGCACCGTATACGGGGGCGGGGCTGATTACCATCGAGCGCGATCGCGTATTGCAGCATCAGTGGTTCAAGACTTCGACCACGAGTTCAGTTCAGAAAATCGTGCTGCCCAAGGATTTCGAAGGCAATGGGTATGTGGGAGTGGAGTTCGTGCGCGATCCGTCCTCCGACGAGATTTTTCTCAGCCCTCTGTCTTACGGTGTGGCGCCGTTTGCGGCGAGCCTGACGGCGCGGACGGAGCCGTTGCAACTCACGATGCCCAGCGAGATCAGGCCGGGCACTACACTGAACATGCGCGTGGTGCCCGCGGAAGCGTCACGGGTGGCGCTGCTGGCCGTGGATGAAGGTATTCTGCAGGTGGCGCGCTACAAGAATCCCGACCCGCTCCGCTACTTTTTCCAAAAGCGGAGGTTGGAGGTCGACACCAGCCAGATTCTCGACCTGATTCTGCCGGAGTTCCAGCGATTCCTGGCGTCGGCGGCGCCCGGTGGCGATGCCGAGAGCGGTTTCGCGCGCCACCTCAATCCGTTCGCGAAAAAACGCAAGGCTCCGGTCGCGTTTTGGTCCGGAATCGTCGATGCGGGACCCGCGGGATACGAATTCCGCTATCCGGTGCCCGATTATTTCAACGGCAAGCTGCGCGTGGTGGTGATTGCGGTGAGTCCCAAGCGGGTGGGGACTGCCGCTAATTCCGCGGAGGTAAAGGGCAGCTTCATCATGACGCCGAATGTGCCGTCCATGGTGGCGCCAAGTGACATCTTCGAGGTCAGCGTCGGCGTCTTCAACAACGCTGTGGGGGCGAAGGGTCCGGTCCGGCTCGAAGCACAGGTGAGCCCCGGTCTTACCGCGCAGGGTCCGGCGAGCGTCGATCTCCAGGTTCCCGATAAGAAGGAAGGCGTCGGCATTTTCCATTTCAAGGCGAATGCGGTGTTGGGACCCGCAACGCTCAAGTTCATTGCGAGAAGAGGCAACGCGGAGGCGCACATCGAGGAGAGCGTGAGCGTCAGGCCAGCCGTTGCGTATCGCACCCAGTTGAACCTGGGTCGGTTCGAAGGCTCGGGTACGGACGTGCCCGTCACGCGGCAGATGTACAACGAGAAGCGCCGTGTGGAGGCATCGGTGTCGTCGGTGCCGCTGGTTTGGGGCCCGAGCTTAATCTCATGGTTGGACGATTACCCGTACATCTGCACCGAGCAACTGGTGAGCAAGGGCGTATCGACCCTGCTGATGATGTCGCGGCCTGAATTCGGGGCGGTCCGCAGCCGGATCGCCGCCTCGTCGGCGACATCGCCGGCAGTGACCTTCGCCGTGCTGCAAAGCCGCCAAAATCAGAAGGGCGGCTTCGGGCTGTGGGCATCGTCACCCGAGACGGCCGAGTTTCCCACCATCTACGCAGCCCAATTCCTGCTCGAAGCCAAGGATCGCGGGCAGAAGATTCCCGCGGCCATGCAAGCCAGCCTCAACGAATGGCTCACGCGCTTCGCGAGCACTCCGGCACCCACGCTGCCCGCGGCTCGATGGCGTGCGTACGCGGTCTATCTGCTGGCCCGGCAGGGCGTCAATTCGACAAGCGCTCTGAATAACGTGGAACAGGAGTTGACACATCGCTACCCGCTGGCGGTCTGGCAGGAGGATCTCGCAGCGGGCTGGCTGGCCGCCACCTACCGCCTGATGCAGCGGAATGGCGACGCCGACAGGGTGATCGCCGGAGTGCCCTGGTCGAGGGCGAAGAAATCCTTCGACGAGGACAGTTACTACGACAGGGTAGTTCATGACGCGCAGTTGCTCTATCTGTTGTCGCGACACTTTCCGTCGCGACTGGGCGCGGTCCCGCCCACGGTACTGGAAGACGTGGGCCGGGCAATCACGGACAATCGCATTAACTCACTGTCGGCTTCCTGGACGCTGATGGCCCTGGACGCTTACGCCAAGGCGGCGGGCGCCGAAGGAAAACTGGCGATCGGCGAAATCGCGGGCGATGGCAAGGAACGCGCCTTGACACTGCCGTCGGGCGCCATGCCTAAGTCCGATGTATCGGCAGCGGCCGCGAAGGTGCGATTCAGCAAGACGGGATCGCTGCCCGCGTATTACAGCCTGGAGCAGTCGGGATTCGATCGTGTGCTACCCGCGGCCGGTGTCAACGAAGGCGTGGAGGTGATCCACGAATTTCTCGATCTGCAAGGCAACGTGATCACGCAGGTAAGGGTCGGGCAGGAGTTCCTGGCGCGCGTGCGGGTGAGGGCGATGAATCGCACCGGCCTTTCGCAGATCGCAGTAGTGGACCTGCTGCCTGGCGGCACCGAGGCCGTGCTGGAATTGCAGCCGGCGGCGGATAGCAGTTCGCCCGCAGCCGACCCCGCTTCATCCGCGCGCGGAGTGGGCGGTCTGCCGATCGGGCTGCCCGACAAGTCCAACTGGACGCCGCAACATGTTGACGTCCGCGACGACCGCCTCGTGATGTATGGCGACATCGGTAAGGAAGCCAGCGCTTTCGTGTACCGTTTGCGCGCCACCAATGCGGGCGTATACCAGTCGCCGCCTGCATTCGCCGAGGGCATGTACAACCGGAAGATCTCCGGATTGAGTCTGGCCGGCAAGCTCGAAATCGTGAAGCCATGAAGCAGACGATTGCGGCGATCCTCGCGCTCCTGGCCGTTTTGCGTTTGTGGCCTCACGCCTCGCTTGCGGATCGCGTGCCACTGTCGACCACGGTGTGGTCGGCGGACGGCGAATTGCTGCGCGTCACGCTGGCGGCGGACGATCAGTACCGCATCTGGACGCCGCTCTCCCAGATGTCGCCGGTTCTGGTGGAGACGCTCCTGCTCAAGGAGGATCGTTGGTTCTACTGGCACGCGGGGGTGAATCCGGCAGCGCTGCTGCGCGCAGGCGTGCGCACGTGGCGCGGAGGGGGGAGACAGGGCGGATCTACTCTCACCATGCAGTTGGCGCGCCTGCTCTACGGGCTCAGGACGCGGACAACCGCAGGCAAGCTGCGACAGATCGCGGCGGCGCTCTGGCTCGAGGCGCGCTACTCCAAGCGCGATCTGCTGGAGGCGTATCTGAATCTGGCACCCTTCGGCGGCAACGTGCAGGGAGTGGGCACGGCGTCGCGGATCTATTTCGGAAAATCGCCCGATCGTGTGGGGCTGTCGGAAGCAGTTACTCTGGCCGTGATTCCGCAGAGTCCGGCGGCGCGCGCAGGACGCGGCGTGGCTCCCGAGCATCTTCTCAAGGCTCGCAGGCGCCTCGCAGTGTCGTGGATGGCGCGTCATCGCACCGACGAAATGGAGCGGCGCCAACTGGAGTCGCCCATGCTGCCCGGAACCACTGTGCCGTTGCCGTGGCGCGCACCGCACTTCGTAGATGCCCTGCTGGCCGAATCGGTGGGACGGTCGTCGCGCATCGATACGACCCTCGATGCGGGTCTGCAGAGCCTGATGGAGCGGCAGATCCAACGGTACATCGGGGAATACGGAGATCGCGGGATTCGTAATGTGTCGGCATTGCTGGTGGATACATCGGGCATGCAGGTGAAGGCATGGGTGGGGTCCGCCGACTACTGGAATCAGGCGATCGATGGCCAGGTGGATGGTGTATTGGCGAAGCGGTCTCCGGGATCGGCACTCAAGCCGTTCGTATACGGGCTGGCGCTCGATCAAGGCGTGTTGCATCCGCGTACTATCCTGCGCGACACACCGACCTCGTTCGGCCCTTTCACGCCTGAAAATTTTGATGGCCGCTTCATCGGGCCGATTCCCGCGGAAGAGGCGCTGATCCGCAGCCGAAACATTCCCGCGGTGTGGGTGGCGATGCAATTGAAGCAGCCGAGCCTGTACGGATTTCTGGAGAGCGCTGGCGTGCGCGGCCTGAAATCGGAATCGTACTACGGGCTCGCGCTGGCGCTGGGCGGCGTGGAAGTCAGTATGGAGGAGTTGGCGGCGCTCTACGGGATGCTGGCGAATCAAGGCGTGTTGCAGCCGTTGCGCGCAGTTCCGCAGTCGCCGCCGGCTCGCGAAGGTCCGCGCATGTTGAGTCCGGAAGCGGCATTCATCACGCTCGATATGTTGCGCCGCAATCCCCGTCCGGACGAAGAGGGCGCGCTGCCCGTGCGCACTCGCTGGCCGGTGGCGTGGAAGACGGGAACCTCGTGGGGCTTTCGCGATGCCTGGTCAGCGGGCGTAGTGGGACGATACGTGCTCGTGGTCTGGATCGGTGATTTTTCGGGACGCGGCAACCCCAGCTACATCGGCGTGGATGCGGCAGCGCCGCTATTCTTCCGCATCACGGACGCTTTGAATCTGGAGCGTGCCAGCGATCTGGTGCCCGAATGGAAGCCCCCAGCCGGAGTCAGCCGCGTGCAGGTTTGCGCCGATAGCGGCGACCTGCCCAACGTCTGGTGCCCGCACACCGTTTCGACTTGGTACATCCCCGGCAAGTCGCCGATTCGCGTGAGCCAACTTCACCGGGCCGTGGCGATCGATGTGGCTACGGGCCGTCCCGCATGTCCGCCGTATCTGCCGGACACAATGCGCTTCGAAGTGTACGAGTATTGGAGTTCCGACATGTTGAAGCTCTTTCGTGAGGCGGGAATGCCGAGGCGCACGCCGCCGGCGCTGCCCGCATGCACGGCGGAGGACAGCACCGAATCCCCGCGGATCGCGTCACCGCCGCGCAGCGTGATCTACACACTGCGACGCTCGCGGCCGGATAGCGTGATCGCCTTGGAAGCGGGAGTCGCGGCAGATGTGCGAGACGTCTTCTGGTTCGACGGCGCGGCATTGATCGGCAAGTCCGCGATAAAGAATGGCGCGCTCGCGTGGAGCCCCGCAAGCGAGGGCGCGCACCTGATTCGAGTGATCGACGATCACGGCCGCGCGTCGGAACGAGACGTACAGGTACAGTTCACACGATGAATCACCGCAAGCTGATCGTGGCGGTCTCCTGGGTGCTGGCGCCTCCGAACAACAGGAGAACCGGAACGTTGCCGGAACCGCAAGTGAACCCCGGAGGGGCCGGAGGAGGCGCTGTTTCCGGAATGCGGAGATTGACCTGGATAGCCCCGGCAATCAGGCCCGGCGCGCTGCCTGAATACAGTACGCCGGCCTGGCAAGATCCTACGTACGCCGTTACCGGCAGCGTGCGTGGGAGCGGGTCCGCCACTGGCTTGCCGTCTTCCGGGATCGGGTCCAGCGGACCGGCTCCCGTGGCGAACAGGACAACTACCGAGCCTGCGCGCGCCGGGTTCGAAGGCGTGTTGTAAGAGTTATCCTCGTTCAAAGCCGCAGCCTGACCGCTGCCCGAGGCGTCCGCTGTGAAGATCCCGGGTGTGGCGCTGGTCACCCGAACGTTCAGAATCGGCGTCTTTGCGCCCGCATACTCAATCTGAATTTCGGTGGATGACTTCCCGGCGAGTGCGAACGGCGTCACCGCATTAATCTGATCGGAACGGACAAAGAGCAGCGGAGCGGGAACGCCATCGAACAGCACGCGGGTATCGGAGAGGGTGGTGGGCAGGTGTCCCGTGGAGTCGAACGCGGCCGGCACACCAGTCTGCGGGCCGATTCCCGAACCGAAGAAACTGACGATCTCTCCGGGCGAGATCAGGTTCGGCGCCATGCTGGCTGCGTCCACCGCGCATTGCAATGCGAACGGGGATTGTGCCGTCAGGTCGACCTGCGCCACGAAGGCGTCGCCGGCGAAAGGAAAAAGATTGGTCGAATCGAAGCTCGAGCCTCCTCCGCCGAATTTGGTTTGCAGAGCGCCGCTAGTGGTTGGAAAGTCGGATGCGCCAGTCGAACCTGCAAGGATGATCTTGCCCGAGGCACCCAGTGCGATGGCCGAAGCCCCGGCGGCACTACCGGAGTTGCCGCTCAAATAACTCGAGTACTTGAGGGACGCGCCGTCCGGAGGAATGCGGACCAGAAAGACGGCAGGATTGCCGCTGCCGCAGCGTTGGGCGGCATCGGGCGTCGTGGGAAAATCCAGGATGCGCCCATTGCCGTACGGCCCCGTCGAGCCGGCGACGTAGAGGTCGCCCGCCGGGTCCAAGGCGATTGCGCGTCCGAAATCGGGACCGTTTCCTCCAAAAACGCTCGACATCAGAAGCTTGTCGCCGCCCGGACTGAGGCGGCTGACGAAGACGTCGCCGCCCTGTTTGCCTCGCCTCTGGTATGCGCCCGTCGTGATCGGAAAATCGGACGAGGTGGTAGCCCCCGTTATGTAGGCGCTGCCCGAGTTGTCAACTGCGACTCCATACGCATATGTGTTGTTGTTTCCTCCGAGATAGGTTGCGTACGAAAGAGCTGTGCCCGCGCTATTGAGCTTCGCAGCGAACGCCGTGGCGCTGCCGCTATGTCGGCCTTGGAAGGCACCCGGCGTTACAGGAAAGTCGTCCGAAGTGGTGACGCCGGTGACGTATGCATTCCCCGAAGAATCGAGTGCCAGCGCGAACGCATAGTTCTCTCCCGAACCGCCGAGATAGGTGGAGTAGAGCAGACTGCTGCCGGCGGGATTCACCCGGGCGATGAAAACGTCGGAGAATCCATGACGAGCCGATTGAACCACGCCGGAAGTCACGGGAAAATCCGTAGACGCGGTGGCGCCCGCAATCGTGGCGGCGCCGGATGCATCCACTGCGATCCCGTAACCCTGATCGATACCATTTCCTCCGAGGTAGCTCGAATAAACCAGCGTTCCGGAAGAATTGAGCTTGGCCACGAAACCGTCGCCGGCCGGGCTCGAGAAAGGCGGGAGGGAACTGCCGCCGGTACCTCCAAAGCGCGACTGAAATGCCGAAGAGGTGACGGGAAAATCTTTGGAATTCGTGCCGCCGGTCACGTAGGCGTTGCCCTGCGCGTCCGCCGCGACCGCGAGGGCCGCGTCCTGATCGCTCCCTCCGAGGTAAGCAATGTAGATGAGCGCGGTCCCTTGCGGATTGAGCTTGGCTACGAACGCGTCGGAGGCGCCAGAAAGAGTTCGACCTCCAGCCGGCGCCGCCGAAGGCAAGTCCGCCGATGTAGTGATGCCCGCCACGTAGATATTGCCAGCGGAATCCGTGGTGACGGAGAACGCGCCATCGTCGCCAGAGCCGCCGAGAAACGTGCCGTACGAAATCACCGGGTCGATGACGAGCGGCAGACTGCGGTCATAATCGGCGATTGCGAAACGCACGCGGCCGCCGCCGCTCCACACATAACGTCCGGAGATTTCATGGCGCGTCTGTCCCACCGTCTGGTAGACATGCGGCTTCCGGTGGCGGAGAGTTTGGCCCGCAAGTGAGAACACCAGGTCGCCGCGTGCATCTACTTCCATTCGCTCGGCCCCGGAGAATTCGAGCGAGATCCTGCGCGGATCCGCACCTGGCGAGATCACGAAATCATACTCGATCTGCTCATCGGAGTTGCGATAGATCAAGTCGATGCCTGGATACACATGCTGGTACTTCACCATCGAATATGCGGACACGCCTGTGTGCCATCTCTGCGGGTCGCGGCCGATCAGGTAATGGATGCTCCCCGCTACAGGATCGCTCCCCGTGCCTGCCCTGCTCGATGCACCCGCCAGAGTCATTCGCAGGCTGCCCTTTGGCGTCGTCAGCAGCGCCTCGCCTCCGGTTTTCAAGAAGAGCGTGCCGCGAGCACCGCGTGAGAGAAACTGGACGGCAACGTCCGCCTGTCCCGCGTTCGTTTCGAAGCCAGTGCGGGAACGCAACGAGGCCGGAATTCTAGATGCCGCGACCAGCAGCAGGATAAAGCAAAGCGGTATTCGCATGGCGACATCGGACGAAATCGGGTCCTTGTCTGGATGCTGCCACGGCACGGTTCCGCATGTCCACCGTATCTTCCGGACACAACTGCAGGTGATGCAACGTCAATTCAATGCTCGATCGTGGTGGCGGTTCCGGCTGGGGTGGTCACGCCGGCATTATGTGGCGGTGACGGCTGGTCCCCATCCGTCGTGCCCGGCGGGACAACGACGTTGAATTGAAACTCTCCCGGCGCCACCAGACCGGCAAACTGAACCGTGGCCGTAACCCCGCCAATCTTGATGACGGGGAGAGCGGGCAGCGTCCCCGACTGCGCGAGTGAGCCGCTCAGTACCGGCACCGAGGTCTGGCAAAATCGATTGCCGTAGAGAACAATCGTCTCGCCGGTTTCGCCGGAGTGGTCCAACCGGGATACAGAGCGTAGTGAAAAGAATTGGTGGCGGCGCGCGAAGTCCACCACGATAGAGCGCATGGCCCTTGCGGCGTAGGCGAGGAAGTGGGAACAATCGGCGATTTGCACGTACCCGGCACAATGCAATCTCAAATACGCTTCGTGCACCAACGCCGTGGTATCCAGCAGTGTGGAGGGGTGGGAGCGCCTCAAGCGTGAGTGCGCAAGCTGCCGCAAATCGACGTAGAGCAGTGAGAAGAGCTGCGCCTCTGCACCGGTAACGCCCTCCTTGACGGCGGAGAGCAGTTCCGTAATACCAGCCATGTCCGCATCCACGCCTACGTCCCCCAGGGGGTCCTCGCAGCTACTTTCGATCGTCGCAGGAAGGTGCGGGCAGATGCGCTTCCTTCATGGGAAGAGCGGCATTTGTCCTCGGAACGCGGCGTATCTCGGGGATCGGTCCGGCGGGGCGCAACAGGTTGGTCAGAGGAATGGCGCACGGTTGAGGAGGAGCCGCGGCAAAGAATTTGGTCGCAGGCTTGCGTGGTGTCACAAAGACACGTCCCGCTCCCGGTTTCGGCACTCCCGCTCCCGATTCCGGAAGGAGCCGCAGGTTGGCGGTTGGACCAGGTGCGGGAGTTCCTAACGGAAACAGCTTCCATTGCGCAAAGGGCGGTTGCGCGGACTTCTCCCAGGGAAACTGGTGCAGTCTCAGTGGCGGGTTGTCGGTTTGCAGATTCGGCAAATTGGGCGGAGTGTTCTGGGCGTACGATGCCGCCACGGAAAGTAACGCGAGCACAAAGTAGCGCATGTTTCCTCCATTTCGTATCTTAGTCCTGATTGGGCCGCGCGGCATGGGTCCCAGTCCGGCGTTATAGTGGGATTGACTCACGGCCACATCGACAACTATGGATCCTGCCTTCCGCAAGGGCCGGCTCGCAATTGACTTCCGGACTGAGGAATTCCTCTCGGTGCTCGGATTATTGCGGCGCGCCACGCGGCTGTTCTTTTCGACGCTGCCATTTCTGGCGGCTGTGACGCTGCTCGTCTATCTGCCTGGCACGCTCCTGCTGCAGTTCGTTCTGGATGCGTTCAACGTGCCCGATGAGGGCGTGCTTTCGATCGGCTTGGGAGACTTTTGCGATCTGATCTTCGGCGCGCTTGTGGCTCCTGCGATTGTGTTTGGGCTGGTGGCGTGTCTGCGAAAGGGCAAAGTTTCGTCGATTAGCGAAGCGTTTCGTTGGGGCCGCAGGCAGTGGGGCAAGACGCTCTGGAACAAAATTAAGGTTCAGATCACGATCGCGCTGTGGTCGCTGTTTCTCGTGATTCCCGGAATCGTAGCGACGCTGCGGCTGATCTTCACCGACGTCATTGTTGCCGTGGAGGCCGACGGTGAACGCGAAGTGCTGCCGCGCAGCCGCGAACTGAGCAAGGGCAACCTGTGGCGGATTCTTCTGGCGCTGCTGCCGGCGCTGCCTCTTTGGGCCGCGGAGACCTATGTCTCTCTGCGCGCCTTACAGTACTCCCGCGTGGCTTTGGCCTTCGCCGACAGTTTCTTCGCCGTACTCGATCAGTGGATGACGGTGGCGATTCTGCTGATCTATCTGGGCACGACGGCGCCTAAAATGCCGATCGAACCCGCGATCGGAAAGCGCAAGGCCGCGTGATCGACGAATCTACGGTGCGGGCGTCACGGTGTAGTCATCGAAGTAGCTCACGCTGTCCGTCTTCGACCACACTCCTACCTTACCTGACACCGGCTCCGGCAGGGTGTACTCCAGCAACTTCTTGCCGTTCAGATAGCCCTCAAGGCTGGTGCCGTGAATCGCAATCTTCATGCTGTACCACTCTTTCATCTTGAGCGGCATCTCTTCGGAACCGCGCTTCACGAACTTGCGGACGCCTTTGTTGAAGGTCCACAGCACGAGATTGTCTTCCGTGCCGTTGTAGCGCACCGTCAGATAATCGCCATTGGGCTTGACGTTGAACAGGATGCCCGAGCAGCGATCCAGCGCGCCATCCACCATTTGAAAGCGCATGGAGATCTCGCCATTCTGAAAGTCGTCGATGCCTTGTGCTACCGCGATTGGGAAATAGGCCCAGGCCTTCACGTTGTCGATGAACTCCTCGTGGCGCGATCCGTAAATCGCGCGAGCCTTGTCCACCAGCCCGGCCGATGGCTCGCCCTTTTTCCACTGCCGCCCATCCACCATCAAGACGTTTTTCGATCCCTCGGTCGCCACCACCCAGTAGCCCACGATCGGGATGAAGTGCGTGGGCTCGGCGCCTGCCTTCTCTTGCACTACGTCGACGTGAATTGGTTTCGCGGCCTTCGTCTGAGCCAGCAGCGAATAGCCGGCCGCGAGTGCGCTGACACCGATCACCGTCGAGAGAAGTTTCTTCATAATTTAGCTCCTGCCTCGGAAATAATACCAGCAGACCGCACCTACTACCAGAGGCCACACCGCGTAGTAGATCCACGCCGCCCCGGTGGGGCGCGCCGGAAGCGGATGACCGGCGGCTTCCGTCTCCCTGCGCACGGGCGGCTCGACCCGCGCGAGTTGGAATAAAGTGTCGAGAACGATGGGCTCGGTGGCGGAGCGGCTCATCACGCGCCGTCCCTCCATCTCGTACCAGACCTCGCCGTAATGATCGCCTGGCCCTTCGAACAGCCCAAGACGCCCGCGCGAGGCGTAGTCGATCTCCGTCTTCGGCAGAATCCTGGTGAGCTTGCTCAATACATTGCGATCGAGATCCATGCGCCGCGGATCTTCGGCCGCCAGGTTGACCGTCACGTGCAGGGGCTGGCGAATCTGCCGCAGCGCAGCCTCGTCCGCCAACGAAAAGGAATTGCGCCGGTTCTCGCTCAAGTCCCACGTGGCGCGCACTTGCGAGGCGCCCAACGAAAAGGCGCCGAATACCGCCACCACACCCAACGACGCGGCGAGGTGCCATCCCACATCGCGCCTCGCCACCAGCCACACGCCCGCCACGCCAAATCCGGCAACGCCGAACAGCAGAGTCACCAGCACGGTGCTCAGGCGTAGTTGACCTTGCTCGAACGTATGGAGCACCGCTGTGGGCGTGTACGCCGCCAATGCCTGCAGCCATCCGCCGCGCCCTACGGCCACGAATTCGAGCGCCCACGTTCCCACGGTAAATCCCAGCGTCGCGATGGCGGCACTCGCCGCATTGGTAGCGATGGCCGCCGCGGCAACGGCGACTGCGGAGCTGAGGATCACGCGCAGGAAATGTCCCAGCAGTAGATTGGACAACTCCGGCGCCGCGAGCCATCCACCGTAGACCTTCCAAAGAAGCAGCGCCAGGAAACCCGGCGTCCAAGCCAGAAACCATCCAATACCAAGCGCGACAGCTTTTGCAGCTAGCATCGACGGGAGATTCATAGGCGCCTGCAGCATCAGCTTCCACGCTCCACTGGCCTTCTCCGCCGAGACGAGCCGGATCGCCACAAACGGAAAAAGCAGCGTCACCGCCAGGTCGTACGCGCCAAAGGTCGGCACCAGAATTCCATCCAGCGGCGAGAGCCCTTGCGCCAGTGCCGCTGGACCGCCGCCGATCCCGCTGGCCTCCGCGTACGTGTCGACCGCGGTGATGAAGCTGTGCCCCACGAGCGGCCCGATCATCAGAAGGAGCAGCCAGAACGCGCGCGACGCCAGCAACTCGCGAAGCTCCTTCGCCAGAAGGACCACCGCGGGCCGCTGCCTATGTGAGCGCAAGGAAGACCTCCTCGAGGCCGCCTTCGGGCAATCCCGCCTGAGCGCGCAGTTCGGCGAGCGTACCCTCGCCCGCCACCCGTCCACGACTCAACAGCACCAGGCGATCGCAAACCCGCGCCGCATCCGTTAGTTGGTGGATGGAAAGGAACAGCGTCCTCCCCTGCGTCCGCACCGTCGCGAGCAGCGCCATCACATCGCGCGTTTGCCGGAAGTCGAGACCGTCGAAGGGTTCATCGAGCAACAGAAGCGGATGCGGGGTCAGCAAGCCCATCGCGAGCAGCACGCGCTTCGACTCGCCTTTGGACAGCGACCCAACGCGCGACCGCAACAGCGCGGTGAGTCTCAGCGATTCGGCCAGCGCCGCGCCTTCGCCCTGTGGACGCCCGAACAACGCTTCGAAGAAGGAGAGCGCCCACGCCACAGTCTGATCGGGCCATGGACGGATCCCGTCCGGCAGATAGAAGAGCGAGCCTTTCCGATGACCCGCATCGAGGCGCTGCCCGCAAAAGCTCACCTCGCCGGAATCGGCGGGGATCAAACCCGCCAGGCACTCGAAGAGCGTAGTCTTCCCTGCCCCGTTAGGACCGATCAGCCCGAGAATTTCGCCTTCGTGCACCGAGAAGCCGGCGTCCTGTAACACCGGATTGACGCCGAAGTGCTTGGAGATTCCCTTGGCGGTGAGCAGCATCGTATGGCTAACCGCGAGCAATCGCCGCTTGCCCGAGTGCCAGTGCTCCCAAAACTCCGGCGTGCGACCCCAACTGCGGCGGCACGACGAAGCTGTCCGGCCGCGCGGTGATCTCGGGCGCCTGTATGTAGTCGTTGAGAATGCGCAACAGCTCGGCGCGAATCAGCGGAAACAGGTGTGCCTGCTGCATCACGCCTCCGCCCATGACTATGCGGCGCGGCGACAGCGTGCACACCCAATTCGCGAGCCCGAGCGCCAGATAGTGTGCTTCGAGCCGCCATGCCGGATGTTCGATCGGCAGCTCCTGCGCACGCACCCCCCAGCGCGCCTCCATGGCCGGACCCGACGCCAGGCCTTCGAGGCAATCGCCATGAAACGGACAGCCGCCCGGATAGGGATCCTGCGAGCAGTTGTGAGGAATACGGATGTGCCCCATCTCCGGGTGCAGCAAGCCGTGCAGAATCCGGCCATGCACCATGGCTCCGCCGCCGATTCCGGTACCGACCGTGAGGTACAGGAAGTCCGCAACCCCCTGCGCCGCGCCCCATCGCGACTCGCCCAGGGCGGCGCCATTTACGTCAGTATCGAAGCCCACGGGAACGTGCAACGCGCGCCCAACGGAACCGGCCAGATCGAAGTCGCGCCACCCCTCCTTGGGAGTCGATGTGATATATCCGAAGGTCGGCGAATCGGGGTGCGGATCGATTGGACCGAACGAGGCGATACCGACCGCCTGCAGCTTTCCGGCGCCTCGCGCGCGAAAGAATTCCACTGCCTGCTGCACGGTGGCTTCAGGCGAAGTCGTAGTCGGAAATTGAGTGGTCTCGAGATCGGAGGGCCCGGTGCCGATCCCGCACACGAATTTGGTGCCGCCCGCTTCAATCGCGCCGAACATAATCTGTGGCCGGGTCTTTCGCGCGCCTCGCGGCTACACGGTGCATAGGTCGACCGCCTGTCGAAGCGAGGTTATGGGGTCTTTTGCAGGCACGAACTCATGCGCGAAGTAGCCCTGGAAATCCAGGTCGGCGATCGCCTTCGCCACCGTGCGCCATTGCAACTCCTGGGTGTCGTCCAATTCATGGCGTCCCGGCACGCCGCCCGTGTGGAAGTGGCCGATGTACTGAATGTTCTGGCGGATCGTTCGAATGACATCTCCCTCCATGATCTGCATATGGTAGATGTCGTAGAGCAGCTTGACGCGCGGCGAATCCACGCCTTTGATCACTTCCACGCCCCACGCCGAGTGGTCGCACTGGTAATCTTTGTGGTCCACCTTGCTGTTGAGGAGTTCCAGGCAAATGGTGACTCCGGCATCCTCCGCCATCTTCTTCGCTCGCCGCAAACCGATGATGCAGTTCTCCTTCCCCTCTTCATCGGAAAGGCCGCGCCGATTGCCGGAGAACGCGATCACGTTTGGGGCCTTCGCCTCGGCTGCGAGCTTGATGCGCTCCTGCAAATCACTCACGAGCTTGTCGTGATTCTCCTTGCGATTGAAGCCGTTCGGAATGGAAGCTTTGCCCTGCGTCATGGCGGGAACCAGGCCGTACTTGCGCAAAGTGGGCCAATCTTCAGGCTCCACCAGATCGATGCCGCTCAGACCCATCTCCGCACCTTGGCGGCAGAGATCGTCGACGGAAATCTTGGAATAGCACCAGCGGGCAGCCGACTGCTTTAAACGCCCGGCGGGCGCGGCCTTCGCAGTACGGTCAAGGGAAGCGAGGGCCAGCCCGCTTCCGATCATCAACGCGGATCGCCTTGTCATGAACAGTCATGTTATCCCAATCACAGCCAGGCTGTCTGCCCGCGTCCAGGGAGGCAATCGGCTCTGCCCAACTGAGCTAGAATCGGTCAACACACCCATGTCGCTTTCCGCCGGAACCCGTCTCGGTCCGTACGAAATCGTCGCCCCTCTGGGCGCCGGCGGGATGGGCGAAGTCTATCGCGCCCGCGACTCCCGTCTGGGCCGCGACGTGGCCTTGAAGGTGCTGCCTTCTGATGTAGCCAATGATCCGTCGCGCCGCCAGCGCTTCGAAATGGAAGCTCGCGCCGTGGCCGCATTGAATCATCCGAACATCGTCGCGGTCTATGACGTCGGCGATGGCTACCTGGTCACCGAGCTGGTGGACGGCGAGCCTCTGCAAGGAGGGCGCTGCGGACTGCGAAAGACGCTCGATATCGCCATCCAACTGGCCAGCGGCATCGCAGCGGCACACGGCGCCGGAGTGACCCACCGCGATCTGAAGCCCGGCAACGTCTTGCTCTCGCGCGACGGCCGCGTCAAGATCCTGGATTTCGGGCTGGCGAAGCTGCAGACCTGTGCCGGCGGGCACGAGGAGACCACATCGCAGACACAGACTGTGCCGGGCACCGTGATGGGGACGGTCGGCTATATGTCGCCGGAACAGGTCCGGGGCTTACCTTGCGATCCTCGCACCGACATCTTCAGCTTCGGCGCGATCCTGCATGAACTGTTCACCGGAAAGCGCGCGTTCGACGGCGAGACCTCGGCTGAGACCATGACCGCGATCCTGAAGCACGATGCGCCCGATCTTCCCGCCAACGTGCCCACAGGTGTACGCCAGATCGTCGCTCGCTGCCTCGAAAAGGACCCGGCTAATCGCTTCCAATCCGCGCGCGACGTTGCGTTCAGCCTGGAAGCTGTGGGCATTGCGCCGGAATCTCCAGCCGGTCGGAATGAGCCGCGGGCACGCTGGCCCATCGGCGCAGTAGCAGCTTTGGTGCTGCTGGGAGTGGCGTTCGTATTGGGCCGCAAGACTGCTCCGCCCAGCGTTCCCGCCCCTGTCTACACACAGCTCACCTACCGCCGCGGCACCATCTCATCCGCGCGTTTCTCCCCGGACGGCCAGTCGATTGTGTACAGCGCGGCCTGGGATGGCAATCCCTACGAACTCTTCGTGACCCGGCGCGAGTTTCCGGAATCGCGGCCGTTGGGTGTTGGGGATGCGCGAGTGCTGGCCGTCTCGTCGTCGGGCGAACTGGCGGTGGTGCTCGGGCCTCATGTCAATCTGCGCGAGGGATCCTACGAAGCAGGCACTTTGGCTCGAGTTCCCCTGGCGGGCGGATCTCCCCGCGAGATTCTGGAAGATGTGACGTGGGCTGACTGGTCGCCCGACGGCAAGGAACTCGCGATTGTGCATCGCTTCGCCGGCAGGTCTCGGGTGGAGTTCCCGATAGGCAAGGTGTTATACGAGGCGCCGGGCGACATGAGCTGGCTGCGCCTGTCGCCCAAAGGCGATCGTCTTGCGTTTTTCGAGCATCCGCAGCCGGGCGACGACCGCGGCTATGTCGCCGTGATCGATCTTGCCGGTACAAAGACCCGGCTGGTCTCCGACGAGGCATCGAGTCAGGAAGGCCTCGCGTGGTCTCCCTCCGGCGATGAGATCTTTTACAGCGCATCCTACGACCCGGGTGGCCAGGTACTGCATGCCGTATCGCTCGCCGGCCGCCGGCGCGTCGTGATGAAGATGCCCACCGATTCCATGGACCTTCAGGACTTGGATCGCACTGGGAATGTGCTCGCGGCGAAACACAATGCGCGATGGACAGCTATGGGCCTCACCAAGGGCGACCACGAAGAGCGCGATCTCACGTGGCTCGGCTACACCTGCGAGGTGAGCCTTTCCGCCGATGGGAAACTGCTGCTATTCGGCGAAGAGAATTCGGTGGTCGGTTCCAACTACGCGGTGTGCGTACGCAAGATGGATGGCACGGCGCCGATCCGGCTGGGAGAAGGTCACGGCGAAAAGATCTCGCCGGACGGCAAGTGGGCGATCGCTCGCTATCCCGCCCCCAAGGCGACGGTCCTGTTGCCAGTGGGCGCGGGCGAGGCCCGTCCTCTGAATTTCAGCGTAGGCCGCCCCGATTCGGTGGCTTGGTTCGCAGATTCCACCCGCGTGCTCTTCGGCGGCAGCGAGCCAGGGCATGGGTCGCGCTGTTATGTGCTGAACATCGAACCAGGCGGCCAGCCGCAGCCGGTGACTCCGGAAGGCACCAGCGACTGTCATGTGACTTCCGACGGTCAGAGCGTAATTGCCGCTGCCGGCGGCCAGTATTGGATGTACCCGATCGGCGGTGGAGAGCGCAGAGTGTTCAAAGGCATGAAGGCCGGAGACCGGTTGATCGCCTGGGCAGCGGACGGGCGAAGCTGGTATGTGGCCCACACGGAGGCGGCCGGATTATCGATCGATCTCCTGGACGCAGCCACAGGCCAGCGCAAAAGCTTTCGGCAGATCCAGGTGCCCGACCGCGCCGGCCTGACCATGGCCGATTCTACGATGACGATCACACCCGACGGAGCCACTTACGCCTACACCTACCGTCGCGTGCTCTCCGATCTGTTTCTCGCGAAGGGATTGAAGTAAGGTCAGCGGCCCATCCGTGGGCGCAGAGCATCCAGGCTCTTTTGGGCCGCGGCCAGATTGGCATTGCGCGTCAGGGCCGCGGTGTAGTCGTCGAACGCCTGCCGATATTTGTGCTCGCGCTCGTAAAGCTGCCCTCGGCCGAAATAGGCATCCGCCGCGGATGGATTGATCTGGATGGCGCGATTGAAGTCGGCGCGAGCTTCGTCATACTCCCGTAACGCAAAGTGAGACGCACCTCGCTGCGTGTACGAAACCGCGTCGGCGTCGTCCTCCTCGATCGCCCACGTGAAGTCCTCCACTGCCAATTCATATTTGCCGGTGGTTTGGTAGGTGGTTCCCCGGTTGCGGTACGCCGCGGCCAGATCCGGCTTGGTGACGATCGCGAGGTTGAAATGCGGAATCGCGGCGGCGAACTGATTCTGGCACACATAGGCCATTCCCAGTGCATTCTGGGCGAACGGATTGTCGGGATCTTGTCGCGTGGCCCGTTCGAAAAGCTCGCGCGCTTGTCCGCACTGCTTTTGACGGTACAGGCGAAGTCCTTCTTCCAAAGTCTCCTCTGCCTTGGCCTGGCTGGAGGGCGGCGGCAGCGGGGGGGCAGCAGGCGCCTGTGAAGACGCGGACGCCGGGCGAGTAAACCAGAAATCGCCGATGACCTGGTCCACGAGATACGGCTTCTGCGCGGTGCCCGACGCCTGGTAAACGGAATCGCGCACACCACGGAACAACTGCGAGAGCGGCGGCGGCTGCTTCAAGTCCTCGAGCAGATACTTGGTGAAGAGCCCATTGCGCTCGCTCGGATTGTCATCCGCGGTCTGCCCCGGGCTGGCCGAGAACGCCACATACGAGCCCAAGCCCGGTACCGCGGGAGCCAATCCCCGGCTCAGTGACTTGCCGTGGAACATGTTGTTGCGGCAGGCGTCCATAATCAGGATGCTCAGGCTCGCGGGCGACTGCTCCAGCAGATTCTGCACCTCGTCGAATCGAACGTTCATCTGCCCCATCGTCGGTTCGGACAGGATCGTGGGCAAGTCCACCGGCGCCAACAGGTTCTCGCCGTTGACTTGCGAGCCGTGGCCGGAATAGTAAAACAGCACGACGTCTCCCGCGCGGACAGTACTGATGAAACGGCGGATGCGATCCCACATGTCCCGGTATCCCAAGTCGGTGCCGATGGTGACATCGAATCCCAGCTTCTCGAGTGAAATTTTCATGTCTTCCGCATCGTGTACCGGGTTTCGCAAGACCGGCTGCCTGCGGTAGGCGGCATTCCCGATCACGAGGGCGACGCGGCGTTTCTCGAGAATGAGGTTCGGAAAGGGATGGGGCGGCGGTTCGGCGGTCCCGGTTTGGAGAAAGCAGAGACACACGAGCGGGAGCACGATGCCGATTTTCCGTTCCGCCAGGTAACGCTTCATTTCCATCGCCCTTTTAAGAGCCGTGCGGCTCACGCTACTCTTAAGATATGTCGCTTTTCGGAGCAACCTTACCAGGCTCTGCAAACTTATTTGCCGCGTGACCGCAGACTCCATGAAAACTTCGCTCGATAAGGCCAGAATCAAAATTCTCCTGCTGGAGGGCATCCACAATAGCGCCGTGGAGGTCCTCCGCGAAGATGGCTACAGCAATGTGGAATGCCATCCGAAGTCGCTCTCCGAACCGGAGCTCCTGCACGCGATCCGCGACGCGTATTTCGTCGGGATCCGGTCGGCCACACAGTTGACCACCCAGATTTTCGAACACGCGCAACGTCTGATTGGGGTGGGGTGCTTCTGCATCGGCACGAACCAGGTGGACCTGGACGCCGCGCAGGAACGCGGCATTCCTGTCTTTAACGCGCCTTTTTCGAACACCCGCAGCGTGGCGGAATTGGTCCTCGCCGAGATTATCATGCTCCTGCGCGGCATTCCCTATCGGAATGCCCAGGCGCACCGCGGAGGCTGGGTGAAGACCGCCGCCGGGTCCTACGAGGTGCGTGGCAAGTGCCTGGGAATCGTGGGCTACGGACGCATCGGCACGCAAGTGGGACTACTCGCCGAGAGTCTCGGAATGCGGGTGGTATACCACGATGTGGAGAATAAGCTGGCGCTCGGCAATGCGCGCCCGGCGGGGTCGCTGAAGACGCTGCTGGAGACTGCTGACGTGGTCACCTTGCATGTGCCCGAAACAGCGTCCACCCAGCGCATGATCGGTGCGGAGGAACTGGCGCTGATGCCGGCAGGCGCGTGTCTGATCAACGCCTCTCGCGGCACCGTGGTGGATATCGATGCGCTGGTAGGAGTGCTGCGTTCCAAACGGCTCGCGGGAGCCGCGTTGGATGTGTTCCCGGAGGAGCCCAGGACTGCAGGCGAGGCGTTCATTTCGCCTTTGCAAGGCATGGACAACGTGCTGCTCACACCGCATATCGGCGGCAGCACCGAGGAGGCGCAACAGAATATCGGCATCGAAGTGGCCGGGAAGCTGATCAAGTACAGCAACAACGGATCCACCTTGAGCGCCGTGAATTTTCCTGAGGTTTCGCTGCCGGAGCACCCCCAGATGCACCGCCTTCTCCACATACACCGCAATCAGCCAGGCGTCCTGTCCGCGATCAACCGGGTGTTCTCCGAACAAGGCATCAACATCGCGGGCGAGTATCTGCAGACAAATCCGCGCATTGGATATGTGGTGATCGATCTGGACTCGGTCGATATCGCCGAGTCGCGCCTGGTGAAGCGCGGCCTGGACGAAATTCCCGGCACCATCCGCACCCGCATTCTCTACTGACCACGTGGCGCAGAGACTCTTTTCTGCCGCGTCGAGACTCATCTCGACGCTTTTCGGGCCGCACCCCAAGTCTGGCGGAACAGTACCCCATCTTTCGATGCGTGTACACGGCAGCGCGCCGGCGTGCGTCACCGGGAATGGTGCGCGTCCTGGAAATTGACCAATCCCGATTCCTTCAGGCATCATTGGAGGACCAGTGAATGGGACGGAAGATCTACAATCGATTCGAAATCCTGAAAGAAGCCGCCGGCTCTCCATGCAACATGGTGTACAAGAGCCTCGACCTCGCGGATGGCTCCGTCAAGCAACTTCTCGAATGGACACCCAGCGCCGACGCCTTTGAGGACTGTACCAAAGCCTTAGGCGCCGCACAGGATGACGTCCCGGAAGTGGAAGTCTTTTCCAGCGCTCCGAGCCTCTACATCGCCTCGGAAAGCGGGACTGCGGCACTCGACGCCCTGCGGCGGCTGCAGTTGAAAGGTCTGTTTCCTGGCGAGTGGCCCGGCACGACCTCGGAGATGTCGTTGGAGGAATGGGAGAACTATCGGGCACGTCTCAAGGAGATTCCGGACTTGCCCCCGCCGGGACCAGCGGTTGCTCCTCCCCCGCCCGCGTTCGATCTCAACCAGATTCCGATCCTGCAGCAAAATCAGGAGACCGAGGCCATCGCGGCACCGCCGCCTCCTCCACCGCCGCCACCCGCTCCAAGCCCCGCTCCGCCGCCTCCAATGCCGCCCAGACCCGCGCCCGTCAAGTCGACTCGCTGGCTCACTCCGGTGCTCGCTATGGTGGCGGTCCTTCTGTTAGCCGTGGGTTTGGGGTTGGGCTGGAAAGAGTGGCGACACCGGATCGCGGAGCAGGAGCAGCGCAAGCAGGCCGAGCAGGCAAGGCTCATCGAAATCGAACGGCAGCGCCAGGAAGATCAGCGCAAGGGCGAGCAAGCCAAGGTAGACCAGCCCAAAACAGAACAGCCCAAAACGGAACAGCCCAAAACAGACGAGCCCAAAGTCGAGCCGGAGAAAAAGCCATCGGACGAGCAGCAGCGAGCGAAAGAACTGGAAGAACAGAAGCGTCAAGCCGAAGCTCAGCATCAGGCCGAACTCGCGAACGCGCGCAAGAAGAAAGCAGACGACGCGGAACGGCTGCGTCAGCAGAAAGATGCCGAACGGCGCGAGCAGGAACGCCTGGCGGCGGAAGCCGAGAAGGAGCGCCTCGACCGCGAAGCCAAAGCCCGCGAGGAGCGAGAAGCCGAGCAACGCCGGCAGGATGCCGCCCGCGCCTTGGCAGCTCAGAAGCGCAAAGAAGAAGCCGAGCGGCAGCAGCAGCAGGATCAGACCGTGCGCGCCAGCGCCAAAGCCATCACCGACAGCTTCGCGCAGCGGCAGATGGCGCTGTCCACTCCGCTGAACAACCAGTTTCATCGCATCCGCCTGGTCAACAAGTGCGACAACGTCAGCATCAGCGTCGCGATCCGCTTCCAGGCGCTCGACAACTCCTGGGTAACCCAGGGCTGGTGGCAGGTGGATCCGCACCAGGAGAAGTCCGTCCCGCTCGTCTACTCGAAGAACAGCACGTTCTATTTCTTCGCCAAGGACTTCAACGGGGGCACGCGAGAATGGTCAGGAGATGCCAACGATCTGGATATCGACGTGGTCGATAATCCATTCACGCACCTGGCGGAACCGATCGTGGGCACCAATCATCGCCGCGTCAAGGCGATCCGCCGGATCTACTCCAGCGGGTACGGCGAGCACGCGGTGCCCTTCACCTGCAACTGATCGCCTGCCATTCGTGGCACTCAGGCGTAGCTGGTGATCGCCGACATATTCCTCTGGCTGCGCTGCGCCGTAATCGTCTCCAGATATCCACTCTGGCGGAAGGCGTTCATCGGGTCCGCGGGAAGTCCGCGAGCCACCGCCCATTCGCGAATGGCCGGCCGCACGTCCGTCGAGAAGGCGTCCTTGAGACAATTCTCGGCGTCTACCAGCGCACACTTGGCCTGGCATTGCGCCAATTTCTCGTGGTCCACCAGCGATGCCTTGGCGTACAGTTCCGCCGCGGTCGTCACCGTCTGAATCATGGCTTCAATCTTGCCCTTCAGATTGTGACTCTGGTCGATCATGAACGCGATGTCGGCCCGCTTTCCGGTCTCCCATTCGAAATGTAGAATCTCATGGAAGATGCGGAACACCTGGTAGGGATCGATTGAGCCCATAGTGAGGTCGTCGTCCGCGTATCGGCGATCGTTGAAGTGGAAACCGCCCAGAATGTTCAGATCCAGCAGCCACGCCACGATCTGCTCGATATTCTGCGACGCGTAGTGGTGACCGGTGTCCACCAGAACTTTCGCCTTGGGGCCTGCGGATTGCGCAAACAGCAGGGCCATGCCCCAGTCGGCGATATCGGTGTGGTAGAAGGCCGGCTCGAACGGCTTATACTCCACCAGCATGCGCTGGTCGTCCGCCAGGCGCGCATGGGTAGCGCGCAGTCCGTCGTCAAACCACTTGCGGCGATGGCGGATGTTCTGCGTCCCTGGATAGTTCGAGCCATCCGCAAACCACAGCGAAAGATCGCGGCTCCCGAGCCCTTGCGCAATCTCGACACTGTCGAGGATATGTTGCAGCGCCGCCTCGCGCACGGACGCATCGGGATTCGCCAGAGAGCCGTACTTGTAGATCTGATCCTGGAAAACGTTGGGATTGATCGATCCCGGACGCAATCCGTATCTCACCGCGAGCGCCTGTACCTGGGCGGTATCCGCAACGCCATTCGGCAAGTCCCAGAGCACGTGCAGGGCGATGGTGGGGCAGACGCCGGTCCAGTGGTGCACCTGGCCGGCATCGGCGAACTTCTCCTCGGTGGTGGTCGCCGCGGCGGGCTGCAGGAACTTCCCGAATCGGGTGCCTGTGTTGGCGAAGCCCCAGGAGGGCAGCTCGATCTGGAAGGCATTCAGCGCCTGAACGAGAGTATTGGTTTGTCGGTCCGTGATCATGTTACTCCGGAAGATCGGCCGAGCCTTCCAGCTCGGCTAACAATTGAACGGCGAGTGCGCGATAGCCGGCATCGTAATCCGAACTACTGGACGCCGGGATGTGAGCGGAAACCCACGCCTTCAGAATCTCGGTGACCGGGAGAGCCACGGCTTCCTCGGCTCCCGGTTCGAAGCGTAGCGGGATTTCCGAACGTTGGATCGCGCGAATCAACAATTCCTGAAACTTCATCGTACCTCCGCATGATGATTGACGGGACCGCAGCCCCGCCCGAGGCCTGGATTGGTCCGGATGGCCTCATGAATGAACCGCTTGGCACGGGCAACCGCATCGCCCAGCAACAATCCCGCCGCGAGACCGGCGGTAACGGCCGCCGAATAGGTGCAGCCCGTTCCGTGAGTGTGGCGCGTATCGATGCGCGGCGCGGGAAATTCGCGCCACTCCCTGCCGTCGAATAAGATGTCGATGGCATCACCCGCCAGGTGGCCGCCCTTGATCAACACTGCCTTGGCGCCCATCGCGGCGAGACGGCACGCTGCCAGGCGCATCTCCTCCACGGAGTGGATTCCGATTCCGGTGAGCGCCTCCGCTTCCGGCACGTTGGGCATCACCAGCGCGGCGCGGGGAAGCAGGTCGTGCCGCAGAGCGGCAATCGCGGAGTCCGGCAGCAGCGGGGCGCCGTGTTTGCTGATCATCACCGGGTCGACCACCAGGGGAAAGCGGAAGCTGGCGGCCGCCCGGGCTATCGCTTCCACCATCTCGGCCGACCCGAGGGCGCCGGTCTTGGCGGCGGCGGGGGGAATGTCGTCCACCACACTCGCAATCTGCTGCAGTACCAGCTCCGGCGACATCACTTCCACCCGCGAAACCCCTACCGTGTTCTGCACTGTGAGCAGCGTGACCGCAGCCTCTCCGTAGACTCCAAATTGATGGAATGTCTTGAGATCGGCCTGAATACCGGCACCGCCGCTGGGGTCGGATCCGGCGATCGTCAGGGCGACAGGTATCACTGCGTTCAGAATAGCAGCGGTCACGGGCAAACCGGAGGACTTTGAAGCTGATGAAAGATATAGTGAAGGTGGGCGCCCCTGTGGACGGCCCCATTTCTCAGGAGAGGTCCGTAATGGCTGACGAAAAGCCGAGCCCAGCTTCGGAAAGATCACAGCAGGCGACTCCGGCCAATGACCTCATGGTGGTGGGCGTCGGCGCGTCTGCCGGGGGCTTGGAAGCATTCAGCGAACTGCTGCGGTACTTGCCTCCTTCGACCGGGATGGCTTTCGTCCTGGTGCAGCACCTGGATCCGCATCACGAAAGCGCGCTCCCGGAACTGTTAGCCGGGAAAACCCAGATGCGTGTCGTGCAGGTGCAGCACGAGACCCCGCTCCAACCCGACCACGTCTATGTGATCGCTCCCAACACCCAGATGCGGGTTCGGAACCGGACCCTGATACTGGAATCGCGCCCCAATACAATCGATACCTTCAAGCCGATCGACCTGTTTTTCAATTCGCTGGGAGAGGAATTCCACTTCAACGCGATCGGCGTAGTGCTTTCCGGAACCGCCTCCGACGGCACCCTGGGGCTGAAGACCATCAAAGCCGAAGGCGGCATCACCTTTGCGCAAAATCAAACTGCCAAGTTCGACAGCATGCCGCGAAGTGCGATTGCCGCGGGCGCTGTGGACTTCGTGCTCCCTCCGCGCCGGATCGCCGAGGAACTGGTCGCGATTGCCAGCCGGACGGCGCATCTGACCGGCCCGCAGACTGCCGCCCAAGGAGATGGCAGCTCGATGCATGCCATGCTGCTCTTGTTGCGCAATGCTACGGGAGTCGATTTCACGCTATACAAACAGCCAACGGTGTTGCGCCGCCTGAATCGGCGGATGGTCCTTCGAAAAGTGGAAAACGTGGAACAGTACGTGGAGCTTCTGCAAAAAGAGGCGGACGAGGTCAAGGCTCTGTTCGACGACCTGCTGATCAACGTCACCGACTTTTTTCGCGACCCGGAGGTTTTTGAGGCGGCCAAGCGAGTGGCATTCCCAGGCCTGCTTAAGGAAACCAAGGGGCCGCGCGTTATTCGGGCGTGGATTCCGGGATGCTCTACCGGCGAAGAGGTCTATTCGATCGCGATCGCTCTGGTGGAGTTTCTCGAGGCCGAAGACGTGGATTGCCGCATCCAGATGTTCGGCACCGACGTCAGCGACAATACCATTGATCGGGCGCGCACCGGGATCTTCAGCGAGTCCGCGGTTGCGAACGTCTCGCCCGAGCGCTTGCGGCGTTTCTTCGTGCGCACCGACTCCGGATACCAGATCAGCCGCACGATTCGCGAGATGTGCATCTTCTCGCGCCACAATGTGGCCAACGATCCTCCCCTGTCGCGTATGGATCTGATCAGTTGCCGCAATCTGCTGATTTACTTTTCGCCCTCCCTGCAACGCCGCATCATCGCCACCTTCGGGTACGCGCTGCAACCCCAAGGCTGCCTGATCCTTGGCTCGTCGGAAACGCTTGGCAGTTTGTCCGACTTTTTTCAGGCGGTAGACGAGGCGCACAAGATCTATTGCAAGAAAGCCAACATCTCACAGAACGTCTTTCAGACGCCGGAAACCGGGAGCGATTACGTGCCGGCGGTGATGTCGACGCCGGTGCCGCATCGTGCTATGGCCGCCAGTTCGATGGCGCGGCCTTTGCGGCAAGGTTTCGCACCCGATCTTTCGCATTACGGACCCGTGGGCATCGTAGTGAATGAAGCTTTGCAAATTACCCAGTACCGGGGGGACGTTGACGATTTTCTGGCGGCGCCCGAACTGGATATGGACCGCGACCTGATGACGGTGCTGCGGCAGGATTTGCGTGCGCCCGTCAGCACCGCGATCGAACAGGCCCGCCGCACCGAATTGCCGGTGGTGACAGACAGCATCACGGCTGTAGCCGGAGGAGAGCGCTCCAACACGATTTCAATCACCGTAGTTCCCCTCTCGCTGTCGGGACTGCCGTTGCACTTTCTGCTGCTTCTGGGGCGAGCGGGGGAGGGATCGGGGACCCGCGAGTCGGCGTCGGATGCGTCTACCAAAGAATCCGCCGCTCCGATTTCGGTCGAGGAGGAAAACAGCCACCTCAAACAAGAGCTGAAATCCACGCGCGAGTATCTGCAATCGGTGATCGAAGAACTGCGCTCCTCGAATGAAGAGGCCCAATCGGCCAACGAGGAACTACAGAGCACTAACGAGGAGATGCAGACATCTAAAGAGGAACTGCAATCTTCCAACGAAGAGCTGAACACCATCAACATGGAGATGCAGAGCCGGAATACCGAGCTCAAGCAGATCAACGACGACCTGACCAACCTGCTCGGCTCCATGAACGTTCCCATCGTCATGACCGGCAGCGATCTCCGCATCCGCCGCTTCACCCCCATCGCCGAAAAGGCTTTGAGGCTGATCTCTACCGACGTCGGGCGGCCCATCGCCGACCTGAAGCCGCGCATCAATGTGCCCAACCTCGAAGAGATCCTGCAACAGGTTCTCGATACCTTGCAGCCTTACGAACAGGAAGTGCAGGACCAGGAAGGCCGCTCGTACCTGATGCGCGTGCGGCCCTATCGGACTAACGATAATCGCATCGATGGCACGGTCTTGCAGTTGCTGGATGTGACCGATCTGAAACGCAGCCTGGAGGATGTGAAGCATGCCAGGGACTATGCGGAGATGATCGTCAACACGGTGCGCGAGCCCCTCAGCGTTCTCGACGAAAACCTGTTCATCAAGAACGCCAACCAGGCCTTCTATAATGCCGTGGACCTGCCACCGAACAGCGTGCTGGGGAAAACCATTTTCGAAATATCGCGCGCGCGGTTCGACGTGCCGCCCGTTCGGGATCTATTCAAATCGCTCAAACAGGGTGCGGCCGAAATCAGCGACGTGGAGGTGGAGTACCACGAGCGCGGATACAGCCAGACCCTCCTCGTCAATGCCAGCCGCCTGCGCACATCCGACTCGACCCAACTCATCCTGCTCGCCTTCGAGGACATCACCGAACGCAAACGGGCCTCCGAGGCGCGATACCGGCGTCTGTTCGAGAACGCTCGTGATGGAATCATCCTGGTGGATTCGACTACCGGCGAGATCATTGATTTGAACCCCTTCGCCGACCGTCTGATGGGCTACCGCCGCGACCAGGTAGTCGCAAGAAAGCTCTGGGAGATCGAGGCGATGCAAGCCGTGCCCACCATCCGGGCGTCGTTGGAGCAAATTCGCGATCAGGGTGTCTTGCGATTCGACGATTTGACCCTGCGCACCAAGGATGGCCGTGAAGTGCAGGTGGAGGCCATCGCCAGCGTCTACTTTGAAGGCGATCGCCGCGCCATTCAATTCAACATCCGCGACATTACCGAGCGCAAGAAGTTCGAGCACCAGCTTCAGGAGACGCAGAAACTGGAGAGCCTGGGATTATTGGCGGGCGGCATCGCTCACGACTTCAGCAATCTGCTCACGGCGATTCTGGGGAACGCCAGCCTGGCTTTTTCGCAAACCGCCGCCAATGACCCCATCCGGATGCGCCTGCGGCAGATTGTGGATGCCAGCGAACGTGCCGCTGGGCTGACCCGGCAAATGCTCGCCTACGCCGGCAAAGGACAGTTCGTCGTCAGCGCGCTCGACCTGGGCGAGTTCATGCAGGAGCTTGCCGAAGTAATCCGGACCACGGTTCCCAAAAACATCGATCTGCGTTTCGACCTGGCGCACAACCTCCCGCCAATCGAAGCCGATTCTGCCCAGATCCAGCAGATGATCATGAACCTGGTGATCAACGCAGCCGAATCAATCGGAGAAGACTCGTCCGGCCGGATCACGGTTCGGACTTCCCTTCGCGAGATCACCGACAAGGATGCCGCGGATTTTTTCCAGGGAGATCAGTCCGCCCCGGGAACATACGTGCAACTGGAAGTGGCCGATACCGGACGGGGCATGGATGACGCCACCAGGGCGCGCATTTTCGATCCGTCGTTTACCACCAAGCCGGCTGGCCGTGGATTGGGCTTGCCGGCAGTCCAGGGCATTGTGCGCGGCCACCGGGGCGCGATCCGGGTGTACAGCACTCCCGGACAGGGATCTACTTTCCTGATTCTCTTGCCGGCTTCGGTCCGCGACCGGGCGATCGCGGCTCCCGCGCAGGCAGGAGCGCAAACGATACCCGCGGGCACCGTCGCCCTGGTAATCGAACAGGAACCCGCCGTCCGTGAATTAGCGGAACATGTCCTCAGCGGGGCCGGCATGAAAGTGCTGGTAGCGGCGAACGGAGAGGAAGTCCCGGGATTGTTGCGCGAACACGGTCGTGAAGTTTCCGTGGTGGTTTTGGACGTGCAAACGGAGGTTCCGGCCGTCGACTCGCAACTCCGGACACTCCGCCAGATTCACCCGAACGTTCCGTTGATCCTCTTGACTGGGATGGACGGGAGCGAGGCAGAGCGGCGATTTGCCGCTTTCCAACCCGTGCGGTTCCTGCGGAAGCCTTACACGGCGATGCGTCTGATCCACGCCGTCGCAGAGGCATTGACGCCCAAGGATTGAAGAGCCGGCAGCAGGTCACCGAGCGGTGACTGATCTGCTCCTTGGAGTTGGCCGGTGTTAAGTACACCGTTTCCTTGACACGCCCCGTATTCCGGCAAGAACTGTGAAAGATCCGACTGGGACATCACTTGCTTACGCGCGGCTCACAACGAGCCACGACCGTAAGGGAGTGTTTTTCGGGCGATCGGGCATCGCTTGCATACGAAGGAGACCGCGCTACGCCGGGCCAAGACCACATAATTCTTCGTCTGGCCCCGAATCGACAAAAGTCACTCCTTCAGAGCCTCCTTTAACGGTACGCACACGAACATCAAATCGCCGGTGAGGTAAAGAGAAATGCGACTATCAGAGAATATAGACTGGATGTTCATCAGGCTGTCGCTGATGACTCTATTGGGCACCGCCGCCCTGGCAACCCCGACGCCGACTGCGGACAGCTACAAGATCGATTCGCTGTTTGCCTCCTCGGACGCCGTCTGCGCGGGCACCCTTCGGATTATGTCCAGCCGGCCAGCGCTGGAACAACCCGGAATTCGAGAGGCCGGGTTGGTTATCTCGCGAGAGGCTCAGTTTACAATCTCCCGGTGCTATAAGGGTCTGGTAAGCGCAAGCGACAGGATCAGATATTCGAGCCACGTGCCGGCGATCGTCGAGATATCACCACCTGAGGGAAGGACGATTTTACTGTTTCTGAAACGGACGAATCCCGATACCTTCACTTTTGCCGACGAGTTCTGGGGCTGGCTACACGATGCATCTCTTGTGATTCATGACTCCGTGAGGCACGCAGACCTGGCGCGACTAGAAAGGGACCTTTTGGTCAGCCTGAGGGAGGACCGTGGGCCCGAAGCCAGAGTCGGCAACCTCAGAGTGCTCCATGGGTTCTCTACACTCCAAGAGACTACTCGCGCCGAGATTACCAAAGACGTCCATCCCCTGGTCGCGGTCGCCGCCTTCGCCGTCCTCATCAAGGCAGGCCGAGCCGATGATTTGGCCACGTTCTGTAAATACCTTGGCGCGGTCGACCCTGGTGCCCTGAGTCACGTCGGGCTATCCTTCACCTTCTACTCACTGACTACTCTACGCAGCCCGGACTCGCGACCAGGTCTGGAATGCCTGGCGCGTACTACGATTGCCCCCTTGAGCCATAGTGCAATGGACGGAATCCGCGGAATGAGAAACTCCGCCAGCATCCCCGAACTGATCCACCACCTCGATGATGACGATCCGTTTATGCAATACCAGGCCGTGATCACCTTGTCGGAGATCGCTCCCCGGCGAGAACTGCCTGGTCCCGGGATGGCCGAATTTGAACGTGACCCGGGGAAATATGCCGCGTCGTGGAAAGCGTGGTGGAGTGCAAGACCGCATGGGCATTAATACCTGCGTGGCTTGATTTGCCGCAGATGGCGGAATATTGGCGGGGCTTAGCCGCAAGTCCTGGATGATCACCAATTCCTTCAGCTTGAAGCCGGGCGTGACGTTCTATGTTTGTCGAAGCCCGTCAGGTAGTACGAGAATCGAACGCCTTGAGCGTGGTAACGGACCCAACCACCATCCTCAACGGGGCCCCGGTTCATCTGGCCGGCTCCACCCGCTCCGACAGTGTTGTACCCAGGCACTAGGAACGACTACACGGTTAAAGCTCTGTGATCTGAGCGGGAACGGCTACGGCGAACGCCGGATACCAGTTCTCGAGCTTCAGCGGGGGAACTCTGTCAAGGACCGCCACACTCCAAAATGTGACAATGAAGGGCGCCACGATCATCGCGAATTTCAATGCCACTAAAGTGGCGGCACCGACATTCAGCCTGGCGCCGGGAAGCTATACCGGATTGCAGACAATCACGCTCTCCACCACCACCCAGAACGCCACGATCCATTACACTCTAGATGGGACCACTCCCTCGGAGTCGGTAGGCATCACGTATAGCGGAGCTTTTTCCATCAACTCGAGCGTGGCCGTCAAGGCAATGGCGTTTTTAAACGGAGTCGACAGCAGCGTGGTTTCGGCGACCTACACCATCGCGCCCTCGGATTTCACAATCACGGTCTACGATTCGATGATGAATCTTGTGACCGCTTCAAGTCCAATGAACGTGGTCCGGCCCACGGGCAACCCGGTGACATATAACTTCATAGTGAAGGTAAGTCCGCTTAACGGTTTCAGTGGAACGGTCAGTTTCAATCTTTTTAGTGGGCTACCAGCCAATACGACCACCATTGGCATTCCTCAAGGGATCACTGTGACCGGTTCCGGCCCGGCCGAGGCTTATTTACCGATCATCGCGACGTCGAATGCTGCCCTGGGTCCGGCCACCATCACCTTCAACGCCTTCAGCACGGTCAACAATGTTTCGATTGGACATGCCAACACCCCGGCTTATCTCTACGTGAACAGTGGACCGCCGCCAGCCCTTTCGGCAAGCTGTATGGTTTCGCCAAACCCGACAGTGGGATCGGTCCCCGTTAACTTTATTGCTATGGCGTCGGGCGGAACGCCACCATACAAGTACGCATGGAGTGAAACGGTCACGGGAACCACGACAGGAGTCTCGTTTATCCCGCCGACCAGTTCTACAACCGTAACCTACCCTGAGCACGTCGTGGCGACGGATAGCACGACACCGACTCACCAAACGGCGTCGGCCGATTGTAACCTCACCGTGAATGCTTTGACGCCGGCCAGTATGGTTGGCCCAACGCCGGGCTCACTCCTAACCGGCTGGGCCACGGTCACATTCTCCTGGAGTTCCGCTTCGGGCGCGTCTCAATACAAGGTGCTGCTAGGTTCGACAGCAGGCGCGTCGGACTTTGGCTCCGCGAACGCAGGCTCTGCTCTGAGTGTCCCCATCTTGTTGCCCAGCGGCAATCCGCCGGTCACCATGTGGGCAACCGTGGGGACCTCGTTCGGCGGCCAGTGGTTCTACCGATACTACGCTTACCAAGTCGCAGCGAATCCCTCGTTAGCGGCGCCGAGTGCAATTGTGAACGCCCCCCCACCTGTCGGCTCGGACTCCCCGCACTTCGTTTCCGCAAGCTGTGATTCGAGCCAGACTTATACCATTTGCGACGACGGAAGCCAGTTGACTCTGTACTATCAAATCACTTCTACGTATCCCAGCGGAATCAATTCCACCGGCATCACTTGTCAATGGGACGATTCGCTTCTCCTTATCGACAACACACAAGCGCCACTCTCAGGGGGCGCCCAGAACGCCTTCAGCCTCACGGTACATGCCGATCCCGGCGTCCGGACTGGCGGCCACGGCCTTACTTGCCAATTGCCGAGCCTGCCGGCCTGCTCGGGATTGCAGACGACAGGCTGTCTTCAGGGAGGCGCGGACGCCCTCACAGTGTACGATGCCACGCCTGTAATCACGGACGTGGCTCCGGACGCGGCGGCCTACGGAGTTCAACCAGCGCTCGTCTCGCAGGGGGGCCAAATCACCATCAGTGGAAATGACTTCGGCCCGAGTGGGACGCTAGAGCTGTGCGATCTGAGCGGCAATAATTGCGTCGGAATTCCGACGCTGACCTGGGGTTACAGTCAAATAACAGCGCTGATCAACGCACCGCCTGGCAGCAGGAACACAGTAAGGGTAGTTGCGAAAGGTTGGCAAGGCACGCGCTTTCTTGCGTCCCCTAGCGTTACGTCCGACACTAGCGATCCTTGGGAGGTGGACGTGGCAGCGGGTGTGACAATCACTTCCGTCGTTGCATCTGCGGGAGGCCAAGCTCGGGGGGGAGTCGGCGGAACGGCTGACGTTGTCATAAACGGAGAGAACTTCGGAAGTACCCCCACCGTTAACGTTTCCGGTATAAGCGTACAGATTGTAAGTGTCACAAATGGCACCGTGATACACGCGATTTTCACGATTCCGCCCAAACAGGCGGGAGGCAGCACCGCCATCACAGTAACCGCGGGATCGCAAACATCAGCGCCACCAAACAAGGACTTCTTTGTGCAGATTCCGACAACCTTGGTTCGGGAAACATATCCCGGCGATCCTCCCGCAGGAGCGCCAAACGGGTACGGTCCTTTGATAACTCTGGACGGTTCGGCCGCTAATGGAACCATCATAAATGCTACTGGACAGCAGGTGGCGGGGTCCCCACTAAATCAGTGCGGTGTAGAGCGCAACCTTGCGTACTTGGTCCTTGATCAGCAGACTCCGGCACAGGTCATACAGAACGTGAAGGATGTGGTCGTGACGGAAACCTTTTCTAATTTTAGTGGGACCGGCACGATTCCTCCGGAACAGCAGGTGGGTGCCGATCTCGTGAATTGCCCCGGCGGGATCGCCAGCAATCAATGTGTCGCGGACGTACTCGATACGGTCTCTCTGTCCCACACCGCGCCGCAATGCCTGGCCACCGGCGAGAACCAGACGTTTACGCAGGCCTTTAAAGCAACGATCGGATTCAACGGGCCGCAGAGCACCGACTATCCACTGACCATTCAGAACAAAATCGCGATGGGTAATTTTGGCGGGACACTAAAGGCCGACGTGACTATAACGCAGCAATGATGCTAGGGCTTGAGGGAAGGAGAAGCTATGATCGTTAAGATGACCGCTTTTAAACTTATTGTGCTGGGTGCCGGGCTATCGTGCGGGCTGACAGCCCAGAACACAACCGCCGACATGAGGATCGAGGCAACGAACACGCTTTTACATGGTGGCGTGCAGCTCGAGCTAGAACCCGCGAGTTCCGCATTTGGAGCCCTGTTGCGTATCAATGCACGACCGGGAGGAATGATTATCGTCTCAGGCTGCGGCGTTCCGGCGCGATACTCCGTCGGTTTTTCGGCTGGCATGCCTTGGAGCACCGCTCTCGATACTCTTACGTCAATATTTCCCGAGAACTACTGGACGTTTAAGGACGGCGTGGCCAACCTCCTGCCTAAGCAGGGCGTACCCTCAGTAATGGACGTGCAGATTGAGCGATTCGAGTGGGACACCGCGGCCAACGAACCGTCAGCCATTTTCCGAATCTTCGACGCAAACGGTGTCAAGAGCCATCTCACGGCGCTTGGATTGACCCCATATTCGGGACTACAAGCCTTTACCTGGCTCCAAAAGGCACCCAAAGTAGTCAACGGCGTACCCGAGCCACGCCGCGGGCAGAAGTATAAGTTAGAGAACGTTACAGTGTTAACAGCGCTCAACGCCATTGCAGCCGCCTATGGTGACGAATTCTGGCTGTATGAAGAGCGGAAGTGCGGTGGGGAAAAGACCTATCGGATCTCCGTTCGTTGATGTCGGCAATGTTTACACCGATGGAGCGATATTGGTTTGGGTAGCGATGATCGGTCTTGACTATGCCCACGGATTCGGAGTCGACCCGCGCTCCGGTCGGCTGCATCAGCCTTACGACGGACGGCCTGTCGAAACGAGGATGGGACCGATTCGGCATCGGCCGCAGCTCACTTAAATGCATTTGTCGACTTAGTCGGCGGCGAACCCGACGGTCGGCGGGGAATCGCGCAACAACAGGCTGGCATAAATGTGCCGGACCGGGTCTTCATCAGTTGGATCCAGAACGAGACATCGAACAACGAAACAGGGGCATATACGGGCGGTCACCAGTTTAATTGGTTTCCGGCCGCGAACCCACAAACGACGCTGGACACCCTGCCGACCTTGTTGAAGAACTTCCAATGTTTCTCAAGAACTCCCCGACGCCCTCGGCGCAACCGTTACCACTGCTCGACGGTCTTCCAAATCCGGGCTTGGGGGGAGACACGTCTGCCATGCCCGATGCCAGCCAGACGGCTGTATCAGCGTCCATTCCGTATGGGCAGCGATTCGAAGTTGAGGCGCACGATAGTCCCGGTGTAGCCCTTTCGGATTCAGTTGACACAACGATCCATGAGTCCTATGATGCCTATCTAATGTGGAACCCAGGCCCTCCTGGGGTATTTTCGTCTCATTTGCACATGGCCCCTGGAGTTGAAGTGCTGAGGCAACCCTGGACGAAGTTCAGAACATCTGGAGCCTCAGTTTGCCCCACTTGGAGCACAAATGTCACCAAACAAAACTGTGTCGCCCCGTAGCGTCGGGGTCTATTGCACTTTCCGGACCCTAGCCATAGTGTGTATAGGGGCTGTTTTTTCGACGTCTGCCTTGGCGCAGTGCTTGAGCGGCCCCCCAGCACCTAGGCTGCCCTCCGGCCTGAAGTTGATGATCCGGGCTGAGAAAACGGTAGCGGAGATATCGCGGCCCACAATTATCCACTTTGAGATTTCGAACGAGTCGGACAAACCAATTTCCTTGACCGATCGGTTGTTTCCCGAGCGAGACTACGAGGTCCACGTCCGTGACAGCAACGGTAAGGAGGCGCAGCTAACGGAGCGGGGTCGACAGTTACGCCATGGCCCTCTCAAAGGCTCACAGACTACTGCGGTCCTGGCTCCCGGCGAGCGGTACACCGACAAGGAAGACCTGGCGAAGCTGTATACGATTTCGGTTCCAGGAACTTATTCGATCGAGGTGTGTCGCGATATTCAGATGTGGGGTAACATTTACTCGAATAGGATTACCCTTCCATTTGTTGTACCTGCTAATCAGTAATGCGGTTGGCAAGGCACGGGCTTTCTTGCGGCCCCTAGCGTTACGTCCGACACTAGCGATCCTTGGGAGGTGGACGTGGCAAGCTGCTCCCCAATAGTGCAAATCACATCAAGGCCGATCAGAATCTCGCCGTCTACCACCCCTGGCCAGTATACTGCGACTCTAACGAGTCAGGTATTGCTTCCCGGTGGGAACTACCTGTGGAGCACAGATAACCCCAACATGGTCGGCTTCAGCTTGAGCACGCCTTCAACTGGTCCGAGTGCTGACCACGTCACGCTGGTGATCTTTGCGGCCTTCGGCAAGGCGAAGATCACTCTCACTGACATTAGCCCCTGTAGTGGCTCCTCGGCGAGCGACTCATTTACGTTCTCCTTGACCGACGATGTCACCGTTGTGGCTTGGGTAAATGCTGCTGCGGTATCTCTCGACTATCCTCCAAACTCAGCAACTGACATGGTCGTTAATAGCTTAACCAACGCGACCACATGCGCAGCAACTCTTCTCCTGTGGAGTCAGGCGGGGCAGACCGGAGTCGGGATCGGAAACAATGGCCTGACAAATGCGGAGCGGATATTCGCCAACGAGTTCCTGATATCACAGACTGGGAATCCACCCCCCTCCACCCAGACTCAAAATGGAAACGGTGCAGAGTATGTGGCATCACAGAACTACCGGTTTCGGAACAGATTCCAAACATTTTTCGAGATCAAGGCTAACGCAACCATCGACTCAAGTTCTCTTGGAATTTTGCAGAGAGAGTTTACGCCGGATGGTGTTACCCCGGAACCCTGCTCGGGGTTACAGCTGTTTTCCAAAGCCGTTGAGGACAACACTAACGATGCACTTTATGCGACCACCGATGCCTCCATCGTGTACCAGCTCAAGGAGAACCGGCTTGGTCCGCAAGGCCAAGCGGTCAACCAGTACCTCAACGGTCCTACGGGCGGAGATTTTACGCAAACAACACCATGGATCTGGAGCGTCATTCAATTTGCGGCAGACGGAACGACGCGTCCTTGGCTATCAGGGAGTGTCAACTCTAATCTCCAGATCTTTCCGGCATTTCAAACATACAAAAATGGCGAACTCGATGCCTTAATTTTCCAAGGGAATTTAATGACTTTCATTGATCTGAACGCAACATCTCAATACAGGATACCCCAATGAATCGACATGTGTTTCAAGCTTCGATTGGATGCTTTCTATTGATTGTAAGCGTCGCAGTTGCGCAGGATCGTCCTTCGGGTTCGGTGCGAGTCGATGAACTGCTCACGCGGCTCAACAATGCTAAATTGGTTCAAGCGGATCTCTGGGATATTGAGAGCCAGCCGCCAGATCCGAGGACAACCACCGCGCTCAAGAACGCGTTTGGGAGCAGAACTAACAAGAATGAGAGACAGTGGATTGCCGCGACGTTGTTGCGGCTAGGGAAACAAGACAGTTCCTATTTTGAATTTTTAGCTGGTTATGCAACAGAGGCTATTGAAGATCGCGTTCCAGCACTTCTGAAATATGACTCCGGCGGGCATGCCATCCGTGGCGAGTTTAGCCCGTTGTTTGAGGACTGGTGTGCTAAAAATGGCAAGGACCCTCGAAAGATTGCCGCGATCGAATTCGAGGATCACCCTGCGGATGTGCTGGTTCTTGCGCAGGCGAACGATGGCAGATCGCGGGATATCTTCCGACGGGGGATCGCGTCACCAAATGCCCTCGTAGTGGCGTATTGTGTCCAAGGCCTCGGCCGTCTCCATGATTCCAATTCATTGCCTCTACTTGAACAATCCCTTGAGCGTTTCCCCAGTGACGAACAGTCTACGATCTCGACGGAATTGCCTTGGTTTGAGAGTGCCGAAGCTGACCGTTTAATGGCGCGATTCATACCTGACTCGGGTATCCGGAAGTTTCACCATGATAATTTTCGCCGGTGGCATGAAATTGAGTTGAAACGCGTTCTGAGCCGAACTGGCGTCCCAAGTGCGAAATGAAGGGCTTATCTTCTCGCTGGGACACCTCTCTATCGCATAGCCCTACCGTCGTCGTGACAGGATTGCACTGCTGGATTATCGCGATTCGCTGGCTGTCGGGCATAGTTACGACAACATTACCGTGAATCTGAACATGAGCAGCGGGGCGTCCGGCAGCCTGACCAACACCGCCACGATTTCAGGAGGCGGGGCCGCCGGCGCCACCGCCTATGACTCTGTCTCGACCTCCGGAGTTGCGGTACGCTGGCAACCATGACCAGTCCCACTCCCGGGAGCACCGTCGGGGCGACAGCCAAAATTTTCGGTTTGCACAACCCGCTCGCGCGAACAACTCACTTGATTTCAGCCCCTTCCCTTCAAAAGCAGGACTCCAAAATTGGGCTCGTTCCGTCAAATTGCGTCCCACCAGATTTAACCCGACCCGCGTCACCCGCCTCTCCCCGCACACACTACCCAGGGGGCGTCAACAAAACTTTAATAGGATTGATAGGCGGCTTAGGGGCGCAATTGTACTGGCATGATCCACTTGAGCATGCTCCTGAGATGGGTCCGCTCGATCTTCCGCACCCAACTGCCAGCCAGCCGATCTTACCCGCGCTCAGACCCTTAACTGATACTCTGAAATTGCAGGAGGCTCACAAATGCGTCTCGATACGATGAAAAGACATACTCTATTGCTGGCGGCACTCGTGTGGTGCCCCTTTGCAATGGCTGATGTTCGGTTGAAGGTTACCACTGTCCCCTCGCTTCCAGAGATCAGAGAGGCAACCGCCATTATAGAGGAGACACGTGCGTTGGCGATGCGGCAGACGCGCGATTCATGGGAATCCGAACTTCTCCGCGCAGCCGAGCGCAGCTTCGCGCAGGCGGTTTCGGCGCCTGTCGGCCCATTGCTAGGGATGGCAACCACTCACACCAATGACGGCGACGTACTCGTCGCCCAATGGGAGCCCGGGGCTGCTGCGAGTGCTGGGGTGCTCGGTATTTCGATGTGGGACACGCCCGACTACAGTTGGTTCATGCTTAAATGTGATCCTGTCGAGTTGGAGTCGTATTCTTCGACGCAAGTTATCCTGAAGAAGCTCCTGAAGTGGCCGCTTCCTCTGCCTGAGCCGCTCGTCCTCGTGGGAAGCTACGGCTTGGGAAATAGCGGGACATTCTTTGCTGCGGCAGCCAGTTTGCCTCATTTGGAGCGTGGATTGGAATATCGCCTTTTTGCGGTCCGGAGTAGTGCAGGCTCATATGTGCTCCTAAAGCTTGGGAAAGGTCTGTTTCTGCTTAACTACCCGGAAGGTGGTGTCTATGTGCCGGAGCGTTTTCCCCCACTCAGGCAGGTGATCGCCACTTGGCCCAAAGAGGCCGTGTTCGCGGAGGTGGGCAAGATCTGGGCTAAAAGTAGTGCGTATGCCACCAACAACGTGAGAGATAAAATACTGATACTGCAAGCTGCCCAAAGTGGATTCAGTGACTCCGATTTACGATCCTTGATGCTACCGGCAAATGTTCCAGGGGACGTGGCGTGGAGCCAGCGCGCAAGTGCGGTCATGGACGCGTTGATAAAAACTCAACAGGTCGACAAGTATCACGACGTCATTGAGGAGGTTACGCTTCAGATAGGAAGCCGCGAGGACAGTGGTGAGTTTGCCGCTAAGGTAGTGTTTGATGCATTGCGTATGGCAGCAACTGGCGATTACAGTAGCTTAGCCCTTAAATGTGTTGCAAAATGCATTTATGTCGATGCCCCACTTCGCTACCTTGTAGATCGAGGTGCCACGGAAAGCGTCTACTCCCAGTTAGACCGTGCCATTGTACCTCAAAACTCGGAGTGGCTCCGGCGCCAGGCTCTCGATAAGATTCGCGAACGTATTGGAAAGGCGCGGTTGGCCCGATAGAAGGTGACTTCGAATCGCCTCTGGATCTAGGACGGCGTCAGATCCGGCGATTAGAATGCCCCGGTTCTTGCCGGGACCGTGGAGCAGGACCTGCTTCGCCGCCGTGAAAGCACCCGCGCGAGTTCAAGTCAATGCCTTAACCCGGACTCAAGATCTCGATGAGATTTCATATACCTGTAAGTTATGTGGAGAGCAGGGGCTATCCACTCTGTCGCCTTTGCAGGGCCCCAAATACCTACCTCACGTATGGGGAGCGGTTTCTGGTCACAGCAGTCGATAGCCCTGCTAAAAACTATCCGTGGGTTCATCGCGTAACAGGGGCCTCCGTCGCACAGATCTCACTTAATCTGTCGTTTCAGGCTTACCTGATCGTGTGGGCGAGCGCCGATGGGAGCAGAACCTCGATGAGTGGCTTCGGATCTCGTACCTATTCCGTCGCGATGCAGCAGCCGTGGGCCCTGACGGCCGGATTCACCATCACCTGCCCCGCTGCGCCCTGTCCCGCGACTCTCGATTCCAACAATCTTCCCAATATTGAGGACGTTGGTGAAGTGACTGTCACATTGGACCCGAATTCTGCGAAGGTGTACCCCTCAGCGCAGCCCGTCACCAGCATCGTGCCAGCCGTGAGCAGTCTGCCGATCTTGGTCCCACCCTCTGTTGGGCCCGCGCGTGCAGTTCAAGTCAAATAGGAGACTACAATGACCAAAGCAACTTTCTTCATCCTGCTATACGCCTTGTTGCCTCTGTGCGGCCAGCCGCAGATGCAAGGGCAGAGATATATCGTGACACCTGTAACCCGCTCCCCAAGTGTTTTTGTAGCTGAGATTGAAGATGTAAAGACCTCATCCGAGCCATCCCATGGCGTGGACGTCCGCGTTCGGGTGACCAGAATTCTCAAAGACCAGCAGCAGCTCGGATTGGAGCCTGGCGTAGTCGAGGTGAACGTCGTCACCGAACCGCTAACACCGGTAAGCGCAACCTATGGTGCTACTTGGTGGACATTTCGGAAGATCAAGACCGGCCAGAGGTTTGTCATGTTCTCGGACCACAAAACGAGCCTTCGAGAAATGATTTTGTCGCCGGTCTCGTCCGAAGAGGTAACGGACGAGGTCAATGGTGTCCGAGATGTTGAATTGATGCTCGATGCTTCCCGCAAACCGCTCATCGAGCAAGCCCAAGAGGCAGCATTGGCTTTAGGGGAGCCCCGAAGGCATGGCTGGCTATTCGCAAAATATGTAACCGAGCTCCTCGCCACCGGGACCGATCCGGAGACTGCACAGTTGTCCCGTGTGCTCGAGAGTGATGGAGCTCTGGCGTTTTCGGACGAGGCGAAGGAATCTCTGCTTCGATTTCTCGCCATCGAATATGGAGGACTATACGGACACGGTGTGAACCTCAGGAGTGCCCTTGCCAGCCTTACGCTCCAATACCTTGCTCTCCAACCCACGCAGCCGCAGGAGCGCCCAACTCTCCTTCAGCGAAGGATACTCGACTGCCTGCCCACCATCCGCAAAACTGACCACGATCTCTCAGCCCTTAGACGAGTAACGTTGCCCGATGCGGTGATTCAGAAACTGAAGGCTCAGGCGATACAACTTTCGTCAAACGCTCACTTGAAACCAGCACAGCGGGCGGAAGCCCGAGCTCTGTTGAGCGAACTGGCTCCGAAATGACCAAGGATAAGGAATGGCTGGTGTGTTCGTAGGATAAATTAAATAAATGCCCGCGCCCGTAAGACCCGACGCGCCGCACTTCGCCAGTTCCCACTGCGGAACCGCTGGGCCCAACGCCGGCTCTAAAGGGCATTCGCGCTCTTCGACTTTCGCAGTGACGGCCGACAGTGGAGTCCTTACTCGCTCTTTTTCAATAAGATACATCGCCAGCATCCCTCGCTTTACTGGGGTCCGCTCGATACCATGGGGATATTAATGCGCCGCGCCCAGCCGTGAGTGCCGATTTCCACATGCCCTGTCCCAAACACCTCATGTCGCTTGCTACCCGACCCGAACAGGGCAACAGTTTACTTCCCTGTTGCGGCCGCTTCTGTGATGTCCCCGATATTGATTCCGCCGTCGATCTTGAACATAACAGCAGTTGATGCTCCTAAATAGGAGAGATTATGAACCGGATTCATTTTGTCGCCATCACGTCGCTTTCATTGCTGACGCTAACCGCCGGGCTCTCGTCGGTGCGAGCGCAGGGAGCGGCGATCGTTACTCCGATCGTCGTTTCTCCCAACATCGTGGTTATTGAGATTGAGGAGGCTGATACAGCCAAGTCATCAGAGATTATCGACGCTCGTATACGTGTTACGGAAGTCCTGAAGGACGGGCATCACCTTGGCTTGCGACCAGGCACGGTCGACGCAACGATTCGAACGGCTCCCAGTCCTGCTCAGTCCCCGGACACAAGCGCGTGGACGGGCCGTCATATCCAGGCGGGCCGCAAATATCTGCTGTTATCCGCCCGGAAGAACTTGCGAGAAATTATAGAGCTGCCGGAAAGCGCTGAGGAACTCACTGATGAGATTGATGCCATTGGTGATGTCGAGCTGATTCTTCGTTCGTACCAAAGGCCCTTAAATGACCAGTCACGCGGCCTCGCGGAGGTCCTGTCGGGCACAAGCCAGCACAGTGTGTTCTTAGCGCGTTATATCAGCGAACTATTGGCGGCGGGCTCGGATTCGGACACAGCTCTGTTGGCGCAAACACTCGAGGGTGCCGGTGGGATGGCGCTGGCTGAGTCGGCGAAGCCGACATTACTCGTCGATCTGAGCGCGCGGTACGGCCTGTACAGGTCCGCGCGTAATCTGAGAAGGGTATTTGCCAATTTGATACTCCGATACTTTACTCTCGGGCCAGATGGTCCCGACGGGCGCCCGAGTTTGGTCCAGTACCAGATTCTCCATAATTGTCTGCCCCAGATTAGACGATATGATGAGAACCTCGCGGTGCTTGCAGAGGCAGGATTACCAGAGGATGCAATCAAACGAGTAAGAGCTAAAGCACTTCAACTCGCCGCGAACACCCACGTGCGTGTCGTGCAGCGCACTGAGGCGCGGGCTTTGGCCGAGCAGTTCGCTCCGAAATGACCTCAACGGCTCGCCAGCATCGCGAGGTGCCAAAGGGTCTGTGCCACACGGGCATCGGCGTACGATCATACCCGCCTTGAGGCGCTCGTACTCACTAGGCCGGGTTTGGCCGTGATGGATGGATCACAGCCCAGCCACGGCCGAATCGCCTGGGCAGCTTCCCGTAAGGAGAATCTGAACACCTTGATGGTACCGACGGACCCACGGCAGCCCCAGCTCCATTTGGACCGAGATTCCAGCCACTCTGGGGAGTTTTACTGGGCCGCATCGATCATGACCGCAGGGCTTAAACTCCGTTCGGGACGGTGACAGCCGAACTTGGAATTCTTACCGGCGACGTCCTTTCCATGTCGCCCTCTCTGATGGAGAAGTACGTTTCCGCTCTGTTTCAGCGTGCGGTCCTTGGTACCTACCTACCCGCCATCCGCAAATTCGATCATGGAATCGCTCTCCTAAGCGAGGTGTCGCTGCCCAGCGGAGCCGCTCAACAAATCAGAGCTAAAGCGCTTCAGTTCGCCGCGAACAGCCGTATGCGTGTCGCGGAGCGTACCGAAGCCCTCGCTTTGGCGGAACTATTCCCAAAATGAACGGAACGATTCCTGCCTGCTTCGCCAAGTGTCGCGTGTTGGCATCCGCGAGCGCTCCCGCCATGACTGCGGAGGCAAAGCCCGGGGGGCGAAAAACGCCATGAGGCACATTTTCGCGTGACGTCAGAGATTCTTGCTTCGACGGCGCCGCTGTGACGCCGCAGCAGGGAAGCACAGGCACCCAATACGCATTCGCCAACTGGGCGGACGGTGTAAACACGCCGACGCGGTCCGTCGCGCCGACGTCTGCCACTACCTACACCACCTACACCGCTAATTTCACCACGCAGTATTACCTGACCACTGCTGCGACATTCCGGCGGCACAATCAGTCCGGTGAGCGGATGGGTGAACTCCGGGACGGTCGTGCCTGTGAGCGCGACGGCCAATATGGGATATCAATTCACAGGATTCAGCGGGGCGCTGACGGGGGCCACTACGCCTCAGAACCTCACGATGAGCGCGCCCGCCAGCGTGACGGCTTCGTTCAGCACGATGCCGACGGTTGCGGCGCCGACATTCAGCCTGGCGCCGGGAAGCTATATCGGATTGCAGACAATCACGCTCTCCACCACCACCCAGAACGCCACGATCCATTACACTCTAGTAGGGATGGAAGGGTGACCAGGCGCAGCCACCATGGACATACGCGAAGTGCGATGGGACAAACTTTAGCACAAATGAAGGCCAGATCAGCGGCTACCGCGGGCCGTTATGTCAGGGTGCAACTGAGCGGCACGAATTACTTGAGTTGGCGGAAGTCCAGGTGTTCGGTTTGGCCGGCAGCACCGCTCCCGACTTGACGATCAGCCAAACCGACTCCGGCAACTTCACACAAGGGGGACCGGCAGCTACACAATCACAGCCGGAAACAGCGGAACGGCCGCAACCAACGAACCTATGAGGTGCAAAAAACTGATTTGCCTGAGGGAAATGCGGGCAGCGCGTGAGCGGGTGCCCAGCCTGGTCCGGGCCGCATGTGCTGCGGCCCATGGAACAGACGGGAGCTGAGTTACCCTTCTTTTACTACCGAGACAGTGACTTCTGCCGTGACATCCTTGTGCAGACGCACGGGCACCTTGTACTCGCCCAGTTGCTTGATGGGATCGTCCAACTGGATCTTGCGCCGGTCGATATTGAAGTTCTTCGCCGCCAAAGCGTCGGCCACGTCCTTCGACGTCACCGAGCCGAATAGCTGGTCGTTCTCGCCGGCCTTCTGCGAGATGGTCACGCTCACTCCGGTCAGCAGCTTCGACAGGTCCTCGGCCTCGCTCTTGTGCTTGGCCTCTTTGCGTAGGTGTGCCTGGCGCTCCTGCTCCACAATCTTCTTGTTGGCGTCGGTGGCCTGTACGGCGAGCTTCTTGGGAAGCAGGAAATTGCGGGCGTATCCGGGCGCGACCTTGACTACCTGCCCCCGGCTGCCCAACTTTTCGATATCTTCTCTGAGAATGACTTCCATGAGAGTTTCCTCCTGCCCCCTAGAATGATGCCGCGAAGGGCAACAGGGCGATGTTCCGCGCCTTTTTGATCGCGTCCGTGAGCCGCCGCTGGTGAGGCGCGCACACACCCGAGATGCGGCGAGGAATGATCTTGCCTCGTTCCGCCACAAATGCGTGCAGCATCTTGACATCCTTGTAGTTGATGTCGTCGATCTTCTCCACGCAGAAACGGCACACTTTCTTGCGCCGGAAATATTGCTTCTTCTGGGTGGCGACTGCTTTGTCGCCTCCGGTGGGCCGCTGTCCGGCGCTGCCTGGTCTTCCTTTGGATTCCGGCATGGCTTAACTCTCCTTCTGATGCACCGGCACTCCCGGCATTCCAGGCGCCGGCGTTTCCGGGTGCTGTCCAAATGTCAAAGGCTGCAACGGCGCTGGTCCCGCTCCCGCGGCAGGCGCATTGGCTGCACGCTTGGCGGCGCGCTTGTCGCGCTGCTTCTTGCGCTTATCGAGGCGCTTCAACGTCTCGTCAATCCGCACGGTGAGGAACTTCAACACGAGGTCCGACACGCGCAGCCGGCGCTCCAGCTCCTTTACGCTCTCCGGGCTGGCGGTGAATTGAATCAGTACGTAGGCGCCTTCGCGATACTTCTCGATGCGGTACGCCAGGCGGCGTTTGCCCCACTTGTCAATCTTGTCCACCGTCGCGCCTAAAGCGGTCAACTGCGTTCGCAACGTCTCTACGAACTGATCGGCCTCCTCGTCCGGCGCATCCGGTTTGATAATGAACAGCTCTTCGTAAATCCTCATTTTTCCTCTGTTGGTAAGCCTGGGGCGCGACGATTGAATTTCGTCATGGCCTTTTCGACGCCTTCGGCAATTATGGAGCGAACCGCGCCGGCTCCGTAGTCGACGAGTTCCTCCAATTCCTTCATCTGCGAGCGCTTGAACGGCGCCAGCACAAATTCCGCGCCATCTTTCAAAGGATGACCCGGATGAATCCCTAATCTCACCCGCACCAAATCGCTGGTATGCAGGCTCCCGATGACCGACTGCATCCCTTTATGGCCTGCCGCCGAGCCCTTCGGCTTGATGCGCAACGCCATCCAGGGAAGATCCAGCTCATCGTAAACCAGCACCACACGGCTGGGCTCCACCGAGTGCTTGGCCATCAGCGGCGCCACCGAAGTACCGCTGAGGTTCATGAACGTCTGCGGTTTGGCCAGCATCACCTCATGCCCGTCAATCTCGCCCACTCCCGCGATTGCCTTGGAGTCTCTGCGATTGACGCGGATGCCGTGCAACTCCGCAAGACGGTCGATAGTGAGGAAACCCAGATTATGCGGCGTGAGCGCATACTCTTCTCCTGGGTTCCCCAGACCCGCCACCAGGAACATGACGCCCTACTTCTTCTTGCCCTTTTCCTCGGCGGGAGCTTCTTCTTCCTTCTTGCCCTTCTTGATGACTTCGGGTTCGGCGGCAGCGCCGGCGACGGGTGCCGCGGCTTCCGGCGTGGCGGCAACTTCCTCGGCGCGCAGCGCGACGGCGTGCGCGATGACGCTATCGGGAGCGCTGACCAGCTTCATGGAGCCGGCGAGCGCCACATCGCTCGCGCGCTTGCTCTGCCCGATCATCAACTCGGTCACATCGACGGTGAAGCTGTCTGGAATCTCGTCCGGCAGGCATTCGATTTCGATGGCGCGGGTGATGACTTCGAGCAAGCCGCCCTGCACTTTAACGCCCTTCGCTTCACCGCTGGTATGTACCGGAACGGTAACGCGAATACGCTTGGTGAGATCGATGCGTTTGAAATCGGCATGCAGCAGGTTGCCCTTGATCGGGTCCACCTGCTGATCCACCACCATCACCGGGGTGGTCTCTCCGCCCTGAATCGCCAGGTTGAAGATGGTGTTGTACCCCGTGCTGCTGCGAGTGATCTTGGTGATCTCGCGGGGGTTGACCGCGATGCTGATGGGGTCTTTGAATGCGCCATACAGGACGGCCGGAATGTTTCCGGCACGGCGGGTACGGCGCGCTTCGTTCTTGCCGCGCGAGGAACGCACCTCGGCGGCTACGTTGATATCTTTTCGCACTACATTTCTCCTCTCGGGTTCGAAGTCCGGTTCACCCCATTGCCGGGGCTGACGTGGGTTCGAGGGCCCGCAAACTCAAATAAACAAGACGCTGACCGAAGTCTCTTCGTGAATCGATCGAATGGCCTCTGCCAACAACCTGGCGACCGACAACGATTTGATCCGGCTCGATTTCTTCGCCTCAGGCGAAAGCGGAATCGAATTCGTAAACACTACTTCTTTGAGGCACGATGCATCGATGCGCTGCACCGCCGGCCCCGAAAGCACCGCATGGGTGGCCCAGGCCGAAACACTGGTCGCGCCCTTTTCCATGAGCGCTTCGGCGCCTTTCACCAAGGTCCCGCCGGTATCGATCAAATCGTCTACCAGCAGGCAGTTGCGCCCTTTCACTTCACCCACTACATTCATCACTTCAGCGACGTTCGCTTCCTCCCGCCGCTTATCGATAATCGCCAAAGGCGAGTTCAGCCTTTTGGCAAATGCCCTGGCCCGCTCCACACCCCCGGCATCGGGAGAAACCACCGTCAGGTCGGGCACATTCTTCGCCTTGAAATAATCGATCGCCACCGGCGTTGCAAACAGATGATCCACCGGGATATCGAAGAAGCCCTGAATCTGCGCCGCGTGCAGGTCCAGTGTGAGAACCCGGTCGGCTCCAGCGGTTTCCAGCAGGGCGGCCACCAGCCTGGCCGAAATCGGAACCCGAGGCTTGTCTTTCCGGTCCTGCCGGGCGTATCCATAATAGGGTAACACTGCCGTGATGCGTTCCGCTGACGCGCGCTTCAGGGCGTCCATGATCAGCAGCAGTTCCATCAGGTGGCGATCCACCGGAGTACAGGTCGGCTGGACGATGAAAACGTCGGCGCCGCGCACGTTCTCCTGGATCTGGAGGTAAATCTCGCCATCGGCAAACTGCCGGATCATGGCCTGCCCGAGTTGCATGTCCAATGCCTGGGTGATCTCGAGGGCAAGCTCGGGGTTGGCGTTCCCGGTGAAGATCTGGAGACGGTCGTGGTGGTTCATCGCAAGTAGCGGCTGCGGGGCGGCCATTCCCTCCCCCTGATGTGTGGTCCCAACGCTCGCCACCACATGGCGTGATAGCGCGCACGGCTGACCAGCGAGATACGAAACGTTGTTTCCTCTCCCAGAGAGGTAATCGCGCGAGTGACTTCGGTGCGGTTCTGGAAAAGTCCGAACACCGCCGATCCACTCCCCGTCATCATAGCTGTAGACGCCCCCGCCCGAATCAGCCGTTTTTTCAGGTTTGCAAGATGTGGATGCTGTTCGAACACTACCGCCTCAAAATCGTTGGCGGCAGCTACCCCCGAAGCTGGCTCCCAAGCCTGTAACTGGAAATTAACCATTTTATTTTGTAGAGACTCGCTTGTCAAACGAGGGCTCAACATCCGGTAGGCTTCGGGCGTCGATACATGAATCCCCGGAGCCACCAGCGCACCCAGAGATGCCCTGGAATCCGGAAGCGGAAACAACTCGCTGCCCCTGCCGATGCCGACCGCGCGCCCGCCTAGGACGAAAAACGGTACATCGCTGCCCAGTTGCCCGCCGAGTTCGATCATGCGCGCAGTGTCGAGCACTTTTCCGGCAAGCACCGGCAGCGCCAGCAGCACCGCCGCTGCGTCGGAGGATCCGCCGCCCAGCCCGGCGCCCATCGGGATTCGTTTCGTCAGACGCATCTCGACGCGGCCAGTGACATCCATCGTTTCCATCGCCATTCGTGCGGCACGCACCACCAGATTGTCGGGGATGGCGGCAGCGTCTTCCAGGTCGACCGCAGTCTCACGCCCCGGGGTGAAGGCGATCTCCACCGTGTCGCCCAACGAAATGGTCTGGAAGATCGTGCGCAGTTCGTGAAAACCATCGGGGCGCTTGCCCAGCACCCGCAGATCGAGGTTGATCTTTGCCAAGGCACGCACCCGCGCGCGCCGCGCTTTGGCCGATCGCACCCCGGTGACACCCCTCATTTGTCGTACTGAAGCAGCGAGAAGACTTCTTGGCCGCCGAGCCTCTGGCGTCCCTTGAGGAAGGTCAACTCGACCACAAAGCCGAGGCCCGCGACCGTGGCGCCCACTTCCTGGACCATTCGGGCCGCCGCAGCAGCCGTCCCGCCCGTCGCCAGCAGGTCGTCGACGATCAGAACGCGACTGCCCTCGCCCACCGCGTCCTTATGCATTTCGAGACAGTCGGTGCCGTACTCCAGGTCGTAGGTGACGCTCACGCACGTGGAAGGCAGCTTTTTGGGCTTGCGTACCGGAACGAACCCCGCGCCCAGTGCATACGCCAGCGCGGGAGCAAAGATGAATCCGCGAGCCTCAATGCCGAGCACGACATCCACCTGCGCGTCGCGATAGTGGCTCTTCAGCCCGTCGATGACGCCGCGGAAGCCGCACTTGTCCTTCAGCAAGGTCGTTATGTCGTAAAAGAGAATGCCCTTCTTGGGGAAATCCGGCACTTCGCGGATCAACTTCTTCAGGTCTTCCATCGCGCCTCGATCCCGAATTGTACCGCACGGCATATCCGGCACGTCCTGCTATTCTCGTAGTCATTGGACCAGGCGCAACACAAGCAGGAACCGCTCCTCGTCGGCACCGCACTGTTCGCGCTGCTCTGGACGGTGGCACGGGCCGCGATTCAATCCATCACCATCGATGAGGCCGATACCTATTTGGCCTACGTCGGTACGCCGACTCCTTCGCATTGGCTGCCTTCTTCGAATAATCACGTCTTGAATTCGATGCTGATGCGGCTCACTTCCACGATCTTCGGGGTTTCGAACCTCACCTTGCGGCTGCCCGCCCTGCTGGGCGCTGTGCTCTATGTGGGCGCCGTTTACATCCTGGTGCGGCTCATGACGCGTTCGCGAATCCTCGGCTGGGCCGTGTTCGTGTGCATGGTATTCAATCCCATGGTGATGGATTACCTCTCGGCGGCGCGGGGCTATAGTCTCGCTCTGGGTCTCCTGATGTTATCGATCGCCGTGGCCGCACGCGCGAAGGCGCGTGGAAGCGATCCGCGACAGACCTGCGTGGCGGTCTCGCTGCTGATGGGACTGTCCTTTTGCGCGAACTTCTCCTTTGCCCTCGTGGACGCCGTCACGCTCGCGGGTATCGCATGGTGGCTGGTACCGGCGAAAGGGACGGTTCGCGATTACGCGCGCATCGGCGCTGCGTCAATTCTTCCCGGCGCCACGGTGTCGCTCTACCTGACTGCGTCGATCCTGGCGCACTGGGTCCGCAACGACTTACGCTGGGGCGCAACTACCTTTAAATGGTCGATGCAAAGCATCAGCGAGCAGTGCTTCTACAAACTGAGTCCCTATTTGATGGACCGGCCGATCTACGATTTCGTGATCCGGCACCGCCATCTTCTGCTGCCGCTTCTGGCCCTGGCGTGTTTGTGGCGCCTGGCTATGTGGATTGCGGAGCGCCAGCGACCCGTGGATGGGGATACAGGGTGGCTCGTACGTCTCGGGCTGTTAGCCGCCGCCGGAGCCGTCCTGACGCTCGCCTTGCACGGCCTGCTGGTCTGGACGGTCCACATGCTTTGGCCGCGCGGCCGCACGGGCTTGTTCGTTCCGCCGCTTTGTATTCTGGCGGTGGGCGCGCTGGCAGCACTTCCCTGCGCTTCGAAAATGAGCCGGGCATCGCAGCGTACCATCACGGCGCTACTGCTGGCGACGGGCTGTTACTTCCTCCTGTGCCTGCGGCTCACATGGTTTACGGAATGGTATTGGAACGCGAACTCCGACCGTGTGTACCAGGTGGTGGCCCGTTACAATCACGCGTACGGCGTCCGCACCATCGGAACCAACTGGCGCTACGTTGCCGTACTGAACTACTACCGCACCATTTCGGGGCAGGAGAGTCTCGAACCTATCGAATTGGAACGCCCCATCCCGCCGGGACGATCGCTGTACGTGCTCTTTCCCGCCGACGATCGGGACTTCCTCGCGAAAGAAGGGCTCAAGGTGGTCTACCACGACGTGTTAAGCGACGCCCAGGTGGCCATCCGTCCCGAACTGGAGAGCGCTCACTGATTCTGGCGTGGCGCGTCGAATAAGATCAAGTGCCTGGAGCGCGAGATTCGGAACAACGGGGACATCGCTTGCTTACGCGCGCGGCTCGTAGCGCGTCGCACCACGGATTCGGAGGTAGGCGCGCTCTCAAGAGCAACGAGGATCCTACGAGCTACGAGGATTTCACGAGCCACGACCGTAAGGGAGTGATTTTCCGAGAACGCACGTCATCACACGAATGGAGGCCGCATGGAAACATTGCTTCGGGATTTCCGCTATAGCTTTCGGATATTCGCCAAATCTCCCGGATTCGCCGCGATCGCCGTATTGACGCTGGCCCTTGGCATTGGGACGACTACCGCGATCTTCTCGGTAGTCGACGCCGTGCTGCTGCGTGCGCTTCCCTACCCCGATCCACAGAAGATCGTCGCGGTGTGGGAGCAGGCGCCAAACGGGCACCGCATGAATCTGGCGGGCGGCAATTTCGACGACTTTCAAACCCAGAACAGCACCTTGTCGGACATGGCCGTGTATGGTTATCGGCTGTCGTCGGTTTCGGGTGGCAGCGAGCCTGTGCGCATCACCCTCGCCGAGGTCTCCGCCAGCTTCTTTAAAGTTCTCGGCGTGGAGCCGTTTCGAGGCCGTAGCTTTGCGCCGGACGAGTTGCGCGTCCATGGGGCCCCGGCGGCAATCGTCAGCTACAGCTACTGGCAGCGATATCTTTCCAGCACGACGGATCTATCCCAATCCCAACTCACCATGGATGGCGCGGCCTACCGCATTGTGGGAGTCATGCCGGACGGATTCGCTTTTCCGGCGGGAGTCTCCGCATGGATTCCCCGCGAACTCCTGCCTCACGTTTCCGACCGCACAGGACATAACTGGCGAGGTCTCGGCCGTCTCCGCGAGGGTGTCACCGTCGCCCAGGCCCGCGCGAATCTGACGGCGATCGCCCGCCGCATACGCCAACAATATGGAAAAGATGTGGACCTCAGCGACGCGGCCGTAGCAACTCTGGCCGATTCGATCGTGGGCGATGTCCGCACGGCGCTGCTGACCCTTCTGGGAGCCGTCGGACTCCTGCTTCTGGTGGCGTGTACCAATGTCGCCGGACTGCTTCTGGCTCGCACGGCGGCGCGACGCAAAGAGCTTGCAGTGCGTGCGGCACTGGGGGCGGGGCGCCGGCGCCTGGTGCAACAATTTCTGGCCGAATCGTTTTCGCTCTCGACAGTGGGAGGCGTGCTCGGCATCTTATTCGCCACCTGGGCGGTCCGCGTACTTCCCGCCATCCTTCCCTCGAACCTGCCGCGCCAGCAGGGTGTGGCAATCAACCAGGCTGTGATGCTGTTCGCGTTGGCCGCTACTGTCGTAGTGGCTGTTTCGCTTGGACTGTTTGCGGCGTGGCGTGCCGCCTACGGCGACCTCCGCGACGCACTCACCGCCGGATCTCGCAGTCACACCGGCAGTGGTGCGAGCCACCGGCTCCGCGGCTTCCTGGTGATCGGCGAGATCGCCACCACGCTCGTGATTCTGATCGGTGCGGGTCTGCTGGCGCGCAGTTTCCTTCGCCTGGTTGCCACCGATCCCGGATTTCGTCCGCAAAACTTGATCACCATCGAGTTCGCCCCTCCCGTTCGGCAGTGGCGGCAGGCAATCGATCATCCGGCCGTTGTGCGCCAAATCCAACTGTTGAACGATCTGGTGGCGCGCCTCCGAACGATCCCCGGAGCCGAATCCGTCGGCCTGACCGGAGCCATGCCAGTGGCGGCCGGCGATGATCTGGCAGATGGCGATTTCGTCCTCCTCAACGGGGAGAAGCCGCCCACCGACTTCAACGAATTCGCGCGGCACGCCCACGATCCCTCCCGCACCGGCCACGCAAATTACTGCATTGCCGGCGAAGCCTACTTCCAAACCATGGGAATTCCGCTGATTCGCGGAAGATTCTTCAGCCAGCAGGACGAATGGAATGCGCCGCACGTCGCTGTGATCAGCGATTCCCTGGCTCGCCAGCGCTGGCCCAATCAGGATCCGATCGGCCAGGTGATCGAATTCGGCAACATGGACGGCATCTTGACACCCCTCACGATCGTGGGCATCGCCGGCGATGTGCGGGCACGCGGCCTCGATTCGCCGCCCAATTCCATCATCTACGTGGACTACCGCCAGCGCGGCATGAATCCGAACTCGACGCCCACGATTCTGGTACGCAGCGCCGCGCCAACCGGAGAGATCGTTTCCGCTGCGCGTGGCATATTCCACGATCTTGCTCCCGAAGTTCCCATTAAGTTCTCCACCTTCAGCGAGGAACTGGGAGGCTGGCTCGCGGATCGCCGGTTTCTGCTGCTGTTGGTGGCGTTCTTTGCAGCCGCGGCCCTGTCGCTCGCCGCCATCGGCATCTACGGAGTCGTGGCGTTTTCGGCAATGCGCCGCACCCAGGAAATCGGCATTCGTATGGCACTTGGGGCACAACGCGGCGACGTCCTGCGGCTCATCGTCGGCGAAGGCGCCCGTCTGGCGGCAGGCGGTATCGCCATCGGCGTCGCCGCGTCCTTTGCGATCACGCGCCTTCTATCCAGCCTGCTTTTCGGAATCAGTGCCACCGATCCGATTACGTTCACCGCCGTCGCGGTAATTCTCGCCTCGGTCGCGCTGGTTGCGTCGTATATCCCGGCGCGCCGCGCTTTGACGCTCGATCCTAACTCGGCATTGCATTACGACTGAGCCCTCGCCGGGTTGGCCGAGACCGCTTGAAGCAAGCTGGTTTACTGTTTCTTAAACGGGAAGTTGTGAAGTATCCGGCTGCTTGCGTCCTGCACGTTCTTTAGCACCTGAGCTTCCACCCCGGCCGTAGAAGGCGCGTGTCCCTGACTCCAGGCCGCGCCCTCGATTCGGCGCAGACGCTCTTCCATCTTGTCCAACCGGTCTTCGATCAGAAAGAAACGGCGGGCCACATCCATTTGTAAGGAACGAATCAAGCCCTCCAAATAGCTCTTAGTCTCTGGATCCATGACGAACCATCCTAAAGAACCATGGCCGGGATCCGCACTACCTGCGCGAGTAGAATTCTCATCCGGTGGATCACGGACCCCTCGTCTTGACGCAGGAACACTCCTTTAGGGTCACGGCTCGCTACGAGCCGCTCGGGTTAGCCAGCGGTCTGGCGATACATCGGCGGACTTCTGGAACCACGGATTCAGGGTTGCCGTTGCCGTTGCCGTTGCCGTTGCCGTTGCCGTTGCCGTTGCCGTTGCCGTTGCCGTTGCCGTTGCTTACCGCGTGTCCGAGAGTTCCTGAAGCGGTTGCCCCCTTACTCACGGCGAAGTCTGAGAATTTGAGGTTGCGCCGCTACAGCAAACCGGTCCGGCAATTGCTATCGAACCGTTCGAGTCCGACGGAAATTCCCCGTAACTCACTGATTTTGCAGGACGCCACCCGTCGGAGTCAGACGGTTTGCCCCGGTTTGAGCAAACTGAATCGTGCGCCACGCGACCCGGTCAGAGTGAGGCACGCGCGCCTTTCTAAGCCAGGCGCCAGGGACCGCGATAGGGGCGCATCAGCATGTGATTTGCTTCCGCATCGCCGACGATCTGCTCTTTCACCGCGTCCCAACGTACCGAACGTCCCAGCCGTGTCGAGATGTTGCCGAGATGGCACATCACCGCCGAGCGATGCCCCTCTTCCACATCCGCGTTGGGGCGCTGCCGGCTCTTCACGCAGTCCAGAAAATTGCGCGCGTGCGCCGCGTTCAGGTCGTTGCCCTTCACTTGTAGTGCTTCCATCGCCGGAGTCTTCGCTTTGCCCGAACCCAGCATTTCGGGCGCGACCTGGAATCCGCTGCGCAACAGAGTCATCGTGCCCTTGGTGCCGTAGATGTCGAGCGTGAAGGGCTTACCTTCAGCCACTTCGCTCGAGGTCCAGGTCACGACTACTTTTGGAAACTGATAGGTCACCTGCTGGATGTCCGGCGTCTCGCCGCCATCCGTCAGCGAGTAGCGTCCGCCGAATCCCGACACCTCTGTGGGAGCCTCCGCGCCCACGATCCAGCGCGCGATGTCGAGGTGATGCGCACCCCAGTTGGTCATCTGGCCGCCGGAGTAGTCCCAGAACCAGCGAAAGTTGTAGATGCAGCGGAATGGATCGAACGGGCGCATGGGTGCGGGACCGAGCCACATGTCCCAATCGAGCGCGGGCGACAGGCCCGTCGCCATTTCGGTAGGCTTCAGCCCGGGAGAGATATTGCGCTGCATGCCCGCGTGGATGCGGTGGACGTCGCCGATGCCGCCATCCTGAATCAGCTTTACCGCCTGCGCGTAGTGCGATCCGGAGCGCTGCTGGCTGCCAGTCTGGACGATGCGCGAATGTTTGCGGGCCGCCTCGACCATCTTGCGTCCCTCGACCACAGCCAGGGAGAGAGGCTTCTCGCAGTACACGTCCTTACCGGCTTCGCAGGCGGCGATGGTGATGAGTGCATGCCAATGGTCGGGCGTGGCGACGATCACGGCGTCGATATCCTTCAGCTCCAGAAGCCGGCGAAAGTCCTTGAAGCCCTGCGCGCGGCCCTCGGTCAGCGAAATGCCCTTTTCGCGGAAGGGGTCGTAGACGTCGCAGACGGCCACGGGGTCCATGTCGGGTTGTTTGAGGAAGGTGCCCCAGTCCTCGCGCCCACGGCCGCCGCTGCCGATCAAGCCCATGCGGATCCGATCGTTCGCGCCCAGCACGCGGCTGGCGCTCCATGCGGTGATTGCTCCCATCGCGAAGGTTCGTCGATTCATGAGGTGGTCTCCATTTCAAGTGCAGAGTCCAGGGCCGTCCAGCCCGCTGGTACGCATGTAGCCGTCTTTCACATCGAAGATGCCGGGGTAGCGCTTGTCCCAGCCGCGATTGGCCGATGGAACATATTCGCGAGCATTGGCCTCCACGGCTGCCGTTCCGGGGATATGTGCCGCGATGCCGACCGAGTGCACGAGCGCGGCGCCGGGACAAGTCAGATCCTGCACGCAGCGAAACATCTTGTACTTCTGTGTGGCGGCCGCGAGGAGCAGCGTCTGCGACTGGCCCTTGCACGCCTTCAACGCTGCTCCGGTATAGCCCATCTCACGCGCCAACAGCAGGGCGTCCAGCCCGGTGAGCGATTCATCGATGACCACGGGGCGTAGTTTGGCGGCTTCGAACATCGTATTCTGCCGGTTGGCGGCGAGGTCGCGGGCGGTAGGCTGCTCGATATACTGCACACGCTCGAATGCCGAGGGCGCTTTTCCCTTGAGCTGGTGTTCGAAATCGAGCAGGTACTGTACATTCGGGCAGCGTTCGTTGAATCGAGCGAATAAATCCAGTCGCGAAAGCCGCGCTTGCTTTGCGCGCCCGTGGTCACGCGATCGATGGAGGCAACCCGATCGACGTCCCATGCCAAATCGTTGCCATTGAGCTTGATCTTGATCGCGGTCACGCCGTTGAAGGGAATCCACTCTTCGAGAGATTCGGGCAAGCCATCGCCAACAGCTTTCTTGACGTCACCCGGCGTGAGGGAATCGGAGGCGCCCACCGAGTGGTACATGCGGACGCGCGGCGCCGCTTGGGGAGCGACGTATGAGTCGAGAAATTCGCCGCGAAATTCGTTATTGAGGTAGTGAGCGAGGTCGTAGCGGACGAATTCCCGGCCGCACGCGGAAAAGCTGTTGCGGCCATGCAGGCGTCCGAAGGCATCGTGCAGGGCGGCATCCACCGGGCTGGCCGTGACCAGCACGCAGAGTTTGGGGACCGGCTCGGAGAGTTGCAACTCGCGTGTCGTTTCGGCCGCAGCCTTCAGATACTCGGGTTCCAGCGCGAGATTCATGTCGAGAGGGTGTGCGTACTCCGAGAAACTGCGCGTGATGCGTTCGATCTTGCCCGCCAGCGACTTCATGGCGGCGAGTGTGTCGTCGTACGTAAGTTTGGCGGAGGGAAAGGACCACACGTTGCCCATGGACATGGACGCGAAGCCTTCCGCACTTTTGCCGGACTTACCCAGCAATCGGCAGTGGACGTTCAGCATCGTGACGCGGTCCACCTCTTTGCCGCCGAACTTGTAGGGCGCGCGATAGCGGAAGTCTTCGAAGCTGGTGCGCAGTTCCTCGATTCGTGCGTCGGTGCTCGAGACGGCAAGAAAAGCGGGCACGGCGAGAAACTCCCTCCGAGTTGCGCCTCGACTCTTCACAGGTTGGCCTGCGCCAGATAGCCGCGCAACGTTCCTAGATCGCGTTTCATCGCGGCGAAGTGCTCCTCAGGAGTCTTCAGCGGATATTCGAAGTGCACTTGCAAGGGGCCGCCGAATCCCGATTCGGCTACCATCGCGAAGAATTTGGGAAACGGCACCATGCCCTCGCCGATGGGCACCCACTTCTCTCGCCAGTTACCCTTGGCGTCCTTTGCCCACACGAAGTCTTTGACCGCGATGCCGTGCAGATGAGGCCCGGTGATGTGGAAGCTGTTGATCCACCCTCCCAAGCCGCCCTCGATTACCGCGTGCCCTATGTCGTAATTGACGCCAATGGATCGAGGGTCAAGATCTTTGAGCAGAACGTAAAGATCCCAGATGGAGGCACCCACCAGGCCAGCGCCGGAATGAGTGTGATACATGGCGCAGACGTTTCGGCGCGCGTTCAGTGCGGCCAGCTTTGCCATGCGCGGCCGCATCTGTTCGATCTGCGCGGCGTAGGGCTGATGCTCGTCCCATTTGTAGCCGCCCCAGCGGTAGTAGCGGATCCCAAGGCTCTCCATGGTGGCGAGGATTTCGTCCGTATAGGGCGTTTCGGTGTCGACGATGTCGGTGGTGATCATCGGAACGCCGAGCGAATGCTTGCGAATGATGGCGACCAGCGGAGGCAGGTCCTGCCGGACGCGCTCGGGAGCGATGTGGCCACCCTTGCGGACGGTGATATCGATCTCATCGAAGCCGATCTGGGAAGCGGCCTTGGCGAGTTCTTCGCCTTCCACGAACTGCAGGTGCTTGGAGAAGATCGCGACCTTGAGCTTGGGTTTTTCGCCGGCGGCGCGCGCGGGGGAGGAGGCGAAGAGCAGCGGCGCGCCGGCAAGCAAGGCTCTCCGGGAAAGGTTTACTGCCATGGAGTCCATGATACTGTAACGCTAAAACAGAGTGGAAAGCGGGGATTTGCGAGCGGGAGTTTAGCGCATCTTTGCGGAAATACGGCATCGAATACGCAAGTTCGCTCCCTCACGGCCGCGGCTCGTAAGCGATCGATGATGATCGTTTCGCGTTGCGAGCCGCGCGCGTGAGCAAGCGTTGATCGTTTCGCGCTGCGAGCCGCGCGCGTGAGCAAGCGATGTGGCGTTTCAGCCCACTTGCGCCGTCCAGCGATCGACGACGCTACGCAATTCCGCGAGGCGTATTGGCTTGGTCAGATAATCCGACATGCCGGCGCGCAGGCATGCGGCGCGGTCTCCTTCCATCGCGCTGGCCGTCAAGGCGACGATCGGGACCTGCCGGTCCGCCGGCCAGAGTTGCTTCAAGCGACGCGTAGTCTCCAGGCCATCCATCCCGGGCATCTGCCAGTCCATCAGCACCAGGTCAAACTCCTGATGCCGCACGCACTCGATGGCCTGCGCACCCTCTTCCGCCACGACTACTGAACATCCCAACTTTTCGAGCATGCGCTCCACCAGCTTGCGGTTCACCGGATTGTCTTCCACCACCAGGACACGGGTGCCTCCCAGAGTTCCGGAGAAATCCATACTTGCTGGTTTAGAGAATTTCGAGGCGGGGGCGGCGGCAGCGGTTGGGAGGGGGACGGAGAGGACAAAGGAAGAGCCGTGTCCGCGCTCCGATTGGACCTCGATCCTGCCACCCATCAGCGCAGCCAGTTTGTCGCAGATCACCAGCCCGAGCCCCGATCCCTCGCGTGTGGTGCCCTCTCCGTTCACCTGCGTAAAGGGCTGAAACAACCCGGCCAGATCTGCGTCTGAGATCCCGATTCCGGTGTCCGCCGCTTCGTAGCGAAGCATAACCCGCCCCCCATCGATGGGCGTAAGCGAGAGCCGGAGGGTGACTCCACCTCGCTCGGTAAACTTCACCGCGTTGCTCAGCATGTTCGCCATGATCTGGCGGATCCTCAGGGCATCTCCCAGGAGATGAATTGGCGTTCCCGTTGGTTCTTCCACCGTCAGGCCGAGCGCTTTCTCGACGATCCGCGCCCGAAACAGACGGACCACCTCGCGCATTTCCTCCGCGGGATCGAAAGGCTCGCTCCGGAGCCGCATCTTGCCCGCCTCCACCTTGGCGAGATCGAGGATGTCGTTCATCAGTTCCAGCAGCGCATGGCCGGACTGCCAGATGGTCTCGGCATAGTCGTGCTGCTCGCTGGAAAGCGGCGTACGCAGCATCAGTTCGGCCATTCCCAGCACCCCGTTCATGGGCGTGCGGATCTCGTGACTCATGTTCGCGAGGAAGACCGATTTGGCGTGATTGGCGCTCTCGGCCGCCACCCGTGCCTTGCGAAGAAGCGTCGCCAGCCATGCCATCGCGAGCAGAACCATCAGAAGCACCGCCAGCGCCATGCGAAGCTCCTTCTCTTTTCGGCTCGACTCGATGTATTCGTAAACGGTCGCAGCCTGTCCGGAAGTGGCTAATCCCCAGTTCAGCGCCAAGGAAGCGAACCGCCCGTCGAGGGTCATATCGCCGATGCGGTCGCGCAAAATGCCGGCAGCCTGGATCGCGCCGCGGTCGGACGGTTCCGCTCCTACGCCGAACCAAACGTCGGAATTGGGCATCTTGTGCAACTGCACGCGTTGATTCTCACAGGCCGGGGGCTTGACCATGAGGATGCCATCTCCCATTCCTTCCGCCACGATTGCCGCGTCGACTTCGCTGCGGCAAAGCGCCTCCAGAGCTTGCCGCTGCGTAGTGAAGAGAACAAACTGCGCCTTCGGCATGAGACGGCTGGTCAGGACGGCGGGCACAACGCCGGAGGCGCGGGCCACACGCATTCCGGCCAGATGTTCCGGAATCGGAGTGTCTTCCAAAGCCACGGCCCAATAGGTCAACTTGAGATAGGGGTCAGTGATGCGGATGGTGTTCTGCCGGGTCGGAAGTTTGCCGACGAGCGGCCACAGATCCACCTTTTTCGCGGCGAAAGCAGCATCGGGACCATCTTGTACGCGAATCCATTCCAGCCGGATGCCCGACCGTTTCGCTGCTTCCTTGATGGCCTCGACTGCCACGCCGGTGGGGCCGCCGTGTTCGTCCACCAGTTGCGCGGGCGGCGCATATTGATAACCCATGCGGAACACCCGGCTGTGCGTTCGGTCGCGAGACTGCCACCAGACCACGCTGGAGAGACACACGATTAGCGCGAGCGTCCCCCATCTTTTTGCTCCGGGCGTCGCCAATCCAGGCACGGCAAACGCCATCCTAGAAGGATAACGGATACCCGCATAGAGCGGTAAAGAATACGAAGGTTAACGGTGAAACCCGGTTGAAAGTGATTAGGGGGGTTCATCGGCGCACGCCGGCCACGGCGTCAGGGGAGATATATTATGGAAACGTGTCCGGGGCAGCTATATATCGAATCCTCCTGGCGCTGCTATTCTCGACCGCGGCTTTTGCCGCCGGTCGCGATGCCGGCGAATGGGTAATTCGTAAAGGCGGACGCGTGATGGTGAATGGCTCACGGCAGCCGATCGCACGCCTCACCGATCTGCCGCCGGGCGAGCTCCATATCATCGGTGTGGATTTGACGGGGACCGTGCTGGAACCGGGAGAACTGAAACACCTGGCGGGCCTGGCCGAAGTGCGCGAGCTGTATCTGCCGGGGTCGGCCTTCACTCCGGGTGCGGGCAGCAAGCTGGACGGCAATGCCGAGTTGAAGGTGATCGCGGACATGACGCATCTGGAGCGCCTGCAGTTCTCCCTGCATTTTCTCCCGTACTTCAACGTCACCGACGCCGGATTCGCCAACTTCAGCGGATTGACCGGCCTCAAGGAGTTGCGATGCGAACAGTGCCGCATCGCGGGCCAGGGGCTTGCCCCGTTCGTGAATCTGGAATCGCTGGATATGAGCTATTCGATGTTCGGCGACCCGGCGATGGCCAGCCTGGTCCGGATGAAGAATCTGCGACGGCTGTACCTGCGCGATACCGCCGTCACCGACGAAGGACTGAAGCAGATCCGCGAACTCGCCAAGCTCGAAGAACTCGACCTCTACGGCGTCAAGGTGACTGACCGGGGCATCGCCTACCTGGAGAATCTGAAGCAGCTCCGCAAGCTGATTCTGCTGGGCGCGCCCATCACCGATGAGAGCGTGCCGGTTCTGGCAGGAATGCCTCATTTACGCGAATTGAACCTGTATCGAAGCCACATCACCAACTCCGGACTGGCGAAGCTGGCCGCGCTGCACGAACTCACCACGGTGGACCTCCGCTACAGCCGTGTGACCTCCGCCGGCGTGGAGGCCCTGCGCGCCGCCGTGCCTTCCTGCGAGATTGAGTTCGCGGGTGTGGCTTCCGCGCCGGACCGGACTAAGGCCGCGCGTCCTAAATCCGGCGGCGAGAAGGCGTTGGGCGAATGGATCACTTCGCTGGGTGGAAAAGCGGTTCTGGTGCAGGGGCATCTACGGGAAGTCTCGTTCAACGGGGCGCACATCGGCGACCCACAGATGGCGCCCTTGGCGGCTGCCGCAGCGTTGGAGAAGCTCAATCTCGAAGCCACCGAAGTGAGCGACGTGGGCCTCGAGACGGTGGGCCGCCTGAAAAATCTGAAGGAACTGAATCTCGCCTACACTACGGTTTCCGACGCCGGTCTGGAACACCTGTCGGACTTGCGAGTGTTGCGCGTATTGAAGCTGGCGGGTGCGGCGATCGAAGGACCGGGACTCGCACATCTCGCCGGCTTGCAGGCGCTGGGGCAACTCGATCTGGCCGCATGCCCGATTACGGACGACGGCGTGAAAAAAATCGCCGCCCTCACGGCGCTGAAACGGCTCTCGCTCAGCGGCTCCGACATCACCAACTCTGCGATTGCCGACCTGGCCAAGCTCACATCGCTCGAATCGCTCGATCTGGACAGCACCGATATCGGGGATACGGGACTTCGCCAGCTCGGCTCGATGGTTCAGCTTCGTGAACTGCTCCTCAACCACGCACGCTTTACCGATAAGGGGCTGGACGCCCTGAAAGGGCTGACCGGCCTGCGCCGTCTCGACCTCGGAAATACCAGGACCGCGGCTGCCGGGCTCGCCGTGGTCGCGACTCTCCGCAACTTGGAAGAGCTGAACATCGACTACACGCCCGTGGACGCCAAGAGCTTCGCACTTCTTCGCGGCCTGGCGCAGTTGCGCGAATTGCACCTGGATTCGGCCGACGTGGGTGACGAATCGATTGATGTGCTGGCTTCGATGACCAATCTGCGCGAGGTCAATCTGTATCATACGTTGTTCACGGAGAGTGGCGTGGCCCGGCTCAAAGAAGCGCTGCCGAAGTGCCATGTGACTTGGGACCGCGACTCCGCCCGGCCCCTGCGCAGGAAGACATGAGACGCTCGTGGGCCATTCTCATATTGGTCCCGTGCGCCCTCGCGGCCGATTCCGCATGGATCGAAAGGGCGGGTGGGTCGGTGACGCTGGACGGCGCCGGAAACGTGGTCGCGGTGGATCTGCGGTCGAGCTGGGTGACCGATTCCGACATGCCGCTGCTGGCCCGCCTGCCCGAACTGCACCGCCTCGACCTGACTTTGACGCGCATCTCGGACCGCGGCCTGCGCGCGCTAAAGTCGGCGCCCGCGATTGAGGATCTCAACGTATACTTCGCCGAGCAGATCACGGACGAAGGTGCGGCCGTCGTCAGGAATTGGCCGCATCTGAAACGCCTGAATCTACGGGGCACTAAGATCACCGACTCCACCCTGGAGTTCGTGGCCGCCGTCCCCACGCTCGAGTGGCTGGATATCGGGTGGGCACAGATCACCGACACCGGACTGGACCATCTGTCGTCGCTGACCAATCTGCGCTGGCTGGCGATGGGAGGCAATAAGCTCACCGATACCGCATTGCAGTTTCTCCGCACAATGCCGCAGATCGAGTATCTCGATCTCGGCGGCACCCAGCGCACGGATTCGGGACTTTGGTCGCTCGCGCTCACGCCCGCAGGTCTGCGCGCGGTGGGCACTGTTTCAGAGTTGCGCGAGTTGTCGCTGGCGGGGACCGCGGTGAACAGCCGGGGGCTGGAGGAATTGAAGCCTCTGGCCAAGCTGGAGCGGCTGAACCTGCAGGGCTGCAAACAATTGCATGACGATGCCGCAAGCGCCCTGGCGAAGTTCAAACAGTTGCGCCTGGTGGACCTCAAAGATAGCGGGATGTCGGCACAGGCAGTGGAGCGTGTGCGGGCCGCGCTGCCGCAATGCCAGGTGCGGTTCTAGACCTCTTCGTGGGGCGTCAAGCGGCGTGTACGCTGCTAACTTTGAAGATTTCCTGCAGCACCTTGTAGGTGTTTCGCGGGACCCGCTTATCGGGCGCCACGGGGCCATTCGCGCCTTGGTCCCAGTAGACCATGGGATCGCGCCCATTGGAGACAGCCACGCCCATGACGCCATACCACGCCTCGTCGTTGTAGCGGCCGGGGAAAGCATCGTTGCGCGAGGAGTCGGGATTGAAGTTGTGATGGCCACGCTGATTACCATGCGAGATTTCGGGAGCCTTCCACCACTCGTCAGTCCACTCGAAGTAGTAGCCTCCGGCGAGGAAAGGAAAGCTGGCAGAGTCGCTGAAGTACTTCCAGCAATCGCGCACCCAGTTCGCGTGCGTCTGCACCGTCTCTCCGGAAATCTCAGCCCCCTGACCGCCGATCCTCATGGAATACGGGCTGCCCCATTCGGTAATGAGCAGAGGCCGCTCAATCTTCTGCCCGTCGATCAGGAACTCCTTGTACTGCTGCGCCAGACTGGGCGTCGGACCGCGATAGGTATTGATGCCAGTCGCCGTAAAGCTCTTCGACAGGTCCTTTTGGAGGTGCTTCCGCAATACGGGAGTGCCGTCACTGTCTTCATTGCCATAGGCGAACGGGTTGTCGTGCAGAGCCGGCAGGATTATTTTTTTGCCCGCGAAGCCGGCTCCAGCCGCCGCATCTGCGCAGCCATTCATAATGGCGAGGTAATGACTGTACTGGTCATCCGCAAACGTAGCGGCGTTATCCACCTCATTGCCGAGCACCAACCCCATCACCGCCGGGTGGTTGCCATATTGCTTCGCCAGTGCACGGCAGTTCTCGATGTAAAACTCCTGGAAGCCGTTATTCCGGTTGACGGCTTTCAGGGGAAAGTCAACCGGATTCCATCCCACGCCGATCAGCACGGAAATACCTTTGCTCTGGCAGTAGTCGAGAAACTTGGTATGGTCGCGTTCGATTTCCGGCAAGTTGCCAGTCTTTGCGGCGGTCATGTTTGCCGGGGTGGGCATCCACATGAACCACGAGTACGTGCGGATGCTGTTGACACCGGCGCGCGCCATGTCGTCGATGTCGGGCTGCCACCAGGGAGCCCACTGAAAGTATGAAGCCTCTCCCTCTCCGCCGATGTAGAAGTCGCCGTGAGGCTCGAATTCGTAGTTCCCTCCGATAGGTGTAGGCGAATAAACAACCCCCTTGATCAATGGGGCGGTGCTGCCATTCAGCATCAACACTCCTCCGGCGCCGACTGTCCAGATCGTTTGCATTCTATGCCCTCGTTTCCGTGGAACTCAGTTGGTATTTGAGCACAGATCGAAGTGTCTTCCCATCGGTGCCATTTTCGCGTTGTTCGTTTCCGTACGCGCGACTTTAGCCCGCGATCATGTGATGAGCTTCGTCGCATCGGCGACGTGAAAGAACCGCCCGCAAGCGCGCTGGACAAGCGAAATCGCCTGCTCCACCACTTAAGACGCGGGACTTGTGGAGGCTGGCGCGGGGGATTCGGCCTGCACATAGAATTCCGCCTGCACTAGAGAAGAGTTGCGGCGAGGATCGTCATACCCCAGCAATCGTCGATGGCAACGCCAGCAGGTGGATTCGGTGAGTCTTCGGCGAGTTGCTGATTGGCGGCGTGCGAGTGACACCTGGCTGCAGGGGCGCTCTTGTCGACGGAGGCACTCAATCTCACCGTTGGACATGAACCGTGTGGCGGCAGGAGCTACTATGGAAGCGAAGGTCCGGTAATCCGCAATTTATGAAGCGCGTCCTGATCTTGCTGGCGGCAGTTGCGCATCTCGCCTCCGCCGCAGACACCAAAGCCGCACAAGAAGCCGATACCGCGCTGGCGCTGGCGCGCGACGGCAAGTATCAACTCGCGATTCCTCATTACCGTGCCGCGATCGCGCTCGATCCCCGCCTGCCTGGGATCTTCCTGAATCTGGGTTTGGCCTATTTCAAGCTCGATCAATTCCCGAAAGCCGCTGAGGCGTTCGAGGAGGCCGCGAAAGCCGATCCCACGGGTTTTCAGCCGCGGGTTTTACTCGGCATGAGCTACTTCGGCAGCCGCCGGTTCGATGCTGCCGCCGCACAGTTGAAACTGGCGGCCGCGCAACAGCCTGGCAATCTGGAACTCCGTTTTAAGCTGGCACAGAGCTACCTGTGGTCCAAACAGTATCCAAGCGCGATTGACGAATTTCAAGTTCTCCTCACCCATGATCCAGATTCGGCGCATGTCCACATGCTACTGGGCGAGGTGCTCGACGCAGCGAACCGGACGGCGGAAGCCACTGCGGAATTCGAAGCGGCGGTGAAGGCCAAAACGCCCGAACCGGAGGCCCACTTTGGCCTCGGGTACCTCTATTGGAAGCAACAACGTTTCCCGGAAGCCTCCCGGGAGTTCCGGGCCGAACTTGCCGAACAGCCCAAGCACAGCCAATCCCTTACCTACCTGGGAGACGCAGAGATGCATGGTGGTGACGAGAAGGCAGCGGCGGAACACCTGGCGCTCGCCCTGCATCTGGATCCTTCCATCCGGCTGGCGCAGCTCGATCTCGGCATCGTTCTTTCTTCCGGGAATGAGACGGCCGAAGCCGCGCGGCACCTGCGGGAAGCTATCCGCCTCGACCCTTCAAAGCCTGACGCCCACTACCGCCTGGGACGCCTTCTCCGCTCCGTGGGACGGGAGCAGGAGGCCGCCGTCGAGTTTGCGAAGGTCAAAGATCTTGCGACGAAAGAGGAACCACCGCCCCCGCTCCTCGAGGTGCCGGGGCGCAGCAAGAATCCGCAACAGTGAGCAATCACGAGGAAGGTTCCGACGGTACTTTCCCTGTCACGGTCGTGGTTCGTTACGCTATGGCAAACGCGAGACCAAAACAGCGAGCCGAGCGCGTCAGCAAGCGCTCTCCCCACTGTTGGCAGAATGCCGAAGTCCAAAAAAAAGCCCCGCCCGCCATCCGATGATGGCGGGCGGGGACTCTAGTCTGAGGAATCAGAAGAACATCTTCGCCCCGAGTTGGAACACTCTGGGGTCGAAGGCTGAGGTGACTTGTCCGAAGTTGCTGGATGAAAAATTCGTGCTGACGTTTTGGAATTGAGTATGGTTGAAGAGATTGAAGCTCTCCGCCCGGAACTCAATGTGGCTGCCCCGTTTCTCATTCAGGGTGAAGTTCTTGAACAGCGACAGATTCCAGTTATCGCGGCCAGGCCCTGTTAATGCATCGAAGCCCAGGTTGCCATACTGCCCGAGAGCCGGAGCCGAAAAGGCGGAGGTCCCAAACCAGGCAGTCTGCGTATTGGGAGTGGAGATGGCGCCGTTCACGTTTGGCCGGTTGCCTCCTGGCCCCGCCCCGTTCCAGGACGGCAAGCCGTTGTTAGCCGCCGGACCGCCCAACTGGACGTTCAATGGCAATCCGGTTTCCGCAGTCACGTAACCGGAGATCTGCCAACCGCCTGCCACAATCCGTAACGCGCGGCTGTTGGCGTTCCGGAACAGCGGGATGTCATACAGGAAATTGGCGACAAAAACCTGCGTGCGGTTGAAGGCAGCGGGACCCCATCCATACGCCCGATTGTACGGGTTTGGAATATCATTGAGGTCCCAACCATTGCCGTTGTTCGACGTGGAGTCCATCGCTTGCGAGTAGGTGTAGGCAAACTGGAAGGTAAGGTCCTTGTGTAACCTTGAATTCAGGCTTACCTGCAGAGAGTTGTAGTGGCTGTTAGCCGCATCCCGATACATCGCGATGGAAGCGAAGCCTTGGTACGGCGCAACATTGTTAAATTGGGAAGTGCCGTTGATGAGGCTCGCCAAGGCACCTTGGGACGGGAGGTTCAATTCTTCCCGATCGCTTTGGTGCCGGTTCTGGTTGCCTACGTAACCGAGGGACAAAACCGTCTTTTCGCCGAGCGACTGCTGGACACCAATGCTGAACTGGTAACTCACCGGCAGTTTGTAATCGCTGGAGTTCAGACCTACGATGCTGAGCGGCGTAATCGGGGTGACGGCAGTCTGTCCGGTCAGCAGGTTGATATTCGGATTGGAAAGCGAAACGTTGTTTAAGGTGACGTTGGCGCTGAATGGCGGGTCGGTGCCGGCGTTGTACATGTCATTTCCCTGGACGCGTTCGTACATGATGCCGAAGCCGCCGCGAACAATGGTTTTGGCGTGACCCGTCAGATCGTACGCAAATCCAATACGCGGTCCAAAAGCAGCCCAATGGTTGTCGACCAAAGCATTGGAGACGCCATTCTTTCCCGCAATCCCGATCCCGTTCAAGTAGAACTGGTACCCTGCCAGGATGGAATTGGGGCTTGTGCCCAAGGCCGGACTGCTGGGGCTGATGTTGCCGTTAGGCAGGAGGATCGCCGCAGCCGACGGGCTGTACAGGTTGGGATAGAAATTCGACATGCGGTTGTTCGCCTCATAGGTATGAGGCGCTCCGTCCCAACGCAGACCCAGGTTCAGCGTGAGGCGTTTGTTCACGCGCCAGTTGTCCTGGATGTACGCCGCATACGACATGTTGTTCCAATGGCCGGCGTCTTGAACTCCAGCTTCGTTGTACGAGCTGGAAAGGCCAAGCAGGTAGTCGGCGAAGTCGTTCCCAGTGTAAGCTCCGTTAAAAGTAAACGAGCCCTGGGTGGTGGCAAACAGATCCTGGACCTTTTTGTAAAACGCCACGCTCGCCCCCATTTTGAGGTTGTGGGATCCCTTCGTCCAGGAAAGGTCGTCGCGCCATTGGTAATCGTCCGCGGTATTATGCCACGGTATCCAATTGGCGGTGTAATTCGCGCCCGTGCTGCCAGCCAGGCTGACTTGCGGGATGCGGTTGTCGTTGTTCGGCCCGGTAAACAACCGAGGAACGTTAAAATCACTGGGGCGGGCAATCACGCCTGTCGGCACGATGTTGATCCGGTTCCCGTTGTAATTGAACGCCACCTCGTTGAGGAGTGTGGAGTTGATCGTTTGAACCGCGTGAACCACCGCACTGTACGAGGGGTTCCCGAAAGTGTTTCCGATGGTGGGAACATTATCGCCGCTCCACATCGAAGTGGTATAGCCTTGACTGATCTGCTCGGCGACAAAGTGCCCGAATACCAAAAACTTATCGGTGAAGTGGTGGTCGATGCGGGTCATCTCCTCTTTGAAGTTCGTAGGAGCAGTCACGCCCTTGATGTACTGCGTGCCGCTGGTGGGCGCCGGGAAGATGCCAGCCTTCAGCAGGGACTGCGCGTTGGAATCCAGAAGACTGGCCGGAATGGTATTGTTCGGGAATGCCTGGCCCGGCTGCAGCCCCAAAGCGGTGAATTTCGCCAGAATGGACGGGGCGAGTTGTGCGGCCGAAGGAACGTGGATGGCGGGGCCACCCGAGAAGTTGCCTCCGTACTCACTGGTCAGAGGAACTGTCTGGTTGATCACGCCGTTCCCCTGAATGTATCGGCGCCACTCCATGTTATAGAAAAAGAAGGTCTTGTTACGGTTTTTGTTGTAGACCTTGCCCAAAGTTACAGGACCGCCGGCATTGAACCCCCACTCGTTGAATCGGAGTTCCGGTTTTCCGGCACCGGAGGCATTGGTGAAATAGTTACCGGCGTCCAAATAGTCGTTGCGGACGAATTCCCAAGCGCTCGCATGAAACTGCTGCGTGCCCGACTTGAAAACCATCGTCGTAGTGCCGCCTGAGGCGAGGCCAAATTCTGCGCTGTAGTTTGAGGTGAGCGCACGGAATTCCGCAACCGATTCAAGTGACGGCATGATGCTGAGGTTGCCGCCACTACCGCGGTCATAGTCCTCACCGCCATCGATCATGTACATATTGTGTCCCGGGCGCAGACCATTGAAACTGACGTTGGAATCTCCGCCCACGGGCACGGCCAACTGGAAATCACCGCCCATGGCATTAGAGACGCCGGGCAGAAGGGTGGTCAACAGGTAGAGGTTGCGGCCGTTGGTGGCAATCTGCTCCACCTGCTTGCCACTCACCACTCCGCTGATTTCGCTCGTATCGGCTTGGACGGCCACCGGAGCGGCCTCCACCGTGATTTGGTCTGTCGCGTTACCGACCTCCAACGTGAAATCCAGGCGGGCGCGATCTCCTACCTGTATCGTCACGTCCTTTCGCTCCACCGGCCGGAAGCCCTTCGCTTCCACACGAACCGAGTAGCGGCCGATATGCAAGCTGGGAGCTGTGAACTCCCCAGATGCGGTCGTCTGAATTTGGGTGACCAACCCCGTATCCATATTCCTGATGGAAATGGTCGCGCCCGGAATGATGGCGCCGGACGGGTCTATCACGGTCCCCACGATGGTGGCTTCCTGGGCTGACGCCAGGAAAGCGACACCAAACAAAACAACGAGAAATGTCAGAAATCGCAACGGTGTTCGATATCTCATTCAGTTCTCCCAAAGCGAGTTGCTCGCAGCATCGATAAGTTTGCCAGCCTGCCTTCTGCGCCTCCCTGCGCAACCACATAAGACAGCAAAGGCAACAAGTCGAGCGACGCGTCGATAGTAAGCCCTACCAGCCTCGCGATAAAGAACGCTGCGGGATGGTACACTTCTCAGTCTTAAAAATCACTAACTTACAAGGAGTCTGGGAGGGCTCCAGAAATATGTAATGAAAGTACAATACGCGAACTAAACTGTGATAACATTGTCTTAAATCAAAGGCTGGCCATGTCTCGCAAGCCCGAAATTCATTGCGCGCCGCCGCCCTTACCGCCCGACCGGGCCGATCAAATCCGCGAAGCGTTAGAGCGCGTTTTGGAGAGCCACCACTTTGGCGGGAGTCGCCGCTGTCAGCTTTTATTGCGGTACGTGACCGAGCAGACCATTCTGGGTGACATCAAGGGCCTGAAAGAGCGCTCTCTCGGAGTGACGGTCTTCGGTCGCCCCCCGGACTACGACACCAGCCAGGATCCGGTGGTACGCGCCACCGCCGGCGAGATCCGAAAAAGGCTGGCTCAGTACTACCAACTGCCCGGTCACGAGTCTGAGCCCCGTATCGAGCTTCAATCCGGTTCCTACGTCGCCGAGTTCTATTTTGACCAGCCTCCGGCGGCCTCAGCGCCCCAAACCGCCATCGCGCCAACCGCGCCGCCTCCCGCTGACCGCTCGCCGGCTCCTTCGAGGCGTTTAAAAACAACGCTGCTCTTATGCGCCCTCCCGCTGACCGCGGTGCTCTTGGTTTTGCTGGCCTACCTGCTGCTACCCCAAGCGAGACTGGAGCGCTCGGACCTGGGCCATTTCTGGGGTCCCATTCTCAAGCCGCCGGGTCCCGTCCTCCTTTGCCTCGGGCAGCCTGTGGCTTACAACCTCAAATCCACTGTGGCGCAAGATGCCATCCAGTCGCTCTATCCCTCGCAGCCCCCCATAACCGGCTCCGACGAGGGAGTGATTCCAAAGAAGGATCTGGTGATCCTCTGGGACCGCTACGTTGCACTGGGCGATTCGATCTGCATGACTCGTCTCACATCCCTTTTCGATCGATTTGGAAAGACGTACCACATTCGGGGCGAACGATCCGTAACATTCGCGGACCTTCGCGAGAACACAGCGGTCCTGATTGCGGCATTCGACAATCAGTGGACGCGCCGCGCCGCAGGGCCGCTCCGATTCACATTCGTCAAAGACAGTGCACACGACACCGATCTGGTCCGCGATAGCCAGCACCCGGAGAATGTGGAGTGGCGGCTCGTCGGGGCATGGCCATTTGGCGAGATTGCCAACGACTACGCGGTTGTTTCGCGGATTGTGCACACTCCGACGGACCACCCGGTCGTGATTGCAGCCGGCATCACCGAATACGGCACTCGCGCCGCCGGTGAATTCCTCAGCACGCCCGAATACTTCGCCGAGGTCATTCCGCGGCTGCCCCGCGGCTGGGAGAACAAGAACATCCAGATCGTGCTGCGTGTTCCTGTCGTAAGCCATGTTCCGGGGCATCCCCAAATTCTAGCCACTCACGTGTGGTAGTGAGCCGTTTCAGGTCGCGCCCTCTTCACTGATCCTGTTGCATCTTAGCGCTGGATCAGAAATGCCGGTTCCAGCCCTGCTCGTAGTTCTGCCACACGCTTTCGCCGCGCGCTCAAACGCCCCGCACGTCTTCCCTTCAGTGCAGGGCCTCGCTGATGGCCGACGCCATTCCGTGATAGTCGTCAATCAGCGGCGAGGCTGCACCAATCCAGATCGTTCCTGAGGGTGCAAGTTGGGCAAAGCTGCCCTCGATCTGCGCCATTTTTTGGAGGGCAGGTTCTGATAGGTTCCAGCGCGGTGCCAGGGGTTACAATAAGCGCGGAGATGAAGTCCATCAGTCGATACCTCTGGCTGCTCGTGGTAGTGCCAGGGGCGTTCTGGGCTGTTCTTTGCGGTCAGAATCCCTCGTCACCAATCCACTTCAGCTACAGGCCAATCGACTTCAAGCTGGAGAGTTCGGAGACGCCGCAGCGTCACGCGCCCGAAACCATGGCCGGCGGGGTAGCCGTGTTCGACTATAACAACGACGGCTATTTAGATCTCTATTTCGCGAACGGCGCCGACATCGAGACCCTCCAGAAGAGCTCGCCTAAATACTCGAATCGTCTCTTCGAAAACGATGGCCACGGTAATTTCAAAGATGTTACCGAGAGGGCTGGACTGGGGGGCTCGGGTTTCGATGATGGGATCGCAGTCGGCGACTACGACAACGACGGGTACAAGGATCTTTTTGTCGGCGGCGTGCACGGGAATAAGCTGTACCACAACAACGGTAATGGCACGTTCACCGACGTGACATCCAAAGCCGGACTCACTTCGCCGGATACTCCGTACGGCCCCCTATGGTCGGTGGGCGGGGCGTGGCTAGATACCAATAACGACGGCCTGTTGGACCTCCTGGTGATCAATTATCTCGCCTGGGATTTCAAGAGCGAACCGGTTTGCGAAGCCGCTCCGGGGAAACGCGACTATTGTCACCCGAAATACTACAAGGGAACTCCCAATCAGTTATTCCTGAATCAGGGCAACGGAAAATTCAAAGATGTCTCGGCGGAATCCGGAATTGGCGCTCATCCGGGAAAAGGAATGGGAGTAGGGATCGCAGACTTTGATCTGGATGGTTGGATGGATATCTTCGTGGCCAACGACAAGATCTCCAATTCCTTCTTTCACAATAAAGGACAAGGCAAGTTCGAAGAGATTGCGTTCGAGGCCGGAGTGGCGCTGGCGGAGGACGGCCGGTTTATCTCGGGTATGGGGGTGGACGCAAGAGACCTCGACAACGACGGCCTGCCCGATATCGTTTTTGTGGCGCTCGACAATGAGACTTTCCCGGTGTTCCGCAATCTTGGGAAGGGCGCCTTCACGGATATCACACAGAAAAGCGGTATGGGGCTGCTCAGCGTAGCGATGGACGGCTACTCACCCACTATTGGCGATTTCGACAACGATGGCTGGAAGGATATCTTCGTCTCGCGCGGCCACGTTCAATCCCTCGGATACACGTCGAGCGTGCCCGTGGCGCAGCCGAACACCGTGTTCCGAAATCTGGGCGCCGCGAAGTTTCAGGCACTCACCGCGGAAGCCGGATTGACAGCGCAGCCGCCCAGCCGCCATCGGGGCTCGGCAGTGGGAGACCTGAATGGCGATGGAAGATTGGATGTTGTGGTCACGGCTCTGGCGGCGCCTGCCGAAGTGTGGCTAAACGACAGCCCGGGGGCCAACCATTGGATCGAATTCGCGTTAGAGGGCTCCAAAAGCAATCGCGATGGGATCGGCGCAAGGATCAAGGTCGCGTCAGGCGGCGTCACGCAGTATAGCCACGTCTCCTTCGCAGCCGGGTACGCTTCTGCGAGCGCCGGACCCACCCACTTCGGTTTGGGCACCAGTAAGACGGTGGACCTGGTGGAGATTCGCTGGCCTTCCGGGATCACACAGGCGCTCCGGAACGTGACGGCCGACCGCATCCTCAAGGTCCATGAGCCACTGCAGTAACCGGCAACTCTGCCCCGGTCAACTCCCGACGGATTCAGAACCGAGTGCTGTACGCCGCAAAGCACATGCTCGGGTTGGTATTGGCTCTGCAGAACTTCGTATTTCCGCGTCTTCCTGATGCTGGCATGTAATAAATGGCCTCGACTCCAGTCTCTACTGAAAAGAGAACGATCCAACGCCATGACTCAGCCGGAAGATCTACGTCACGATTTGCGATATGGGCTTCGGATGCTGGTCCGCAACCCCGGAAATACGTTCGTCACGGTCCTCGCCTTAGCCCTTGGCATCGGCGTCAATACGGCCGTATTCACCGGCATCAAGGCGATGGTGACGAGACCACTCGACGCCCAAGCCCCCGGTGAGATGGTCAACATGGCGTTGAAGCGCGACTCCGGCGCGTCTCAATTCTCGTTCAGCTATCCCGACTACGAGGCATTCCGGAACTTGCTCCCGTGCTTCAGCGGCTTAGTCGCCTACCGGCCGGCACAGCTTGTCTACTCGGAGCAGGGAAGCCAAAAGAAACCGCGTGCGCCCCTGTCGGGAAACCTGTTGGGGCGCATGGGACTCTTCAGGCAGGGTGTGGGCAGTGCCGAGTTTGCCACAGTTTTCGTGGTCTCCGAGAACTATTTCAGAGTTCTCGGGGTCAAAATGCTCGCAGGACGCAGCTTCGAATCCATCTCAACAGACGAGCTTTCCGCCAATCCACCGGTTCTGCTGAGTGAGAACTACTGGCAGAAGAGGTTTGGTGGCGATCCTGCCGTGATCGGCAGGACGGTCTACCTCAACGGTGTGCCTGTGACGATAACAGGAATCACGCCACACGACTTCGCCGGCACGGGGATTGGGACTCCGGCCTTCTGGCTGCCGGCCGGCGCCGAGCCGCTTGTCCATGCAGACGCGCAATGGCTGCGGAATCGGGAAAACCAACCCTACCGTCTCTTTGCGCGCCTGGCACCTGGCGTCACATTGGTCCAGGCTCGGGCGCAGGTGAACTCGGTCGCCGAACATCTCCGCTCCCTCCACGATCCCCGCACCGAGTGGGCGAACCCCGCGACCGCCCTCGTCTGGCCGGGCAGCCCGTTTCCCCTTCCTCTGAAGGAGTACGGCGGGCTGACTCTCGCCGTGTTGCTCGTGATGGGCGCGGCTGGCATGGTGCTGGTGGTCGCCTGCGCCAACGTCGGAAGCCTGCAACTGGCCCGGTCTCGCTCGCGCGAGCACGAAATGCGGACCCGGATGTCCCTGGGCGCCAGCCGGCTGCGCCTGATTCGGCAACTGATCACGGAAAGTGCGCTCATCGGCGCACTAGCCGGCGGCGTGGCGCTCCTGATCACCTCGGCTCTGTTAAAGAGCGCTGTGGCAATGATGGCCAACGCCATACCTGGCGAGTACGGGGGCCTGGTCTTCGATGTCACGCCCGACCTGGAGATCTTCGCCTTCGTTCTGGCAGTCTCGCTAGTGGCAGGACTGTTGTCGGGGTTCGCGCCGGCTATGGAGAGTTCGAAGTTAGGGCTCTCTTCGACCGCCCGTAGCGGTACGGCATCGGCCCGCAGCCGCCGGTCGCAGGATGCCCTGGTGGTGGCGCAGGTTGCCCTTTCGCTGGTTTTGATGGTGGCCGCCAGCATGGCGATTCGCAGTTCGATCCGCCTGGTCGCGATCGACACCGGATACGAGAGTAAGCGGGCGTTCGCGATGTACATTCAATTCCCCGAGACGCTGCGGTACGATGCCTCGGGAAAACGCCGGCTCATCCAGGAATTCCGGGACCGGCTGATGAGAACGCCTGGGATTGTAGCCGTTACGAATGCGCAGCCACCCGGGGACAGCGGCTACCGGACAGCGGCCGCCGCAGTGGAGGAAGGGCCCTCCCGAACGCAAACTCTGCTGCACTACGCCCACGTGGAGTCGAACTACTTCGATACGGTCGGCATTCCCCTCGTCCAAGGCCGCGGCCTTCCCGAGATTGCGGATCACTCCGTGGTTCTCAGCGAGTCCGCCGCCGGCGCACTGTGGCCGGGACAGAACCCCATCGGGCGTTTTCTGCAGCTGGGCCCGACGGATGAGAGGTCTCACAACGCGCGTGAGCTTGTGGCCAACGGTTCGGTCTATATCGTCCTCGGGGTGGTCCGCGACACACGTGCCGCGGAGTTCGGCGCGCCCGACTCCAAGCGCGTCTATCTGCCGATGCCCGCGGACGCGCAGGCGCGGTACCCGACCCTGGTGCGGACGCGGTCCGATCCGGCGCAGGTAATCCGCAGTCTCGACGCTGTGCTGACCTCGATCGACCCGAACATCATGGCGGATTGCGTCACGCTGGAGGAGATGCAGCGGCAGTCGGCGCCCTTCATCGTCGCTGCTCTTACGGCCCTGATCGCCTCCGCAATTGGGCTTCTCGGCCTTCTGCTCGCGCTGATGGGGATCTACGGCACCGTCAACTACATCGTCGTGCTGCGCACGCGTGAGGTGGGCATCCGGATGGCAATCGGTGCACAAAAGCGCGACGTCCTCACGTTGATTCTTGGGGAGAGCGTGCGGCCCATTCTGGGCGGTTTGATGGTGGGGAGCCTCCTGGCAGCAGGCGCCTCATACCTGGCTCGCGGTCTGCTCTATGGGTTGAGCGGCGTCGACTGGATCACGCTCGCCGTTGACTCGCTGGCATTTCTCACGATCGGCATGCTCGCGTCGTACCCGCCGGCGCGGCGAGCTACGCGGGTGGATCCCCAGATCGCGCTCCGATACGAGTGAGGCGATCAGCAATCAGCCCTCAGCCATCAGCGTCAGCGATCAGGGGTGCACTTCCCGATCGACTGAACTATTTTGATATCGCAGAGTCGGATCGAGGATGCGTAGTCCATGGGCCGCGCAGATTCGTGATGGCCGCAGAATTTCGTGGAGCGCACTCACCACTCGCGCCGGCGCTCAGTCAAACAACTGCTGTGAAGCTTATGATGCATCCATAGCTACCACGAGCCACCTGGACCGCTTGCTGGAACCGCTGACCGAGGCTTTCACGCCCAAGATGGCTTTGGTTCTCCTCGAACTGGGCGCCGGCCCCGAGTTGGAGGCTCACATCGGCGACTTGCGGCGGAAGGCGAATGACGGCACGCTCAGACCAGCGGAAGACGCAGTGTACCAGGACTTCGTTGAGGCCGTCGATTTGATTTCAATCATGCAGGCAAAGCTCGCCGTTTCCTCGCCAGACAATCCGGGCAGCGTGGATCCAAGTTTACGGGCGGTTGTTCGGAGTCGTGCTGAACGCGCCGCGGCGCGTGGACCTTCGCCAAGAATGCGCACGGGATGCCGATTCGCAATCATGGAAGTAGCTCTTCGGGAGGGCCGATCCCGCCTCCTCCCCTTGTGGAAACCCGCGCGTCGAATTTTCCAGGAATCGCAATTCCTTCAGGCGTTCACGACTTCCGGCGTCTCTTCCGGTACCGAAACTCTCATCGCCAGAATGCCGGCCTCCTGATTTCCATCGATATCCAGAACTTCGCGGAAGGCCGCCTCAATCGTTCTCACGGCATTGCTCAACTCGTGGAGCCAGTTGCCCCAAAACTGCTCGATCGAAGGTACCTGGCGAGTTTTGCGGATCTCGCGCTGTATATCTTTCCGGAACGCGGGGACGTCAAAACCACGCAGCATCGCGGCCCCGGCATCGGTGAGATTGATCCGGTCGTTGACGTCGACACAGATAAGGTCTTTCCGGAACGTTCGTTCCCCGCCATCCTTACCAGTGAAAGACACACGCTCCTGGAAAGTGATAGCGCCCGAAAGCACTTTGGCGTCATTGGTCATATTGAGGAGCGTGGTCGCGGTTGTCGGGGCCTTCACACCGATGGGCGGACTGGTGTCGTGCAATCGCACCTGCGCAGGGCCGGAGATGCCGACCCATAGATCGCTGCCCAATTGAGTCATCGAAAAATAGTTGGCGACGATCGCCTCCAGTTCCCGGTCGTCCAGCTTTTCGATCTCGTTTGGTTTGAACCGTGTGGCTTCATCGGCGCGTTTGACGAAGTCGTCCTGAAATTGCGTGCCCTGGTACAACCGGTTGATGATTTCCGCGGTCCAATTCGGCTGACTGTAGGTCCAGGCGACCCGGATGATCTCGGCGCCTAACTGTTGGAGCCGAACCACGATCGTGGGGATCAACTTCTTGTTGCTGCTCTCGATGTAGACGCGGCCTTCGTTGAAGTCCAGAAGCACCGGAACCTGTTTGCGAACGGCGGCCGTCACGCCGAGCGTCTCCTGGTCCACCGCCTTCTTGTCAATCGCTTGCAGAAACCGATATGGCCGCTCCTGCAACACATAGGAACGCTGCTCCTTTATGGATGCCAGATCGCTCACATCGGTCCACTCGTTCGCGACCGCCCATAATCCATACCAGGGCATTGTGGAGTGAAGCCGGAACTGGCCCTCGGAGAAACCGTAGCCCGCGCAATCCAAGACCTCCGCGGGAAGGGTGTGATCGGAGTCCGCGTCGTGTTCCGTGATTGCATACTGTGCGAGTGCCTCCTGGTGCTCTAAAGCAAGCGGATGCTCTTCGTCGAGACGAGGGCTCCGGAAAGGATTGATCCCGAGCGCATCGGCACTGAAATGCCGTACGACAGCCGATGCCGCCATCTGCGACCAGCCTGCCATGATCGCTCGGTCTTCCAGGCTTGTTCTGAAGGCTTCGAGTGATTCTTTCGCGAGCCCAACGATGGCCCAAGTACCACGTCCAAACATGCACACGTCCTCTATTTGTTGTACTGAGGGTGGGTCAACACCTGAAGCTGGCAGCGACGAGAAACTGGTCGGCTGGAAAATCGGACCGCCTGGCCCCAAAAATTTCCGGGCTCGCGACCCCTGCGGCTTGGCGGTTGAGTCTGACCTCCCAACCTTTTTACCACGGCGCAGCTTTCGGCGGGTTGGTTTTTGCTGGAGCTGGCAGGTCGCCGGCGAATACACGAGAGCGTCTTCTAGGAAGTGCGGCCTACGTGGCGCTTGTGGAAACGCTCTTGGGTCTCGCGTAGCTGGATGGCTCCGCTCTTTTCGATGTCCGAAGCCGACATATGGGGCGTAATCCTGCCAAATGGTCGAATCAACCTCGCCGAAACGCCGACGATCAGCGCCGCTCCGTTTTACAGAAGTTCTTGTCCTCTCTCCGTAATCGGGAATGGGTGCCTACGCTAAGCCGCCTTTCGGAAGGCCGCAGCAGGCCTTGCAGTGCCGTTGTGATCGAGAACCTGACCGGCGCCGCAGATGATCGCAGCGTCCGGATTTAGAGTTCAATGCCTTCGCTTTCACATCGCGCTGCTTCGACGTCAGTTTCCATCTCGAAAGCCGCGAAAGCTTCTCCCGGTGCTGGCCGGATCCAGTCGTCAGGGAGTACTTCTGCGCTTGCCCACGAAGACTAGCGCGCCGTCGCCAGTGGCTCCCCACGCGAATCGAACCAGCCGCTGGCCGCCAGTTCTTCGCGCAGACGCCCACGATTCGGCCCCGCTTTCTCCGCGGCACCGACTATCATGCGAATCGCCTCTTCTGGCGCGGTCGCCGCGGGCAACCGGAAGATCCACGGGATGTTTACGGCGGTGAGGCTGGTATCGCTCGAGAGTGCAATCACGGGAATGAACATTTTGACCGCGAGTTGCTCCGCGAGGTGGCTGGCGTCCCGGCCCACGGCGAGGATGCCAATCGCGTTTCCACGGTAGAGCAGTTCCACCAGTTCCGAGGACGCCTGGCCCCAAGGCTTGCCGGCATCCACGGGAGCCAACACATATCGACCCGCGAAAGGAGCGAGAGCGGCTCGCATCTCGGGAGAGGATGCGATCTCCGCGGCCACCGGACCGAACACCACCAGCCGCATCGGCCCGCTTGCGGCATCGGCCAACGGCGGGCCGGCATACGCCACGCCGCCTTCGCCAACGTGCGCATAGGCCTTCTCCATCCCATATCGCCGGTACCGGATCCCGCCATCGTGCACGGTAGCGAGAAACAGCGGGACCACATTCTTGGAATTGGGATCGAAGACCATCGCGCCTGTCACGCCCTTGTAGCCTTCGAGGCCAGCCAGCGCGTCGCGAATCCTCCCGCGATTCAATCCAGCACGACAGATCGCGTCGAGCAGGATGTTCATCGTGTCGAAGGCCATCGAAGCGAATACTTCCGGCTGCCGGTCGAACCTCCTGGCAAAGCGGAAGCGGAAATCCGTCCAGGCCGGATCGTCACGCGTCGGGTCGAAGGGAAACACGGCTTCCATCCCTTCGGCGGCAGTCCCCGCGCCCGACAACAGGGTCTCGCCGATTGTGCGGAAGCTGCCGAACACCCGCTGTTTCATCCCCAATTCGCGCATCTGCTGCAAGATGGCGGCCGCCGGCGCCTGGTCTCCCCAAATCACAATGGCCTGGGCGTCCGAATCGGCGATGATCCCCAGGGAGCGGCGAAAATCCGTTGCGCCCGGAAGATACTTCTGCTCGATGGTGACGGGATGGCCCAGGCGCTGCGCCGCTTGACGGAATTTCAGAACGCCAAACCTGCCATACCGGTCGTTGACGCGCAGCAAGGCCACACGAGTCAGTCCCAGGTCCGTGTAGATGCGCCGCGCCAGCGTATAGCACTGCATGCGGTCATCCTGCACGGTAGCGAGATACCACGGGATGATGGTCTCCGGAATGGTGGGATCGGTGGAAGCCGAGTTCACAATCGGCACCTCGGCCTTCAGGCTGGCGCGCAGGGCGATATGGGTGGAATCTCCGCTGATGGACCCAAGCATCGCCCAGACCTTTTCGTCGTAAGCCATCTTGACGATCTCGTTGCTGGACGCGCCCCAGAGCGCTGCGTCGTTGTGCACCATCAGGCGGAACGGCTTGCCGCCGTAACCGCCACGGGCATTGGCCTCTTCGACGGCCAGCATGGCGCCATTGAGCATCATGCGTCCCAGCGCTTCATCGGGATGATTCTCGACCGGTCCCAGGAAGCCGATCCGCACCTCGTCCACGTCCTGGGGCTTCAACGTCGGAAGATCCCGCGCGGCGCCGTTGTACTCCACCTGTTTCTGGTAGAACTCATAATACGGCTCCGCGAAGTTGCCGTATGGCCGCATGTCGTCCGGCGTGTTGGCGTAGGGGCGGACTTCACGGTTCTTCGGCTCACCAGGCGGGTCGGCGCCGCAGTTACAGGTGCGAGGCGCCTGGCCCCGCGACATGGGCGTCATGGCCGCGGCTGCCGCCAATGCCAGCAGAAGGCGGGTCAGGCGTGACATCGCTACTCCTTGGGCGCGTCGCAGGTGCGCCACATGGCAATGGCTTCCATCTCCACCAGCAGGTCGGGGCGGCACAGGATCGCCTGGATGCCGGTGGAAGCCGGTAATGGATCAAGCCCCTGGGCCCGGTAGAACGCCGTACGTTCCTCATTGAACGCGACGTAGTCACGCTCGATATCGCGCAGATAGCATGTGGTGCGCACGATGTCCATCCAACTCGCGCCCTCCGATTCCAGCAGAGCCGTAATGTTGCGCAGTGTCCGCTTCATCTGGGCGCGGAAATCACCGGCATGGAGGGTCTCGCCGTGGGGCCCAATCGAGGCTGTTCCCGAAATTAGCAGGACCGCGACATTTCCGAAATCCAGCCGCAGTCCTCGCGAAAAGGAACTCGGCCGCGCGTAATCGAAGGCCTCGTTGAGGGCGCGTGGGGCGCGAACGGCCCTCTTTTGGATGGTGTTGGCGCCAGCCACTTCATCCAGTGCTTCCGAAATGCTCATCATTTGGTTGTCTCCTTTGTTTGTTTCAAACGGATCCCGTGACTGACCCCGTGAGCCGTGGCGACCCAGAGATCGTCGCCCTGAAAGTCCACGGCGAGAATGTAGTTGTGGGAGGGGGCCGTGGTCACCGCAATCTTCGTGACCTTGCCTTGGACATCGCGGACGGTCATTTCCGGCGCTTTGGTATCCAGTGCCGGCCGGTAGACGGACCAGTTCGTTCCGTCATAATAGGCCAGTCCCTTGTCGGTTGCGAACCACGCGCGGTTGCCGTCCACCGCCTTCACCTGGTTCAGAAAGTTGCTGGGCAGGCCGCTGTCCTTGTCCAGGAAGTTCTTCCAGTACCGCCCATCGTAGCGGCTGGCGCCGAAATACGTGGCCACCCATAGGATGTGGTCTTTCTCGGCCCAACTGACCGACGTGGTGATCTCGTGAATCAAGCCCTGATCCTTGAGCAACACCATCTCGGTCTCGCCGTCCGGATCGTTGTAGTCCTTCCAGCGCCCGGTCTTCACGTCGAACTCCAACACTCCCCCGCCCCACACCGCGTAGTAGACCTTCTCGGCACCGGCGGATACCCCGTAGGTCCAGATCTCGTACATCGGAGTGTTCCGTTCATTAAAGTGCTGCCATTGTCCGGTCTTTACATCCAGGCGAGCACCGCCGGCGGCCGTGGCCACCCATACCGCCTCGCCTTCGACGGCCACGCCGTACACCACGTCGTTGGGAAGCCCGCTGTTGAGCTGGGTGTAGTTGTCGAATCGGCCCGCTGAAAGCCGGCTCAAGCCACCCATGGTGGCGGCCCACACGTCACCTGTGCGCGGGTCGACGTCGACGCAGAGGACGGCGCGATGCGCCAGTCCGTCTGCCGTGCCGTAGACTTTCCAGCGGCCGTTCTGATAGAGCGCCAGGCCGTTCTCGGTGGCCGCCCATACGCGGGCGCCATCCACTTTGATCTGAAAGGCATGGTTGTCCGGCAGGCCGTTTTCGGTGGTGAAATTCTCCCAACGGAATCGCGGCATCTCGGGGGTGGCGGCAACGGCCAAGGTGGCGAACACGAGGAAAAGCGCCACAGTCGCGGCTCGTAACGCCAGTAAGCGACCCGCGGCGGCGTCAAAAACGCTACGTGGAGCAGACTTGACGGACACCCGAAAAGCGTCGAGATGAGTCTCGACGCGGCAAACAGGAGTGTTTGCGCCACGGCTGCGTACTGAGATTCTCATACAACTCACCGATCGACTTGCTTTTCGCGCCGCACAGACCAGGTGTTTCATAAAGTTTTCAGATACTCGATCAAGTCATTCAACTCGTCCTTGGAGAGGTCGTTGGTCACTCCGTGCCGATCGTGAGGATTGAAGACCGTCCAGATTTCTTCCAGCGTGCGCGCCGACCCGTCGTGCAGATACGGCGCGCTGAGGACCACGTTAGTCAATTGCGGTACGTCCACGAGCGGCGAACGGTCGGTGGGTTTTCCGGTTCCGACATCCGCCAACTCCTGGTTGGTGTAGTGCGGACCGACGTGGCAGACGGAGCATCGATTCGTGTCTTCAATCGGCGTGCCGTTCTTCGCGCGATCGCGCTCGAAAATAACCTTCCCACGTTCCTGTTGGGCGGTCAATTCGCCGTCCTTGCGAAGGTACCGCTTGGGCCGCAAGGGAATCGACTTGATGAAGCTGACCAGGTCGGCCAACTCCGGCGGCGAATAACTCTGGGCTCGGTAGAAGTACTTCTCGGTGCGCGGTCCGCACTCGGTTTCCAGATCCGGATTGCTGCCGTTCCATTTGAATGGCGCGGTATCGGCGACATCTTCCAGCAAACGGTTGGCGACTATGTCCACGCCGAAGCCGTCGGGCTCGAGATCCCACGACAGTCCGTCCACCGTCGCTTCGATATGACAGTTGGCACAGCCGAAGTGCCCCTGAAAGGCAAACCTCGCGGAGAAGAACAGGCGCTCGCCCCGCCGCTCGGAGGTAAGTTTGACGGGCAGCCCCAGCGGAATGGTTGCAGTCACACGATGCGTTGCCGTGTCGATCACCGAAACGGTATCGTCGTTCCGGTTGGCGACATACAATCGTCTGCCGTCTGGTGAGAGCGCCAGCCCTTTGGGCGCGCGCCCCACCGGAATTCTCGCAGAGACGTAATTCGCGGAGGCGGAAAGATCATTGGCCATCAGGCGGCGCTGCTCTGGGGTGGCTGCCCGAATGTATGCCAGCAGCTTCGGCAAATCGATCGCCGTGACGCTGTCCGAACCAGTGGTGCTGACAAAGAGCTTTTGGTTCCCGGGGGTCACCGCCAGGCCGAACGGGGGAGTGTAGTAGCGATCCAGTTCGTCGATGGGAACCTGCACCACTTCGCCGATGTCCGTGCCAAATACCGAGAGCGAATTGCCGATCACCCAGCCGTGCTCCACGTGGGCCAGCGGAATCTGGTTCTTGGGCCGCATTTGCGCGGCGACCACCACCCGGCCGGCATTCGCTGTCGTCACGTGAAAGACGCCGGCAGCATTCGGCAGGGGTTCCCGCTCCACCACGATCTGGCGGCGCGTGTCGATCACCGTGACCTCGGATTCCGGCGGCGAGCGGAACGTCCTGGACTGTGGGTAGATATGGGTGCAATAGACGCGCCGCCCATCTGGAGAGAGCGCCAGGTACGCGGCGCCGCGCCCACCCAGCCGCCGTTTGGTCTCCACGCCGCGCTTGAGGTCGATCACCGAAATATCGTTGCTCATGCGGTTAGCGACGTAGAGGAAGCTGCCCTCCCGATCGGCTACGGCCGCGTTGGGTTCGAACCCCGCGGCCAGCTCCCGTACGACTTTGAACGAGGCCGCGTCGATGACGGATACTGTGTCGCTCCACGAATTCGCCACGTACAATTGCCTGCCGTCTGCCGACAGCGCCACGCTCTTGGGACGTTGGCCTACACGGACGCGGCGCACCACGGTGCCCGCCGCGGCGTTCAGTTCCACCACTTCGCCGGTCCCCTCGCACACCACGTAGAGCCGGCTTCCGTCGGCCGACACTGCGATTTCGATTGGCGAGGGATAGGCCGCGGCAACGGATCCCGCCACCGGGTCGCTGGCGGCGAAACTCCGCAGGGCAAGAATGGCGAAGAGCGCGAACGGGGCAACTCGCATGCCTATCTCTCCTCGATGGTGATCACCCGGTCCGGGGTCACCTTGTCGAGCGTCTGCACCGTGCCGCTGGGCCAGGTGACGGTCAGCTTTTCGACGAGGGCGGCTTTGCCCAGTCCAAAGTGCACGCGCCCGTCGTCCTGGGAGAGATAGCCGGAGCCTGCGACGCGCTCGCGTTGTTGATGCACACCGCCGGCAGCAACTTCGACCTTCGCGCCGATGCCGTCCCGGTTGCTCTTCTTCCCAACCAGCTTGACGCCCAGCCAATGTCCCCCACCTGCCGACGTGTTCCGCAGCAGGACTGCAGGTGCGCCCAGGTTGACGATGAACGCGTCGATTCGTCCGTCGTTGTCAAAATCGGCGAAGGCCGCTCCGCGCCCTACCGACTTGACGCCTGTTTTGGCGGCGAAAAACGGGCCGGCCGAGGACGAGACATCTTCGAACTTCCACTTCCCCAGGTTGCGGAGGATGGAGTGTTCCTGGGGAACCAGGTGAATCAACCCGCCGTGTACGATGAACAGGTCCGGCAGTCCGTCATTGTCGAAGTCTTGCGCCGTGGTCCCCCAACTGACATACTGCGCGGCCAGTTGCGAAATACCGGACTTCGCAGTGGTGTCCTCGAACATCAGACCGCCGAGATTGCGATAAATGCGGTTGTACTTGGAGTCTGAAATCCAGAGATCCAACTTGCCATCGCCGTCGAAGTCCGCAAAAACCGGCCCCATGGCGGAAGTGTTCTCGCCGTTTTGACCGTATGCCACGCCGGCCTCGACCGCGATCTCCTTAAATGTTCCGTCCCGCTGGTTGTGGAACAGAAAGTTTGCGGTCTTATCGTTGGCGACAAAGAGATCGGGGTAGCCGTCGCTGTCGAAGTCGGCTGCCGTTGCTCCCATGGCGCGTCCCTTGAAGGCAGCGATTCCGGACTTGGCCGAGACGTCGCTGAAGGTTCCGTCGCAATTGTTGTGGAACAGCATGCTCGTTTCGGCCGGGTAGTCCAGCGGTCCAGGATAGTTGTCCGCAGCGTAGAAGGCGCGATACGACGGGTCGAATTTTACGTAGCGGCCCACAAACAGGTCTACGCACCCATCTCGATCGTAGTCGAGCCACGCCGAGCCGATCGACCACCCAGGAACATGGATGCCGGCCTTCTCGGTGACGTCTTCGAACGTGCCATCGCCTCGATTGCGGTAAAGGATGACGCGGCCGTAGCCGGTGACCAGGAGGTCCTGGTTGCCGTCGTTGTCGTAGTCGGCTGCGGTGGCTGCCATGCTGAACAGATCCGGGGCGACACCCGCCTCTGCGGTCACATCGGTAAATGTGCCGTCGCGGTTATTGCGATAGAGGTGGTTATGCGGCGCAGGGTCGGGCGCCTTTTGCAAGGGGTATGGGTGTATCCCGGCCCCTAAAGGCCTTCCGGAAACCACGTACAGATCCTGGTAGCCGTCGTTGTTGTAGTCGAACCAGACCGCACCGGCTCCGGTGCTCTCGAGCAGCGACCCCAACTGCTGGGCGCCGAAACTGTGTTCGAACCGGATGCCCGCTTTGTGGGTCACGTCCTCGAACCGGATCGGCGCCGGGGCAGGTTGCTCCGTGGCCGTCAGGAACAGGACCGGAATGAGCAGCCGGATTTGCATGGTCTCTCCTAATTCGCCGGCTTGATCAGGGACACCGGCTTTTGCGTACGCAACAGGACCTGCGGGGCGACGTTTTCCGGGGCGCGTTCCGGGCCGGCGTGACAGCCGACACACACGCGCTGCTCCCCCTTGCGCGCCCAAAACCAAACCTTTTCCGCGGCGACAGTCTTTCCGTCGCGATCCAGGAGTTCGAAACGTAGCGGCGCTTCGGACGGCGTCTGAACGTAGAACGACCCGTCGGGCTCCACCGGCGCTTTTCCGAGGGCCACCATGGCCCCGCGCTGATCGATGGACCACACCCGTACTTCCGCCACCGAGCCCTTGGGAATCTGCTGGGTTTTCGAAGTGTATGTGTTCAGGCAGAGCAGGTTGGCGCCCTCGCGATTTCCCAGGCTCGACGGATGATAGGGAGGCGCCGGCCGCATGCGCACCGGCAGCGGCTGCCAGGCGTTAGGCCCCACCACCTTTATCGGTGGCACTTCGGCGCGCGCCCGGAAGCGGCAAATCCAGTACGCGTCTGCGCGGCTCGGTCGGTATGCTGCCAGCCAGTCACCAGTCTCAGTCTCCGCTACCGGGCCCACGTACTCCCCTTTGGGAAGCACCACGTCCAACTGCCCGGCACGCGCCGAGGTGAACCGCCCCAGCCCCGCGCCAGTCTGAAAGATGGTATCGCCCGACGCCAGCTCCGTCGCTGAGTGACGATCCGGTCCATGATCGCAGCGGCGGGTCTCCACACCGGAACCGTCCGCGTACACGGTGTAGAGATCGCGAATCGAGGAGGGTGCCGCCGGGAACGGCCCTTCGAAGAGCACGCGTCCATCGCGCAAAACAGCGTCGGGAAGGAAGTCGCCGGCCAGGTACGTGAGGCGCAGCGCGCTTCCGCCGGCGAGAGGGGCAATCTCAATCTGGTATCCCAGCACCGTTTTCCGCGCGTAGACGAATTTTCCTTCGGCGGCATAGAACGGCCGGATACAGTCTTCCGCACCGAAGGTCACTTGCCGCGGTGGACCGCCTTCCAGCGGCACTTCCCAGATCTGCCACGGCTGGTCGGCTTTGGCCTTGGCCGCGATGAGGACATTCCTGCTGTCGGGGGAAATCGCGGCGTCTGCGGAGATGGCCAGGGAGGGGGCAAGCACGCGCGAGGCGCCTCCCCGAAGCACCTTGACCACCGCGCCAGATGGGAATCGTTCGGCGCCCCGCAGGATGGCCTGAGGATCGTATTGCGGCGCTTCGGTATACAACAACGCACTCGAAAGTGCGGCCGTCCCCACTGCGAGATCCAGCAGCGTGAGGATCGTCGCCATCGCTATTGCCATGGTAAAGAGACTAAAAAGACCCTGTACTGCTTAATTATATCTGGTAACTCTCACAGCGCAATCGTATGAACGTACTACTGGAGGTGCAACGAGGACGGGCGGATTCCCGCCGCGAGCGTGAATACGGGCGCAGTCATGAAGGCCGCCACCCAGTTGCGGGACCAGCCAGTCGGGCAAGAACTACATTGCTCAAGCGGGTCTTTGGCGGCGCCGTCCGATTACGCTGAGTGCGCGAAGTGAGCGGCGGCGCCCGATCCTCGCGGTTTTCTCGAAATGGACCCGGAGCCCGTCATCTTTGACGAGTTCCTGTACGCGCCGGATCTGTTGTCTTATATCAATAGTCCGGGCGGACGCCCGCCGATTGGTAAACGCTACGTCACGACTTGACGGCAGCTTCACATCACTCTATTCCTGCCGGAGCGCCGACATGGGATCGATGCGCGCGGCCCGGGCGGCAGGGACGAAACCCGCCAGCATGGCAGCTAGCAAAACAACCAGCACCGCGATAACGAAGCTCGGAGGGTCGTTGGTGGTGAGCCCTACCAGAGACGCGCCGATCAGGCGGCTTGCGGCCAAGGCCGCGGGCAAGCCTATCGCGATGCCCGAAATTGTCAGATGCATGGTCTCGCGTAGCACCATATGCAAAACATCCTTACGATTCGCGCCCAGAGCCAAACGCAGGCCAATCTCATTCGTGCGGCGCGACATCGCGTACGACATCACTCCGTAAATGCCGGTTGCGGCCAGCACAAGCGCGAGCGCCCCAAAGAACCCGCACAGTTTGGCAATCAGGCGCTCCTCGCTATAACTGGCGTCGATCAGATCCCCAACCGGCTTCAGGTTTGTGATTTTCAGGGTCGGCTCGAGCCGTTGTAATTCACGCCGGATGACTTCAATCATCGCGCTGGCATCGGGGTGGGTCCCTATCTCGAAGTTGAGGCCATCCACAGCGGTGCTTCTCATCACCGGCCAGTAAAGGCGCCTCTCGACGCTGCCCTTGAGCTCGTTCTCGCGCATATCGCCAACCACGCCTACGATGGTGTATCGCCGGTCGTCTTCCTGAATCGCCTTTCCGAGTGGGTCCGAGCTGCCGAAGTAGAAGCGCGCCATGCTCTGATTGATGATCACGGTGAGCTGCGATCCAGGACCGTCGCGTTCGTCGAATTCACGCCCAGCGAGTACGGGCACGCCTACCACTTGAAAATAGTGAGGGCCGACAGCGTCGAAATGGCAGGCCGTATCTTCATGGCTGACAGGCGTGAAGCCCTCCACCCGTAGTCCGTCCACCATCCCGTCGGTACCGTTGAATATTCCGTTCGAGGAAATGCTGACACCCGATACTCCGGGAAGCGAGGACAGGTGCTCCTCTATGCGACGCGCCAACGGCAGGATCTGCGTCTTGGTATAGCCGCTGGCGCCGGCGTCCACGCGCATGATTGCAAGACCGGTGCGCGAATAGCCCACGTTCAGGGTTCGCAGATTGATCAGGGTTCGAATGAAGAGTCCGGCGCCGACGAGCAGGAGCAGAGACAACGCCACTTGCGCGGCGACCAGGAGCTTCCCAAGTTGCCAACCTCTGCTGCCGAGCGATCGCGTGTTTTCCTTCAGTGTCGAGGCGAGATCGACCTGTGTGGAACGAAGCGCGGGCGCAAGGCCGAAGAGGATTCCCGTGAAGATCGTGACGGTAGCCGTGAAACCGAGCATCGCTGCGTCGAGGTGGACGTCCAATGGAATGGGGGTCTTTCCGGTGGAGGCCATGCGAAGAAGTAGAGCATTGCCCCATCCGGCGAGGATCAGTCCGAGGGTTCCTCCGAGAGCAGCCAGCATCAAGCTCTCGGTAAGCAACTGGCGGACGAGGCGGCGGCGCCCTGAACCCATGGCTAGCCGAATCGAGATCTCTTTCTGACGGCCGGCGGCTCGGGCGAGCAACAGGTTCGTCACATTGGCACAAGCGATGAGGAGCACCAGGCCCACTACGATCATCAGGGTGAGCAGCGGCTGCGAAAACCGCTTGCGCAGACTGGAAAAGCCGCGCGGGCAGGGCGCTACTTCGACAGTCCGACGGCGGAGCATGGCGATGTCGTTGGCGCTGAACTCCGAGCCCCCAAGTTCAATGACGGCGTTAACAGCCAGCGAAGTGACTTGCGAGCGGGCCGCAGCCACTGACACGCCGTCTTTCAGCCGTCCGAGGAAGAGAAGCCAGTTGGCCTTGTTGTCGTTGAGGAGGGAATCGGCGTGGTTCACCTGGGCTTGCATGGACAAAGGAATCCAGAGGTCGGCGGGAGAGCCGGTTACCTCGCCCGCGAAGCCGCGGGGCCCGACACCCACGATGGTGAAGGCGAAACCATTGAGCCGAATCACGCGGCCGAGAGCGTCGCCGGCACGGGCGAAGTGGCGGGCCCAGTACTCATCGCTGATAACGACGAAGGGCGCGGCTCCGGGCCTGGACTCATCATCGGAGGTGAAAGTGCGTCCCAGGGCGGCGTGGACGCCGAGCACATCGAAGTAGTTGCCTGACACGAGGCGGCCTCGGACGGGTTCTGAAGCTCCTAAGGCGTCGTTCACTTCGAGCGGAGCGACGCCACCCGAGGCTAGGAGGCCGGTGAATACGGTGTTATGGTCGCGCAGGCGCACATATAGCGGGTAGGAGAAGATATCGAGCAGTGGGGTGCCGGACAAGAGGTGGTCAGGCCGGCCCGGGTCGCCGACGGAAACGAGGCTTGCTGGTGCGGGAACTGGAAGGGGGCGCAGCATGACGGCTTCGATAATGCTGAAGATGGCGGTGTTCGCGCCGATGCCGAGTGCAAGGGACAGCACTGCGATGGCGGCGAAGCCCCGGTTGCGTCGGAGCGTGCGTAGGCCGTAGAAGAGATCCTTGAAAAGGGTTTCGAGCACGGGTAATCCTCTCTGTTCGCGATAGATTTCCGCGATGTTGGCCGGCGCGCCGAAACAACGGCGAGCAGCGAGTCTGGCATCGGGCGCGGACATGCCGCGTCTGCGGTTAGCGTCGGCCTCCATGTCGAGATGAAAGCGAAGTTCCTCCTCCAACTGGCGGTCGAGTGAGCGCTGGCGGAAGATGGCGGCGAGGCGACAGAGTATGGCGCGCAAGGGGCTAGACTCCGGCGTCGAGGAGGCGCTCGATGGCACCCGAGACGCGCTTCCACTTGAGGCGCTCCTCGGCAAGCTGTTTGCGACCGGCGCGGGTCAGAGAGTAGAAGCGAGCCCGGCGGTTATTATCCGAGATGCCCCAGTCGGAGGCTAGCCAGCCTCGCTGTTCGAGGCGGAGCAGCGCTGGGTAGAGCGTGCCCTGGTTGAGCTGCAGGATTTCTTCAGAAACCTGTTGAATGCGTTGGGCGATGCCGTAGCCATGCATGGGGCCCAGGACGTCGAGTGTCTTTAACACGAGAAGGTCGAGCGTTCCCTGAAGTACTTCAGATTTCTCTTTCATTTGACCGTCTACAGGAGTATAGCACCATCTCCTGTAGATGCCCAAATGAAGTTGTGGCCGATTGAAGTAAAGCTCTCCACCACACGGCGCACGGCCGCAAGTGGCATGCTCGACACTCCGCGGCCGATTCGTAAGGTTCCCGTCCGGGCTCAAGCGCCGGGCGACTGATTCGTCATTAAAGCGAACTCTTCGTTCCCCAAGCTCCTCAGGTCATTTCTTCGCAGCAGCATTAGCGCTCAAGATGTAAAACCCGACCAGCTTGTCCGCGTTGGATTTCGTCCCCGTCGGCATCGCTACCGCGAAGGCGTTCTTGCCCTCGGGATAGACCTCCACGAAGTCGATACCCGGTTCATACCAGTCGAACATTGTCCGCTGGATCGACTTCTCCGCCATCTGGTTCTGAACCGATTTCGAAATCGCGATCCACGGGATTTCTCCCGGCGCCTGATAGTAGCGCGCCGACGCGATTGCATACTGATTTCGAAGGAAGGCTGTTACTTCGGCGTCGAGTTTCTTACTGTCATCTGTGGCCGGAACTTCCTTCAAGTTGTCGAGCGGCTTCGGTTGGAATACTTTAATTTCTGCCATGCCGCACCCCCAGGCCGACATAGCTAACGCCACTACGATGCTCGCGTTTTTCCATGGTCTCATTTCTCCCTCTTAGTTACTGGTTGCTCACTTGAAACGCTTTCAGACCGCCAGTCGCCACCAGATTCCGCAGCGAGACAGTCATCGTGGCCGATTTAGTGTCTTGGCCTTCCCCAACGCCCATGTTGGTTCCCCAAGGATTCCGGACTGTGACGTTCCAGTCCGTTCCATTCAGCGCCATCGACACGACCGTATAGACGTGGTTGTCCACCAGTCCATCTTGGGGGATTGGAGCGCCGGACAACTTCTGCCACAGGCTGCGGGAGTCGACCTCAGGCACCGACCACAAGGTGACGCCCTTGTGTTGCTGCAATGAAGTCGAAACTTTTGCGCCCAGCAGGGCCACGGAACCATAGGTACCAAGTGTCAGATAGTAGTGGTAAGTCACTTGGGTTCCGGCGTTTCCCGTAATCGCCATCATGGCGTCGGAAGGCCAGCCTCCCTTGATGATCTTCGAATATCCTTCACCCAACCCGTCTTGCGGATTGGTGTCAAACAACTTGGCATATGCAGTTTCGATAACGGCGGGCCAGGTGCGTTCGTACACTCCGGTGTTGTCGACATAGCTGCCGCCCTGGCGATTTACGTTATCCTGCAGTTCCGTCTGTGTCACCCAGAGGTATTTCACATGACCTTTCATGTCGTAGAGCCGCACGCGGAACTGTTGCGAGTTGGGATCGTAATAGATGGCCTCCTTGATGATTTTGGGATTCTCCTGCGCGACCGCTCCCAGAGTGGCGACAAAGTAGCAATCGCCGAATACGTCTTGCTTGATATCGTTGGCGGTAGGCCCGCCGGGAGCGTAGAGATTCTTGTCCGTGAATTTGGGGGCAGGCGGTTGCGGAGCCGGCTTGCTGCCAAGCAGGCTGTTGAGGCGGGCAAGCGTAGGGCCGTGTACGTCGATGCGTCCATCGGCAGCCAAACCAACGTTGGCTCTCTGGAGCCTGGTGATCGCCCCGATTGTCTTCGGGCCGGCCAAGCCGTCTTCTTTGAGCTTGGGGGCCGGGCCGCCCTGATTTGGCAAGATTCGATTCAGTGCTTGCTGAATCGCAAGAACGTCCGCATGCTTGTTGAGTCCGCCTTGACCTACTGACGCTGAAATGTTTACCACGATTTGAGCCTCCAGACTTGAATGTGCCGCCACGCGGAAAGGCGGTTCATTCAACAATCGTTAGGAATGCCCTGTGTCAGCTTTCAGCCGATTGCCCACGGTCTTCGGATTAGCACCAAGACCGGGGTCAACGTAGCTATCGATGCCTGGACCGGCCCCGCAGGCGTCGTCGACGGCCCCGCTTTCCGCTCCGTCATAACGATAACATAAGGGTTCACGATTAGCCTGCGAAACCTACTCCCACTCGATTGCGTGCATTCTCGTTCCCGGTCTGCGGCTCCCGTTCGCGCTGCTGTCGCTCTTCGCCGCCGTGGTTCTGTCGGACGCGCTCGTCGGGCCGGACGGTCTCGTATTTTGGCAAGAACACTTGCCCAGGTGAGAAGCTGTGAAGAATCCGGAGATCGCTTGCTGAGCTCGACTTTGTCCATGCGTCGATCGCTCCAACGTGGAGACGCCCCTTCACGGGTCCCGGCTCGCAAAACACTGACGAGCCGCGCGCGTCGCCAAGCGATCACCAA